>Ga0208243_1000009_pt1 | contig 398474 bp, 354 predicted proteins | sample Subbio2Aug_QV12A_FD_184826 | JGI IMG/M metagenome (GOLD analysis project Ga0208243, IMG submission 184826) | Serpentinite rock and fluid subsurface biosphere microbial communities from McLaughlin Reserve, California, USA - CR12Aug_QV12A (SPAdes) | ecosystem: Environmental > Terrestrial > Deep... | reverse complement strand
CCAAATCACATACCGATAACCGTGGTAGCGATGCCTACAACCTAAGACTATCCGACAGAAGAGCCAAATCAACCGTGGCTTACATTATCTCTAAAGGAATTGCAAAAGAAAGAATCTCCGGTAAAGGCTTTGGAGAATCCGAACCTATTGTTGATTGCAAAGAAAACTGCACCGAAGAAGAACATGCACAAAACAGAAGAAGTGAGTTTATGATTGTCAAAAAATAATCCTTCCTCTAAAATCATAATAAAAACCGCTATCCTTATGGAAGCGGTTTTTTTGTTTTTAAAACATCAATATACTTCTATAAATCAAACTTAATTCCCTGTGCCAAAGGCAAACTTGTTGTATAATTAATGGTATTGGTTTGTCTTCGCATATACACTTTCCAAGCATCTGAACCTGATTCTCTTCCTCCACCGGTTTCTTTTTCTCCTCCAAAAGCTCCTCCAATTTCTGCACCTGAGGTTCCAATATTAACATTGGCAATCCCACAATCAGAACCGGCATGAGATAGGAATAACTCGGCTTCGCGTAAATTATTTGTCATAATAGCACTTGACAACCCTTGTGCTACTCCATTTTGCAATGCAATGGCATTTTCTACAGATCCGGTATATTTGATTAAATATAAAATTGGAGCAAAGGTTTCGTGTTGTACAATAGCCATGTCATTGGTAGCTTCAGCAATTGCAGGTTTTACATAGCAACCGCTTTCAAAACCTTCTCCACTCAATACACCACCTTCTACCAAAACTTTGCCTCCTTGTGCTACTACTTGTTCTAATGCACTTTGGTACATAGCAACAGCATCGGTATCAATTAACGGGCCAACATGGTTGGCAACCTCTAACGGATTTCCAATTCGCAGTTGCCCGTAGGCAGCTATCAAAGCATCTTTTACTTTGTCGTAAATACTTTCGTGAATAATCAACCTTCTGGTAGAGGTACAACGTTGGCCAGCGGTGCCTACTGCTCCAAATACTGCTCCAATCACGGTCATTTTTAAATCGGCATCCGGAGTTACAATAATGGCATTGTTTCCGCCTAATTCCAACAAGCTTTTCCCTAATCTGGCTGCTACTGTTTGTGCTACAATTTTTCCCATTCTGGTAGAACCTGTTGCAGAAATTAGTGGTACCCTAGTATCTTTTGTTAACCATTCTCCTACTTGGTAATTTCCGTTAATCAAACAAGAAATTCCTTCGGGCATTTGATTTTCTTTTAAAACCTCAGCAATAATGTGTTGGCAAGCAATACCACACAATGGTGTTTTTTCAGAAGGCTTCCAAATGCACACATCACCACATACCCATGCCAAACAAGTGTTCCATGCCCAAACAGCTACCGGAAAGTTAAAAGCAGAAATTATTCCAACAATTCCTAACGGATGATACTGCTCATACATCCTGTGTCCGAAACGCTCAGAATGCATGGTTAATCCATACAATTGTCTGGATAGACCAACAGCAAAATCGCAGATGTCAATCATTTCTTGTACTTCACCCAAGCCTTCTTGCAAAGATTTCCCCATTTCGTAGGAAACCAACTGTCCTAAAGGTTCTTTTAAAGTTCTTAATTTATCTCCAAATTGTCTTACCAATTCTCCTCTTTTTGGAGCAGGCATGGTTCTGAAAGTTTTAAAAGCTGCTTCGGCACTAGCAATTACTTTTTGGTAATCTGCCTCGGTAGTAATTTGTACAGAAGCAATTTTTTTCCCATCGACCGGTGAAAAACTATCGATTAATTCGTTACTTTGAAACCAAGTGCTTCCGGTTGAAGTACCCGCATTGATTGCTTGAATGCCTAATTGTTGTAAAACAGAGGAGATATGTGTGCTCATTTTGTGAAATTTTGATGCAAAAATACGTATTTTGTGATGATTTTAAGCACGAAAACGGTTTAGTAATTATAAAATACTCAGATGAAGATTGTTTATTTATTGCTTTGGTTACCCTTTGGTTTGTTGGCACAAAATAGTACCCCTAAAGGTTTGGTAGATGACTTTTTTATGGCTTTTCATCAAAAAGATACGACAGCATTAAAAGCATTTTTTCATTCCAATGCACGATTAGAATCCATTTCTACCAAGCAAAACGAAACCAAAATACAAACGGAAACGGTAGCACAATTTTTACAGAATATTTCAAAAATTCCAAATGAAATAACTTTTCAAGAAAAATTATTGGACTATAAAATAGAAGCAGATCAATTAATGGCTACTGTTTGGACACCCTATGAGTTTTATGTGAATGACAAAAAAAGCCACTACGGGAATAATTTGTTTGTTTTGGTAAAGGAAAAAGAAATTTGGAAAATTTGGTACTTGGTAGATACTCGATTGAGATGAACTTCTTTACCCATTCCCTTGTTTTTTCCATTCCTCTGCTACCAATTCCAATTCTTGGTACCAATCTAAGCCAAATTTTCGGATCAATGCTTCTTTTACGAATTGGTAAATAGGCACTTGTAATTCTTTTCCTAAGCTACAAGCATCAGAACAAATATGCCATTGGTGGTAGTTTACTGCTGCAAACTCAGAATATTGCTGAATTCTTACTGGATAAAGATGACAGGAAACTGGTTTTTTCCAGGAAATAATGCCTTGGTTATAGGCTTGTTCAATGCCACACAAAGCAGTTTTTCCGTCAAAAATTACATAAGCACATTCTGCACCGTTTAGTAATGGGGTTTCCAATCCGCCATCTTCTCCAATTACATGTGTCCCTTGTTCTTCGATAGTTGCAATAGCTTCTTTGCGTAAAAAAGGTTTTATTTTTGGAAAGATTTCTTTTAAAATCAATGCTTCGTCTTCTTCTAAAGGTGCTCCCGCATCCCCATCTACACAACACGCTCCTTTGCATGCAGACAAGTTACATACAAATTCTTTTTGAAGAATTTCCTCTGATACAATGGTTTTTCCTATGGCAAACATATCCTGAAATTGAGGTTACAAAGGTAAAATTTTTGGTGGTTCTTTTTGGATATAGATTTTTTCAGATGAATCATTTAGCCTTTTTTTATCTTTTGCATTTCATTATATAACATACCTTTGCACTATCATGCAAGTAAACTTAAAAGAAATCACCACTGCCACCATGGTACTTTTTGCAGTAATTGATATTGTAGGAAGTATTCCAATTATCATTGATTTACGTAAAAAAGTAGGACATATTCAATCGGAAAAAGCATCTATTGTTGCTGGAGTTATCATGATTTCGTTTTTATTTATTGGAGAAGAAATACTGAAACTTATTGGCATTGATGTTAATTCGTTTGCGGTTGCAGGTTCGTTTGTGTTGTTGTTTTTGGCCTTGGAAATGATTTTGGGAATCAAACTGTATAAAGACGAGCAAGCAACCACCGCATCTATTGTTCCAATTGCATTTCCGTTGATAGCTGGTGCAGGAACTATGACTACTATTTTATCTTTAAAAGCAGAATTTGAAACCATTAATATCATCATCGGAATATTATTAAATTTGATTTTGGTGTATGGGGTTTTAAAGTCGTCTGCCAAAATTGAACGATTGTTTACTGCAAATGGCCTTAGCATTATCCGAAAAGTGTTTGGTGTAGTTTTGTTGGCTATTGCGGTTAAATTGTTTGCTGCTAATATTCAGGGTTTGTTCCCTAATTAATATCATTTTATCATGAAGATTTTTGCTTATTTTGTTTTTGGTTTAGCTGTTTTATTAATTGCCATTAATGCGTGGATGCTCGATTTTAATAATTTGTTTCAAGGCGATAGCATGGTGGGACTTATTGGAATAGTAGCTTCTTTATGTGCTATTGTGATCATGCTAATCTTTGTGGTTTCCAAAAAAATTCAAGACAAAACCAATAGCTAATGGTTTATGATTTGTTAATTGTGGGTGGAGGTGTATCAGGGTTGTCCTGTGCATTGGTTATTGGGTCGGGAATGAAAAAGCCTTTTGCCAAAGATAAAAAAGTTGCCATTATTCCACATCAACGAGCTTCTTCGTTACAAGATGCCATTTTTAATAATGCTTACGGAATTGCACCCGGCACATTGGGTACTACATTAATGACCAATTCCATGGAACAATTGGCTAGTTTGTATCCTGAAGTTGATATTTTACCAACTAAAAAAATTCATCAAATAGAGTTTTTACCTAATAAGTATCGATTGTCAACTCTTCTAGAAGAAATGTTTGAAGCCAGAATAGTGGTTTTAGCAATTGGAGCAGGAAATCCTATTTCTATTCAAGGATTAGAAGCATTTGTTAGGCCTCATGGAAAAACACCTGAAGAAAAAAACCGAATTCAATTACGCAACCACGACCACATGGTAAGAGAAGGATTATATGTTTGTGGTACCTTAGCCGGACATAGAAGTCAGTTAGCCATTGCCTCGGGAAGCGGTGCATCAGTAGCTACGGATATTTTGACTTTGTGGAACCACGGCAAACATGTACAGGTGCATGATAGAGATCCTAATAAACCTAAACATTAAGCGTTGTTAAACTGGAGAATTTGCTCTACTTTTTCAAAGTTTTCTAGTTTGTCTGCCAATATCATCAATAAATCTCCTTCGAGTATTTCAGACGAACCCCCGGGTCTAATATAACTTTCTCCTCTTTTAATCATTACAATAAAAGCATCAGAAGGAAAATGTAAATCTACTATTCGTTTATTAACAGAAGCAAAGCCTGGTGCAATTGATATCTCTTTTAAACTCGATTTTGGTAAATCTAAAACTAGTTTTTCAGTTTCAGAAATAGGTTTGGTTTTTTCTGGAAGTGCAACTTGTAGCCATTTGGCAACTATACTCAACGATGTTCCTTGAATTAAAACAGAAGTTACCGAAATAAAAAATACAATATTAAAAATCATGTGTGCTTTTTCGATTCCAGCCAATAAAGGATAAGTAGCAAATACAATAGGCACAGCTCCCCTTAATCCGACCCATGAAATGTAAAACCTTCTACTATTTCGCATTTTAAAAAAAGAAGTACTTATTAAAATTCCTACCGGACGAGCCACTAAAATTAAAAATCCAGAAATCAACATGCCTATTCCAAAATACGGAATTACCTCTGAAGGATAAACCAACAATCCAAGGGTTAAGAACAACACAATTTGCATTAACCATGCCAATCCATCAAACATTTTTAAGATGGTTTTTTTGTGAATTAAATCTTGGTTTCCTAAGTATACGGCACAAATATAAATGGCTAAGAAACCATTACCTCCTACAAAATCGGTTGCAGAAAAAGTAATAAACATCAAAGCAATTACCAAAACCGGATACAATCCTTCAAAATCTAAACGTATTTTATTGATGATAATTTTACTTAACTTTCCAAAGCCAAAACCAGCAATAGTTCCTATAATCATTTGTTGAAAAAACAAAGGTATAATGCTCCAAAAACTTTGATCTGGATTCAAAACTAAAGTTAAAAAAGCTATGGTGAGTACATAAGCCATAGGGTCGTTACTACCACTTTCTAGTTCTAAAGTGGGTCGTAAATTTGATTTTAATCCTAAACTTTTAGAGCGTAAAATAGAAAAAACTGCTGCTGCATCTGTTGAAGACACAATGGAACCTAACAAAAGACTTTCATAAATGGTAAAGTCTGTAATGTAATAAACAAAAGTTCCTAATCCTATTGCGGTTAAAAGTACACCCAAAGTAGATAAGGCAAATCCTTCTTTTAAAACCGGTTTTACTGAATCCCAATTGGTATCTAATCCCCCTGAAAATAAGATAAAATTTAAAGAAACAATTCCAATAAATTGAGCTATTTGAGGATTATCAAAATGAATTCCACCAATGCCATCTGTGCCGGCTAACATGCCAATTGCCAAAAAAAGCAACAAGGTGGGAACCCCAAATTTATAGGAAGTTTTACCAACAATTATACTTATAAACAATAATACTGAGCCTACCAGTAAAATATTCTCAATGGTTAAATTCATTTAAATTGGTGTTTGATTTACAAATTTAATTTATCAGATTAAAAAAAACACCCTTTGATTTAACATAAAAAGATATTTAACTTATCTCATTTGCTTTAATCGAAAAATTTCTTGGTCTTTCTCTTTCAATAACTTTCTGTAATAAATGTTGGAAGTAAACAAAAACAACACTACCAATAAACTCTTTAAAGAACTTTGATGGGTGAATACTTCAATAAATTCTAGAAGATAAACTACTAAAAATCCGGCAACAAAAATCCAACTTAAATAGCTCCAATAAATTGTTTTCATCTGTATTTTATTTTATATGTAAACAAAAATAAAAAAGGGTTGCAATTTCTGCAACCCTAAAATTTAAGACTCTTTATTTAAAAGCTTGCATTCCGGTAATATCTGCTCCGGTAATTAGCAAGTGGATATCGTGGGTGCCTTCATAAGTAACCACCGACTCTAAATTCATCATGTGTCGCATGATGCTATACTCTCCGGTAATTCCCATTCCTCCTAAAATTTGACGGGCTTCTCGAGCAATGTCCAATGCCATGGCCACATTGTTACGTTTTGCCATCGAAATTTGTGCTGTGGTTGCTTTTCCTTCGTTGCGTAAAACCCCTAATCTCCAAGTAAGCAATTGAGCTTTGGTAATTTCGGTAATCATTTCGGCTAATTTTTTTTGTTGTAATTGGGTGGCTCCAATTGGTTTGTCAAACTGAACTCTTTCTTTGGCATAACGCAAAGCAGTATCATAGCAATCCATTGCTGCTCCAATAGCTCCCCAAGCAATACCATATCTGGCAGAGTCTAAACAACCTAGCGGTGCTCCCAATCCGGATTTATTTGGCAATAAGTTTTCTTTCGGGACTTTTACATTATCAAAAATCAATTCTCCTGTGGCAGAAGCTCTTAACGACCATTTGTTGTGGGTTTCTGGTGTGGTAAAACCTTCCATACCTCTTTCTACAATCAACCCGTGAATCCTTCCTTCTTCATTTTTAGCCCAAACCACTGCTATTTGTGCAAATGGAGCATTTGAAATCCACATTTTGGCACCGTTTAACAAATAATGGTCACCCATATCTTTAAAATTGGTAATCATTCCACCTGGGTTAGAGCCATAGTCGGGTTCGGTTAAACCAAAGCAGCCCATCCACTCCCCGGAAGCTAACTTAGGCAAGTATTTTTTACGTTGTTCTTCGGTACCGTATTTAAAAATAGGATACATTACTAGGGAAGATTGTACTGATGCAGTAGAACGAACTCCACTGTCACCTCTTTCAATTTCTTGCATGATTAATCCGTATGAAATTTGATCCAATCCTGCTCCACCATATTCCGTTGGAATATATGGCCCGAACGCACCAATATCTGCCAAACCTTTGATAATTTGTGTTGGAAATTCTGCACGTTGTGCATAATTTTCAATAATAGGAGAAACTTCGCGTTTTACCCATTCACGAGAAGCTTCACGAACTAATTTGTGCTCTTCCGTTAATAATTCGTCTAACAAATAGTAATCAGGAGATTGAAATAAATCTGGTTTCATCAATAAAGATTTGAAAAGGTGAAATATTTTTCAAAAGTACGGAAGCAAAAATCACAAAACAACAAACAACCGTTATATTTTTTGTTAGAAAACGTTATAGATGGTAATAAAAATCACGAGTTAAGTCCCTATAAGCCTCTGTCCATTGACCTCTTTCAGTTTCTAATATCAAAGATTCATAATTATTAGAACTTCCCTTTTGTTTGGAAAAAGCAAAAAAGCTTCTAGAAATTATTGCTTCGGGATGACCTTTAAGATGAAGTATTTTATAAGGGAAAAGAGAATTTTCAGTAGCTATTGCAATTGCTTTTTCTTCTTGATCAAAAGGTAAAACAAGATAAAAAACACCATTTTCAGAGAGTAAAATCGAAACACTTTCCATTAAAGTTTGTAATGGCATTGCTTGTTGCATTCGAGCCAAATCGCGAGGAGTATAGTTTTCTGGAATTTCTCCACTAAAAAAAGGAGGGTTGCAAATCACTACATCAAAAGTGTCTTCTGCTTCTTCAGTAAATTCTTCCAAAGATGCATGAAAACAAAACAGTCGATCTGCCCACGGACTTTGTTCAAAATTATCTACACATTGCTCAAAAGCTTTTTCTTCAATTTCTAAAGCTTCAATAAATGCATGAGGAGCTTTTTGTGCCATCATTAACGATAAAATTCCAGTACCAGCACCAATATCTAAAATGGATTGAACCGAAGAATCTACGGTAGCCCATGCACCTAAAACAATCGCATCTGTGCCAATTTTCATGGCACATTGGTCTTGATTAACCTGAAATTGTTTACATTGAAATACCGACATAAAAAAAACACCAACCTTATGAGATTGGTGTTTCAAAATTAGAAAATTAATTTATTCGATAATAATTTTTTTGGTTTCGGTGTTTACACCATCTTGTACTTGTACCAAATAAACTCCTTTAGGAGTGTTACTTAAGCGTATGTTTTCGATTAAATACCCTTGGTGATTACTAGATTTTTCAAACAATACCCTGCCTAACATGTCTAATACTCTTAGCTGAATTTGCTCGTTTTGTGGCTGAGGCAAGTGTACTTGAAAACTACCGTTATTGGGGTTTGGATAAACACTAAAATTCAATTTTGAAATGTCAGGAGTTGCTAAAGGAACATTATTGCTACAAATTGTAATACTCCAATTGGTTAAAATACCTCCATCTTGGTTTTGTGTGTCTTGTATTTGTAATGTCCAAACTCCTTGTGAATTTTGACCATTAAATGCTGATAAAGCATCTACTGGTGCAATAGTTCCACCTACTGCAGGATTGGAGGTTGTACAAACCAAAGTTGGGGAACCATCTGCAAATGTTGCAGAAGCATTTTGAAAATTAGAAGAACTAGTACAAGGTCTGTTTAACAATCTAACACTTGTGCCTTGTGGACTAATTAATCGGACAATAACATCGTTAATCCAAGTATGAGTAAATTGCACATTTGTAGTAATACTTTGAATAACTACGTTATCTGCTGCCGGAATAGTTAATGTTGAGTTTACTGTTGCAATTGTTGTTGGAATTACAACAGGTACATTGGCAGAAGTATATGTACCGCAAAAAGTAGTGCTAAAAGTTCGTGATGCACTAAAGCTTCCTTCACATGAAATGTTTTTAGGCCTCACTCTCCAAAATAGAGTACTTGCTACATTGGTATTTGGAATGGTAATAGAAGTTCCAGTAACTGTTTGATTAGTGATGATATTTTGAAATGCCACATCGGTTGCTATTTGAAAATCATACGAAGTTGCACTTGGATCAGCAGTCCATGAAAATGGAATATTCACTGGATTTAGAGTTGCTGCATTGGCAGGACTTATTAAGGCAACTTGCCCAAAATTGGAAGAAGCAATATTCAAATAAAAATTAAATGTTCTGGTAGTTGGTCCACTTACTGCATTTACAGTAATTGGATAAACTCCAGGAACTACTGATGTAGTTGTAGTCACATTTAATGTAATTGTTTGTGAGGTATTGATGTTATTTGCTGAAAAAGTAACATTAACACCTGATGGAAGGTTTGTTGTTGTAAAGTTGGTTGTTCCATTAAAGCCTGCTAATGTAAAATATTGCAATGAATAAGAAGCGGAACCACCGGGACAAATGCTTTTGTTTTGTTCACCTGCCTGTTGAGCAAATTGGATTCCAAAACTACTTGAGGCAGATGTAACTGAAAAATTAAAATCGTTAACATCTAAAAAAATATTTTGATGTCCACGAACCATAATTCTGGAAGTACTGCTAATATTGGTTGGCACAGTTATTACTTCAGAACCATCATTTGGCACTTGGCTTGCCAACAAGATTGGAAAAGTTTGTCCGCCATTGGTCGACATAAAAATATCAACAAACGGGGTATTTACACCATTTGCGGTTGTTCCTGCTACATTCCAAGTAATAGTTTGATTAGTCCCTTGAGGCCATTGTAATCCAGCATTGTTTTGAGAGGTAACTACAAAAGGTCCTGCAGCTGCAACGGTATTAACCACCATATTAGCTCTATTGGTTTGTCCACCCAAAATGGTTTGATTGTCTCTAACAGTAACTGCAAAATTTAAAGTTCTGTCAACTGATGGCAACACCTCCCAAGTAGTTTGATTCGCACCACTTAAGATTGCATTTAAATTTGGGAAAAACCTAGCAGAACTTGCATTCGGAAAAAATGAACGAAACATTGGTCCACCTGCATTGCCAGGTTGTGGTGGTTGCGGAAAATTAATTTCATTGTTCATTTGTTCCCAAGTGTAAGTTAGGATACCTCCATTTGGGTCACTAGCATTTGCTTCTAATACAAATGGTGTGCTTGCTGGAATCGTAAAATTTTGTAATGGTTGAATAATAGGTGCAGGATTGTTATTTGCAACGTTTTGTGAACAATTCCCTCCACCAGCAATAAAATTATCTATTTGTTGTTTGCTAATTGCATGAAAATAAGCGTCTGAAAAATTTTGCACATTTGGTGAGCAAATTCCTGCATACCCCATAATGGTACTTGCACTACCTGGCTCCATAGCAGAAACTGTTGAACGCTGACAGTTGTTTACTTGGGTATGAGTAGCTCCGTATTGATGACCCATTTCGTGGGCTACATAATCCACATCAAAGGGATCTCCAACTGGACTTGGAGAACCCGTAACACCTCTAGCTTTGCTTCCGGTACATGGAGAATTTAACTGAGCAATTCCTCCTCCTCCTGTACTAAACACATGTCCGATGTCATAACTACTAAAGCCAACTCCAGCATCAATTACTGCTTGAATCTCTCCGATTAAAGCACTACCACTATTGTTGCTTAAATTATCCGGATTTTCGGGGAGTAAAAATATGATTGGTAAATTAGGTATCATTTGCATGGTTAATGCAAAATCTCTCTCAAAAATTCCATTCACTCGGGTCATGGTAACACTCATAGCGGCTACAACTGCATTTTGACGTTGTGCTAGGCTTCCGGCAGCAACACCTGCAGCATTGATGTGAAATTGTGAATATTCTTCCGTACTAGCCAATGCCAAACGATAAGTTCTAAAAGTACCCGTATTGTTAAGTACTTGTTGGTTATTTTTTGGAGAAAAATGTACTCCTTCTACTTTATCTTCCATGTCTTCAAACAAACATTCAAAACTTTGATTGGTAACTAAAGTGGATTTTTCATAAACCACATAAACGGATTGATCTTTTGAATATGGGTCGATAAAACCGATGTTGTTTTTTTGAAATATCATTCCATGAAAACCAAAAACAGTAATACTAAATCGGATAAATTCTGCTGGGTTTTGAACACTCTCAGCAATGTACGATTTATTATCCGGGAACATCTCTTGAAAATCAGTAGTCATCACAGGAGCTTCATATACTCTGTAAACACCCAATTCTCCTTTCCCATTTGGGAAGGTAACTAGCACATTGCTATTTATTCCAGATGCTCTTTGTGGAGCAAACTGTAAACTTTGCTTCAATTGAAGTACGTTCAATTCAAATAATTGAAATTCTCTTGGAAATGAATTTCGATCCAATAATTCCTTGTTTGATATCTGAGTGGCAACTATTGGTTGAAAAAAAGAAGTTTGTGCTTCTACCCAAAAAAATCCAAGTAGAATTACGGTAAGTAAAATTTTTCTCATAAGTTATTGTAGTTTTCGCAAATATATGGTTTCATTTTTAATTTTCTAAAATAATAAAAGGCAACAAATTGTTGCCTTTTATTATTATAAATATGAGAATTGTTTAATTATTGAACCAAGATTTTCTTCACCTCTTGGAATTCTCCATTAGATACTTTCACCATATAAACCCCTGTTGGAACATTTGGCAACTGAATTTCTTTTTGAAACAAACCTTGAGCTACAAATTGATTTTGATAAACACTTCTTCCTTGAATATCAGTTACTTGAATATTTACGTTCTGATTAGAATGATTATCAAATTTTACAGTAAAATTTCCTCTGTTAGGATTTGGAAATACTACTAAATCTACCAAGCCAAAATCAGGGTTGCTTAAAGTAACTGTTTGTGTACATACCTGAACACTCCATGAATTTACAGTTCCGGTATCTACATTCCAGAAATCTGCTGCTAATAAGGTGTAATTTCCGTTTGCTGGCAATCCGTTATATGCAGATAATGATTGTGCAGGTAAAAACGTCCCTACAGTTGGATTGGCACATGCAATGGCTGTGCCACTATCGTCAAAAGTTATATTAAAACCATCCTCACTACCACAATTTCTATTCCAAAGTGTTCTTTGTGTGTTATTTGGATGATTGATTGCAATTACTAAATCATTGATATAGGTATGAGTAACATTTACAGTTACATTAACATCAGAAATCGTTCCCAACATTGGAACAGAAATAGAAGAACTTACCACAGCTCCTGGTTGATTTGAGCCAACACCATCTGGAATTGGTAATGGTGTATTGTTGGTATACGTATTACATGTGGTTGTAACTGTATATCCTATAGCAAATGGCGTAGAGTTTACTGCATAATAAATATTTCCTGTAGGACGAATCATGATTCTACAAAATGGAGCAGCTACATTTGGAACGGTAATAGTTTCTGAGCCATCATTAGGAGTGTTGCTTAAAAGAACTGTACTAAAATTTTGCCCATTATCAGTTGATAACAAAATATCTACATTAGCAGAACCCGGCAAGTTATTGGTGTTGTTTACAGCCCAAGTAATGGTTTGTTGGGTGTTTTGGTCCCAGCTTATTCCACTTGTGTTTTGTGAAGTTACCTGAAATGGCCCAGCAGATGTAGTTACCGTAACAGCTTTAGTAGCTGTTTGGGTTTGTGGCCCGCCTGCAACATTGTCGCGAGCAGTAAAAGCAAATGATAAAGATCTACCGACTGTATTTACTGATTCCCAAGTAGTAGTTAGTTGATTGTTTAATACACTATTCAATGCAGGCATATATCTGGTAGTAGAGCTGCTTGGAGGTAATGATCGAAACATTGGGCCATTTGGTTTGGTAGGATACGCAATACTATTAGCACCAGAGGCTGATGCATTAGTTGCTGTATTCATCTGTTCCCAAGTGTAAGTCATTGGATTGTTATTCGGATCTGTTGCTGTTGCGGTTAAAATAAATGCGGTTCCTTGTGGTATGGTAACTGCTCCTCCTACATCTACCACAGGTGGTTGGTTGGTAATTGGTTGGTTGGTTTGGCAAAACTTGGTTGCCATATTATTGGCTACTTGCTGTATACTTGCAAAATGGAAATAATCATCAGAGCTATTTTGTACATTGTAACTAGTAATCCCAGCATATCCCATAATAGTAGATCCAGAACCAGGTTCTACATTTACACCAGAACCCTCTAAATTGTGAGAAAAGGTATGATTAGCACCAAACTGATGACCCAATTCATGAGCCACATAATCAATATCAAAAGCATCTCCAGTTGGATTATTTGAAGCGGTGTAAGCCCTTCCTTTTTGTCCGTCAACACATACACAACCAATACATCCTGCACTACCTCCACTTCCGGCACCACTTACCAAATGACCAACATCATAATTTGACTCTCCAATTGTATTTGTAAGAGTAGTTTGAAGTTGTGTAGCCCAGTTACTAACCGTTGTATATGGATCTGTTGAAGGATTAGTAAATATAATGCTTGTGTTATTAGAGATTAAATTCATTCTAATGGCAAAATCTTTTTCAAAAACACCATTCACTCTCGTCATGGTTGCATTCATAGCTGCCAAAGCTCCTGCAACAGTTCCTCCAAAAAATTGTGCATACTCTCCATTACAGGACATGGCTAATCTAAAGATTCGTAAAGTTTGGTCGCTAGCTTGTATTGTTTGTGCAAACTTTTCCATTTCACTATTCATAGTAATTTCTTCCGGTGTAGAACAAACAAACGGAACCTTTCCTTTATTTCTATTACTTTTGTACACAGCATACGTTAAACCATCTGTTGTATATGGTTCCATAAATTCTGATTTTTTGTCGGTTCTAAAAATCATATACTGTATCCCTCTTGGATCTAGGCTAACTCTTACTTGAGCTCTGGTATCATCTATTCCAATACCAATATAAGATCTAATTTTAGGGAACTGTGCTTGTAATGCTGGTTCGAAATTGGAAGACTCAAAAAATTCAAATTTTTCCAACAATCCTTCTGCATTAGGCAGGGAAACTATTTTCCCTTTGACATTGGAAAATCTGTCAGGGGAATTGGAAAAAGCTAGCTCCAACGCTTCTAAAGAGCTTATTTTAAATAGTTTTACAACATTAGGAAAAGTCTCTCTTTCCACGCTTTTACTTAATGTTTCATTTACAGAATGTATTTCAGTCCATTGTAACTTCTGTGAAAAGCTGAAAGAAGCAAATACTAAAAAGAATAGTAATTTTTTCATCATTATTTAAAAAAGTTAAGTGTTTCACAAATGTAAATTAAAAATCAATTTTCGAAATGTATTTAACGTTAAAATTCAGTTTTTCACAGTTTTAAAGTAAATGGTATTTCAATTTAAAAATATTTCAATTAAATATTATGGTAATGATCCTCTAATCGAATTGAACTTACTTTAAAATACATCCTTTGATTTCATTAATTTAGCTCAATTGCACTATAAAAGTTATATTTTTGCTTAAAACAACTTATTTTAATGAATACAAAAACAGCCATATCTCGTTCTAGAGCTCAAGAATCATCTGCTGCCATTGAAAGATTATACATTACTATGCGTCATCTTTTTAACAGAGGCTTTTACAAACCTATGGGAGTATCAGGGGAAACTTTACGTGAAGCGTTGTTAGAATTAAGACCAGAAATATACGGTAGTATTGCTGAGGAGAAGGTAGAACTTAACGGTTTACTTTACGTCATTGAAAGGCTTCCAATTGGAATTGAAGAGTGCAGATACATTAACTTAACTTCTGATGAAGGATATGCCCAATCACATTTTACAGCAATTGTTCCTCCTAAAAGAAGGAGAAACTGTTATCGTATTGACGAAGAGCAAATGAATGTAGAAATTACTCGAGGACGTTCGGATATTTATGATATTTTAACCCATTTAACTTTTATCTTTATTGAATCGCACAAAATAAAGAACCGAATTTTATTGGACGAATCAGAAGGAGAAGTTACTAGAGATTGGAAAAAATTAGAAGAAGTAGTTAAAGCCGGTAAAAAACTCTCACAAATTGATAAAGAAAAAGCGATTTCAAGATGTGCCAACATTTTAGGCAGACCTTTTTCAGAAATTGTTGCAGTATATGATGGGTTTGGTTCAAAAGAAATTCCAGATCGATTTCTACACATTATTTATTGGTTAGGTAAAATAGCCTTAGAAGAAGTTTTAGACAACAACAAACGCACCATCACTTTTAGTCCGATTTTAAGAGAAAGATTAGGCCACCATATTCACGGTGAAATTTGGGCAAATAGCATCAAAGAAGTTTTAGACAAAAACAACTGGCTGCATCGTCCAATTCACATTATTAGTGCCAACATGCACAGTGTGATGAATTCGTTGTTTGCGGAGCCTGTGTTAGGAAAACAATACCAAGGAAAAGATTTTTATGCTGTTTTTGAAGATTTATCTCAATCGGAAAACAAAGATCTACGTAAAAAAGTAGAAGATTACGCTTCTAAAAATGGGATGATTTTTATTCCGGATGCTTCAGGAACCAATATAGATGTGCAGATTTTTGATACATCAAAAATTGATTTGTCAAAAACCATTTTTGCCAAAACTACTTGTGCCAAAGAAGAATCCCCCATATTAATTGTGATGGACTATGCTTTTGGAGAACAAGCCTATGAAACTATTGATGAATTGTTGAAACCATATAAAAAAGGAAAAAACAAAACTTTTTTACAAGTTGAATCTGTTTCCATCATGGGGAAAGCGGGTATTTTAGAGGGAGGAAAAGGCGACATCATGATACCTTGTGCACACATCAATGAAGGAACCGCAGACAATTATCCGTTTGAAAACGAGCTAACCAAAGAAATGTTCGAAGGCAACGGCATACCGGTTTACGCTGGCCCAATGGTAACTGTATTAGGAACCTCTTTACAAAACAAAGATTTATTGAAGTTTTTCCACGAGTCTACTTGGCAAGTAATTGGCTTGGAAATGGAAGGTGCCTACTACCAAAAAGCCATTCAATCTGCTTCAAAAATTAGAAAAAGTATACCAAATCACGTAAAAGTTCGTTATGCCTACTATGCTTCCGATAACCCTCTAGAAACCGGAAGCACGTTGGCCTCTGGAGGTTTGGGAACTACTGGAGTAAAACCAACATATTTAATTACCATTAAAATTTTAGAACAAATATTTAACATTACTACATAATGAATACGAACCAACCACACAACTCCTCAACAGAGCAAGAAATCGATTTGTCTAAAATAGGGACTTCTATTAGCAATTGGTTTCAAAACACATCCTTGCGTATTTTCAAGTTGTTATTGTTTTTTAAAAAGAATGCCTTAATTATTGGGATATTATTTATAGTAGGTGCTGCGTTGGGATGGTTTGCCGATCAAAAAATTAAAAGCTATTCCCATCAGTTAATTTTATCTTCTAACTTTGGGAGTACCGATTATGTGTACTCTAAATTTGAATTATTAAATGCTAAAATAAAAGATAAAGACACGGCTTTTTTAAAAGAACTTGGTTTTGCTAAAACCAAACATATCGGACAGTTTAAAATTAAACCAATTGTAGATGTGTACCAGTTTATTGACGGAAAAGAATCTAATTTCGAATTTTTAAAGTTAATGGCTGAAGATGGCGATTTAAAAAAAATCATCACCGATAATATAACTAGTAAAAACTATCCTTACCACATGGTAACGTTTGGAACAGGTAAAGTTTTTAAGTCTGAAGAAATTGTTGCTCCATTGATGAATTTTTTAAATGATTCCGATCATTTTAAAAAAATGCAAAAAGAATATTTAAATAATTTAGATATCAAGTTAAAAGCAAACGACTCCATCATTGCACAAATTGACAGATTGTTAGCCGAATTTTCTAAAAACACCAATAGCAGCAAAAGTTCTAGTTTGGTTTTTTATAATGAAAACACTCAAATTAACGATTTATTAACCACTAAAAATAGTTTAATTAACGAGTCTGGATCTTTAAGAGTACAATTGGTTAACTTAGATAAAATAGCAAAAGAATCCTCCGTATTCATTAATATTCCAAATAAAGGAGGCCTCAATGGAAAATTAAAGTATTTCATTCCTTTAGTACTTTTATTAATACTTGGTTTGTTAAAAGGCTATAAAAAATGGTCTTACAAAATGAAAGAAAAATTATAATCTTTAAATGAGCTCATGAAAGGTATCATTCTAGCCGGAGGCTCTGGCACCAGATTACATCCGTTAACATTGGCAGTGAGTAAACAGTTAATGCCAGTGTACGACAAACCAATGATTTATTATCCGCTTTCTACCTTATTGTGGTCAGGAATCCGAGAAATTTTAATCATTTCTACTCCCCACGATTTGCCTTTATTTCAACAATTATTAGGAGACGGTTCAAAACTAGGTTGTAGGTTTGAATATGCTGTGCAAGAAAACCCAAACGGATTGGCAGAAGCATTTATCATTGGAAAAGAATTTGTTGGAAGCGATAAAGTAGCCTTAATTTTAGGAGACAATATTTTTTACGGAACCGGTTTGGCTGAATTATTGCAAAGCAACAACAACCCCGAAGGAGGCATCATTTATGCCTATCATGTTCATGATCCGGAACGTTATGGCGTAGTTAGTTTTGATGCTCATGGAAAAGCAATTTCCATAGAAGAAAAACCACAAAATCCAAAATCAAATTTTGCAGTACCCGGAATTTATTTCTATGACAATCAAGTGATTGATATTGCTTGTAATATTAAACCTAGTGCTCGAGGAGAATTAGAAATTACTGATATAAACCGAGTTTATTTAGAAAAAGAACAGCTAAAAGTGAGTATTTTAGACCGCGGAACAGCTTGGCTAGATACCGGTACTTTTGCTTCATTGATGCAAGCAAGTCAGTTTGTACAAGTAATTGAAGAACGACAAGGATTAAAAATAGGTGCCATTGAAGAAGCTGCCTATCGCATGGGCTTTATCAATGCATCACAATTGCAAAAACTAGCAGAGCCCTTACTAAAAAGTGGATATGGAACCCACTTAATGAGTTTGATTTAAATTGAAAGGTTGCCAATTACACGATGAAGTTTACAGAAACCAAATTAAAAGATTGTTATATCATAGATCCTAAAATTATTACAGATGAAAGGGGCTACTTTATGGAAAGTTTTAACGAAAAAACTTTTCAAGAAGGCATCCAACAATCGGTTCGATTTGTGCAAGACAACCAATCTTTTTCCTCTAAAGGGGTATTGCGTGGTTTGCATTACCAAGTTGGAGAACATGCACAAGCCAAGTTGGTTCGCGTAATACATGGAGAAGTATTGGATGTGGCTGTAGATATCCGTCCGGATTCTCTAACTTTCGGGCAGTACGAAGCAGTTTTGTTATCTGCCGAAAACCAACGTCAGTTTTTTGTTCCAAGAGGTTTTGCCCACGGTTTTTTGGTGTTAAGTGAAACCGCTACCTTTTTTTACAAATGTGATAATTTTTATAATAAAGAAGCCGAAGGAGGCATTTTGTTTAATGATCCTACCATTGACATTCATTGGGATTTTCCAATGGATCATTTATTGATTTCGGAAAAAGACCAACATTTACCAACCCTACAAAATGCCAAAAAAGTATGGTAGTATTGGTAACCGGAGCCAATGGACAATTAGGGCAAGCACTACAGTCTATAGCAAGTAAATTTCTGGATATTAAATTTGTTTTTTGTGATTCTACTACTTTAGATATCACTAACAAAGAAAATATTGACCTAATTTTCGAAAAATACGCTCCCGATTTTTGCATCAATGCTGCGGCTTATACCGCTGTAGATAAAGCCGAAAGTGAGCCGGAAAAAGCGTATTTAATAAATGTAGAAGGGGTAAAAAATCTAGCAGAGGTATGCAAAAACAGCCATACCAAATTACTACATATTTCCACAGATTTTGTGTTTGATGGAACCAAAAACACTCCTTATGCAGAAGAAGATTTTCCCAATCCTACTGGAGTTTACGGAATTACCAAGTTAAAAGGAGAGCAAGTTATTCAAGAAATTTTAGAGGAGCATTTTATCATTCGAACTTCCTGGGTGTATTCTGAATACGGACACAACTTCATGAAAACCATGCTTCGTTTAGCCAATGAAAAAGGTTCATTAACGGTAGTTAACGATCAAATAGGAACTCCCACCCACGCAGTAGATCTAGCAGAAGTTTTGTTAAAAATCATATCAACCAACAACCAACAACCAACAACCAACAATTATGGAACATACCACTTCTCCAACGAAGGCCAATGCAGTTGGTACGATTTTGCAAAAAAAATATTTGAACTAAACCACGTTACAATCGATTTAAAACCCATCCCAACTGCCAGTTTTCCAACACCAGCAAAACGACCATCTTATAGCGTTTTAGACAAAACCAAAATCAAAACTACTTTTGGATTAACCATCAATCCTTGGGAGGAAAGTTTGAAAAACATTGCAAAACCAAAAAAATAAGAATACTTTTGATTATAACAATTATTCCTAGCTAAACAAGAAAAATGAAAATAATAGTAACCGGTGGTGCCGGATTTGTTGGGTCAAGTGTTTGTATCCATTTAAAAAAAACTTATCCACAGTACCAAGTGGTTGCTTTTGACAATTTAAAACGAAGAGGGTCTGAATTAAATTTGGCAACTTTTAATGCTCTAGGAATTACTTTTATCCATGGAGATATTCGAAATCCTGAGGATTTAATGGTGCTAGGAAGTTTTGATGTGATGGTAGAAGCATCTGCAGAACCTTCTGTAACTGCTGGGTTAGACTCCAACCCAACCTATGTAATCAACAACAATTTAATAGGATCTATACACTGCTTTAACGCATGCATTGCCCAAAAAGCCAAATTAATTTTCTTGTCTACCAGTAGAGTCTATCCTATTGAATTAATAGAAAAAGCCTCTTTTATAGAATCTGAAACTCGTTTTGACTTTTTAAACGATAATGTTGCTGGAATTTCATCAAATGGGATATCCGAAACACTAAGTTTAGAAGGTGCTCGTTCTTTTTATGGCACCACCAAGTTGGCATCTGAATTGTTTTTACAAGAGTATGCCTCCTTTTATGGTTTGCCGGTTGCCATTACTCGATTTGGGGTAATTGCAGGTCCACGACAAATGGGTAAAACCGATCAAGGCGTGGTAAGTTTATGGATGGCGAAACACTATTGGAAACAATCCTTGAAATATATTGGTTATGGTGGTCATGGAAAGCAAGTGCGTGATTTGTTGCATATTGACGATGCTGTAGCTTTAATAGACCTACAAATCCATCAAACAGAAAGGTTTCAAAACAAAGTATTTAACGCAGGAGGAGGACTTTCTAATAGCTGTTCTTTACAAGAGATGACTGCTATTTGTGAGCAAATTTCAGGTAACCGCATATCAATAGACTCTATTGCAGAAACCAGAACCGCTGATTTGAGAATTTTTATTACCGATAATACCAAAATCACTACCGAAACTGGCTGGAAACCAAAAAAATCAGTAACAGATATTTTTCAAGATATTTACTTTTGGATCAAAGAAAATGAAGAACAATTGAAAAGTATTTTAAAATGAAATGGATTAAAAAAAACATAGATTTTGTATGGGTTTTTTTATCCTTAGTTGCCACCTTTTTGTTGCTTAGCCCTATTTTTGAAATGATGGTTTTTCCGCAAGGTATTGAAAACAGGGTTTATAATACTTTAGATATTTCCTGGGCAGTTGCTCATAATTATGCAAATTTTAAAGATTTGATTTTGGGGGTTGATTTTGCATTTACACATGGGCCACTGTCCCCTTTAGTAATAAAAATCGGCTGGGCCAACAACAAGTGGCTAATGCTTTTATACGACCTTTTTTACTTTTCTAATTTCTTCTTTTTATTTTACACCGCATTAAAAAAATCAAAAAATAAATTAATTACAATACCACTTATTATTCTTGCTTTAGTCACCTATCCATTATACTTAGGAGGCTCACAGTCTATTGTTTTATTTATTTTCTTATTTTTTTGGTTAAACTATTCTATTGAAAAACCAAATTTTATACTTCCATACTTTTACCAAATATCAATTTTGGTGTTATTGTTTTATATCAAGTTTAATACAGGTTTGATATCTTTTGTGTTGTTTTACATAACTATTGGTTATTTGTTCATTTCAAAACAAATTAATTGGAAGAACAGTTTGTTAATTTCTATTTTACCTTTGATTCTTACTTTGTTTACCTCACATTTACTTAATGTTTCAATAGTCCCATATGTATTAACTGCTTTAGAATTAATTTCTGGATACAACGAAATCATGTATTTAAAATCTGAAAGTTTTGAATTTGGTTTCTACAAAGCATGGGCATTTTTATTAATTACTGTTTTATTTTTTATCATTCATTTTTGGAAGAAGAGTTTTATCACTTGGAAAGGAATTACATTTTTACTAATGTATGGCATGATATGGTTTGTTTTGTATAAACAAGCATTTGTAAGGGCAGATGAAGGACACGTTTATGGTTTTTTTAACTACCTGAGTGTTTTTTTGCTATCAAGCCCTGCTATATATCAAGTTGGTAAATTCAAATGGAATGATATTTTTATATACATTTCCATTTTATTCATTTTTTTCACCAATCTAAAAGTAATTCCAGATTTTGCCAAAAAACTTAATTTTAATAAATCCGATTACATTAGTGGATTTCAGAACTTCGATAATACCTTTGGAAAATCGTTAAGTAACAATCAACATCCTCTCCCAGATAATGTCTTAAAAACTATTGGAAATAAAACCATTGATATATATCCATGGGATGTTATGTTGTTGCTTGAAAACAAATTAAATTATCATCCAAGACCAGTAATTCAATCGTATTCTGCATACACCAAAAAATTAGAGCAACTTAATTTTGATTTTTACAATAATTATAAAACGGCACCTGAATTTATCATTTACACTTACGCAAGCGTTGACAACAGATATCCAATATTTGACGAGCCTATGGTAAATCTTGCTATTGAAAGAAATTACCACATTAAGGAGGTATTTGATTTTTGGGGGACTAAGATGATTTTAATGGCAAAAAACCAAAACTTTATTCCTGTAAATTTAGTTTTAGAAAAAGAATACGCTATCAATTACGATAGTCCTTTAATTCCAAAAGAAGATAAATTTTATGAAGTTCAACTTTATAATTCATTTTCAGGTAAATTATACAAAACGTTTATGCATGCACCTGAAATTTCACTTACAATAAAAACAGATTCTCATCAAATTTCCAACTTTAAAACAGCTAATTCACTTTTACAAATGGGTGTTTTTGGTGTAAATAAAGTAAATAGCTTAGAACAATACATTGATTTACACAACAAAATAATTCCAAGTGAAAACAAAATAACATACTATAAGTTTTCACCTTTAAGAAAGAATTTTTTTAAAGAAAAAATTAGAGTCAAAGAATATAAAATTGTACAACAATGAAAATATGTATCATTACCGGATCTTCCGGATTAATTGGTAGCGAATCCGTTAGTTTTTTTGCAGATAAATTCGATAAAATTATTGGTATAGATAACAACATGCGTGAGCGTTTTTTTGGTGCAGATGCCTCCACAGAATGGAACACTAAACGTTTACTGGAAACCATTCCAAATTTTGAACACTACTCAGTTGATATCCGTGATATGGAAGCGGTAGAAAAAATATTTGCTACCTACCAAAACGATATTCAATTGATAGTACATACCGCTGCACAACCAAGTCATGATTGGGCTGCCAATGATCCTATTATGGATTTCACGGTAAACGCAAATGGTACTTTAAATTTGTTAGAAGCCACCCGAAAACATTGCCCTAAAGCAGTATTTATTTTTACTTCTACCAATAAAGTGTATGGAGATACCCCAAATTATTTGCCATTGGTAGAATTAGATAAAAGATGGGAAATAGATACTAATCATCCTTACTATACCCATGGAATAGATGAAAACATGAGTATTGACCACACCAAACATTCGTTGTTTGGAGCCTCAAAGGTGGCAGCCGATGTGTTGGTGCAAGAGTACGGAAAATATTTTGGCATGAATACCGGAGTATTCAGAGGTGGTTGTTTAACCGGACCTAATCATTCAGGCACCAAGCTACATGGTTTTTTATCTTACTTAATGAAATGTGCCATTACGGGTGATCAATACACTGTTTTTGGATACAAAGGCAAACAAGTGCGTGACAACATTCACTCATGGGATTTGGTAAACATGTTTTGGCATTTTTATCAAAATCCGCGACAAGGAGAAGTGTACAATGCAGGTGGTGGAAGATTTTCCAATTGTTCCATGGCAGAAGCCATAGAAATGTGTGAACAAATAACCGGTAAGCCAATGAATTACCAATACTCAGATATCAACCGAATTGGAGACCATATTTGGTGGATAAGTGATGTGAGTAAGTTTCAACAACATTATCCGGAGTGGACATGGAAGTATAACATTCACGACATCTTGCAACAAATTTTTGAAGCAACCATCAAAAAATAAAAGTCAATGAAATTAAGTGTTGTAATTCCTGCATACAACGAAGAAGAGTCTATTACAGAAACTATAGATCAAATAGAAGAAGCTCTTGGAAAAATTAACATACCGCATGAGCTTTTGGTGGTAAATGACAATTCTAAAGACAGCACTTTGCAAGTTCTAGAACAACTCGCTGCAAAATATCCAAGTGTACATTACGTGACCAATCTTGGGCCAAATGGCTTTGGTTATGCCGTTAGATATGGTTTGGAACGCTTTACCGGAGATTGTGTTGCAGTAATGATGGCAGATTTATCCGATTCCCCTTACGATTTGATCCGGTATTACACCACCATGGTAGAGGGTAATTACGACTGTGTTTTTGGAAGTAGATTTATCAAAGGAGGAAAAGTAATAGATTACCCCTGGCTCAAAAAAATCATCAATCGAATAGCAAATTTGATCATTCGAATGTTTATGGGAATTAAATATAACGACACCACCAATGCCTTTAAACTCTATAAAAGAGAAGTAATAGATGGTGTTAAACCTATATTGTCCCCCCATTTCAATTTAACCATTGAGTTGCCTTTAAAAGCAATCATTAGAGGATTTACATATACCGTAATACCAAACTCTTGGACCAATAGAAAATATGGAGTTTCAAAGTTAAAAATCAAAGAAATGGGCAGCAGATATTTCTTTATTTTAATGTATTGTTTTATTGAAAAATATTTTTCTAGAGGAGATTTTAAAATCAAATAAATTTTGCATTACATTTGCTCAAAAAATTAACAAAATGAAACTAAAAGCTTTTATATTATTAATCTCTTTTGCATTACTTTCTTGTAAAAATGAGAAATCAGTTGAAGATTTACCTGTTGTAGAGGAACAACCAAAGGTAAGCGAAGTAAATTTAGTTCTTGATATGGTTGTAACCAAAGACGATGTTTTTCAGGTATTTTACACAGAAGATGGAACTGCAAATTGTTCAGAAGAAAACTCTGTTAAAGTTAATGTGACTGGAAAACCAGAAAGCCAAAAAATTACATTTGAATTTCCAGAGGACAAAAGAATAAATTATTTAAGAATTGATATTGGTGAAAATCCAGAACAAGGAGAATTAAAATTCAACAATTTCTTGTTTACAAACTTTGGTGCGACAATTGAATTTAAAGGAAATCAAATTTTTGAATATTTTTTCCCAAATGAACAATTCAAGTTAAATTACGAAACCTCTACTTTAACACCTGGTGATAATAAAGGAAATTACGATCCAATTATGTATGGGAGTGAGCAATTAATAGAAAAAATGAATGCTATTTTAAAATAGTTTTTTGATAATGACTGAAAATAAAACCTGTTGTAAAACAGGTTTTATTTTTTTATCATTGTGGGTAATTTAAATTAAATGAACTACGAAAATAAAGAGGCATCTTATTACGCAAATATTCGAAAAGATATTATTGAGTTTGGTTTTGAGAAAAATCAAAAATACAATACTGTTTTAGAAGTTGGTGCAGGTTATGGAGAAACATTAAACTATTTAAAAACCAACAACTTTGCCGAAAAAGTAGTTGGGATGGAATTATTTCAAGACACAAATCATCCTGAAAGATATCAGCCATTGGTAGATTTTATTTTTGGTGATATAGAAAAGTTAGAAGTAAGTGAATATGCTCAAAAATTTGATGTAATCCTTTTGCCAGATGTTTTAGAACATTTATGGACTCCTTCTATTGCCTTACAAAAAGCCAAAGAGATGTTGAGTCAAAATGGATTTTTGCTTGTTAGCATGCCTAATATTCGTCATTACAGTGCTTTTTTTCAAATTTTCATTAACGGATCATTCAAATACCAACCAAGCGGTATATTTGATTATACCCATGCACGATTTTATTGTAAATCAGATATGATTAAATTATTACAAAACAATGGTTGGAGAATTGAAAAAAAAGGGTCAACCATTGCCACATATAAAGGATTTTCAATTGCAAAAATTATTAATAAAATCACCTTTCGGATTTTTGAACAATTTTTAACCCCTCAATATTTATTTAAGTTGGTGAAAAATAATTAACATAAAAAAGCGTTAACTAAAGTTAATTTATCCAACTAATAAATTTCCAATCGAATGGGGATTCCTACACATATCAAAAAATTAATTGCTTCATCAGGGGTTAATTTTTTGTTTAGGATATTAGGCTTAGGCTTTTCCTTTTTAATTACAATTGTTATTACACGCCTTTTTGGAATCGATAATTATGGGTCATATGCATTAACATTTACTTTAGCCCAAGCATTAGCAATGGTATTTGCTTTAGGAATTCCGAATGCTTTGGTAAAAATTATTGGAAATGAACGATTAAATTGGAAACAAGCTAAAAAAGTATTGCTCAAAGGAATCAAAATTGTTTTGATAATTGGATTAATTCCTTTTTTTACAATAATTCTATGGCATGATCTATTTTCAATACATCTATTTAGTAAACCTCATTTAAGTCCATACTTTTTGTTGCTCGCAATTGGACTTCCCATAATGATTTTACACGAACTTTTATTGTACTTTTTTATAGCAACTCAAAACTTTAAAAAGTTTAACTGGTTCATGTTTGTCATGCCTCACTCTATTTTCTTAGTATTTTTATTGGCAACTTCTTTTTTAAAATGGGATGGTGCTTATGTTTTTGGCTGTTATGTAGTTGCAATAATAATTACGGTAATTACAGAAATTTTTTATGTTTTTGAATTACAGCCAAATCAAACACCAAGTATTTTAAAATCAAAACAATTACTAAAAATTTCATCACCAATGATGTTTAGTGGTCTGTTAATTTTTTTACTTAGCTGGACAGACACGATCATGCTAGGTTTTTATATGTCAGAGGCTGATGTAGGTATTTACAATGTTGCATTTCGTTTAGGGAGTATTGGTTTTTTAGTAATTGTATCAGTTAGTACTTTTATAACGCCAAAAATATCATTACTTTATGGAGAGAAGAACTTTTTAGAATTGAAAAGAACTATTCAAAATGCTACGAGGTTAGTCTTTCTTTTGTCAATTCCTTTGTTTGTTGTCATTTTTTTGGGAAGAGAGTTTTTATTGAAACTATTTGGAGAAGAGGTCGTTGCAGGAAGCAATGCCCTCGCTTTAATTTCGGTTGGAATTTTATTTAGTGCTTCTTGCGGTAATGTTGACCAAATATTGAATATGACAGGAGGAGAAAAAATTCTACGAAACATTACATTGTTTAGTTTTGTTTTAAATGTAATACTTAACTTTACTTTTATTCCAAAGCAAGGCTTACAAGGTGCAGCACTAGCAAGTTTAATTACTAACATTGTGCTTAACATTGCTTGTTTATTTTACGTAAAAAAAAGATTGGGATATTATACATTGATATAAATGAGTCTAACTTTATCTATAATAATAGTTAACTACAACGGGAAAAAATTTTTAAATGACTGTTTCTCCTCTATTCAAAGGGAAATAGATGGTTCATCTTTTGAAGTGATAATGGTTGATAATCAATCCGTAGATGATAGTGTGTCTTATACCAAACAATATTTTCCTTGGGTAAAAATTATTGAAGCGAATTCTAACTTAGGATTTGGCAAAGGAAATAATTTTGGTGTACAACATGCCAAGGGAGATTATATCTTATTATTAAATAATGATACAATATTGCACAACAATCCATTAGATCTGATTCCGGAGTTTAAAAAAAATCCAAACATTGGAGCTATCGGAATTAAAATGTTAAATAGCGATAATAAGTATACTTATTCATTTGGCAATTTTCCAAATATGGAGAATCTTTTTTTAATGAAGCGTTTACAAAAAATGAAGGAACAAGACCTTTTAACAGGAAATTTTAGCAAAAACAACTATATTGTAGACTGGCTTGGAGGATCCTATATTCTGATAAAAAAAGAATTGTACCAACAAATAGGTGGTTTTGATGAAGACTATTTTTTGTATGTAGAAGATGTAGATTTTGGAAAAAGAATTCAAAATGCAGGGAAACAATCTTATTTTTATCCAACCCAAAGTTATGTTCACTTTGTTGGGTTTAATACAAACAAAAATATGTTATTGGTAAAAGGATATGAATTGTTTTTAAAAAAACACACCAAGGGGTTTAAATATTTTTTACTTACAACAGTACTCTCACTCAATGCAATAGTAAAAAACATAAAATTGAGAAACAACTAACTTAAGACTTTAAAATGAGTTTAAATGAAAATTATGCTATAAAATATAATCCGTACCGTTGGTATCCGTATTTGTTTGTTTTCATTTTGCTTTTTCAAACTTATGTGCCATCATTTAAATTGAATATATTACTTCAGGTCTTTGTGTTTTTGGGTTTACTAATTCACCAAGGTTGGAAAATTCCAAAAAGTTTGATACTGTCCAATCAATTCTTATTGCTTATTTTTTTTGTTGGATTCATTGGCTCAATCCTTCATTTACCCAATCCAAAAGACATATTAAAAGATGTATTTCACTTTATTAAACCTATTACAGGAATTAGTTTAGGATATTTAATTTTCAGAAAAATCAAAGAGGAATTACTAATTTATAAATGGATAATTAAAGCTGGTGTAGTGTTGTCAGTAGCACATATTTTTACTTTAATTTTTTTTACAGATTATGATAGTGTCCACACTTTAAGAGGATTAACCAAAGATGGTTTTTTTGAAATTTTTGCTTTTGGAATTCTTGTTTTTTTTAATAATTGGCATCCAAATACTGCACTTTTTAGTAAACGAATGAAGTATTTTTTTATGCTTTTGTTAGTTACTTCCATGATTTTATATTTTTCTAGAACCATGATGGTAGGATTTGGTATTTTACTTTTAACTCAGTTTGGATATACCAAATGGCAAAAGAAGAATAGAAATTATTTGTTTTTTATTGTAGGTTTAATTGGCTTATTCTATGCGTTTTTATATTCAATCAAAATAGATAGAAATCAACCCGGATTGGAAGCTTTTTTATACAAAGTAAAAATTGCCCCTGCGGAATTATTAGAAACCAAAATAAATCGAGAGAATCATACTGAATTGTGGGATCATTGGAGGGGATATGAAGCAAAAAGAGCAATAAGTTTGATGAATGAACATCCTTCAAGTTATCTGTTTGGAGTTGGTTATGGGTCGTTAGTAAACTTAAAATTTTTTGCCCCGCTTTCAGATGACAAAAAAGGGATGAAGCATATTTCAGAATTACATAACGGTTTTATATATTTACTTTACAAAACTGGCCTTATAGGGCTCCTAATGTATTTAATCTTTTTAATTAAGCTATATTGGGAGATAAATCGAAAAAAATTAACAATCAATGAGGTATTGATTAGTGCAATTGGCTTGTTTTATTTATTTTCAACTTTAACAATTACGGGGCTTTACAACGGGAAAGATAGTATTTCCATTTTATTAAGTGCCTTTTTGTTTTTAAAAAGCGAAAAAAATTGAAAAACATTTTAGTCATTCATCAATCCTCTGAGTTATATGGCTCTGATAAAACATTACTGTATTTATTTTCAAAAGTAAATACTACTCAATACCAATTTGTGGTAGTTTTACCTAGCGAAGGCCCTCTGAAACAAGCAATAGAAAAATTAAATTTTCCTGTTTATATAGTACCGGTTTTAAAATTGCATCGTAAGCTTTTTACCATTAAAAACTTATTGCAGTTGCAAAAAGATTTTAAGCAATCTATAAAAGCATTAAAAAAACTACACCAGAAATACCATTTTCAAATAATATATTCCAATACATTAGCTGTTATGGTGGGTGCTATTATCTCAAAAAAATGGCATATTCCTCACTTATGGCATGTGCACGAAATCATTGAACATCCTAAACCAATTGCTTGGCTTTATCCTCGTATTTTATATAAATATGCCAATAGTGTTATTTGTAATTCAAAAGCCACCAAAAACAATTTGGTAAAACGGCTTCCATTGTTAGATAGTAAAACAACAGTAATTACAAACGGAATAGATTTCTCCAATTATTCCGTAAAAGAAACTGAGGAATCATCTTCTGAAATGGAACAATTTAATATCTCTTTAATCGGAAGGGTTAGCAGGTTAAAAGGACATCGCTGGTTAATTCACACCTTTGAAAAGTATTTAAAACAAGAATTGAAACTGCACTTACAGTTTGTTGGCTCCCCTGTTCCCGGTCAAGAGTTTCATGAAGCAGAAATAAAACAATTAATTAAAGCGTATCAATTAGAAAATAGGGTTACTTGGTTGTCTTTTCAAGAAGATCTTCAACCTATTTGGAATACAACCCATTTGTGCGTAATGCCCTCTACAGAAGCAGAATCGTTTGGATTGGTAGCTTTAGAATCGATGAGAGCTGGTGTTCCTGTAATTGCTTCTAATCTGGGTGGCCTAAAAGAAATATTGGAAGAAAAGGGAACTGGAATTTTGGTAGAACCAAATAATGAAAAAGAGTTGGCAGAAGCTATTTTATATCTTTATAAAAATCCGAATGTTAGGAGTGAGCAAGCTTACCATGCATTTGTATCTGCTCAAAAAAAATTCAACCTAGAAACGTATGTTAATTCTTTTGAAAAGGCATTTGATTCCATTAAATAATCCGGTTAGGATGTATACTTTTGTGCGTTTTTAACCCATGATGTCTTTTTCCAAACGCACTTACGCTTTAATTGCAGCCACTGCTGTAGCCGTCATTTATGGAGTTACTTTTACGGTAGCCAAAGATGTGATGCCTTTGTATTTGCTCCCATTTGGATTTATTGTGCTTCGGGTGAGTGGCTCTACTATTTTGTTTTGGCTTACTTGGTGGTTTGGTCCTAAAGAAAAAATGGATAAACAAGATTACCTTCGCATTGCTGGAGCCGGATTGTTTGGGGTGGCTTTAAACATGCTCACTTTTTTTAAAGGCTTGAGCATGACCTCGCAAATTAGTGCTGCGGTACTTATGGTTACCACTCCCATGATTGTATTGGTGCTTTCTGCTTTTTTATTGAAGGAAAAGTTGAAATCACGAAAAATTATTGGCATCCTACTAGGCTTATTTGGTACCATTTTATTAATTGCTTACGGTAAAAAATCTGCTTCTGGCACCAACGAAAACCTAGGAAATTTGTTGGTTTTTATCAATGCGGTTTCCTACGGATTTTACCTGATTATGGTAAAAAAACTAATGGATAAATACAATGCCTTCTCTTTTGTTCCGTGGATTTATACTGCAGGACTGATCATGGTGCTTCCGTTTGGTTGGCAAGAATTATCGGAAGTGGCATGGCATACTTTACCTACCGATATTTGGTACAAAGTGGTTTTTGTGGTAGTGTTTTCTACCTTTTTAACCTATTTACTTAATTTGGTTTCTATGCGAGAGTTAAAGCCAACCACCGTTTCGGTGTTTATTTATTTACAACCATTGTTTGCCACCATTTTTGCAGTGGCTTTAGGCAAGGACCAATTAGACCAAACCAAATTATTGGCTGCTGCATTCATTTTTATTGGCGTTTATTTGGTGACAATTCCCAAGAAAAATTAGTACATTTAAGTACCTCATTTTACAAAATTAGAGTGTCTTACTTTACAAATTTTGAGTTTGAGGTGACTTTCGCTTATTTAGATTTTTCTGTATTTCTGCTAAAAACATAAGTGTTTTATATCCAAATAATTAGTATTTTAGCATATAAATGTCATTTTTGGGGTAAAATCATCAACCGATGCAAACAAAAACTTGTTTAGAATGTGGAGACAAACTCATGGGAAGAGAAGATAAAAAATTCTGTTCCGATGGCTGTCGCAACCAATACAACAACAAACTCAACAAGGATGTAAACAACCTCATGCGAAACATCAACCATAAAATTCGAAAAAATTATCGCATTTTAAATGAGTTAAACCAAGAAGGAAAAACCAAAACCACCAAAAACAAGCTCATTAGCATGGGGTTTGATTTTCAATACATCACATCGGTATACCAAACCAAAACCGGAAATACTTATTATTTTTTATACGACCAAGGATACCTTATTTTAGAAAACGATTGGTATATGTTGGTTAAAAAAGACACTTAAAAACTACTACTTCACATGAAAAGATACACTGCCTTTTGGGTACTACTCTCTATGGGACTTTTGTTATGGGGATTTCACCATTGGACCATGCCCAGCGGAAACCAATTTAATAACGAGGAATTAAATCAATTTTCCACCAAAAGGGCCTTAGCACACATCCAAGAATTAGGTAAGGCTCCTCACTATATAGGTACAACTGCACACCAAGAAGTAGCCAATTATCTAAAATCCGAACTAGAAAAACTGAACTTAGAAGTTCATTTTCAAGATACCATATCGGTAAGCAAATGGAACACTTTATGTAAGGTTCGCAATGTAGTGGCAAAAATTCCAGGTAAAAATAACTCCAAAGCCTTGTTATTGCTTACCCATTACGACAGTGCACCACATAGCAAATCGTTTGGGGCAAGTGACGATGCCAACGGATTGGCTGTAATTTTAGAAGGCATCCGAGCGTATCTTGCTGAAGGAAATCAGCCTGAAAACGATATCATTATTTTATTTTCAGATGCCGAAGAATTAGGCTTAAATGGAGCTTGGGCTTTTGTAGCCCATCATCCGTGGAGTAAAAATGTTGGTGTGGTAGTAAATTTTGAAGCAAGAGGTACTTCCGGACCATCGATGATGTTGGCAGAAACCAATGCCGGAAACGAACATTTGATCGGATCATTTCAAGCAGCCAAAACAGCGTATCCGGTAAGTAATTCGTTAATGTATAGCATTTACAAATTGCTCCCAAACGATACAGACATGACTGCCTTTAGAGAAGGAGCTAACATTCCCGGATATACTTTTGCTTATATTGATGATCATTACCATTACCACACTTCGCAAGACAATATCCTGCACTTTGACCCAGCTAGTTTGGAGCATCAAGCAAGTTATTTAATGCCTATTTTACAACATTATGGCAAAGCAGATTTAACCAACCTCAACGGAAAGGAAGATTTGGTGTATTTTAATTTACCAAAAATTTTTATTTCCTATCCCTTTTCCTGGAATATGGGCTTGTGGTGGTTGGCTTGTATTTTGTTTGTGGCCTTTTTATTTTATGCAACAGCTACCAAAACCATTACTTGGAAAGAAATAGCCAAAGGTTTTGTGCCTTTTTTGGTGGTATTAATTCCGGGAACAGCTATTTTTTACGGCTTTTGGCAATTGGTAGTTTATGCCTATCCGGAATATGCAGACATGTTACATGGCTACACCTACAACGGTAAAGACTACCAATGGTTGTATTGGTTTTGGAGTTTGGCTTGGTGTTTTGGCGTGTATAAATACCTGGCTAAAGCCAAATTTACTTCTGCTTACATCGTTGCTCCTTTATTTATTTGGTTGTTGATTTGTTTATTGATAAACCTCTATTTGCCTGGAGCAGGATTTTTTATTGTTCCGATGTATTTTGCCTTAATTTCATGGATGCTTTTGCTGTTTAATAAAAAACATTGGAGTATTCACACTTTGTTGGCCATTCCAAGTTTGGCTATTTTATTTCCGTTAATTCAGTTGTTTCCGGTTGGTTTGGGGCTAAAAATTTTATTTGGTAGTGCTTTGCTTACTTTCCTGTTGTTTGGATTATTATATGGTGTTTTCGGAAACCTAAAAAGCAAAGGAAGTTTGGCTTCCTTATTTTTAATTATTGGGCTCATTTTTCTGTTTAAAGCACATCGAAACAACCAATTTATCGAAGGATATGCAAAGCCAAACAGCTTGCTATATGTGGTAGATGCCAACCAAAACAAAGCTTATTGGGCTACCTATAACAAAGTTTTAGATGGATGGTTGGAAAATTATGTAAGTACTAATGACAAAACACCGGAATCGTTGGTAAAATACAATGCTGCCAGCAAATACAATTCCGGCTTTACCTATGCCAAACCTACCTCGTTAAAAACCATTGAAGCACCTAGTGTAGAAATTTTAAAAGATACAATTGTTGGAGATTTTAGAAAAATTCAAATGAAAATTCACCCAAACCGATTGGTGCAACGTTTAGACTTATTGAGCAAAAACGAAACTGTTTTTTACGATTTTGAAGCTAATGGGTGTAAAGTACTAAAACAAGAAGGAAGAATTTTGAAAAAAAGAGGTAATACCGTAGTTAGTTATTATCCAACCGACTCCACTTTGTTGCATCTCTCTTTTACTATTAAAAAGAAAGACAAACTAGCATTTGAAATTCAAACCAGTAGTTTTGATTTGTTAGAAAATGAACTTTTTAGTGTTCCAGCTCGTCCGAAAAACCAAATACCCATGCCTTTTGTGTTAACCGATGCTATTTTGGTAAAAAAAGAATTTCAGTTTTAATGCAAAATATCGGAATTTTAGGAGGTGGTTGGTTGGGACAAGCATTGGCTCGTTTTTATTCTAATAAGGGAAAAAATATTCGCATTTCAACCACTACTTCTTCAAAGGTTGAAACGTTCACTTCCAATGGTTGGGAAGCATTTGTATTACAACTTCAAGCAGATGCCATCGAAGGAAATTTTGACCCTTTTTTATCAAATTTAGATGTTTTAATCATCAATATTCCACCTAGCAAAGCATTCGGAAAGTTGGATGTGGCATTGCAACAATGGATACATCTCTACAACAATCTATTAACTTTTCCCGTGGTTTGGATCAGCTCGACTTCGGTTTTTGAAGATGCTCCAAATTTTCCTATTTATACCGAAGATGATGTGCCTAACGGAAGCGATGCTTCCAGTCAGGTACTTATTCGATGTGAGCAACAAATTGCGAGCTTGTACAACCCGTGGCACATCATTCGATTAGGGGGTTTATTAGGAACAGACAGACACCCTATCAAGTTCTTATCGGGAAGAAACGATGTTCCGAATCCAAATGCACCTGTAAACCTAATTGTTCAGGAAGATGTGGTGCTTTTAATTGATAAAATTTTGCAATCAAAATTAGCCAATCACATTTGGCATGGAGTGCATCCGATGCATCCAAAAAGGATGGAATTTTATACCCAAGCTGCTGAAAAAAGAAATTTGGAGATTCCTATTTTTAGTAAAAATATTACGGAGGTCGGAAAGTGGATTTCTGGAGAAAAAACGCAAGAAATATTAGGTTTTCAGTACACCAAAGAAATTCATTTTTAGTGGTATTTCTTTTCTAAAAAAATCAGTTCTAAAAATTCCTCGTCTTCCAATGGTTTGATGATTTCTATTTTGATTCGCAAATGCCCTTTTCCAGGATGGTCGGTAATTTCCTGAAATGCAGCTCTGCTAATATCTAACGTTCTTCCTTTGGTAAACGGTCCTCTGTCATTTACAGTCACCACAGTTTGTTTTCCGTTAATTGGATTGGTTAGTCGTAATTTGGTGCCAAATGGCAAGCTTCGATGGGCTGCGGTAAATTTTTTGTTATTAAAAATTTCCCCACTTGCAGTTTTTCTTCCATTAAACTTATTTGCGTAATAAGAAGTTTGGGCATTGGTATGCAATACCTTGTAGGAAAAATAAGCATCATAACAAAGAGAATCGTCCTCTTCTAATGCTCCCAAGGTGTCTTTCAAAATTTCTTGAGCAAAAGAAGAAAAACTTAATAGTAATATGACAAAGTATTTTTTCAATAGAAAATAAGTAAAAAATAGTCCGAGATGTTTGGTGTCTCGGACTATAAAATTATGCTGCAAACCACAAACTCCAAGGAATTCTGGATAAAATCAACAACAATCCAGCTCCGTAGAAAAAGAAAATTTTTCGGAACTTGAAGTTTCCATCCACTTTTTTGTGTTTGCTCCATCCGATGGTAATCAATACCAATGCCAGAATGTTAATCAAGGGGTGTTCCAAAGAAGTCAAACGAATGGTTGCTTCTTTCATTTCACCTAACTTACTAAAGCCAACCGGAGATACAAAATACAACACCAATCCTAACAACAATTGGATGTGAGAAAAGATGAGAGCAAATAAAGAAATTCGCAAATCTTTGTTGGTAAAGTTTCTTTTAGAAACATGTCCCATTAAGGCATTTACAAAAGCTACTACCAAAATAGCCAAAGCCAAATAAGCCCACCAAGAGTGTAAATTTTTAACAATTTCGTACATACAAAGTTCTTTTTAGTTTGTACAAATTTAGTTTAAAAAATGGTGCAAAATAAAAAACCGGAAGCAATGCTTCCGGTTTTGTTTGTATACTTTAATAAAAGATTAGTTAAAAGTATAACGCAAAGTAAACTGTGCTTGCCACACGTCAAATACCGATGCGTTTTTAGCAAAAGTTTTGTCCACCATTACTCTTTCTCCAGCTTCGTTTACATAAGTGTTCATTCTGAATTGTGGTACCCCGTTTGAATTGGTAGATACAAAATTCAAAATGTTTGGAGCAATTGCTCTTTGCGAAACTCCCCAATCACTATTTAATAAGTTGGTAAAGTTCAAAATATCTGCACGGAATTGGAACGCATTTTTCTTGCCATTAATTCGGATGTTGAAATCTTGGGTTACCGACAAGTCTAAACGGTGCAAGAATGGTAAAACATGTCCGTTTCTTTCTGCATACTGTCCTCTTCTGGTAGATAAATAAGCATCTTGGTTGATGTAAGCATCAAAAGCTGCTCTTTGTTGTTCTTCTGTATATACTACTGCACTTGCACCTGAACCAACAGTTAATGGCAAGAAAGTAATTTCGCTTGCATTGTTTGGAACGTAAATCAAGTCGTTGTTACTGATTCTATCTCCATTCATATCTCCTCCGTAAGAATATGAAAACCTTCCGGTTCTTTCCCCTACATATCCTAAGTTGATAGAGGTTGCTCCACCCAATCCTTTACCGTATTCAATTCTGTATCCTAAAATACCAACCAAACGGTGTGGAATGTCGTTATTAGAGAAACTTACAGGTAAATCGTTGTTGCCGTTTACAGATCTTGCACCTGTCCAAGAACCAGCAGCAATTGAACCAGCTGACAATAAATCGGTAGCAGTAGAATAGGTATAAGCAAACGATCCCCACAATCCTTTTTTATAAGGATATTCTAATTTAAAGGTAGTAGAATAAAAGTATCCTTCGTTGGTATTGGTTAATACAATTGCATTTGAAACGTTGTCGTTGATACGCACACCATTGTCGTTTCCGGCATAACGCGGTCTGTTATCTGCTCCGTTAAATGTTCCTGTTGGGGCATCTAAATTGGCATTGTAATAGTGAATCGCATTGATGTTTTTATTAAAAATTCCTTCAATAGTACCAATAAATCCTAATGGTAATTTTTGGTCAATGGCAACGTTAGTTTTCCAAACTTGTGGGAATTTGAAATTGGTATCGGTAAATGCTAAGTCAAAAGTACTTGGCAAAGTTGGAGTTTCCGGGATAAAATATTGGTTTGGATTTGGTGTAAATCCATATCCTCCATTAGCCAATGCAGGTCCGGAAACATCAACAAATCCAGTTAACACTCCGTTGTTTCCAATCGCATTAGATAAAAATACATAAGGAGGTCTTCCAGTAAATACTCCGGTACCACCACGCAATTGTGTGGTTGCATCTCCGTATAAATCCAAGTTAAAACCAACTCTTGGCTCCCATAATAACTGTGATTTAGGCATATCTCCGGTGTTGAAACGCTGTCCGTTGATAAAGTCTAAATTAGTAATCGCCGGGTTTTCAATAGCGGTATTCCCAAACCAAACATGACTTGCTCGCATACCGATAGTTAATTTGAAGTTATCGCTTAACTTCATTTGATCTTGGATGTACCAATCTAATTTATTCGACTTCATAATTTGCATTGGCTCTACTCCACCTGGCAATGCAGAATAACGGAACTGAACTCTTGAAGGCAAAAAGGTAGTAGAAGGTGCAAAATTATTGGCAGCCGATTCGTTAGCAGCATTATAAAAATCGTCTAATGAGTTGAATACAAATACCCCTTGTGAGCCTGGGAAAAATAAATTGTTGGATACAAATCTTTCGTAGTTAGCTCCAAATGTCCAAGTATGGTTGTTGCTATAGTAAGTGGTATTGTTGGTAAAGTGTAAGTTGGAATAGTTCAACTTGTTGCCCGGAGTAAATGGGTCCATCCCAACCGAAATAAAGTTAGGAGCATTGCTGGTTCCTCCTCTGATGTCGATTAATGGGAATAAAGCTCCTAAATAACCTCTGTCTTCAATTTGCTTGTCGTAACCTGCAATAAAATTGTTGTGCCATTTGTCAGAAAACTTACTGTTTAATTCTGCAACTACCGAACGGGTATTGTCCATAATGGTATAGCCACCATTTCGGTATGACATAGAGTTTACATTGGTTCTACGATTTCCTACCCCTAAAGAAGTAGAGTTAGAAATTAACTCATCTGCTTCTGAATCGTGGTGCACATAACGAATCGAAAATTTATGGTTATCGTTAATGTTCCAGTCGATTTTTGCTAAGAATTTTTTAGAAATCGTATTGGCATTAAAATTTTCCCAAGGACCTGTTTCGTAGCCAAAAGTGTTTTGCATAAAGTTAGATAACTGTTGCATTTGCTCAAATGTTGGAGCAGATACTTGTGGGGTTGGGTTTGGAGATCCGGTAGAGGTCCAAGTTGTGGCTGGACGAATATTTTCGATGGTTTCAAAATTACCAAAGAAGAATAATTTATCTTTAATAATTGGAGTTCCAATACGTGCACCCCAAATTTTTTCTTCAAAAGTTGCTGGTTGAATCTCAACTCCTGCTGCTTTTGTTCCGATAAAAGTTTTGCTATTGTTTCTCCATGAATGGTATACCGAACCTTCTACTTGGTTGGTACCACTTCTGGTTACTGCATTAATCCCAGAACCGGTAAATCCAGATTGACGAACATCGTAAGGAGCAATGTTAACTTGAATTTCTTCTACTGCATCTAAAGAAATTGCCGAAGAACCTGTTCTACCACCAGCAGCAGCTTCGGTACCTAAACCAAAACCATTGTTAAATACTGAACCATCAATGGTAAAGTTGTTCAAACGAGAATCTTGACCTCCAAAAGAGTTTCCGTTTCCGTTAGGGTTGTACTTGGTAATAGAGTTAATGGTTCTAGAACCTAAAGTAGGAACTGCATTTACTTCTCTATTGCTAAATTGCTGAGAAGCTCCGGTTCTTTCTTTAGAAAAAACATTATTTGATTTGGTTCCAACCAACACTACTTCATCTAAAGCGGTTAGTTCTTCTACCAAAACCACATCCACATTTACTGTGTTTCCTAGTGGAGCAGTAATTTCATTTACTTCAGAAGTTTTGTAACCAACATAGGATACTTTTACGGTGTAAGGTCCACCTGTTCTGATGTTTGGAATACCAAATCTTCCTTTGTCGTTGGTAGTTGCAAAGTACTTGGTACCTGATGGTTTGTGAATTACTTCTACAGTGGCTCCAGGCAATAATTCTGCTTTGTCGGTTTTTACTACCCCCGACATAGAGGATCCGGTTACCTGAGAATAACCACAAAAAGAAATCAAAAAGACAAAAATTGCTACAATTTTTTTCATGGGTGTTGTTAGTTTGTTTTAGGCCACAAAATTCCGATAAAGAAATCTTAAAAAGGTTAAGCTATTGTTAATTCGTTAGAAGATTCTCAGGAAAAAAGCCTCTATTGAATAATTAATTTTATATTAATGGTAATTTAACGATTACATTAAACAATCTTCAAAAAACAAGACGTAAAAAAAGCTTGTTGACAACAACAAGCTTGAAAATTTAAATATGTAACGTTTTTACAAAAAATTCTTTTCCACAATTTGTAAAAAACGTTGGGCATATTCTTCTTTGCCTGCCCATTGGTCATAGTCTGGTTTTACCAAATCTTCAATAAATTGTAAAGCCTCTTCGTGGGTTTCAAAAGTATTTAATTGCGAAACCACTCGGTTAAAATCTTCATTACTTCCGGCAAACAAGTGTTTTACAAACGCAATACGATCATTTAAACCAAATGTAATTCCTTTGTTCAACACATCATTTAATGATGCTGCTGGTTTGGCAACTTTTTGTTGGATGCTCTCAGTAACTACAGACACAACTTCTTTTACAATTTCTTGATTTTCAGAAATAATTTCCGTGGTGGTAAGGGTTTCTTCTTTTTTGGTTTCCACTTTAATAAACTCTAAGTCTTGGAAACCTTCACCAATAATTTCGTGTAACGTAGGTTTTGCTTCTTCTATTACTTCGTCTGCTATTGGCTCAAATAACGTAGGAGTTTCCTCTAAAGATTCTTCTTCAGCAAGGATTTCTTCTGTTGCTTCTTCGGATATTATTTCAGGTGTTTCTTCCGCAATAACTTCTTCTATGGCAGCTTCAACCATTTCCTCTTCTTCATTAATTATTTCTAAAGTCTCTTCTACATCTTCTGCATCAGATTCCTCAGCTACAACAGGCTCCTCTGTCACTTCCTCTTTTTCTAGGATTTCTTCGGAAATAATCTCCTCTTTGGTAACTTCTTCTACCAAAAGATTGGCAACTACATTTTCAGCAGGTGCGTTGGTAAAACTCTCTAATTTTTCGGCTAACTTTTCCGCAGGGACATCTTCTGCTAAACTTTGGTAATGATTTTCATAAAAATGCAAAATCGCAATTTTCTCATACAAATTTTTCGATTCTACATACAGTTGTGGTAAGTCCTCTTTGCCAGTTAATTTAAGAACTCTATGAGCAATACTAATCAACTCTTGTTCTAATTTTTTCTTCATAAGTTAGGGATTTGTATGCCGTTAATGCGTTTTTATTTAATACATTTGTTTGCATTACAAATGTAACAGAAAGTATTCTTTATCTCCTATTAATTTTTAAAAATGTTTCTCGAAAATACGGTTAATCATGAAGAACAATTTGGCTGGATTGAAGTGATTTGCGGTTCGATGTTCTCCGGAAAAACAGAAGAATTGATTCGCAGATTAAAACGTGCCCAGTTTGCCAAACAAAAAGTAGAAATTTTTAAACCTGCGATAGATACACGCTATCATGACGAAATGGTTGTTTCGCACGATGCCAACGAAATTCGCTCTACTCCTGTTCCGGCTGCTGCCAATATTCGAATTTTAGCCCAAGGTTGCGATGTGGTTGGCATTGATGAAGCCCAGTTTTTTGACGATGAAATTGTTTCTATTTGTAATGATTTGGCAAACTCCGGCATTAGGGTAATTGTAGCCGGATTAGACATGGATTTTAAAGGAAATCCGTTCGGACCCATGCCTGCCTTAATGGCAACAGCCGAATACGTTACCAAAGTACATGCTGTTTGCACCCGAACCGGAAATTTAGCCCACTATAGCTTTAGAAAAGCCAACGACGAAAAATTAGTTTTACTAGGTGAAACCGAAGAATACGAACCTTTAAGCAGAGCAGCTTACTACAAAGCAATGCGAGAAGAAAAAGAATGAGGTTATATTTTTACAATTTTTTTTATAACTTTATTCTCATTATGTTTTAGTATCAAAAAATAATAACCATTATCCAAATTGCTTAAATCAATAGAGTTATTAATTATTGAATTCTTTGCTACGATTTTACCTGTTACATCAAATAATTCATAATTCAACTCTAGATTTGAAAAAGATAAATAGATATAGTCCATTGTTGGATTAGGACTGATTGTTATACTTGAAAATTCATTACTTGTTGTTGAAAGAACTTCGGAAATTGTTAATGTACCTATTTCACATTGTGTTGGAATCCAACCCGTGAAAGGAGGTAATAAACTATTAGGAACTTGAGGATTATAAAAACCATAATTTAGTATATCAAAAGCATATAAAACCCATTTAATACCATCAAAACCTATGTAAACAGTTATGTTCTGCTGTTCTTCCGTATCAAAATAACTAAAGCTATATTGATTTTTTCCATTTAATACATTATTAAAAGTGTAAATTGAAGACAGATCAGAGCATTCATCAGTAATGCTAACATTTAATGGATTTTGGGAATATAGAGTAGTTAAACTTATAAAAAAGAATATTTTTTTAAAGCTTAAAAAGTTGTATTTTTTAAAAAGTTGATTATTCATAGATTATTGAACTGTAAAGTTGATTAAAAAATCTTCGTTATGCCCGGCAACTGTTGTGTTGATTATATAGGCATTACATATTGGGTTGCCAATAAAAAATATTTTTTCATTCCTTACATTCAAACTATAATTATCGGGTTTTAAAAATTTAATTTTAACAATCAATTCATACGAATTGTTTTCAAAATTATATAACAAATACATTCTATCAAGATCATCACTAATCATGTTATATTCTCCTTTAATTACTGTAACATCGTTACCTTTAAATAAATTATCAATTCCAGATTCTAATCTTGCTGTTTGATTCAATATATTTTGTCTGATGTCTAAAACATTGCCAAAGTAGTTGTTTTCAGATGGTACACTTAACGAAAACAATACTTCATCACCAATAGAATAAGTGCTTTGTAAAGGGGTTATTGTTGATAAACCATTTATATTAGCAATTCTATTTTGTAAATTACACTGGTCTAATGATTCTATTTCGTTTGGACAAGCATAAAGCAAAAAAATGAATGGAAGTAGAATTTTTTTTTTCATTGCAGTTCTAATTTAAAAATATTGGCAATAATAACCATAAGAACAAAACAAATCATTTAAATTGATAAAATTTTGATTAGGATAAGTTAAGCCATAGTGACTTACTAACGCTTGTCTTAGGTCGTTAGCTGATCGAATATTTCCTGTTAATCTATTGTAAATAGGGCTTAATATCAACTGATTATTATTAATTGCTATGGAATAATTATCTGTTATTAGATTTATTTGTGCATTTGTTGTGCCGTTTCTTCTCCTCGATAATGTATCTGAATTATTATCAAGTAAATCCCAAAATATACCAGTCATAAACCAAGACTTCGTTAATGTTCTGGTAAAACTCATTGGTTTATCATACACATCAAAGTTTTCCATCAAATTATTAGAAGTATTTAAATTATAAATTTGCCCTAAATTTTCTTGAACATCTCTAATGTGTGATTTACCATAATTAAATAAGCTACATTTTACCTCTGTAAAATAAGCCCAACCTTCCGCTATAGAAATAATGTCACCTCTAGTTGGGTTAGGTTGCATACCATTACCGTAGGGACCACCAAAATTAGAATCATTATAAAATTCTGATGATACAAGTAATGCCCAGAAAGAAGTCCCTGCTTTGTATGAATGGGATGAATGGGATGATTCATGTGCTACTGTTTGATGTATCCACAAAGAATTGTGAATATTATTTATTCTTTTGCTATTTATACCGTATGCATGATCTGGTCTTAAATGATTTGGCAATATTCCTACTATAAGCGAACCTATAGAAGTAAGAAAATTAACAAATACATTATTCCAATTTGACAAACCAAGGTTTTGAAATGCAACATCTTGAATGAGTAAAGGGTAATTATAAAACATAGGAGCACTTGAAGAACTCCCAGAAGTGCACCAAACATTTAAATTATAAACAGGTATTATGCCTGAATGATTTGCAAATTTATTATACTTTATTAAACCATTGTGAATAGTTGCCTTGTACCATAAGTGGTATGTGCTTGAAGAGGTTGAATAATCAATGAAATATAGCCTATTATTATTGTGTCTATTCATTGAATGAAAATGATCTGAAACTTTTATACCTAATATTTCAGTCCAAGATTTTCTTATTGTAAAATTTCCTCGCCATTTACCTCTAATATTAATCTCACCTCTACAACTTCTTTCCGCATTATAATTACCTAATTCATCAGTGTTAGTATAATGCCACCAAAACCAAGAACCATAAGAAATAACAGCATTACTTAAACCTTCTGCAATATTATTTTCAGTGTTTTTTACTGTTATTCTTCCTTTAGGCTTCCATTTTCTACCAAAAATGTTCATAAATTGCATTTGCTGTTGAGATCTTAAGTTTCTTAAATAATCCGGTAAGGTCTCTAAAGTAATTGATAAATCATCAAATCTTAATTGATCTTCGAAACCATTTAAAACAAATGAAACGGTTTCAACATCAAACTCTTCTTCTCTGGGATAGTATAAATAATCAATAATTTCAATATCTAAATGATCAAACTCAACAAAATCTTTTGAAACTACAGTATAAACAGGATGGTATAAGTCACTTTCATCTACTGGCTCCGCAAAATAATCTCCATTTTCGATAATCTCATACCCTAAGGGATAATCAAAAAAAAACAGGTATTTCTTTTTTACCTACATAATTTTGAATCTGATTATTTTCAAATGAGTCTAAAAACTCTAACTCCTGCTCGTTTCTAGGTGTAATTTTAATATGATAGTAGTTTGCATTTACTACTTTATTATTGAACTGTGAATCCTCAACTAAACTGTTATAGTAATTAAATGCGTCTTGCATACTTTCAACAGAATATGGATTATTCAATTTTCTACCTAATATTATTTTTATATTTTCCGGATTAGTTCTGTAATCATTCTCGGATTGCACACTTTCGATTCTATTGTAAATCGACTGATTGAGTTCTTCATCTTCATTTTTTATAATTTCTTCTGAACAAGAATACAGTGTTAATAAATTTACAAATAAATATAATTTTTTTACGTTCATAATCTAAATTGTTATCAATGTTTTTGTAAAAATATCAGTAAATAAATTTGTACATTTGTTTAAAAATTTCATTTTTTAGAACTATTTCGTCATAAACAAGAATTAATATGGAAGAATCAGTCGTTTTAAAGAACATTAAAAAAATTAGAGAATTAAAAGATTTGAAACAAGAATATGTTGCCCAAGAGTTAAATTTGAGTACACGTGCTTATGCAAAATTAGAAGCAGGCGAAACTGGTTTAACTTTAAAGCGTATTTTTGAAATTTCAAAAGTTTTTGAAATCAAGCCTGAAGAGCTTTTGGGTTTTGATTCCAAAACAATTTTTAATAACTGTACCGAATCGGGTAATCATAATAAGTATATTAAAAATGATATTGATTTGTTTAATAAAATAATAGAGTCTAAAAACGAACAAATTCAAGTACTAAAAGATTATATTCAAGCTTTAAAAAGATAATGCTACACCCCGTGACCAAAACCCTTTTGTTTTTATTCGAAAACCAGTTGCTAGACCAGGTTTCGATGGATAGTAGGTCGTTGGGAAACTCTGAAAAAACTGTTTTTTTTGCCATCAAAGGGCCTAATTTTGATGGCCATGATTTTATTGAAGAAGTACTTTTACAAAAAGTACAACACTTTGTGGTAGAAAAAACACCCGAAAAACTCAAAAACAAAGCTAACTTTTACGAAGTAAAAAATACCCTGCGATCTTTACAAGATTTTGCGGCTGCCTATCGCAAACAATTTGATATTCCCATCATAGGTATTACCGGAAGCAACGGAAAAACCATTATTAAAGAGTGGTTGTATTTTTTATTAAGTCCCGATTACCATACAGCTAAAAATCCGAAAAGTTACAACTCCCAAGTCGGAGTGCCTTTATCTGTTTTAGGATTGCAGCCTCACCACCAAATTGGTGTTTTTGAAGCCGGAATTTCTACTGTAAATGAAATGGTACATTTGCAAAAAATTATCCAACCAACCATTGGTATTTTAACCAATATTGGCACTGCACACGATGAAGGTTTTGACAATGTAGCCCAAAAGATTGCAGAAAAACTCCAGTTGTTTCCTCATGTAAACACCTTGATTTATCGGAAAAATAAAAGTTTAGAAACTTTTATCCCAGGCAACATTCCCACATTTAGCTGGTGCAACAAAAGCAACCAAGCCGATGTGTGGATCCAAGTAAAAAAGCAAACACATCAGTCGGTTATTTTGGTTACTTACAAGCAGCTTTGTTTTAAATTGCATATTCCATTTACCGATGATGGTAGCATTGAAAATGCAGTGCATTGCCTGATGGTGTTGCTTTATTTAGATATAGATGTAGAAACCATTCAGGAAAGAATGCCATTGTTGTATCCGATAGAAATGCGTTTAAAAATCAAACAAGGCATTCACCAAACCACTTTGATTGACGATAGTTACAGTGCAGATATTGCCTCTTTAAAAATTGCATTAGACTTTTTAGAAAACCAAAAACAACATCCAAAAAAAACAGTCATTATTACCGATTTGGTACAAAGTGGCTTGCAAGAATTGGAGTTGTACCAACAATTGGTGGACTTGTTTTTGAAAAATAAAATCGATCGGGTTTTTTGTATTGGACCAACGATTAGTAAATACAAAAACTTATTGCCAAATTGCAAGGCTTACGAACATACCAAAGATTTTTTAGAGGATATTCCGCAGTTATTGTTTCACCAAGAAACCATTTTAATTAAAGGAGCTCGTGAATTTTATTTGGAACAAGCGGTAGCCATGTTGGAACAAAAAACCCATGAAACGGTTTTAGAAATCAACCTCAACGCTTTATCGCATAATTTGCATTACTACAAAGCCTTGCTACAACCCAACACCAAAATGATGGTAATGGTAAAAGCTTTTAGTTATGGCAATGGAGGCTTAGAAATTGCGAAATTATTGGAATATCATAAAGTAGATTATTTAGGTGTTGCTTTTGCAGACGAAGGCATTGCCTTAAAAACCAATGGTATTCGAACTCCTATCATGGTTTTGAACCCGGAAATCAGTAGTTTTGAAGCCATCATTCAACACCAATTAGAGCCTGAAATATATTCGTTTAATGGATTGTTTCACTTTTTAGAAGTATTAAAAGAGAAAAACCTAACCCACTATCCGATTCATCTAAAAATAGATACCGGAATGCATCGATTAGGTTTTCAAGAACACGATTTGCCTAAATTGTTATTAATTTTAAAAAACAATGATTCGGTAAAAATTCAGAGTATTTTATCGCACTTGGCTGCTTCAGAAGATTTGCAACACCAAACTTTTACCAAAAAACAGATCCAGTTGTTTGATCATTTATCTTCTAAAATTTCTGAAGAATTACATATTAAGCCTTTACGTCATTTAGTGAATTCCTCAGGTATTCATCATTATCCGGAAGCACAATTCGACATGGTTCGTTTAGGGATTGGTTTGTATGGTATCGAAAACATTGCTTCGGTACAACACAAATTACAAAGAGTGGGCACCTTAAAATCGGTTATTTCACAAATTAGAACCATTTCTGCTAACGATTCAGTAGGTTATGGCAGAAGATTTGTTGCCAAAAAAGAAATGCAAATTGCTACCATCCCAATTGGATATGCCGATGGCATCAGAAGAAGTTGGGGTAACGAAAAAGGATACGTGATCATCCACCAACAAAAAGCTCCCATTGTTGGAAGCATTTGTATGGATATGTTGATGGTAGATGTGACCAACATTTCATGTCAAGAAGGCAATGAAGTAATCATTTTAGGCGAACAACCCAACTTACAAGAAATGGCAGAAGCCATTGGCACCATACCTTACGAAATTCTCACCGGAATATCTCAACGAGTAAAACGAATCTTTTATCGGGAATAAATTTAATTTAAGTTTTTTTTAATAATTTAGCTATTAGCTAATCTAAAAAACTTTAAATTATGTTAAAAGAGTTTAAAAATTTCATTATGACCGGCAATGTCATTGAATTTGCTGTTGCGGTTATCATGGCTGGTGCCGTTGGTGCCGTTGTCAATGGTTTTGTAAACGATATCGTAATGCCTGTTGTTGGGATGCTCACAGGAGGTGTTGATTTTTCGGATCTTAAAATTGTACTTCAAGCTGCTGTTGCTGAATCAGAAGGAGTCGCTGCTGTTCCGGAAGTTGCCATCCGTTGGGGAGCTTGGGTAAATACTTTAGTTAATTTAGTTATTGTTGGTTTTGTTATGTTTATGATGATTAAAGCATATAACAAAATGCGTAAACCAAAAGTAGAAGCACCAGCTGCTCCAGCCGGACCAACCCAAGAGGAACTTTTGGCTGAAATTAGAGATTTATTGAAAAAGTAATACTTGAAAAGCCACTAGTTATAAGTGGCTTTTCTTGTTTTATAGATTTATTATAACAAATTGTTATATTTTTCTAAACACCCAATATACAATCACTTTTATGTGTACTTTTGCATCCTGAATTAATTAATGATAATTATGAAATTAGCAGTTGTTGGTGTCACCGGTATGGTAGGTGAAGTAATGTTAAGAGTTTTAGCAGAAAGAAATTTCCCAATTACCACTTTAATACCGGTAGCCTCAGAAAGATCGGTTGGCAAGAAAATTTCCTTTAACAACCAAGAATATGCTGTAGTTTCCTTAGAAACTGCGGTAAGCATGCAACCAGATATAGCCATTTTTTCGGCAGGAGGACAAACATCTTTAGATTGGGCTCCAAAATTTGCTGCAGTGGGTACTACTGTAATTGACAATTCTTCTGCATGGAGAATGGACCCAACCAAAAAACTAATTGTTCCCGAAATTAATGCTTCTACCTTAACCAAAGAAGATAAAATTATTGCCAATCCGAATTGCTCTACCATTCAAATGGTGTTGGTATTAAACCCGTTACATCAAAAATATGGGATAAAAAGAGTGGTAGTTTCTACCTATCAATCCATTACCGGAACTGGTGTAAAAGCAGTACAACAATTAGAAAATGAGTATGCCGGAGTTGCCGGTGAAATGGCATACCATTATCCTATTCACCGAAATGCCATTCCACAATGTGATGTATTTGAAGACAATGGCTATACCAAAGAAGAGATGAAATTGGTTCGTGAAACCCAAAAAATATTACAAGATAATACCATTGCGGTAACAGCTACTGCCATCAGAATTCCGGTAGTGGGTGGCCATTCGGAGTCGGTAAACATTACCTTTGCAAACGATTTTGATTTAAAGGAAGTTCGTGAAATTTTACACCATACCCAAGGAGTGGTCGTGCAAGACAACCCCTTGACCAATACCTATCCCATGCCAATTTATGCCAAAGATAAAAATGAAGTGTTTGTTGGTAGAATTAGAAGAGACGAAAGTTTACCAAATTCTTTAAATATGTGGATTGTGGCAGATAACTTACGAAAAGGTGCTGCAACCAATGCTATTCAAATTGCGGAGTATTTGATGGAGCATGCCTTGGTGTAAAACTACTACACGTTTTTACAAATAATAAATTGCATTGTAAATAGAAAATTTGCAATGCAATTTTTATTTTTAGCTGTATTTAAACTGGCTTTTAAACAAGATAAATACAGTTATACCGTTTGTTTTTTGTACTTATCTATGTATCTTTGTAAGATAAATACAGTTTTATGGTAGGTCGAGAGGAGCAAACTAAAGCAATGACAGACGCAATAAAAGCAAAAAAATCTTCATTTGTTGCGGTTACCGGAAGAAGAAGGGTTGGAAAAACCTATCTTATTAGAGAGGTTTATCAACAAAACTTTTGCTTTACTGTAACAGGAATTCAGAACGCAGATTTACAAACACAAATAAATAATTTTGTTCAAAAAATTGCGGAATACAACAAAGATTTACTGGTATTGGGAAATTTAAATGATTGGCAAAAAGTGTTTTTTGTATTCAAAAATTATTTAAAAAGTTTACCAAAAAACAAAAAACAGGTAATTTTTATAGATGAATTGCCTTGGATTGCCACACCAAAGTCGGGTTTTGTGCAACTTCTTGCTCATTTATGGAATGATTATCTATCGCAAGAAAAACATTTTATCTTGGTGGTTTGTGGTTCGGCTACTTCTTGGATAACGCATAACATCGTTAACGACAAAGGTGGCTTTCATAATAGAATTAGCATCCCAATTCATTTAAAACCTTTTACACTAGCAGAAACCAATGAATTTTTAAAATCTAAAAACCTAAACTTTACACCATCGGGTATTTCTGAAATTTACATGATATTTGGAGGATTGCCTTACTATTTAGAGCAAATGCAACGTGGAGAAAGTGTTGCAAAAGCTATTGAAAGAATATGTTTTTCGGAAACAGGAATATTAAAATACGAATACAACAACCTGTATAAAGCATTATTTACCAATTGGGAAAATCACGAAGCAATTGTGGCTTGTTTGGCAAAATCGCATTATGGATTAACCAGAGAAGCTATAATTGAAAAATCAAAAGTTACTGCTGGTGGACCCTACACAAGAGCAATGAACGATTTAATATTAACGGGGTTCGTAGAAGAATTTCAACCGTTTGGAAAGAAAAAAAGAGGAAGTGTGTACCGATTGGTTGATGAGTTTTCGGTTTTTTACCATCAGTTCATGAAAGGAAATGAAAAGAAAGATGCTTCTGTATGGCAAATTATTTCAAATTCTCAAAAATATAAAATATGGAGAGGTTATGCTTTTGAAACACTTTGTATAAAACATGTTAACGAAATAAAAAATGCTTTAGGTATTAAAAATGTGTATACAGAAACATCAAGTTTTAGCAAAAAAGGCACTAACAGCACAAACGGATTTCAATTAGATTTAATTATTGACAGAAAAGATGCAACCATAAACCTATGTGAATGTAAGTTTTATGAGAGCAACTTTAGTATCACTAAAAAATATGCCCAAGAAATAAAACAACGCAAAACTGCATTTGCAGAAGAAACCACAACCAAAAAAATGCTAATAAATACATTTATTGCTAACGAAGATTTGTTAGAAAATGAACATTCTTTAGAAGTTGTAGATGTATTTATCAACGTAAAGGAGTTGATGAAGAAAGTTTAAAAAAATGGTAAATCTTAGTTATTTTCTGTTTTAATAGAAAAAAATGAGTCTTTTCGTGCTATTTTTGCCCCATGAAAAGGAATAAATACCAACGAATTAAAATTAACTTGTATCTGATGCTTTTGGTGTTGGGTACCATGTTGGTGCAATCGTTGCATATTTATGAACATGCTTTTGAAGAAATCCACAAACATGATCAATGCACCCATCCTCACGATACGGAAGACGATTGTGCCGTTTGTGATTTTGTTTTTGGTTTTTATGTGGTACCTGAGATTACCTTTATTCCGGCACCTCCTTCCATAAAGCCTTTCCCTTTTGTTGTAAAAAACATATCTTTTTCCACTCCGGAAAATGTCACATTACCTCCACATCGCGGACCACCTTATTTGGTTTAAAACACCAGTAAAACTTGTTTTAAACTAAGTATTAATTTCCATGAAGCAATTACTGCTTGTGTGGATATTTTGTGGTTTATTCCAATTTTCTTTTGCACAACAAATAGAAATCACCGGTTTGGTGAAAAATGCAGATGGAAATCCCTTGGTAAACGTACATGTATTCACCAAAAAAAATCACGCAACCACCAACGAACAAGGTAGGTTTGTATTGAGTACCAACGCCTCTGAAAAAGGTGTTAAGGTACAGTTCTCCCATATTGGATATATACCAAAGGATACCTTATTGGCTCCGGGTAAGCACCAAATTACCATCATTCTTTCTTGGAAAACGCAAGATTTAGGTGGTATTACCATCCAAGGAAGAAACAATAAAAAAACAGTTGCTTACCAAAACACTATCGATTCCAAAACTTTGGAAAACCAAAAAAACCAAAGTTTGGGAGAAATATTACAAAGCCTCCCGGGTGTATCTGTATTAAAAACGGGCCAAGGCATACAAAAGCCAATCATTCATGGGATGTACGGAAGCCGTGTGGGAATATATGTACAAGGAATTGCTTTGGAAGACCAACAATGGGGCTCGGAGCACAGTCCGAGTGTCGATTTGAACAACACCCAAAAAATCGCAGTGATTAAAGGAGCAGCTGCCTTACAATATGGTGGCAATGCGATAGGAGGCATGGTATTATTAGAAGCAATGCATCAAGCAAAGGACACTACTTTTGGGCAAGCCATTTGGTTTGCCGAAAGTAATGGTTTAGGAGGAGGTTTTTCAAGTAATTATCATTGGAATCAATCCAAAGGTTGGAGCTGGAGAGGAACCTTAGGATTTAAAAAGTTTGGGGACCGAAGTGCTCCAGGCTATGTATTGAGCAATACCGGAAGTCAATCCGGACATGCTGGTATGCAAGGAAGCAAAGTATCTGAAAAAAAATCGCAATTGTTTCAATACCATTACTTTTATAACGAGTTGGGCATATTAAGAGCTTCTCATTTGGGTAATGTAACCGATTTGTACACTGCTTTGCAATCTTCCAATCCTTTGATCGTGGAAGATTTTACCTACCAAATCCAACGTCCGAAACAAGTAATTCACCACCAAAGTTTTCAGTTTCAGCAAAAGAATTTTGACGAAAACCAAGGGTACCACCAATGGATTGCAAGTACCCAATGGAATAGCAGAAACGAATTTGATGTAAATCGTAATCCAAACGAAACAAGGCCTGCATTGACCTTACATTTAATAACGCAAAATTTACAGTGGAACCGAAAACAAAGTGTTGGTGCTAATAACCAACTATTGTATGGTGTGCAAACTTTGTTTCAATACAACCAAGCCAATAGTCCTACCGGAGCCAGAACCATCATTCCAACCTATTTTAAAACAGAGGTGGGAAGTTATGTGGTTGGTACGTTTGTTTTGCCTCATTTTTGGACGATAGATGCTGGTTTACGGTATGATTTTCAATACATGCAGGCCCGAAAAAACTACCTAAAATCCAGATGGGAAGAGCGAAACTACAACCAAAACTTTAACCATTTTATTATAGGGGAAACCGGAGTGCAATGGATTACTCAGCCAAAATTTACCTACCATAATTTTGCTGCAAATATTGGAGTGCAAAAAGAGTTTCCGCATTATTACACCTTTAAAGCCCAAATACAACTGGCCCAAAGGAGTCCGAATGTAGCGGAACTTTTTAGCGATGGTTTGCACCACAGCAATGCACAAATTGAGTTGGGTGACCTAAATAACCAACCAGAGCGTTCCGTAAAAAGTCAGTTGTATTTGCAAAAACAGGGGGTAAACGTTCATTGGGAAGTTGCTCCTTATGTGCAATCGGTGCAAAATTATCTGTTTTTAAAACCCATAGGTTTTGAATCTACCATTCGTGGAGCTTTTCCGGTATGGGAACACACACAAACCCATGCTTTTTTAGTGGGAGTTGACCAGCAGTTTAAACACCAATTTCGAGGAAATTGGTGCATCCACCAAAAACTTGCATGGATTTATGGGCAAGATGTTACCAATCATCAACCCTTAATCGACTTGCCTCCGTGGAATTTTTCCCTGCATGTTCAAAAGAATTTTACGTTGGTAGATGCCCAACTTACTTATGAATTGGTAGGAAGGCAAAACCGATTTCCAAACTTTAACTTTGTTACCAACATTGTAAATGCCAATAACGAATTAGAGCCTGTAGAAATCGATATCAGCACACCTCCTGCAAGCTACGGATTGTTGCATGGGCAAATAAGCAAGCACTTTACGTTAAAGTCTGGAAACACAATAGAAATTTTGGCAACTATTCGAAATATCACCAACAAGAGGTATCGCGACTATTTAAACCGACAACGGTTTTTTGCAGACGAAATGGGAAGGAACTTGCAAATTCAAATTCAATATCAATTTTAAAATTTAATCAAAATCATGAAAAAACATTTTAAATTAACCGCTTTAATCATTGCTTTAACTTCTTTTACCATAGGATGTGACGACCATGATCACGACCACGAAGGAGAGTTAATTACCACAGTTACACTAACTATGGTTGGGAGTAACAACCAAACCATTGTATTAACTTCTAGAGATTTAGATGGAGATGGCCCAAATGCTCCTATAGTTACCATTACAGGAGGTAATTTTTTAAACGGAGTAACCTACACCGGAAACATTCAGTTTTTAAATGAATTAGAAGACCCTACGGAGGACATCACCCCGGAAGTGATTGCTGAAGGAACTGCACATCAAGTATTTTACCAATTACCGAGTAACTTAGGTGCTTTTGTGTACACCGATGCTGATAGCAATAACCGACCTATAGGAATTACCACTACCTACACACCTGCCAACATTGGCAACGGTAACTTACGTGTTACTTTACGACATTTTCCAAATAAAAATGCTACTGGGGTGTTGCAAGGAAACATAGCCAATGCCGGTGGGGAAACGGATGTAGAAGTAAATTTTAATATTACCGTATCTCCTAATAACTAAAAAAATAAAGATAACATTTTAATAAACCGCAACTTAGCTTTGCGGTTTTTTTATATTTCAGGTTCTTTAGTAAAAATTTTTTTTTAATTTTAAACACTAATCCGAACTAACCAATACACTTAAACATATGAACTCCACATTTACTAAAATCGTTCGCTTCTTGCTAGGCATTATCTTGGTAATCTTTGGCTTTAACAAGTTTATAGAATTAATCCCGTCTCCTGCCATGCCTGAAAACGCAGCAAACTTTATCAAATCATTGGTGGATACCGGTTATATTTTACCAGTAGTTGGTGCGTTTGAAGTTATGATTGGAATATTATTATTAGCCAAACGTTGGGTTCCTTTTGCATTAATATTATTGGCTCCGATTTCCTTAAACATTTTACTTTTTCACTTATTTTTAGACATGCCCGGAATTGGAGGAGCCATTTTGGTAACCACACTTACCACCATCATGCTATATAAAAACTGGGCTTGTTACAGGCCTTTGTTTCATTAATCGTTAAAATCCAATAAAACAAATAAATCCCTATGAAAAAGAAATTTTATTTATTAATGTTTGCAACAAGCTTACTATCTGTAACATCATGTGAAAAAGATGGTAACGACGACCAAAACAATGGAACAACCGGAAGGTATATTCATTGGACAAGATTTGAACAAACCACCCCTAATCAATTTTCAAGAAGTGCCAGATTGGTTAAAGATGGTAAAATTTATGCCAGCCCATACACTTCTTCCTCAGATGGTGGTGTTACCTGGGTAGATATTCCAAATGATGGGCTTGGAAGAGAGTTTTTAAATTTAAATGGTGATTTTTGGGTTGAATCGAGAAATTCAGGAACCAATACCAAAATTTATCAAGCCATTTCCGGAGGCAGCTCTATTACATTTAATACCAACTTTACTACCGGAAATGTAGCATGGGAAGGTGGTAGCACCGCTTATAGTTACCTAAACAACTCTGGCTCTACTTATGGAGGAGCTTGGGACAATGACTATATTTTGGTGTCTAACAACAGCGGAACCACTTGGACACCTATTACCATGCAGCCTCCTGCACATAATGGCCCAACAAGTAGCTATGAATGGGTTCGTTTGATTGATGGAAAGCTATTTGCGTTGAGTAGAATTTTTGCTCCAGGTGGCTTTACCAATTATCAACTTCATTATTTTACCGGAAATTCTTGGATTTCGTCCTCTGTTTATTCTTACCAAATAAGCTTACGAAAAGTAACCGGACACGGAATTTTTGCGTTGATGAATGGAGGCACCTATCGTTTCGAAATTACTGGACCTGCTTTTTCTTTTCAAGAAATTGAATTTGAAGATGATTTTAACAATTCCACCAATACTCAAGGAATTATGTTAAATGCTGGAGGTAATTTGTTAATAGGTAGTGAATTTAAATTATTTATACCTAGACCTCAAACAGACAGAATGTATAATCCAAGTCCGTTAGATGGCTCAAATTCTCTTCCGGGTATTGGAGGAATGGTTTTGTTTGGAAATGAGCTAATCGTAACCCGAGGTTCATTTACCTATAAAACACCTTTCCCGTTTGTGTTTCATCAAAACCCATAATTAAGCAAAAAATTATCTTACAGCCCACCTTTCAGGTGGGTTTTTTATTTTATGATTTCTTCCACATGTCCCGAAAGAATTTTATTTAATTTAGCAAAGCATTTTTAAAAACCCTTGCAAAATGAAAAAACATTTCTTTCCAATATTCTCTCTTTTATATCTCCTTCCAATGATGGAAACTAAAATGATGGTACAAAATAAAACACTAACCTACCCAACCACGCACAAAAAGGAAGTGATTGACACCTATTTTGATCAAAAGATTGCAGACCCTTACCGATGGTTAGAAGACGATCGTTCGGAAGAAACTGCTTCCTGGGTAGCAGAACAAAATAAAGTAACTTTTGAATACTTAAACCAAATTACTTATCGTGAACAAATTAAAAAAAGAATGGAACAACTGTGGAATTATGAACGCATTGGAGCTCCGTTTACCGAAGGTGGTACTACCTATTATTACAAAAATAATGGGTTGCAAAACCAATCAGTTTTGTACCGAAAAGTAAATGGCATAGAAGAAGTTTTTTTAGACCCAAATACCCTTTCTAAAGACGGGACTACTTCCTTGGCAAATGTTTCATTTTCTAAAGACGGTTCGCTTTGTGCGTATAGTATTTCAAAAGGAGGAAGCGACTGGAACGAAATTATTATTTTAGATGCCAAAACCAAAAAAGTATTGGATGTTACCATTCGCGATGTGAAATTTAGCGGTATTTCATGGAGAGGTAACGAAGGATTTTATTACTCCAGCTACGACAAACCAAAAGGAAGTGAATTGTCTGCAAAAACCGATCAACACAAATTGTACTTCCATAAAATGGGAACCTCTCAAGCACAAGACCAAGTAATTTTTGGAGCAGAAACCAAACGACGATACGTAGGTGGCTATGTAACTCAAAATCAAAAGTACTTGGTTATTACCGCAGCTAATTCTACTTCTGGCAATGAATTATATGTATTAGATTTATCTAAAAAAGATGCAAAAATGGTGCAATTAGTCGAAGGTTTTGATCATGACTTCAGTGTTTTAGACCATGCTGAAGGGAGTTTATTGGTAGAAACCAATTGGAAAGCTCCAAATAGTCAAGTAATTTTAATAGATCCTACAGGAAGCAATAAAGAATGGAAGATATTGGTGCCACAAACCGACTTTGTATTAAACGCAACTACTGGTGCTGGTTATTTGTTTGCTAATTATTTAAAAGATGCTATTTCGTTGGTCAAACAATTGGACTATAAAGGGAAAGTAATTCGCGAAATTGCCCTACCGGGAGTAGGATCTGCTGGTGGATTTTCTGCCAAAAAAACCGATAAAGAAATTTATTTTAGTTTTACCAACTACACCACACCAACCAGTATTTTTAAGTTAAATCCGAATCTTGGAACCGTAGCTTTATACCAACAACCTAAAATAGATTTTAACCCGGAAGATTATGTAAGCAAACAAGTGTTTTATGCTTCTAAAGATGGTACCAAAATTCCGATGATTATTACCCACAAAAAAGGCTTGGAGTGGAACGGAAAAAACCCAACTATTTTATATGGCTATGGTGGTTTTAATGTAAACTCAACCCCAGGCTTTAGTGTTACCAATGCCGTTTGGATGGAAAACGGTGGAGTATATGCTGTTGCCAACATTAGAGGTGGTGGAGAATATGGCAAAAAATGGCACGATGCAGGTACCCAAATGCAAAAGCAAAATGTGTTTGACGACTTTATTGCAGCAGCCGAATATTTGATCCAAACCAATATAACTTCTAAAGAGTTTTTAGCCATTAAAGGTGGAAGCAACGGAGGTTTGTTGGTTGGTGCTTGCATGACGCAACGTCCGGATTTATTTCAGGTGGCTTTGCCAGCAGTAGGTGTATTAGATATGTTACGTTACCATACTTTTACTGCCGGAGCAGGTTGGGCTTATGATTATGGCACTTCGGAACAGAGCAAAGAAATGTTTCAATACTTGTTGGGTTATTCTCCCGTTCACAATGTAAAAAAAGGGATTAAATATCCTGCAACCTTAATTACTACCGCTGACCATGACGACAGAGTAGTTCCTGCTCACAGCTTTAAATTTGCTGCAGAATTGCAAGACAAACAAACCGGTAATGCTCCTGTGCTGATTCGAATAGATGTAAATGCAGGCCACGGAGCCGGAAAGCCAATCAGTAAAACCATGGAAGAAAATGCCGATATCCAAGCATTTACCTTATTTAACATGGGAGTGCAAAAGTTACCGTAGTTTTGTTTCAAGTTTAATATTCAAAGTTTAAGGTTATTTCGTGATTGTTAGTTGATGGTTGATAGTTGTTGGTTTCGAAAAGCACTAATCGAACATCGGTAGTCGGTGGTCGAATAAAACATTTTGACATTGGCATTGACATTGACATTGCAAAAGGGTCTCGACTCCGCTCGACCTGACAAGAGTTGTTTATGTGTCTATTTGTTTATGCGTTGAAGCGGTTGTAGATTATCGAAAAAAATCATTTTCAAATCTAAAAATTGAAAAAATCTAAAAAATTGAAAACATAGTAAAGCTTTCCCTGAGTCCCTGAAGTTTTAAGTCTACCATCGAAAAGCGGTTATCGAAAAACAATTTCAAATTTCAAACCTTCAAATCATTTCATTCGCTTATACGCTAATTCGCTAATTACCAAAAGGGTCTCGACTCCGCTCGACCTGACAAGAATTGTTTATTTGTTTATACGTTGAATTGTTTATACATTGAATCGATTGTCGACCAGCGATGCTCGACTAACGGAAATTGGTTGATGGTTGATGGAAAAGTTTAAGGTTTATGGTTGGTGGAATAAGTCCACTTTCGAAAAGCACTAATCGAACATCGGTAGTCGGTGGTCGAAAAAAACATTTTGACATTGGCATTGACATTGACATTGCAAAAGGGTCTCGACTCCGCTCGACCTGACAAGAATTGTTTATTTGTTTATACGTTGAATTGTTTATACGTTGAATCGATTGTCGACCAGCGATGCTCGACTAACGGAAATTGGTTGATGGTTGATGGAAAAGTTTAAGGTTGATGGTTGGTGGAATAAGTCCACTTTCGAAAAGCACTAATCGAACATCGGTAGTCGGTGGTCGAAAAAAACATTTTGACATTGGCATTGACATTGACATTGCAAAAGGGTCTCGACTCCGCTCATCTGCTAATTTTGTAATTGCTTATAGCCTACTGCTTTAATCAAATTCGCTTATTCGCTCATCGGCTCATTACCTAATTAAAAAAAGAGCCTTTCGGCTCTTTTTTTTTACGCTTGCTTTTGCAATACTTGGTACTTTTTGTAAATAAAATAAATGCCAATCAAGGCCAATACCCACCAATAATCGGAGATGGGGGTTGCTGGGTCAGGAGGTAAACTCTCTGGATCTTCGTCATCATCGTTAGCCAAAACCGGTAAACTAGTGCATAAGAACAATACCAAAGGAAACAAATATTTTACTATCGTTGAATTTATAGATGTCTTTTTCATGTGGATAATTATTGGTTGATGATCACTTTTGCTTGGTACTTTTGTCCTTGTTGGTCTTCTACTTGCAATTGGTAGTACCCATTGGCCAACCCTTGGGTTGAAACTTGCAACAAGTTGGTAGTTCCTAAAGCATTTTGTTGGTACACTACTTGTCCTAAGGCATTGTATAAACTTACTTTTTGGTACGTTGCTGTTGGCAAGGCTATGTGTAACATGCCATCGTTTACCGGGTTTGGATACACTACTGCTTGACTGAATCCTTCCGGATTTGAAACTCCTAACGGACTGTTTTGGAATACTACCTGAAAACGATTCCCGGTAGAAGCCGTTGCAGAAGTTACCGTAAACGGATACGTTACTACAGTATCATCGGTTGGTATTGGGGTAACCGTATTGGTAAAGGTGTCGTGTAAAAACACTTCTACATTTGGGTTGTTAAACCCTTCGGTTTGTACTCGCAATTGGTAGTTGGCTCCCTCTTGCATGCCACTTACTCTTACCGGTAATACGTCTTGTGGAATTGCTGTAGCACGATGTTCTAAAGTAAAAGCCGAAGTTCCGTTCATCAAAGCTAAATTCTCTCCTACCCCATTAATTTTACCTCCATCGGCCATATCTACTGCATTGTTTCCGTTATCGTAAAACACTGCCAAAACTGCATCTAAATTTTGTGCCTGTTCGCTTTGGTTTTTCCACAAACTCAAACGAAGCTTGTCAATGGTGATGCTTTGGGTGGCATTTCGGTCAAAAACACCATTGTCAGAAACAGTAGCTTTATGGGCTTCGGTAATGGTAAAAGTAGCTGCTGTATTTTCTGGTAACGAAGATCTTCTAACAAAAAAGGCTTGTCCGGATTGGATATTGGTACCTGCCTGGTAGCTTCCAGAAATATTGGTATACCCTGCAACTTTATCATAAATCACATACTGACCTACCGAACCAATTTGAGGGTCTAACACCCAAAGTTTGTCTCTAAAGCCTGGGTTGCCATTCAAAACAGCCAATGGGCTAATTGGACTCGCATAAGGGTTTCCTATTAATGTATGAATATTAGCTGGTAAATTGCCGTAATTTACATCTCCTACTCTTAATGCTCCAGTAGCTATCATGGTGGTTGCTGTTGCACCAGCAGCGATGTTGGTGGTATTGGCTCCTCCGGTTACAAACACCATAAAAGCATTATTGGTAGTATTGGTAAATAAAGCTTCTGTTTGCGTATTGGTTATTGCATCCCAACCTGCCGGAGCAACCGTTTTGTATTTGTAAATGTTAGGGCTACCTCCTCCGGCAACCAAACCATTGCCTCCAGCTGGTGACCATAAGTTTACTCCTGTACCATTGTTGCCTGCTGCACCATTATTTTGCCAGTTAAAGTATACCGAGTTATTGGTATTGCCTGTAACAGGAGCTGTTAAAAATCTCCATGCTCTTTTGGCCGGAATGTGACGTTCTACTACTACGTTTCCGGTGATACTTGCTCCAACTCCAACTGGTGCTACACGAGCGGTATTTATAGTATTAGAACGTAATCTTAATAAATTGTTTGTCTGAAATTCACCATTTAATAAATTAAGTTCATTTAAAACAATTAAATTTCCTGTTCCTGTTAATGTTCCAGTGTTTGAGGTAAGAGAATTAGTAGTAATAATGGCATTGTCTCCTAAATTTAAAACAGCATTATTAAAAATTAACCCATTTGTTATAGTAGCAGAAGTTCCATCCCCAAGATTAGTCTGACCTTGTAAATTAACTTGTGAGTTCACATCAAATACTAATCCATTAGAATTATCTATTGTTAATTCGCCAGTTGTACTTCCAATCACAACATTATCCCCTGAAAAATTAAAAACTGCAGTACTTGTTGCAGTAACAGTTGCGTTCCCATTGGAACGAATTCCGTACTTAATGTTTTTTTGACCACTGCTCGAAAAACCAAGTGAAATATTATCATTTAACTCTAAAATTCCATTGATTGTAGTTGGTGTGCTTGCTCCCCAAGATGCAATATTTTGATTTAATCTAAATATTGGAATCTCAGTGGTTACATTTGGAAAAAACACCACATTTGAACTAGAAGGTGTCAAAGATGTAGCAGGATTCCACTCCAATATAGCTGCATCTTGATACAAATGTGCTGAAGAATTTACACCTGTACCTGCACCAGTTATACCTGAAGACTCTGCACCTAAAACACCACCTGTTTCGATTAGGATTGTTGCTCCCGAGTTATAAGAGATTGTACTAACTCTGTAATTAACTCTTCCTCCATCATTAACAATAATGTCATTACCTAAACCTTCATTAATGGTTGTTGTGCTTGCAATATTTAAAATTGCTCCATTATGAATAACTACTTGATCTATTGTAACAGAAGCTGTTATAGTAACTTCGTGAGAATTTAATACGCTAATTGAATTCGCATTGAATGTTGGAGTTAGTGTAGCATTGATCCAAGATACATTATCACTTGAAGACTCCCAAGTTGCAATATCATTCCAATTACCAGATTGTTTTGATCTAAAATAATCTGAAGCAGCAGATACTGTAAAAGGCACACCCGTTACTTCTTGACCTGCAGACCATTCAGAGCCTTTTCTAACAAATAACTTAAAATAATAAGTAGTTCCGTTTGCCAAATTAGAAATGGTTTGCGGATTAGCTAATCCTTTATAAACTACAAAACCTCCGTCAAAAGCATCGCCATTACCAAAAAATAAATATGCATTTTCTGCACCTGTAGGTGTACCATTAATAGATGCATTCGCTTTAGCTACTATCAAAATTTCGTCAAAACATCCTGCTGGATTTACCCAATTTAATATCATGGCTTGATTTTGCGGAGTTGCTACGTAAGAGGTTACCAATGGCACTCCATTAATTATAGTAAAAGCGTCTGAATTGCTCCCTACAGTATTTGGATCATCATTTACCACTCTAATTCTGTAACCATTCCCACTTGGGGTATTTGCTGGAATGGTAATATTAATAGGGCTTGTTCCAGTACCAATAGCAATAGGAGATGTAAAACCTCCTGACGCATCTGACAATTCTGCTGTAAAGGTGCCATTATAAGTTCCTGTTGAAGTGTAAGCCACCGTGCCTGAAGCCGTATTGGTTGCATCCACACAAAATGGAGCATCTGTCACCAAACCTGTGGAGATGATATTTGAGGCTAAACTTTCTAAAGTCCCAATTAATGTGAAGTCATCTAATCTAAATGTTCCAGCTCCAGTTGCACCAGACAAAGTCATAACAATAGTTACTGTACCTGTTACGTCTGAAATTGTATTCGAAACATTTGTAGAACCAATATTTGCTCCGGTTGTTGGAACAGTGCCGGAACCTACATTTGTTCCATTAATAGTCATACTCCAATTTTGTGCACCTGTGGTACTTCTCTGTCTCCAAAAACTAAATTGATTAACATTTAATTTATACCCTGACTCAATATCAAATGTCAAAGTATATGTTGGATTACCTGATGAGTTGCTAAGTGAAAGTGCTTGTCCACTACTTCCTGCTAAACTTGTAAAACCTGATGCACTAGTAGTCCAAGATGAATTTGATAAATTAGGATTAAAGGTATCAGGTGCAACATTGTATGGCTTCCCTGAAATTGTTGTTGTTCCGAATGAATGTTGATAAATAATCCCTTGCCCCCAACCTGTGTTCATCGTTAAAAAAAGCAGTACGAGAAGGGGATACTGCCTAGTTAGTTGTAAAAATTGTTTCATATAGTATATTAATTAAAAGATGTGTTAAAATAATAGCGGTACAAACTTAAACTATTTTGGTTAAGAGCGTTAAAGTCAAAGGTTAAAAAAATGTAATCTGATTGTTGTTGAATCGTTGAATCGTTGAATTGTTGAATCGTTGAATCGATGGTCGAAAATTGTTGAAACGTTGAAGAGCCTGCCCTGAGCCTGCCTAAGGGTTGAGTCGATTGTCGACAATCGATGCTCGACCAGCGAAAAATTGTTGAGTCGTTGAATCGTTGAAAAGTCTGCCCTGTGCCTTTCGAAGGGTTGAATCGATTGTCGATTAGCGATGCTCGGACAGCGAAAAATTGTTGAATCGTTGAATCGTTGAATCGTTGAAAAGTCTGCCCTGTGCCTTTCGAAGGGTTGAATCGATTGTCGATTAGCGATGTTCGGACAGCGAAAAATTGTTGAGTCGTTGAATCGTTGAATCGTTGAAAAGTCTGCCCTGTGCCTGTCGAAGGGTTGAATCGATTGTCGATTAGCGATGTTCGGACAGCGGAAATTGGTTGATGGAAAAGTTTAAGGTTTAAGGTTGGTGGAATAGTCGACTTTCGAAAAGCGATAATCGAACATCGGTGGTCGGTAGTCGAAAAATATTTTCAAATTGGCTCATTTCCTAATTGACACATTTTCAAATTAAAAAAATTGAAAAAATCTAAAAAATTGAAAAGCTTACCCTTAGCCTCCAAAGCTTTGAGTCTACCATCGAAAAGCGGTTATCGAAAAACAATTTCAAATTTCAAACCTTCAAATCATTTCATTCGCTTATACGCTAATTCGCTAATTACCAAAAGGGTCTCGACTCCGCTCTACCTGACAAGAATTGTTTATTTGTTTAACAAGAAAATCATTTTCAAATTTCAAATCCGCTCATCTGCTAATTTTGTAATTGCTTACAGCTTATTGCTTATAGCCTACTGCTTTAATCAAACTCGCTTATTCGCTCATCGGCTCATTACCTAATTAAAAAAAGAGCCTTTCGGCTCTTTTTTTTACGCTTGCTTTTGCAAAACCCGGTACTTTTTGTAGATAAAATAAATGCCTATCAAGACCAATGCCCACCAATAATCGGAGATGGGGGCCATTGGTTCATCTCCAGGATCACCACTTCCGGGTATGCCAGGGTCATCCGCGTAAAGAGGCATTGCCATACATAAAGTTAAGATTAAGAATGCTTCTTTATATATCCTTTTTGGTATCTTATATTGAGTTTTCATCTTTCCTTAATTTTGGTTATTTCTTTACGATTTTGGTAGTATATACTTCTCCGTTTTGTTGCACTCTTACCAAGTACACTCCAACTGCTTGGCTGGCTATCGATACATTGGTATTGCCTGCTGTTAGGTTGCCTTTTTGCACTATTTGCCCTAAGTAATTGGTGATTTCATAGGTGGCAACTTCGCTAGAATTTGGTAAAGCAATAACAAACTGACCTTGGGTTACCGGGTTAGGATATACTTGTAATGTATTGTAATTTGGTTGCTCTACTCCTAATACTTGTTGGTATACTATCTTAAAACGATTGTCTGGATTGCTGGTAGTAGAAACCACTCCTGTAAATGGAATTTCAATCGTAGTGCCATCGGTTGTAATCAAATGATTGGTACCACTTTGGGTATCTTGTAGTATCGGTTGTACATCTGATGATACAAATCCTTCAGTTCTTACTCTCAATCGGTAAGAGGTTGCTGTGGTTCCTGTTAATCGAATAGGTTGTTCTGTTGTTGCAGTTGGCAAATTTTGGTACTCTATTGCCAAATTGTTGGTGCCATTTCGGAATTGAATGTTCTCATTAAAATTGGTTACTTTTAAAGCGTCTTGTGCATCTACTTCATTACTGTAGTTATTGCCACTAACACTCAAGATACCGTCTGCTAGTTGCCATTCGTTGTTAATTTGTTTGTCTAAAAGCACCCTAATTTTGTTTTCGTTGGTATTTTGTACGCTTTGCTTTGCAAACCATGTATTAGAGTTTCCAGCAACTTTATCAGTTTCTGCAATATTAAAATTGGTTTGTGTACTTCTTACAAAAAAGCCTTGACCGCTTTGTATGTATGCATCATTTCCGGATGGTGCTTCAGGAACCCAATTGCCATCGTAAGTAATATATGCTCCTAAACCTACTGATGGATCTAACATCCATAGTTTACTTCCCGAATTGTTGCTTACCAAACTCACCGGATTAATCGGGCTTGCATAAGGATTGCCTAACAAGGTAAATTGGTTGGCTACAATGTTATGATTAACGTTTCCGGTTATTAACTGACCCGATGCTGACGAAGTGGTAACTGCCGAAGTAGAAGTAAAATTACTACTGGCATGTGGCCCGGTAACAAATACCATAAACGCATTGTTTTGGCTGGCTGTAGAAACATAGGTAGTATTTGTATTGGTAACCGCTGTCCAAGCCCCATTTACATAATTGTAAATATTTGGCTGTGCTCCAACAAATAACCCTGAATTAGAAGAAGTTGGTGTTGCTGTACCTACAGGAGAGGGATGCCACAACAACAAACCTCTGCCGTTGTCGGTACCGTTGTTTTGCCAATTAGCAAAAACACTGTGGTTAGTGGTACCCTTTACAGGTGAGGCTAACAACCTCCAGGCTCTTTTGGCAGGAAGGTAGCGTTCGGTAGTAACGTTGCCGGTAATTGTCCCTGTCACCTGAGCTACTCTGGCAGTATTTGATGCATCAGAGTTTAATATTAATTGTCCGTTGGTGTTAAACTCTCCAAGTGTGGTTTTATTCAATACTTGATTTACTCTTAAACTACCTGATCCAGACAATGCTCCTTCTGTAATATTTAATGCTTCTACCGTTAAAGTAACTCCAGAATCAATAGTAACTGTACCACCATTAATGTTTAGCTCACTTAATGATTGGTTGCTGGAAACTCTTAAGGTTGCACCCGAATTTACTGTAACGATATTGTTAGATGGTATGGTTGTGCCTCCTGTACGGTTGAGTTGGAGTGTTCCATTATTAATTGTGGTCAATCCTGAATATGTGTTTTGATTTGTCAAAATCACAGTTCCCGAACCATTCTTATTAACCGTATTTGATGTAGATTCATTATTTGATATTACTCCTGTTACTGTAAACGATTCGCTAGTGTTTGCTGTTAAATTGATTGGCTGATCAAATACTTCAAGCAAAGTAAATAATCCATCCATATTTGCTCCAGAATTACGGATGTGAATCAAGGAAGGAGATACCCCTGAAGATCCTGCAAATGTTCTGATATTATTTCGGTTTGACCCTATTACTATATTAAATTCTCTGTCTGAAATCACTTCAATATCATAAGTAACTCCTGATTTAAAAGTAGTAAAATTAGGCATGTTTACGGTTGAAAAATCTGATCCGTCTGTAAAACGTGCGGTAGATTGGCCACCAACAAACTCAATTTTTAAAATTGAGTTATTATCATAACGACTCGCTAGTCCAGAACCATCAAACATCCCACCACCAGACTTAATTGAAACCCCAATAATTCCATTGGTAACAATACCATCTCTACCTCCTCCATCTTGTCCGGCAATTCTTATTCTTATTCTTTGTCCTGGTTTAACCGTTCTTTGCGTTCCGTTTAAAGAACCGTCTACTGTAAAAAATCGGCCTTGTACATTTCCCTGAGTTGTTGTTCCAAAGGAAAATAGCCCAATACCATTGGTAAAATCAAATTTTCCCGCAGACTCATTCCAAACTTCTGACCAATTGCTTTGCCCGGTAGTATAGACTTGCCCTACACTCCACTGACTACTCAATAATAAAAAACCTAATAATCCCTGTAGCAAAACTCTACGCAACATGTACTTTTGTTCCATACTTATATGAATTTTGAATTATAAATGTGTTTATTTTTTTGGAAATCCCCCTTTGTAAAAGCACCATTTTTAAGGTTTTTCTTTTACAAATTTCCAATTAGAGAAGTGAAAAGTATTAAAATTTCTTGTGTTCTTTGGTTGTACAATTCCTAACAATCCAATCGAAAACGTTTTCGTGTTGATAAAAAGTCAATTAGGTGTTTTTATTTTTTTGTTATCCGTAAAATTTGTCGAAATTTTTTGCCTTTTTAGGAAGTACTTAAACCTAAAATTTTGGCTACAACCTCCTCAGGAGCAATGGTGTGCATGGCATTTTCATAGCCCGGTACTTGTTTTTTGCCATACACCGAAGTGGGTAAAAAAGGATATTGTTCTCGGTTGGGTAACAAACTGTTCTCCAAAGGTTGTTGGAACGGGGTAAAACCTAAATACGGATGGGTTGCTCCCCATAAAGTTACTACCGGAACCCCATATATTGCAGCCAAGTGCCCGTTAGCACTGTCCATGCTCAGCATGACTTGTAAATTGGAAATCAACCCCAATTCTTCTGTTAAGGTAAATTTGCCGGCTACCACTTGTATGTTGGGTGCGGTTGCCATTTGCTGCAATTGAGCAGTTTCTTTGGCTCCTCCTCCAAATAAAAAAATGGTTCCTTGGGTTTTGTTGCTTAATTGTTCCAACACTTCTTGCATCAAAATGGTGGGATATACTTTGGTAGCATATTGGGCAAAAGGTGCAATGCCAATCCAAGGCTTTGGAAAGTTTTGCACTGTAGCTTGCACTTTTTTTGGCAAAAGTCTCGCAGGAGCAATGGCATGCTTCCAATTTACCACAAAACCTAATTTATGAAAGGTTTGTTGGTGTCGCTCTATGATAGGGGTAAGCGGATGCAAGGTTTTGTGTTGCAATAGGGTGAGTTGCTTTTTTTCCTTTCTTGCTTTTGGGGTATATGCCGTTCGAATACCTGTTAAATTAGCCAAACTTCGAAAAATTTTGGATCGAACCACTTCGTGCAAATCTGCTACATGGGTGGGATGCATTTTTTTAATATCCCAAAACCATCGAAGTATTCCGATGAATCCTCGGTGTTTTCCTTTGGTATCTACCGGAAAAAAGTGAATATTCGGAACTTCTTGAAACAAAGGTTCCCATCCGGGTTTGGAACAAACGGTGAGTTTTACCTCAGGATATTGGTGGGCAAAAGCTCGCAACAAAGGTGCTGTCATGGCAACATCTCCCATGGCAGACAATCGTATAACAATCAAATGAGCTTGCTTTTTCAACCATCTTATTTTTTACCCTGATACAATACCGGATTCAACGATTCGTCGTTGTACATTTTCATTTGTTTATACACCTTCATGTATTTGTCTCCCTGTTCAATATCGGTTAGTAATTGGTGGATGGAGGTCAACATATCTTGCTTTTGCTCCAACAACACTTGCAATTTTTCATTGCATTTATTGCGGTGTTCTTCCGAAGCATCTTCTCTGTTGGCTTCTTCATGCATGTGGTAGATTTTTAATGCCAAAATCGACAATCTGTCTAAAGCCCAAGCTGGACTTTCGGTGTTAATTTTGGCATCCTCTTTTACATGAACTCCTTGGTATTTCTGTAAAAAATAGCTGTCAATGTATTCTACCATATCCGTACGAACCTGGTTGGAAGCATCTATTTTTCGTTTTAATTCCAAAGCTGCTACCGGATTTATATTCGGATCGCGAATGATGTCTTCGTAATGCCATTGTACGGTATCTACCCAATTTTTGGCATACAATAAATGTTCGATACTTCCTTTTTCAAAAGGATTTTCTATCGGATGGTTTACGTCGTCCCATTGGTGGTAGTCGTTTACCGATTGTTCAAAAATTTGAAAAGCAAATGCTGAAAACATCTTCATGATAAATAAATCTATTTTGCAAAGATAGCTTTTTTAAAAAAGCTAACTGTAACCTACAAAAAACAACTAATTTTATGGCAAATAATTTTGCAATGCATTTACATTACCTCAACGAAAAACCAAGTTTACTGACCCATTTTATAAATGAACTTCGCGATATCGAAATTCAAAAGGAAAAAGGCAGATTTCGAAAAAATTTAGAAAAAATTGGCAGCTTGATGGCTTATGAAATGAGCAAGCATTTAGATTACAAGCCTATTGCAGTTACTACACCGTTGGGACAAAAAGCTTCGCACGACTTGCAAGACAATGTGGTGGTTTTGTCTATTTTAAGAGCCGGTTTGGCATTGCATCAAGGATTTATTGCATTTTTAAATACTTCCGACCACGGTTTTATCTCGGCTTACAGGGATCACTCTGACGAATTTCATTTTGAAATTAAAGTAGAATACATGGCAGTACCCGATTTAAAGGACAAAATTTTGTGGATTGTGGATCCCATGTTGGCTACCGGAAAATCGATTGTAGAAGTTATTAAACACTTGCAAGCTTTGCACCAACCTAAAGAAATTCACTTGGCAGTAGTAGTCGCTGCACCCGAAGGAATTGCCTATTTACAACAACAATTGCCTGAACATGTGCATTTATGGATGGCAGATGTAGACGATTGCTTGAACGAACACCAATACATTGTGCCCGGATTGGGAGATGCCGGTGACTTGGCTTACGGTGTCAAACTATAATTGCATGTAATAAAGACCAAAAGAAGCTAGTGTAATTACCCAAAGTAAAAAATTTTGGAATCTTTTATCTTCTATTTTTTCTAAATAATTGGCCGATAAAATTGCTGCCGGAAAAACCATCCATAACAACTGTTCTGGAGTTTTTTGAAATGAAATTAAAAATACAACTAGTCCGATTACTGCAGCCCAACTCAACTTAATGTAAGATTCTTTTTTGTTGATGGCTTTTTTAGGTAAAGTTCTTAAAAAATAACCGGTACCTAGCAGTAATAAGGCCATGAGTACCGAAAAACCTAAAGCTTCGTTTCCTTGTAACTGCATATTCCATTGTATAGAAAACTCCATTTGTTTGGTTATCCAAGCCTGCCAATCCATTCCAATCCATTCACAAATAGACACATACATAACACCTACCGTAAGCATTGCAATGATCGGAATGATCCAATTGCGATGGTTGTAATCTCCAGATGCTAAAATGCTGTAAAAAACCAACACCAAAAACATGATGGCCCAAAACTCTAACAAGGCTCCGGTTAAAATTAATAACGATGCATCAAACAAACGAGTTTGCATGTGTTTACTTCCTTGAATGGCCATCAACCTTCTAATTCCTAACATCACCATAAAAACCGATGCCGTTAAAGTGATGTTGGTAAATACTCCCGGTATAAATAAAATATACAAAACAGCCAACAAAAAAGCATAACTATTGTTTTTGGTCAACTCCTTTTTTTGGCATAATTGCTCTAACAAAATCAAACAAACAGACAATAATACAAAAACCAATAACTGCTGGCCCAAAACTTGGTACCATGCCAAGGTTGCATGTAAAAAACCATGCAAAAAAGTCAAAACCAGCAATAGCAACAACAAAATAATGTAATTGATTGGATTGGTTTTGTTAAAGAAATTGGCAATCATCGGATATTTTTATAGATTTGCGTTCGCTAAGATACAGGAAGTCATTTATACATGAAAAATGTTGCTTAGTTTTACCAACAATTTATCCAACTTTTGCACTTATGAAAGCATTTTTTGAATTAATCGAATCTTTATTTGTTGATTTGTTGTTTATGCCTTACGACTTGCTTCGTGATTTTGAAGTTTCTTCATGGTGGGGAGCAAATATCGTTAGCTGGATTTTTATTATAATTTGTGCTTACTATTTGGTGTACTGGCACAAACAAATATTGGTTCAAAAAGCCAATAACGAAGACAACCAAGACACTACTGCACATTCGTTTTTAAAATAAAATTAATTAAAAAGGCTCCATTCGGAGCCTTTTTTACATCAAATCTAGTCCGATATCTTTTCGGTAATACATATTGTCAAAGTGAACTTTGGCAATGTTTTGATAGGATTGGTTTTTGGCTTCTTCAATCGAATTGCCAAAAGAAGTAAAAGCCAACACCCTACCTCCATTAGTTACCACTTGGTTGTTTTTTAATGCAGTTCCTGCATGAAACACCAAACTATTTTCTACTGTATCTAATCCGGTAATCGTTTTGTTTTTCTCGTAAGCTTCCGGATAGCCTCCAGAAACAACCATAATGGTAACAGCTGTTTTTTCAGAAACTTGTAAACTAACTTCGTTTAATTGTTGGTGGTGTACTTTTTCAAATAGCTCTACCAAATCCGACTCCACTCTTGGAATAACCACTTCGGTTTCCGGATCTCCCATTCGCACATTGTATTCAATTACATAAGGGTCGTTGCCAACTTTAATCAAACCAATAAAAACAAATCCTTTGTACACCATGTGTTCTTGTTGCAAGCCAAAAATGGTAGGTTGTACAATACGTTCTTCTACTTTTTGCATAAAAGCTGCATCGGCAAAAGGCACCGGAGAAACTGCTCCCATACCACCGGTATTCAATCCGGTGTCTTGTTCTCCAATTCGCTTGTAATCTTTGGCAGAGGGTAATATTTGGTACGATTTTCCATCGGTTAAAACAAAACAACTCATTTCTATACCGCTCAAAAACTCTTCAATCACCACTTTACTGCTTGCTTTACCGAATTTGGCATCCACCAACATTTGTTGCAATTCTTTTTTGGCATCTTCTAAATCTGATAAAATCAGCACCCCTTTTCCGGCTGCCAAACCATCGGCTTTTAATACATATGGAGGGGTTAGGCTCTCTAAAAATTCAAAACCTTTATTTAAGTTTTCTGCTGTAAAAGTTTGGTATTTTGCAGTCGGAATTTGGTATTTTGCCATAAATGCTTTTGCAAAATCTTTACTTCCCTCCAATTGGGCTGCTTCTTTAGATGGTCCGATTACCATCACATGTTGAAGTGCCTCATCTTGTTGAAAAAAGTCGTAAATTCCGGCTACCAATGGATCTTCCGGACCTACCACTACCATTTGGATGTTTTCTTGCATCACCAACTGTTTCACAGCTGTAAAATCGGTTGGTTGTAATGCAATGTTGGTAGCAACCTGTACTGTTCCTGCATTACCTGGAGCTACAAAAAGTTTGGTACAATACTGGCTATGCGAAATCTTCCATGCCAAGGCATGTTCCCGACCTCCTGAACCTAAAATTAAAATATGCATGTGTGTTGTTTTGGTGCAAAAATAACTTATTTCAACCGATGTAAAGGTCAATTTAGTTACTTTTGGTAGAAATTTTTAGGATTGAAAACATTCGAATTATCCCTACAATTACAAGGATTTCCTATCCAAAAAGCCAAAGGTGAGTTGGAGGAAATTTTGTCTTTTTCCTTAAAAGAAAAAGCTGTTTGGTTAGAAAAAAAGCGAATGGAAATGGTGCAATTTCACTGGGAAAACAATCCCTTTTACCAAAAACATATAGGTGCATTTCCTAAGGAATGGAGCCAAATTCCAATACTCACCAAAGCACACTTACAACAACCTTTGGAAAAAAGATTAAGCAGAGGTTTTACATTAAAAAATTGCTACATAAACAAAACTTCTGGTTCTAGCGGAACTCCTTTTGTTTTTGCAATTGACAAATTTTCGCATGCCATGACTTGGGCCAATACCATGCATTTATTTGGGGCTCATGGAATTGATTTTGATCGCGATTTACAAGCTCGTTTTTACGGAATTCCGCTTGATTTTTTTGGATTCCAAAAAGAAAAATTAAAAGATTTATTAGCCAACAGATATCGTTTTCCGGTATTTGACTTGTCGGATGTTGTTTTGGAAAAATACTTAAAAACCTTCCGTAAAAAAAAATTTGTGTACCTCAACGGCTATACCAATTCTATATTGGTTTTTGCACATTTTTTACAAAAAAAGCAACTAGTTTTAAAGGAAGTTTGCCCTACACTAAAAGCGGTTTTTACAACTTCCGAAATGCTATTCCCGGAAGATCAAATCACGATGCAGCAAGCATTTGGAGTACCTGTAATTAATGAATACGGGGCATCAGAATTAGGGATTATTGCAATGGCCCAACCAAAAATTTCGTTAGCAATCAATACCAACACTTTATTCGTAGAAGTAGTTGATGAAAACAACCAAGCAGTAAAAGCAGGGGTAGAAGGCAGGGTTTTGGTAACTTCCTTGTATAACCATGCCCATCCGATGATTCGTTATGAAATTGGAGACATCGCTGTTTTAAATACCGAAGGTAATGGCATTCAACAATTGGTGGGCAGGACCAATGATATGGCAGTTTTGCCAAGTGGAAAAAAAATACCCGGACTTACTTTTTATTATGTTACCAAAGGCATTATTTCTGACCGAAGTCCGGTAAAGGAATTTGTTATCTTCCAAGAAAAACAAACTTTATTTAAAATTCAATATGTAAGCGATTGCGAATTGGAAGAGGATAAAATAAAAGAAATTCATCAGTTAATGGCAACTTATTTAGAGCCTGGTTTGGAAGTAGTTTTAGAGAGAGTTGGATATATTAGCAGAAGTGCTTCGGGTAAATTGAAGCAGTTTACCAATTTAGTTTCGGTACTTTAAAAAACCACGCACCATCCAATGTGTCATGTAATAGGCACTTGCTAAAAAGGATAGTTTTTCTACTTTTCGGTAATAATACCATTGCGAAGCAAGCAAAGCTTTTTTGTTTCGTGAAAGAGAGTTTTTTCTAATTCGATAAATTGCCAAAACTTCTGCAATACCATAAGCGTAGGGAATTTCTTTTAAATATTGCAGCCATAATCCCATATCCTGTCGTTTGCGAACATTAGGCATAAACTTTTTCCCTAAAGTTTGTACATCTACAAATGCTGTTAAACAACTAATGCTATTTGATTTTAAAATGTCGGTATAGGTTACTTTGTTTGGAACAATAAAATCGGAATATAGTGGCTCTAATTGTTCGTTTAAACGATGATAGGAGGCAAACACAAACGGAATGTTTGTTTGCTGAATTGTTTGGATAGAAGTTTGGATAAAATGTGGCAACCATAAATCGTCTGCATCCAAAAAAGTAAGGTATTTTCCGGAGGCTTTTTCAATACCTAAATTCCTGGTTTGAGCAGAACCAACATTTGCTTTTAAAGTAATCAAATGAATGCGAGGATCTTTTTTTTGATGTGCTTGGATAATAGTAACAGACTGGTCAGAAGAAGCATCGTCTATCAAAATCCACTCCCAATTTACATGGGTTTGGCTTTGAACAGAAGCAATGGTTTGTTCTAAAAAATCTGCTGCATTAAAAACAGGAGTAACGATGCTGACCAAATCGTTCATTTAGTATGCTTTTTCTTCTCCTTTAAAAATATTCACCACCGTTTGAATGATAATTTTAATGTCTAACACAAAAGACCAGTTTTCGATGTAAAACACATCGTACTTGATGCGATTTACCATGTCTTCATCGGTTTCAATTTCACCTCTGTAGCCTTTTACTTGTGCCAATCCGGTAATTCCGGGTTTTACGTAGTGACGAACCATGTATTTTTTGATTCGTGTTGCATAGTTTTTGTTTTGCGACCACAAATGAGGTCTCGGACCTACCACACTCATATCTCCTAGCAAAACATTATAAAATTGTGGCATTTCATCTAAACTTGTTTTGCGTAAAAATCTTCCTATTCTGGTTACTCTAGGGTCATTTTTTGAAGCTTCTCTTTCGGTGGTATGATTCAATCGCATCGATCGAAACTTATAACAGAAAAACTCTTTTTCATCTAATCCGGGTCTGCCTTGTTTAAAAATAGCCGGACCTCTGGATTCTAACATGATTAAAATGGTGAGTAGCGGAGTTAACCAAGATAAAATAAATACAATAACAATTAAAGAGAAAAAAATATCAAAAGCTCGTTTTAAAACTTTGATAACTGGGTCGTGCAGCTGTGTTTTTTGGAAAGATAAAACCGGGAAAAACTCGTAATAATCTATTTTTAAGTTTTTAGAAAGAATTTGGTTAGAGTCGGGAATAAACTTGATTTGCAAGTTATTTTCATCCACAAAATCTACCAAATCTTTCATTTGATTGGTTTTTAATTCGTTTAACGAACAATAAATTTCATCTATTTTATTATCTAAAATAAAAGCGGGTGCCTCTTCTGTTTTTCCAATAATTTCTGGTCCGGTTTTTTTATCGGAGAAATAGCCAAAAAATCGATAACCATAATCAGGACGTGAGTCAAATACACGTTTTAGCTTTTTTGCTTCTTCTGTATATCCAATAATTACCGTATTTCTAAAATTATTACCAGTAGCTAAACGATACTTTTTAAGGTAGATAAAGAAGAAATACTTCATCAAAACCACACTGATAAAAACTACTGTAATGTAAACCGCAACTTCTTTAGGGTGGAATTGAAACTCTCTAGCAAACGGAAAATAAGCAATTACCAACAACGAAAAGATGCTGATTTGCTTGAGTATTTTGGTTAAAATTTCTACAGGAGTGGTAAACCGATAAATTTGATAAAAACCAACCAAAAAAGATAATATAATCCAAGCTACCGTTTGGTAAATACCAAAATGTAAGCAATTCAACCCCATGTTATCTAAGAAAAAATAGCTCCAGAAATTCAAGAGTATTAAATCGATAACCACTCCTATGGGTCGAATGTATTTAGAATATCTTCCTTTTGACTGCTGCGTCATATTTGACTTTCTATCTAATAAAATTAGAAAAATCCTTGTGTTCTTCTTTGGCTAACTCTTCCGGTGACAACGATTTGAAATAATCATAGGTAATTTTCATACCTTCTGCTCTGCCAACTTTTGGCTCCCAACCTAATATTTCTCTCGCTTTGGTAATATCCGGCTGACGTTGCAACGGATCGTTTATTGGCAACGGATGGTAAACAACTTTTTGTTGCGTTCCGGTAAGTTTGATGATTTCTTCTGCAAAATCACGAATGGTGATTTCATCCGGATTTCCAATGTTAACCGGTAAATGATAATCCGAATGTAACAATCGGAAAATGCCGTCTACTTGATCGTCCACATAACAAAAAGAGCGTGTTTGAGAACCATCTCCAAAAACCGTTAAATCTTCTCCACGTAATGCTTGGCCAATAAATGCCGGAATTACTCTTCCGTCATTCAATCGCATTCTTGGACCATAGGTATTAAAAATTCTAACGATTCTGGTTTCTAAACCATGAAAAGTATGGTAGGCCATAGTAATGGCTTCTTGGTAACGCTTGGCTTCGTCATAAACACCACGTGGTCCAATGGTATTTACGTTTCCGTAATAATCTTCGGTTTGCGGGTGTACTAATGGATCTCCATAAATTTCGGAAGTAGAAGCAATTAAAATTCTTGCCCCTTTTACACGAGCCAATCCCAACAAATTATGGGTTCCCATGGCTCCTACCTTTAAAGTTTGGATGGGAATTTTTAAATAATCAATCGGGCTTGCCGGAGAGGCAAAATGCAAGATGTAATCTAATTTTCCGGGTACATGCACAAACTTGGTTACATCGTGGTGGTAAAATTCAAAACGAGCATCTTTAAATAAATGCTCGATATTTTTCAAATCACCTGTAATAAGGTTGTCCATTCCAACCACTTCATATCCTTCTGCTATAAATCTATCGCACAAATGAGAGCCTAAAAAGCCGGCTGCTCCGATTATTAAAATTCTTTTCATTGTTGTTGTTTTGTTACTTTCGGAAGCATCATTAAGGTGAATATGGTAAAAAATACGATGCCTCGTTGTCTCCATAAAAAGGATTCTGTCAAAAATAAACTTATCATTAGGATGGTGAAAGCAATTGGCACAAAATCTTTTAAAGAAAACGCATTTTTAACCAAAATGACTAATATAAAAACTAATAACAAGAGTCCGAATATTCCTAAATCGGCTAAAAGTTGTAAATACTGGTTGTGAAAATTCTTTTTTTGGTAGCCCTCTGAGTTTTCGTTCCCCAAAAAAACATTGTACTTAATAGCTTTTTCTTCCAGTTTTTTATACGATCCTTCCAATCCATATCCGGTGAGCCAAGGTGATTCTTCTTCTAATAATTCTTTTAACATTCTGGCTTGGTAAACTCTAAATGCAGTTCCTGGGAAAAAATCGTTTGGAGAAAATTTCTCTTGGTTCCAAGCTTCATATACACTAACGATATGAATTCCTTGGTTTTGCATTTCTAATACGGTATGACTGATACTTTTTTCATTATTTGCTTGCAATTCCACCGCAAATCGCTCTTTAATTTTACCAAAAAACAATATGCTTCCAACCAACAAAACAAATATCATCAAGTTTCGCATGCGAAGTTTTTGGGCACTTTTGGTAAAGAAAAAATAGTTCACCAAAAACAACAAAACAAAAACTACTATAATCAGTTTAGAAGACAGTAAAAACAATAAAATTGCTAAAAAAGCTGCAGAAAACCAATGAATGGTTTTTTTTACGGAAAGATTATAAAAATAAAAAAATGCCAAGGCAAAATAAACCGAAACATGAATGGCATTGACCTCTTTGGTAACCAATTCATGGTAAAAAAAGACTTCTTTATTGCCGGTTTGAATAAATCTAAAAATTGCTTTTACTACATAAAAAGTACCATATCCTACCATACTATAGCTGTAATATTTTAAAACAGCTTGTTTGATTTCTTTGGTAAAAACTGGTAAAAACACAAAAAGTATTGGCAAAAGCACCCAATAAATGTTTCTAGGGATCGTTTTTAACGTTCTTTCAGGGTCTACGCTCCAAAAATAACTTATAGCAGAAAGTATAAATAGAGCCGCAAACAGATAATAAACTATGTGACTTCCTACTTGCCATTTTTTATAGGATAATAATGTAGTAGCTACCAAAAGCAATAACATCAAGTTATTGATTCCTAAAGATAAAGGGATGGTAATAACATATAAAGTAATTGGAATAAAAGCAAAATGTTGCTTTTGGTTATTTTGGATATCGCTCCAAACACTGTTCCAATAACTGTAAATATTGTTCATTAATGTGGTTCCAGTTAAACTCTCTCTCAATCGTTTGAAAGTTATTTGTTACAAACTGCAAGTTAGAATTTTTTTGCACAGTTAGAAGTAAATTTTTCACTTCTTGGGCATTTTTAAAATAAAAGGCGTTTTCTTTTAAAATCCCCTTATTAAAATCATTGCAATGTGCCAAGATAAATGCTTGAGATGCCATGGCTTCTAACAAAGATGGATTGGTACCACCCACCGAATGTCCATGAAAGTAAAAATGACAAAAATATCTTAGATTATTTAGGTCGTTTATTTGATAAATTGCTCCTAAAAAACGGATGTGGGTATGATTTTTATACTTATTTTTTAAGTAAGTTCCATATTTGGTTTCGTGTTTTCCAATCACTAAAATAGGGGTGTTTTGACCGCTTAATACCACCCCATCTAATACCATTTCCAAATTGTTTTCCGGTTCAAAACGAGCCATCAACATGTGGTATTGGTTGGGTTGTACTTGGTATTTTTGTACAACAGAAACATCTGGTTGGTTAAAAGGATGTGCTCCGTAAGCTATGTAAGTAGAATCTTTTCCGTATCGCTTTTTTAAAAAGGATTGTATTCCTAAAGAGTCTGCTACCAAATGATCGCTGGTTACTGCAGCCAATCGTTCTGCAAAACGTAAAAATTGTTGTACTGCACGGTTGTATTTAGAGCGTTTCCATTCAATACCATCCATGTTAGTTACGATAACCGATTTTTTAGGTAATAAAAAGAACCAAATAGAATTGCTGGTATATCCGAGTTGTAAAATCACGTCAAAGTTTCTCTGACGAGCATCTAAAATACAGTTATAATCATAAATAAACTGGCCAAAAGTGCCATACTTATATTCCGGATCGTGTTGATGTAATATATGAACTCCCTGAAAAGTCTTTTCTTGGTGTGGATGATTGTGCGAATTGTAACAATATACTTCATGTCCTTTTTGAACCATGTACACCGAAAAGTATTCGGCAAATTGTTCAAAACCTCCATAATGATTCGGAATACCACGAGTTCCTAAGATAGCAACCTTCATAAATTTCTCTTACTTGGCAAATATAATTTTTAGAAACTTAAAAGCAGGCTATTTTTTCTACTCTTTTGGCATGTCTGCCTCCTTCAAATGGGGTATGTAAAAACGTAGCAACCATTTCAACTGCTTGTGTTATTGAAGTAAATCGGGCAGGTATACTAATTACATTGGCATCGTTATGTTGACGAGCCAAAGCAGCAATCTCTTTGGTCCAACACAAGGCTGCTCTTATGGCTTGGTGCTTGTTTACTGTCATGGCAATCCCATTTCCGGATCCACAAATTACTATTCCAAAATCTGCTTTTTGTTGGGTAACATCTTCTGCCACTGGATGACCAAAATCTGGGTAATCTACGCTATCGCCTCCATCAGTCCCGTGGTTGATTACTTGATGCCCTTGAGCTGTTAAATAAGCAACAATGGCTTGTTTGTATTCCGGACCAGCATGGTCGTTTCCGATAGATATTGTCATGATTTTAACGGATGTTTCAGGGTTAATGCCTATTTTTACAAAGGTAAAAATTCCAAGCAAAGCTGGAAGTTAAAATCTTTTTTTTTGCAAAAACACACCAAATACGATTATGCTATTGTTGGAACCGGTTTGTCTGGTTTGCTTTTGGCATATGAAATGTCGCAACATGAATTTTTTATCCACAAAAAAATACTCTTGATTGACAAAGAAATCAAAAACACCAACGATCGAACCTGGTGTTTTTGGAGCAAAGAACAAGGTATTTGGGAAAATGCTGCAACCAATATTTGGGAAAAAGCCTTGTTTCAAAATGATTCTTTTTCTTCGGTATTCCCTTTACATCCGTACAAATACTATCGATTAGAAAGTAAAAACTTTTACCAAACTATTTGGAATACCATACAACAACGTCCTAATATCGAATTTTTACAAGCTTATACGGAAAGTTGGAAAGAAACGAATGAAGAAGTGCATATTCAAACTAACCAAGGAGAAGTAAATTGCAAATATTTATTTCATAGTATTTTACAGCCTTCTCTTTTACAACAACAAAAGCAATATGCTTACCTGAAACAACACTTTATTGGTTGGTTTGTAAAAACAGAGGAAGAAGTTTTTAATCCAGAGGTAGTCTCTTTTATGGATTTTAAAATTCCTCAACAAGGAAACACCCGATTTATGTATGTGCTTCCTTTTAGTAAAACAGAAGCCTTAGTTGAATATACGCTGTTTTCTGCTGATTTATTAAATGAAGAAGTATATGAAAATGCCATTAAATCTTTTCTTATAGAATTAGGTGTAAAAAATTACACCATAACCGAAAAAGAACAAGGAAACATTCCGATGACGTGTTTTCCGTTTTCTTCGCAGCAAAGCAAACGAATTATTCCGATTGGTTCTGCTGGTGGCTGGACCAAAGCAAGTACCGGGTACACTTTTTATCCTTCTACCAAAAAAGCAAAACAATTGGTACAACAAATCATTCAAGGAAACTTAACTCCTTTCAAGGAGAAAAAATATCGTTTTTGGTGGTATGATTTGATTTTGTTAGAGGTATTGGATAAACACAATTATTTAGGGGCAAAACTATTTGGAATTTTGTTTCAAAAAAATGCGATTTCTTCCATTTTTGACTTTCTAAATGAGGAAAGTACACCTAAAAAAGAAGTACAAATCATGGTGCAAATGCCACCTTTCTTATTTTGGAAAGCTACGATGCGTGCTTTGGTTCGTTTTTTATATAAGTAATTATTTTTCAATTACTTATGTGTGTTTATTTTTTACATTGTTAATTCAATTTTACAACTACTTGATTTTCAGTTAACTTTAAATTAACATGAATTGTTAATTATTTTGAAAAAAAAACGAAAGAATTTTTACCATCGCATACTTTTTTTTCTAAACCAAAATTGAAATGAATTTACGCTTGTTTTTTATTTCTTTTTTTAGAATTCTTTTGAACTGTTTTAAGGGTAGTTTTCAACAATTTTCAATAAAAAAATTATCTATAAAAACTACCAAAAACAGGTTATTAACTAATGTTTATAAATTGCTTTAATTTCTTTATTTTCAATTAAAATCACCTAAATAACGTTGTGAATAAGTGTGAATAAATAGGTAAAAAAATATTTTCGGTGTTTTCGTTGTAAAGTTATTCGCATCATTAACACCCTATAATCATCATCAAAATATTTTTAAAAATTAAAATTTCTTTTTTCTGTTTTTAGTTATTGTTGAAAACTTCAATCAATTTTACGCAAGTTTGTTTTTTCGTTTAAGTCTTCTATAATTTTTAAAACGATTTCTGCATCATTTGGATGTACTTTTAAATGAATGCCACCGTAGGCAATGCTTGCCAATGGATCGATAGATATTGCGGTTTCATTTCTAAAAAAATAGGCAATCCCTTCAGCATCTAAAATACTTTTGAGTACCACAATATCTGCCGGAAATGTAAAAGTAGCAATGGTGATAAAATCTTTCATAGATGATTCATTTTGATTGTTCAATTTACGTAATTTTTGCTCTATAAGGTTAATTTAACTTAAAGTTAGAAGTTGGCTATAGGTACTTGAAAAAGAATTTGTATTTTTCCGAATATAATTTGTGTAATGAAGAAGAGAAAAATTAAAAGTAAAAAAGGAAAAGATTTTAGTGCCGACATATTAAAAATTCTGGCAAAAGACTCTAAAAAGAATTTTAACTACAAACAAATTGCTGCCATTTTAGAGGTAGAAGATACCAAATCGAGAAATGAAATTATCAAAGATTTGAAAGTTTTGGCAGCCAATAAACTAATCACCGAAGTAGAAAGAGGTAAATACCAAGCAGTGATTTCAAAAGATTATTACGAAGGTTATATTGATATGACTTCTCGTAAAACTGCTTATTTTGTTTGTGAAGATTTAGAAGATGATGTTTTTGTGCCCTTTGTAAACCTTAACAAAGCTTTGCATAACGACAAAGTGAGAGCTTATGTGTACAACCGAAGAAGCAATCGCAGACCAGAAGCAGAAGTCATCGAAATTTTACAACGCGATAAAACGGAATTTGTTGGGGTGATAGATGTGCAAAAAAACTTTGCTTTTGTATCAACAGCCAATCCTAAAATGTACACTGATATTTTTATTCCAAAAAATCAATTAAATGGAGCAGAAAATGGTGATGTAGTTTTGGTAACTATGGAAGATTGGCCCGCAAGAGCCGATAGTCCGTTTGGTAAAGTATTAAAAGTATTAGGAAAACCTGGAGAACACAATACCGAAATTCATGCCATTTTAGCTGAGTATGGTTTACCGTATGATTTTCCGATTGAAGTACAAACTTTTGCTAATAAAATTGACACTTCTATTACTGAAGAAGAAATTAAAAAACGAAGAGATTTTAGAAATATTCTCACTTTTACCATCGACCCAAAAGATGCTAAAGATTTAGATGATGCCTTGTCTTTTCAAGTGTTAGAAAATGGTAATTATGAAATTGGAGTGCATATAGCAGATGTGACCCATTATTTAGAAGAAGGAACTGTTTTGGATGAAGAAGCTTTTAACCGTGCCACTTCGGTATATTTGGTAGACAGAGTAGTTCCGATGTTGCCTGAAGTGTTGAGTAACGATGCTTGTTCATTAAACCCAAATACCGATAAATATACTTTTTCGGCAGTTTTTGAAATTAACAACAAGGCAGAAATTTTAAATCAGTGGTTTGGCAGAACTATTATTAATTGCGACAGAAGATTTGCTTACGAAGATGCCCAGTATGTAATTGAAACCAAACAAGCAGAAGTTCCGGCAGAAAAATCGTTTACAGATCAAGCTTATACTTTAGATGATGCTTCTTTACAAGCTATTTTAAAAATGGATGCATTGGCTAAAATTCTCAGAAGAAATAGAATGGCTAATGGAGCTATTTCATTTGATAAAGTAGAAGTAAAATTTCAATTAAATGAACAAGCAGAACCAGTTGGAGTGTATTTTAAAGAACAAAAAGATTCCAATCATTTAATTGAAGAATTTATGTTGTTAGCCAATAGAAAAGTAGCTGAATTTATAGGCAAGCAAAAAAAGACGTTTGTGTATCGTGTGCACGAAGAACCTAATGAAGATAAATTATTTGCCTTGCAAGGAGTAATAAGTAAATTCGGACATAAAATTAATTTTAAAGACCGCAAATCTATTTCCGATTCGCTAAACCAGTTATTAGAAGATGTAAAAGGTAAAAAAGAACAAAATTTAGTGGATACTTTGGCTATCAGAGCCATGAGTAAGGCAATATATTCTACAAATAATGTTGGTCATTACGGTTTGGCTTTTGATTATTATAGTCATTTTACTTCTCCAATCCGAAGATATCCGGATGTTTTGGTACACCGTTTGTTGCAATATTATTTAGATGGAGGCAAAAGCGTAAGTGAAGAAGTATTTGAAGAAAAATCTGCTCATTGTACCGATAGAGAAATTTTGGCTGCACAAGCGGAACGTGATTCGGTAAAATACATGCAAATAAAATACATGCAAGACCATAAAGACCAAGAGTTTTTAGGTGTAATTTCTGGAGTTACCGAATGGGGAATTTATGTAGAAATTATCGAAAACAAATGCGAAGGTATGGTGCGGGTGAGAGAAATTAAAGAAGATTACTATGTGTTTGACGAACAACAATATGCTTATGTTGGACAAGTCACTAAAAATGTATTGCAATTAGGAGATGAAGTATATGTAAAAGTGAAATCGGCTGATTTGGTGAAAAAACAATTAGACTTGTGGTATTTGCGACAAAATACCAAAGAATAAAACAAAATTTTTATGAAATATTGGATTGCTTTATTTTTATTATTGCCTTTGTTGATGCTATCTCAACAAAAAGAAATTCCGTTAACTAAGTTTGAAACATTAAAAGTATTTGATCGAATTTCCATACAATTAGTTGCTTCTGATGAAAATAAATTGGTGTTAGAAGGTTTTAATGTAAATGATGTTGAAGTAGTTCAAAAAAATAACGAAGTAAAAATTAGAATGCGTTTTGGTAAAATTCTACAAGGAGAAGATATCGTAGGAGTATTGTTTTATCAAAAAATTTCTGAAATAGAAGTAAATGAAGGAGCAAGTTTAAGTTCAAATGAGGTTTTTAAAACCTCTTCCTTAAAAATATCAAACAAAGAAGGTTCAGATGTTTTATTAACTGTAGAAACAGATCAATTATCAAGTAGAGTTGGCTCGGGAGCAACTTTAACATTAAAAGGAACTGCAAAATTTCACGATGTTTTGGTAAATACCGGAGCAGTGTTGGAAGCCAATGAATTAAAAACCTTAGAAACCAATATTACTTGTAATGCAGGAGGAGAAGCCACTATATTTGTACAAGATAAAGTAAATGCCAAAACCAGACTAGGAGGTACCATTATGATTGATGGAAACCCAGAAACTGTAACACAAAATACTTCGATGGGTGGAAGTATTATGATAAAAAAATAATTTTTGTTTGTATTTTTACCCTCATGTTAAACGATATTCTACTTGCTATTCCGTTAGGAGTAATACTAGCTTTTACTATTGGACCTGTGTTTTTTGTTTTACTAGAAACCAGTGTTACCAAAGGTTTTAGAGCTGCATTGACTTTTGATTTTGGGGTAGTTTTTGGTGATTTTGTTTTTATTTTAATTGCCTACTTTTCAACAAATCAAATTTTAGAACGTTTAAAAGACGATCCGAGTTTGTTTGTTTTTGGTGGGGTAGTGATGTTTTTGTTTGGATTGATTTCTTACTTCAAACAAAAAAAAGAATATCAAAAAATTTGTGACGAAGAATTACAAGAAATAGAAATTCCGAAAAACAACTACATTGGATTATTTTTTAAAGGTTTTTTGTTGAATTTTATCAATATCGGAATTCTAGGTTTTTGGATGGGAATTATTATTGTGTTTGGTCCTCAATTAGACATGAATCCGAGTAGAATTATGGTGTTTTTTGCCGGAATTATGGCTACCTATTTATGCACCGATGTCATTAAAATATTGGTAGCAAAACAATTAAAAAACAAACTTACTCCTGCAATCATTTATAAAATCAAACGAATCATTAGTTTTATTTTAATGATTTTTGGATTCTTTTTAATTGTTCAAGGATTTTTCCCGGAGGAGAAAAAAAAGTTAGAACAAAAAGTAGAAGAATTTACCCACCGAAATTAACCAAACAAAGCACTTACCAATTCTTCTATTTTAGTGATTTTTTCCACTTTTATTCCAGAAGAAGTTTCTAAATATCTATTGTACTTAGAAATATAAATGGTTTCAAATCCTAGTTTTTCAGCTTCGGTAATTCGTTGTTCAATTTTACTCACAGGTCTAACTTCTCCGGTTAAACCAACCTCACCGGCAAAACAAATATTTTTTTCTACTACAATATCTTCGTTGGAAGATAATATGGCAGCTACTACTGCCAAATCGATTGCTGGATCTTCTACCGTAATACCTCCGGTGATATTTAAAAATACATCTTTAGCCCCTAATCTAAATCCGGCTCGTTTTTCTAACACTGCCAAAATCATGTTTAGTCTTTTAGCAGGATAACCTGTGGTACTTCGTTGTGGAGTACCGTAAACAGCTGTACTTACCAACGATTGAATTTCTATCATCAAAGGTCTTACACCCTCTAAAGTAGATGCAATAGCAGTTCCTGATAAAGTTTCTTCTGAATGGGAAAGTAAAATTTCGGAAGGATTGTTTACTTCTCTTAATCCGGCATTTTGCATTTCAAAAATGCCAATTTCACTGGTAGAGCCAAATCGGTTTTTATGAGCTCTTAAAATTCTATAAACATGGTTTCGGTCTCCTTCAAACTGCAAAACGGTATCTACCATGTGTTCTAATATTTTTGGTCCGGCTATGTTTCCATCTTTGGTAATATGTCCGATTAAAATTACCGGGGTTCCGGTTTCTTTGGCAAATTTGATTAATTCCGAACTACACTCTTTGATTTGAGAAATACTTCCTGCACTCGATTCAATATAGTCGGTCTGTAAAGTTTGGATGGAGTCGATAATTACAATTTCGGGTTCTAAAGTTGTAATTTGTGCAAAAATTTGTTGGGTTTTGGTTTCGGTTAAAATCCAACAATTGTCTTGGTTACTTTGGATGCGTTCTGCACGCATTTTAATTTGTTTTTGGCTTTCTTCTCCAGAAACATACAAGGTTTTAAAAGGCAATTGTAAAGCAATTTGCAACAACAAAGTACTTTTTCCTATACCAGGTTCTCCTCCCAACAATGTAACCGAACCTGCTACCAATCCACCACCTAAAACGCGATCTAGTTCTTGATTTTTGGTAGAAAAACGAATTTCTTTTTCTGAATCAATTTCTTGAATTTTTAATGGTTTGTTGGTTTTTTTTGAAGATGAATTTCCTACTTGCCAACTCTTTTTATCTTCCTTTTGAATAACCTCTTCTACCAAGGTGTTCCATGATTTACAAGAAGTACATTGACCTTGCCATTTCAAATAAGAAGTACCGCAATTTTGACAAAAAAAAGATGTTTTTATTTTAGACATAAGTAATTATTTTCTGCCAAGAGTGGCCACTTTTTCAATCAAAAATTCGTTGGTTATATCTCCTATAGGCGATTTGGTAAAACCATTTTTGTATTCTTTAGCAGCTTTGTCTAAATAGTTTTGTTTTTCAAACATCAATCCTAAAAAGTAATTTTCTAACAGTGTTTTTGGATAGTGTTTTTTTGCAATTTCTGCCAATCTTCCAAATTCTTGGTAATTTTTATGTTTTAAAATAGCAGCTTCAATAGCTCTGAAATCTGAAAATCTAGGTTTGGTATTGGTTTGAAAGTTTTTTTCAATTTCGTTGTATTTGTCTACCAAATATTGGGTTTGGTTGTCGGTTAAAACACTAATTTTATCTTGATATTCTTTCGGACTGATTGGTTGGTAATTTCCAAAAATATGGTACAGTGCATTAGGTATTGCAAAAGGAACAATACTGTAATGTCCTCTTCCTTTTAACAAATCGTATTGGTATTGGATAAGATTATTTGGGTTTTTTTGAAATTCGGTATCCACATAATTGCAATTCTCAACAATATCTACATCATCAGTATCGGAAGTAGCATGGTAGTAAAAAATCTTCTGTTTTAAAAACGAAAATCTTTGTGCTAATTTTTCTTCTAAAGTATCCGGAAATTCTGGGCTAATGGCAATATAACCTTGGAATAAAGGTTGGTCTTTAAACAGAAAAAAGTGTAAAAACCCGGCTGTAACATCATGTCCGGCAATTACTTTAAAATTTCCCACACGGTATTTTTTTTCAAGCATTGGCAACAAATCTGCACCAATAAATTCGAAGAATTTACCACTTCTATCACTCAAACCTCCATCTGCCATATTGGCTTCGGAATCGTCAAATCTGTCGTTGGATTTTTCTTGAGAAATTCCTACCAAAATAGCTTCAGGAAATTCATCCCAATAAGTAGCGTACTTGTAAGTGCCACTAAATACATCTAGCAAATATGCTCCATCTAATACTAAAATTAAAGGAAATTTCTTTTTAGGGTCTTTCTGATAACCTTCGGGTAATTCAATCCATACTTCTCGAACGCCATCTAATTTTTTACTAGGAACTAATTCGCTAATTCGTTGGTTTTGACCAAATGTAAATATACTGCTTAACCAAATCAAACTTAAAAAGATTACTTTTTTCATGCACTAATCAATAGAGGTTATCTCTACAAATTTAGTTTTTTTGGTTTAAGATAGGTGCTAAAATAAAAGATAAGCTTCCTAAAAGCACAATAAACAAAGTTTGTGAAGTCCAAATTATCCAACCGAATGATGTTCCAGCAGTACTCGCAATGCCATAAAAAAAGAGTATTTCTGCGATTAAAAAAGGATAGGTTCCAAAACCACTATTGGTTAAGGTGATTGCCAAACCACCAACAATAAAAGCCATTAAAACACCTCCTAAACTTAAACTACTGGTTTCGGGCAAAGCAAAAATTGTAATGTAAAACATGGCAAAGTAACATAACCAAATAAGAAAACTATGTAGCCAAAATGCTTTCCATTGTTGCAATTGGGTGATGCTTAAAAAGCCTTCTACCAATCCACTAATCTTATTTTTAAACCAAAGAATTTTTGGGTGTGTTGATTTTAAATACAAATACAAACCAACACTTCCTATCAGGGCCAAAACACTTCCTATGATGATTAAGTTAGAAAACGATATTTGGTCCAATACAAACTTTTTTAAGATTTCGAATTGTACTACAAAAGCTAAAACAATGAAACTTAATAAAAAAATCAAATCTACCAATCGTTCTCCAATAATGCTTCCGAAAGATTTATCTACCGGAACATCGTCATATTTTTTTAAAAATAAGGCTCTGCTTAACTCTCCACTTCTCGGAATGGTCATGTTCATTAAGTAGGAAATACAAACGGCAAAAAATCTATTGACTCCTTTGGAGGTATATCCTAAATGTTGCAACGTAATATTCCATCTGGTTGCTCTGGACCACAATGCCACTAAGTTAAAAAGTAACGACAGAAAAATGAAAGTATAATCGGCTTGAACAAATTGCTGTTTGATGATAGCAATTTCTTCGGGCTCAAATTTTTGGTAAGCGTATATAATTAAAAAAACTCCCAAGGCTATTGGGAGTAATAAGGAAATTATTTTTTTAAGGTTCAATTTCATTGGCAAACCTATGTCAACGTATTGGTTTCTTCGTTAGGGAAAATGATACTTGGTTTAAATGTTTTTGCTTCTTCAAATTCTAAGATACCATATGCAATAATGATAATGATATCTCCTTTTTGCACTTTTCTGGCAGCAGGACCATTTAACGTAATTTCTCCACTGTTACGGTTTCCTTTGATTACATAAGTTTCCAAACGTTCTCCATTGTTAATGTTAACAATGGCAACTTTTTCTCCTTCAATTAAATTGGCAGCTTCCATCAAAGTTTCGTCAATGGTAATACTACCAATATAATTCAAATCAGCACCGGTAACTTTTACACGGTGAATTTTCGATTTAACTACTTGTACTTGCATGGGGGCAAAGGTAATTAATTTAAAGAAATCGTGTCAATTAATCTTACATCTTCTATAAATACTGCAATAAATACCCTATAAGATTGATTTTTAAGCTTTTTACTAGCAGGTTTTAAGGTTTTTTCGTTGGCAATTTCTATGTATTCTAAGCTAAATTTTGGATGATTTTTCCAGAATTCTTCTAACATTAATTTGATTTCAGAGATGCTTTTTGTACCAAAATGAGTCTTAGCTAGTTGTAAACATTGGTAAATTATTTTGGCTTCTTCTCTTGCTGAAGCTGATAATCTTTCATTTCTGGAGCTCATTGCCAACCCATTTTTTTCTCGAAAAATAGGACATGGGATAATTTCAACATTCAATTTTTGTTTTTCTACCAACTTTTGAATGATTCGTAATTGCTGAAAATCCTTTTCACCAAAATATGCCCTATGGGGTTGTACAATTTGAAATAATTTATGTACAATGGTTCCTACTCCATCAAAATGGCCGGGTCTGAATTTCCCTTCCATTTGGTGCTCTAAACCGTCAAAATAATATTTTTTTGATTCTGTTTTTGTTGCATAAATATCTTCTACTTCTGGTGCATATACCAACACATTCGGAAATTTTTTTTCTATTTTTTGAATATCAGCTTCCAAAGTTCTAGGGTATTTTTTTAAATCTTCCGAATTGTTAAATTGGGTAGGATTTACAAAAATACTTACCACAGTAATTTGATTATCTTTTTCAGAAGCCTCTATTAACGACAAATGCCCATTGTGTAATGCACCCATCGTAGGAACAAACCCAATCATATCGGATGTATTTCTAATTTTTAGGAGAACTTTTTTTAGTTCTTCTTGTTTTGTAAACAACTGGATGCGGCTCATGCTTTTATAAATTTCGCAAACTTACTATTTATCCAACAATTTCTTTAATTTTTTGTAATTTTGCAAATTAAAGTACATTAATACAAAATATTTCCCATGCAAGAAAAGAGGATATTATTCGTTTCCGCAGAAGTAGTTCCCTATTTGGCCGAAAATGAAGTTTCCACCATGTCCTACGATGTACCTAAAATGGTAAATGACCAAGGAGGACAAATCAGAATTTTTATGCCACGTTATGGCAATATCAATGAAAGGAGACACCAATTACATGAAGTAATCCGATTGTCTGGGATGAATTTGGTAGTAAATGATGTAGACATGCCTTTGATTATCAAAGTAGCATCTATACCAAGAGAAAGAATTCAGGTGTATTTTATTGACAACGAAGAGTATTTTAAACGTAAAGCTACCTTTACTGATGAGGATGGGGTATTGTTCCCAGATAATGACGAAAGAGCTATCTTTTTTGCCAAAGGAGTAATTGAAACAGTAAAGAAATTAAATTGGGTTCCAGACATTATTCATGTGCATGGTTGGATGGCTTCTTTGTTACCAATGTACATGAAACACTATTACCACAACGAAGCTTTGTTTAGTGATACCAAAATAGTGACTAGTATTTACAGTCATGGTTTTGCAGATACTTTGGATGTGAATTTGTCTTCAAAAGTTGCTTTTGATGGTATTCCCAAAAAAGCATTTGAAACCATTGAAACGCCAACTTACGAAGCAATCATGAAAAATGCAATAGACCATTCAGATGCTGTGATTATTGCTTCGGAAGACTTGGATTCGAATTTAACAAAATATATTGAGCAAAGCTCTAAACCTTTTCTACCTTTCGTGCCAAAAGAAAGTTTTGTAGAGCCCTACAAAAACTTTTACGAAAAAATGTTATCCTAGCAATTTGATCAAACCTATGATTTTAAAAAAGAATATATTATTAGCATCTACTTTGGTTGGATGCATATTGTTATCGTGTGATAAAGATTTTATTGAAGTTGGAACCAATGTAATTGGTCAGCCAAATTTTGAATTAGATAAAGACGACCAAGCAACTGTAGTTGCATACAACAAAGCATTGGGTTATGTACAATCAAATAATGTTGATTTGGTTCCATTTGGTACCTATAACCATACTGCTTTTGAAAAAGTTACTACCCATTATGTTACCCAAGTCGAATTACCTGCCACTGGATTAAGTACTGCTTTTAATACCGGTTTCCAATTACCAGTTGTTAAAAATGTGGTATTGTACGTTCCTTATTTTAGCAAAAGAGTTTCCACAGAAAATGAAAATAGCACCTATTCATTAGATTCTATTTTTGGTACAGACTCTAAATATAAATTAAACGTTTACGAAAACGGTTATTTGTTGCGTGATTTATTGCCACCAAACTTTACCGACCCCCAACCATTTTTCTCTAACCAGTTTAACGAATTTTTTCAAGTAAGAAGAGGATCAGATGCTCAGGGCAATTCTATTGTATTAGGACAAAGGTTAAACAATAGTAACAAACCAGAGCAAAATGATGCTTTTTCTTTTAGTAAAGAAGAGATTAGAATTGTTAAAACAGATGATGAAGGAGTAGAAACAACAACTCGCTTTACACCTGGAATTTGGATGGACCTAAACAAAGATTTTTTCCAAAAGAAAATTGTAGATGGATTTGTACAAGGCAATTTGAGCAATCCAAACGTGTTTAAAAATTATTTTAGAGGAATTTTATTTCACTTAGAAAATTCTTCTGAAGATCCAAACCCAAACCAGTTAAATATGATTAATTTCCGTGGAGGAAGAATTACTATTACGTACGATGATTGGGTACCAAAAATTGGTTCAGACCCTATAGAGTACGAAAAAAGAGAAAAAGAAATGATTTTAACATTAACAGGAAACAACACTGTTTTTATGGAAACCATTTCTACCAATCCTACTTATGCCAATGCGATTAACAATCCAAATACTACTTTAGGAGATGAAAAATTATATCTAAAAGGCGGAGCAGGATCTATGGCTATAATAGAGTTATTCGGAAGAGATGGCAATGGATTATCTCAAGAATTAACCGATTACAAAGACAAAAATTGGTTAATTAATGAGGCGAATTTGACTTTTTTTGTCGATAGAGATGCGATGCAAAATAGCAGAGAGCCTAACAGAATATTATTGTACGACTTAGACAACAACAATGTGATTGTAGATTATTCTTTAGATCAAACCACTAACCCAACCAATCCAAAGTTTAATAAATCAACCTTTGGTGGAATTATCAGGAGAGTTGATAACAGAGGATTCTCTTACAAAATCAGATTAACTACCCACATTCGTAATATTTTAAGAGATAATAAAGCCAATGTGAGGCTTGGTTTGGTAGTTACAGAAAATGTGAACAACATTAACTTGTCTCAATTTCAAAATACTACTACCAATCGAAGAATTCCAACTTCTTCGGTAATCCATCCATTCGGAACTATTTTGTATGGAAATAATACTACTACTAACGACAAAAAATTAAAATTAGAAATTTTTTACACCAAACTTTAAATTGAATTATTATGTGTGGAATCGTTGGTTACATCGGACATAGAGAGGCTTATCCTCTTGTAATTAAAGGTTTAAAAAGATTAGAATACAGAGGGTATGATAGTGCCGGAGTAGTATTATTTGATCAGTCTGATTTAAAAATATCAAAAACAAAAGGAAAAGTTTCTGATTTAGAAGCTAAATCAGAAGAAATGGATATAACCGGAAACATCGGTTTAGGTCACACTCGTTGGGCAACACATGGGGTACCAAATGATGTAAATTCCCATCCTCATTTATCCAATTCGGGGAATTTAGCAATTATCCATAACGGAATTATTGAAAATTATTTACCCCTTAAAACTGAGCTACAAAAGCGTGGCTACCATTTCCATTCTGATACCGACACCGAGGTATTGGTTAACTTGATTGAAGAGGTAAAGAAAAATGAAAATGTCAAATTGGGTAAAGCGGTACAAATAGCACTAAACCAAGTGGTAGGTGCTTATGCAATTGCTGTTTTTGATAAAAACAAACCCAATGAAATTGTAGTTGCCAAATTGGGAAGTCCGTTAGCAATAGGAATAGGAGAAGAAGAGTTTTTTATTGCTTCTGATGCCTCTCCATTTATCGAATATACTTCCAATGCCATTTATTTAGAAGACGAAGAAATGGCCATTATCCGTTTAGGAAAAGCCATTAAAGTAAGAAAAATTAAAGACGATTTATCTGTTGACCCTTATATTCAGGAATTACAGTTAAGTTTAGAACAAATTGAAAAAGGTGGTTACGATCACTTTATGTTAAAGGAAATTTATGAGCAACCTCATGTAATAAAAGATACCTATAGAGGAAGATTGTTATCTAGCAAAGGCATTATTCAAATGGCTGGAGTTGAAGATAATATCGAAAAATTTCTACAAGCCAACAGAATCATCATTGTAGCTTGTGGTACCTCTTGGCATGCAGGTTTGGTTGCAGAGTATATTATAGAAGAATTTGTTAGAATTCCGGTGGAAGTAGAGTATGCATCTGAATTCAGATACCGAAACCCTGTTATCTCTAAAAATGATGTAGTCATTGCAATTTCACAATCTGGTGAAACTGCAGATACTTTAGCTGCCATCAAACTAGCTAAAGAAAATGGAGCTTTTGTTTTTGGGGTTTGTAACGTGGTGGGTTCATCAATTGCTCGAGAAACTCATGCAGGAGCATATACCCATGCCGGACCGGAAATTGGAGTAGCTTCTACCAAGGCATTTACTACCCAAATTACGGTGTTAACTATGTTGGCATTGCGTTTGGCAAAAAGCAAAGGAACCCTAAGTAATTCAGATTATTTCCGCTATTTGCAAGAATTAGAATTAGTTCCAGAAAGAATTGAGGAAACTTTAAAGGTTGCTGATAAGGTGAAAGAAATTGCTTTAACTTTTAAAGAATCAAACAATTGTTTGTATTTAGGAAGAGGGTATAATTTCCCGGTTGCATTAGAAGGTGCTTTAAAGTTAAAAGAGATTTCATACATTCATGCAGAAGGTTATCCTGCTGCGGAAATGAAACATGGCCCGATTGCTTTAATTGATGAGCACATGCCTGTGATTGTAATAGCCATTAAAAAAGGACATTACGAAAAAGTAGTGAGTAATATTCAAGAAATTAAATCGAGAAAAGGAAGAATCATTGCAGTTGTAACCAAAGGCGACCAACAAGTTGCCAATTTAGCAGATCACGTGATTGAAATTCCAGATTGTTCAGATGCTTTATCGCCATTATTAACCACTATTCCTCTTCAATTATTGTCTTATTACATTGCGGTAGATAGAGGTTGTAATGTAGACCAACCAAGGAATTTAGCAAAGTCAGTTACTGTAGAATAATGTAAAAAAACCCTTAAAATATTATCAAAAGCGAGATTTTTTCTCGCTTTTTTTATTTTGTTCGAAAATAGTCGTAATTTGGTAGCATAAACTAACTTAAATCAATCTATATGAAGCAGTATTTTTCATTACTTGCCATGATGCTTTGTGGTGTTTTTTATGCACAAAGCACCATTACCGGAAAGGTGGTTGACGACTTTGGTCAAGGCGTTCCCGGAGCAAATGTGGTGATTGTTGGAGAAAGTATCGGAACGGTTACCGGAGCGGACGGTACCTATTCGTTAAGTACCCAAAAAAATCCACCATTTAAATTGGAATTTTCCATGTTGGGATTTGAATCTCAACAAGTAGACGTTCGTAACAAAACGCAAAAAGTAAATGTAACTTTAAAAGAAGAGCAAACTCAGTTAAGTGAAATTGTAGTTTCTGCTTCTAGAACCCCAGAAAGAATTTTAGAGTCTCCTGTAACCATTGAAAGAATGGGAATTAAAGAAGTAAAAAACACTGCTTCTCCTTCTTTTTATGACGGATTGGAGAACTTAAAAGAAGTTCATTTTAATACCAGTAGTTTGAACTTTAAATCCATCAATACTCGTGGATTTGCTACGGTAGCTAATACGCGTTTTATGCAATTGGTTGACGGAATGGACAATTCTTCTCCTGCGTTAAACTTTGTATTAGGTAACTTAATTGGTTTATCTGATTTGGATGTTGCAAGTGTAGAATTATTACCAGGTGCATCTTCCGCTTTGTATGGTGCAAATGCTTTCAATGGTATTTTATTTATGAACAGTAAGAGTCCATTTACCCACCAAGGAATTAGTTTTTACACCAAAAACGGAATTACAAGTCAAAAAGTAGCTGGTCAGAACAGTTATTGGGATGTTGGGATTAGAGCTGCTCACAAGTTTACCAACCACTTTGCCGCTAAAGCAAATTTCACTTACTTACGTGCAACCGAATGGATTGCTGCTGATGATAGAAGCTTAACAGCAGGAGGTATTGGACATGGTGTAAACCAAAACTATGATGGTTTGAACACTTACGGAGATGAAGTAACCACTTTTATCAATAACGTGGGTCAAGTTTCCAGAACTGGATACAGAGAGCAAGATTTGAGCGATAACCAATTAGAAAACGTAAAAGTAGATGCCTCTTTACATTTCAAACCTTTTGAAGACGATTTTGAAATAATCGCTCAACATAAAATTGGAACTGGAAATACTATATACCAAGGAGCTAACCGTTATCGTTTAGAAAACTTTACCATGCAACAATCTAAAATTGAAGTAAAAGGTAAAAATTTCTTTGCAAGAGGTTATGTAACATGGGAAAATGCAGGTGATTCTTACGACATGCGTTTTGCTGCTTGGAACATCAACCGTCAAGCAAAATCAGACCAAGCTTGGTTTACCGACTATGCTACAGCATTTTTACAATCGCAAATTTTCTTAGGATTTGACAACAACCAAGCTGCAGGGTTTGCAAGAAATTTTGCTGACTATAACATCAACAATTCACCATTACCTTTAACCCCTAATGGTTTACCAAGATTTGAACCAGGTACTCCTGAGTTTGCAAATGCATTACAAATTGTTAGAGGTAACCCTGATTTAAGAAGCGGTGCTAAGTTTATTGACAGATCTAGATATTGGCATTCAGATATGAATTACAATTTTAAAGATATGATCAAGTTTGCTGAAATCCAAGTTGGTGGATCTTTTAGAAGATATATCATGAATTCAGAAGGAACCATCTTTACTGATTTTGACGGACCATTAAGCTTTGATGAGTACGGTGCTTACACCCAATTACAAAAGAAATTCTTAGATGATCGTTTGAAATTTACAGGTTCTATACGTTATGACAAGTCCCAAAATTTTGATGGACAGTTTTCTCCAAGAGTTTCCTTTGTGTACTCAGCTGGTGAGAGAAAAAACCACAACTTTAGAGCTTCTTTCCAAACAGGTTTCCGTAACCCAACTACACAAGACCAGTACATTGGTTTGAATTTAGGTCCATTCGCTTTGATTGGTTCTGCTCCTGATAACTTAAGCAGATATGTAGATGTGTTGCCATTAAGTGCTAATGGACAAGCAATCACTGGTCAAGCAACTGCAACTTTAACAGGTGTAGATGCTTATACCAATGCATACACAATTCCTTCTGTAACTGCATTTAGTGCGGCATTACAACAAGGAGCTTCTTTAGGAGATGCAGCGGCTTTATTACAAACAGCTAATATTGGTTTGGTAAAACCAGAACAAGTAAAAGCTTTTGAAGCTGGATATAAGTCGGTTTTAGAAAACGGATTGAGCATTGACTTAAACGGGTACTATAATATTTATAACGACTTTATGAGTACTGCAAGGGTAATTACTCCTATGTATGGTCAGGTTGGTACACAAGACTCATATTTAGCTTTAATTAACGGAGATAGAAGAGTATTCCAAGTATTCACCAACACCACAGCAGAAGTTACTTCTTTTGGCTTTGGTTTGGGCTTAGGTAAAAAAGTGTACAAAGATTTCGAATTAGGAGCAAGTTACAATCACGCCCAGTTTACTTTTGACCAAGAAAAAGACCCAACTTTTATTGCAGGTTTCAATACTCCACGCCATAGAGCAAAAGCTTCGTTATCTAACGATAAATTGTTCAAAAATTTCGGATTTAATATCCAAGCTAGATGGTGGAGTGAGTATGAGTGGCAATCTTCTTTTGCAGACGGAACCATTCCTTCTACTACAGTGTTAGATGCTCAAATTAACTACGCTGTTCCAAGTATCAAATCAGTATTCAAAGTAAGTGCCGCTAATATTGGTAACAACGATTATTTACAAGTAATTGGGGCTGGTAGAATCGGCCAACAATACTTAATTTCATGGACAATCAACCCATAATTTTAATATTAAATTCAAAAAATTATGATCAAAAATTTTAAATGGTTATTATTCGCATCGCTTGCAATTGTTGCATGTAGCGATGAAATTGAAGAACCGGTAGTTGCTGAGATTCCAGTAACCGCAGGATCAGCTGATTTTTCTAAGTATGTTGCTTTAGGAAACTCGTTAACTGCAGGTTTTTCAGATGGTGCCTTGTTCCGTAGAGGACAGGAAATGGCATACCCAAAGTTAATGGCAGATCAGTTTGCTTTAGCAGGTGGTGGAACTTTTACCGTTCCGTACATGAATGACAATATTGGTGGTTTGTTACTTGGTACTACTCCAATTCAAGGAACTCGTTTAATTTTTAATGGTTCAGCACCTGTGCCGTTGTCATCAGTTAATCCGGCTGCGGTACCTACTACAAATATTTTAAACACCCTTTCAGGGCCTTTTAATAACTTAGGTGTTCCAGGTGCTAAATCCTATCATTTACTAGCTCCAGGCTACGGAAATGCAGCTGGAGTATTGTCAGGTCAAGCCAATCCGTATTACGTTAGATTCCGATCTTCTGCAAGTGCAAGTATCATTCAAGATGCTATGGCACAGAATCCAACGTTTTTCTCTCTATGGATAGGAAACAATGATGTGTTAGGATTTGCTACTTCTGGAGGTGTTGGGGTTAACCAATTAGGAAATTTAAACCCTGCAACATATGGAGGAAATGATATTTCTGATCCAACTGCATTTGCAAATGTATATGGCACTTTGGTAAATACATTAACCGGAAATGGTGCTAAAGGAGTAGTAGCTAACATTCCAGATATTACAACCATTCCACATTTTACCACAGTACCTCATAACCCGGTACCGATGACTGCTGCTAATGCAACTGCATTAAATACCCAATTAATTAATCCGTTAAGAAGCATTCTTTCTGCTTTAAATGCTGGTGACAGAATCCAACCTTTGGTTGCCGGAAACAATAATAAGTTGTTAATTGTAGATGAGTCATTAACAGACTTAGGAGCTCAAATTACTGCTATTGCTTCTACTATTCCGCAATTAGCTCCTTTGGCTGGTTTCTTGGGAAGTACTTACGGTAGAGCTCGTCATGCAACCAATCAGGATTTGGTTTTGTTAGCAACTAGATCCGTAATTGGTGTTTCTAATGCTCCAGGTCCAGCTCCTTTAAATACTTGGGGAGTTACTTATCCTTTACAAGATCAACATGTTTTGGTTCCTGTTGAAATTCAAATGATTAAAACAGCAACCACAGCTTACAATGCATCTATAAGAAGTATTGCAGATAGCAAAGGTTTGGCTTTTGTGGATGTAGATGCTATTATGCGTCAGTTAGCTTCAACCGGAGTAAGATATGGCAACTATCATATGACTGCTTCTTTTGTACAAGGTGGTGCATTTAGTTTAGATGGTATTCACTTAACTGCTAGAGCTAATTCTTATGTAGCTAACAAGTTTATGGAGGCAATTAACATGACTTATGGTTCTACTTTAAGAATGTATAAACCAGAGGATTTTCCATTAAGTTACCCTGCTAATTTACCTAACTAATTAAGTAGGTTTCTAACACCAAAAACCCCGCTAATTTGCGGGGTTTTCTATTTTTGGTCTGCTGCATACCACTCAGCAAAAGAGGTTTCGGTTTCTTGAAGTTTTAACGAATGCAACTGAATATTTTGGGGCAATCTGCTTTGTATTTTTTGTGCAAAATCTATGACCATATTTTCACTGGTTGGCTGATAATTTACTAATAATACATGGTGTCCTCTATCCATTAATTCTTTTGCTAATTCTACATGCGGGGTGTTTTGGTTAAATACAGTAGCATGGTCAAATATATCTACAATTTCCTCTTTCACAATTTTTTTTAGGTCGCCAAAATCAATCACCATTCCATATTTTACATGGTGGCTATCGGTTATAGGTGTTCCAATTACGGTAACATATAATTTGTAGCTATGACCGTGTACGTTTTTACACTTCCCATCATAGCCATATAAAGCATGTCCGGTTTCAAACGTAAAACTTTTGGTGATTCTAATTTGATGCATCATTTCTTTTTTTAAAATAATAGAACAACACATAAGCTATGATTACCAAAACCACAAAAGGCAAAAACGTACCAATAATTACCCCTATTTGGTAACTTTCATCTGGTGCTTCTTCTAGCTTTTTCTGTATGTGCTCTACTTGCATGTTATTTATTTTCTTTAAATTTTTGTAATTGTTCTTTTGTAAAATCACTTAACACATAGGTACCGGATAACAATGCTCTTTTCGTCATGATTTCCTCCCAATTTTCTTTTCCTTCCCAAGCAATCTCTTTTAACGAACACAAAGCTTCTGGGTTGTATTTTACGAGCTCTAACGCCTTTTCTTTACTTTTTTGGACTAGTTCCTCACCTAACACAATTTCGTTGATTAAACCACAGTTTTTTGCCCATTCTGCATCATACCATTGGTTTGGATTCCAAGTCATTTCAAACATTCTTTGTTTTCCAATTTTATGACTAATTACTGGTTCAATCACAAAAGGACCAATACCTATTTGAATTTCGGAAAGTTTACAAGCAACCTCTTCTGTACCAAAAACATAATCACATGCAGCTATAATACCTATTCCTCCACCAATAGCTTTACCTTGCACCAACCCGATGATGATTTTTTTGCAATGCACCATGGCAAGCAAAAGATTTTTAAATCCAGAAAAAAACTGCTTTCCCTCGACTGTATCTTTAACCTCTAAAAGTTCATCAAAGGATGCTCCTGCACAAAACACTTTTCCTTTAGACGACAAAACGATGCATGTAACCGCATCGTTTTGAGATAATTCGTGAAAAGTACGGGTTAATTTTTGTAATTGTTCTGTTGGAAAACTATTGCTTTTAGGATGATAAAATTCCACATAAGCCACTTGGTTTTCCACCGAAACCTCTACGTATGCCATTACTCTTTCTTTTTATTTTTAGTATAATTTTCGTTGATGTTTTTAATCATAATTTCGGTCAAATCAGTCTCTTCTTTTCCGTACAATACGGTGGAAACTTCTCCTGTACCCAAGATATAATCAAACTTTTTTTCTTTGGCATAGTCTTTAATCATCCCTTTGATTTTCTTAACCAACGAATCCATTTCTTTTCCACTTTGTTGTTGTATTTCTACGGTAATTCGTTGTTCACTTGCAGCTAAACGTTGTTCTTTTTCCTGAAACTCTCGCATTTTTGCTTGCACCCATTGTGGCCCCATTTGTTGAGCACTTTTCTCTGCTTGCAACACTTCGTTTTGAAATTTGCTTTTCTCTGCCTGTAAAGATGCTGCTTTGGTTTTTACGATCTCTTCATATTTTGCATTCAAATCTTTGGCTTCTAAACTTTCTTCCATCAATTTGGCAGTATCCACAAAGCCAATTTTTAATTCACTGTTTTTTGCATCTACTTTCTTTTCTTCTTTTTGTTCACATGAAATTAAGGCAACTGCCAAAAATGCACTCCAAATTATTTTTTTCATTTTGATTGATTGTTTTGATATGTTGCAAAAGTACAAATTATAAAATTACTATACTTTCGGACTTATTTTTTTACATGGATGTTTCTTATAATACTTTTGAAATTAATTATTTTTTACAATAAAAAACACCCTCTTTTTTTTAGATTTAAGAGATTTTATTTTTTTACGACACATATAATACTATACAAAGGTTAAATCTGCTTAAATCGAATTTATTTACTTTTTAAAAATATAAATCTTAGAAGACCATTCTTTTGTAAAGATTGACTTTATATTTGACAACAATCCCACCAATATTCCATAAATAGTTGCCAAAGAAATTTTTTGGTATTTAGCAGATAAAATGCTTACATATAAACTATCCAATACCATCGGAAGAATTTTTATAATTTCCCAACCCTCCATCAATTGTAACATTCCTTTTTCTGAAAAGTGCCATAGGTGACGTGGTACATCCCATGCAGCCCAATAGCTTTTAAAGTGTTTTGCATCGTAACTCAAATAGTTTGGTACCGCAATAACTAATATTCCGTCAGGTGTTAATTTGGATTTTAATTCTGCAATCAATTCTTTTGGATTAGGAACATGTTCTAAAACATGCCATAAGGTAATTACTTGTAATGACTCCTTTGGAATTTCGCTTAATGTGTTAATCCATTTTGTTTTGGTGCTTTCTTCTTTTTCAATAGTACTTGGTTCAAATGCATAAACTTCAAAATGCTGACTCATAAAGTTTGCAAAAGCTCCGGTTCCTGCTCCATAATCTAACAACCTCCCTTTGGTATGAAAGGTTTGGACAATTTTACTCTTGTGTTTTAAGTTCCATTGTTTTGCAACAAAGTATAGCTTTTCTACCAAATTGCTTCCTTTTTTCTGATGCGAAATATATCCATCAAAGGCATAATATTTTTCCAAGTTCTCTGGAACAGGATTGGTTTTTAATATGCCAGGAACTTCTGTAGAAATAATCTCAAACGCTTCTTTTGTTTTCCCGAAATCTTTGGTTTTAGTATATAAATTCATGTTTAAAACATTGTAAATCAATGATTAATAAAAAAGGTTCCACGTGGAACCTCATCTACCCATATAAATTAATAAGATGGAAATGTCACTAGGAGAAACTCCGCTAATTCTGGAAGCTTGTGAAACCGTAACCGGTCTGATTTTTTTCAGTTTTTCTTTAGCCTCGTGTGATAAAGATTTGATTTTATCGTAGTCAAAATTTTCAGGAATTTTGATGTCTTCCAATCTTTTGATTTTATCGGCATTTTGTTTTTCTTTTTCAATATAACCTTGGTATTTTACTTGTATGTAGCTTTGTTCTACTATTTCATCATCCAAAGGGTTTGCTGCTAAGTATTGGTTGATTTTTTCAATTTTGGTAAAGTCCACTAGTTCTACTTCTGGTCTTGACAATACTTTGAAAAGTTTATCAGATTGCTTGATTAAAGAGCTTTCTTTTTCTGTCAAAATCGGGTTGATTTCTTCAGGTAGAATGGAAGTTTCTCGGTAAAACTGAATTAATTTTTCCGACTCGTTAAACTTTTGCTCCATTCTTTTTAATCTTTTTTCGGAGGCCAAACCAATAGCATAGCCTTTTGGAGTAAGTCGTTGGTCTGCGTTATCTTGTCTAAGTAAGGTTCGGTATTCTGCACGAGAGGTAAACATACGGTATGGTTCTTCCGTGCCTTTGGTAATCAAATCGTCAATCAATACACCAATGTAAGCTTCATCTCTTTTTAAGATGAATGCTTCTTGTTCTTTTACTTGTAATGCAGCATTAATGCCAGCCATAATTCCTTGGGAAGCGGCTTCTTCGTAACCGGTAGTTCCGTTGATTTGACCAGCAAAAAATAAGCCATCCACCAATTTGGTTTCTAAGGTGTGTTTTAATTGTGTTGGTGGGAAATAATCATATTCAATGGCATAACCCGGACGGAAGAACTTTACGTGTTCAAATCCGGCAACACTTTTCAATGCTTTGTATTGTACGTCTTCCGGAAGGGAAGTTGAAAAACCGTTTACATAAACTTCTACCGTATCCCAACCTTCAGGTTCTACAAACAATTGGTGTCTGTCTTTATCGGCAAATCGATTGATCTTATCTTCGATAGATGGGCAATATCTTGGACCTAAACTTTGAATTCGACCATTAAACATTGGAGATCGATCAAAACCTTCTCGCAACAAATTATGCACCAACGGAGAAGTGTATGTCATCCAACAGCTTTTTTGGTGTTTTAAATTGGTGGTTTCATCAGAAAATGAAAATTTTTCTGTGAATTCATCTCCTTTTTCTTCATTCATTTTGCTGTAATCTAAACTTCTGCCATCAACTCGAGGTGGTGTTCCGGTTTTCATTCTTCCCGATTCAAAACCTAAAGCTACCAATTGTTCAGTAATACCAAATGCAGCACTCTCCCCTGCTCTTCCTCCACCAAAGTTTTTATCTCCAATATGTATCAAGCCGTTTAAAAAAGTTCCGTTGGTTAATACCACAGTTTTGGCATGAATTTCTACTCCTAACGAAGTTTTTATGCCGGCTACTCTACCGTTTTTAAGCAACAATCCGGAAACCATTTCTTGGTAAAAATCCAAATTAGGAGTTTGTTCCAACATCAATCTCCAGGTTTCAGCAAACCGCATTCTGTCGCTTTGTACTCGTGGAGACCACATGGCAGGACCCTTGGATTTATTTAGCATCTTAAATTGAATTGCCGTTTTATCCGATACAATTCCGGAGTATCCTCCTAATGCATCAATTTCACGAACAATTTGTCCTTTTGCAATTCCCCCCATTGCAGGGTTGCACGACATTTGTCCGATGGTTTGCAAATTCATGGTAACCAACAAAGTTTTGCATCCCATATTGGCAGCAGCAGCAGCAGCTTCTGAACCGGCATGGCCAGCACCAACCACAATTACATCATAAACATCTTGAAACATAGTAATTTAGATATTAGGTTCCCCGTGGAACATTTTTATTTTTTCTTCTTCTTTGCTACGCATTAAAGTTTCTTCCTCGTTGGTTTTATCTCCGTAACCACATAAGTGCAATAAACCATGAGCCATTACGCGAAGTAATTCGTTGTGAAAAGAAACTTCAAAAGTGTTGGCATTTTCTCGCACCCTTTCTACAGAGATAAAAATATCTCCAGCCACTTCATTATTTTCGGTATAATCAAAACTGATGATGTCGGTGTAGGTGTCGTGGTTTAAATACTCCACATTGATTTTATGCAGATAGGCATCGTTACAAAAAATGTAGTTGAGTTCTGCAATATGGTGCTCTTCAGAAGTAGCAATGGCTTGTAACCATTCTTGGTACGATTCTTCGGGAGATAAATTAAAATTGGTTTCGTAATGAAAATTAATCATTTTGTTTAAAATAGTCTTCTACTTTCTTTTGGTAAACAGACTGCAAAGGTAAACTTTGTCGATTTAAATTTTCAATACTCTTTAAGTATTTTTGAAGCGATTCCGGTAAAGGAGCACTTTGGTTATTATAGTTGTTTTGATTGGTTTCAGATTTCCTTTGGTTGTCCTCTCCTTGCTGTTGGATGGCTTTTTCTAATTTGAGTAATTCGTGACGAATATTCAGCATTTTTTGGAATATTTCGTTTTTAAAACCTTTGTTCAATAATTGCTTTTCCGCATCCTTCATTTGATCTAAGATTCTTCTTCCATCCGGAGTCAATCCTTGTTTTTGCAACGCATCTTCTAATTGCTGACGCAATTTACGTTGTTCTTTAAAAATCTCCATCAACAATTTGGCATTCTCTTCGCCGTCTCCACCGTTTTGTTCTCCTTTGCCATTGCTACCTCCAGAATTTCCTTGTTCTCCTTTTTGTCCGGGTTTCTCTCCCGGCTTATCACCCGGTTTGTCCCCAGGCTTCTCTCCAGGTTTTTCTCCTTCTTCCATGCCCTCCTTCATTTTTTCGCTGAGCTTGCCTTGCTTTTGAATGATGTCTTTTAACTGACTTTCACCACTTCCACTTCCAGGACTTGGCATGCCTTGTCCGCTTCCACTACCCGACATTTGCATTTGCATGTTGTTCATCACATTGCTTAAAAAGTCGGCCAAGGTATTGGCAGCAGTAATCGTAAATTGCTGGTGCGAGGTTCCTCTTAACGTATTCATATCTGCCAACGTTTCCAAAGATTTGTCTAAATTGTAATGAACTTTGCCCACTTCTTCCGTTATACGTTCGGTAATTTGAGCGTTTCGAAGAGAAATCACATACAAACTATCGTCAATATGACGGAATTGTTGTTTTAGTTCTTGTTGTTTTTTCAATCCCTTGGCATAGTTTGGATCGTTTCGTTTGCTGTTTTTAAATTGGGTGATTAAGTTTTCTTGGTTAAAGGAAAAAGCCAACAAATTGTCTAAGATTTGACGTAACATTTTTACGTCTTCTTGCATGGTTTGTTTGCTATTTTGCCCACTTGCACCTTTCATTTGCATGCTCATTTGTTTCATTTTTTGGGCAGCATTTTTTTGTTTTGGTTGAGCTTGTTTTTGGTTGTTTTGTTGCAAATCTTCTTTGGCATTTTGCATGTTTTGCTCCGCCTGTTTTTCTTCTTCTTTTTGATTAGGTAAATCCATAGGTTTTTTCAAACCTTGGTTTTCCTTTTCCAAATCACGCATTTCTTTTTGTATGTCTTTGAATTGATTTTGAATTTCTTCCTGTTTATTGGCATTGTTTTGTTGGCTATCGTCTGCTAATTTTTCTTGCTTTTCAGCCAATTTTTCCAACTTCGAACCAATTTGCTCCATCTTCTTTTCCACATAAAAACGCTTGGTAAGTTCTACTAATTGCTCTAAGTTTTTGGTTTGGTTTTTCGATTTTTGTTGTAATTGCTGCATTTTATCAAACAATTCTTGGTCGTTTAATTTTTCCGACAATCGTTGCAGCTCTTCCAAAAGTTGTTTGTTTTTGTCCGATTCTTTTTGCACCTGATCCATCCTTCTTTCCAATTCCTTTTTCATTGGGTCTTGGTCGGGAGTTTTTTGGTTTTGTAAATTGTCTTTTAATTTGTTAGAAAATTCCTTCATCAACTCTTCGTTTTGTTTTTGACGTTGGATGAAATCCTGAATTTTCTGACGATCTTTAAAGTCTAATTCCTTTTTTTGTTTATGTAAATTTTGCAGTTTTTCCAGTTCGCTTATGTTTTTATTTTGCTCTTTAATCGAACTATTTAAACTATTGATATTGTTGTTTTTATCTTTTAGCAGTTGATCTTCTTTTTCCATATCGGTTTTGATTTTCTCCGAAAAAACAGCCGATTTGGTACTTTTGAATTGGTGTATAGCATCGTTGTCAAAAACTTCAAAGTAATAGGCATACGAAACTCCTTTTTCTACAGGTAAATTTCCTGGAAAGCGATACACAAAGCGATCGGAAATTTTGTCTTTTAATGCAATATTTGCTTTGGTAATTTTGGTAGGATTGTTTTCCGGGTAGTAAACAATTTGTAATTTGGTTAAACCATAATCGTCCGAAACTTGGCCAATCAAATAGTTGGCATCCACTTTTAAACTATCAGGAGGTCTGTTGACCTGAATTTGTGGGTATTGGTCTTTGATGACTTGAATTTGGTAAGGAATCTTTTCAAAGTTTTTCCATTGTTGGTTGCTGGTGCTTATGGTATATTGCACCGGCTCAAGAATGGTTTTTTGAAATGCAAATATTTGATTTTCATTAGGTTGAAAAGCATAAGATTTGTCTGTTTCCCATAAAATTTGGTTGGTAGCTTCCGCTTTAATTTTCCATTGAACGGTAGTTCCTTCCGGAACCAATGCATTTCCGGTTCCTTGGATGATCTCCGATTTCTTTTGCATGTATTTTGGGTAATTCAATACCATTTGAAAATCAAAAATGGTAGGAACTTTAGAAACTTGTAAAATGTAAGGATTGGTTTCTATTTTATTGGTAATCAATTTAAAAGAAACATCTTGGATAGGTTTTGTAAAGGTAAATTGAAAACTTCCTTCTGCAATTTTTTCTAAATAGTAGCTTTCATTTTCCAACTGAATGGTTACTTGGTCCGGGATTTTATTTCCAATAGCAGCCACTTGTAAGGTAAAATCCTTGCCTTGTTGCGTCATTAATTTTTGGTTTTGAATCACCAATTGATAAGGAGCCGGTGGGGTGTATTGGGTTTGGTAATTCACTACCCTATTGAATCCGTCTTGTAATAAATTTTGTTGGTTGAACCAATACAAACTGGCAATCACCAAAATTGGCAACACAGCCCAAGGCACATACTTCCAGTTTTTCTTCCACGGAATTGCTTCTACAAAAGGAACCAAAGCCAATTTTTCGGCTTTTTGGGAAATAGCTGCCAATAACAATTCGGAGTTTTGTGTGTTTTGACTTAGCTGTAAAAAGTTCGTCAATTTATCGGATACTTCCGGAAAGTGAGCTCCAATAATTTTGGAACTTTCCATGGCATCCAACCCTTTTTGCAGTTTGAAAAGTTTTAGCAATGGCCACAAAATCAGGAATAAAAACAACGAAACTTCTACCACTACAAACAGCCAAAACAACAAAGTTCGAACAGAAGTAGGCAACCACAAAAAATATTCAACAAAAGCAGTAAACAATAAATAACCTAAGCCAAAAGCTAAAAACAACAAAGTGCCTTTTAACAATTGGTTGCTGTAATATTTACGGATAAAGATTTCTAATTTTTCAAAAATAATATTTGGTATACTGCTCATTTCCTTGGGTATAATTCAATTTTTAAAGATATATTTTTTTTAATTTTAGAAGCGTTAAAATTTGTCCAAAGAAAAATGAAAAAAGCGGTCCCCTATTTGTTGGCCTATTCTATCCCAATGGTAGCTTTAATTTCTGCCCAATTTGGAGGAATTTTTTGGTACACTACATTGGTTTATACCTTTGTTTTACTGCCTTTAATAGAAACTTTTCTTCCAGCTATTGCAGTAAATTATTCTGAAACAGACAAAACCAACCGACTGCAAAACCAATGGTTTGATGTGCTATTGTATGGGAATGTGTTGTGGGTGTATGGCCTCATGGGATATGTGTTGTATCTGCTCTCTAACCAAAACTTTACCAATGTTGAGTTGGTTGGCATGGTATTTACTTTGGGCATAGTGTTCGGTGCCAATGGCATTAATGTGGCACATGAATTAGGACATCGCGATAAAAAAAGCGAAAACTTTTTGGCCAAAATGTTGTTGCTCCCCTCGCATTATTTGCATTTTTTTCTGGAACACAACCACGGACATCATGTGCATGTTTCTACTCCTGAAGATCCGTCTACTGCCAAAAAAAATCAAAGTTTGTATGCTTTTTGGGTACAATCGGTTTTTGGGACTTATGTAAAAGCATGGCAAATTCAACAACAATTTTTACAAAAAGACAATCGTTCTTTTTGGCATTTTAGCAACTACCAATTTTGGTCGTTGGTGGTGTGGTTAGGATTTCAAGGAGGCATGTATTATTTCTTTGGGTTCCAAGCTTGGTTGGTATTGTTTTTCTCGGGAGTCATTGGCTTTTTGTTGTTAGAAACCATCAATTACATTGAGCATTATGGCTTGATGCGAAGCAAATTGCCAAGTGGCAGATACGAAAGAGTTTCCGAAAAACACTCCTGGAATTCTAATCATGTCATAGGCAGAATGGTGTTGTACGAGCTTACCCAACACAGCGACCACCACTACAAAGCCAACAAAAAATACCAAATTTTGCAAAGCTACGAGCAGAGTCCGCAATTGCCATTTGGCTACCCTACTTCAATGGTGTTGGCTGCCTTTCCACCACTTTGGTTTTGGTTGATGAATCCGAGATTGCCACAATAAATTAGGCTGTTAAAGTATTTCGGAATTGGTATCTTTGTACCCTATTTTAATTCGGAAATATGTCAGTTAGAGTTCGTTTTGCACCTAGTCCCACAGGGCCATTGCACATTGGTGGTGTTCGCACCGCTTTGTTTAATTATTTGTTTGCCAAAAAACATGGAGGAACTTTTTACTTAAGAGTTGAAGATACCGACCAAACCCGTTTTGTACCGGGTGCAGAGGCTTACATTATGGAAGCCTTGGATTGGTTGGGCATTGCACCGGATGAAACCTTGGGCAAAAACGAAAAATATGGTCCTTACCGTCAGAGTGAGCGAAAAGAAATTTACCAACAATACGTACAAGAATTGTTACACAAAGGTTGGGCTTACTATGCATTTGATACTCCAGAAGCTTTGGATGCTTTGCGAAAAGAAGCCGAAGCCAACGGACAAAATTTTATGTATGGCTGGCACAACCGAATGCAATTAAACACTTCGTTACATTGTACCGAACAAGAATTGCAAGAAAAGCTAGCAAAAGGCTTGCCTTATGTGGTTCGATTTAAAATTCCGGAAAACCAAACTTTGGTGTTTCACGACATCATTCGTGGAGAAATACAAGTAGAAACCAATACATTGGATGACAAAGTTTTGTTTAAATCAGATGGGATGCCTACCTACCATTTGGCCAATATTGTAGACGACCATTTGATGGAAACCACCCATGTGATTAGAGGAGAAGAATGGTTGCCATCGTTGGCATTGCACGTATTATTGTACCGTGCATTTGATTGGAAAGCTCCGGAGTTTGCCCATTTACCATTGATTTTAAAACCCATAGGCAACGGAAAATTATCTAAACGAGATGGAGACAAATACGGCTTTCCGGTATTTCCGTTGGAGTGGAAAACCGAAGAAGGTATTTCGATGGGCTACCGTGAGCAAGGCTATTTGCCTGAAGCAGTGGTGAACTTTTTGGCCTTGTTGGGTTGGAACGATGGCACCGAGCAAGAGCTATTTACTTTGGAAGAGTTGGTACAAAAATTTGATTTGCACCGAGTACACAAGGCAGGAGCCAAATTTGATCCCGAAAAAAACAAATGGTTCAACCACCAATATTTGCAAAAACAAACTCCCGAAAGTTTGCTGGAAGGTTTTGTAAAAGAACTGCAAAAACACCAAATTACCCATAGCTATAGCAATGCACAATTGGTACAAATGATAGGCTTGTTAAAAGAAAGAGCCCATTTTGTGCAAGATTTGTGGGAGTTGAGCCACTACTTTTTTGTGGCACCAACTGCTTATGACGAAAAAGCCAAAGCCAAATGGACCGAAGAAACCAAGCAAATACTACAACAATACCACAATTGGCTGCAAACGGCTGCTTTTACCAACGTAGAGCAATTGGAAAACGACACCAAGCAATGGCTTACCGACCAAAACATAGGCTTAGGCAAATTGATGCCAGCCTTGCGATTGAGTTTGGTAGGTGCTTTACAAGGCCCGCATTTATTTGATATTGCCTTTTTGTTGGGCAAACCCCAAGTGCTGCAACGCATACAACAAGCTATTGCATAAATTTTTCAAAACGAGCCAAGTGCTCGTTTTTTTATGGATGTGTGGAAGGAAATTAATATATTTGGTGTGAGGAAATTAAATTCTCTTTTAGTTCACATTAATCTTGATAAAAATGAAGTATCACTATTTAGAAATGATTCTTAATTTTATAAGTTCAATAAGTTGGCCACTTATATGTTTGATAATTTTTTATCATTTACGAAAACCACTTACTAGTTTTTTAAAGAAAGTTAAAAAAGTTAGTTACGGAGAAACAAGTATAGAAAGACAATCAAAAAAGCAAAAGGAGGATAAATCAATAGACATCTTAACAAAAGGAAATGATTTTACTTATATAGATGATACCTTGAATAAATTTTCGGAATCAAGTAAAGGATTTGCAATGCAAATTATAGAAAACGAAACTAAAGTTAATGAATTACAAGATGCTCAACAAAAAGTAGAACGGTTATTAAAATATGCTCAATTATTAATTATTGTTAAAGGAGCTGAAAAGATTTACCAATATATTTATGGAAGTCAAATAAGGCTACTACAAAAATTAAATTATGCTTCTGAAAAAACTGAAAATGTAAAGTACTTTTATGATACAGCAGCTCAATATTTTCCAGAAATTTACAAGGATTACTCATACGAGAGTTATTTAAATTGGTTAGTTAAACAAGAACTAATAAGCTACGACCGAGAAAATAAAATAATCTCAATTACAGAAAAAGGAAATGATTTTCTTATATATTTAATTGAATCTAATTCTAAACAAGAAAAACTGTATTAGTGATGTTATTTTTATATTTAAAATTAAAGAACAATTAAGGATGAATTCATTAGTAACTTTTATAAGAATTATAGGATTATTATTAACTCTTTTTGTTTTTACAATGATTGTAAAATTCACAAATATAATTGTGGATTTTGTTGTAAAAATTTTAGGATTGGAAAAAAACTTGGATACTGAAAACATAATAGTTTTGTTTTTTTACTTGTTTTTAGGATCTATTTCTTTAATAATGTTATTTGTAGATGAGAGATATAATAAAGTAAATTTTGAGCCACCATTGTGGAGAAGACTTATCTCCCTTTATTTTAATTTTTTAGGAATAGTTTCTATTTTTTTTGTTTTGTTGTCAATTTATTTGTTAGTTAAATAACTTAATCACAAATCACCAAAAAGTCTCATAGGTTCAGAATAAACCAAATAAGCTTTGGTTTACTTTCTAAAAAGATATATAAAAACTAACACACGACTTGTTTTTTAAAATTTATTTGTGGTAGGAATTCTTTATATTTAATGTATTGAGGTGAATAGTTGATATTTTCTTAGAAAACTGTATAATAAAGAATGTGAAATATTATTAAACTGAATATCCGTAATCGCACCTATTTTTAATGTCTTTGAATAGATTAAAAACCTTTTGATTATGAATATCTTTTCATTTACAGCCCATTTTGTTGATGAACAATCATGTCGTCAACATTTTAAAACTGAAAGGGACAAACAAGGCGTTGTTTGCAAAAAGTGCGGAAGTACTTGTCATTATTGGAAGAAAGATAAAGAATGTTACGAGTGTAAATCCTGTCGTTTCAGAACTTCCTTAAGGAGTGGCACAATAATGGAGAATTCAAATCTTTCTTTTCTTGTTTGGTATCGTGCTATGTTTTTGATGAGTACTACAAAAAAAGGTTTCTCTGCAAAAGAAATTCAACGACAACTTGGTTTAAAACGATATGAACCTGTTTGGTCTATGGTACATAAGCTTCGTAAAGCTATGGGTAATCGTGATGCACGTTACACATTAGAAGGAATGATTGAAATGGATGAAGGATATTTTACTGTAGCATCAACTGAAATTGAGCAGAACCAATGCTCTGCGATTCCGATAGCTATCGGAACCCGACTTCGCAAAAACCCATCAAGTTTTGGTTTGCTAGATAAGAACTAGCTATTAAAATTAATTTTGTGATAGTACCTATGCTTTGCAATTCCGAAAGCAATCGGAAGCCTACTTCGCAAAACCCCAACAAGCTCAAATCTGCAAAAAAACAAATAAAACAAGATCACAAATAAATTTTTGAAAACGAGCCAAGTGCTCGTTTTTTTATAGTTTGATGTGAACAACATTGCTATCTAACTAGTTTTTGTACACTCTAATTTTGGGTTCATTTAAAAAAACCGCGATTGGTAAACCCAAAAACCGGATTGGTTAACTCACGCAAAATATTTTTTTTCTATAAAACTAATTTTATACTTTAAAATTAAAAATTATGAAAAGAACTCTACAAAATTTTATTGGGTTATTATTTGTTTCCTTGGCATTTCTAACCTCAAATGCACAAAACTTAGTGCATTCTTATACTTTTGATAACACCAAAAGTAACGAAGCCGGTACAGCAACTTTTGGAACTGGAGGCAATTTTACTAACGATCGATTTGGAAATGCTCAAAGTGCTTTTAATGCAAGCGGTTTTCAAATTAGCACAAACGGTACCGTACCTGCAACCGGTAATGGAGCACGTTCTATTGCGTTTTGGATAAGATTAGATGGTGCAAATTCCGGTGGGCTTAGTGTTTACATGTACGGTGCCCAAAATAACAACCAAGCATTTGGAATGACTATCTATGGGGCACCCGCCAATTTCATTAGAATTTTTGGTTGGGCCAACGATTTTGATGTAACACAAAGTTTACAATTATCCACTTGGTATCATTTTGTGGTTACACACGATGGAACCACTTGCAGATTGTATCTAGATGGACAGCTAATCGGACAATCTGCCAAAACCTATAACACTTCGGGTGGAACTTTTCAAATCAGTAACCATGTTTTTGACGACTTAAGAATGTATAATTATGCATTGTCTCCTGCCGAAGTTAATTACTTATACACCAACCAACCCGGTCAGGTAACCTATTATCCGTTTAATAACAGTTTTAACAACCAAAGTGGTAACGAACCATTTTCTGAACCCGCGGTTACCCAATGGGTAAGCGACAGAAACGGAAATGCCAATAGTGCCATAAGATTTACAAATGTCTCTTCACCATCAGCGGCAAACATTTCTAATTTACCGTTTGGATCCTTACAGCGATCAGTTTCTTTTTGGTTTAGAACTAGTGCAGTCAATTCCGGCATTTTTAGATATGGAACCAATAATAGTTTGGCAACATTTGGCTTATATACCAATTCTTCAGGCAACTTTTTGCTTCAACGATTTGGAAACGACCATAATTTTGGAGGAACTTGTGTTGCCAATACTTGGTATCATGTGGTGTTAACTTATAAAAATGGGGTAGCAAGAATGTACTTAAACGGAACGCAATTGGGTTCTGCAACTTCTTCAGTAATAATTAATACCGGTGTTAGTAATTTTTTGTTAGGTGGGAATGGTGCCGAAATGGAATTCGATGATTTGAGAATTTTTAATTACGAAATCAATGCTGCAGAAGCCAACTCTTTATTTTTAAATAATACCTTGAGTAATCAGGAATTTGTTACTAACCAAAAGAAAAGCACCCTATATCCAAACCCCTCCAACAATTGGATTTATGTGGAATCAGAAACAGCAATCCAACAATTGGAGTTATATAACTTAAACGGACAATTAATCAAAAAAAGCAACCACAAACAAGTTTTGGTAAGCGATTTGCCTAAAGGTATTTACCTTTTAAGAATTATTGACCAAAACAATTACATACAAACCGAAAAAGTAATAGTGGAGTAAATTAATTTATTCACTAAAAATCTTTAACATAACACACAAAAAAACGAGCACTTGGCTCGTTTTTTTGTGGCTGTGTTTAAGGGAAACATGATGTTTTGAAACATCAAGAAGTTGTACAAGTTTTATTTCACAACAAAAATTAAAATTTGTTACCTTTAAAAAATGATTGCTACAGATAAAAACATATTTCATAACTACACTTTTATCGACCTTTTCGCTGGAATAGGGGGTTTTCATTTGGCTTTAAATTCTGTGGGAGCTACCTGTGTTTTTGCCTCAGAGTGGGATAAATTTGCTGCAGAAACCTATGAAAAAAATTTTCACTTAAAACCTTATGGAGACATTACCCAAATAAGTGAAAATGACATTCCAAAACACGACATATTATGCGGTGGTTTTCCTTGTCAAGCGTTCTCTATTTCCGGCAAACAAAAAGGTTTTGATGATACACGAGGGACTTTGTTTTTTGACATTGCACGAATTGCAAATTTTCATCAACCTAAGGTATTGTTTTTAGAAAATGTAAAGAATTTAGCAAAACACGACCAAGGGAAAACGCTAAAAACCATCATCAAAACCTTAGAAGATTTAGATTATAGTGTACACATTAAAGTACTTAATTCAAGTAATTTTGGTTTGCCTCAAAACAGAGAAAGAGTTTACATAGTTGCTTTTCATTCGTCATTAAATTCAAGCTCTTTTAAATTTCCAAATCCACCCAATAATCCGATTTGTTTAGAGGATATCTTAGAAAACAACCCTCCTAACGCAAAAGTAATTGAACGGAACGATGTGGTAATTTATAAGAATTATTCGGTTACCAACTCCTTGTTTTCAGAAATGGAGCTATTAAATAAACCGATTCAAATTGGCAAAGTCAACAAAGGCGGACAAGGAGAAAGAATTTATCATACGCTCGGACACGCTATTACACTATCTGCTTATGGTGGTGGTGTTGGTTCAAAAACCGGATTGTATTTGGTAGATGGAAAAATCAGAAAATTATCTCCAAGAGAATGTGCCAGAGTACAAGGTTTTCCGGATAGTTTTATTTTAAATGCTTCGGATATTCAATCGTACAAACAATTTGGAAATAGTGTTTCTGTAAACGTTTTGCAACACATACTTATTGAAATTAGTAAAGTATTAAGCGTAAACGAAATGCAAAGTAAACAGGTAACAGAGTTGAAATATGCGTAAAGAACAAATTTTAGGTTCACAAACCGCAAAGAACGGCTTTTTAAACGAAGATGATATTGTTGAGAAGTTTAATCATTGGCAAAATGATGAAGATGCTCAAAAATGGTTGATTATTATGGAGTATCAACTTGCAACAATTGAATACGTAAAAGCAGTAAAATTAAGTGGCTATAAAACAGATGTGCAAGTACAAGTTACCATAAAATTGAAAGAAGCAATAGATGCTCAAAATTTACAAGTCAAATTAGTTAGCAATCCAAAAGGATTTAATCAAATTGACAAAAGATGGGTGGATAAATATGCGGAAATGTGGAATATTCCGTTAGAAATAGCAACTATTTTTAAAAAGTATACCGGTGAGGTAGAACCTACAATTTCTAATCCAAAAGACAAACGCAGAATGTTTGCAAACGAATTTTCAGTAAATGAGCAAGAAAATATTCTAAAATGGCTAAATGAAAATAAATCGTTGATTGTATCCGATATTTTAAAAGGACGAGGTCAATTTTCAGCAGAATGGATGTTGGTTGCTCAAAAAGTAAAAGCGAATTCAAGATGGGTTTTAAAGCCAATGAATGTTTGTTTGAATCATTTTGGTAATGGAAATATTGAAATTACCAAGCAAGGAAATTTTAAAATAGGAAGAATAACAATGCAAAGAAAAGGAGGAGACAATGGGAGAGACACTGCAAAAATGCTTCAATTCAAAATAAATCCAGCAGAATTATTTGATTTAAAATAATAAAATATGCTCTGCAATTCCGATAGCTATCGGAAGCCGACTTCGCAAAAACCCAACAAGCTCAAATCTGCAAAAAAACAAATAAAACAAGCATCACAAATAAATTTTTGAAAACGAGCCAAGTGCTCTTTTTTTTTGTGGATTGGTGAACTAATTGTTTATTTTGAAAATATTAAAAAGTTTTGAATTATACTTAAAAGTAATATCTAATTAAATGACAATTCTTTGTTTTTGTATACTACTTTGCATACTGCTGGGTTCGGAGCCCGCCACTGTTAGTTAAGCTCTTAGTTTATTGTTGTAAGACGTTTAATGTTTGTAAACACTAGCGAGCATTATGTAAAATAGTGGCTAAAGCCAGCGGTTATTCTATTTTGAAGTCTGATAATTTGTAATTTGCATTTCGTCCAACTTCCTCCGTTTGTTGTAATATGCCTTTTTCTACTAAGTCTTTAATATCTCGTAAAGCGGTGTCGGCAGAGGTCTTAGTAATTTTTGCCCATTTTGAGGTTTGTAATTTACCGTCAAAACCGTCTAAAAGTTTGTTGAGCATCAATCGTTGTCTTCCATTGATAAGTGTTTGTTCGTGCAGTTTCCAAAATTCGGCTTTACGCAATATTCTTTGGGTAGTGTTTTCAGTTGCAAGCATTGCTTTTTTCAGGCAATGTAAAAACCAATCCAGCCACTCGGTAATGTCACCTGTACTGTGTTGAACTTTTTGCAATATGTCATAATATTGTTTGCGTTCAACTAAAATTTGGCTAGACATACTATAAAAACGTTCGCCACTACTTTCCGCACGAGCAAGCAACATATCAGTTATGGCACGACCAATTCGACCGTTGCCGTCATCAAAAGGGTGAATGATGATAAACCAAAAGTGTGCAATTGCTGCTTTCAGTACTGGGTCAAGTAGATTGTCATTATTGTACCAGTCCAAAAACTTTTCCATTTCCGCCTCTACAAGTTCTGCTTTTATAGCTTCGTAATGCACTTTTTCTTTACCCATTGCTCCCGAAACAACTTGCATTTCGCCTGAACGGTATCTGCCGACTTCTATTTCATAAGGTCCGCTGTATCCAGTTGGAAAAAGTGCTGCTTGCCAGCCAAACAATCGTTTTTTTGTTAAAGGTAAATGGTGACGTTGGGTAGCGTCTAGCATCATCTCTACTATGCTTTCTATGTGTCGGTTGCTTGTAACAAGTCCAGCGGTATTGATACCCAAACGCCTTGCTATGGATGAACGTACCTGGTCATAGTTGAGTAATTCCCCTTCAATTTCTGATGATTTTACTACATCTAAAGTTAGGGTAGTAAGTGTAGCTTCTTCTTTGGCAGAAAAGCCCATTGCGTTCATTTGTCCGATGATTTTACCTTGCATAAGTCGAACTTCTCCAAATACTGCATTTATGGCTTTGTCATCCCAAGTAAAATCCGTCCAGTTTTTATTTTGATAGATGTATTTTACCATTGATTTAAATCGTTTATGCGGTAAATATATGAATTTAATACCGCAAATATGCGGTGTTTATTCTTTTTTTTCACCGCAATTAGATTGCTATTAATCTCCTTCCTAGGTTGGTAAAGGTTTTTCTCTATAATTTAGTGTCATTTTCAGTTCGTTTTTTTGTTTCAGTTCGTTGTCTTAACATTGACTATAACAGACAGTAGCCGAACAGAAATCAAATATTTCCTAGGACACGTTTCCATTAATTATTGGAACATTAGCTTGGACTCCATGGATTTTGAAAAATTATGCAGCCTCAGAATTTATGTAAATGCAATAAGTTATGTTTTGAAAAGCAAAAAATTCAATGATAAAAAAGTACATTTACCAACACTAAACAGTACTTATGTTAGTAATTATTTCTAAAGTGATCTTGATCTTATTCGGTTTGTTTTTTATAAGTGTAGGTATACTGATGGGTTTTTGGCCAAAAACAGCAAGAAATGTTTTAAGAAAAGCCGGAAGCACTTTTTGGTTTCATTACGGAGAAATAACCATAAGAATGATACCCGCAACCGCATGTGTTTTTTATGCCAATTACAGCAAATTTCCAACATTTTTTGAGGTATTTGGCTGGTTTATGCTAGGTACTTCGTTGGTACTTTATTTGGTTCCAAAACAATTACACCACAAATTTTCAAACCGATGTGCAGACGTTTTAAAACCTATTTATTTTCAGTTTATTGCACCTATTTCGGTGGCTATAGGTTTGTTTTTTATTTACTCGGTGTGGTAAGAGAATGTTTTTAAACGTTGATTTTACAATAAATAAGGCTATCTTTTAAAAGTTAAGGGAGGTATTTTTATGAAAACACCCCTAGTTTTAAAATTAATTTTAATTTTTTGATAGTATCAAATGATAGTATGCTAATCATACTCATAAAATCCGTAATTCTTCAAAACAAAAAAGCCAACTATCACTAGCTGGCTTTTGTATTTGTAAATAAAAAGAGGGTTTAAATCTCTTCCAATAATTTAGAAATCTCGTCTAATTTCGGAGTCAAGATAATTTCAATTCTGCGGTTTTTGGCTTTGCCTTCCGCAGTTTCGTTGCTGGTAACCGGAGCGTGTTCCCCTCTACCTGCTGCAGTTAGGTTGCCTTTTACCACATTTTTGTTTTCTTGTAAAATTTGCACCACTGCCAAGGCTCTTTTGGTAGAAAGTTCCCAATTATTGCTCACCGCACCACTTCCAACATAAGGCACATTGTCGGTATGACCTTCAATCAACACCGAAATTTCCGGGTTTTGTGCCAATACTTTTCCAACTTCTACTATGGCACTTCTTCCTTCTGGGTTTACGGTCCAACTTCCGGAAGGGAACAACAATTTGTTTTCCATAGAAACATATACTTTTCCGTTTTTCATTTCTACCGTCAAGCCTTTGCCCTCAAAGTTATTTAATGCTTTAGAAAGCGTTTCGCGTAAGGTTCGCAGACTTTTTTCTTTATTGGCAATCATTTGCTCTAATTCGTCTACTCGTTGCGAACGATCTTTTAAATCGGCTTGAAGTTTTTCTAAACGGGTACGTTCTTGTTGCAATGCTTTTTCTTTTGCATCTAATTGGGCCAATAATTCGCGGTTCTTCTTCATGTTAGCCTCTAACGATTCGTTGCTGTTTTTTTCTAAAGCAGCGTAGGAATTTTGTAGGTTTTTTAAGCTGTTTTGGCTTGCTGCCAAATCCGATTGCAATTGTTTGCGTTCTTGTTGGAGTTTTTCCAACTCTTCACGCAATTTTTTTAAATCGATTTCTGCTTGGTTTTGAAAAGCTTTTAGGCCTTGGTTTTCGTCTTCCAAACCGTTGTAGTTCTTTTTTAACTCGGCATATTTATCTTCTAATTCGGTGTAGATTTTTTTCGACACGCAAGAGGTACTCAAACTTAATACACCTACCAACATTGCCAAACGGGCAAATTTTTGCAAAGAAATAGTCATGGTTGTTTTTGATTTTAATTTGTAAACTATTGAAAACAATGGCTTTAATAAAAAATAGCAAAACTAATTTTTCACTAAAGCTGTTCCTATTCTCTCAAATGTAAGACCAAAAAATCATAAAAAAGGTTAAAAAAATTAATCCGGATATTTTTCTTTAGTGAATTGCATGGTTTGCTTCACTATTTTTTCCAATTCATCTAGGTGAATATCTTCTAATTTCTTTACGTAAATACAAGCTTTACTGTGGGTAAATTTTCCCAATTTCGAGAGGTCTTGTGGTTTTTCGCTTTCGTAAAAAGTCACATATAAAGTCAGGGCATTTTTACGAGGCGAAAATCCAATCAAAGGAGCATCGCCTTCTCTTCCACTGGCATATTTGTAGTGGTAGCTTCCGTAGCCAATAATGCTTGGTCCCCACATTTTTGGGGAAAAACCAGTCACTTTTTCCAGCCAATCTAACAATAATAAACTATCGGTTTTTTTGGTTTCCGGTGTTACATTTTCTAAAAATTCCAACACACTAGCTTCGGTTGGTTGGGTTTTGTTTTCGGCCATTTTAACAGTTTTTGTATTTGTCGTTAAGTCCTTTTCCTTCCAAAATTAGAGGAAGAATTTTTTGCAATCGTTCCGCTTTGGTTTGCTCTCTTTTGGCTTCCGATATGTATAAAGCAAACTCTTTTTGTTTGTAGGGTGCCAATTGATCAAATGCTTGTTTTAATTTGGCATCCGCTTGCAGTTGCGAGTGTAAAAGTTCCGGCATTTCAAAGGAAGTGTTTTTAACAGGCGTGATGGCAATTCCCTTTTTTTCGTTGGCAACAGCCTCTGCAATATATTCCAACAAAATATCTTCTTTAATATCGTTGATAGAAGTCATTTTCCATTGCCTCATTGCTTTGGTTTTTCCCTCTTGTGCATTGGTAAGTACTCCATATGGATCCTTGAGCAATCCTCCCTGGAAAAACCAAATTCCGAAATGGTTTTTAAAGGCAGCAAAACTCAATATATTTCTCCCTTCTGCCATAAAAACAGGAGCATTCCATTTGATGGTTTCCTCTAAATGAACTTTAGCAACAATGCTTCTTAAAAGTTGCAATTCTTCTTTCCAATTATTTTCTTTCATATATCAACGTATTAACCCCAAATTTCACTTTCTATAATCATTGGTACTACCACTCCACACACAAATGCCGAAGCTACCAACGTCCAATCGCGTTTGCTAAAACGAAAAACTGTTTGCACCATGTAAGAAATGATTAACACGATAATTACCACTATTATTTGAGCAGCTTCTATCCCTAAAGCAAACTCTAATAAAGGCAATAGTTTGTCGGAACTACTACCGGGTAAAATACTTTTAAAGTAATTGGAAAAGCCCAATCCGTGTATGATTCCAAAAAACAAAGTTACCGAAGCCACAAAACTGATGCTTTCTTTTTTGCTACTTTTCCCGGCTGTAAACAAATGAAATAGAGCTGTAATTAAAATCGTAATAGGAATTAAAAACTCAATCAAACTTGCTTTTACTTGAATCACACCATACACCGATAAAATTAACGAAATAGTATGTCCTACAGTGAATAATGTTACCAACAGCAACACTCTTTTCCAATCTTTAAAGGCATAAGGCACACACAAAGCAATTAAAAACAATACGTGGTCATAACCGTTGATGTCTAAAACATGCTTTAACCCTATGTTGAAGTAAACCCAAAATTCTTGCATAATTTTTAATTTAAAGAAGTAAAAATACAACTTAACCTTAATTATGAAAATTTAACTAGGCAGAATCTGTTTTTTCTGCATATTTTGGATGATTTAGATGTTAAAAAATTTAAAAAATTGCCGTATCTTTGCACTACAAATTAAAACTACCAATTATGTCAATTGTTGATTTATACGACAGCGGATTTAAAGACCGAAATAAAGGACATTTCTCAGCCATTGTAAGGGTTGCCATGTCAGATGGTGTGATTACTTCTGAAGAAAAAGCCTTCTTAGATCGTTTGGCTAAAAACTTAGAAATTTCTGCGGATGAATACGAGGAAATTTTAGAAAATCCAAACAAATACCCCATCAATCCACCTTACTTACACGCACATCGTTTAGACCGTTTGTACGACTTGTCAAGAATGGTATATGCAGACCATGTATTAGGAGCTAAACAAAGAGAAATGTTAACCAGATTTGCCATTGCTTTAGGCTTTAATCCGGCAAATGTGGATTATATTGTGGACAAAGCTCTTAAACTTTTAGAGTTAAATGTGAATTTAGACACCTTTCACTACGAAATGAATCATATGAATAAGTAAGCTTCGGCTTACTTTTTTTTTATCTTTACATTTCAAAGGAACTAAAAAAAGCTATGAATCAAGACGAACTAATTGTGCTTTTGCAAGACAAGAGCGAAAAAGCCTTTGGGATTTTGTACCAACAATACTCAAGGAGCTTGTTAGGAGTGATACAGCAAATGATTCCCAATACCGATGATGCAGAAGATACTTTGCAAGAAGTATTTGTAAAAATTTGGAACGGAATCGATTCGTATCATCCATCAAAAGGAAGGTTATACACTTGGATGGTAAATATTGCTCGCAATGCAGCAATAGACAAACTTAGAAGCAAAGGGTATAACAACAGCCAAAAAAACCAAACCGCTGACAAATACGTAAATAAGCTTGAAGACGAAAACGACTGGGTGAATAAAATAGACGTGATTGGTATACAATCGTTTGTAGAAAAGCTTCCCGAAAAATGTTTTAAAATCATTGAGTTGTTGTTCTTTCAAGGGTATACCCAGCAAGAAGCATCCGAAGAACTCGACATTCCGCTAGGAACCATTAAAACCAGAAACAGAAACTGTATCAATGATTTACGTAAATTACTGAAATTGTCATGAGTAGTGTAAAAGAATATATCGAATCCGGCATTTTGGAGCTATATGTTTCCGGAAATTTATCCGAACAAGAAGCCCAACAGGTAGCACAAATGTGTAGCCAACATCCGGAAATTTTGGCTGAGGTAGAAAAGATTGAAAAAGCTTATCTTTCCTTGGCAGAAGGTTTGGCATTAAAACAACCTGCCATTACCAAATACGAAGCAACCAAACAAAAATTGTTTGGAGAAAGTAAAGTGATCCCTTTAAATTCTAAAAACAAGTGGAACTCCTATTTGGGTTGGGCAGCATCGTTGGTGTTTTTAATTGGAACGGTTTTTTATTTTAACCAATACAAAACTTTAGAAACCGAAATAGCACAACAAAAAGAAGCTGCAAAACAAGTATTGGAGCAAAACGAAAGTTTAATAGAAGAAACCTTGTTTCAAAAACAATTTATTGCAACGGTGCAACAAGACCAAAGCATCAAAGTAAAGTTAAACGGACAAGAGGTTTCTCCGCAATCTTTTGCCAATGTATTTTGGGATAAAAATACCCAACAAGTGTTTGTAGATGTATCCGGTTTGCCCGAACCTCCAAGAGGAAAAGTTTACCAGGTGTGGTCCTTGAAGCTAAATCCGTTAACACCAACCAGTATTGGTTTGGTAGAAATGAAAGACGGACAAACCATTTTTAAATTAGATAACGTAGCAGATGCCCAAGCATTCGGAATTACTTTAGAAAATGCTGGAGGCAGCAAAGTTCCAACCATGGAACAATTGTATACTTTAGGAGTGATTTAAAAAAAATTAGGTTTTTAAAAACCAAAACACAAATCGTTTCGTAGATAAGAGAAATCCCAATCTATGAAACGATTTTTTTTATGGCAAAAAATACTGATTGCTTTGGCAAGTATTTTTATCATACTATTTACTGTTTTGGTGGTTCATATTGCCAATGCTCCTTCGTTAGAAGTAGATAACGCACATATACAAGTTAGTGCTGCAACCTTTTCGGAAGAAATAAGTTTGGAGCAAATGCAATGGTTTCAACAAGAAATAAAGCAACTGCCTCAAGTAATCAATCCTAGAGTAGATAAAGAAAACAAGGTGTTGGTTTTCTTTTACAACAACACGCAAACAAGTTCTAAAGAAATTTTAGAAACACTTTTTAAAAAAACCGGAGTCCAAGCCAAATTGTTTCAGTTACATGCGGAGCAACAAAATCAAAGGGTTTGTCCGGCAATGGATCCGGATAGTTTTAAGTATCGATTTAGTGTATTTATCCAACGAATTTTTCAATAACTATTAAATATTTACCTTATGAAAATTCCATTTTTAAAATTCAAAACATTAGCCAGCATCGGATTGCTTGCTTTAACTATTGCTTCATGTAGCAATGATGACGAAGACAAAATGCTTTCGTTGTACGAAAAATTAGGAGGCTTTGCCAAAGTGCAAGACCCTAACGACAACACCAAAATGATTGAAAAAGGTCGTTTGGCATTTCGTTCGGTGGTAGATAGTACAGTTACGTTAATTGTAACAGATATCGTAGCCGGAAATCAAGGAAATTTAGCCCCACATTTTGCTCCTTTATTGGCTGAAGTTGGATCTGGAAACACCACCAATTTGGCTTTGTTAAGCAAAAGTTTGACCGATTTTTTTGCTGCCAATACAGGTGGAGGTACTACCAACACATACAGTGGATTAAATATGGTAGATGCCCACAATCCGGAAGTTAATCCGAGAATGGGTAAAAAATCTACCAATGCAGATTACACTCGTTTTGTTGGATTTGTTGGCCAAGCAGCTGGTAAAAACGGGGTAACCGACACTGCCATTATCAACGAAGTAGTAACAGTTTTAGAATCTTTAAGAGCTCCGATAGTTCAAGAATAAATAGTTTAGGTTTTTTGGTTTATGCTTCGGAAAAGTCATTTCTCACGTTTAGAAATGGCTTTTCCTGTTTTTACTGCTTTCGTTCCAATGCATGCAATGCAAAAGAAGCCAGCCAATGTTCTCCTTCGTAGTTGCCATCGGTAATACTTGGCAACGAAAATTGCAGATGCTTATCGGCTAATTTGGTTAAATGTCCGAATTCTTTGGGGTACTGTTTGGCCAAAAAGTACATATTCCATGCCCTGGAAAAGTTCAGTCCGTCTAAATGCACCAAATGGCCATCGGTTCGGTCAGAAACTCGGGCTACTTCCCATGTAAAGTTAGATTTTAAAATTTCCGGTAAAAATTGTTTGGTGAATTTCAAAAAAGCATCTTTAGGGAGTATTTTACCCATCAAAGCTAATTCTTCCAAACAAGGCGACAAAAAATCAGTACCACTTGGCTCCCAAATAAAAGGGCAATTGGCATCGCTACCAAACCACAGCATGGCATGTTTTTCAATGCTGTTCTTTAGCTCCTGATGATTTTTAAATTGAGCATATTCGTAGGCAAAACCTAATCCAAAAGCAGTGTTGTTGTGGGTACCAATTCGTAACGGATAAATCAGTTTGGGTAAAAATTCCAAATATCGGTTTACCAACAAATCGCTCAAAGGCTGTAATGTTGGAGCCAATGCTCGCAAGCGTTTTTCTTTGCTTTGCTCTAATGCCATTTGTAGTTTTAACAACCATGTCCATCCATAGATTCTTTCAAATGATTTTTCATGAGCTTTTTCAAAATAGGCAATTTCTACCGCAATATTTGCCGGAGTGATGTTACTTTCTAGTTTCTTTAAAGCCTCTTCTTTGGCTTCTAAATTCGGAAACCGATCCATTAAAAATACCAAGCTCCAATGCCCGTGTACAGAAGAGTGCCAATCAAAACAACCGTAAAAAGCTGGATGTAATTGCTGTGGACTTTGCAGTTCGTAGCCATTAATAATTACCTGGTTTAACTTGTTTGGATATTCTTGTTGCAAACATTTTAAAGGCAGTTTTGCCAATTGGTTGGCAGTGGCAAGGTTTAGTTCTTGACCAATAGAAATAACTACCCAAAATAAACTTACCATGGTATACTTCATGATTTCAATTTTTACCAAAGATAAAAAAACCTCGCTTCTTTCAGGAAACGAGGCAACTTTAAGCAAGTATAGTTTGGTTAGTTTTGCTTAGCTTTTTGCATAAATTCTTCTGCTTTTTCTACCATGTTTTTGCTTCCACAGAAAAAAGGCACACGTTGGTGCAGTTCGGTTGGTTTGATTTCCATAATTCTCTGAAAACCATCACTAGCTTTTCCGCCAGCTTGTTCTGCCAAATAAGCCATAGGGTTGCATTCGTATAACAAACGCAATTTTCCGTTAGGTGCCTTGGAGCTAGTTGGGTACAAATAAATACCTCCTTTGATCATGTTTCGGTGGAAGTCTGAAACCAAACTTCCGATGTATCTGGAAGTATAAGGCCTGTCACCTTCTTCTTGTTGGCAATATTTGATGTAATCTTTTACCCCTTGCGGAAAATGAATGTAATTTCCTTCGTTTACCGAGTATATTTTCCCATTTTCCGGAAATTGCATGTTGGGATGCGACAAATAAAACGTTCCGATAGCCGGATTTAACGTAAAACCATTCACCCCATGCCCGGTGGTATATACCAACATCGTGGAAGTTCCGTAAATCACATATCCTGCTGCTACTTGATGGATGCCTGGTTGTAAGAAATCTTCTAAAGTTACCGGAGTTCCTATAGGAGTCACCCTCCGGTATACCGAAAAAATAGTTCCTACCGATACATTTACATCAATATTGGATGATCCATCTAATGGATCCATTAAAATAACATATTTGTTGTTGTGCCCCTTGTCGCTTCCTTCAATGGTAATAAAATCATCGTTTTCTTCAGAAGCAATACCACAAGCAATTTCTCTATTAATCAATGTTTGGATAAACACTTCGTTGGCATATACATCCAGTTTTTGTTGCTCTTCCCCTTGGATGTTTTGCTCTCCAACTTGTCCAACAATATCTACCAAACCGGCTTTGTTTACCTTGTAATTCACTACTTTGGCAGCCAAACGAATAGAGTTGATAATTCGAGATAATTCTCCGGAGGAAAAAGGAAATTCTTGTTGCTTTTCGATGATAAATTCTCCTAGCGTTTTGTTGCGTTCTTCCATAACGAAATCGATGTAGTTGTGTTGGTGGCACAAATATCTTAAATTTTGTGATAAGCGTAACTTCTTATCTACATTAATTTTTTTGTAGGTAATTTTGCACTCTCAAAATCAAATAAATGATTCTTCGAAAAGCAACCCCTAACGACATGCATGCAGTGCATCAGCTCATTACCGAGTTGGCTATTTTTGAAAAAGAACCGGAAGCAGTAGCTACTTCTCCGGAAGAATTATTGCGAGATGGTTTTTCAGAAAATCCTTTGTTTGAAGCATTGGTTGCTGAGGTTGACGGACAAATTTTAGGCATGGCTTTGTATTACCCAAGATATTCTACTTGGAAAGGAAAAACCCTGCATTTAGAAGATTTGATTGTTTCTGCTGCCCATCGAGGCAAAGGAATTGGTATGGCATTGTACCAAGCTTTTTTACAAGAAGCAGCAAAACAAAACGTTCGAAGAGCAGAGTGGGTGGTGTTGGATTGGAACCAAAACGCGATTGATTTTTACGAAAAGTCAGGAGCTGTAGTACTCAACGATTGGAAAACCGTACAAATGACCAACGAACAAATAAAAGCATTTTTAAACCAGTAATCGATCAAATAATGAGAATATTTAAGTTTGGAGGAGCATCGGTAAAAGATGCCTCAGGAGTGAAAAATGTAGTAGAAGTTTTGCGTCAAGTAGGCCACGAAAACACTTTGATTGTGGTTTCTGCTATGGGAAAAACTACCAATGCTTTGGAAGAAGTCATTCGTTGTTATTTTCACGATAAAGAACATTTGTCCACGGCTATAGAAACTGTTAAACAATACCATTTGCAATTGGTTTCGGAGTTATTCACCACGGTTCCGGATTCCTTATTTAACAGATTGCAAGAATTGTTTAACGAAATGGCTTACTTTTTAGAGCACAACAAATCGCCTAACTACAATTTTGTGTACGACCAATTGGTTAGTTGTGGTGAATTGTGGTCTACCGTAATTGTGCATGCCTATTTTAACGAAGTTGGCTTGCAAGCCAACTGGTTAGATGTGCGTAATTTGGTAAAAACAGACGATTCTTATCGCGATGCGGTGGTGGATTGGCAACAAACCGAGCAAAACATCCAACAGGCAGTCCAACCTAAGTTATTGTATGTAACCCAAGGGTTTTTGGGTTCAGATGCCAACGGATTTACCACCACTTTAGGCAGAGAAGGTTCCGACTATACTGCTGCTATTTTTGGCTATAGCTTGGGAGCAGAAAGCGTTACTATTTGGAAAGATGTTCCAGGGGTGTTGAATGCAGACCCTAGATATTTTGATGAAACGGTATTATTACAACAAATCTCTTACCGCGAAGCCATCGAATTGGCTTTTTATGGTGCAAGTGTGATACACCCAAAAACCTTACAACCATTGCAAAGCAAAGAAATTCCGTTGTTGGTAAAATCGTTTGTAAATCCATTATTACCCGGAACCAAAGTGAGTAGAGGTGCCCATTTGGTGCCAGAAACCCCGTGTTTTATTGTAAAGAAAAACCAACATTTGCTGTCAGTTTCTTCCAAAGATTTTTCTTTTGTGATGGAAAACAACATCCGCGACATATTTGATTTGCTACATCAGTACAAAATCAAAGTAAACATGATCCAAAATTCAGCCATTAGTTTTTCGGTTTGTGTAGAAGATAAGTTTTTGCGTTTTCACGAATTAACTGCCCAATTGCAAGATAAATTTGTAGTGCATACCCAAGAAAACGTTTCTCTGTATACCATCCGACACTTTACCCAAGAATCCATCCAATCGTTAGAAGCAAAACACGAAATTTTATTAAAGCAAGTCATGGACCAAACCATTCAGGTGGTTGCGGTGTAGATTTTATAAAATATATTCCCATTTATAACGTTTTTAAAAGCATTCCAAGCAGTAAACTCTTTGGATGCTTTTTTTTATGTAGTTTCGCTATAATTGAGCAAATGGATTGATGAATCGATTTTGGACAGGTTTGTTTTTGGTATTCTTTTCTTCCTTCGGATTACAAGCCCAGGAAATCCATCCGTTACGCACCCAAAAAATCTTCGAAAAACCAACCGATACGTTACAATTAGAAACTTCTGGAATCAATCCTTTTTACTTTGAAGTTACCGATTCCATAGGAAATCCAATTCCTTCCAACCAATACCAAGTCAATTTTCCGAAAGGGAAAATGTGGTTTGTTGCCCAAAAGCCAACCCAAAAAATAGTGGTGAAATACCAAAAATTTCCCGATTTTATCACCCAAAGTATTCAGGTTATTGATTCGAGTAGTATTGTGTCAAACGAAGCTGGAGTTGATAAAATTTTCACCTTTAATAATCGCAAACCCGGAGCTCCCACCAAGCCATTGGAAGGTTTGCAAACTTCTGGTAGCATAGTGCGAGGAGTAACCATTGGTAACAACCAAAATGCTGTGGTAAATTCCAATTTAGACTTACAAATTAGCGGGAATTTATCCGAAAAAGTAGGTATTAGAGCTGCTTTGCAAGACAACAATTTGGCCTTGCAAAACGGTGCTTATTCGCAACGAATTGACGAATTTGACCAGATATATCTGGAAGTTTTTTCCAAACAATGGAATTTAAGAGGAGGAGATTTGTTTTTAGAAAACAGAACTTCTCGAATTTTAAATTTTAATAAAAAAGTGCAAGGACTTTCAGCCAGTTTTCAGTTTGGAGAAGAAGACAACCAAACCCAAGTAATGCTTTCCGGAAGTTTGGTAAGAGGGCAATATGCACGAAGCACTTTTATTGGTGCAGAAGGAAACCAAGGCCCATACAAACTAATTGGCAACCAAGGCGAATTGTTTGTGTTGGTAATTTCAGGCTCTGAACGAGTGTTTGTAAACGGGGTGTTGTTGCAACGTGGTGAAAACAACCAATATATCATCGATTACAATGCAGGTGAAATTACTTTTACTTCGTTATTCCCAATTTCTTCTGAAATGCGGATTAATGTAGAGTACCAATACACCGAACGAAACTACAACCGTTTAATTACGTACAATCGGGTGAAACACCAAAGAGAAAAATGGTATATCGAAACCAATTTTTATTTGGAATCTGACAGCAAAAACCAACCATTGCAACAAAATTTATCTCCGGAGCAAGTTCAAATTTTGCAAAATGCCGGAAACGACCCCAACCAAATGATTGCAGTTTCGGCTGTAGAAGACGCGTATAGCGAAAACAAAATACTTTACCGAAAAACTGTAGTAAATGGGGTAGAGGTATTTGAGTTTTCTACCGATGCAACCGAAACGTTGTACCAAGTGCGTTTTACTTTGGTTGGTGCCAACCAAGGAAATTACCAATTGCTTAGCAACCAAGCCATAGGAAGAATATATGGCTATGTAGCACCGGTAAATGGCATTCCGCAAGGAGATTACGAACCCGTGATTCGATTAATTCCACCTACCAAAACCCAAATGGTACAAATGCAAGGAGGATACCAACCTACTGAAAAAACCCAAATTAAATGGGATGTAGGAGTAAGTAACTACGATGCCAATTTATTTTCGGAAATTGGAAACGAAAACAATCACGGAGTAGCCGGGATATTAGAAGCATCGCACCAATTTGACAAAAAAAACCATCGGTTCCAAACCACGAGCTCGTGGCAATGGGTGCAGCAAAACTTTAGACCCGTAGAGCGATTGTTTTCTATTGAATTTGAACGTGATTGGAATTTAACCCAAGTACAAGGCAACCAAAGTTTGTTGCAGTTTTTTGTAGAGCATCAGTTTAAAAAAGATAGTTCAACTAACTTTATATTAAATAGATACGAATTTCAAAAATTAGATTTTTCCGAAAGCTATTCCGGACAAAAACATCGCTTTTTTCTGCAAGGAAAACAAAATAATTTTACCTACACTTCGCAAAGTAGTTGGATGAAATCAACCGGAAGTTTTTCCAATGCCAACTTTTTACGAAGCCAAAACCAATTGCGGTATCGTTTGCAAAAAAACTGGGTACAATTAGGGTACCAAATGGAAGATGTGCAAGAACAAAATAATGCTACCCAAGCACTCACGGCATTGAGTCAGCGTTTTCACGAAGTGAGTCCGAGTGTAGGTAGGGGAGACACCACCAAAGTTTTTGTAAATGTTGGCATGGTTTGGAGGGTAAACGACAGTATTCGCAACCAAAATTTACAAAGGGTAAACCAATCGTACACCTACTTTTTAAAATCCAGAATCCTACAAAAAGACCAACAACAACTAAGTTGGTTTGTGCATTATCGCGATTTGTTGTTTGCAGATGGCATTACTCCAAAACAAAGCTCGTTAAACTCGCGTTTGTTGTACCAAGACCAGTATTTTGGGCAATTATTACAAAATACCACAAGTTTTGAAAATACTTCCGGAACCATTGCCCAACAAGAATTTACCTATGTGCAAGTAGAGCCTGGTTTAGGGGTGTATATGTGGATTGATTACAATGGCAATGGCATTCAGGAATTGCAAGAGTTTGAAGTAGCACCCTTTCCGGACCAAGCCAATTACGTTCGCATTTTTTTACCCAATCGGAATTTTGTACCAACACAAGTCAATAGGTTTAGCGAATCGTTAAATTTTAATCCGCAAAAATGGAAAGACAAAAAAGGGGTTTTAGGCACTATTTCTAAGTTTTATAACCAAACTTCGTTGTTGGTAGAGCGAAGGGTATTGCGTGATGGAAATCGGTTTGATTTGAATCCGTTTGCTTCGGGAGACGATAATTTATTGGGTCTTCAATTTAATTTTCGGAATAGTTTGTTTTTTAATCGAGCCAAGCAACGACATACTGTGGTGTACACCTTTCACGATTTAAAAAATCGGTCGTTGTTGTCGGTTGGTTCACAAGAAAACAACATACAAAGCCACCAATTGCAGTATAGCCATTTGGTGCAAAAAACATGGTTGTTACAATTACTTTCCAAAACCAGTCAACAAGATTGGATTACCGAAAATTTTGCATTGCGAAATTTTACCATACAATCGTGGCAAGTGCAGCCAAAAATTGGTTATTTGTGGGATGCACAAGCTAATATTGATTTGTTTTATGAGTTTCAACAAAAAAACAACCAATTGGCAGATTTTGAACAATTGCAACAACACCGCATTGGGTTACAAGCCAATTATATAGGAGCAAAAAAAATGGTGATTAATGGAGAGTTTTCCTATTTTCAAAACCAATTTACAGGAATGGCCAATACTCCGGTGGCATTTCAAATGTTAGAAGGCTTGCAACCCGGACAAAATTTGGTTTGGCGACTATTGGTGCAAAAAAACCTAACCGATTATTTAGATTTAAACATCAATTACCAAGGCAGAAAATCAGAAACCAGCCAAACCATACATACTGGTTCGGTGCAGTTGAGAGCGTTTTTTTAAATCTAACTGTTAAAAATCTAAAAGCAATCTTTATAAATAGTATTTTTAAATTTTTTAAAATCCGTTTCATGAAATCAATAACCGTTTTACTAATACTTATTGGAAGTGCTATATTCTTTCATTCATGTAAAAATACAGAGGGAGAAACTGTTCCGTCAGCTACCAACGCCCCTTCCATTTTTACACAACCCTTACCTGCAGCCACCAAAACAGAATCTGAAAAACCTGCTGCTTCTACCAATGCTCCAACTGGTCAACCACCAAAATTAAATCCTCCACACGGACAGCCATTTCACAGATGTGAAATTCCGGTTGGAGCTCCACTAGATGGGTCACCCGCACCTGCTACAGCTCAAACTACCGCACCAAGATCTTTCTTTAAAACTGTTCAGCCAGATCAATCTGCTAATACACCACAACAAACAGCTCCTCAAACTCCACCACCTGCTGCTAAACAAAAACCGAATTCTACCCAACAAACTTCTACCGCAAGTACATCAGTGCCAAAACCTAAATTGAATCCTCCTCACGGACAACCTCATCACCGATGTGATATCAAAGTAGGAGATCCATTACCTTAAAATTATTTATTGAATAAATTATTGCAATAAAAAACCCTTAACATCTGATAAAAGAAGTTAAGGGTTTTGTTTGGTGGAGAAGATGGGGCTCGAACCCACGACCCCTACGCTGCCAGCGTAGTGCTCTAGCCAACTGAGCTACATCCCCAAAAAAATTAATTCAGCCAATATACCAACAACAAGGTTGGAATCAAATAAATTACAATGGTTCTGGCACCATCATAATCTCTTGCCAATCGCTGACCGAAGAGCAAAAATAATAAAGTTATTGCAGAAAACACTCCTGCATAGTATCCAAAATGTGTTCCTTTATCTAAAATAATAAACAAAGCCCCTATAACTGCCAGAATTCCAGAGATTAACTCTAAAATTAAAATAGTACCTAATGCCATTGGCACTTGGTTTTTAAGAAAGGTATTGGCAAAGTGTCCTTGCAACCAACCCACATTGTCTTTCCAATAAAACAATTTGTCGTAACCAGATTGTATAAAAGTGATGGCTAAAAAAACCAATACTAAAATAGATGCGGTATTTTCCATGAGGTTTACTTTTTATGAATTAATCGGGTGAGTTTGATAGACATGTCTGAAAAAATCAACTTCGGGTTGCCATTTCGTTCAATACCGTACTGTGCTGCTTCTATCACTTCATAAATCTCGGTGATGTTGGAACCATTTACAAAAGGAGCAAAGTTTTCTAACTTAAATTGTTCCTGAAAAGGTTCGTAATACACCAAATTGCCAGCTTGGTAATTCAAAAGTAAGGCTTGTCGGAAAAATTCCAAACAAAAATCTAAAAAAGCTTTTTGTTTTTCTCTTCCGTAGGTAGCTACTTCTTCACTCCATTGGATTAGCTCAATTACTTTGGTTGGATTTTTTTTGGCAGCAAATGCCATTCGAACCCAATGGATAAATAAATTTTCAAAGGTGTGTTCCTGAAAATCCACATCTAGTAATTGCAATGCTTTTTGGTAATTTCCTTGACATCTTACGGCTAATTTTCTTGCAGATTCTGCATCTAAGTATTGGGTTTTCATTAAATTAATCTGGATATCTTCAACCGTTAGTTTAGGAAATCGCAATACTTGGCATCTTGACAAGATGGTTGGTAAAATTTCGTCTGTTTTTTCAGCTACCAAAATAATTACGGTATTTGCTGGAGGCTCTTCTATCATTTTAAGCAGTTTGTTAGAACATTCTAGGTTCATTTTTTCTGCCATCCATATAATGAGCACTTTATAACCTCCTTCAAACGATTTTAAACTAAATATTCGCTGTATTTCAATAGCATCATCCACCCTAATCAATCCTTGTTTGTTGCCAACTTGTAAGGTATCGTACCAATCCATCAACGAAGCATAAGGATTTTTTAATACAAATTCCCTCCACAAAGGCAAAAAATCGATGCTTTTAGGTTTGCTACTAACCTCTTTGGTGGTAACTGTAGGATATAAGAAATGTAAATCAGGATGGGAAAGTTTTTCAAACTGTATGTTACATGAAGAATTTCCGTTGGAATTTTCTTCTCCAGTATTTTGACAAGTCAAATATTGGGCATAGGCAATAGCCATTGACAAGGCACCGGAACCTTCAGGGCCAACAAACAATTGTGCATGCGGAATTCTGCCATGGGCTACCGATTGCCACAAATGTTCTTTGATTTTATCTTGTCCAATTATGTTAGAAAAAAGCATGCTACAAATTTAGCATATTAAGTGGTCTGTCAAAACTTTTTATCGTACCATGCAAGCATTGATTTTACACATCTTTATCGATGAAATGCGTTTTTTTGTAGAAGTTTTTCTACTTTATTAACAAGTTATGAACAATTATGAGTTTAACTATTTATTTTTGAGAGTGATTTAGCTATAGATGCTAAATCTTTGTATAACTACCTCTTTGTCCCATGAAGAAGCTATTGTTTGGTGTTTTGTTAACTTTAAGCTGGGGGAGTTTCCTGCAAGGTCAGGTTACGACCCCATTTAAAGTTAGATACCAAAAAGTAGTAGAAGGCGATGTTGCGATGATTTCTAACCAAATAGTGAATCGAGCAGACGCTAAAATTAGTCCGAATGACCCTTATCAAAACCGAACCAACCAAAGTAAAAACAACGATGAATTTTTAATGAAATACATTGATGTGGATAAGGATGCCTCTACATTTAGTTCTAGTAGTGCAGATTTATGGTTGGATAACCCGGAAAACAAAAAAATTGTATATGCTGGCTTGTATTGGTCTGCAACTTATGTATACAATACTGGTTCGAGTCCTAAAACCAACCAATTTGTGCCCATTGATGCTAGTAGAGACCGTATAGATCAAGTAAAAATAAAGCTACCTAACCAATCAGCTTATCAAGATATTAAAGGTCAAGTTTTGTTTGATGGTATTCAAAACAAAGAATGGAAAGAAACCGCACCTTATGTGGTATATGCAGACGTTACCAAATTACTGCAAAGTCAAAATCAAATCAACGGAACATACACCATAGCAAATGTTAGAGCTACCAATGGTAGAATTAGCGGTGGAGTAGCAGGAGGATGGAGTTTGTTTGTAGTATATCAGGATACAAATGCTTCTGCAAAATTTATTACTACTTATGATGGATTTGTTGGAGTAACCAAAAAGGCAGTAGATATTCCGTTTTCAGGTTTTCCGATGTTGCCGGAAGGAGAAATCAAAGCAAAAATTGCCGGAGCAGCTTTGGAAGGTGACTTGAACTTAAAAGGGGATCAAATTTTATTTAAAACAGGTCAGTCAAAAGATTTTGAAGAACTTTACAATACAGTAAGAGAGAAAAATAACTTTTTTAATAGCACCATTACTACTGATGATGCTATAATGGAAAAAAGAACGCCTAATAGCAAAAACACGCTTGGCTATGATTCGTTTTTGATGCAAATTAACAACGATAACAACCGACTAATTACCAACCAAACCAAAGAAGCTACTTTGCGTATGAAAACCTTTGGAGATAGATACTATATGTTTTTTAATGCATTTAGTATTGAGGTAATCAAACCGGAATCAGATGAACAAATGCCTTTGCTTTTAGCAAGTGCTGGCATCCAATTACCTAAATGGGAAGTACAAATGGCAGAAGTTGCTTTACAACCTATTAAAGTTCCACTTCAAGTAAAATCTGTAAAGCCAGAAAAAATAGTGCCTGAACAAGAATCAGCTGTAGCAAGTGCAACCCCAACAAGACAACAGTTGCTTGCCCAACGAGTGAAAGCTATATCCGCTACACCAAAACCAGCACCAAAAGACTATGCTGTAGATGCTAGGGTTGCTCCTATTGAAAGTCCTGCAGTGCCTGTTGGCACTATGGATAATGGCTATTACATCATAGCAAACGTATTTGCGATACACAGTAATGCGACTAGGTTTGTAGCAAAATTAAAAGCTATGGGGATTGATGCCAATTACTTTATCAATCCAAAAAATAATTATCGCTATGTGTATGTAAGTCAACACAACGATTTTGCAAGTGCTACTTCGATGTACTTTTCCAATATACAAGGCAAATACTTTGGAGAACTTTGGGTGATGACAGTTACCAAATCAGAGCAAGAAGCATTTGTATCTACGCAAACTAAAGTGCCTATGTTACAAGCCGCAAGTTTACAAACTGCTACGGCACAAGCAACTATCCGAAAGGATTTTTACTTAAAGTGTTAGTTTAAGTAAAATACAAAAACCCTTTACGGGCTTGGGTTAGGAAACTTTTCATGAACTTTTTCTATTGCAGTCAGCACTTCGTTACTCAGGGTAATTTTACTAGCTTCGATATTTTCTTTTAGTTGTGCTACAGAGGTCGCACCAACAATCACACTACTTACCATTTTTTGTTGATGCACAAATGCAATTGCCATGGCTGTTAAGCTCATGCCATGTTCAGTTGCAATTTCTTGGTAATTGGTTGTAGCTTTTATGGCTTGTTCCGAAGTATATCGGGTGAATTGAGGAAACAACCCCAAACGGGAGTTTGCTTGTAATCCCTTTAAGTGCTTTCCGGTTAGCATTCCAAAACCTAAAGGAGAATATGCAAGTAATCCGATATTCTCACGAATTCCAATTTCGGTTAAGCCAACTTCATACAATCGGTTTAACAAGGAATACGGATTTTGTATGGTGCTAATTTTTGGCAGATTTTTTAATTTATGCAATTCCAAATACCGCAAAACTCCCCAAGCAGATTCATTAGAAACGCCTATATGACGAATCTTTCCTGCTTTGATGAGTTCTTGACAAGTTTCTAAAACTTCTTCCACAGTATCTTTCCATTGGTGGTCAACGTCTTGCAACCCTCTTTTTCCAAACATATTCATCACCCTTTCCGGCCAATGAAATTGGTACAAATCGATGTAATCGGTTTGCAGATTTTTTAAGCTCAATTCTACGGCTTCGGTTATCGATTTTTTTGAAAAATCTAATGGTTGTCTGATGTACTCCATTCCTCTGTTTGGTCCTGCAATTTTGGTAGCAATCACCAAATCGTCACGTTTGCCTCTTTTTGCCAACCAATTTCCGATGTACTTTTCGGTAAAGCCTAAGGTTTCTTTTCGAGCAGCAATCGGATACATTTCGGCAGTGTCTATAAAATTAACTCCTTCCGAAATCGCAAAATCCAATTGCTGGTGAGCTTCTACTTCTGTGTTTTGCTCCCCAAAAGTCATGGTTCCTAAACAAACAGAGCTAATTTTGATGTCGGTATTGGGTAAGTAGCGATAATTCATGAGATTAAATTTGAAGCATCAAAAGTAAAGTATTTCTCAGCTTTTCAAAAAATGCTTTTTGCAAAGTTTTCCTAAAACCTAACCAAGCAATCATTGGGCATTTTTTTACTTATTTGTAAATAAATCATTAAAAGTGTAGATATTTTGTAACATTTTTCAAAAATCCTCGTATCATTTAATGTTAACCATAACTTTAAAACCATGTTTACTTTACCATTTTATCTTTTAGTTGCCTTGGTGCTTCTAATTTTAGCATCTTTTTTTACTGTAAAACAGCAAACCGCAGCAGTGGTGGAACGTTTTGGAAAATACAGCAGCATTCGTCAGTCTGGTTTGCAAATGAAAATTCCGGTTGTCGACAGAATTGCAGGAAGAATTAACTTAAGAATCCAACAGTTGGATGTAATTATCGAAACCAAAACCAAAGACAACGTGTTTGTAAAGATGAAAGTTTCGGTTCAGTTCAAGGTGATTCAAGAAAAAGTGTACGAAGCTTTTTATAAGTTAGAATATCCTCATGATCAAATTACGTCGTATGTGTTTGATGTGGTAAGAGCAGAAGTGCCAAAATTAAAATTAGACGATGTGTTTGAGCGTAAAGACGATATTGCGATTGCAGTAAAACGCGAATTAAACGAAGCGATGACCACTTATGGTTACGACATCATCAACACTTTAATTACCGATATTGATCCGGATATCCAGGTAAAAAATGCTATGAACCGTATCAATGCTGCAGATAGAGAAAAAACAGCTGCAGAATATGAAGCTGAAGCAGGTAGAATTAGAATTGTAGCAAAAGCCAAAGCAGAAGCAGAGAGCAAAAGATTACAGGGACAAGGGATTGCAGACCAACGTAGAGAAATTGCTCGTGGATTGGTAGAATCAGTTGATGTGTTGAATAAAGTTGGGATTAATTCGCAAGAGGCTTCTGCGTTAATTGTAGTAACCCAACATTACGATACCTTACAAGCCATTGGTGCAGATGCAAATTCTAACTTAATATTGTTGCCAAATTCTCCGCAAGCAGGAAGCGACATGTTAAACAACATGGTGGCTAGTTTTACGGCAAGTAACCAAGTAGGTGAGGCCATGAAAAAAGCCAATAGTACCCAAAGATTAGCTAAAAAGAATCCTAAAAATGAGGAAAACCAAGAGGAATAATCAATGAAAACTTTTGAATACAAAACACTAGTGGTTAAGTTTAAAGGAGCTTTTCCTCCAACATTAAAAGTAGAGGAAGTAGAAAAATCCTTAAACGAAATGGGTGAGCAAGGCTGGGAATTGGTTTCCTCCATTCCTAAGCAAATAGGAGCTAGCCCGATAGAACATGTGTTGATTTTTAAAAGAGAAAAATAAAAGCAAACCTCCAAGTCAAACTTGGAGGTTTTTTTCTTTTTGTTGTAATACTCTTGAGGTTTGCACTTCTCCGGTATGGCTCCACCCCGGAGGTTGAAAAATATAGTTCCATCGATCTTTCCAACCAATTCCTTTTTGTGTTGCATCTTTCCAAATGGCTTTCCATTCATGAAAAACAATGTTGATAGGGCCTTTGTCTTCCAATGGTTTGGTTAATCCGTATTTGATAGGTTCGTAGTTAGGGTCTTCTTTTTCAAATGTCCCAAATATTTTATCCCAAATAATCAAGCCCATCCCCATGTTTTTATCTAAGTATCTTATGCTGCTGGCATGGTGTACACGATGGTGCGAAGGAGTAACTAAAATATGCTCTAAAATGCCCATGCTTTTTATGGATTGGGTATGCACCCAAGTACCCCAAATTTGGAAGATGGCATAAGCACTCATGATGTGCCAAGGATTAAAACCTAACAAGGCTATGGGTGAGAAAAATACAAAACGATAAAAAGGTTGAAAAACAGGTGAGCGAAAACCGGTAGTAATATTAAAAAATTCTGAATTGTGGTGGGTAACGTGCACAGCCCAAAACAAACGGGAATGATGGTCTACATAATGGTGTACGTAATAGGCAAAGTCTTGAAGTAAAAACACCCCAACCCAATACCACCAAACAGTAGTGTTTAAGTCGAAAATTCGATATTGGTAAAAGAAAAACATCACTCCAATACCAATGGCTTTTAAAATGATGTCTAAGCCAAAATTTAGAACAGCCAAGTACAAATTGGTAGCAGTATCCGAAGTAGAATATCGATGTTCGCGATGTTTGTAACTATAAAACATCTCAAACAAAATTAACGCTACATGTAATGGTGTGGCATACATGTATACATTGGCTACACCATTTTCTCCAAAAAATTGATCTAACATGTTTTTTTGTTTCAGATTTTATATGCTTAAGCTTGGTTCGTATAAGATACAAGCTTTACCTCACCTTGATATCAGATATTAGGAATTATTCCGATTGTAATTTGGCCCATGTATCTCTTAGTCCTACGGTCTTGTTAAACACCAAGTTTTCAGTGGTGCTGTCCTGGTCTACACAAAAATAACCCAATCTTTGGAATTGGAATTGGCTTCCAACAGCAGCATCTTTCACACTTGGTTCGATATATCCTTTGATAACTTGTAACGAATTTGGGTTGAGGTATGCTTTAAAATCGACCTCTTTGTCACCATCCGGATTTTCGTGGGTAAACAAACGATCGTACACGCGTACTTCTGCTTCTACAGCATGGGCAATAGAAACCCAATGAATGGTACCTTTTACTTTGCGTTGACTGGCTTCGGTACCGCTGCCAGACTTAGAATCTACATCATAAGTACAGTGAATTTCGGTGATGTTTCCTTCCGCATCTTTCACCACACTTTCTCCCTTAATGATGTAGGCATTTTTTAATCGCACCTCGGTGCCTAAAGTCAATCGGAAAAACTTTTTGTGTGCTTCTTCCTGAAAATCTTCTCTTTCAATATAAAGTTCTTTCGTAAAAGGAACTTTTCGGTAGGTTAACGTTTCTTCTTCCGGATTATTTTCTGCATCTAACCATTCTTCTTGCCCTTCTGGATAATTGGTAATCACCAATTTTACCGGATCTAAAACAGCCATGATTCTAGGAGCCTTTTTGTTGAGGTCTTCACGAACACAAAACTCTAATAACGACACATCAATCAAATTGGTTCGTTTGGCAATTCCGATGGTTTTGGCAAAGTTTCGGATCGATTCCGGAGTATATCCTCTTCTTCTCATACCTGAAATGGTACTCATACGTGGGTCATCCCATCCGGTTACATGCCCTTCTTGTACCAATTGCAACAGTTTACGCTTGCTTACTACCGTGTGCGATAAGTTTCTTCGGGCAAATTCGCGTTGTTTTGGTCGCACTTTGTTAACGTCAAAAATTTGGTCTAAAAACCAATCGTATAACTCTCTGTGAGGTAAAAACTCTAAAGTACAAAGCGAGTGCGAAATTTGTTCCAAATAATCGCTTTCTCCATGTGCCCAATCGTACATTGGATAAATACACCAATCGTTAGCAGTTCGGTGGTGGTGTTTGTGTAAAATGCGGTACATAATAGGGTCACGCATCAACATATTGGGGTGGGTCATGTCGATTTTTGCTCGTAATACATGGGTTCCCTCCGGGAATTTACCCTCCTTCATTTGGGTAAAAAGTTCCAAATTTTCCTCCACAGATCGGTTTCTGAACGGACTGTTAGTTCCTGGAGTAGTTGGCGTTCCTTTTTGTTTGGCCATTTCTTCAGAAGATTGGCTATCTACATAGGCTTTGTCTTTTTTGATAAATTCTACAGCCCAATCGTATAATTCTTGAAAGTAATCAGAAGCATAACACTCTTTATCCCATTGAAATCCTAACCATGAAACATCGCGTTTGATGGCATCTACATATTCTTGTTCTTCTTTGGCTGGGTTGGTATCGTCAAAACGAAGATTTACAGGAGCTTGGTAATCGATACCTAAACCAAAATTTAAGCAAATACTACTGGCATGTCCCACATGCAAATAGCCGTTTGGTTCGGGAGGAAAGCGAAAACGCAAATTGGTTTTTGCAAATCCTGCTTTTAAATCGTCTTCAATAATTTGTTCGATAAAATTTAACGAGCGTGACTCAGACATGGTGATTTTTTTGGCAAAAATAGAGAATTATTCCCCAAATGTAACTATGTACAAAGGTTGGATTCGCTACTTTTGTTACACAAATAAAAAATATGGGAACTATTAAACTACAAAATATTCGCACTTTTTCGTACCACGGATGTTTGCCTCAGGAAGGTAGAATAGGTTCTGATTATCGGGTAGATTTAGAAGTAGAAGCCGATTTGGTAACTTCCGCTATTTCAGATGAGTTGGCAGATACGGTAGATTATGTGCATTTGAATGCTATAGTAAAAGAAGAAATGGCCATTAGAGCAAAACTATTAGAAACCGTGGCCCAACGAATTTTACAACGAATTGCAAAGGAATTGCCTTTGGTGAGCTTTGCCAAAGTTGCGGTTGCCAAACTCAACCCTCCTATTGGTGGGGATGTAGAGAGCGTAGTGATTGAAATGGAGTGGAGGAAAGGTTTATAATTAGAAATTTTTTAACTCAATCAAAATCTTTTTAGATTTGGATTTTCTTATTTCTAAGGCATAATTATCCTCCAAAAAAGGAATTAATTTATCAAAAGTTAAGTTTTTTGGTATTGCATAGTTATCGTATGAAATTACATTGTCTTTAAATAAAATATTTTTATCGTAAACTTCACTTAACTTGGAACACAATACTTTACCGGTTGCATTTTTAAAAACAAGTTGATTATCATTCAAATAAAATTCTATTTTGCCATTTAATTCAGTTTTTGGTTTAAAGTTATTAGTGTAATATATTTCATACATATCTAAATCAACCGACTTCTTTAAAATGTTTAATTGAAAAGCTTCTTTTATTAGTTTCTCAAAGTTTTTACTTTTCAAATCATCAATAGAGCCTTGATATTTTAGTTCATAAAATTTGTAACAGTTAGGATGGTTACAAATAATATTATTTGAATTTAACTGGTAGATAATTGCGATTATTTCCTTTAAATGATGGCCATAAATTATTACAGAATCTTTATAAACATTAGCCACAGCATATTTTTCGCATTGATTTACACCGTTTTTTGTTTTAGCTTTTATTTCACTAATTTCTATAAAATTACCAAATAATGAGGAGTTTATTATGGATACTTTTTCAATATCAGACTCACATGACCATAAAAAGAGAAAAGTGGTTGCAGTTAAAGCAACAACTAAGTGTTTTATCATGTTAAAAATAATGTTATACAAATTGACATTTTTCTTTATAATCTTAAATTATTTAAATTTATTTTTCTTTTTTTCAAACCAAGATTTTTTTGGATGTAATGAAATACCAAAAGAAAGATAATGCCCCGTATTTCTTTTTTCAACAGTGCTGTTTTCAGAAACCAATAAGTTAGAAGTTGTGTAGGTGTAAATGTCAGTTGGGCCTGATAAATTATGGTTGTACTCAACAAATAATTGATACAACATACCTTTAGTGCTTATATCCATGCCCAAAGAAAAAAGGGCTCCAAAGTATATGCTTTTATTTCCAGTACTCCAATCATAAGTAAATATTCTGTTGTCATTAAAATCAAAAAACCCCTTATTTAATACAGTTTGTTTTTTATAATATAAAACACTAAAGCCTGTGCCAATATTTAAAAAAATATTTTTTCCTTTTGAAAAAACATATTCACTTTTAATCTTAGTTAGCAAATCAACCAAACCACTTTCAGTATAGGTATTTAAAATATCATTTGTTGCATCAAGGTCAGATGCTCCAATATAGGTGTAACGTTGATGATTATAAAAACGAATATTACTGTTCGCTTTAAAGTTAAAATTATTATGTTGAAAAATATTGTAATTAATACCAATTACAGGCGATTCAACATCTAAATAGTCTAAAATTAACCCAGTATTGGTTTGGTTTCTAAAAGATGTGTTGGTGTATTGAAGATTTAGACCAATTTTGGTAAAGTTATCTAAATAATTAACAGGACTGTTTTGGCTAATTGCAATTAATGAAATGAATAAACAAAATACAGAAAAATATTTTTTCATTATTTATATTTTAAATGTTAAAATGAAATTATTGGATTTTATTTTTTTTCCTAAACCACGATTTGTTTGGATGTAAAGCTAAACCAAAAGACAAATAATGACCAGTATTTTTTTTCATAGCTGTAGTACTAGGTGATAACACTAAATCAACAGTGTTGTAAGTGTAAATATCCATAGGGCCAGAAAAATTATGATTATACTCAACAAAAAATTGATACAACATGCCTTTAGATGCAATGTCAACCCCTACCGATAACAAACCTCCAAAATAAAAGTCGGTATTTCCTGTCTTCCAATCAAAGGTATAAATAGTTCTATTGTCTAAGCGCAAATAACCTGAACTTAAACCTTGGTCTTGTTCATAATAAATCATGCTAGCTCCCAAACCAACATGAAAAGCAAGGTTGTTTTTTCGTAAAAAAACATATTCTGATTTTAAACGGGTTAAAAAGTCTAAATAACCATATTCAACACCTTCTTTGCCAAAATCAAAAGGTAAACCTGATTCTTGACTTGATATGAAAAAGTTTTCATTATGAGTATAAAACCTAACATTGGTATTTATGTTAAATTTAAAATTTTTACTTTTCAAAAAATTGTAATTCACCCCCAACGCAGGTGCTTTGATATCTTTATATGCAATAGTGACACCTTGATTGGGTTGGTTGTTAAAAAAAGTATTGGTAAGTTGTAAGTTAATTCCAATTTTAGTGTAATTATCTAAATAATCCGTTTTAAATTCTTGCGAAAAGAATAAAAAAGGAACTAACGATATAAAAAATGTTTTAAATGTAATTTTCATCTGTTTTTGATTTTAAAAAAGGTTTAGCCTTTTTGCAAAGCTAAACCTTTTACAATTAAAGTTATATAGGTAAGTTCCAGAAAATCACATTACCATTAATATAATGGTATGATTTAGTGCCAAGTGTATTATTGTATTTCCAGCCCCAGCCAAAGTTATTTCTATTTATTCTATCAGAATATTTTCGAGAACGCCTATTTGAAATGTTTCTTGAGTTATCGTAATCAGAAACATTATTACAAGCAGGTGTGTTACTAGGATATACAAGTTTAGTTTCTTTAAATCCTGCATCAATATTGTTTCTTCTTCGTTTCCATTTGTTGTTACGCCATTTATAAGAAACTGTTTTAGAAACTATGGTATAGTTAAAAGTACCAACTTTCATTTTTTGTCTAGCTTTTATCCTATTTCCATTATCGATAACCTCAAATTTACTTCTGTTCACATAATCTTTGCAAAAAACATTATTATTGTTAACATTTATAACACTAGCACCCATGCTTTCAATTAATCTTACTGTAGTAGCATCTAAATTTGTGTTATTACTTTGCCCTGTATTTGAGTTATGATTTTGATTTATTATAGATACAATATTAGATAAATCAGGGTTGTTTAAATCTATTTGTACCCATCCTTCTCCATTATTAATTAGCTTATATAAAAATTTACCTACAATAACTTCACCATTTTGATTATAAAGTGTCATTTCTTCCCAATCTGATATACCAAAAGCAAATTGTTCTTCTGGGTCCCCAGTAGGGTCAAAAGATTGAGTTTGTTGATCAAGCCATTGATTCTCTAAATTATTAATATATTTTCTAAGTGAGCAAAAATTTAGGTTATTTTCAAAATCTATTAAAGGATTTTGCTCTTCGTATCCTATGCTTTCTTCAAAATCATCCAGATCATCAGGATTCATATATCCATATTGTGCCATAAAAGAGTCATCAGTATCTTCTACTAATTTCTCTAAATATTCTAGGGTGGAAATAAAATGATTCTCATCCTGAAACACTAAAATATTGTTTCCATCTTGGCAATAAGAGGTGTTTAATTCAGGCATGAAAATAGCCTCTATACCTAAGTAATTGTTAGAAGACAATGTACTATTTCGCTCTAGTTCATTGTTTTTAGCGTTTTCAATTATTTGTTCCTCATTGTTACAGCTGAACATTAAAATTGCTAGTGTTAATAGTTTTAAAATTTTCATAATTTTAATTTTAGTTTTGCTTACTATTTTTAATAGGGTATCTGTTCTGCTTATTTTCCCCGTAATTTTAAAATGTGTTGTAAAAACAACCACACTGTCATATTTCATTGGCAATTATTAGTGTGTTAAATAAATGAATTACCAAGATTATCTAGCCAAGATTATCTAGCTATGTATTTTAAAATTACTATTGCGATAAAATTCATAAAAAACAATAGAAATATTATTTCGAATTATTGCTTTTTTATTTACTTTTGATTAAATTAAATTTCGAAATATGGAAAAAAGTTATAGTTTTGATTTAGAAAAAATTTTAAAGAAAATTAGAGACATTCGTAAAATGAATGGCTTCTCACACGAGTATATGGCAATAGAGTTGGGAATTAGTCCATCAGCTTACAATAAATTGGAAAGAGGAGAAACTGTTTTATCTTTAGAAAGAGCCAATAATATTGCCGTTATACTGGAAGTCAGTTTAGCAGATATTCTAGGTTTTAATTTTGAAAATCAATTTAATCAAACAAATAAAGATAATTCTACTGGTCACCTGTACCATCAACACTCACAGCAGATTGAAAACTTTTATCAAGAAAATAAAGACGTTTACGAGAAGTTAATCGCTTCTAAAGATGATCAAATTCAAATTTTAAAAGGGTTGTTAAAGAATAAATTATAATTGTTATTTCCGTTTTTAATTTTATTCCTTGCACGAATTAAAAAATTATTTACATTTGCAATCCCTTAGGGCATCGTGGCCGAGTGGCTAGGCAGCGGTCTGCAAAACCGTGTACAGCGGTTCGAATCCGCTCGATGCCTCTGAAAAGAAAAACCCTGCTCACAAAAAAGCAGGGTTTTTTAATTGCAACTATTTTGTAAACAAAAACCCTCCAAAATTTTGAAGGGTTTTGTGTATAAAATTATTCAATGGAATGATTAGTATCTGTAGTACTCTGGTTTGTATGGACCTTGTACGGTAACACCAATATATTTAGCTTGCTCTTCTGACAAGGTTTCTAACTCTACCCCTAATTTAGCCAAGTGTAAAGCAGCTACTTTTTCATCTAAGTGTTTTGGCAACATATACACTTTGTTTTCGTAGGCTTCGCTGTTGTTCCACAATTCAATTTGGGCCAAAGTTTGGTTGGTAAATGAGTTACTCATTACAAAACTTGGGTGTCCGGTAGCACATCCTAAGTTTACCAAACGACCTTCTGCTAAAATCAAAATGTCTTTTCCGTGGATGTTGTATTTGTCTACTTGAGGTTTGATTTCAATTTTGGTATCCCCATAGTTTTCGTTCAACCAAGCCATGTCAATTTCATTGTCAAAGTGGCCAATGTTACAAACGATGGTTTTGTCTTTCATTTTTTCAAAATGACGACCTACCACTATGTCTTTGTTTCCGGTGGTAGTAATTACGATGTCGGCATTTTCAATAACGGTATCTAATTTTTTTACTTCAAAACCATCCATTGCAGCTTGTAAAGCACAAATTGGGTCAATTTCTGTTACTGTAACAATAGAACCTGCTCCACGGAAAGAAGCAGCAGTACCCTTTCCTACATCACCATAGCCACAAACTACTACTCTTTTACCTGCCAACATAATATCGGTTGCTCTACGAACAGCATCTACAGCCGATTCTTTACAACCGTATTTATTGTCAAATTTCGATTTAGTAACCGAGTCGTTCACGTTGATAGCTGGCATGTGTAATGTGCCATTTTCCATTCTTTCGTACAAACGGTGTACTCCTGTAGTGGTTTCTTCTGACAAACCTTTGATGCCTGCAATCAATTCAGGATATTGATCAAACACCATGTTGGTTAAGTCTCCACCATCGTCTAAAATCATGTTCAATGGTTGTCTGTCTTCTCCAAACCATAAAGTTTGCTCAATACACCAGTCAAATTCTTCTGCGGTCATCCCTTTCCAAGCATATACAGAAATTCCAGCAGCAGCAATCGCAGCAGCAGCATGGTCTTGGGTAGAGAAGATATTACAAGAGCTCCAAGTAACTTCTGCACCTAACGCTACCAAAGTTTCAATTAATACTGCAGTTTGGATGGTCATGTGTAAACAACCAGCAATTCTTGCTCCTTTTAAAGGTTGGATTGCTTTATATTCTTCTCTTAATGCCATTAAACCCGGCATTTCAGCTTCCGCTAATTCAATTTCTTTTCTTCCCCAAGCTGCCAAAGAAATATCTTTTACTTTGTAAGCCACGTAAGGTGCTGTTTTTGTACTCATGTATTAGTATATTTGTATGTTAAATTTTGGTGCAAAAATAGGCAATAGGTTTCGTTTCTTAAAAACATTTGCACTTTTTTATCATCTGTAACAGTTGTTAAATGTTTGAAATACAAAATTATACTGCATTTATGCCTCTATACCAAACCATCCAACCTAATCTGAATACCCAAATTTATCTTTGGAAAATTACAGAAACCGAAGAAGATTTACTTCAGGGTTTGGAATTGACAAACCATTCTATAACACGTTTGGATGGCATGAAATCGGAAAGTCACCGAAAAGGATTTTTGGCTGTGAGAAAAATTTTAAAGCATATTGGCTTGGAAGACAAAGATTTGGTGTATTCCCAAGATGGCAAACCACATTTATCTATTCCCAAAAATGTGTCGATTACCCATTCGTTTGATTTTTCGGTTGTTGCAATTTCTGACCAAAAAATTGGCATCGATTTGGAGTGGAGTAGAGACAAAGTTACCCAATTGGCACATCGGTTTTGTTCCGAGCATTTTGTACCTAAACAATATGATGCGATACAAACAGCCCAAATGTACACGATTATTTGGGGAACCAAAGAGGTTATTTTTAAAATTGAAAACCATAAAGGCATTAGTTTTAAGGATCATATTTTTGCCAAGCCTTTTGATTTAAACAGCAAGCATGTGGAAGTAAGTTTACAGTTTTACGAGCAACCTAAAAATTATTTATTGCAATTTGCCTTGGTAGAAAAATATGTGTTGGTTTGGGGGTGGGAAGCATGAGAAAAAGCGAATTATATCATCAAATACAAAATGCCTATGCCAACAGAGAAAAACATTTGGTGTTTTTGTTAGATCCAGACAAGGTAGATTTACAACACATGCAGGCATGGCTGCAAAAAATAGAAGAACACCAACCATTTATGTTGTTGGTAGGAGGAAGTCAGGAAAATACCCAGTCACCTCATGCATTGGTGAGCTTTTTAAAGAAAAATACGACTACTCCGGTGGTAATTTTTCCTGCAGATGCCCAACAGATTTCAACTGAGGCAGATGCTATTTTGTTTTTACAATTACTATCTGGCAGAAATCCGTCATATTTAATCGAAAAACAATTGCAATCGGTCACTACGTTGGCTGCAACCAATGTAGAAATTATTCCGACTACTTACTTGTTAATAGAAAGCAGCCAACCTACTACCGTTCAACAAGTAACTAATACGACTCCTTTATCTAGAACTGATTTAGAAAATGCCTACCAGCATGCCCAGGTTGGCATTTGGTTTGGCCATCAATTGGTGTATTTAGAAGCAGGGAGCGGAGCAAGTCAAGCCGTTCCTTTAGCAATGGTTAAAGAAGTTTCTTCCCGTATTTCTGTGCCTATTTTGGTTGGTGGAGGCATCAAAAACAAGTTAGAAGTTGAACAATATTATGAAGCTGGAGCTACTTTTGTGGTGATTGGAACTGCTTTAGAACTTCAAAAATTTTAAACCATGTGGGATTTTCTTTTTCAAGCTTATGAGGGGCACGACCAACTTTCCGTTACTTTGGAAATAGTAGCTTTTTTGTTCGGGGTTTTTAGTGTGTATTTAGCCAAGCAAAACCATATTTTGGTATATCCAACCGGAATTATCAGCACCTCTATTTATGTGTATTTGTTATGGCAATGGAGTTTATTTGGTGATATGTTGGTAAATGGTTATTATACCATTTTAAGCATTTTGGGGTGGTATTGGTGGATGCAAAAGAAAGGTAAAAAGATGGAGTTCCCAATACAACATGCTAGCCGTAAAGAATGGGTTAATTATGGGTTATTTTTTAGTATTACCATCGTATTTATCGTATTGGTTTACTTATTTTTTGATAAATTTACCAATTGGTATAGTTATGTAGACACATTTACTACCGGTTTATTCATGGTAGCAATGTTGGCTATGGCCAAAAGAAAAATAGAGCATTGGATTTTTTGGATTATTGGAAATGTTTTATCCATTCCGCTTTATTTTCTAAAAGGTTACACTATTACTAGTATTCAATATTTGGTGTTTTTAATACTGGCAATTGCCGGATATATACAATGGAAGAAATTTTTAAACAAGTCAACAACCAACTCCTAAAAATAGTTTTTTACGGTCCGGAAAGCACCGGAAAAACCACTTTAGCCAAACAATTGGCAGCTCATTTTCAAACAGAATGGGTTCCTGAATATGCCCGAGAGTTTTTGCAACTAAAATGGGATAAAACTAACCAAATATGTACGATAGAAGATTTAAAAGCAATAGCTGTTGGTCATCTTAAAGCAGAAAATGAAGCAGTAGCCAAAGCTAACCAATGGTTGTTTTTAGATACGGATGCATTGGTTACCAAAACTTATTCAGAAATGTACTACGGCTATGCCGAGTCTTGGTTAGAAGATGCAGTAGAACAATTACATTACGACTTTTATTTTTTAACCGATGTAGATGTGCCGTGGGAAGCGGATGATTTGCGAGACAAACCCAATGAAAGAAGTGAATCTTTCGCATTTTTTAAACAAAAATTAGAAGAAAATAGCAAACCTTATGTAGTATTATCTGGAAACCAAGAAAAGCGATTTGAAAAAGCTTTGCAATGGTTGGAAAAGGTTAAAGTTGCCAAAGAAATCGGATTAAACGGAAATCAATTATTGGAGTTAGAAGCTCATGGGGTATCGGTTTTTTACATTAAAGAACATTTTCAATACATCCAAAGAGGGATTCATCCTGCACATTTAGTAAAACCTGCTACGATAAATGATGGGATTCATCCTTTAAATGAGGAGGAAGCTCATTTTTATGCCCAGTTTTACAAGGAAAATTTGCAAAAGTTAAAAGTAAAGAAATTCATCCCTGCCTCTGGAGCAGCAAGCAGAATGTTTCAATTTTTAATTGAGTTTATCCGTGATTTTAAGTTGGGCCAAGAAACCATTAATGCATACATTAACAGAAGCAACAACCAACAACTTTCGATATTTTTGATAGGAAAAGAAAAATTTCCGTTTTACCAAGATTTGTTACAACACACCTCGCAAGTAGTTGAAAATTTTGCATTGCTCGATAAGGATTTTAAAGATTTTTATTTGATAAAAGAGTTGTTGTATGCACCTCAATTTAACTACATCAACAAGCCAAAAGCGGTTTTGCCTTTTCATCAATATCCAACCCATTTTGCTACTCCATTGGAGGAGCATTTGGTAGAAGCAACCGTGTATGCTACCAATCAAGATCGATCGTTTTTGCACTTTACCATCACACAGGACCACGAACAGTTATTTAAAGAAGTTGCCAACGAATGGAAGCCTAAATTAGAAAGAGATACCCAAACACATATCACGATAAGGTATACCTATCAAGAAAAAAGTACCGACACCATAGCTTTTGGAAAAGATTGGAAACCATTGACAGATGAAGTAGGCAAATTGATTTTTCGACCTTCCGGGCACGGAGCTTTGCTACAAAACTTAAATCAATTAGATGCAGATGTGGTTTTTATCAAAAACATCGATAATGTTTCGCACAACCACAAGCAACAAGAAATGTTGTACAAAAAAGCTTTGGCAGGAATTCTTTTATATTGGCAGCAAAAGATTTTTCACTACATAAATCAGTTAAAAGCGGTTGAGGTTAGTGTTCAAGTGATTAAAGAAGCGGAGAGTTTTATTACCCAACAGTTACAAATTGCATTGGCAGAAGACTTTTTTAAATATACCAAAGAATACAAAATCGACCATTTGTTGGAGCGATTAAATCGACCTATTCGGGTGTGTGGAATGGTTAAAAATGAAGGAGAGCCTGGAGGAGGGCCTTTTTGGGTGATGGACCAAAAAGGAAACACATCTTTACAGATTGTAGAAAAAGCCCAAGTAGATTTAACGAAAATTAACCAAAAAGAAGTTTTGGAAGCCTCTACCCATTTTAATCCGGTGGATTTGGTTTGTGGTATGAAAAACTATGCAGGAATTCCATTTAACTTAAACGAATTTACCAATCCAAATGCAGGCTTTGTGGTAGAAAAATCTAAAAATGGCAAAACGTTATTGGCATATGAACTACCTGGTTTGTGGAATGGCTCTATGGCCAATTGGATTAGTATTTTTGTTGAAATTCCGCTGAGTATTTTTAACCCGGTAAAAACGGTTAATGATTTACTAAAACCAGCCCACCAACCGTCATGAATTTTGAAGCAATTTTAAAAGAAGTCACCTTTACAGCTGTACGAAGTAGTGGGGCAGGAGGGCAACACGTGAATAAAGTTTCCTCTAAGATTCAGTTAAGATGGGAGGTAAGCAAAAGCAGTTGTTTTTCTGAGGTAGAAAAAGAGAGAATCCTTCTTAAAGTAGCTTCTTTGATTAATGAAGAAGGCGTTTTACGAATTAGCTCACAAAATAGCAGGAGTCAATTTTCTAACAAAAAAGACGCTATTCAAAAGTTTTTTACCATTCTTGAAAACGCTTTTAAAGAGCCTAAAAAAAGAGTAGCAACCAAAGTTCCAAAAGCAGTTAAAGAAAAGCGGTTACAATCTAAAAAACGGATTTCAGAGTTAAAGAACTCGCGAAAAAAGAATTTTTAAATTGATAAAATATACTCTACCAATCCTTGGTCGTGCGATAAGTCCATTTTTTTACGTAAGCGATATCGCTTGATTTCCACACTTCTTACCGAAATGTTTAGTAATGGTGCTATTTCTTTAGAAGATAGGTTTAAACGCAAATAAGCACACAATCTGAGGTCGTTTGGAGTTAAACTAGGGTGTGCAATTTTAATTTTTTTGATAAAACCATTATCTGCTTTATCAAAAGCTTCTTTAAACACGTTCCAAGTGTCGTCTTCTGAAACTGTTTTGTTGATGGTGCTTATTACCGATTTGATATTTCTAGAGGCATTGTTTTCTGAAGTTTTTTTCAAATCTTCTTTGATGATTTTGAGTAATTCATCTTTTTTAATCAAGTTCATGGTGGAAACAGCAAGCTCTTTGTTCTTCTTATCTACATCTTGCACCAACTGTTCATTTTTAATTTTCATGATTTCCTTTTGGTTCTCCAATTCTTTTAATTCAAGCAACAAATTGTTTTCTGCAATAATTTTTTGATGTTTTTGATGGTAATAGCTTCTGTAAAGATGGTTTACATAAGCAACCAATGCAATAGATAGTAAAATATAGATTAAAATTGCCAAATGACTAAAATACCAAGGCTTTAGAATTTCAAAACTGTAAGAAATAGTATTTTCAGTTTCTGCATTAGAAACCTTTGCTTTAACTTTAAAAGTATAAGTGCCAGGTTGTAAGTTTTCAAAACTCACTTCCGTTTGTGGGGACCAATTGCTCCATTTTTCCTGAAAACCTTCTAAAATATATTGGTATTCGGAGTTAATATAGCTGTCATATTCAGGTACGTGAAACGAAAAATGTATATTGTTTTGGTGGTGTTTTAAGTTACCTTTTTCCTCCAAACTCATCGAAAAAACTTCATTTTCAAGTGTATTTGCACTAACGCTATTCAGATAAACACGATAGCTTTGATTCTTAGCATCTTCATTTTTTAGAATGTAATACCCATCTGTAGTGCCAATTAAAAACTCATTTTCTCTTATCTCGAAGATATTTTCATAGCCAGGCATGGAGTTGGTTAATGAAGAGGAAATAGGAATGCTATTTTTGTTTAATTCTTCTGAAAGTTTGCTTTTAGAAAAATAGTGCAAATAATTTTTGGTAAAGAACCACAAGTATTTTGATTTGTCCGAAACCATTTTCCCGGTTACATATTCTTGATTGTTGAAAATGGAACTGATACTCTCTGATTTTTCAAAAGTTTTATTGTTGTTATTGTATTTAAAAACACCTTCTTGAGAAGCGTAGTAAATGTGATTGTTAAAAGTTTCTAAGCTTGCATTTTTCCCTTTTTTAGGTTGGGTAAATACCTTTATTTCCTTTACTTTAGTCCAATCGGGAGTCAAAACTAATCGGTATAAGCCACGATATTCATGACTTACCAAAATATCATTGTTTGGAGTTATTTCAAAAAAACGACAGGAGTAATTAAAACCATTTAATTTTCGGTGAAACTGCCATTTTTCATCTATTTTTTTAAGCACTGATAAACCGTAGTAGTTTCCTTGAATAATTTCATCTTCTTTGATTTCAAATTTCCAGGTGCCACTATAGTCGTAAATATGGCTGCTTTGGTTTTCGTTAATGATAAAAGTTCCCAAGTCGTGCCCACAAAACAAGATGCCGTCATGAATAAATAATGACCAAACTTGGCCTTTGGTTCCATTAACCAAACTAAAATCGTCAGGCCCATATAAACTACTTGAAAACAAGCCTTGATTGGTTCCTATGTAGAGCTTGTTTTGGTAAACGATTGAAGTATATACTGTGCCTAAAATCCCGGTATGGTTAGCATATTTTTGAATTTTTGAATTCATGTTAATACAATCAATACCATTATCTAATCCTAACCATAAGTTTTTGTCTTTATCTTCAAATAACGATAAAATAGTATTGTTACTAATGCCATTATTTTGGGTAATATGATGTGCCAAATCCCCATTATCTTTCACAATTACAAGTCCTTGAGAAATGGTTCCTAAAGCAATTTGGTTGTTGTGCAATTTGGTTGCACAATACACACTTCCGGTTTGAAGTAAATTGTCTGCAAAGGTTTTCTTAGGGACTATTTGGTTGTTTTGCAGTACAAACATTCCTTTGTTTTGGGTAACAAAAACTAATTGTTCATTTTGCAGTAAGATAGAAACTATTTTGTTGTTTTGGATTTGCTCTTTGGTTAAGAACAGTTTACTAGTTGCGTTTTCAATTTCAAAAATTCCTTCATTAGATTGGTAAAAAATCCGTTCACCTACTTGATACATTTTGAAAATAGCAGAGCTAGGCTCAATTATTTTTATTGATTTTTTTTCGGTATTGTAAATATAAATACGTTGAAGAGACTGAAATAATACCCATTTTTGATAAGAAATGATTCCCCAAAATTGTTCATCATCTAGTAATTTGTTTTTGAAAGAAGTACTGATGCTTTGGTATTTCCAAGAGCCATGTGAGTTTTTAGTCCAATACCCAAAATCCATATAAGCACCACTATAAATTTTCCCTTGATAACTGTGTACAGAACGTAAAATACTTTCGTTATTGCTAGGAAACAACTTCCATTTGGAGCCATTAAACACTAATAGACCTTCGTTGTTTGCAAAGAAAATTTTATGATTTTCATTTTGCGTAATACTCCAATTTTGAATTCCACCAAGATAGGCTGTAGGAGCGTAATTAGATATTGGAGGTAGTTCTTGAGCTACCAACCCCAAGGAACACAAAAAAAGGGATAAGAGTACTTTAATCTTCAACGGAGTTAATTTTCCTCTAATTTAAAAGTTTTTTTACAATAAAAAACCCTGCAACCAAATTTTAGTTGCAGGGTAAAAAATATAAACTGAAAGGAAATATTAGTTTTTCACGAATTTGGTAGTGTTTTCCACCCCATTTACTAAAGTTTTCACCAAATAAATGCCAGAGTTAAAGTTACTTACATCAATACTAGTTTCTGCAATATTTGGTTGCGTTACCAAAATTTGTTGTCCGGTGATATTAAATATAGCAACTTGTTCAATATTGTGTTTTGCATTTAAATTGATGATGCTATTTGCCGGATTTGGGTAAATGGTAACTTTGTTGTTTACATCAAATTCATTTACACTTAACACCGTGTTTTTGTGTAAATATAAGTTGTCATAATATACAGTTCCTAAGTCAGAAGTTATTACAAACTGTACAATATCATTTCTGTTTGCATTAGTGATTGGTGTAAAAGCTGACAAAGGAATATCGAATGAATACCAATTTCCAGTATTAGGATTGGTCAATAGGTTTCCGTTGTTTATAGAAAATTCAATGGCATTTGCTTCTCCTGCTCCGCCATTCCAGTTTGAAAATTTCACGTTAAAACTCTTGTCTAAAGTTGCAGTTGGAGTCCACATATCAATGTGAAAGTGTGTAAATGTTGTAGCGTCAAATCTACCATCAATAAAAGTTACACCCTCACACCCTAGGCCTGTAACCATGTGGGTATTATTACCAGCAATTTGAACCAAAGTTGTAGTTGCACCACACCATGAGTTATCGAAAGTATTATCATTTCCTGTATATCCAATAGTTGAAATTGGAGCGTAAGCATCACTAAAAATAGACTTAACATCAGCAGCAGGTCTTGCAGGAGGAGTTGGTGCAGCAACGGTTGGTGCCGGTGGTGGGCCTACATTTCCTTCTTCTCCTCTAATGTTATCTACATGGTAAGCAAAGTTAGAAGGTGCTACAAATCCGTTATTCGTTGCGTTCCAACCACCAAAGAACACTATTTTTTGGTAGTCTCCATTTGCTACTCCAGTTCCATCCATAGGTACAGTAAAATTAAAGGTTAAAGTTTGCCACTGACCTGGTGTGGTATAAGATGCAGCAGTTGCAGATGCAGCAGCTCCTACTTCTACTTTTAATAATAAATTAAAGGCTTGTGTAGAATAAACATCTACCTGCATGGTTTTGTTAGTAGTTAAACGTACTCTTTTATTTCCTGATAAAACTACTTCAGCACCTTGCCATGGATTTCCACTTGTTTGGTTTTGTAATCTAAAACCATTTCCGTTAGTTCCACCAGAAACCGGATCTGCTACAACAGTTGCACTTGCTAAGCCTTCAAAACCTGAAAAAGTAAATTGTGAAGCAGTTTCAAAATCTAAAAGTAATGGTAATTGACTAGGAGTACTTGGTGCCAGTTGTAAAATGACATTGTCAATATTAACTTCTCCAATTGCATTTCCCATATCAAAAATAATTCGACTAGTAGCACTTGAAAAATTAGATGTTAAGTTTAACGTAAAAGTTTGTTGTGCAGAAGTTAAGTTTACGGTTTGGGTTGTATTGGTCCATGGATCTTGATTTAAACCAATCCCTGCAATTAATGGTCTGTTAACGTTTGACCATGCAGTAAAAATTAACTGGTAATTTACTCCTACAGTTGGAATATTTAATACATAACTTAAGTTTACATCCCATGGATTACCAGCAGTATTTACTACAGCACTATTGTAGCAATTACTAGCCTGACAAACTACATTTGCTGCATTACCCGACCAGCCTGTTGTTCCATTTTGGAAATCACCATTGATGATTAAATTTTGCGACATTCCCATCATGAAGGAGAAAATCGAAATCAAAAACGTAATTTTTTTCATATTTCCTAAAATTTAAAGATTATTATTGATGAATTGTAAATTTAGTATTACTTTGTTAACTATCTGATAATTGCAAGTTATAGAAACTATACAACCATAAATTTGTTTTTATATTAGATTTTGTTAGTGTTTTCAGTGATTTTAAAAGTATTATAAGGGTTATTAAATCGTTTTCGTATAGGTGTTGTATAGTTTTATTAAAATAATAATTATTGCTGTACAATCAATTTTTTTGTGGTTTTGGTACCATTTTGGGTTAATAGGATTAAGTATACTCCTGGACTCAATGGATATATAGGTATATTGTCAAAAGATTCTTTAGCTTGCAAAACTAGTTTGCCTTGTAAAGAGTATATTTCCACTTGTTCTATTTCGGTTTTACTTTGAATAGATAAAACATCTTTGGCAGGATTTAAAAAGGCAAAGGTGGAAGCCTCTAATTCTGAAACTTCTAAGGTGCAATTACTTCCTACCACATAGTTGTAATATGTGGTTACTGCTAATCCACCAGCAAAAGCGAATTTACATGCAAAATTTACGGTGGTTCCATTTGCCAATCCAGATAAAGTTCTAGTAAATGTATTGTTGCCAATATTGGTCATGGATAATTCTGAAAAAGGTGATGGTTGCCATAATATTCCAACGACTCCAATTTTATCTGTATCCAATAATTGAAACGTTACTTTTACCTCGTTATTGATGGTTTCAAAGGCATAAGAGTAACCAATGCTAAAACTTCCCTGTTGTGCCGCATTACTACTTCCTGAACAACCCGTAGCTCCCAAAGTAGTGGCATTTAGTGTAATTGGATTGTTAGCCGCTTGGTTTCCGGACATATCTTTTGCGGTAACTGTAAATACATAATTTGTGTTAGGCATCAAATTCGGAACAATAAATGATTTTTGGCTTCCTTCCGGATGTGCAAAAGTCCATTCGTTACTACCTGTTTGAACGGTATACACAACACTACCAGAATTATCATTAGCATTTAAGAGAAGCTCTATGCTATTACTTGTAATATTTCCAACATTGGCAACAAAATTATTTGGTGCATTGGTATCAACTTGGGTGTTTTGATATATTCTTATGTAATCAATTTCCATGGTAGCTTGGGTAAAATTACTTGGAATAGTACCTGCAACTCCTCCCATGGCAATGTTAAGTAATAAATATTGGTCAGCTGTAAAAGGCCAGGTACTGGCATTCTTTACAGCCGGATTATAGGCGTAAAACGGTACACCATCTAGCAAAAAGGTAATTTGAAAAGGCGACCAATTCATGGTATATACATGAAAATCATTTCCCAAGTTAGGTGCAACCATACCACCGTGATTCACGGTATTTCCGAAAGAAGAAGGCGTGTGGATAGCACTTTGGATGTATCCGGTTGGCATACTAGGGGTAATGCCGTGTTCCATGATGTCTATCTCCCCACAAGCAGGCCAATTGGTGGTGCCAAATTGCGGTTGGAAAAATCCTCCAGGCTCGTTGATGTTTTTTCCTAACAACCACAAGGCAGGCCAAGTACCTTGATTGGTAGGGATTTTTGCCCGAATATCCACTCTTCCGTATGTAAAAGCAAATTTTGAATTTAATCGAGCAGATGTGAATTGCTTGGTTACGCCTTGATTGGTATAATTTTCGCGAATGGCTCTTATTTTTAAAGTGCCATTGTCAACAAATGAATTGGTAATTAAATTGGTGTAGTGTTGTACCTCTCCGTTATACCAACTATTTCCGTTTGGCAACAAGGTTTGGTGGTGCCATTTGCTATTGTTGATTGCTCCGTTTTGGTCAAATTCATCCGACCAAACCAAATCGTTATACACTACATCAATTCCTTGACTGTAACTTGAGATAGAAAGGAATAATGACGCAATAATTTGAATTTTTTTATACATATTTTAAAATTTCAGGGTTTCATGTTTGTCCCATACACCCCAATAAGCACCAACGGTACCTTCTGACCCTACTTTCCACGATTCGTCAAAGGAGGAAAAATAAAATAAAGGATGGTTGTTTTCTAAACACCACAATTGTACTTGGATAAAATAAATTAGCATGGATAATTCAGACGGAACAGCGTTTCCGGTTGCTTCTCCTTGACTTGGCCAGCCAGTTTCGGTAATAATGATTGGTTTGTTTTGACTGACATTTTTCACTTGTTGGTGCATGTGTTGCACATGATTCATGGCATGTTCAATAGGAGTTCCTTCCCAGTAAGGATATAAATTACACAACAAAACATCAGATACTTCTACCAATTCCGGATGTAAGGTAAATTCGTAGTACGCATCTACATACCCAACAGGCACATGAGGTATTTGACTTTTTACTTCTTTGATGTATTTTATTAACTCCTCTAAGGTTAAATCTTTTCTGTACAAAACCTCATTGCCAACCGCAGCCACATCTACGCAACCTTCTTTAGCTAGACCAATAAGCCCGCTAATTTCTTCTTCGTTTTTTTCTTTATCGCTTCCCAACCAAGCACCTACTAAAGTTTTAAAACCTAAATTTTTGGCTATACGTGCAATTTTGTCGTTGTCTTCGGTACACGAAAAGGTCCGAATCCATTGGGTGTGTGGTTTCAGAATATTTAATCTTCTGATAATTTGATCTTCGGTAATAACATCTCCGGGTTTTTGTCCTTCTTCATACACACTAAAGCAAAACCCATGGGTGCCGTTTTCTAAAATTTGATGAAATAAATTCATTAATTTCTCTCTCGAGTAACCTTGGTAGGTTTGGAAAGCTTTGTTGCTTTCGGTGGATATAAAATGGTTTAAATATTCTTTACGAAACGACATATTTGGTTAAATTTTAAATTATAATTCTCCTCTTCGTTTTACTAATTGTTCTTTGATGTCTCTTGCTTTATCTTCGGATAAATTATAGGTCCACATTACCCAAGCTGCAATGGCAGCTGTTACGGATGGGATGATGATATCCATTAAGCGAAGTTGGTATAAAGTTTCAGCGGTTTGCGTAGTTGCACCTCCATCAAATCCAATCAATTTCAATACAAAACCTCCTATTACTAATGCCAATCCTTGTCCTAGTTTTACCATCCACCAGTAAATAGCACCAAATGTTCCTTCTTTTCTTGGCATACCATTTTTCAGTTCGTCTAAATCACACACATCTGCTGTCATACTCATCATTAAGGTAAACAAACTTCCTAAACCGAAAGCCAATAACGGAATTGGAATAAAAATTAACCAAGGCACTCCTTGGGTGGTATCAATGGTAAACCATGACATATTCAAACTTTCTAAAGTTGGTCCGATAGCATCAAAAACAGATTGTAAACCTTTTGTCATGCTTTTCGCTAAAGAAGTTTGGTTAAATGCAGTATTCAGTTCGTTGTTAAACCCCCACCACTTTAATAAATAACCAACAATAGAAATAACAGAAGCAATGATAAAAGCATTCTTTTTTCCCCATTTGTTGGCAATTCTGGTCACAACCGGAATTACCATAAATGCTGTTAACATGGCACTAATGGTGGCAAACCAAGCAGGCCAAGTGCCTGCACCTTCATAGCTGCCATTGTACATATAAAAAACAATGATAAAAACACTGAAAGAGGCCACAATTTGAAAGCCGTTAAATACCAAAAAAGTTGCCGCACAAAGCTTCATAAATGGCTTGTTTTGTGAAACTTGTTTGATGCCATGAAACAATTCTTTAAAGCTCGAGCCGATGGTTTTAAAGGAAATTTCTTTTCTGTTTTCCATTTTTGCAGCATCAATACCTTTACAAAAAATGGCAGGTAGCACTCCTAAAACCATACAAATTACCCCAACATAAATAGCAAGTTCGTTAACACCTTCCACTTGGGTTGCATACATTTTTGGATTGGCTATAATAACCCAAAACCATGGAACAATCATCCAAGCAATTTGACCAACTGTGTTGGCAAATCCCATCAATCTTGTACGTTCGTTATAATCGGTGGTCATTTCATAACCTAAACCTACTAGTGGAGTAGCAAAAATGGTATTTCCGGTTAAAAAGATTAAGGAGAAAATTAAGAAATACCAAAAGTTATACATCTGTGAATTTTCTGGTGACATTTGCCATAAAAGGATATAAAAAATCCCGCTTAAAATAGCTCCGACAAAAATGTAAGGTCTTCTTCGTCCCCACTTCGACTTAGTATTGTCTGAAATAAATCCCATGATTGGATCAGAAATGGCATCGTATAAACGGGGCAAACCTCCTAAAATACCCGCTAAAAATGGATCCATCCCAAACGCGGTAAGCAAGAAAAAACTAAATACTCCTAATGCTCCAGGAAGTAGATTTAATGCCAAGTGTCCAGCTCCGAAAGCCGATTTTTGGAGTAAGGGTACTCTGTCTTTTGGAAGGGTTTCCATACAATTTTATTTTATAATAATGGTTTGTAATGCTTGTAGGTCAATGGAAAACGTAGTTGTTTTGCCAGAGATATTTAATTGTACATTTTCTTGTTTTTCTCCCGGATTAAATACAACAACTACGATGCTGTTATCTGGATTTTTAAATGCAGTGGTTTGAAGCAACAGATGGTTAATTTTAAATCCGATTCTTTTCGCACCCGGACGAATAAATCGGCTAAAGTGCTTCATGGTATAGTACAATGGTGTATAGTACACCTCATCTTTTTCAGGGTCTACAATTACTGGAGCCACGCACCAGTTTTTAAACCAATTAGGGCCTCCTTGGGTGTCTAAAACCATGTTCCAATCAATCCAACCATCTACCCAATTATTAAAGCAACCTATCATATCGCCTGCATATCTATGTACTGGTGCATATTTTGGGTGTAGATATTTTTCTTCCGGACTTGCCCAATCCCAACCCCAATCGGTGGCTTCTTTGCTCCAATACCAAGCATCGTTTTTCCATTGTGGCACTTCGGAATCTACGCAACCTTCCGTTTGAATGAGGTGTTTACTCGGATCTTTTTGACGGGCATAATCTAAAGCTTCTCCAAAATAATCGTAAGTGCTTTCGTACCAATGTACCGCAGTTCCTGCATAGTATTTAGAACTTTCGGGAGTAGCAAACATCACATCTACCCATTCTTTGATGCCAGCTCGGTTTTGATCGTATCCTAAAATTTTGATGTGTCCCCAACCGTCTTTTTCTAATTTAGGTCCTAAGTGGAATTGCACAAAATCGGTCATTTCTTTCGGGCTAAAGTGCATGCTTTCCCAATTATTACCGTTGCCATGTGGTTCGTTTACCGGGGTTATTCCCCAAATGTCTATGCCTTTTTCTTTGTATGCATGCAGATATTTGGAGAAATACAAAGCATACACTTCCTGGTATTCTGGCAACAATTTACCTCCCACCCAATGTTTATTGTCTTTCATCCAAGGTGGTGCTGTCCAAGGAGAAGCGATGATTTGAAAGCCGTCTTTGGATATTTTTTGTGCTTGTTGGATGATGGGAATTATGTCTTGCTCGTCTTCTTGGATGCTAAAATTTTCTAATTGCATATCGTTAGCAACCGGAGCATAAGTGTAATTGCCTAACGAAAAATCGCAGGAAGCAATATGGGTACGGGTAAGGGAGTATTTGGCTCCACTTTCTCCAAAATAAGCTTCTAGAATTTCGTTACGGTTTTTTTCGCTTAGTTGCAAAAGCAAATGTGCGGTAGCTTCGGTAAAAGAGCCACCAATACCTGTTATAGTTTGATAGGTATCTTCAGGTAAGATGGTTAATTCTGTTAGGTTTTCAGTTACTTCTTTAGGTTGTACCAAAGTCATTTGATTGCCTGCTGCAGAAGTTTCGTATATTTCTACTACCATTTGTTTTTCGGATTGACAACTCACACCAACCAAAAGACAAAACACCCTTAAATGTGATAGTTTTTTCATGGTTGTGCAAGTTCTAATTGTAAAGTATTAGGAAGAGCAACTTCATTGAGCAATACCTCTTCATTTCCATTAAAAGTTTTGGTGATGGGTTTGCCATCTCTGGTTAGGCCTTTAAAAACTCCCTTGTCCACCATCTGCCACCAAGCATATTTGGCTTGCGATTGCAAGTTGATGAGCCCAAAATGGTTTTCAGAACCTTGCGGATGTTTGGCATCTTTCCATTGTTCGTCAAATGCCTCAAAATAAAAGCAACTCATTTTGTTTTGGTTGCACCAATCATTGATTAAATGAAAATATCTGGCAGATTTGTATTCATCGGTCGCTTTTGACCCTCGGTTTCCGTACAAATCATGGCAACTAGTTGCCCAACCGGTCTCCCCAATATGAATTGGTTTGTTCACACCCAAGCTTTTCATGTAATTTTCTACACTTTTTACTTGATTCACCGCATACTCAACGGAACGAACCATGACTTTTTCTATTTGTTCTTTTTTAGATAGATTTTTTTCTTCTTCTAAAATTCCCCAAAAAGATGGGTTGTAGTGGGTGTCGTGCATTGGGTAAGTGTGTACGGAAATGTAATCTACCGCTTTGATGAGTTGGTTGAGTGCTTCTATATGATAGTCGGGTGTGCCACCTCCCCATGAGGCAAAATTATCCGAGCTTGTAATCCATAAATCTTTGGGAAGTTTGCCTGCTTTTTTTAGTTCTTGTAAATGGTTGACCCATTTTAAAATTACATCTGGTTGCACATAGTAATTGGTTGCCCATTTTACCATGGCCTCATTACCCACAGCAATAATTTTGATGATGTTTGGGTATTTTTGGGTTAACCTAACTGCTTCTGCAATTTCTATGGCATTGCGTTCGCTTTCCTGAAAATGATCGGTGGGTTGGTTGGTCCATGCGTTTTTGCAATCTATCCAGGCTCCTAACATCACATACATTTCAAAATCAGGATTCGCTTTTTCCAATTCGGTAATGGCTTGAAGAATGACTTCAATTTCTGGCAAATGCACGTTGTAGGTTCGAATGATTTTGTAGTTCAGGGCACTCAAAATCAATAAATCTTCTTTAACTTGTTGTAAAGTAGGGGTAATTTCGCGTGTATTTTCACGATAGCCACCATAACAAATGGCTGGATATTCGGGGTTTCCTAAAATTTGTGCAGCAGTTTTGTTGTTTGCCATATCGTTGGTTTTACACGATGTAATGGTGAGGAACGTTATTAAAAGGATTTGTAAAAGCAATAACCTCATTCCGCCATTAATTTTTAAATTGATTTCTGGTTAAGTGTACTTTAATAGAAGTTACTTCTCCGGTTCTGCCAAATATTTTTTGGCTGATGTCTTCGCTTAATACGAAGTTTTCAGAACGAATAATTTTTCCATTGATTTCCACTTCTATTGCGTTCTCTTCTGTTAATTGATAGATAACTGGAACTTGACCATAAGTGAAAAACAAACTATTTGCTGGTAATTCCATTTTTTGGAAGTTGCCATTCACCTCCACATATTCTACAGAAGTTGCTTGTTGTAACAAATCTACAATACGAAGTAGCTCAGGCTGAAAATGAATTTTCCCGGCTTTTACTTGCAATCCTATTTCTCCTAAGCGAGCCAACAAATCTTCTTTTACTTGTCCGGTCATCCCGGGTTGCTGAGCTCCTTTATGCCATGGGGTATGCGAATAAGGGTCGGTTGGGAAAGCTCCGTATAATTTTGGTGATTTGTGCACCCCAATTCCGGCTTGAATTTCGTAATAGTGTTCTAATAATTTACCAATAGTAACTTCGTCTTCTCCGTTTTCGATGGCTTTTAGGCAATTTTCCATCACTGCTAACAATAGTTTGGAAACCATGTGCCAGTAAATAGACCCCAAACCTTCGTAGGCATAAAAAGTGCCCGATCTTCCGGTAAATGCTTTGTGGTTAAAAACTTTTTCAAAAATTTCTAAAACCAAAGATTTGTCTTGGTTTACCAAAGATTGGTATTCCGAATCTAATTGGTTTAAAGCCAAATCCAAATCACCTGCATTTTTAAAGTTTCCGTTAAAGTGATATCCTCCTTTTACATCTTTGGTGATGATTTGTTGGTTGTTTTTCTCTAGCAAAGTTTTTAATAACTCAGAAGAATGTACTTCAGCAGCTGGAATGTTATTTCGTTGTAAAAATCCGGGTAATTCTTTGTTAGGATACAACAAATAACTGTATTGATCTTGCCTGAACAAAGCACTGCTTTTTAGTCCATCTAGTACTTTTAATGCTTCTTTGGCTGATAAAAACTCGGAGCTTAACACGGCAACTTGCCCTTCTAACATTTCACTTAAATAGTTAACAGAAAATGTTTGGTCATTTACAGAAAGTAAGTTGTAGGCATGGTATAAGTGGTCTGCTCTTTCGTTTGCTTTGATAGAATGCTCCAAAAACTGCAAGCTTACTTTGGTGAATTGCTTTAATCCATCGATAGAGATGGTTCTTTTTTTACCCCAAAAACCGTTTTGGTAAATATGTGTTCGGTAATCAGAAGCTGCTTTTCCTAAAGCATCTGCAATTTGTTTGCGTTGTTCGTTTGAAATACTGCCATTAAGTGCAGTTTCATGAGCCAACAAAGTTTCACGAATGGCATGATAAAACTCTACCATTTCGTTGGAAATTTTGATGTTCTCTAAAGAAGTTTCTCCCAAAACACGATCCATCCAAGTGAGGAATCTTCGCAAGTAATACAAGGTTACCATCGAAATTCCGTTTCCAACTAAGGCATTGTTGGCATCGTTCCATTCGGGTCGTTGGGTGTTCATCCAAATACCACCTTCTGGAATAAGGTTTGAGATTTTAGCCAAAACCGTAGCCATGATTTTCTCTAAAAAATTTACATGGTAAATTTGGTTTTCACCGGTTTTTAGTAAAGCACCATCTGCCCCTAAAGTTTCTCTTTCTTTGCGAATTTCGGTATCCCAATGATGGTCAAAATCAATGGTGTCTTTTGGGTTTTTTAAAATGTCTTCATACGATTTGATGCGATAAGGCACCGCTGCATATACAAACATTTCTTGGTCTAACCACTGTTGAACTTTTCCGGGGAAATAATCTTCAGTAAATTCTAAAAACTTTAAAAGATAAATGATTTGATGGTCTCCCCAATAACCGATATAGGACCAAGGGTCGTCCGGTTCGATGGTTTCCCAATCAAAACCTCCTTTGGTCACACGATATGGATTGTAGCCATCAAAAGTGGAAGCGTTTAAAAACTTGCTCACCATTCCATCCATAAACATTGGATAGGAATGGGCTAATGCTTCCCAGTTTTGGAAAATATCTCTCCAATTGCCTTCGTAATCTAAAATTTTAGAACCATCTACTTCGTTTCGGGTATTGATAGAAAATTTGTTCCACGGACGAGAAGGGTCTCCGTGTCTTCTACTAAATTTTAAAGGCAAATATTCGGTAGCTAATCGTTTGAAATCTTTATCGTTACTTGATTTAATTTGAAGTAACAAATCTGTATAACTAAATGTTTCTGCAAGACCTTGAATAAATGCATTTTGATTTTTAAATACCTCATTATTTGCCTTTTTCAGATAGGCAACAAAATCTGCTTTGTCTATTTGGTAATTAAAATCAAAAATACCACCACGCATGATGTTGAAAAGCGTGTTTGAAAAATGTCGGGCATCTTTTAAGTTATCTTCCGAAAATTGTAAACCATCTGCAGCTGCATTCAAACGGATGAGGTTTTGGGTACCTAATTGAACATCCTTAGCAATTTCATTTGCTAAATCTTTATTTTGTTCTATGCTTTCAATAAGTGCAATTACTTGTGCATGGTTGAGGTTAACGTTGGCAACGGTTTGCCAGGTTTTACTTTCATTTGTCGAAAGATTCATTTTAGTATGTACAAAATAAGCTCCTTTTTCTGCTTTTACATCGGTTTCTTGATGAATGGCTTTTCCATTTCTAAAAGCATCTAACTGCAAGGAAGAAACCAAATAAGAAGCGTTTTGCAAACCAATACTCCACACCACATTGGCTTTTAAAGCTTCGCTTGGCTCAGCTTTATCTACAATAATGGCACTTAGTGCATAAATACCTAAGCCGGTGTTGGCATCTAGCTCGTTTCGTTTGTAGGCATCTACCAAATTACTGCTTGCTCTTTGTAAATCGCTACTCACCGAAGCAGGAAGTAAATTTTGTAAACCATCTAACAATTCTACCGAAATGTCTTTATCAGAAGAATGATGGATTAATTCGGAAGTTTTTACAAACCCAAATTGGTTGGATGAACTCCATTGATAGCGAAATGTTAGTTGTAAATCGTGGTTGATTTCTTCAAAAATAACTTTATTTCCAAATTGGTTTTTATACAAATTTCTTTGTACAGAATATTGTCCAGATTGTCTGATAGAAAAAGGTTCCCATAGATGTACTACTCCGTTTTTAGTTACTCTAAAAATCGATTTGCTCCCCGTAATTTCAGCAGATTCTGTTATTTTATCATCGGTATAATAAGGGAACAACGAAAATTCTGCATTTTTTCTACCAGCACTAAGCCCTCCGTTACTTGATATAAACATCCAGTGATCGGAATCACTAACAATGCTCATAAAAAACGGACGTAGGGTGTCTACATTGCTTATTTTAAAGTAATTTTCACCATAATAGGTTTCGACATTCAAATCAGTTGCTGGTGCAGATAAATTCATTGTAAAATCTAAATAGTTGATAAAATTGGACAGATTAATTTTTTTGTTTGTATACTCTAACGTAGTCGATGATCATTTTTTGTGGAAAAGGAGTTCCTAAATTTGGAGCTCCTACATAGTTACCACCAACAGCTACGTTTAAAATCATGAAAAAAGGATGGTCAAACACCCACTCCCCTCTGGCTTGTACTTCTGACTTAGTAATTCGGTGGTATAAAAAACCATTTACAAAAAAGTCAATTTTATTGGCATCCCACTCTACTGCATAAGTGTAGTAATCAGTGTCAAAACGAGCATTTTGCAGGCCATAAGTTCCGGACAATGCATCTGCTCCTGAAAAACCAGGGCCATGAATACTTCCGTTGATGATAGAAGGTAATTGCCCTCTTAATTCCATCACGTCAATTTCACCGCATTGTGGCCAACTAACTTCGTTTATGTTATTTCCTAACAACCAAAATGCTGGCCATAAACCTTGTCCGTATGGAGTTTTTAAACGAGCTTCAAATTTGCCATATTTCTGATCAAAAATTCCTTGAGTTTTTATGCGGGCAGAAGTAAATTGAGCCCCTTGAAAATTTTCTCTTCTGGCAGTAATAACTAAATTACCATTGCCATCCATAGAAACGTTTTCGGGACGGTTGGTGTAGGTTTGTTGTTCAAAATTCCCCCAACCATTACTTCCGGTACCTAAGTCGTAGGTCCACTTGGTTGGATTTGGTTGCGTTCCGGCTGCTTCGTTAAATTCATCAGCCCAAACCAACTCCCAATTTCTTGGTTCTAATTTTTGCTCAGTTTCGCTTGAGCAACTGTATGTAGTTGCGATTAAAACAGCGAATACTAAAGGTGTTATTTTATTTAGTTTCATGATTTCTTGTTAGTTATTGTTATAGAAATAGATATTATCTACGTATAGCACACTGCCATCTCCACCCTCAAAAATGATTTGTGCCAAGTTGGATCTGCTTGCTAAATTTGGCATTGCAGCAAATGGAATATCTATGGAAATCCAGTTTTGCGAAACCAATGTAGGAGCCATAAAGGTGGTAGAATGTCTAGTATCATCACCACCACCAAAAGCACCATCTGCACCAAAATCAACCACAATAATTCGAAGTTGTCTGCCTGGTGCTATTGGTCCTGGAATAAAGAAATCGGCATGAAAATGTGTCATTCCGGTTGCATTAACCGTAGGAGAACTAAATTCTATACCAACAAAATTGAAAATTTCATAATTTAAAATATTGTCGTTATTCACAACAAAATCGTTTGAAACAGTAGTTTGCCAAGGTTGCCAATAACCATTATAATAGTTCACCGGAACATTATTATAAGCATCAGAAAAAATAGAGATAACCTTGTTGGCAGGTCGTGTAGGGGTAGGTGCGTGTAAAAAAGTACCTGTACAATTCACAGTTACACTTCCCGGAACTGCTACTCCATTAAAAGTGGCTGAAATTATTGCCTGCCCTTGGCTTTGTGCAGTAATCAATCCGTTGCTGTTAACAGTTGCAACTGCAGGATTGGAAGAAACAAAATTAAAGTAGTTTGGTGATGCCACAACTGCTAGATTTGCTCCGTTTGGCATGTTAAAAGTAGTTTGAATTCCCCCAACTTGTGAGGTTACCCCTGCAAATAAGCTGCGAGTTACATTGTTTCCATTTTCAATCATGGCTTGTGGATGTGCAATAGTACCTAGATTTTCAAATTTAATTTCGTCAATCCAAAGGGTGTATCCCAAGCCATTGGTAGCTTGTGTTCCGGCAGCATATCTAAACAAACCTCTTTCGTTGGTTAATTTAGATGGGTCTGGAATTGGAATGATAATTTTGGTCCAATTGGTGCCAATATTTACATTTTGGATTGATGTGATGTATTTGTTTTCAATAAAATCTTCTCCAAAACCAAATTCACCAACGGTAGTGCCTTGAGAGGCTTTTACCCAAAAAGTAAGAGCTGTAAATCCGGTTAAATTTCTTCCGCTTCCCATAGCTCTAAATATAGCTCCTGCATAATTTCCGTTGGGGTTGTTTGCGTTAGGAACATCAATTCGAATAGAGGCATTGCTGTTGTATCCTTGTGTATTGTCTACAGAAAAGGACTCAAAGTTGGAACCTCCATAAAACAAGATAAACTCATCTCCATTCATTCCCACAAAAGTATCGTTGAAAACATATGGGTTTTTAGAGAAGGATGCCTCCATTAAATCGGCATCATCGTTTTGGCAACCTATGAACATAATTGCCCCTAAGATGCTCAAATACTGTGGTTTTAGATTAAAAAACTTTTTCATAATCATTTATTTTTTTATTAATTTCCTATGTTGATGTGAATGTATGTTCTGATTTCCCATTCGTTACCGTTAGGGAATCCGATTGCATTAGGATTTACCGCAAAGCTACCGCCTGGCGTGATGGACTGTGTTGGATTGTATCTGTTAGAGAATTGGTCTAACGATCTCCACATACCTCTCAAACCTATTCTGGTTCCAGGCAACATAAACCAATCTGGTTTTCCTATTTCGGTTGAAATGTCGGCCATTAATTGCAATGGGAAAGTTAAGTTGAAGTCGCGGTGGTAGTCAAATGGCCCCCAATCGTTTACTTTAACGTGTGACATGAATTTTACTTTTTTGTAAATCATTCTTAAGTCCATTCCGTATCTTGAAATCATTCTATCACTATCACCATTTGCTTGTGCATCTCCTGCATACAAACCTGCTACCAATCCAAAATCAGCTCCTAATTTAGAAACTACTCTTCCGTGAAATTCCCACAAATCTGCTGCAGGAACTGCACCTGGAAAAGCGAATAATGTTCTACCATCTTGTAAAATACCAATAGCTGCATCCATAGTAGTTGGCATATGACGGAAAACTACTCCACCACTGAATGCAAAACGTGCATCTTCACTTCTGTCATTATCCCACTCATACATCCAAGTGCCAGGAGTTGGATCGAAAGTTAAAAGCAATTCAGCAGAAGTTTGTTCTCGGTTGGCTCTTACTACAAATGGATCATCTAAGATGTTTCTCGGACGAGCTGGAGTATTGGCAATAGCTGTTACAGGCCCTTCCAATGGCTTTTGCCATAAAAAGTTAGGGGCAATTTGTAATTTTCCGATTTGGTAAGTAAATCCACTCAATACATTGTATTGGTTACCGCTACCACTATCTTTTAACCTCCATCCGGTAAATGTTTGTGTTGCATCAAATCCACCTTGTGCAACCAAACCTTGTGCAGCAGCTTGGCCATACCAATTGAATTTTCCACCAGTATAAGTAAATTTAACTTTACCTCCCCAATTGTCTTTTCCTTCAATTCGGTTAACAAATACTTGCTCTGTGCCGTTATTTTCTCTCATTACCTGGTATTCTCTACCATTTAATGGCTGACCTCCCCAAATACCTCCTAAATCAACAGTGAATTTGTTGAATTTTCTTTGTAAGTGTAAGGTCAATCTTCTGGTTTTTGGCATTGGTACAGCAAAAGAACTTTCAGAAGCATCTTGTTGGTCTAGATCTTCATGGAAAATAGTGGTAAAGCGGAATTTGGCAATATCTCTTTGGTACTTCAACAAAATTGCAGGGTTCGCTCCCCACCATAATTGTGGACCAAAAGCCATTTTTAGACCTTTGAACATTTTTTTGCCTTCCATTTCAAATCCAAAAGGAGCAATACCATTATAGATATCCATGTTTGGCCCGTAATTGGCCTCCGGATATAATCCGAAAAAGTCTCCTTCATAGCCCCAATGGTAGTGACCGGTTCGGTAAAAACCATCTAAATTAAAATATTCATGATCCCATTTATAGCTTGCACTATATACTTGTAATCGGTTTACATCTTGCATTTGAACCTCCCCATTTGCAGTTTGAACAAATACCGGACGACCCCTGTTTTCAAAGAATATCTCATCAATCGGATTTTGGGCAACATTTCCTAGGATGTTAAAATCTATATTTGCCGTCATGTTTCCAGTAGGTTTGCCCTCTACACCAAAATAGTACGATTGCATATGATCGAACCCTTTTTGGTTTGGAAAAGTAGTGCCATTTGGAACAGCAGCTTCCGGAGTGGTTGTTAAACTTCCACCGGTATTGAAGGTAGTAAATTCAGCACGCATTCGGCTGATTTTGATTTTGCCGTTGTTTTCGGCATTTAAAGCAGCTTTGTCGCCTCTTGCTCGTAAACCCGCATCGATAATTTGTGCTTTAGCAAAATGACTTTCGATATCTAATAGCGACTTACCAGGACCATAAGGGTCAAAAGAATGAATTTCCTTCAACAAATAATATGAGGTTCTTGGGAACAATTGGTAAAATCCGGCAGCATTGGTAGCTCCTTTGGCACAAATACCAAACCATTCTTCGTTCATGTTATTTTGTCCTTCTTGGTAATCAAACTGATATCCACCATTGCTCCAAGATGCATTGGTGTCATGTATATTTAGGTTTTTAGTTTGACCAAATTTCCACCAACCATCACTAAATTGAAACGTATATCCTCCTAATGAGTTTCCTGCTTTCCCCATTCCTGCGGCATTTTGGTAAATTTCTTTCCAATTTCCTTTTAAATAAAAAGCTTGTGCATTTTGGTCTTCTTCCATGGTTTTGGCATTGAATGCATCCGAACCAAATTCTGTTAATATTACTGGCTTGCCATATTCTTTTTTCACTCGGTCATATAGGTCACCAAATGAAACCCCTCGATACACGTTAATACCTAAGATGTCAACATCCGGACATTGTTTTGCGATGATATCTAAAAACAACAAATCACCATTACAAATGGCAACAGGATTGTTCGGGTTGATTGCTTTAATTGCTTTAGAAGCCTGGTTCATTAACTGGTACATAGGCACCCCTCTTTTTAAACCAACTTCTCTTCTTTGGTCTTCTTCATCCGGAAAGTCTTCGGTTTCGGCACCTGCCCAAAACAAGCCATAGTTATTTTCATTACCTAAAAGAATTAACAACAAACCACGGGTGTTTTTGTAGGTTTCTGCAATTTCTTTTACCTCATTCATCAATACGGTTTGTGTTTTGGCATCTGCATAATTGGTTACCGGAGTCCAAACCCCATCAATGGTTAAGCCATATCTACCAAAAGAATGGTTCAACATGGTATAAATTCCATAGGTATCATAAATGTATTCAATCCATTTTTTTGGAATTCCGGCATAAACCCTAATAGAGTTTACCCCCATGTTTTGTAGTAACGACATTTCATCATCAAGTGCTTTTTTAACAAAAGCATCAGGCTGGTTCCATAAACTATAACTGTAATTGGTTCCAATTGGAAAATAATCCCAGTTCATTCCATTGATCATGACTTCTTTTCCGTTGACCAAAAGTTTGGAGCCGTTAGCAGAATTTTCTACTACTACTTTCTGATTTTGGGCTTGCATATTCCAACAGAAAGAAATGCAAAAGAGAAATACTAAAAAGTTTTTCATAAGTGATTAATTATTGAGTTTGGTTAATTTTTGTTTGAAATCTAATTTATGTCAACAAAAAAGTCAAAAAGTTGTTGTATTCTTACTTTTTCAAATCAATTATTGTGTAAGACAAAAAAATAAAATCGCTTTATTTCGATTTCTATAAATTTAGTGGATAAATAACTACTTCCAAGATTTTGCATTTAAAAAGAACTATACAACGGATTAATTCGCGTTTTTTTTGTTAAAAAGATGAAATTCAGAACAATAAATAAAAATTAACCTGCTTAACTTTGGCATCTATAACCTTTTCGTATAGGATTTGTATAGGTAAAAGCAGCCCTGAAAGAAAACGATATCGTTTGAAATTTTGACAAAAAAGTCTGTAACGAGCCTTTTTAACATTTAAGATGAATTTAGTAAAAAGGTAAGGGAGAGAATCGTTTTGAATAAAAAAAGCCCAAACTAAAGTTTGAGCTTTTCGTGCGGGTGATAGGACTCGAACCTACACACCTTGCGGCACCAGATCCTAAGTCTGGCGTGTCTACCAATTTCACCACACCCGCAAGTAATGGTGTGCAAATATACGTAATGATTCTTATTTCACAATTTTTTGGATAAAATTCTCCCCATAATCCCTATTTTTACGTTTTAAATTTTAATCCATGGATAATAGATCTTCCTATGTTCAACAGAACAAAGAACGTTTTATAAACGAACTAATTGAATTGTTAAAAATACCATCGGTAAGTGCAGATCCAGCTTATGCACAAGATGTTATAAATACTGCGGAAGCAGTTAAAACTAGTTTAGAAAAAGCAGGTTGCGATAAGGTAGAATTGTGCGAAACACCCGGATACCCTATCGTATATGGAGAAAAGATAATCGACAAAAATTTACCAACGGTACTGGTATATGGGCATTACGATGTACAACCACCGGATCCTATAGATTTGTGGGATTCTCCACCTTTTGAACCTGTTATCAAAACCACACCGATACATCCGGAAGGAGCAATTTTTGCACGTGGTTCTTGCGATGACAAAGGACAAATGTACATGCATGTAAAAGCATTTGAGTACATGATAGCTAACAACTGTTTGCCTTGTAATGTTAAATTTATGATTGAAGGAGAAGAAGAAGTTGGTTCAAAATCGTTAGGATGGTTTGTAGAAAGAAACCAAGAAAAATTAGCCAATGATGTGATTTTAATTTCCGATACCGGAATGATTTCTAACCAACAACCATCTATAACCACTGGATTGCGTGGGTTAAGTTATGTAGAAGTGGAGGTTACCGGACCAAATCGCGATTTACATTCCGGATTGTATGGTGGAGCTGTAGCCAACCCAATTAATGTTTTGGCTAATATGATTGCTTCTTTGCACGATGAAAACAACCACATCACCATTCCCGGGTTTTATGATAAAGTAATCGAACTTTCAACCGAAGAGAGAGCAGAAATGGCCAAAGCACCTTTTAGTTTAGAAAACTATAAAAAAGCTTTAGATATAGAGGATGTGTATGGAGAAGCAGGTTATGTAACCAACGAAAGAAACTCTATACGTCCTACCTTAGATGTAAACGGAATTTGGGGTGGTTATACCGGAGAAGGAGCAAAAACAGTTATTGCTAGCAAGGCTTATGCGAAAATTTCGATGCGTTTGGTGCCAGACCAAAACTGGGAAGAAATTACGGAGTTATTCCAAAAACACTTTGAAAGTATTGCACCAAAAGCCGTAAAAGTAAAAGTAAAACCTCACCACGGTGGGCAAGCTTATGTAACACCTATTGATAGTATAGGTTATCAAGCTGCAAACAAAGCGTATACCGAAACTTTTGGAGTTCCTGCTATTCCGGTTCGTTCCGGAGGAAGTATTCCAATTGTTGCTTTGTTTGAAAAAGAATTGAAATCTAAAACTATTTTAATGGGCTTCGGGTTAGACTCTGATGCTATCCACTCACCAAACGAACACTACGGGATTTTTAATTACTTAAAAGGAATTGAAACTATCCCATTGTTTTATAAGTATTTTGTGGAGATGAGTAAGTAAATCAACCGCAAATTTTCAAATTAAATAACCGTTTATTCCGTGGAGTAAACGGTTATTTAATTTTGTTAATTGTAATATAGTTCCAAAAAACAAAATTGTTTTTATATTTGTAATCATTTTGGAAAACATGCGAATAGTAACTTTTTCTAAAATAAAAGAATTTGTAATGCAACATCCTAGTGCAGATGTTGCTTTGAGAGATTGGTACTATAAAACAAAACGGAGTGAATGGGATCATTTTAATGACATAAAAAGAACGTTTAACTCTGTTGATAATGTTGGAAATAATCGTTTTGTTTTCAATATAAAAGGGAATGATTTTAGGTTAGTTGCTATTGTTATTTTTGCTTCCAAAAAAGTTTACATTCGGTTTATTGGAACACATGCAGCGTATGATAAAATAGATTGCTTAAATTGTTAAATGAGATGAGAAACATTCAATCAAAAAAAGAATATCAAGCAGTTTGCGATCGTATTGAAGAGTTGTTGGCAATTGTAAATAACGAAACTCCTACAAACGACAAGAACTTTATTGAGTTAGATTTGCTTTCTGATATGGTAGCTGACTATGAGGAAAAGTATGAACCAATTGGGTTGCCAACACTTGTAGAAGCCATGAAATTACGCATGTATGAACGCGGATTAAATCAAAAACGCTTGTCTGAATTATTAGGAGTTAGCACTTCTCGGGTAAGCGAATACCTCACAGGAAAAAGTGAACCACCTTTAAAAACTGCACGTGATATTAGCCGTAAACTTGACATTGACCCAACGATAGTTTTGGGTGTTTAATCAATTTCTATATTCAATTTACACCGTTTATTCTGTAGTACTACCATTTCTTCACCGAATCTCTTTTTCGTAATTCGGTTCGAATAATTACTTTTTGAGGTGCAATTTTTTCTCCTTTTTGGCTGGCTTCTATTTCATCTATCAACAACTTGGCAGCAGCAGCTCCAATTTCTGGCCCATGCTGGCTGATGGTTGATAAAGATGGAGTTAATCTTCTAGACCAAATACCATCTGCAAAACCAATTACAGAAATTTGGTCTGGAATTTTCTTGCCCATTTGCAAGCAACGTTTCATTACGTATGTGGAACTATGTTCATCAGCACATAAAAAAGCATCGTATTTTTCTTCCTTTAACAGCTTTTCAATCCGCTCATTAAAACTTTCTTCAGAATTGGTTCGAATAATTTGATTGGCATGAATTTCTTTACCCAAATCTTTCAATGCTTGCAAGTAACCCTCCGCTCTTAATTGCCCAACACTTAAGTTTTCGATGCACGATAAAAACGCAATGTTTTTACAACCAGAATGTACCAAATAAGTAACCGCTTCTTTACAAGCTTCTACATCATCCACCACTACCAAACTACACTTTACATCTGGTAAAGCTCTGTCAAACATCACAATTGGCAAGCCGTCTCTTAAAACATGCTGAAAATGTTGGGTTAAATTTTTTCGTTGAGATTCTTCCGCAACCGATAAAATAAAACCATCTACCACACCATTGCTTAGCAAATCTAACGCTTGTTTTTCTTTCACAAACGATTCGTTGGAAATGTAAGTAATCACGGTGTAACCTCTTTCGTTGGCTGTTTTTTCAATACCACTAAAAACTTTCGCAAAAAAAGGATTCAAAATATTCGGAATCACTACTCCAATGGTTTTGGTTTGCTGACTCTTAAGTCGTTGTGCCAAAGCATTTGGTTTGTAGTTACGCAACGTAGCATACTCTTGAATGCGTTGTTTGGTCGATTCGCTAATTTCAGGGCTATCACTCAACGCTTTGGAAACAGTAGAAACTGCTACTCCAAGTTCATTGGCAATTTGTTTGAGGGTTGCTTTGCTCTTCATTGGATGTTTTTTTGGTTTTATGCTAAAGCCAAGTAAAAGTACAAACTTTTAAAAATATAAAACGTTCTTATTTTGTAATTTGCATCACAAAAAATCAAATTTATGTGGGATGTGTTGATTATTGGTGGTGGAGCTGCAGGATTTTTTACTGCAATTAATGTAAAAGAAAAGAATCCGAAATTAAAAGTTGCTATTTTAGAAAGAGGAAAAGAAGTACTTACCAAAGTAAAAATTTCTGGAGGAGGAAGATGCAATGTAACCCATGCTTGTTTTGAACCAAATGTTTTAGTAAAGAATTATCCGAGAGGAGAAAAAGAATTGCGTGGACCTTTTCATCAATTTCATCCACAAAATACCATGGATTGGTTTGCCAAAAGAGGGGTAAAAACCCATACAGAGGCAGATGGAAGAATGTTTCCTACTACCAATAATTCCCAAACAATCATCGATTGTTTTTTAGAGGCCTGTTCCCAATTACAAATTCCGATTTTAACCAATCATTCGGTGCAAAGCATACAATTTAATCCACCATCTTGGGAAGTACAAACCACCAACGGATTGTTTACTGCTTCAAAAGTTGTAGTAACAACCGGGAGCAATCCGAAAATATGGGATATGTTACAAGAGTTGGGGCATCAAATAGTACCATCGGTTCCTTCGTTGTTTACTTTTAATATCAAAGATGAAAGAATTAGCGATTTGATGGGAGTTTCCCATTTGGTGGAAATTAAAGTAAAAGGGAGTCATTTAGTTTCTAATGGTCCGATGTTAATTACCCATTGGGGAATGAGTGGTCCGGCTATTTTAAAATTATCTGCTTGGGGAGCCAGAATTTTAGCAGAAAAAAACTACCAATTCGAAATTCAAATCAATTTTGTACCTGATTTGAAACAGGAAATGCTAAGAGAACAATTACTACAAATTAAAAATGACCAACCTAAAAAGAAAATTACCAAAAATCCTATTTTCGGACTCACCCAACGATTGTGGGAAAAGTTGGTATTGGCTTCAGGAATTTTAGAGGGCCAAACTTGGGCAGATACCAACAAAAAACAAATGAATCAATTGGTGTTTCAACTTACCGAAGCTACATTTACAGTAAATGGCAAAAGCACTTTTAAAGAAGAATTTGTCACCGCAGGTGGTGTGCAATTAAAAGAAGTTAACTTTAAAACTTTAGAAAGCAAAATTTTACCAGGATTGTATTTGGCAGGAGAAGTGTTGGATATTGATGCGATTACCGGGGGGTATAATTTTCAAAATTGCTGGACCGGAGGATGGTTAATTTCCGAACACATTTCCGTTAAGTAATCCCCAGTTTAGAATGGTTTTATAAAGTAATATTCCAAACAAAATCATACAGAAAAATACCTTCATAAAAGTGGAAGCCAAAAAACCAACAAACGATCCAACAGCTGCTTTGAGTGCTCCTTTCGGATTGTTAGCATTGTGGTAAATCTCTCCAATAAAAGCTCCTAAAAAAGGGCCAATTAAAAATCCGAATGGTGGCAAAAACAAGCCAACTACCAAGCCAATATTGGTTCCCCATACTCCGTAGGAGCTTCCTCCAAATTTTTTGGTTCCTTTAGCAGGAATCACATAATCCAAAATACTAACTAACAACGTAAAAAACAGCGTGATTCCGAGTAACCAATACGACATTTCTATTCCCGGAATAAAGAAAAACAACAACAATCCAGCCCATGCAAGTGGAGGTCCGGGTAAAGCAGGTAAAACACTTCCTAGAATGCCAAAAATAATCAACATAAATGCTAAAACGAGAAGGGTGAGGGTGAGCATGGCTTTATTTTAATTCACTCAAAGATATTTCTTTTTTCCACAAGTTTTTACCTTCTTTGTCTTGCAAAAGCAAGGTGATTTTTCGGTTGTTTTTATCTCCAGAAAATTGCATCAACCCAAAGGCATGTTGTTGAAATAAGCTGCCAGGCACTCTGTTTTGGTTATTTTCTTTCTCAGCACTTTTGCTTACCCCAGAGGTTAGCGGAGAAACCGTCCAATCGAACAAAGGATAAGCATCTATTCGATTCCATTGCGAAAGTTCTGAAAAATGTCGGTCACCCGATAAAAACATAACTCCGGTGATTTGGTTTTTGGTAATTTCTTCTAACAAAGTAGCTCTTTCTTCTGTATAATTGGCATAATTTTCAAAAGTAGCAGCAGTATTCAAGGTTTGTCCACCAATACAAATAATTTTAAAATTGGCTTTGGAGCCACTTAAAGCATCCATCAACCATTGCAATTGTTCTTTGCCAAGCAAGGTTTTATCTCCGGTTTTTCGATCATTAGGACTTCTAAAAAAACGATTGTCCAATAAATAAAATTCTGCATCACCCCAAGCATGCACGCTAAAAACACCTTCGGTTTGGTTAGGATGCATGCCATAGGTTTTGTTTCCCCAAAAATCTTTAAAAGCTTGCTGTGAAATATGTTTTAAATAAAAACTTCTATCGCTATCGTTTGGTCCAAAATCGTGGTCGTCCCAAATGGCAATGTTTTGTGCAGTTGCCAACAAAGGTTGTAGTTCTTTGATGCCTCTAGCATGGGTGTATCGGTGGTAAATTCCACTTTTTGAATTGTAATCGGCTTCGCGTAAGTAAATATTATCTCCCATCCACAACATTAAGTCGGGTTTGGCATGGTAAATACTGGTAAAAATATCGTATCCGCTTCCATAAGGTTTACCAGGTCTGTCTACTTCCGGTTCGTTAACATAGGTACAACTCCCCAAGGCAACCGTAAAATCAGGAGCAGAAGTTCTCCATTCCCATAAAACTTTTGTTTGAAAAGTGGTAGGATAGGCAAAAGTTACTTTTTGTTGGTTGATGTATAAATCGTATTGGTATTTGGTACCGGGTTTTAAACCAGTTAAAATTAATTTAGTGGTAAAAGCGTTTTCTTCAGAAGTAATCTTTTTCTCTGAATCCTTTTTAACAGATGTAACTTTATCTTCCCAGTAATTTACATGCACTGTGGCACTTTCCTTGGTTTGTACCCAAAGCAATACTTCTGTCATTTCGCAATAGCCCAACATTGGACCGGATTGTAATAAATCAGCCTGTGCAAAAGTTGTAAAGCTCACAAGTATCCAACAAAAGGAAATCCATCTTCTCATTAAAAAGGAATTTAGTAGTTTGTACAAAGATAATCATCCCCTTTTTTTACGATTGGTTTGTAACATGAAGATTTCATTAAATTAGGTTTGCTTTTAGTTACAAGATGCATTGTATAAAAATTTGTATTTTTGACCATGCTTTTTTACCAACGGATAGCGTTTTACGGTTTTATAGGGATCACTTTTTTTTCTTGTGATTACCTACAAAAAGATATTCCGAATGAAAAAGAGTTGTTAGAAAAAAGACTCCAACAAGTCAATTGGAAATCGCTTACAGCTTATCCTGTTTTGGCCAATTGTGACACTTTGGAACAAAAAGAAGCCCAAAAATTATGTTTGTTGCAAACCGTGCATGATAGTTTGCAAAAATATTTATTGCAAGAATCGCATTTGCAAATGAAAGAAATAGATACCATGCAAATGTTGGTTGGTATTTCTGCTAAAGGCGAATGGAGCTTACAAACCCAACCTGCCAATTCTGATTTTTATCAAATGGAATGTGCGTTGCTAAAAAAACTACAAACCATTCCGGTAAAAGAACCAGCTCAAAAAGAAGGAATTCCAGTACAAATTCAGTGGCAAATTCCGATTGTTTTGTCATGGAAAAACTAGGGTTGGTAGTTACAAGATAATTTTTTAATTCCAAGGAGTTATAAAACCAATGATTGTTTATGAAAATCGCATTCATTTTATTTTTTATGGTGTTTGTAAGTTGTAAAGAAAAAGTAAGAGAAATCAATTCAATTAACAATGAATTAAAAGAATCAACTGAAAACACCACAACAAATAAAGATAAAAAAGAGAACGTGGTGGATTCTGTTAAAATCATCTCCTCTAAATTTATTTGGTATAATGAAAATTCAGACCCTAAAAAATTTGTAATTGAAGAACCTGATATTGAAGATTTTTGTAAAAATTTCCCTTCAGAAAGTAAAAAGTATTTTCCTTTAATCAGAAAAAGGTATCCATTAGATTTTAATGAAGACTTTTTTTTAAGATGTTACATTTTTTTACTAGGAGATGCTAGTGTTTTTGAAGATATTGATTTTTCAAAATTGAATGATGAACAAAAAAGAATAGTAGAATTAAACTTCAGAAATTTTAATATATCTATACAACAAAATAAATAGGCAAAATGCACTTTTGAAATCTATGAAAGATTCAATTATTAAATGTCTTTGATTTTTATAGGGGATATTTGTTGGGGTTTTGTGCGGTATGAAATATTGAGTAAACATATACTAGTTTTTCGCTTTCATAGATTTCAAAAAACACCAAATAGGGTAAAGTTTTAAAAGGTACGGCTCTAATCTTGTTGTATCTAAACTGAAAAAAAGGATTTAGTTCTAATGTATCTAAAACTTGATTAAGTTCTTGCTTGAAGGTATTTGCACCGTTTTCAGATTTACGGTTATAGTAATCTATAGCTTTTTCAAGATCCGAATCAGCTATGTCTGAAAACAGTATGTTATAAGTTGTGCTTTTTGTTGATGTCACTTCTAGAAATAAATGTCATTTTATCTTGTTCTAATGCCTTATCAAGTACTTTTTTTTGTGCATCAGAAATTTCCAACAAATCTTTATTATCATTAGGAATTATGATAATCTCTACGCTTTTTGCATTAAAATCTTTTGGCAGCGATACTTGAAATGTATGGTCGTTAACCTCTACAAACTGTCTAATTGCGTTCATAGTTTACGTTTTAAAAAATTAATTAGACAAATATTGTAACTAATTAATATACAAATTTAAAGCTTTTTTGTTTATTAATTAATCCAAATGCAGCGTTTGATACTGAATCGATGAAAAATTTGCTTATTTGGAAATTTTTGTCAGGATTAATTTCTACAAAATCGAAGATTTTTGTCGACCGTTAGGAAAATTATACAATATCTTAATTTGAGTTTAAACTTGATAGGATTACTTAAAGAGTTACAAGCCGTGATTGGCATTTACGGGTATTTTCTCCCTTTCCAAGTATACTTCCCACGAGCAGCCAATACAAAAACGCTTAAAGTAATTAACGGGTAACAATACCAGCTTAGGAAAAAGTTATTAGGAGATTGTTTCCAAAACTGAGCACTTTTGTGTTGTAACCATCCATCTATAACAAATTTTAAGATTAAAATTCCAAGCCATTGGAATTGATAAGTACCTAAAAACTGAAAAAGAGCCACCCAAAACATTATTTGGGTAGCTACCAAATGCCATCCTACTGCCTTCGGAAACCAATTTTGGTATAATTTGGTTTTACTTGCCCACCTAGTCCTTTGTGGTAAGATTTTTTTCCAATTTTTTACCGCAAAAGTTTGTACCAAAGCATTGGAGTCTGACAAAAAATGAGTTTGTTTTGGGTGTTTTTCCAAAGCTTTGAACAGTAAAAATACATCGTCACCACTAGCCAAATGTTCACTTCCTTGGTAGCCGTGATGTTCAAGAAAAAAACTTTTAGAAAAACACAAATTTGCCCCGTTGCACATGAGTGGTTTGTTCCAATAAAATCCAGCCATAGTCATGCTTTGCAAACTAATAAAATCCCATTGTTGGTACTGGTTCCAAAAGTTATTTTTGGCAACAATTAACACAGGACCAGCTACTAAAATGCTATTTGAAAATTGTTGTAAATGATGGTCAAAAGTTTGTAACCAACTGTTTTGCAGTACTACATCAGCATCCGTGGTTAGGATCCAATCGTTTTTAGCAAGTTGTACTCCTTTGGTAATAGCTTCTTTTTTAGGAGAAGCAGAGGTCAGTTCCGCAGAAATGTAATGATGGTTTACTGAGATTAGAGGGAGGTAAGGAGTAACCTGATTTCCATCTTCTATTAAAATGACTTCCCATAAATCTCGAGGATAATTAATAGCTTCTAAATTTGCCAATAATTGAGGTAAATTCTCTTCTTTTCTGTGCACAATAATTACAGAAAAGCTGTTTTTTGGAGAAACATATTGGGAAGCTTTATTTCGTTTTTGGTATAATGGTACCATCCAAAATACCACTAATGGCAAGTACCAAACAAGGAATAAAACCACCCACATCATGATCTGGAAGGGATTTTTAAACCTACAATCCCGATTAATCCTACTGAAATAGGTAATACCACATTGTACAACCAAATAATCAAACTGGCAAAAAGCACTTCACTTTCTGGAATTTGAATTTTACCGAAAATAAAAATTCCCACACTTCCTTTTACTAAAAAATCTAAAAACTGAAAACTTGGCAAACTACTCGATATAAAATACATCGCTGCAATGGCTGCCATCAATTCCGGGTAAACAGTGGTTGATCCTAAAACGTAAAAAATCATGACATATTGGTGAGAAAAACACACATATCTACCTACAGATAAACCAAATACTTTTTGTTGCATGTTGCTTGGGACTTGTTTCCATTTTTGCACCAAACTTGCTAAAGTATAACCTTTAACTTTAAAATTTTTAATCAAAACATATACCAATAAAAAAAGTACAATTACCATTAAAATAATTCCAACCACCATTTTAAAATGCAACATCCACAATCCTACAATTCCAAATAATATTGTGCAAATCATTTGCATACCATTGCACACAAAGTTGTAAAACACCACCTTTTTAGCGAATATTTTTTTAAAAAAAATAGTTTTGGCTGCATATTCTCCAATACCATTTGGGGTAATTACTGCAAATGCAATCGCACTCATTACCTGTTTGGTTGCTTGCCACAAATTGGTTGCTTGTATATGATTTGCCAGTATTTTCCATTTTAAAATTTCTAAAAACCGATTAAAAAATGCCAAAACAAGTAAACCCAACAAGATTTTATATGAAAAATGATTGTTTACTTTTTCTACAAAACTTTTCCAATCTCCAGCTGTTTTGTCTTTAAAGCTACTTACTAGTACAGTTATTGCCAAAGCAATAATCAATATTTTTAAAATAGTGCCCCAAATTTCTTTAGATTTGTAAGAAGAAAAGTTCATAGCCTTGCAAAAGGTTCAAAATTTCTTCAAAAGTAATTATTCAAAAGGGATTATTTGTCCCAATTTAGTACCAATGTCCAACGAAAAAGTCATTTTAGGAATTGATCCGGGAACTACCATCATGGGTTTTGGATTGATTAAAGTATGGAATAAAAAAATGGAATTTTTGCAACTCAACGAATTGTTGTTGCACAAATACGATGATCATTACTTAAAATTAAAAATCATTTTTGAACGTACGATAGAATTAATCGATACCTACCATCCGGATGAAATTGCCATCGAAGCTCCTTTTTTTGGAAAAAACGTACAATCGATGCTTAAGTTAGGAAGAGCTCAGGGAGTGGCTATGGCAGCCGGATTATCCAGACAAATTCCAATTACCGAATACGAACCAAAAAAAATAAAAATGGCCATTACCGGTAACGGAAATGCAAGCAAAGAGCAAGTGGCAAAAATGTTGCAACAATTATTAGGCTTAAAAGAACTGCCAAAAAATTTAGACTCTACCGATGGTTTGGCCGCAGCAGTGTGTCATTTTTTTAATTCCGGAAAAACCGAACTCGGAAAAAAATATACCGGTTGGGAAGCATTTATCAAGCAAAATGAAAACCGTGTAAACAAATAGCATGCATTTAGAAGAACTTTACCAATATTGTCTTTCCAAACCTTTTGTAACGGAGCATTTTCCTTTCGATCAAGATACCTTGGTGTTTAAAGTACACGGAAAAATGTTTTGTTTGACTACTTTACACGATTGGGAGGTCGGAAAACCAAGTGTGAATATCAAATATCCATCAGAAGAAATAGAAGAATTGCGGGCCAATTTTGATGCAGTGCAACCCGGATACCACATGCATAAAAGTCATTGGAATACCGTTTATTTAAACCAAGATGCAACTGATCGTCAAATTTTTGAATGGATACAATTGTCGTATGATTTGGTTTGGAAAAGTCTCCCTGCAAAAGTTCGAAATTAGATATAACCAACCATCAAAAATAGTATTTTTGAAAAAAAATTCGTCATGTTAGATTCCTTAAAGAAAATTTTAAACGAAGACCAAGACCCAAAGGCTATTGAAAAAATTACTTCGAAATTGCAAAATCTGATGATGAGCAACGAGGAAGTAGGATACATTGCAGTGCAAAAAAAACCTGCGGTAAATTTATTGCCCGATGCCATAGTAGCAACCAACAAAAGGTTGTTGGTTTGTAAGCCTAAAAATTTAGGCCTGTCAATGGAGTTTGTTGACTTTGATTGGAAAGATGTAAAAGCATGTTTTATGAAAGAAGGAATTTTAGGAGCAGAGTTTACCTTTACCACCCAGACTGACTTGACCCAAACCATGGATTACTTGCCTAAAAACCAGGCAAGGAAATTATATACTTTTACCAAAGAGCAGCTAGAGACATCAAAAAATACTCCGGAAGCAACTCATATTCCACCTTCGATAGAAATTACTTCAGAAGAGCCTTTAGTGGTATCAACTTTTTTGGAAGCAGAAATCATAACACCAGAGGTGGAAGAAATCAACCCGGTTGCAACGGAAAATGGTTTTTTAAACAACGAAGCTCCACTACAAAGTTTGAGTAAAGACGAGTTGTTTGCAAAATTACAGAACTATAAAAAATTGTTGGACAATGGTCTCATTTTACAAGGCGAGTACGATGCCATGAAAAATGAAATTTTAAAGTATTTGTAGTTTTTTCTTCTTGTGTGACATAAGTCACAAAACAACTGTTTCATAGTTTGTAATTTTATACTTGAAAATCAACCTCTTGTTTCAGCAAGTATAAAATAATTCTTATGAAAACAACCGTAGTAATTGGTGGCAACTTTGCAGGAATCACCGCAGCTTTAGAATTAAAAAGAAAAGGCAAAAATCAGCACCGAGTAGTAATGGTGGATAAATCTCCTTTGTTCTTATTTATTCCTTCTTTAATTTGGGTGCCATTTGGCAGAAGAGAAATCAAAGATATTTCATTTAGAAAAGACGAATTATTGCATAAAAAAGGCATTGAATTTATTCATGACGAAGCCATTAAAATAGATCCCAACCAGCAACAAGTTTATTTAAAAAAAGGAGAGCCAATTGCGTATGATCATTTGGTAATTGCTACCGGACCAAAAGTGAAGTACGATGTAGCTCCTGGGGTAGCAGAGCATGCTTATTATATTGGCACTCCTGATGGTGCCATGAAAACAAGAAAAGCTTTAGAAGAGTTTAAAAAGAATCCAGGGCCAATTGTAATTGGAGCTACCCAAAGTGCAGGATGTATGGGTGCTGCTTATGAGTTTTTATTTAATGTAGAAGAATGGCTTCGTAGCCAAAATATTCGAAAAAAAGTAGACTTACATTGGATTACTCCAGAAGATTACCTTGGTCATTTCGGAATTGATGGCATGCCCATGGGAGAAACGATGTTAAAAGCATTCATGAAAATGTTTCACATCCATTACCACACACAAGTTGGGGTAGAAAAAGTGACAGAAAACGAAGTTTACTTGACCAACGGAGAAGTTTTACAAAGTAATTTTACCATGTTGATGCCTCCGTTTGTTGGAGTGGAATTACTTACCAATTCACCTGAATTGCCTACCACACCAACCGGATATTTGCCTGTAGGAGAGGATTATCGTCATCCTGATTTTCCGAATATCTGGGCAGCAGGTATAGCAGTAGATGTTAAATTGCCGTTTACTCCTGGAAAAGTACCTTACGGATCCCCAAAAACAGGATATCCTTCTGATGAAACCGGAAAAATTGTAGCTGAAAATATTTTAAGAGTTGAAAAAGGAGAGCAAAAATTAGTGAAAAAAGCTTGGGGTCGAATTCCTGGTTTATGTATTATGGATGCCGGAAAAAAAGAAGTATTATTATTATCTAGCAGCTTGTTTAAACCAAGAACTTTCGCAATTATGATTCCAAATGTTTTGTGCGACTTTAATAAAGTATTGTTTGAAAAATATTTTTTATGGAAAACCCGAAACGGATATTCTTATCTTCCATAAAATAAGTTGTTTCATGAGTTGATTTTTAAAGGTGCCCGAAAAACAAGTAATTATGTAAGCTAAAACAAATGAAGCTTATAAATAAGTTTTCGGACACCTTAATTTTTTTACAACAAATCCGAACCGATTTTTAAACCAACAAAAATAGTTCTTGGTCTGCTAGGGCCATAAATATAGCTGGCATCTCTGTTTACACCAAAATCAAAATCGCGTTGAAAACTGTTAAAGATGTTTTGCACACCAGCATTTACTTGCAGTTGTACCTGATTTTTTAGAGAAAAAGTATAGGAAGACTTCCAGTTTACTTCCATAAAATCTTGGGTTCTTTTTAAGGTATCTTCATCAATAAATCCGGCATAGTGTGGGGTGTACATGCTTCCGGTATATACCAACGATAAGTTGTTTTGAAATTGTTTTACCGGAGCATAGGTAGCTAAGATGTTTCCGTAAAAATTAGGAGCTCTAAAAAAGTTTCTATTTTGATTGGTAAAGTTTTCACTCCATTGAACGGCTTCGTCATACATAGCTTGTTGGATGGTAACGGCACCCTGAAACTGCCATTGTTGTCCTGGAGCATATTTACCTTCTAAATTAATTCCATACACATTAGCACCTGCACCATTTCGTTTTTCCCAAAAAGTTTCGGTTAATTGTTCTAAAATAAACGGATTTTGCAAACGGGTGTAAAATAACTCAAAAGTAAATCCAGCTTCGCTATTTTCTCCTACTTTATTCCAATCTAATGATGTTAAAAAGCTGTGCGATGTTTCTGAAACCAATCCATCTGCTAGTACTACCAAAGCCACTTCACCGGCTGCAATTCGAGCATGAATGTCTTCAGAAAAAACTTGAGGAGCTCTAAAACCTTTGGCATAGCTGGTTCTCCATTGCAAATTGCTTTTAATATCGTATAACAAATTTAATCGAGGATTGATGATAATGTCTTCTTTGGTGGCATTATGAGCATCTGCTCTAAATCCTGCCATGATTTTAAATTTCGGAACTACCCTCCATTCTTGCTGTGCATAAAACCCGAAAATGTTTAATGTTTGGTTTACAAAAGCATCAAAACCTGGTTTTTCATCAACCATTTTCTCTGTTTTGTATTCAAAACCAGTAACCAAGGCTCCGCTTCCTCCTAAAAAGGATTCTTGTTTTAAATTGTACTGACCTCCGGTTACAAAGGTGTTTACTTTGGTATTTCCAAATCCTTTGATACTTTCCTCTAGATCAATATTACCGAATTCATCATCCACTCTACCACCATAAAAATTATCATTTTTAGAGTTTTGCACGTTGGCATAAATGCTATATCTGTTTTTTTCGTTGGCAGAAATAGTTTCTAACGTTAAGCCTCCACCCAAAATTTTACTTCTGATTTGCTCGGTGGTTAAAGCTTCAAAAGGTTGTAAATCAAACCGGTCTTCTCCACCTCTTCGCAATTCGTTTGAATTAAAAAAATCTAAAGTAATTTTGGTTCTTTCTTGTGGTTTGTAAAAAGTTTTGAAGCCGAAAGTTTGGTTTTGAATTTTGGTTAATTCTGTAAAACCATCGTTATTGGCATCAAAAGCACCTCGGCTTCTGCTTAAAGCGTATAATTGAATTCCAAGGTCTTGGTCTTCATTTACTACAGTAGCATTCATGCTCAAAGCTCTATCCGGAACTTTGCCGTTGATTAATCCGTAGTTAGAATTGATTTCAAAGCTATTGGTTACCGGATCTTTACTAATAATATTGATGGTACCAGCAATAGCATTGGCTCCGTATAAAGAAGAGCCACCACCTCGAACTACTTCGATTCTTTCAATCATATTTGCCGGAATTTGATCTAAACCATACACCCCGTTGAGTGCCGAAAAAACCGGACGGCTATCCATTAAAATTTGAGAATAAGCCCCATCTAAACCATTCATTCTTACTTGTGTAAAACCACAGTTTTGGCAGTTGTTTTCTAAACGAAGTCCTGGCTGAAAACTCAACCCTTCTGACAAGCTAATGGCCTGAGCTTTTTGTAATACTTCTGCATTAGTAACACTAACAATCATAGGTGCTTCTGTACGTTTTTGGCCATTTCGAGATGCAGTTACTACTACTTGGTTTAATCCAAATACACTTTCTTCTAAATTAAAATCTACATGCACATTTTTGCCAACTACTACACTTACTGTTTTTTCTTGGGTTTTATACCCTACAGCTTGCACTACAATGGTTTGTTTTCCTTCAGGAAGGTTTAATGAAAAGTTTCCATTTTCGTCAGAACTTGTTCCAATTTTGGTGTTTTTAACCAACACATTGGCATACGGAACTGTCATTTTATTGGATAAAACGTGTCCAACTACAGTACCCTTTTCTTGGGCAGAAATCAGACTAAAAAAGCATAAAAACACTATCGTAATTTTGTTCATAGAGTAAAAAATTTATCGAATATTTTCCGAGAATATCGTGCCAGAAATTAATCGTTTCGCGTTAAATTTGTGCAAAAATAGATAGGTGTGTTACACTTATGTAACTCTTTTCGGTTTTTTTAACAGTATATGCTAACAGATTTGATCGAATACTTTAAAGAAATATCTCCGGTATTGGCAGCTTTGTATGCAACGTTGTTTACTTGGGGGATGACTGCATTAGGAGCATCTGTGGTTTTTTTATTCAAAAGTTTGAATAGAATGTTACTCGATGGCATGTTGGGATTTACTGGAGGTGTGATGATAGCAGCTAGTTTTTGGGGATTGTTGGCACCAGCAATTGCTATGAGTGAAGGAGAAGGTTTGCAAAAAGCCATCCCTGCAAGTATTGGTTTTGTTTTAGGAGCTTTGTTTTTGTTTGGTTTAGATAAAATTTTACCCCATTTACACATCAATTTAAAATCAACAGAAGGTGTAAAATCGCCATTTCAAAAAACTACGTTATTGGTGTTGGCCATTACCTTGCACAACATTCCGGAAGGTTTGGCTGTTGGAGTGATGTTTGGGGGTGCAGCAGCTGGAATTCCGGAGGCAACAATCACTGGTGCTGTGGCATTAACACTGGCCATTGCCATTCAAAACTTTCCGGAAGGTATTGCTGTAGCCATGCCTTTACGCAGAATGGGAATGAGCAGAAAAAAAAGTTTTTTATTAGGACAAAGTTCTGCTTTGGTAGAGCCAGTAGCTGGTGTAATTGGAGCATTGGCAGTGAGTTTTTTTACTCCTCTTTTACCCTATGCTTTGGCATTTGCTGCAGGTGCAATGATATTTGTAGTAATTGAAGAAGTAGTTCCGGAAACCCAACAAGCCAATCATACTGATATTGCTACACTCGGATTTATTTTTGGTTTTGTGGTAATGATGCTGTTAGACGTTGGTTTGGGTTAATATCCTAATTTTTCTCGAACCCTTTGTAATACCCCTTTGGCAATTACTCTAGCTTTTTCAGCACCTTCTTGTAACGCAGCTTCTACTTCTTCTAAATGATTCATGTAATGAAAGTAACGCTCTCTTTCGGCACTAAACTTTTCTAAAATCAACTGAAATAATGCAGTTTTGGCATGACCATAACCATAATTTCCAGCCAAATAATTTTTTCTCATTTCAGCAACTTGCTCTTTGTTAGCTAAAATTTGGTACAAAGCGAATACTTTACAAGTTTCTGGGTCTTTTGGTTCTTCTAATGGTGTACTATCGGTTTCAATACTCATCACTTGTTTTTTCAATGCTTTTTCTTCTAAAAACAAATTGATGATGTTGTTTCTGGATTTACTCATTTTATTCCCATCTGTTCCTGGGATATACATGGTTTCCTCTTGTACCTTGGCATCTGGCAGAACAAAAGTCTCTCCCATTTGGTGGTTAAAACGTGAAGCAACGTCTCTTGTTATTTCTAAATGTTGTAGTTGGTCTTTTCCTACCGGTACAATTTCTGCATCATATAATAAGATATCAGCAGCCATTAACATCGGATAAGTAAAAAGTCCGGCATTCACATCTTCTAAACGGTCAGCTTTGTCTTTAAAACTATGTGCCAAGGTTAATCGTTGGTACGGAAAAAAACAGCTTAAGTACCAACTTAGCTCTGCTGTTTCTGGCACATCAGACTGACGATAAAATATTACTCTATTGGTGTCTAATCCACAAGCCAACCAAGTTGCTGCTACGCTATAGGTACTTTGCTTTAAAAAAGCAGCATCTTTAATTTGAGTGATGGAATGCAAATCGGCAATAAATAAAAACGAGGTATTGTTAGGTTCGTTTGCTAACTGAATAGCAGGTTGAATTGCTCCTAGGATGTTTCCTAAATGTGGAGTACCTGTACTTTGAATTCCGGTTAAAATTCTGGCCATAATGCTTGTATTAAAGGCTACAAAAATAAATGAAACTTTTCGATTTATTCTTGTAGGGTACTTGGTTTATGTATAATTTTTAAGAAATATCTTAGCTAAATATTTGTTTATATTTACCAAAATTATTGATTTGCTTATGCTACGATGGATGGCTTTTCTGTTATGGATTTTATGGAGAATTTGGTTTTATTTATTGGTTTTGGTGCCTATTTTGGTGTTTTTCCCATTTTTAATCTTCAGTATTTTAAAAGAAAGCTGGTATCCGTATTTTTTTAAAATTGCTCGGTTGTGGGGGAAAATCATTCTATACGGTATGGGTTTTTATCCGGATTTCACTTTTTTACAAAAGTTAGACAACCACAAAAGTTATATGTTAATTGCCAACCATACCTCCATGATGGATATCATGTTGATGCTGGTGTTGGTAAAAAATCCGTTTGTTTTTGTTGGAAAGAAAGAATTGGCTAAGTATCCAATTTTTGGCTTTTTTTATAAACGAACTTGTATATTGGTAGATAGAGGCAACTCTAAAAGCAGACATGCAGTATATGCCAGAGCCCAAAAAAGATTGAACCAAGGATTGAGTATTTGTATTTTTCCGGAAGGAAAAGTTCCGGATGACGAACAAATTGTTCTGGATGAATTCAAAGATGGAGCATTTCGCTTGGCTATTGAACACCAAATACCGATAGTGCCAATTACATTTCTAGATAATAAAAAACGATTTTCCTATACTTTTTTTAGCGGAAGTCCGGGTAAATTAAGGGCAGTGGTACATCCTGAAATAGCCACTATTGGTTTGCCTTTAGAAGATAAATCACGTTTAAGAGACCAAGCTTGGCAGTTGATGTATGAACATTTGAAGTAAATACAAAAAAAATAGAGCACTTAGCCAGAGTGCTCTATTCTGGTGTTAACTGATGACGAAGCAAAAATTAGCACCAACCTAACTAAAACTAAAAACCTAACTAAAAACGGTAACTCAAACCTGTTTGTAATCCAAGGATATAAGGCCTGAAGTTGGTATTCTCCTGAAAGGTATTCCATTGGTATTTAAACATTGGCTCCATTTGAAACGACCATTGTGGAGAAAATAAATATTGCATCCCAATACCAATATTGGTACTCCAATGCATGTCTTGTATGTTGTTGGCAGTCCCTAATTCAGTAACTCCACCTTCCATGCTTTTCAATAAGATGCGGTTTTGATTTAAGAACAACGAGCTCACACCACCAATCAAGCTCACTTGAATTTTTTTGTCTACTAATTTGTAGCTGATTTCCATCGGAATTTCAATAAATCCAAATTGCTGATTGATTACTCCCGCTTGCATGCTAGACATATTTTCAATGCTTGTAGCTACTACCGAGCCTTTAGACATAACCACCATACTTGGTTGATCGATATTCATAGTGTAATTGATGTTCTTATAATATACACCACGCATGCTTGCAAAAAACATCACATCGTTGGTATTGTAACTCATTTGTACATTTTGAATACCTGTTCTTACTGACCAACGATTCGTTACCGCATATTGTACACCAAATCCATAACTCATAGAGGTTTCAAAACTTTTGCTGTTTTGGGCAAATTCTTGGTCAATTGGAGAACCCTGACTGAGAGAGTTCATAAAAACAGGGGCAACATTGGAAGACAGTTGCCACCTGGATTTCATGGAGTTAGTTTCGGTAATTTCTTCTTTTTCTTTTAGCAATTCTTCCAATCGTTCTAACTCGGGATTTGGTGTGGTTTGGGCCACACTATTTTCAGTATTAATTCCTTTATTTGGAGTATTAGTGGTTTTGTTTTGGAACAAAGAGGGGTTGTTTTTATCTACCATTTTTTGGGTGGTACTTTCGGTGTTATTATTTTGAACCAATGTCTTTTCTTGGGTAGAATTCAAAATGTCTATTGGATTAATAGGGTCAATTAAACCATCTTTTTTGGTTGCATTTTTATCAGATTTTTTATTTGAATATTTGTTATTCTGTTCTTTTTCAGAAGAAACCAATGCTTCATTTTTGGCACTACTTTTAGGCATTTTTTGCTGAATAGATGGATTTTTCAAAACCATAATCTCCTCAACTTTTTCTATTTCAATTGTTTCTACCTCTTTATTCACTGATTCTGATTCAACTACTATTGTTTCTGAAGGAGTTTCTCTACTTGAGTTCGGAGTGGTTGGAATTGCATCATTGGTTGGTAAAAAAGTCCATAATAGCAGCAAGCCTGCAGCTATACCAGTAGGAATCCACCAAAGCGGAATTACTCTTCGTTTTTTATTTTTCGCTAGTTTGGCTTCTAATTGTTGCCATATTGCAGGATCGGGAGAAACTTCCCAATCCTGTAATTGACTTTTAAAATGTTGATCTAATTTCCTTTTCATTTGTCTTTAAGATTATTTGGCTTTTACTTGTTGCTTGGCCAAATAAGCCTCTATTTTTTGTTTTAATATTTGTCGTGCTCTTGATAAGTTGGATTTGGATCCACTTTCTCCAATTTGCAATACTTCTGCAATTTCTTTGTGCGAATATTCTTCAAACACATATAAATTAAATACCATTTGGTATTTTTTTGGAAGCTCTTGGATCATTTGTAACAAAACTTCTTTAGGTATTTGTTCGCTTTCTTCTTCCAAAAACACTTCCTCTTCTGAAGCAGCTTCAATATAATCTGAAACCAATTCTAATTTTTTATTTTTTCGAAAGCTTTGTAAGCAAACATGGATTGTTATTCGTTTGCACCAGCCTTCTAAACTTCCTTTACCGCTAAACTGGTCTATTTTTTGAAAAATAACCATAAATGCATCTTGCAAGTGATCTTCTGCCTCTGCATAGTTACCCGAATACTTCAAACACAAACCAAATAATTTAGGGGCTAATGCCTTAAATAATTGTTCTTGTGCTTGTGTATTTCCGTTTTTGCAACCATCTAAGAGGTCTTCAATTATCACAGGCTTTAGCTATAGTTAGTCGGTTACCGGAACTTCAATTTCTTCAAAAATGGCAGTACCATTTTCATCTCTTCCTTTAAAAATTCTAAACACATAAGTGTTTAGGTAAATTACTTTAAAATCAAATGTACCTTCGTATAGTTGGTTTTCTAAAGGCAAGCAATCGTTGTTGTGAAACACCGAGTTTTGTATTGCCAAGGTGCGATAGTTTAAAAAACTATTTACCTGAATACCGTCATGTGCGTGACAAGTACTTTTTCTAAAGTACGTAAAAGGAATGGAATAGGTTTGGCCTAATTGAAAATTTTCGGGAAATTCTACACTTTCAAAGGGTAATAATTCTAAATGAAAATTAGGTTCGTCCGGTTCGCAACCTGCTATAAAATATAAAACCAATCCTAAAAATAGGCTTTTAAAAAAAGTAAGAACGTTTAGCTTTTTAGTTTCCATGTTAGGTTGAAATCTATTTTGGTTCATTGCTACAAAAGTTTAGATGTGAGCATTTAAAAAAGGTTGCGTTAAAAAAGTAATTTTACAAAAAAACCCGAAAAAATCGGGTTTTCAAATTTATGCTTGTTGCAAATGTTCTTTAATTTTTTGTTCTAGTTCTTCTGCTAATTCCGGATTGTCTTTGATGAGCGATTTAACCGCATCTCTACCTTGACCGAGTTTGGTTTCTTGATAACTAAACCACGAACCAGCTTTTTTGATGATTTCAAACTCTACAGCCCAATCTAAAATTTCTCCTGTTTTAGAAATTCCTTCCCCGTACATGATATCAAATTCCGCAGCTTTGAAAGGTGGAGCCACTTTGTTTTTTACCACTTTTACTTTGGTGCGGTTCCCTAACACATTGTCACCCTCTTTAATTTGTGAAGATCTGCGGATGTCTAATCGTACAGAAGCATAAAATTTTAAGGCATTTCCACCTGTAGTAGTCTCGGGATTTCCGAACATCACACCAATTTTATCACGTAATTGGTTGATGAAAAACACCGTACAATGAGTTTTACTGATAGTTGCAGTTAATTTTCGCAAAGCTTGCGACATTAAACGAGCGTGTAATCCCATTTTGGAATCTCCCATTTCTCCTTCAATTTCACTTTTTGGAGTTAATGCAGCAACGGAGTCAATTACTACGATATCAATGGCACCCGAGCGAATTAAATTTTCTGCAATTTCTAAAGCTTGCTCCCCATTGTCAGGTTGCGAAATCACCAAGTTATCAATATCTACTCCTAATTTTTGGGCATAAAAACGATCAAAAGCGTGTTCCGCATCAATAAACGCTGCAATACCTCCTGCTTTTTGTGCTTCTGCAATGGCATGTAAGGTTAAAGTGGTTTTACCCGAAGATTCCGGACCATAAATTTCGATAATTCTTCCTTTTGGGTAACCGTTTACTCCTAAGGCTATGTCTAATCCTAACGAACCGGACGGAATTACTTCTACTTCTTCTACGGCTGCATCTCCCATTTTCATTACGGTTCCTTTGCCGTAAGCCTTATCTAATTTGTCTAAAGTAAGTTGTAGGGCCTTTAATTTGGCATCTTTTTCTGCACTCATATCCAATTTTTTGTCATTATACGAATCGTAAAATTAAGGTTTTCTGTTTTATTTTTTCAATAATTATTCAAAATTAATGAACATTCTATTTAGCCCACAATCCAAAACAAATCACTAGCAATTCCATCTGATAAAAATTTTCCTTTTCGAGTGGTTCGAAGTGTTTGGTTGTCTTCGTATAACAAGTGATTTTCTAAATGTTTTTGGGCATTTTGTTTTAAATAAGTTACATACCTCTCTCCAAACTCCAAAGCAATTTTTTCATAAGACACTCCCCACATGGTTCGCAAACCTGTCATGATATATTCGTTAAATCGGTCTTTTTTGGTTAAGGTTTCGGTTTCTATATCCAATGTGTTTTTTTGAATGGCTTTTGTGTATTGAGGGTTGTTGGAAACATTCCAACTTCGTTCGGTTTGATTAAAGCTATGTGCTGCTGGTCCAATGCCTAAATAGGACTTTCCTAACCAGTAGGCAGTGTTGTTTTTAGAAAAATAACCTTCTTTTCCGAAGTTGCTCAATTCATAATGAATAAAATGATTTTCTTCTGCAAAGTCAACCAATAATTCAAACTGCTCTTGTACTTTTTCTTCCTCTAATAAAGTAATGACTCCTTGGTTTACAAAATGCTGTAAAGCTGTTTTTGGTTCTACCGTTAAAGCATAACTTGATAAATGTGGAATAGAAAATGCGGATAGCATTTTTAAATTTTCTTCCCAAGATTTTGTGGTGGATTCGGGCATGCCGTAAATTAAATCAATGGAGTAATTATTAAATAATTGCGAAATTTGTTCTAAGCACCGCAAAGCATCTTTTGCTTGATGTGCTCGGTTCATCATTTTTAATTCGTTGTCGTGAAACGATTGGATACCAACTGACAAACGATTGATTCCAATACTTTTTAAAGCATTTAATTTTTCAAGGTTGAGGTCGTCAGGGTTGGCTTCTAAGGTGATTTCTGGATAAGAAGCTATAGAAAAGTTTTTAGCGATGGTTTCTAATAAACTTTCCAGTTCGGATATACTTAAAATACTAGGAGTTCCGCCTCCAAAATAAATGGTTTCTACCGGATGATTACCCAAATAATCATTACGCAAAATAATTTCTTGATGCATTGCTTGGATCAAATCTTCTTTTCCTTTGGTAGTGGTAGAAAAATGAAAATCGCAATAATTACAAGCCTGTTTGCAATATGGAATATGTAAGTAAATACCGCTCATTTTTATGATTTGATTGCGTATAAAATGGGTTTGCTTGGGCTGGCATCGTTTACTAATGATGTGATTTGTAATTGCAATAAATATTCACCGTCAGTAATATGATTTGGCACGTAAATCATTTCGGTAATAGTGCAATGCATTCTGGCATCTTCATTAAGATTTTTAGTGTTTTTTACATTCCAAAATGCTTTATGTGCCAAGAGCAAGCCATCGTCTTTTTCTTTGTCCACACTTGGTAGGTCAATTAATAAATGTTGGATGTTTTTTTCTTTGATATATAAGGCTGCATCCTCCGTAAGATAGGCAGGGTTGGTATTGGAATAATTTTGATGTTTTTTATTCTCTGAATTAGGTAAAGTTCGAATGATTAGAGCTTCGGGAGTTTTACCTTCCAAAGCTAATTCGACTAATTCTTTATCTATAACCAAATCTACTCCTATCTTTTCAGGGGTGATGCTGACAAGCTGTGCCCAAAAGTGAAATTTTTTCAAGCAATCTTGAATGCTATAAAATTCATGGGTAATATGCCCTAAACATTCGGTATGGGTACCGTGAGCATGTGGGTTAAAAAACACATTGTTAAAATTGGTAGAACTTTTCCCTTCCGAAACTTTTCCTATCCAATCACCCATTATTACAGGTTCTATTTTAGGCAAGTCTTGATACCATGCTATTGGGTTTTCTGAAGTATTGCTTAACGGAATCGAAATGTCGATGGGTTCATTTAGGTGGATAAGACGTTGGTTGATGGTTGCTAACATAGTTCTTTTTAGTTAGGATAAAGGTAGTGTAAAACCCAAAAAAAGCTGCCTGATTCAGACAGCTTTTTAAGCGAATTTATAATTAAGTAAGCGATTATTGTACTTGATCTAAGCCTCTTTTACGTAACAATGGTTCTACACTTGGTTCAGAACCACGGAATCTTTTGTACAATTCCATTGGATCTTCGGTACCTCCACGTTCTAAAATATTTTTTCGGAACGACTGTGCTTTTTCCTGGTTAAATAGTGAGGTTTGTTTGAATTGGTCAAACGCATCGGTATCTAATACTCCAGACCAAATGTAACTGTAGTAACCAGCAGAATATCCTCCTGCAAAAATGTGGCTAAAATAGTTGGCTCTGTGACGAGGAATGATAGAATTTGGTAATCCAATTTTTTTCATAGATGCGATTTCAAAATCTTCTGCTGTTCCGGTAATTTCTGCAGTAGAAGTATGAAAATCCATATCTAAAAAGGCAGAAGCTAAGTACTCTGCAGTTGCAAAACCTTGCCCATAAGTTCCGGCTTTTTCTAATTTTTCAATCAAAGCATCCGGAATGATTTCTCCGGTTTGGTAATGTTTGGCATACATTTTTAACACTTCTGGGTCTGATGCCCAGTTTTCCATTACTTGACTTGGCAATTCTACAAAATCTCTTGGAACACTAGTTCCAGCTAAGCTACGATATTTTACATCCGACAATAAGCCGTGTAACGCATGACCAAATTCGTGAAAGTAAGTAGAAACTTCGTCAAAAGTAAACAATGCAGGTGCATTAGCGGTTGGTTTACTAAAGTTACAAACGATAGAAATTACCGGAGCTTTTCTCTTGCCGTTTTCCATTTCTTGTGGTCGGTAAGAAGTCATCCACGCACCACCTCTTTTAGAAGCTCTTGGGTGAAAATCCATGTAAACCACTCCTACATGCTTTCCGTCTTGTTCTAAAACTTCCCAAGCATTGGCATCAGGATGATAGGATGGGATGTTTGCAATTGGTTTAAATTTTAAACCATATAATTTTTCACATACTAAAAACACTCCTTTGGTTACTTGGTCTAAACTAAAGTATGGTTTTAGTTCTTGTTCGTCTAAATCAAATTTAGCTTTGCGAATTTTTTCACTATAAAATCTCCAATCATAAGGTTCAACTTTACCAGTAATTCCTTCAGCTTGCATCATTTGAGCAATTTCTGCTTCTTCCTGTAAAGCTTTTTTCAGGGTTGGTGTCCATAATTGGTTTAAAAATTCTAAAACTTTTTCCGGAGTTTTTGCCATGGTTTCTTCCAATACATAAGAAGCATGGTTATCGTATCCTAATAATTTTGCTTTCTCTCTACGCAAGTTAGCCATTTTAATGGCATTGGCATTGTTATCGGTTTCTCCGCCATTGTTTGCTCTGTTTTTGTATGCATTCCAAATGGTTTTTCTTAACTCTCTGTTTTCGCTGTATTGTAAAAACGGCATAATGGAAGCGTTTGACAAGGTAAACACCCATTTGCCTTCTTTTCCTTTGGCTTTGGCATTGTTTGCTGCATCTTCAATCAATTCCTGAGGAAGTCCAATTAAATCGGCCTTGTTTTCTACAATTAGCTCGTATTTGTTGGTTTCCGCTAATATATTTTGGCTAAATTTTAAAGTTAAAACAGACAATTCAGCGTTTATGGCTCTTAATTTTTCTTTGTCAGCAGCAGATAAATTAGCACCACTTCTTACAAAAGCTTTGTATGTATTTTCTAAAACTTTAAGCTCTTCTTTTCCTAATTTTTCTTTGGATTTATTGTCCCAAACGTATTTAACTTTTTGAAACAACAAATCGTTTAAATAAATATTATCACGATGAGCAGAGGTAAGAGGAGCAATTTCTCTTGCTATTTTCTGAATTTCATCATTGGTATTGGCAGAGTTTAAATTGGAAAATACGGTAGATGCTTTAGAAAGCAATTTCCCGGAATTTTCCATAGCTAAAATGGTGTTTTGAAAAGTCGGAACTGCCTTGTTTTTAACAATCGCATCAATTTCTTTTTGTTGATCTTCCATTCCTTTCACCATGGCAGGTTTAAAGTGCTCTTCTTTAATCAAATCAAAAGGAGGAACTTCAAAAGCAGTTTTGTAAGGCTGAAAAAAAGGATTGTCTAAACTGGTTTTTTTTACTTCTTGTGCTTGGGCAAATAAGGTAAGTAAAAGCATGCCGGAAATAATTTTTGTTTTCATTCAGAATTTCATTTTAGTAATTTAAAAAACTGAAAAACAGTAATTTAAAATATTTTTTTGTGTTTTACGATTCGTAAATCTAAACACTTTACTTAAAACGAATCGGAAGATTAACATTTTTTTATCTCGACTCTCTATTTACATAAATCCAGCCTGTTTTTTCTTCCCCACTTTTAAAACGAATATGATAAAAATAGGTGGCATCAGGTAATTCTGAACCATTATTGGATTGTCCGAGCCACTCTTTAGTGTAGTTATGCTTTTCGTAAACTTTTACTCCCCATCTATTAAATATGCTAAGATGGTCAACTTCTAAAAGTTGTAAATCAAAAAAGTCGTTTAAGCCATCACCGTTTGGAGAAATTCCTTTTTGAATATCGCAATAAATGGCGGTTACTTCATACGTTTTAGTAACGCTACATCCTTGGTTATTAGTTACTATTAATTGGTATTCTAAAGGAAAATCAATAGGTCTAGTAGCTCCAATTAAATCTGTAACATTTAAAACCGATTGGTTGTTTCCAACCGATGTGTTTTGGTATGTCCATGAAAAATTAGCTTGGCTTGCAGTAATATTTCCAGAGAAATCAGTAGCGAAAAGTTCGAATTTTTTTCCGTTACATCTCCAACCAATTTCAAAATCAAAAGTTGGGATAATTTGCATGTTTAAGGTAAAACTACCCGCACATTGGTTGTTGCTGGGAGTAAACGTGTACGTTCCGCTTTGAGAGGAATTCACAACATTTGGAGACCAATTTCCTTGAATACCATTAATAGAACTAGTTGGCAAAATAGGGGCAATGGTACCTTGACAAATACTTAATTGATTTCCAAAATTGAATGTTGGTGTTTGAAGTGGAGTAATGGTTACTTGTAAAGTAAAGGTATTGGCACAACTTCCTGCATTGGGAGTAAACACATAAGTGCCATTTTGAGTATTGTTAATGGTAGATGGAGCCCAAGTTCCGGCAATTGTATTATTAGAAATATTGGGTAAACTAGGCACCGTTGCACCAGAACAAAACGATAAATTATTAGAAAAACTAAATATTGGAGTTTGAGGGGAAGTTACAGTAACGTTTAATTGATAAGTTTGGGCACAACTATTCACATTTGGAGTAAATAGGTAGGTGCCATTTTGGGTGTTGTTGATAGAACTTGGCAACCAGGTGCCGGAAATCCCATTTAGTGAATTGTTGGGCAAATCAGGAACATTATTTCCTGTACAAATGGTCAGGGCATTATTAAATGGAAAAACAGGTATAGTTAAGTCGTCAATCATAACCAATACGGCTAATCTTTGGATACTTTCACAACCATTAACGATTTGGCTTGCGAAATAAGTGGTGTTGTTTTGCAATAACTCGAACGGTAGTAAAGGTGAAGTACTTATAGGACTTTCGTACCATTGGATATTATTCCCTATTACCAACAAATCTGCAATAGTAGCACTATTAATGGCACAAAATGTTTGTGTAATATTTCCTGTTGGAGCACTTGGAGCTGGAGTAATAGTTAAAGTTACTGCTGTTCGCGATGGACTTACACATCCAGTAGACGAGAAAACACCTTCGGCATAATAAGTAATGGTTCCAACAGTTGTTAAGATAGGATTATTAACGACATTTCCTCCACTGGGTGCATCATACCACACAATAGATGCACCATCAGAGTTGTTTGCTGTTGCAGTGATGGAGGTAATAGGGTTGCTTTCACAAATTTGCTGATTCCCAACAGAGTTTGGCACTTCGGGTAAGGGGTTTACGAACACTTGCACCGAATTGGTGTAAGTGAGTCCACAGGGATCCGTGACTACACAAGTGTAGGTGCCATTGGCACCTGTATTAGCAAGGATTGATGGATTTTGATCGGTACTTTGAAAATTATTTGGTCCTGTCCACAAAAACGAAACATTACCCGGATGGGTTTTTTGAATATTGGAAGCCTGTAATTGGATGTTGCCAACCGCACAAGTAGGCACTATGGCACTAATATTTGCAGTTAGAGAGCTTTGGATATTGTAAGTTGCAATGAAATTGTTACCGTTATTATTAACAACAATTTGTTCGTTGCAAGCGGAGGTAGAGGTATTGCTGCCTCTCACTGTAAAATAAACTTCAAAAAAATGAATGCCACCACAAACTCCAGTAATATCAATATTAAATGGACTAACACTCCCCGGAAAACTTTCTCCTACCTGCCATTTTTGATCACTTCCGCTACATGGTCCCAATCCATCAGTAAAAACACCACCTGAGCATTCTGCTTTAACAGTGTTTACACTCATCATTTGGAATGGAGGAGGGGTAGAGGTAGACAAATAAAAACGATAATAAATATCAATTCCGCACACATTTGCACCAGGATTTTTAAACGTTTTAATTTCTGCTCCATCCAATTGAAGTGAGTTAGTAAACTGAATTCTATTACCAAAATTGGCACCATTTAAGTTGGCACTATTCACAAAAATGGTGTTTGGGTTGTTGGGATCACACTGTGTTAAACAAAACCAATCCTGAATCCCTTGCGGACCATCATTTGGGTTTACCACATTGGTATCCATGATAATAGCACTTGCAAATTGCCCGAAATTTTGACCATGTGAAATAATTGGAAAGAATAAAAGAAAGCACCAAAATGCTTTGATTACGAAATCGTTTTTAAATTTTTCCATAAAAAGCCTGAAGTTTTACTATCCCATTGAATTTTATAAAATTATAAAAAAAACGAATTTAAAATTTTTAAGATGTAAAAACCTCCCAACCGTAACGAAAAATCATTAAACATAAAATGGCCAAAAATATTTTCCGTATAAATTCATTTCCTTTTTCAAATGCCATTTTAGTGCCAATATAATTGCCAACTATGTTACAAATAGCCATTCCAATTGCCATAATTAGAAGATAATTTTCGTGGTAAATAAAAAAAGAAAGAGCTCCAATGTTAGTTAAAATATTGATGATTTTTGCATAAGCTGAAGCATGTAAAAAGTCAAACCGCAAAAACAACACCATTCCAAATACTAAAAAGCTTCCAGTTCCTGGACCAAAAAAGCCATCGTAAAAACCAATCACTATTCCTAAAAGTATGCCAATTACAAATGTTTTGGTTTGGATAAAACTTTGATTAGAAAGGTTTCCCATTTGTTTTTTGATAAAAGTATAAACAGCCATGGCTATCAGCAGTACCAATACCAAAGGCTTAAGTACTTCAGGATTAATTTTACTGACTACTGTAGCACCATACCAAGAAGCAATTAATGCCGAAAAACCAATTATCCATAATAATTTATAATGAAAGTTTATTTTTTTGGCATACTGATAAGCAGCCAAGCTAGTTCCTGAAATAGCTGCAATTTTATTTGTGCCAAAAAGCGTTGGTAGTGAAGTTTGCGGTAAACTAATCATCAAAGCAGGTAGCTGAATAAGTCCACCTCCACCAACAATGGCGTCCATAAATCCTGCAATTAGCGAGAAAAAAAGCACAAAAACGAAATCTAAAATCGTTATTTCTTGAAAAAAAGAAAAAATAATTTCCAAACAAAAAAAATTTAAACCAACAAATATCTTTTATAATACACTAAAAATGAGAGCAATAAAATGAAAAACGTGTGTTTTCTCACACGACTTATTAACCGTTCATTAACAAAAATGACAAATGTCATGATTTTTGAAAAATACACAACAGAAATTTGCAGTATAATTTTAAAACAAATATTATGAAAGCCAATAAAATTTTAAGAGTCTTTATATCTCTCTTCTTTGTTGCCTCTTTTGCCCAAGATTTAAAATTGAATACTAACGATTCTAAAGTTACTGTAGATGGAACTTCTAATGTACACGATTGGACTGTGGAAGCAAAAGTGATGAATGGAAAAATGAACGCTCAATTAGAAACCGCTTTAAAAATTAATCAGTTGACTTTTTCTGTTGAAGTAGAACAATTAAAAAGTGGGAAAAGTGGGATGGACAAAAACACCTACAAAGCATTAAACAGCACTAAGTTTAAAACCATCGATTTTAAAATGACCAAAGTGCAAAAAATGACCAAATTATCTGATAATAATTACCAATTAGAATTGTCTGGTGATTTAACCATTGCAGGAACAACCAAAACTATTGTTTTAGTTGCTTCAGCTCAAGTGCAAGGAAACAAACTTGTGTTAATCGGAAAACACAAATTAAATATGACACATTATGGGGTAGAACCCCCAAAAGCATTGATGGGAACCATCAAAACCGGTGAAGAAGTTACCGTGAATTTTAAAGTAATGTACCAATAAATAACCTTTTTATAAATTTTGACTATCATGAAAACAACCATTAAATTAGCCTTGCTTGCCTTAGGATTATCTTTCGGAGTTCAAGCACAACAAGACAGGAATTTAGACAATTTCCGTCAACCAGACCAAAGGGGTATCAACGTTTTTGAAGACCCTAAAGATGAAAAATCTACCTTTGATGGAGTTAAAGTACGAATTGGTGGAGCTTCTACGTTGCAATACCAAGCATTAGAACACCAAAACTCTGGAGCAGTTCCATTAATTGCAATTGGAAATAATTTTAACCTTGCTACTGCTAACTTAGATTTAGACGTTGCTTTGTATCATGGGGTACGTATGCATTTAAGAACCTATTTGTCTTCTCGTCACCATCCAGAACCTTATGTAAAAGGGGGATACATTTTGATTGACCGTTTAGATTTTATTAAAGAAAACTTTGCAGAAAATTTGATGAAGTATGTAACCTTTAAATTTGGTCACATGGAAATTAACTATGGGGATGCTCACTTTAGAAGAACAGATAATGCACAAGCAATTTATAACCCATTTGTTGGAACTTATATTTTAGATGATTTTACAACTGAAGTTGGTATGGAGATTTACTACCGAAGAAATGGTTTCATCGGGATGTTTGGGGTAACCAATGGTAAATTAAACCAAGGAGCAAATGCTCCAAGTGCAACCAGCCCTTCTATTGTTGCTAAAATAGGTTATGACAAACAAATTAATGATGATTTCCGTTTGCGTTTAACAGGATCTATGTACCAAAGTGCACAATCTGCCAGAACTTATTTATTTGGTGGCGACAGAGCAGGATCTAGATACTATTTTGTAATGGAGCCTACCAATGCTACATCTGCGGGTAATTTCTCTTCAGGTTTGGTAAACCCTGGGTTGACTAACAAGTTAAATGCCATCATGATTAACCCTTTCTTAAAATATAAAGGATTAGAGTTCTTTGGTATGTACGAAACTATTTCAGGTAGAACAACCGCAGAAACAGAAAGAAGAAACTGGTCACAAATTAGTGGAGAACTTTTATACAGATTTGGTAAAGAAGACAAGTTTTATGTTGCTGGTAGATACACAACTGTGGATGGAACTTTAGCAGCTACACAAACAGTTGCTAAAACCGATATTAGTGTAAGTAGATTTCAAATGGCAGCTGGTTGGTTCTTAACTAAAAACATATTAACTAAAATTGAATATGTAAGCCAAAAATATAACGACTATCCAACCAATAGTATCTTAAGAGATGGTAAGTTCAACGGATTTACTGCGGAGGCTGTAATTAGCTTCTAAACCAAATAGTTGGAAAGACGATAAACTTTTTGTAACTTTATATTATGATTTGTTTATCGTCTTTCTTTAAAACACTAAAACCATGAAACCTCTAGTTTTTTTATTGTTGTTCCTTTTAGTCGGATTTAATAGCAACCCAACTATAAGGACCAAGGTGAAAATTCAGCCGGAAAGCGAAGTTGTGATTCGTGGAAAATCGAATGTTAACAAATTTGAATGCCGTTATAATGGTAAGTTTTTACAAGAGGAAGTTGCCATAGTTGCTACTAAATCCAATCCAAAACTTATTTTACAAGGAGCTAAATTAGGCATCAGTAGCAAAGGTTTTGATTGTCGTCACAAAATGATAACCAAAGATTTGAAAACTACTATTAAAGCTGAAGAATACAACCATGTTTTTTTAGAGGTTAAACAAATTAACCAACAAAATCAAAACATGATTGCTACGGTAGAAGTGGAAATTGCCGGAGTTAAAAACACTTATGATATTCCGGTAACCCACCAAAGTAAAACCAATTTGGTAAATGGCACTTTAAAGTTTAGCATCAAAGATTTTAAGCTGGAAACACCCAAAAAATTATTAGGTTTTGTTGTTTTAAACGAAATGATTGAAATTGAATTTAATCTGCAATTTCAATACATATAAAAGATTGATTAGAGTTAGTACTAAAGAAGCTTCCGGAAACGGGAGCTTTTCTTATGTAGTAAACCATTTGTTTTTCAAATATATTGCTGCTCGCACAAGTAAGATTAATGCAGGGACTTCAATTAATGGTCCAACCACACCAGCAAAAGCTTGTCCGCTTTGTAAACCAAAAACCCCAATTGCAACTGCTATGGCTAATTCAAAATTGTTACCGGTTGCAGTAAAGGCAATGGCTGTAGCTTTAGAGTAGTCTGCTCCAAACATCTTACCTAGATACAAACTCACAAAAAACATGATGCTAAAATATATTACCAACGGAATGGCAATAAGCACCACATCCATCGGAATTTGCACAATTAGCTCTCCTTTTAAGCTAAACATCAATAAAATCGTTGCCAACAAAGCAATTAAAGTAATTGGTGAAATTTTTGGCACATACACTTCCTGAAACCATTGTTCTCCTTTCCACTTAATCAAAAAATATCGGCTTAAAAAGCCCAAAGTAAAAGGTATTCCTAAATAAATACCTACACTTTCTGCAATTTGAACCATACTAATTTCAATTTCCTGACTTTGTAAACCTAACCAATTCGGAATCACTTGGATAAATAAGTAGGCAAAAAAACTATAAAAAAACACTTGAAAAATACTGTTTAAGGCAATCAATCCGGCTGCATATTCACGATTACCGTTGGCCAAATCGTTCCAAACAACCACCATGGCTATACATCGGGCTAAACCAATTAAAATTACTCCCATTTGGTATTCCGGATAGTTTGGCAAAAAAACAATTGCCAAAACAAACATCAATATAGGACCAATCACCCAGTTTAATAACAAGGAGGTGCCTAAAACTTTGGTGTTTTTAAAAACTTCCCCCATTTTACTGTAGTTGACTTTTGCCAATGGAGGATACATCATTAAAATTAATCCAATGGCTAATGGAATGTTGGTAGTACCGCTCGACATCGATTCGATGTATTTGCTGGTGTTGGGAGATAAATAACCCATAGCAACTCCTAATGCCATAGCAATAAATATCCATAAGGTTAAGTAGCGATCTAAAAAGCTTAGTTTTTTATTTTCAATGACTGGAGTGCAATGGTTGGAAGACATTTTATTGTTATTGGTTAATTTGTATTAATTGTGAAAAAACAAAAGACATTTCTGAGGCAATTTGTAAACTTCTTTCCATGTACTTTTCGGTCATTTGTTCCGTGTTGTCAAATGCTTTTGGATCGTCGTATTTGATTGGAAAACGAGCTTCTGCACCTAATACCAACGGACAACCTTCATCGGCACTACCACAGGTCATTATTGCTGCAAAGTTGTTTGTCGGATTAAATGCATCAGAATAAACTTTAGAAAAGCAAATAACAGCCGGTTCGTTAGCATCAAACTTAATAGCATAAACAGGATTGCTTCCTTTACTAAGTTGGTGAATTTGAAACCCTTGTTTTGTTAGAGTTTCTGCTATTTTCCAAAACATGGCTGTTGCTTCGGTACCTCCAGAGTAACATTGAATATTGGATACTTGAAAGTAATTTGCCATGGTTTGTGCCCAAATTTGGCTTAAATGACTTCTTCTGGAATTGTGGGTGCAAATAAAGTTTAAACGGATCGTTTCTTGGTTTTGTGCTTTTTGATTTAGGTAGCTAACTAACTTTGAAAGGACTTGTTTTCTGTCCTCCGAAATAGTTATTTTAGATGTCTTTGCAATGGTTTCGATTAAAGTTGGATACATGTTATTTTTTTTGAAAGTGACAAAAAGTAAAGTTTTGAATATTTCCGGAAGGAGTAGGATGGTTGCTTTGAAAACATTTTACGGGTGTAAAGTCTTTTTCAAACAAAGCGATTAAATCTGCTGCATCGTATTGAGATATCTCTAAGCCACTGCATTTTAATGGTCCCTGTTTAGAGAAAGTCCCAATAAACAAATGGCCATTAGAAGTTATTAACTTCGATGCGGTTGCAACGTAAGCATGGATGTGTTTTTCATCTTTCAAAAAATGAAAACAAGCTCTATCATGCCAAACATCAAAAGTTTGATTGGGTTGAAAATCAATGATATTGCTCTCAATAAAAGTTACTTTTTTTGATTTTTCCCCTAATCTGTGTTGAATTCTTTGCAGTGCATTGGCAGAAATATCTAATAGGTGTAGATTTTGATACCCCATTTCTATCAAAAAATCCATTAAAAAACTATCTCCTCCACCAACTTCTAAAATAGATCCACTTTTCGGGATATTATTTTCTGTAAAAAAGTTAAGGGAAGTTTCTGGCTTTGGCTGGTACCAGCTAACCTCTTCTATTTTTTTTGTGGTAAAAACATGTTCCCAATGTTCTTTTAGTTCCATATTTCAATATCAACAACAGTTACTATTAGGGGTACTACATGAATTTACTGCAACCCATTCGGATAATTTTACTTTTGGTTTTTGTTTTGGAATTCCGCATTGGTCCTCTGCCAAACAAGCCGTTTGCTTGTTAACTAAAACAAAATCAGTCCCGTTAAAGTTTAAATCATACTTGCCTATAGTAGCACTTTGGTATTCTACTTCAATTTCATGGTCTGGGATTCCTAAAACTTTTTCTGACAGCTCAATAATATTAATTAATTTTTGAGGTTTTAAACGATGTTCAAAATCATTGGCATTCCATAATTGAAAGTTAACCACAGTTTCTTTACGAACAGTTCCTCCACAGTCAATAAAATTTTTAGTAACCAAACCAACTTCGGTTACATGAAAATGTTCCGGTACAAAGCTACCATCCGGAAGCATAAAATTAACGGTATCTACAGTAGCTAAGATTTTTTTAATTTCAGAAAGTTTCATATGGTTGATGTATTAACAACATTGATTTTGATTGATTTCATTTTTGTTTGCTATGTATCCTTGGATATTTCCAATAAATCCCATTGTTTTTTCTAGTGCCTCAGGATCTATACAATAACAAACACTTGTACCCTCTACAGTGCCTTTGATTAATCCTGCTAATTTTAATTCTTTTAAATGTTGCGAAATGGTTGGTTGTGCCAACGGAATTTCGTTCACCAGATCTCCACAAATACAAGAATTTACCTTAATTAAATGCTCTATGATGGCAATTCTGGCAGGATGCCCCAATGCTTTAAATAAGTTAGCCGTGTTGTTTTGTACTTCACTAAAGTGCTCTATTTTACTTACTCCCATTTTATTCATTGTTATATTGCAATATTACGATAAATAATTTTATTGAAAGCATTCCATCAGAAATTTTTAATTTTGAAGAAATTTTTTTCATGCAAAAACTCATTTCTTACCCGATATCCATCATTTATTATTTGGTTTTTGGTTTTTGGCTGTGCCTGTTTCATCCCATCCAATGGATCTGTTTAAAAATTGGCTACCAAGCACACAAAAAAAGTGTAGATGTTTTGAATTTCTTTTTGGTAAGAACCACCCATTTGTTGGGAACTACATACCAAATGAATGGATTGGATAAAATTCCAAGCCAAGGTCCAATCATTTTTGTAGCCAATCACCAAAGCATGTACGATATTCCGCCTATGATTTGGTTTTTTAGAAAAGCCCATCCAAAATTTATCAGTAAAAAAGAGTTAGGTAAAGGCATTCCAAGCGTATCTTTTAATTTAAAATATGGTGGCTCGGTGTTAATCGACAGGAAAGATGGCAAACAAGCCATTGCTCAAATAGAAAAAATAGCTCAATACATTCAAGATACCAAAAGAGCAGTAGTTATTTTTCCGGAAGGTACCAGAAGTAGAAACGGAAGCCCAAAAAAGTTTCAAGAAAATGGTTTAAAAACCTTGTTTAAATATGCACCTGATGCATGGATTGTTCCGGTTTCTATTCAAAATTCTTGGAAGTTGGTTCAGTTTGGCTCCTTTCCTATGGGATTAGGAAACCGATTGGTATTTGAGTTGCATCATGCCTATCCGGTAAATTCAGATTCTATCGAAAATTTAATAGCCAACACAGAGCAAATCATTACCCAAAAATTAATTTCATGAGTCGTTGGATTGATACAACTATAATTCACGTAAAACAAGTATTGAGCAATGCCGAAGCAGGTCACGATTGGTTTCATATCGAAAGAGTGTATCGCAATGCAATGCATATTGCCCAAACCATAGAATGTAACGTAACCGTAGTACAATTGGCTGCTTTGTTGCATGATATTGCAGACAGCAAATTTCATGAAGGCGACGAAAGTATTGGCCCATTAAAAGCAAAGGAATGGATGGAATCCATAGCTGTAGATGCAACGGTGATAAACCATGTGGTAAAAATTATCCAAAACATTTCATTTAAAGGAGGAAATATTTCCCAAGATTTTAATAGTGTAGAATTACAAATAGTTCAAGATGCGGATAGGTTAGATGCCATTGGAGCTATTGGCATAGCTCGAGCTTTTCATTATGGGGGATTTAAAAACAGATTGCTTTACGATCCCAACGTTGCTCCGATAATGAATATGGATAAAGAAACCTACAAAAAGTCAACCGCACCAACCATCAACCATTTTTATGAAAAACTATTGTTGCTTAAAAATAGAATGAATACACCAACCGGAAAAGCAATGGCAGAAAAACGTCATGCTTTTATGGAACAATTTTTATCGCATTTTTATGCAGAGTGGGAAGGAGGCGAGTAGCTTATTTATTACCAAATGCTGCTTTTCTTTTTTCTAAAAATGCAGAGGTTCCTTCTTTAAAATCAGCAGTAGCAAAACAAGCACCAAAATTTCGAATTTCAACTTGGTAGCCATTTACTCCGTCTTGGTAATTGGCATTCACGCTTTCAATTGCCTTTGCAATAGCCGAAGCAGAATTATTTGCAATTTTTTCTGCAATAGAATTTGCCAAAGGCAATAATTCTTCCTGAGGTACTACGTAATTCACCAAGCCATATTCCAAAGCTTTGTTAGCTGTAATCATTTGTGCAGATAGTATCATTTCCATTGCTCTGCCTTTGCCTACCAATTGTGGCAAACGCTGGGTGCCACCGTATCCGGGAATCACACCTAAAGTAACTTCGGGTAATCCTAATTTGGCATTATCAGAAGCCAAACGGAAATGACAAGACATGGCCAATTCTAAACCACCACCCAAAGCAAAACCATTTACAGCAGCAATTACAGGAGTAGGTAAATGTTCTATGAAATCAAATAATTGTTGTTGCCCTAAAGCAGCTAAATTTTCTCCTTCAGAAGCAGAAAAATGAGCAAACTCCGAAATATCAGCACCTGCTACAAACGATTTGGTACCACTTCCGGTAACAATAATCGCATGACAGCTCTGGTCTAAGGTTTGTAATGCATCGTGTAATTCGGCTATCGTAGCTTTGTTTAAGGCATTTAGTTTGTCAGGTCTGTTAATAGTAATGGTGCCAATTTTGTTGGTAATGTTCACCAATAAATTTTCAAATTCTTTCATGATATTTCGTTTGAATGCAAGGGTAAATGTACAATAAATTCTGTTTTTTGAAAGGCCTTCGAAGTAAATTGAATAGAGCCTTGGTAGCTTTCAATGATGTTTTTGATAATAGCCAAACCTAATCCCATCCCACTGGTTTTGGTGGTAAATTTTGGTTCAAAAATTTTATCATGTATGCTTTCCGGAATTCCAATTCCATTGTCTGAAACGGATAAATACAAATCAGTTTTAGTAGAGGTTAACTTTATTTGAACAATAGGATTTTCAACAGATTCTGTGGCTTGCAATGCATTTTTTACCAAATTGGTAACCAAACGTACCAATTGACTTCTATCAAAGAATAATTTTGGGTGGTTATGATCGGGTTGCCAATGTAAACTAGGAGATTCAAACACTTTTAAAGCATTGCCAATTACTTCGTTAACATGTAACCATTCGTTGTTTTGAATAGGTAAAGAAGCGAAGTTAGAAAACGTATTGGCAACTGCACTCATGGTGTCTATTTGTTCTAACAAAGTTTGGGTATACTGGTTTAATTTTTCAACTATTTTAGGGTCGTTAACATCAAATTTTCGTTCAAAATTTTGGATGGTTAATTTCATCGGAGTTAATGGGTTTTTTACTTCATGGGCAATTTGTTTTGCCATTTCTCTCCAAGCACCTTCCCTTTCAGATTGGGCTAGTTTTTTCGCACTTTCTTCCAACTGGTCTACCAAATCGTTGTATGCATGCACCAATAAACCTATTTCTTTGCTTTTGCTATCTAAGTGAATTTTTTCATTCTTCTTGGTCAGCTGAATTTCATTGATTTTTTCTGAAATTATTTTAAGAGAATTGGTAATGTAGTTAGACAAGTAGTAAGCTAAAAAGATAGAAACCGTAAGTATAAACAAATACACTTGGATGGCATTTATTAAAAACTTTTCTAATTCTTCGTTATACAATTTATCATCTTCGATGTATGGGAGATTTAAAATCGCAATTGGCTTAAATTTTTCATCTCTAATTTCAGTGTAAGAAGCCAAATATTTTTGGTTGTCTTTTACAAACCGTTCTACATATCGTTTGTCCACACTTTTATTCACCAATTTTAAAATATCTTCAGAAAGTTGCATGTTTACCGAATCTACTGCAAAATTTGAGGCAGATGATTTGATAAGTTTACCGTTGAGGTCGTAAAAATTGACTTCAATTTTATGAATGCTACTTATTTCATGAATCTTCTCTCTGAAAATATACGGAACATTTTGGGTATTGATTGGAAAGGAAGTAGTTGCCAAAGCATAATTGATATGTTGTAAAATCTCGTTTTCGTGGTTCAAAAACTTTTCGTTGTGGTATTGCTTGGCTTCGTTTTGGTACTGTAAGATGGAAACTCCTGCAATTAAAACCGTAGAAATAATAGTCAGAAAAATCATCGATACAAATATGCGATTGCGAAGCGATATTTTTTGACTACTCCAACGAAACATCATATCCTATTTTAAGATGATTTTTTTTCTCGAATTCTTTTGTACAATTGATAACCAAGCATGATGAGCACAGAAAACAATAGGATGCCCAAAACTCCCCAAATCCAATTAATCGCGTTTTTTAAAATAACTAAGAATACAACGGCAAATAAAATGATGGTTGCTCCTTCGTTAAAAATCCGGAAAAAGTTGGAAGAATATTTTTTCTCGTTTTTTTGGAGAGACAAAAAAATCAAGTGACATTTCCAATGATACCAATAAAGCAAAGCCACAAATACTAGTTTTACATGCATCCAAGGCATTTTAAGCCAAACTTGACCAACTTCGGTAAAAAATAAGATCCAATAAGCAAAAATACTACACAAAATAGCACTTGGCCAGGTGATAATATACCACAAACGATAGCACATTAGTTGGTACTGTGGAATTAAAATTTGTTGCTCAGCCTCCGGTTTTTGCTGTGCCTCAGCATGATATACAAACAATCGCACAATGTAAAATAAACCTGCAAACCAAGTTACTACAAAAATCAAGTGCAATGCTTTTAAGTATTCGTACATGTTATGAAAGGCTGGTTTTTAAAGTTTTTTGTAATTCTCTCCTCAAAAAGTAGGCCGTAACTAAAGTTGCCAACGTATCAGCAATCGGAAAGGCCAACCATATTCCAAAGATACCAAAAAACAAAGGCAAAATGCCGAGAAGCGGAATAAGAAAAAATCCTTGTTTGGTTAATGTAAGCAGTAATGCAGGTATCGCTTTTCCGATAGCTTGAAAATAAGCAGCACCAATTAATTGTAGTGCAATGATGGGTGTTGCAGCAAAAACAATTACCATGGCAAAGGGGGTTTCTGCTAAAATAGCCGCATCATTGGTAAAAATTTTTACAATAGGTAATTGAAACAAAACAATCACCATAAAAATAATGGTAGATAAAATACTAGCTACTTTGATTGAGGTATATACCACTTCGCGAACTCTTTGCCATTGTTCTGCTCCATAATTGTATCCGGCAATTGGCAAAAATCCGTGGGTAATTCCTAATATTGGAAATAGCGAAAACATCATCATTCGGTTGATGATTCCGTACATGCTAATTCCTACTTCTCCACCATAAATAAATAAGCTTTGATTTACTAAAATAGCAACCAAACTCACCATTCCCTGTCGGGAAAAAGTGACCATTCCTAAACTTGCTATTTCTTTTACAATTTTACGATGCCATTGCAAATGATGTAAGGAAAGTTGTAAGGAACTTTTCTCCCAAAAAAACCAAAACACAAAGGCAAAACACAAAAAGTAGGAAATGGCAGTGGCCAATGCAGCTCCAAACATACCTAACGGAATAATTTTGATTAACAAGATATCCAACAAAATATTTCCAATAGCTGGAATGATCATGGCATACATGGCAAATTTTGGTTTCCCTTCGGCTCTTATCACATTATTTCCCATCATGCATAAAGCCAAAAAAGGGATGGTAGCCAACACCGGGAAGTAAAAATCCCTTGCAGGTTCTAAAATAGCACCTTTGGCTCCAAATAAAGTGAGTACTTCGGTACTAAAAAACATTCCAATAATCATCAAAATTACCGAAATGGCAAGAGTTAGTACTAGCTGATTGCCAAAAGTAGTTTTGGCTTTTTCTACCTCTTTAGCTCCTAAAGCCCTGGAAACGATAGATGCTCCACCCACTCCAATAGCCATTCCAATAGAAGAAATTAAAAAGGTAAAAGGAAGTACCACAGTAACAGCAGCAATCGCAATGGAGCCAATCCATTGCCCAACAAAAATGGTGTCGACAATAATGTTAATCGACATGAATAAAATACCTACAGAGGCAGGAATGGCTTGTTTTTTTAACAACAAGCCGATAGGTTCAGAACCAAGTGCACCAACACTTTTATCCATATTAAACGGTTTGTGTTGCTACAGTAGCAGTTGCCCATTGGTCTATCCAACGACTAAGTGTTTTGGCCCAATTATCGTGATCGTTTAAGCAAGGTATTGCTAAAAATTCAGTACCTCCGGCTTCTTTAAATTCTTCTCCCCCTTCCATTGCGATTTCTTCTAAAGTTTCCAAGCAATCACTAACAAATGCTGGAGTTACAACTGCTAAATTTTTAATTCCTCGATGAGCCAAATTCTCAATAGTTTTGTCGGTATACGGTTGCAACCAAGGGTCTCTTCCTAACCTGGATTGGAAAGAAGTGCTATAACTTCCTTCAGGCAAATTCAAAAACTTAGCTACTTGTTTGGTGGTTTCGTAGCATTGATGACGATAGCAAAATTCATGGGCTTTAGAGGGTGTATTGCAGCAACTTCCATCTATTTTGCAATGACTTTTGGTAACATCTGATTTACGAATATGACGTTCGGGTACTCCGTGGTAAGAAAACAACAAATGATCGTTTGGAAATTTTTCTAAACTTTCTTGAATCGAATTCGACAAATCTTTCACATAATCCGGATGGTTATAAAATGCCGGAACGATGGTAAATTGCATGTCCGGGAAGTGTTTTTGACGAACTTCTTCCGCCAAAACCAAAATGGTTTCGGTAGTTGCCATGGCAAATTGTGGATACATCGGAAACAACAAAACTTCTCTAACTCCCTGATCATATAATTGTTGTAAACCATGATGAATGCTTGGGTTGCCATATCTCATAGCAATTTCAACTGGGACACTTACTTGGGGTTTAATTTTTTCTTGCAAACGTTTGGTTAAAACAATTAGCGGAGAGCCTTCGTCCCACCAAATTTTTTGGTAAGCTTTCGCTGATTTTTTCGGACGGGTATTTAAAATAATGCCTCTAACCAGTAAAACTCTTAGTAAATACGGAACGTCTATCACACGTTCATCCATTAAAAATTCGTCTAAATATTTTCTAACATCTTTTGGTTGCGGACTATCCGGTGAGCCTAAATTAACGAGTAATACTCCTTTCATGGTGTGTTTAATTAACTTTTATATGAAGTGATAACAAATATTTTTTTGGGGTGATACCAAATTTCTTTTTAAATGCCGCAATAAAGTGGCTTGCAGTACTGTAACCAACTTTTAATCCTACTTCATTTACATTATGAGATCCGTTTTCGAGCAACTTTCGAGCGTATTCCATTTTGTGGTCAAATAAAAACTGATATACACCACTCCCGTATATTTGCTTGAATCCGGATTTTAATTTCTTTAGATTCAAACCAACCATTTCCGATAATTCATTTAACGAAGGTGGCTCTGCCATATTCTGCAAAACAATTTCTTTGGCTTTTTTGATTTTTAATACGTTTTCTTCGTCTAATAAAAACGGACATTTATCTAAATTGGTTTCCTCGTTTTGATAAAAATACAAACTAAGCAATTCGTAAGCCTTGGCTTTTAAGTACAAATTTTGAGCACTAAAGTTGTTTTTATAGTGAAAAAGTTGGTTTAATACGATAGACATCACCGGACGAATATCTTCCTCTTTGTACAATTTTTTTTGTTGAAATTCTTCGTTAAAAAAAGGAATGTTTTCGGTTTCGTTAGAAAACAAAGCATGTAATTTTTTAATAGATATTAAAATAGAAATTACCCAACTATTTGGAGCAATTTCTAACTGCATCGGAAGTTCTTTTTGTGGGTTGTACAACAGCAGCGACTTTTCTTCTAACAAATTCAAAAAGTAGGAGTTATCATTAAAAACAAATTTTGATTTTCCTTTTAAATTGTAATGAAATTGTATCAAACCCAATGGAATTTTTTTGGTAAAAATTTCGGTTTGGTTGGTTTCGTTTTCCAAACGAATTACCCAAAAATCGTGTTCAATTTTTATTTCTTCCATGGAACTCATAGCGATACTTTTATCTAACCAGTACTTGAGTAATTTAGAACCATTCTAAATAAAAAAGATGACAATTATCACCTTCTTTTCCACAAATATAGGGTTATTTAGCCTCCTTGAAAACCATTTAGCAAAAATTAACGTATGTAGATATAAAAAGAACCGCAAGCGTTATTTTTATTAAAAGTATCGAATTAATTTTGTGTCGACAAATGAAGAATTTATTTATGGAGCATTTCAAACACCAAACTTTTTATGCAGTTGGGCTGAGCTATAAAAAAGCAGATGCTGAGGTGAGAGGAAAATTTAGTTTGGATGATACCGCAAAACAAAAAGTATTAGAGCAAGCCAAAAGAGAAGGTTTGCATAGCTTATTTGTAATATCTACTTGTAACAGAACCGAAATTTATGGTTTTGCAGAGCATCCATACCAATTAATCAAATTGATTTGTGACAATACCCAAGGCACTGTAGAAGAGTTTCAGCAGGTTGCTTATATCTACAAAAACAAAGATGCCATCGATTTTTTATTTAAAGTTGGCACTGGATTAGACAGTCAAATTCTTGGTGATTTTGAAATCATCTCTCAAATTAGAAGCAGTTTTGTGCAAAGCAAAAACCAACAATTGGTGAATGCTTTTTTAGAAAGATTGGCCAATGCGGTAATACAAGCAAGCAAACGAATTAAAAACGAAACCAACCTTAGTTCAGGTGCTACATCGGTTTCCTTTGCTTCGGTACAATATATTTTAAATCATTTTGAACAAGCCGATAGCAAAAAAGTATTGTTATTCGGAACCGGAAAAATAGGTAGAAATACCTGCGAAAATTTGGTAAAGCACATCGAAAATAAAAACATCACTTTAATCAACCGAACCAAAGACAAGGCAGAAAAAATTGCAGGGAAATTTCACTTAACCGTGAAAGATTACACCCAATTGCCAGAGGAAATTCAACAATCAGACGTGTTAGTGGTGGCTACAGGAGCTATGAATCCTACTGTTGATAAAGCTTTGTTGAATTTAAAAAAGCCATTGCTGATTTTAGATTTGTCGATACCTAAAAATGTAGATGAAAATGTAAAAGACAATCCTATGGTTACTTTGGTACACTTAGATTATTTGTCGCAAATAACAGATGAAACTCTAGAAAAACGCAAATTAGATATTCCAGCTGCAGAGGCAATCATTCAAGAAATTACCCAAGAGTTTTTAGAATGGATGAAAGCAAGAAAATTTGCTCCAACCATTCATGCTTTAAAAGAAAAGCTGAACGAGATAAAAGAAACAGAACTTAAATTTCAGAAAAAGAAATTACAAAATTTTGATGAGGAGCAAGCAGAAATCATCACTAGCAGACTCATTCATAAAATTACCACCCAATTTGCCAACCATTTAAAAGATTCTGACACCATGGTAGATGAAAGCATTGAATGGATTGAAAAGGTGTTTCAATTAGAAACCAGTTTAACTTCATGAGTAAAGTAATCAGAATTGGCACCAGAGATAGCGAACTAGCTCTGTGGCAAGCTAATTTGGTGAAAAACAAATTAGAGGCTTTGGGTTATGAAACAGTTCTGGTTCCTATCAAATCAACCGGAGATATTATTTTAGACCAACCTTTGTACGAACTTGGTATTACGGGCATTTTTACCAAAACCTTAGATGTTGCCATGATACAAGGGCAAATAGATATTGCGGTTCACTCTATGAAAGATGTACCAACCCAACTACCTAAAGGAATGGTGCAAACTGCAGTGTTAACCAGAGCAAGCAGTACCGACATTTTGGTGTATGCACCCCATCAAAAATTAATTCCTTCAAATGGAATTTTAGCCACCGGAAGTTTGCGAAGAAAAGCCCAATGGCTCAGCAAATATCCAGATTACATTATGGTAGATTTGCGTGGAAATGTAAATACACGTTTAAACAAATTACATCATTCCAACTGGGTTGGAGCCATTTTTGCCCAAGCTGGTTTAGAAAGAATCCAATTATTGCCTAACCAATACGAAGTTTTAGATTGGATGATTCCAGCACCAGCACAAGGTGCTATGATGGTAGTAGCCATGGAAAATGATAGTTATTCTATGGAAGCAACCCAAAAGTTAAACGACCAAAACACACAAATTTGTACTTGGGTGGAACGGCAGTTTTTGAGAGTTTTAGAGGGAGGCTGCACAGCACCTATAGGTTGTTTGGCAGAGATTAAAAAAGATGATTTGATTGTAAAAGCCGGATTATTTTCCTTAGATGGTAGTAAAAAAGTGCTATTAGATAAATCCACCAAGCTTACAAATTACCAGAATTTTGGTAAGGAAATGGCAGAGGAAGTATTGCAAATGGGAGGGAAAGAAATTTTAGATGGCTTTGCCAAATGGAAAAAAGACGTTTGATGAAATTCAATGCAATTGAATTCTTCCACTTAAAAAATTGTATTTTTGTATGGCTAAAAGCTTAGCTTTTAGTGTTTTTTATGGAAAAAGACTCACTATATAAGTTTTTATATCGTTTTTTCGACCTTATCGTACTCACTTACTTTGTGTTTAGTTTCGGTTACAGCGTAAAAACAGATTACCAAATTCCAAAGTTGGTCGGACTTTTGGTAATTGTGCTAGGATTGTTAGCATTCAATACGGCAAAGTTTTTCTATTACAAATCAAGAGGAAGAAAAAAAGTTGCTTTAGCACAAATCATTCTTTTAGGAGTTTTATTGTTAATTTCAGGAGTAATTTCCATAGTACATTACCAACAAGATTTTCATTTTGTTTTAAGAAAAATACGACCCATTCTAGAAGCTGGAATAGTATTATACTTTTTCATTCGTTTGATGGTTTTTGTGCGATACATATACCAAGTGTATTACAATCCGGCTATTGTTTTTGTGGGTAGTTTTTTTACCATTATTTTACTTGGGTCATTCTTATTAATGTTGCCAAATGCTACCACCAACGGGATTACCTTTACCGATGCCTTATTTACTGCAACTAGTGCAGTATGTGTGACCGGTTTGGTGGTATTAGATACAGCCAATGATTTTACCCAAATCGGACAAACCATTATTTTGGTTTTGTTTCAATTAGGAGGATTGGGAATTTTAACGTTTACTTCGTTTTTCTCTTATTTTTTTAGAGGAAGTTCCTCCTTTAAAGAAGGTTTGAATATCAAAGATTTTATTGCCCAAGAAAACATCAAAGATGTTTTAAAAATAGCATTGAATGTAGTGGTTTTTACCCTTTTTGTAGAAATGATTGGTGCAGGTTTGATTTATTCTACCATACAACACTTAGATGAAATAGAGGATAAAATTTTCTTTTCGGTATTTCATTCAATTTCTGCATTTTGTAATGCAGGTTTTTCCACCATGTCAAGTGGTTTAAGCGAAGAGTTTTTAAAGTTTAACTATACCATGCAATGGGTTGTGATGGTATTAATTGTGTTAGGAGGTTTGGGCTTTAACATCATCTCCAATTACTACACTTATCTTAAAACACTTGCTTTAGAGTTTTTTGACAAAACAAGAATTCATAAACAAATTCACATTACCACATTAAACACTAGGATTGTTTTATACACTACTTTAGCATTAATTGTTGGTGGATTTTTGTTTTTAGCTATTTCTGAACACCAAAATACCTTATTACTACACGATACTTGGTTCGGGAAAGTTACCACCTCTTTTTTTAATGCCATTACCCCAAGAACAGCGGGGTTTAATACCATGGATTTTTCTCAATACACCGTTCCATCACTTTTGTTTATTATTTTTTTAATGTGGATTGGAGCATCTCCGGGTTCAACCGGAGGAGGGATCAAGACGAGTACCTTTGCATTGGCAACCTTAAACATTATTGCCACCGCTCGCGGAAAATCAAGAATTCAATTGCAAGGAAGAAGAATTTCAAGCGAATCTACTGCTCGTGCATTTGCTATTTTGTGTATTTCATTAATTGTTATCGGTTTTGCTATTTTGGCTTTACTCATTTTTGAGCCAAAAGGAACCGATTTGTTATCGGTTGTTTTTGAATGCTTTTCTGCCTATAGCACCGTTGGTTTAAGTTTAAATCTAACCCCAACCTTAACAGAACCCAGCAAGGTGGTTTTAATATTTACCATGTTTATTGGTAGAATTGGTTTGCTCAATTTATTATTCGGAATGCTGAGAGAATTAAACCATCAATTTTATGAGTATCCGAAAGAAAACATTTTAATCAACTAAAATTAATAGATTATTTAATTGAAATAATATAAAACTATGAAAATCATCATTTTTGGTTTAGGAAACTTCGGTATGTCTTTGGCATTAAGTTTAACCGAAACCGGCAACGAAGTTATTGGTGTAGACAAACAAATGGATAAAGTTAATTTGATAAAAGATAAAATTTCCTTGGCTATTTGCATGGACTCTACTAACGAGTTTGCTTACGAAGCTTTGCCTCTAAAAGATGCAGATAAAGTAATAGTAGCAATTGGAGAAAATGAAGGTGCAGCCATCATTACCACTGCTATCATCAAAAAGTTGTGTAATGCCAAAATCATCAGTAGGGCATTGTCACCCATTCACGATACGGTATTGGAAGCCATGGGTATTTACAGTATAGTACATCCGGAACAAGAAAGTGCAGACCGTTTGACCAAGCAAATCAACTTTAAAACAACCTTAGAAAACTTTCAGCTGGATAATAACTTTACGGTATCGGAAGTTAAAGCCAAACAAGAATTTCATGGCAAAACGGTTGCTGAGTTAGACCAAATTGACCAGTATCATTTGCGTTTGGTTACAATAATTCGAAACAAAGAGAAAGTAAATTTGGTAGGTAAAAGAACCATTGTAAAAGAAACTATTGGCATTCCAAACCCAGATACGATTGTTTTAGAAGACGATATTTTGGTGGTTTTCGGATCTAATAAAAATATTTCCATCTATTGTGATGAAGGATAAAGAAGTGAAAATATTATCTACCAAACTTCTTACATGGGAACAAAAAGCAATGGTATTGCATCCTAAAATTTCATTGATTGAATTTCCATTTATTCAAATCAAACCAATTCATTTTGAATGGCCAAAAACTCGAGCTAACGTTTGGATTTTTACGAGTGCCAATGCAGTAGAAGCTGTTTTGAATCAAGTTAACGATGATCAAAAAGAATTTCCAATAGTTTGGTGTGTTGGAGAAAAAACGAAAGCTAAATTAGAAGCTTTAAATTTTAAAGTTAAAGTTTACTTTAATTATGCTAAACAACTAAATGATTTTATTTTAAAAAATTTTAAAAACAATATTTTTATTTGGTTTAGAGGAAGCGTTACTACAGGTCACTTAACCCAAAACTTTAATCAAAATATACATTGGAGTGAGGTGATTGTTTATGAAAACGAATCCAATCCAACCCAAATTTCCGTACCTTATGATGCTGTTTTGTTTTTTAGTCCTTCCGCAGTAGAAAGTTTTTTACAAAACAATTCGTTAAAAGGAAAAGTTTGTTTTTGTATTGGTGAAACCACCCAAGCAAAGGTTTCTGAAACAGCATCAAATAACGTAATTTTACCAAAAAATCCAACGATAGAAAATGTGTTGTTGGAAGTCAAAAAATATTATTTATTAAATAACTAATTCATGATAAAAAACGATTTATTCCTCAGAGCTTTAAACCAAGAAAAAGTAGAACGTCCACCCGTTTGGATGATGCGTCAAGCCGGAAGATATTTACCAGAATTTAGAGCATTACGCGATAAATACGATTTTTTTACCCGTTGTGAAACACCCGAACTAGCAGCAGAAATTACGGTTCAACCTATTCGAATTGTAAAACCAGATGCAGCCATTTTATTTTCAGATATTTTAGTTGTTCCTAGAGCCATGGGTATAGCTGTAGAATTGAAAGATAATTTAGGGCCAATCATTCCGAATCCTATTCGAACCATGGAGCAAGTAAACCAAGTATTTATTCCAAATATTGAAGAATCTTTGGGTTATGTAATGGATGCCGTGAAATTAACCAAAGAAATGTTGAACGATGAGGTGCCTTTGATTGGTTTTGCAGGTTCTCCATGGACTATTTTTTGTTATGCGGTAGAGGGCAAAGGCTCAAAAAGTTTTGATACTGCCAAAGGACTTTGTTTTTCTAACCCAGTTGCGGCACATACCTTATTACAAAAGATTACCGATACCACTATTTTGTACCTTAAAGAAAAAGTAAAAGCAGGTTGTAATGCCATTCAAATTTTTGATTCCTGGGGGGGCATGTTGTCTCCAACCGATTATCAAGAATTTTCTTGGCAATATATCAACCAAATTGTGGAAGCTTTGGCTCCACTTACCAAAGTGATTGTTTTTGGAAAAGGATGTTGGTTTGCCTTACATGAAATGGGTAAGTCTAAAGCTTCTGCATTAGGGGTAGATTGGACATGCTCTCCAAGAAATGCCAGATACTTATCTGGAGGAAACATCACCTTACAAGGAAATTTTGATCCGAGTAGGTTGCTTTCACCAATTCCAACCATCAAAAAAATGGTGCATCAAATGATTGACGAATTTGGAAAAGATAGTTACATTGTAAATTTAGGTCATGGTATTTTACCAAATATTCCGGTTGACCATGCAAAGGCATTTGTGGAGGCGGTGAAGGAGTATAAATAAAGTACAAAGATTTGAGTATTAATTACAAAGACATAAAATCTTAATTCTTTAATACTTTACACTTAATACAATTTAGATGAAAGAAAAATTCTACCAATACATACAAACCCTTCAAGACCAAATCTGTAAAGGATTGGAGGATATAGATGGCATTGTAAAATTTCGTGAAGATATTTGGACTCGGCCGGAAGGTGGTGGTGGCCGAACTCGCGTAATCGAAAACGGTCAAGTTTTTGAAAAAGGCGGAGTAAACATTTCGGCTGTTCATGGTAAATTACCGGATACGATGCAAAAAATGTTTGGTGTGGGAGAAGCAGATTTTTTTGCATGTGGATTGAGTTTGGTCATACATCCAAAAAACCCAATGGTACCTACGGTGCATGCCAATTGGAGATATTTTGAAATGTATGATGAACATAAAAACATCATCAACCAGTGGTTTGGTGGTGGACAAGATTTAACTCCTTATTACCTATTTGAAGAAGATGCAATTCATTTTCATCAAACTTGTAAGACTGCTTGCGACAAACATCATCCTGATTTTTACCCAAAGTATAAAAAGCAATGCGACAATTATTTTTGGAATGCACACAGAAATGAAGCTAGAGGCATAGGAGGTTTGTTTTTTGATTATTGTAAAGAAACAGATGGCATGACTATGCAAAATTGGTATGATTTTGTAACCGAAGTAGGAAATTCATTTTTAGAGGCATACTTGCCAATTGTAGAAAAAAGAAAAGATTTATCCTACACCGAGGCTCAAAGAAATTGGCAAGAAATACGAAGAGGAAGGTATGTAGAGTTTAATTTAGTACACGACAAAGGAACTTTATTCGGACTCAAAACCAATGGCAGAATCGAAAGTATTTTGATGAGTTTGCCACCGCATGTGCAATGGGTGTATAACCACCAACCTAAGCCAGGAAGTGAAGAAGAGAAGTTGTTGAAAGTTTTAAGTAATCCAAAAGATTGGTTAAGTTAGTAGTTAGCTTTCATCAATTAGCCTTTTTGTAAGTTTTTTGATGATAATTATTCTGAGCTTAAATGAAATATTATAAAAATTTATTAGTATGGCAAAAATCACATGAGTTAACTCTTGATGTTTACGCAACTTTGCAAAGCTTTCCTAAAGAAGAAATATTTGGATCAGTCAGTCAAATGAAACGTTCCACAAGTTAAATTCTCACAAATATAGCTGAAGGCTGTGGAAGAAATACTGATAAAGATTTTGCAAGATTTTTAATAATAGCATTTGGTTCAGCTAATGAATTGGAAAACCAAATTATCTTAAGTAAAGACCTGAGGTTTATTGAAGTTGAAAAACCAAATTCATTATTGTCACAAATAGAAGAAATTAAAAAAATGCTTAACAGCTTAATTAAAAAACTAAATAATTAACTTCTGACAGCTAATTGCTGTCAGCTAAAAGCTTATATATGTTTCCACTAATAAGAAATCGTCGACTACGAACTACAGAAAGCATTCGTTCTTTAGTTCGAGAAACCGTATTAACTCCTAACGATTTTATTGTGCCATTATTTGTTGTAGAAGGCAAGGACATAAAAGAAGAAATTGCCTCCATGCCAAACTATTTTCGAATGAGTTTGGATAACATCGAAAAAGAAGTAAAAAACTTATGGCAAATGGGACTTCGTTCGGTATTGGTGTTTGTAAAAGTAGAGGATGCTTTAAAAGACAACAAAGGTACCGAAGCACTTAATCCAAACGGATTGATGCAACGTGCCATTAAAACCATCAAAAACGCAGTGCCAGAAATGTATGTGATGACCGATGTGGCTCTAGATCCGTTTTCCAGTGTTGGCCACGATGGGATTTTACAAAACGGATATATTGTTAACGATGCAACTGTGGAGGTTTTGGCCCAAATGAGTGTGAGTCACGCACAAGCAGGAGCCGACATGGTTGCCCCAAGCGATATGATGGATGGAAGAGTTCAAGCCATTAGAGTTGCTTTGGATCAAGTAGGTTTTGTAAACACCGGAATTTTAAGTTATAGTGCCAAATATGCTTCTGCCCATTATGGTCCTTTTAGAGATGCTTTAGACAGTGCTCCTGTTGATGGGATGAACATACCAAAAGACAAAAAAACCTACCAAATGGATTATCACAACCGATTGGAGGCTATTCGCGAAACCGAATTAGACATTGCAGAAGGAGCCGATATTGTGATGGTAAAACCCGGAATTGCTTATTTAGATATTGTTCGAGAAATCAAAAATATGTCGAACGTTCCGGTGGCAGTTTACCAAGTTTCCGGAGAATATGCCATGATTAAAGCAGCAGCAGAAAGAGGTTGGTTGAACCACGATGCCATTATGTTAGAGCAAACGACTGCAATCAAAAGGGCAGGTGCCGATTTAATTGCCAGTTATTTTGCCAAAGACATTGTGCAGCTTTTGTATTAATTTTGAAACTGATTTACAGTCAAGTATTTATGAATTTCTTTTTGGTCTAAAATTATTTCTATTGGACCAAAAGCATAAGGAGCAATTTCGTATTGGTTGTAGTGTAAAACCACTTTGTCTTCAGAAAAAAAGATGTTTTGAGGTAGGCAAAATTTGTCTTTTTCAAAGAAAAATCCATACTCATTAAGCGATTTCCCTAATGGTATTTCATATTGGGTTCTGAATTTATTTTCAGCCAAATTTTTCACCGCTTCTACATCAGTAAATAGTTTGTCAAATCCCAATTTTTTTCCGGTTTTGGCATCTACAACCATACTTTGCACTGCACCATATCCGTGAGCACCACCAGTAAATAGGTAATGTTCTAATTTTAAATTAATAAATCTATCCGACTGAAAATATATACTCTGTTGGCAAGTAAATTCCCAAGGCATAAAGTTTTCAACCTCTAATTCTTTTTTGGTTTGTGTATAAACTTTGGTAAACTTCTTCAACAAACCTTCGTAAGTAGAAATGGTATCTGGTTGCTCGTCATCAAAATACATCAGGTTTTTGGTTGCATTTAAAAAATAGGCGTTGATAGAATCTGCAACTATTCCCTTGTTGGTTGCAAAAACCACATCTATTTGTACATGTGCACAATTATACCCATCGTTGCATGGGTTGTTTTTTATTTCTTTAAATTCAAAAGCCAATTCTTTGTTGCAAGAAACCAACAAGATCAATCCGATTAGCCACAAAATATTTTTCATAAGATAAATCCCTAAAATTTAGGTAAAAATACCAAACCAAATATTTTAAAAGCTAATTTTGCCTGAAATTAATTGATATTTTTTCTATGAGCCAACCTTCTATGAAATTAGATACTTTGTTTATCCACGGAGGTCAACAACACGATCCTAGTACAGGAGCAGTGATGCCTCCCGTTTACCAAACTTCCACATTTGCACAAAAAAGTCCAGGAGTACATTCTGGGTACGAATACAGCAGAGCTGCAAATCCAACCCGTACGGCACTGGAAAAAGCATTGGCAAGCATTGAAAACGGAGCAGTTGGATTGGCATTTTCTTCTGGTTTGGCAGCTATTGACAGTGTTTTAAAGTTGTTTCAACCAGGAGATGAAATCATAGCAATGGATGACTTATATGGAGGAACTTACAGAATGTTCAGTAGAATATACCAGCCGTTTGGTTTTAAATTTCATTTTATCGATGCCAATGAAACAGAAAAGTTAGAGCAATTAATTAATGCCAATACAAAAATGATTTGGTTAGAAACCCCAACCAACCCATTGATGAAACTGGCAGATATTGAAAAAGTAGCAGCTATTTGCAAAAAACACCAAATTTTGTTAGCAGTAGATAACACTTTTGCTACACCATATTTGCAACAACCTTTAAATTTAGGAGCAGATATTGTGATGCATTCTGCAACCAAATATTTAGGTGGTCACAGCGATGTTATTGCTGGAGCTTTAATTGCCAAAGATGCTGTTCTTGGAGAAAAACTACACTTTAACCAATTTGCAACCGGAGGAACTCTTGGTCCACAAGACGCCTATTTGGTGTTGAGAGGAATCAAAACCTTGCATTTACGTATGCAACGTCATTGCGAAAGTGGACTTAAAATTGCTCAATTTTTAGAAAACCATCCAAAGATTGGACAAGTATTTTATCCGGGATTATCTTCACACAAACACCACGAATTGGCAAAACGACAAATGCCAAAAGGATTTGGAGGAATGGTTTCATTTACTTTTAAATCAGGAAACAAACAAGAGGCCATTCGGTTTTTAGAAAACTTAAAAATATTCACATTAGCGGAGTCTTTAGGAGGTGTAGAGTCATTAGCTAACCATCCTGCACTAATGACACATGCCTCTATTCCGGAGGACAAAAGAAAAGAAATTGGAATTTCAGATGATTTGGTTCGTTTAAGTGTTGGAGTAGAAGATGTAGAAGATTTGATTTGGGATATCGATCAAGCTTTGGATTAATCTAAGCTCTTTTTTATCCAATAGAGAATCCGACAAAGTAGGTGTAAATCCCTAAAAACACTATAATAGATATTTCAATTATCCAAATTGCTTTTATTGGAATACTGTACTTGTTTAAAATCCATTGCTCAATGAATAAAATGACACACAAAAGTAATAATCCTATAAAAGCAATGGTTCCACCTAATGCTTTGCCACCATTATGTTCAATCAACAAATGATGGATAGATAAAATCAAAAGTATTCCACATAAGGCACCAATTACTAATAAAAAAGGTGTTTTTATAAGTTTCATGAATAAAACATGAATAAAAATAGGTGTAGTAAAGCAACCAAATTAATCATTTGACCTTTAATTTGGCTTATAACGAATAAATGCAAAACTTATAGATTATTGCTTAAAGCATATTTAATCCAAATAATAAATGTATCCAAAGTTAACGAAGAATAACCATTCGTTTGCTTTGTTTTCCGGATATCTTACAGGATCTGGATTCAAACCATCTACCCAGTTAGAGTTAAAATATTTCCATCTAAAATCTAACATCAAATCAGATAAAACAGTTAGTTTATATCTGGTACCAATGCTACCTACAACAGACCAAGTAGAGCCACCTTCTAAGTCAAAGGCATCTCTATATTTTACTGGAGTAGTTTCAGGAATTCCTAACACTCCCATAGTTGACCAAGCTTCGGGTTTGTAACTATCATAATGTGCACCCAAGCTAACAAACGGTGCAAAGCTTCCTACAGTTGCAGAAAAATCTCTAATGCTCCAAGGAAAATATTCCAATTGCATTCCCAAACTTGTTACACTTGTTCTTCCTCTCATGGCTCTTAATTGATCAGCTGTAATTGAAGTTCTGTCGGGGTCTACCCATTTGCCATAGTGCCTCAACTCTCCTGAACGATAATAACTAATTTCACTCCTAAGCTTAAAATGATCATTAAAATAAGTATAAGGTGCGTAACAATTACAATCAGACCTATATGAGAAATTTAAGTAGTGAACAATTCCAATTCCAAAGCCATTATTTTTAATAAAGTTTCCAAAATCTCCTGCTTGTCCGTAATCTGTTTGAAAAAAGGTTGGACCAGCAATTACACCTATTTCATGAGAGAATCCAAACTGAGCTTGAATTAAATTTGAAGTAAAAAAAGTTAAACTCAAAAAAGCGACAAAAACCCTAAAGCTCATATGGATAAGGAGATAATTTTAGCAAATATAAAAATATTGTTGGTGCATTGAAAAAAAAACGTTGGATTACCTAAAATCGTATACTTTTTTCAACAAAATCAATTAGGCTTATCATTTACTTGATACCTTTCAGCTAATTGTTGTATAAAATGTAAATCCTTTTGCTGTTTCGTTAAATTAACGAATAATTCTTACTTAATTGTTATATTTGCCCTTTACGAAAACGTTATCTTAATGAAAAGATAACTACCATTGTTTTACTTTAACTTTCATTAAAAAAATGGAACAGAAAATCAAGGATTTTATGGCTTTGGTTGAAGCTAAAAATCCAAACGAACCTGAGTTTATTCAAGCAGTAAAAGAATTTGCAGAAACTGTAATTCCGTTTATTGCAGACAACAAAAAATACGATGGTAAAAACTTGCTATTGCGAATAGCAGAGCCAGAAAGATCCGTAATTTTCAGAGTGCCTTGGGTAGATGACAAAGGAGAAATTCAAGTTAATAGAGGGTTTAGAATTCAAATGAATTCTGCGATTGGGCCATATAAAGGAGGAATTCGTTTTCACCATTCGGTAAATTTATCAGTGTTAAAATTCTTGGCTTTTGAGCAAGTATTTAAAAACAGCTTAACCACTTTACCTATGGGTGGTGGTAAAGGAGGGTCTGATTTTGATCCACAAGGAAAGTCTGATGGAGAGATTATGCGTTTTTGTCAATCTTTTATGACAGAACTTTGCAGACATATCGGTCCGGATTTAGATGTTCCAGCCGGAGATATTGGTGTTGGAGCAAGGGAAATTGGATATTTATTCGGACAATATAAAAGAATTAGAAACGAGTTTACGGGTGTTTTAACCGGAAAAGGCTTGGCTTACGGAGGTTCTTTGATTCGTCCGGAAGCAACAGGCTACGGTGTTGTTTATTTTACAGAGCAAATGTTGAAAACCATTGGCACCGATATTAAAGGAAAAACGGTAGCAATTTCTGGTTTTGGAAATGTAGCTTGGGGAGTTGCTTTAAAAGTTGCTGAATTAGGAGGTAAAGTTGTTACTCTTTCTGGTCCTGATGGATATATTTATGATGAAGAAGGTATCTCTGGTGATAAGATTGATTTTATGTTAGATATGAGAGCGAGTGGAGACAACAGAGCTGAAATGTATTTGGAAAAATATCCACAAGCCAAATTTGTAAAGGGAAGAAGCCCTTGGGAAGTAAAAGTAGACATTGCCATTCCGTGTGCTACCCAAAACGAATTGAACGAACAAGATGCCATTAATTTGGTAAATAACGGAGTTATTTGTGTTACTGAAGCAGCAAACATGCCGTGTACTTTAGAGGCCATTAAAGTGTTTTTAAATGCAAAAGTTTTATTTGCCCCTGGTAAAGCAGCCAATGCAGGTGGAGTAGCAGCATCTGGTTTGGAAATGACCCAAAACTCCATTCGTTTAAATTGGACTTCAGAAGAAGTAGATGCCCGTTTAAAAGACATTATGGTTGGAATTCACCATCAATGTAAAAAATATGGAGTAGAAGAAGATAACTATGTAAACTATGTAAAAGGAGCAAACATCGCAGGTTTTGTAAAAGTTGCCGATGCTATGTTAGCCCAAGGTGTAGTTTAAGATTTAATTATTCAACCACAAAAAAGCTGTCAGATTCACTTCGACAGCTTTTTTTGTATAACAAAAAGCCTGCTTTTTCGTTTTGTGGTATATTTGAACTTTGAGAAATACCCTCACAACTTTATTTAATAAAGATTTTCTTTCATGAAAAACTATTTAATTTTAAGTTTTTTAATTGCCACCTCTATCGTACAAGCCCAATGGAGAGGATATTTTTCGTATCGTCAAATAAAAGATTTGACTACCGGAACCCAAAAAGTATTTGCAGCTTCAGAAAATGCCTTATTTGTTCATGATGTGGTTACCGGTGAAACCTCTACTTTGAATACCATTGATGGTTTATCGAGCGAAACCATATCTACAGTATTTTTTTTACAAGAAAGAAACAGTTTGTACATAGGCTACGAAAACGGCTTGTTAAGCATTTTTAACTTTACCAACCAAACCGTTACCAATCGTTTTGACATCATCAACAAAACCGGAATTTCTATCAACAAACGAAAAATCAACACTTTTTACTTACACAACAACCAACTGTATTTGGGGTGCGATTTTGGAGTTACGGTGTTTAATCCGCAAACTTTACAATTTGGAGATACTTATTTTATTGGAGACCAAGCTGCAGAAACAGAAGTATTAAGCATTACCGTTTTAAACGATTTTATTTATGCTTTAACTCGTTTTAATGGCATTAAAAGAGCCGATTTAAACAATCCTTTTTTGATTGATTTTGCCAATTGGAGCACTTTTGATGCAGGTTTTTTCCAGAAGATTGTCAACCATCAAAACGAATTAGTGGTTTTAGGATATGATGGGGTTTTTAAGAGAAATGGAGCTTTTTTTCAGCCGGTATATATTTTTCCTGGTGAAGTACCAACCGATTTACGAACCAACCAAGAAAAATTAATTGCTGTTGCACCAAACAGAACGGTTTTGTTTAATCAAAATTTGCAAATATCTCAAGAAATACTTCGTTCTCAAATTTCTGATGTAACAAGTATTTTTACCAAAGGAATTGTGTTAAACACCCAATGTTTTATCGGAACCCAAGAAAATGGATTAATTAAAACTTCTCTTCCTTTTAATCAAAATCCAGAAATTATTTTACCGGATGGCCCTTTGCAAAATTTCATTTTTGGGTTGCATGTTACTCCTTCTGGAACCATTTGGACAGTTTTTGGAGAGTATAGTGTTGATTACAATCCGTTTCCATTGAATGAAAGAGGGATAAGTAAATTTCAAAATAACCAATGGAAAAATATTCCGTTTTCAGAATTGCTAGGAGCAAGATCATTAGGCAGAATTATTTCCAACCCAAATAACGAAAATGAAGTGTATGCCACCTCTTTTATTGATGGTGTTTTAAAGTTAGAGAATGATGTGCCAACGATTCTTTATAATGCTTCTAACAGTGCATTGCCAAACGATCCTGGCAACCAATTTGTGGGTAACCGTGTAAATGGATTGGCATTTGACAGAAACAACCAATTATGGACAAACACTTCTATAGTTGAACCTAACGTGTTGCATGTTTTTAGAAACAACCAATGGCAAAACTTTGATGCTTCTTCTGTGATTAATAACTTTTCCCAAAGTTATGGCAGAATTGTAGTTGACAGAAATAACACCAAATGGGTGGCTACCCAACGTGCAGGAGTGTATGGGTTTAACGAAAATTCCAATCCACGGTTCAAATTAATAAGATCTCAAAACAACGAACAGTTTCCCTACAACGACATTCGTGCATTGGCTATTGACAAGCGAAACCAATTATGGATGGGAACCCGAGGTGGTTTAAGAATTCTTACTTCGGTGGATAGATTTTTATCTGATGCAGAATTATTCAACACCAATATTGTGATTGATGATAATGGTGTGGGGCAAGAATTGTTAAACAACCAATATATTACCGATATCGAAGTAGACGGAGCCAATAACAAATGGGTTGCAACTGCCGAGTCTGGGGTGTTTTTATTGTCTCCAAACGGGCAACAAACTTTGCAAAGGTTCACCAAAACCAATTCACCATTACCAAGTGATGTGGTGTATGAAATTGAAATTAACCAACAAACTGGCGAAGTTTTTTTTGCAACCGACAAAGGCTTGGTCTCTTTTCAAGGAACGGCAACTGCTCCTTTAGACGATTTACAAAATGTAGAAGTATATCCAAATCCGGTTAGACCAGGATTTGATGGTACCGTAAAAATTACCGGACTTACCAATCGTGCCAACATCAAAATTACCGATATTTCCGGAAGTTTGGTATTTGAAACCATTGCAGAAGGTGGAACCATTGAATGGGACACCACAGCATTTGGTAAATACAAAGTGGCAAGTGGAGTTTACATGATTTTTCTCTCCTCACAAGATGGTTTTGAAACCAAAGTAAAAAAATTGATGATTGTTCGTTAATGTATGATAGTTAAAACGTTAGCCATCGTTATTTCAGCTATCAAATACCAAGAAAAAAGTTTGATTGTAAACTGCTTTACCGAACAATTAGGCATGCAAACTTACTTTATACCATCTGCTTATTCTAGTAAAAAAAGTGCTTCAAAAATTGCTTTTTACCAACCTTTGCAATGGTTGGAATTAGAAGCATACCATCTTCCAAATAAAAATTTGCAACGCATCAAAGAAGTTCGATTATGGCATGCTTACAACCATATTCCTTCCGACCTAGTGAAAAGCACCATTGCTATTTTTTTAGCAGAAATATTAAAAATGAGTTTGCACGAACAAACTCCAAACCAAGGGTTGTTTGCATTTTTACAACAATCGATGCATCAACTGGAAGAAATGGAAAATCCCTCTACTTTTCCGGTTTATTTTCTAATTCAACTAACCAAGTATTTGGGTTTTTATCCGGATGATAACTTTACAGAAAATTCGTTTTTTGATTTACAAGATGCATCCTTTCATCCTTTTCAAAGTATAAACGCATTGTCTGAGTCCCAATCCAACCTTTTTTATCGATTCATCTCAAATTGTGAGGCGATAAATAATTTGAATTTTTCCTATGCAGAAAGACAACAATTGTTAACTATTTTATTACAGTTTTATCAATTACATCAAAGCGGATTTTATCCCCCAAAATCCTTAGAAGTTTTGCAAGAAGTGTTGGAGGTATTAAAAAAATAGTGAGCATTCTTTTACATTGATTTTTATCGTGCAATGTTTGTAAATTTAAAACTGTTATTTTTTGATTAAAAACCGCTATTTAATAGGTGCTTGACATCTTTATTTTGTTAAAAATTTCTACTTTCGCAAATTCATTATTTTATTGATTACCATGAAGAAGCATTTTAGAGAATACGCTGGTTTAAACTTGCCGAAAGTTGCAGAAGAAGTATTGGATTTTTGGAAAAGCGAGCAAATTTTTCAGCAAAGTATTGAAGACAGAAAAGACAAATCCCCATTTATATTTTTCGAAGGACCTCCTTCTGCCAACGGATTGCCTGGTATTCACCACGTAATGGCACGTGCTATTAAAGATATTTTTTGTAGATATAAAACACAAAAAGGCTTTTTGGTAAACCGAAAAGCAGGATGGGATACCCACGGATTACCTGTTGAGTTGGGTACCGAAAAAGAATTAGGCATTACTAAAGAAGATATTGGAGTTAAAATTTCGGTAGATGAATACAACGAAGCCTGTAAAAAAACAGTGATGCGTTACACCGATGTTTGGAACGATTTGACAGAAAAAATGGGGTATTGGGTAGATATGGAAAATCCGTATGTGACCTACAACTCCAAATACATGGAATCGGTTTGGTGGCTATTAAAACAAATCTACAATAAGAACTTATTGTATAAAGGCTATACCATACAGCCATATTCTCCAAAAGCAGGAACCGGTTTGTCGTCTCACGAACTCAATCAACCGGGTTGTTACAAAGACGTTACCGATACCACAGTGGTAGCTCAGTTTAAAACCAAATCTGAAACCTTGCCAGAATTTTTAAAAGGTTTTGGAGAAATTCACATCTTAGCTTGGACCACTACCCCTTGGACTTTGCCTTCAAATACAGCATTGGCAGTAGGTCCAAACATTGATTATGTATTGGTACAAACCTATAACCAATACACTTTTGAACCTATTTTGGTGGTTTTAGCCAAGAATTTGGTAGCAAAACAATTTGCTGGGAAGTTTTTTAGAGTAAATAATACCTTAGATTTCAATTTTATTAATTGTGAATTTAATTCGGAAGAAAGAATTGAGGCTTTAATTGGAAGAAAATTATTTGAAAATGAATTTCAAAATTTCTTTGATATTTTATCAGGGGATAGGAATAAAAAGTGGGATGCAAATAAAAAGTTTAGAGAAGTTGGTTACGATTTGGATGAAGAAACACTAGAGTTATTAAAAGCTTCAGATATACAAACAATTAATAAAAAAATACCATTCAAAATTTTAGTTGAATGTAAAGGGAAAGATTTGGTTGGTATTCGATATGAGCAATTATTGCCTTGGGCTTTGCCATACCAAAACCCGGAAAATGCTTTCAGAATAATTGCGGGTGATTTTGTTACTACCGAAGATGGTACCGGTATTGTTCATATTGCACCAACTTTTGGTGCTGATGATGCCAAAGTAGCCAAAGAAGCTACTCCCGAAGTACCAGCTATGTTGGTATTAGATGCAGACGGACAAGCAGTTCCGTTGGTAAACTTACAAGGAAAGTTTATAAATGGCTTAGGAGCTTTGTCCAACAAATATGTAAAAAATGAGTATTATCTTGAAGGAGAAGCACCAGAAAAATCAGTAGATGTGGAAATTGCGATTTTACTAAAAGAGCAAAACAAAGCTTTTAAAGTAGAAAAATATGTGCACAGTTATCCGCATTGTTGGAGAACCGACAAGCCAATTTTATATTACCCGTTAGACTCTTGGTTTATCAAGATTTCTGAAGTTAAGGAACGTATGTTTGAGCTAAACCAACAAATCAACTGGAAGCCAAAAGCAACCGGAGAAGGAAGATTTGGGAATTGGTTGGCAAGTGCAAACGACTGGAATTTGTCTCGCTCCAGATATTGGGGAATTCCATTGCCAATTTGGAGAACGGAGGACAAATTAGAAGAAATTTGCATTGGTTCGGTAGAAGAATTATTCCAAGCAATAGAAGTCTCTGTAAAAGCTGGCTATATGCAAGAAAATCCTTTTGAAGGATTTGAAATTGGCAATATGTCAGAAGAAAATTACCAATTAGTTGATTTACATAAAAATGTTGTAGATAAAATAGTTTTGGTTTCTGTCTCCGGAAAGCCTATGAATCGTGAAACTGATTTGATTGATGTGTGGTTTGATTCCGGAGCCATGCCTTATGCACAATGGCATTACCCTTTTGAAAATAGCCCCCAAACCACCGAAGGTGGAATTCCTCCAGTGGCTGATTTTATTGCAGAAGGAGTTGACCAAACTAGAGGTTGGTTTTATACCTTACACGCCATCGGAACGTTAGTTTTTGACAGAATTACCTATAAAAATGTTGTTTCTAACGGCTTAGTTTTAGATAAAAACGGTCAAAAAATGTCAAAACGTTTAGGCAATGCGATTGATCCATTTACCACATTAGCCGAGCACGGACCGGATGCTACCCGTTGGTATATGATTTCCAATGCCAATCCATGGGATAACTTAAAATTTGACTTAGAAGGGGTGGCTGAGGTGAAAAGAAAATTCTTCGGAACCCTCTACAACACCTATTCTTTCTTTGCTTTATATGCCAATATTGATGGTTTTAAATTTGGAGATGCCGAAGTTTCGGGAGAAATTCCGTTAAACGAACGTCCGGAAATAGATCGTTGGATTTTATCAGAATTACATACCTTGATTCAGGTAGTAGAAGCTGCGTATGAAGATTATGAGCCTACCAAAGCTACCAGAGCAATTTCTGATTTTGTGCAAGAAAACTTGAGCAATTGGTATGTTCGTTTGTGTAGAAGAAGATTTTGGAAAGGCGAATATGGCACAGACAAAATTGCCGCATACCAAACCCTTTATCAGTGTTTGCTTACAGTTGCAAAATTGTCAGCACCTGTGGCACCATTTTTTATGGACCAATTGTATCGCGATTTAACTGCAAACTCCGGATTGCCTGCCAAGGCTAGTGTTCACTTGGATGACTTCCCTGTGTTTGTTAATAATTTTGTCGATAAATCCTTGGAAGCCAAAATGTTCAAAGCACAAACTATTTCTTCATTAGTTTTATCGCTTCGAAAAAAGGAAATGATCAAAGTGCGTCAACCACTGCAAAAGGTAATGATTCCGGTACTTGACGAGCAACAGAGAGAGGAAATTTTAGCAGTTTCCAACCTCATAAAAGCGGAAGTTAACGTAAAGGAAATCGAACTTTTAGACGACAGCTCTGAAGTGTTTGTGAAACAAATAAAGCCTAATTTTAAAGCGTTAGGCCCAAAATTTGGCAAAGACATGTCTTTGATTGTCAATGGAATACAAAAATTATCCAATGAACAAGTACAATTGTTAGAAAAGACAGGGGAAGTATCTATTGAAATTAACGGAAAATTAATAACTTTAACTTCGGATGATGTTGAAATTTCAACCAAAGATATTCCAGGTTGGTTGGTGGCAAATGGAGCAGGAATTACCGTTGCGTTAGACGTTACTATTACCGAAGAATTGAAACAAGAAGGATTGGCACGTGAATTGGTAAACAGAATTCAGAATTTAAGAAAGGATTCCGGATTTGAGGTAACGGACAAGATTGAGGTTCGATTGGTACATCATTCGGAATTAAAAGAAGCAGTACAAAATAATTTAGATTACATAACCCAAGAAACTTTAACAAAGGAATTACACTGGGTAGATGCTCTAGAAAATGGTACAGATTTAGAATTTGACGGAATTGAAACGAGAATATTAATTTTAAAATGAAAAAATTATGACAGAGGAAATCATTCGCTATTCAGATACTGATTTAGCAGAGTTCAAAGAAATCATTTTGAAAAAAATAGAAAAAGCACAAACAGATTTAGAATTAATCAAAAGTGCTTATATGAACGATTTGAACAACGGAACTGATGATACTTCACCTACATTCAAAGCTTTTGAAGAGGGAAGCGAAACCATGAGTAAAGAAGCAAACTCACAATTGGCAATTCGTCAGGAAAAGTTTATTCGCGACTTAAAAAACGCTTTGTTTAGAGTAGAAAACAAAACATATGGAGTTTGTCGTGTTACCGGAAAGTTAATCGATAAAGAGCGACTTAAGTTAGTCCCTCATGCTACTTTGAGTATTGAAGCAAAAAACATGCAACGATAGTTGCATGAACATAATAACAACAAAAGCGACTGTTGGGTCGCTTTTGTTGTTTATAGTGTTAATGTGCTTAACGGAATTAATGTATGGTTTGGTCCGTAAGTGTATTGAATTACCAAATTGTTACCTACTGCAATTAATTGATTTGGCAACGGAATTACATCGGTTACATTAACCGGATAGCTATGTAACAATTGTAATTGTTGTGGATTTTGGGCATTAAATACATGTAATTGTTGGTTGGCACAAACATACAAAGTTTGGTTTTTTACCCCTAAACCATATGGTTGAGATATTAAATATGTTGATAACAATGTGGGTTGATTGATTTGGCTAACATCAATCACATTAATTTGATCTTGAATTGCTCCACAAGTAGAGCCTCCTCTAACAGTAATGTATGCAGTTTGATTTTCTACCACTACCGGGTCACAAGCAGTTGCATGCGAAAAACCAGAAACATAAAAAGGTTGAAAAGGATTTTCTGCATTAATAACAAACATCCCTGTGGTTGCTCCGATAAACAAATAAGGCGAACGAAGGAACAGAGTTTCCAATTCTCCTGTTCCAATCCAATCATGTAAATAAATAGAAGAATGGTAAAATACTTGGGTTGGTTGTACAATATTAAACACGCTTAATCTGTATTTTTCTACCACATACAATGCTTGGTTGTTTATTTGAAAACGAGCCATTGAGCCACCCGTTCCTACATCTCCACCTATTTGACTTTCAAAAATGGCCATGGCATTACCTGCTAAAATAGCAAGTTGACCATTAGGTCTTTTCCTGTTTTCTATTTTAAAACCAATTAATACATCGCCTTCATTTGGTTGTACATCCCAAGCCATGTAGTCAGCATCCATTGGGTATGTCGGATAAAATTCAAAAACATCTGTAAGCGTTTGCACCAAACTAATCTGTTGTAAATTGGAAATATCAAACACCAACAAATCCATAAAATTGTCTGCATACAAATAATTTCCTTTTACAGTAATGTCGTGAACACCTTCTATTTGAAGGTATGCCAAGTTTTGAGGATTAGAAGGATTGGCATTGTCAAAAATATGTACCCCATTTTCTTGAGCAATGTAAAATAACAACTTTTCTGCAACGTAAATTTTTCCTTCAGAATTAGTTGCCACAGCACTTGTTACTTGTACATTTGCTCGGATAGTAGTTTTTGACTTGTAAATTGGTACAGCAACTTTTACATCTTCTAAAATTTCATCATTGCTGCAAGATGAAATAAAAAGTGTAATGAAAAGAACAAAAAAAGTTTTAAAAATACGCATAAAATGATTTTTAAGTACTGAAAACTAGAGTTTTAAGTGTTATCAAAGGTAAAACAATTTTTGAAATAAAGTTTTGAAATTTTAAAAATTTGAAAGGCCACTTAATATTGCTATTTTTGCAAACAAAATTGTGCACATGACTCTGAAAAAAGCGTCTATTTTGGCATTTGCCATATTGTTACTCGATCAAATTACCAAGTTATACATTAAAACCAATTTTACCTTACACGAAAGTGTACATGTGTTTGGTTTGGAATGGTTTCAAATATATTTTATTGAAAATGAAGGAATGGCTTGGGGAACCAAAATTCCTGGGGACTATGGCAAGTTAATTTTAACATTGTTTAGAATTGTTGCTGTTTTCGGAATTACTTATTGGTTATGGGATTCTTGCAGAAAAAAAGCCTCTAAATACTTAATTGTTGCGATTGCATTGATTTTAGCAGGTGCTTTTGGAAATATTATCGATTCTGTTTTTTACGGAGTTATTTTTGATCATAGCAATGGGCAGGTAGCATCTTTGTTTTCTGAACAGCCTTATGGCACATGGTTTCATGGGAAAGTGGTGGATATGATTTATTTTCCTTTGTTTGAAGGATATCTACCTGATTGGTTGCCAATTTGGGGAGGTAAGTTTTTCCGATTTTTTAATGCAGTTTTTAATATTGCCGATACCGCTATTTCTACCGGAGTGGGTATTTTGATTGTTTTTAACAAAAAAGCATTTCCTCCAAAAAAAGAGGAACTTATGGAAGATTAAAAAATGTGAAGACAATTTTGTCCTCACATTTTCAGTCTCTTAATGTTATAACAAATCCAATTGACGATACCTTTTTTGGATTAAGCTTGCGTATTTAGCCTTAAATTCATCACTAACGAAACTTTTTTGTAAAACAGCTTCTATTTCAGGCTTGCAATATAAAAACAATTCTAAAGTGCTATCTAACGTTTTTTTGTTGAGCCCACAATTTTCGTAAGCTGTAACAAAATCTTGGTACTTGATTTTTCTTTTTTTAGCATTTAAAGTCAAAGCCAATTCTTCTGTATCAGCCTCATTGACTAATGCAGTAGGAACCAAATCGTAGGCTGGACTAAAGGAAAAACCTTGTCCCTCTTTTTCTACTAAAGAAAAGTTTTTTAAATGCATATCGCTATTTCCTGTAAAGAAAGAAAATAATACCAGTTCGTAAAATGTGGTTACGTCTAACAAAGGATTAGAGGAGTATTTCAACAAAAGTTTTGCTACTTGTTCGTGGCTTCCTTTGTATTTATCCTCTGTCATTCGCTCACTTAATTGACACATATCCTCCATATGCAATTTCCCTTTTCGAGTTCTGTCTACTCTTTTGGTGATATAGCAAAGCGTTTTATCTTGCAACCTAATGAGGCTATGAGGCACCGTTGGTAAGCCACATACCTTTGCCATGTGCATGGTTACACTTTCTAATTCTGGCAATTCCGGATAATATACAGATGGTGGTTTTAAGATGTAATCACCATACAAACCTACGATGGTTAGTTTTTTAGTTAAGTTTTTGTTTTCTTTTCTAAACAAACTTAACGATACCTTTGCCTGTACACCAGTTACTGCCATTTGGCTTTGAATTATTTTGGTGGCCAATTCTTGTAAGTTTTCTAACCTATAGTTTAGTTGTGGAGTGTACAATTGTCCGTAAAACTTTTTATTGCAAGCTTGATGAACTTCTGTAATGCTATCAAAAAGTGGCTCATAACAATGCAAGCAACGTCTGCCAAAAAACGTGCTTGGTTCATTCACTTCGTTTACCTGAAGTGACAAATTTGTCAAATATTTCTTTTTATAATTCTTCATAGTTTACTACACTCACTGCTCCTATACAATCCTTGCAACAAGCTAATAATAGCCCCATTCGATCTCGATAATTTATTTTCCAGTTTTTTTCTGCCAAATTTAATAGCCAACCTTCTGGAATTAATCCATCAAAAAACGGGAACAATGTTTTGTTATGGTAAGCTTTTTCTGTTAATGGCAGTGTAACGCTAACTGGTTTTGCATTGGTGTTTTTTACATACAATGCATCATATTGAAAATGATATCCTTCTTCATTTTCTGAAATGATTCCACAAAATTGATCCTTCCAATATACTTTTCCACGTCTATTCATGGTGTAATAATTTTTCTCTATCCATGGCAACAGGTCCCAAAGTTTCTCCAAATAATCGCAAAACATCATTTACCTTGTCCATTCTCAATGTTGTTTTTCCTTGTTCTAAATCTCGTACAAAACGCAATCCCACCCCTGCTTTTCTAGCCAGTTCAGGCTGTGTTAAGTGGTTTTGCTTTCTTTTTAATTTGATATGTTTGCTTAATTCAGTTAGATTTTCTCGCATTTTTATACCTTTTAAAGTTCAAATTTACAATTTTTCCAAGAAATTATCTCACTAAAGGTATAATTTAACACTTTTCCGAACGTTTTATACCCTTTAAAGCGTAAAAAAATTCAAATTTATCTATATTATACTTATTAAGGTATAATATGAAAAATTTTAGAATGGGTTTGATTCAAATTTCCAAATGCCTTTTGGGCAAACATAAGTGTTTAAGGCAATGTCTGTTGGTGCGATATCTTCAATCACACCAATAGGTTCCCAAAACCCAATACCAATTTTGATGCAAGTTGGGGAACACTTGGCTAAAAAACGATCGTAGAATCCTTTTCCGTATCCAACTCGATGCCCTTGTTGGTCTACTGCTAAAAGAGGAACAAAAACCACCTCAATGGCTGACTCTTTTATTTGTTTTCCATTTTTTGGTTCTGAAATTCCCCAGTTATTTGGTTGAAAGATAGTTTCTTCGGTAAGTAAGTAATGCTCTAGGTCAATGGTTTCTGAAAGCATTTTCGGAACCACAATTTGTTTGTTTTTACCCATCAATAGGGTCATCAAAATTTCAGTATCTACTTCTTGCTTGCCTGGAATACTACAAAATACATGAAAAACATCTTTATCCCAAATAGGCATATGTAGCAAATGATTGGCTATTGCCAAGCTGAATTCTTCTATGTTTTTATCTGAAAGTTGACTCCTTTCCTGAAGATATTTTTTTCTGATAGCAGCTTTTAGCATCTTTAAAAGTAAAGCTGCAAGATACTATTTTTAGGATTGCATAAAAGCCAAACTTGCTTCTAAATCGGTTAAAAAATGCTCCAGGTGTTCTACTTCAACATGTTCCATCACCACAATTTTATACCATTGATTATCCGGACCATGTTCTTTAGGAACTAAGGTGTATTTTTCTGCGATAGAATCCGGAACAAACGATGCATGTAAGGTAACTATATTCATGTAAGGTTCTCTAAAATATACCACTCCCAAATCGTTTAAACGATTGCATAAAAAGTTGGTACGCATTTGTAAAATACTCACTTTTTCAAACCATCCGTGGGCACCATACGTATGTAAAATCATCCAAACAGCCACAGCATTGGCACCGCTTCTGCTGCCACAAAGTGTAAGATCCATCCCTTCTACATAAGCAGCTTCTTCAGTTAAAACATGGCTTATAAACCCTTTTCTGCATAAAAATATTCCGGTTCCGTAAGGTGCTTGTAACATTTTATGTGCATCTATTGTGATAGAGTCAACTAAAGGATGTTCAAAATTTAAGTTGCAATTTGCATTGCTAAACGGATACACAAATCCTCCATAAGCACCGTCAACATGATATTTTGTTTGTACTGCAAAATCTTTCATTACTTGATGGTAGGTTTCTATATCGTCTACCGAACCAAACATAGTAGTACCCATGTTGCAAACAACGATAAAATATTTTTTTCCGTTTGTAACTGCACTGCTTATTTCATTTTTTAAAAAGGATTCATTTACCTCTCTTTTATATTCATTTACATTTATTTTAATCCAATCTACCTGTAAAATATTGCTTGCTTTAGCAATAGAGTAATGTGTATCTTCTGACGATACAATTGCAATTTCATTTAATCTTGCACTGTAAACATCCATAAAATAGTTACGATACATCCAAATAGCTTGTACGTTGGCTTCTGTTCCACCGGGAGAAATGTAACCGTCATAACTTTCTGGTGCCGCTTTAAAAATATCTTCTGCAATAATTTGTAATACTTCTTGCTCAATTTTTTGGGTTCCCACAAAAGCTTTTTCAGAGGTACCAATAGTATGACATCCTATGTTGTTAGGGTTGGCAACATAGGTTTGTAAAGTAGGAGCATCTTTTAAAAAGGGAGCATCATAAAACACTCTCGGATCTAGCCTTGAAGCCGGATAACCTAAAGAGGCATCCTGACTAAAATTTACGTTTTCGTGCAAGGCAGTTGTTATTCTTTCTTTCCTTTGGTCTTCGGTTAATTTATACCAGTATTTCATTTTTTTATTTACATAAAAATTCAAGGTAAAATTACTTTCCATGTTTCACATAAAACATGACAAATGTTAGCTACCACAAATTCATTAAATTTGTGTAGATTTTTAAATATGAGCCAAACACCTCTCGAATTGCAAATCCAATCCCTTCCTGATAAGCCAGGGGTATATCAGTATTTTGATAAGGATGGTCAAATATTGTATGTTGGCAAAGCAAAAAATTTAAAAAAGAGAGTATCTTCTTATTTTACCAAAAGTCACGACAACTACAAAACAGCGGTACTGGTAAAAAAAATACATCAAATTCAGCATGTGGTAGTTGCAACCGAGTCAGATGCTTTGTTATTAGAAAATAATTTGATAAAAAAATGGCAACCACGTTACAATGTGTTGTTGAAAGACGACAAAAGCTACCCGTGGATATGCATTAAAAAAGAAGCTTTTCCGAGGGTATTTCACACCAGAAAAAGAATTCCGGATGGTTCGGAATATTTTGGGCCTTACACCAACATCAAAACAGTTTATACTATTTTAGACATGATTCGCGAGTTGTATCCGCTTCGCACTTGCACCTTAGATTTAAAAAAAAGCAGCATTGATTCGGGTAAATTCAAAGTCTGTTTAGAGTATCATATCGGAAACTGTAAAGGGCCATGCGAAGCTTACCAAAGCGAACAAGAGTACCAAGTATACATCCAAGAAATCAGAGAAATTTTAAAAGGAAACTTTAAAGAGTCTCTTAAAACGTTTAAAAACGAAATGCTGGCATGTGCCCAAAATTTAGATTTTGAACAAGCACAAAAAATCAAAGAGAAAATGGATATTTTGGAAAACTACCAAGCAAAATCAACGGTAGTAAATCCAAAAATCGGCCATGTGGAAGTATATTCTATATTATCAGAGCCCGGAAGTGCCTATGTGAATTTCTTACAATTAAGCAATGGAGCCATTGTTCGTTCACACACCATGGAAATCAAGAAAAAATTAGATGAGTCTGAACAAGAATTACTCGAATTAGCTATAGTAGAATTACGAAACAGGTTTGAACTAAAAGCCAAAGAAATCATCGTGCCATTTCCGGTGGCAGTTGCCCAAGGCATCAAAGTTACAGTGCCACAATTAGGAGATAAAAAGCAGATTTTAGATTTGTCTGTTCGCAACGTTCACTACTTTATGCTCGAAAAGTGGAAGCAACAACAAATTGTAGACCCCGACCAACACACCAACCGCATCATGGCACAAATGCAAAAAGATTTGCGTTTGCACGATGAACCTCGACATATCGAATGCTTTGACAACTCAAACATCCAAGGCACCAATCCGGTAGCAGCTTGTGTGGTGTTTAAAAATGGAAAGGCAAGCAAAAAAGATTACCGTCATTTTAATATCAAAACTGTCGAAGGCCCCAACGATTTTGCCTCTATGGAAGAAGTCGTTTACCGCAGATATTCCCGTTTAATCAACGAAAACCAACCATTGCCCCAACTTATTTTAATCGATGGTGGCAAAGGCCAACTTTCGGCAGCATTAAAAAGCTTAGAAGCCCTCAATCTTCGCGGAAAAATAGCCATCATTGGTATTGCCAAACGATTGGAGGAATTGTTTTTCCCAAACGACCCAATCCCGCTGTATCTCGACAAAAAATCAGAAACCTTAAAAATTTTACAACAACTTCGCAACGAAGCCCACCGATTTGGCATCACACACCATCGCGACAAACGAAGCAAATCTGCCTTGCAAAGTCCGTTAGACGAAATTCCGGGTATTGGAGAAAAAACCAAAATTACCTTATTGCAGCATTTCAAAAGTGCCAAAAAACTCAGTCAAGCCAGCTTAGATCAAATTTCTGCTGTAGTAGGTAGTGCCAAAGCCAAAAAAATTTACGAATTTTACCAAAGCCAAAACCATTAAATAAGTTTTTTTTGGAAGCAAAACGCTTGGGTACATTTTCATACCATGTTCCCGCTTTCCGCACTACATGGTAGTTTGCTCCAATCGGGGCTAGGGTTTGGTCGTCTTTTTGATTTGTAAACTTTTCATTATGGACAAAAATAAAAAAATAAACATCCAAGGATTAGAAATCTCTATAATCACCAACCAAAACGCAGATTACATCTCTCTTACAGACATGGCAAAAAGCCAATTGCAGGAAGTAATTATCATCAAATGGCTTAGTTTAAAAAGCACTATCGAGTATTTAGGCGAATGGGAAGCATTGTACAACCCAAATTTTAATTATACCGAATTCGGTACAATTAAAAATGAGTCCGGAAGTAATAATTTTGTATTGTCCGTAAAAAATTGGATAGAAACAACTAATGCAATTGGCATTACTGCAAAAGCCGGAAGATATGGAGGTACTTATGCACACAAGGATATAGCATTTCATTTTGGCATGTGGATAAGTGCTAAATTTCAACTTTTATTAGTTAAAGAATACCAACGTTTAAAAGATTTAGAATTTAATCATTTACAACTTGAATGGAATTTTCAAAGACACTTAACCAAAGTAAATTATATCATTCATACCGATGCCATCAAACAAAATTTAATTCCTAAAGAAATTAACAAACAACAGTCTGCGTTAATTTATGCAACTGAAGCAGATGTTTTAAACGTAGCACTATTTGGCAAAACAGCCAAACAATGGAGAGAACAAAATCCTGACGAAAAAGGCAATATACGTGATTCTGCAACCATTGAGCAATTAGTTGTGCTTTCCAACCTTGAAAGCACCAATGCACTTCTAATTCATCAAGAAATACATCAAAGCGAAAGACTATTGATATTAAATAAAATGGCAATCATACAAATGAGGTCGCTACTGGAAAATCAAAAATTAAAAACAGTTAAAAAAGAAATCATTCAAAAGCCACTTAAATAGTGCCAAAGCCAAAAAAATTTACGAATTTTACCAAAGCCAAAACCATTAAATAAGTTTTTTTTGAAGCAAAACGCTTGGGTACATTTTCATACCATGTTCCCGCTTTCCGCACTACATGGTAGTTTGCTCCAATCGGGGCTAGGGTTTGGTCGTCTTTTTGTTCCGAAACTTTTTTTAATTTTTTTTATTGTCAACATCCATTTACAAGCACAAAACGATTCCATTTACAATAAAAAACCTAAAATCGGATTGGTATTAAGCGGTGGTGGAGCCAAAGGTTTGGCACATATTGGAGTGCTCAAGGTAATTGAAGAAGCCGGAGTACAAATCGATTATATTGGTGGTACTAGCATGGGAGCAATTATCGGAGGCTTATATGCATCTGGTTACACTGCAAATCAACTAGACTCTATCTTTCAAAACACCGATTACGAAGCAGTCATTCGCGATTATTTGCCTAGAGTAGCCAAAAACTTTTACCAAAAAGACAACGACGAACGTTACGCATTTACACTACCTTTTAAAAACTTCAAGCTCACCGTACCTTCAGCTTTATCCAAAGGTTTATACAATTACAATTTAATCAACAGGCTTACTTATCATGTTAGGCATATTGACGATTTTTCTAAACTGCCCATTCCTTTTGTTTGTATTGCCACCAATATCGAAACAGGAGAAGAAGTAGAACTCAATAAAGGCTATCTAACCCAAGCAATATTGGCAAGTGGTGCTTTTCCATCTTTATATGCTCCAGTCGACATCCAAGGAAAATACTTGATAGATGGTGGAGTGCTTAATAATTATCCGGTAAAGCAGGTAAAAGAAATGGGAGCCGATATTATTATTGGAGTAGATGTGCAAGACGATTTAAAAGACCGTTCCGAATTACAAGAAGCAACCAGAATTTTGGTGCAAATATCCAATTTGCAAATGATGGAACGAATGAAACAAAATCGTGAAATCACCGATGTGTATATCAAACCAGATATCAAAGGTTTTAGTGTGATATCTTTTGACCAAGGGAAAGACATTATTTTACGTGGGGAACAAGCCGGACAATCGTTTTGGGAAGAGTTGGTAAAACTTTCTACCAACTACAAAAAAGTACAACTGCAAAATCCCAAAAAACTTTCCGATACCATTGCCATTAAAGAGATTTTCACTCCTGTTTTAAAAGATTACACTCGAGCTTTTATGTTGGGAAAATTAAGATTTAGAAACGAGGAAACCATTACTTTTCAACAACTTAACAACGGACTCGAAAACCTAAATGCAACCCAAAATTTTAAAACAGTTTCGTATCAATTACAACCAGAAGGGGCAGAATACGATAATTTGTATTTAGATGTAAAAGAAAGTGCCCAAAAATCGTTTATGAAATTTGGATTGCATTACGATAACCTTTTAAAAAGTGGTATTCTAATCAACTTTACCCGAAAAAAAGTAGCATTTAAAAACGATGTTATTTCGCTTGATTTAATTTTAGGCGACAATCCTCGTTATGTTTTTGATTATTACATTGACAACGGATTTTATTGGAGTTTTGGTGTGCGGTCACGATACATACAATGGAATAAAAACATTCCAACCGATTTTAACAATGGATTGGTTTTGTTTGATGGAAATTTGTCAAATGTTAATGTGAACTTTTACGATTTTACCAACCAAGTGTATTTTCAAACTTTCTTTTTACAAAAATTTATTGCAGGAGCAGGGTTAGAACTAAAACACTTAAAAATTTCAACCCAAAATATCGAATCTAACCCGGTTTTAGACAATTCGGATTATCTTAGTTTTTATGGGTATATGAAGTTTGACTCGTTTGATAGCAAACACTTTCCAACCAAAGGAATGATGTTCGAAGGAACTTTTCAAAACATTTTAAACCAATCCAATCCATTGCAAATTTTTCAACGAAATTCGTATGTTAAAGGAAGTTTTTCTTTTGTAAAAACCTTTTGGAATCGCTTTTCTATTACCATTCAGAACGAGCTTGGATTTACCTTTGGAGATACCGAAACCCCAGCTCTAAACTTTGCTTTAGGAGGTTATGGATACAAAGAATTCAACAACTTCCGACCGTTTTTTGGGTATGATTTTGTTGGGCTTACGGGCAATAGTTACATCAAAGGTTTGGCTAATATAGATTATGAATTTTTAAATAAACACCACGTGAATTTTGCAGCCAATTATAGCAACATTGGCAACAATATCTTTTTAAATAAAGAGTGGTTTTCATTGCCACAATATTCAGGCTATGCTATTGGTTATGGTTTTGATTCTATTTTAGGGCCTATTGAAATCAAACATTCTTGGTCACCCGAAACAAGCAGACATTATACTTGGTTTGCGGTAGGGTTTTGGTTTTAAAATAGCTTAACAACAACGTTTTCGCTAATCCAAAAAAAATTCCGACATTTGTTGTATCTTTAAACAAAAGCGTATGTTTCTGATATTAGGATTTTTACTAGCATTTGGTATCGGAATTATTGTAGGAAAAAATCTAAACAACAAATAAAATGGCTTGGATTGGACTTTTGGCTCATTTGCACTTTTTAATGAAACGTAATCCGGAATGATTGGGTAATGAGAAAATTTGCCAATAAGCCAATTTGGTAATGACCCATTTATAATGATTTAATTTAAAACATCAATTTTATGCCTTTTTATCATCAATTAGGGAGTATTCCCGAAAAACGTCATATACAATTCCGAAAGCCTAACGGAGAATTGTACTACGAACAATTGTTCGGAACCGTAGGTTTTGATGGTATGTACAGCAATATGTACCATGTACACCGACCAACCCAAGTAAAAGAAATTAAAAACCAATATTCTGTTGCCCCAAAAGTGGTAAAAGCCAACAACATGCAATCGTACCGCTTGTATGGTTTTGATGTGGCTCCAGAAAAAGATTATTTGGAAAGCAGAAAAATAGTTCTTACCAACTCCGATTGCCATATTACCTTGGCTGCACCACAAAACAAAACCCAAGATTATTTTTATAAAAACACCGATTCGGATGAATTGATTTTTATTCACAAAGGCTCCGGAAAATTAAGAACTTTGTTAGGTAATTTAGATTTTTCCTATGGAGATTATCTGTTAGTACCTCGAGGAATAATCTATAAAATTGATTTTGATACCGAAGATAATCGCTTGTTTATTGTAGAATCTCGCAGACCAATCTACACCCCAAAGCGTTACAGAAACTGGTTTGGCCAATTGCTAGAGCATTCTCCTTTCTGCGAAAGAGATATTCGCAGACCTAACGAATTAGAAACCCACGACCAAACAGGTGAGTTTGTAATTAAAGTGAAAAAACGTGACGAAATTTTCGACATGGTTTATGCTACCCATCCATTTGATGTGGTGGGGTATGATGGTTACAACTATCCGTATGCCTTCTCTATTCACAATTTTGAACCCATTACCGGACGTATTCACCAACCACCACCAGTACACCAAACTTTTGAAACCGATGCCTTTGTAGTGTGTTCTTTTGTGCCTCGTTTGTACGATTACCACCCGCTGTCTATCCCTGCTCCTTATAACCATAGCAATATTGATAGCGATGAGGTATTGTATTACGTAGATGGTGATTTTATGAGTCGAAACGATGTAAAACCAGGGCAAATTTCGTTGCACCCTGCCGGAATTCCTCATGGTCCACACCCGGGAGCTTATGAAAGAAGTATCGGAAAAACCGAAACCAAAGAATTGGCTGTAATGGTAGATACCTTTAAACCTTTAATGGTAACCGAAGAGGCTTTAAAAGTAGCGGATGAAAAGTATTACCAGAGTTGGCTGTAAATTTTGATTAGAAGATTAGCGAATTTGGATAGGATTAATTTTTCAAATTTATTTAATGAAGTTTTCAAATAGTCCTAAATATCAAGAAAATCCAATTTTAAAGGAGTCTTTTGAATTTGCTATCAATATTATTTTCTATTCTGAGCTGCTTGAAGAGAATAGAAAACTTATGGTTGCTAAACAACTAATTCGCTCAGGAACATCAATAGGTGCAAACATTAAAGAAGCACAAAATGCGGAAAGCAAAGCAGATTTTATACACAAACTAAAATTAGCATTAAAAGAAGCTGACGAAACAGAATATTGGCTTTTTTTATGCGAGAATATTGATAATTATCCAAATCCAACTGGATTGATTGAAAAATTAAATGGAATTATAAAAATGTTAAACAAAATAATTAGCACAACCAAAAGCAATTCGCTTATTCGCTAATTATCAAATAATCTAATTATGAACAACGAAATAAAATCAGTAGAATACGGACTAGAAAAAATTTTTGAAGGAGCTCAGGACTTCCTTCCTTTATTAGGAACCGATTACGTAGAGTTTTACGTAGGAAATGCCAAACAAGCAGCACATTTTTACAAAACTGCTTTCGGATTTCAATCATTAGCTTATGCTGGATTGGAAACCGGAGTGAAAGATCGTGCTTCTTATGTGTTAAAACAAGATAAAATCCGATTGGTGTTAACCACTGCTTTAAAAAGCGATTCTCCCATTGGAGAGCATGTGAAAAAGCATGGTGATGGGGTAAAAATCATTGCACTTTGGGTGGATGATGCCCGAAAGTCTTTTGAAGAAACTACCAAGCGTGGTGCAAAAGTATACATGGAGCCTACAGTGGAAACCGATGAATTTGGTGAGGTAGTTAGAGCAGGGATTTATACCTACGGAGAAACCGTTCACATGTTTGTAGAACGTAAAAACTACAAAGGCACTTTTTTGCCAGGGTACAAAGAGTGGAAATCGGATTATAATCCAACTCCGGTTGGATTGAAATATGTAGACCACATGGTTGGTAATGTAGGATGGAATGAAATGAATATTTGGGTAAAATGGTATGAAGATGTAATGGGATTTGTCAACTTCTTATCGTTTGACGACAAACAAATTACCACAGAGTACTCTGCCTTAATGAGTAAGGTAATGAGTAACGGGAATGGAAGAATCAAGTTCCCAATTAACGAACCGGCAGAAGGAAAGAAAAAATCGCAAATTGAAGAATATTTAGATTTTTATGAAGGCCCGGGTGTACAACACATTGCAGTAGCAACAGACGATATCATTGCTACCGTAGCAGAAATGCGTGCCAGAGGAATAGAGTTTTTAACCACTCCCCCACAAGCATACTACGATGCCATTCCAGAGCGATTAAAAGACCACATGAGTAAATTTAAAGAAGACATCAACGAATTGCAAAAATTAGGTATTATGATTGATGCTGATGAAGAAGGATATTTACTGCAAATTTTTACCAAACCAGTAGAAGATCGTCCGACTTTGTTTTTTGAAATCATTCAACGAATGGGAGCCAGAGGTTTTGGTGCAGGAAACTTTAAAGCCTTATTCGAAAGTATCGAAAGAGAACAAGCTTTACGAGGAACTTTGTAATCTTTTAACATATTTTCAATAGACTGTTAAAAAATACCAACCAAATCAATAAATTATAGTTAAAAGTGACTTTGTGTTGAATTTTTTTCAAAATCTCGACATATCTTTGCAGAGCGTTTCAGCAGTAGTGTTGTAATGTAATTTTTTCATAATTTAAAGTTTTTTGGTTAGTTAAAACGTAAAAATCCAATCATTTGTTTGATTGGATTTTTTGTTTAGCTACTTTTGGAATGAATATTGTAATTCGGATACTATATTCAAAAATCATTTCTATGAAAAGTACTTTTTACATTACATTGTTGTTGCTCGTTTCTTCTTTTGATCAGATAGAAAATTCTGGCAATGCTTCCTACAAAGCCTACGATGTAGGAGAGTGGTTTGAGTTTCGTATGCACTATGAAAACTTTATAGATGCAGGAAAAGCAGAACTTTCTGTAAAAGAAGCCACCTTTAATGGCAAAAAAGTTTATCATACCAAAGGTTATGGGTATACTACAGGTTTAACCAAGTTTTTCTTTAAAGTAGAAGATGATTACCAAAGCTTTATCGATAAAGAAACCGGAAGACCGTACAAATACATCCGAAAAATAAATGAAGGTGGTTATACCAAAGACCAAGAAGGAATTTTTGATCAAAACAAGCAAACCGTTCTGGTTAAGGACTTTAAAAATAAAACAGAAACCACTTATTCTGTTACAGAAAATGCCCAAGATATTTTGTCGGCTTTTTATTATTTAAGAAATCACCCTGATATTGAGATACTTAACACAAATGATTATCTGGAAATTGACATGTTTTTTGATGGGGAGATTTTTAAATTTAAACTCAAATATTTGGGGAAAGAAGATTTAAAAACTAAATTTGGGGTCGTTCCTTCGTTAAAATTTAGGCCTTACGTACAATCCGGAAGAGTATTTAAAGAAAAAGAAAGCGTAACAGTTTGGATATCAGCAGATAAAAATAAATTACCAATTAAATTTAAAGCCGATTTAGCAGTAGGATCTCTCAACGCAGATTTGGAAAGATTCAGAGGATTAAAAAATCCTTTGATGATTAAAGCAAAAAAGTAAATGAACCAACCTAACCAAAATGATGTTCTTCAAAAACTAGCCACCAAATTTGAAGATATCAACCAAGATATTGCCACACATCTCGAAGGAATGTTGTGGAGCAAACCAATTACCTATTGGGATTATGTGCAAACAGATGTGTTGCTGAATTTGCAAACCCAAAGAACAAGTCTTCCAGACGAGATGGTATTTATTATGTACCACCAAATCAACGAGTTGATTTTTAAAATGACTTTGTGGGAAATCCAGCAAATTGCCAATCATCCACAACTAACCGGAGCTTTTTATCAAGAAAGAATCCTAAGAATTAGTAGGTATTTTGACATGCTAACCAATTCTTTCGACATCATGAAAGATGGGATGGAAGTAGATCAATACAACAAATTCCGTCATACGTTAACCCCTGCAAGCGGTTTTCAGAGTGCCCAGTATCGCTTTATAGAATTTGCTTCTACTGATGTAATTAATTTAATTGATGCCCGTTTTAGAAAAGATTTTAATGTAGATATTTCAGTTGAAAACACCATCAACCATTTGTATTGGCAAGCAGCAGGCAAAGATTACCAAACCGGACAAAAATCGTATTTGTTGGAACAATTTGAAAAAAGATACCACCAAGATTTTGTGAGTTATATTAAAAACTACCAACACAAAAACCTTTGGCAAAAGTATTTACAGTTAACTCCCGAAGAGCAACAAAATACAGAGTTAGTGAAAACCATGCGTCATTTTGACTATACGGTAAATATTACCTGGGTAATGGGTCACTATCAAGCTGCTAAAAAATATATTGAAAGCAGTTATGGCAATGGCCAAGCAACCGGTGGCAGCAACTGGAAAAAATACATGTTGCCAAAATACCAAAAGCGTATTTTCTTTCCGCAATTATGGACTGAAGAAGAGAGAAATCAATGGGGAATTAAAGAAAGCGAAGCAGTGGAATCATGAGTTTAAGAAGTTTATACATCTTATTATTTTTATTCATCACCTTATATTCTTGCCAAAAAAAATCGGATTTCGATAACATCATCGAAGAACCTTTTACCGAAGAGCCCAAAAAACAAGAATACGATTTTATCTTAAACGACTATTTGGTACATCGAGATACCTTTAGGAGAGGAGATAACTTTTATAAAATTCTGAAAAAAAACAACCTCGGAAAGTTTCAGGTGCAAGAGGTGTTAAACAAAGTAAGGGACTCTTTTAATTACTACAAAATTAGGGTTGGAAAACCGGTATTGTTGCTCAAAGAAAAACAAATGCCTTTTCGGTTAAAATACTTAGTGTACGAGCACGACAGAATCCATTATTCCATTATTGCCATTGGAGATTCTATCCAAGTTACCAACAAACAAAAACCGGTGTCTTTCCGTCAACGAACCGTAGCTGATGTGATAGATAAATCGCTTTCAGAATCGTTTAAAAGCAAAGAAATTTCTCCTGCATTACTCCGAAGGTTGGCAAAGATTTACGAGTATTCTATCGACTTTTTTAAAATTAGAAAAGGCAATGCCTATGCCTTAACCATTACCGAAAGATTTATTAACGATACCTTGTACGATGGAGTGGAAAGTATAGACGGTTGTTTTTTTGAATATAAAGACAAGTACCACTATGCCTTTCCGTTTAAAAAAGATTCGCTTTCTACCAAAGTAGATTATTATGACGAAGAAGGAAAAGGACTCAAAAACATGTTTTTAAAAGCACCTCTAGATTATTTCCGAATCTCCTCCAAATTTTCTCCGAAGCGTTTTCACCCGGTACAACTTACATGGAAACCACATAACGGAACGGATTATGCAGCACCACACGGAACTCCTATCAAGGCAACCGCTTCTGGAGTGGTAGAAAAAGCAGGTTATACCACCGGAAATGGTAATTTTGTAAAAATTAAACACGACAAAACCTTTGCAACCCAATACCTACACATGTCGCAAATTTTGGTACGTAATGGGCAATCGGTGCAACAAGGACAAGTGATAGGAAAAGTAGGAAGCACGGGCTTGGCTACTGGTCCACACGTTTGTTATCGCTTTTGGAAAAATGGCAAAGAAGTAGATCCGTTTAAAGAAAAACTTCCGAACACCCAACCATTAGACGAGCCAACCAAACGCATTTATTTGCAACAAATACAACCATTAAAAAGAACTTTAGACAGCATTGCTGCCATCAAAATACCAAAAAAACCAACGGATAATACCAAGAAAAAATGAGTTTAGCTACCACCAATCCGACCGAAACCAATGCATGGCAATTGTTAAGAGAGCATTTTTACCAAATGCAGCATGTGAATATGCAAGAATTATTTGCCAATGATGCCAACCGAGCACAAAAATTTCATGTACAATGGCAGGACTTTTTGGTAGATTATTCAAAAAACAAAATAGAGGAGAAAACCATGCAATTGTTGGTGCAATTGGCCAACGAGTGTGGCTTAAAAGAAGCCATTGCAGCTTATTTTGGAGGAAAAGCCATTAACCAAACCGAAAATAGGGCCGTAATGCATACCGCGTTGCGTAAACCTGCCAATGCAGTTGCTGAAATTGATGGCAAAAACGTGATGCCTGAAGTGCAAGCGGTGAAGGAAAATATCGCTGTTTTTACCGAAAAAATCATTTCAGGTAAATGGACTGGTTATACCGGAAAAGCCTTTACCGATGTGGTGAATATTGGTATTGGAGGTTCTGACTTGGGGCCAGCTATGGTAGTAGATGCCTTAAAATTCTATAAAAACCATTTAAACATTCACTTTGTATCGAATGTAGATGGAGACCATGTGATGCAAAGCATCCAACATTTGAATCCGGAAACTACTTTGTTTGTGGTGGTTTCTAAAACCTTTACTACCCAAGAAACGCTTACCAATGCCGAAACCATTCGTGCTTGGTTTTTGCAAAGTGCCAAGCCAGAAGATGTGGCAAAACACTTTGTAGCAGTTTCTACCAATTTGACTAAAGTAACGGAGTTTGGTATCCATCCTGACAATATTTTCCCGATGTGGGATTGGGTTGGAGGCAGATTTTCGTTGTGGAGTGCGGTGGGGTTGAGTATTGCTTTGGCAGTAGGTTACGAGCATTTTGAACAATTATTGCAAGGAGCTCATGCCATGGATACCCATTTTGAGCAAACCGATTTTTCTGAAAACATTCCGGTAATTTTGGCTTTGTTGAGTATTTGGTACAACAATTTTTACGGGGCAGAAACCGAAGCCATCATCCCATATAGCCAATACCTACAAAAATTAGCTCCCTACTTGCAACAAGCCATCATGGAAAGCAATGGCAAGAGCATTGCCCGAAACGGTTATCCGGTAAATTACCAAACCGGAAATATTGTTTGGGGAGAGCCAGGCACCAACTCGCAACATGCGTTTTTTCAGCTAATTCATCAAGGAACCAAATTGATTCCGTCTGATTTTATAGGTTTTAAAAAATCATTGTTTGGCAACCAAGACCACCACCAAAAATTGATGTCGAACTTTTTTGCACAAACCGAAGCTTTGTTGATGGGCAAAACCGAAAGCCAAGTACAGGCAGAATTTGCCAAGCAAGGCATTTCTGATAGCCAAGCAGCCTATTTGTTGCCATTTAAAGTATTTGAAGGGAATAAACCCACCAATACCATTTTAATTAATCAGCTAACTCCGGCCACTATAGGAAGCTTGGTTGCCATGTATGAACACAAAATTTTTGTACAAGGTATTATCTGGAATATTTTTAGCTACGACCAATGGGGAGTAGAGTTAGGAAAACAATTGGCAAACTCTATTTTAACCGACATTACAACCAAACAAGTACAAGCCCACGATGGTTCAACTGCATTTTTGTTGGAGAAGTTTTTGGAGGGTTAGTTCTTAAATTTTATAATGTAACCCGAGTAAAATAATTCTTGGCAACACAAATATTTCTTGTTCAGAAATCAAAAAGTCCGAAAAAGAATTTTGGAATCTACGGTCTACATTTAGCAAATTGTTTGCTTTTAACTCAAAACCAAATGGGTGGTTCTTTTTTTGGTAAAATAAAGAAGCATTCCAAACCTGAATAATATTATTTCCAGAGGCAAACAATGCATTGTTCCATTGGTAATTGGTTTTGAATACCAAATGTTTGACCACTTCATAATCAAAATTGGCATCAAAAGATTGGTTTTCAAATCGGTTGGTTTGTACCCCTTTAAATTGACTAAAGCCATGGTTGTAAGCTACCGAAACCGATGGCCATTTTTTGTAGGCAGTTCTTAAGGTGACCCCTATTCGTTGGTTGTTACGTTGGTTTAAAGCTTCTACCCCGTTAATCTCCTGCAAATATTCAAAACCGGAAATACTGGCATTAAAGCGAAGATTAAAACGGTATATTTTTTTAGAAACTTGTCCGTTAACATTCCAATTAGTTTCTGGGTTATTGGTTTGTAAAGGAGTGGTAAATTGATCAATGCCTTGTAAGGCAATTACATTTCGAATGGTATTGTTTTTTCGGGTGTAAGATGCATTGGCAAATAGCATCCAGCCGGTGTACATGTTGTTTTTGTTGTACCTAAAATTTAAGTGATGAAAACGTTCGTTTTGCAACAAAGCATTTCCTCTAAAAACTGCATTAAAACTTTGTAAGCTAAATTGGTTTGCCATTTGATTGGCATTCGGAAATTGGTTGGTTAGTTTGTAGTGAAAAGTGATTTTTTCAGAACTATTAGGCTCGAATTCACTTAGCCATTGCGGTTCTAAAAAATAAGGGGTAAACTTTTGATTACTTGAAATATTTTGGGTTTTTAATTCATAAAAATGTTGGTATATCATTGGTTTGTTAATCCAGTTGCCAATTTTAAACTTGTATTCTAATCCCAAATAGTAATTGTTAAATCGATAAAATAAATCGTTTCCAAATCCGTCATTTTCAAAAGAGATACTTTGTCCGTTGGTTAATAATTGTTTTTCAGAAGTATTTAGGTGGGTTTGTTCCAAATTTATTCCTAAAATGGTGTATAAATGGTGGTAATTATTCCATAAATAATAATGTTTAAACAAGGCATCTATTACGTTTGATTGGTTTTGTTTGATTTGCATCACTTCGTAAAAACTATCGTTTTGTAGTGGGAGTAAACCCGGTAAAAAAGTTTGGTCGGTAAGCCATGTTTTTTCAGGTTTTTCGTTGGTATAGGTATGGTTAATTACTAAGGTTGTTGTGTTTTTTTTGTTGTGGTATTGGTGTCGTTCTATATATTGTTTGATGGAGGCATGATCTGTTTGGTTCCAAAAATTAAATTGGGTGGCATTTTGTGCAAAAATTTGCGAAAACAAATTGGTTTCGTTTTGGTTGGCTGCTGCTTCGGCATGGATGTTATAAAACCATTTGGTGTTTTTATTCGGACTATAGTCTAGTTTCCAATTAGTCATTCCTAGCGTGTTTTTTTGATTGCCAAACGAATTTCGGTTTTCTTGGGTATTGGTTTGCAGGTATTGTAAGTTGGTACTATTTTGGGTGGCTTGTTTGGCATCTGAAAACAATACAAAACCCTGTAAATCTAATTTAGGGTTAAAGGAGTAGTTGAGGTTTAATGCATGAAAATGCGATTTGGTTTGCCTCACATCGTTATTTTCCATACTAAAGTTGTATAGGTTGGTGAGTTGTTTTCGTTGGTTTAAAAAACTACTAACCCCACCTTGAAAACGCATCAAATCTTCAAAGCTAAATACACGTTCGCCATAATTGTTAGCATCTGCTATGTACCCAACATTTAATTTTGGGCTGTAATAAAACAAAGCCGCATGACCTAAATAATAATCTTGTGGGCCATAAGCAGCAGATAAGTCACCAAACACAAACTTTTTTTTGTCTTCTTTTAGCTGTATGTTCATGACCAATTTATCAGAGTCGGAAACTTGTTTTAAAAACCCAACTTCATTAAAATGGTCTAAAAACTCTACTTTATTTACGGCATCAGCCGGAATATTTTCTACTCCTAATTTGGTTCCACCTCCAAAAAAAGGTTTGTTTTCTACCATCAAAGTGCTTACCCGTTTGCCTTGGTAGGTAACGGAGCCATCTTTACCAACCTCTACTCCTGGTAGTTTTTCAAGCTGTTCTTTTAATTTACGCTCGTTACCCGAGGTAAAAGCATCTACCTTAAAAGTTACGGTATCTTTTTTAACTACTACAGGTTCGTATTTGTGGGTTATGATTACCTCTTTAAGTTGTTCACCGGTTTGTTTTAAAACAAAGTTGTAATTGCTTAGGTTGCTATTGGCTTGGTAATTTAAAACATGTTCTTGGTGGCCTATGTAAGAAACCCTTATTTGATAGATGGTATTTTTTTCGAGCTCTAATTTATACCTTCCTTTAAAATCGGCTATGGCAAATTTTAGACTTGCACCTTCGGTGGTTGGTTTGGCAATGACATTGGCATTTGGCAAGGGATTGCCTATAGTATCTTGTACTACTCCTGTGAGGGTTTGGGAAATAACAAGATTTACAACTAAAAATAATACTAAAAACTTATAAATCAAGATTAATTCTTTTGTTTATTAATAGTTGATTTAACAAATTCTTCAAATTCTACTTCCGTTATTGATGATATTTTGGGGAAATTTGGTTGTTTTTCATCACTCTTAGGATTGATCTTTTTTAAAAAATAGGTTAATTTACTGGTTTGAAGCTCAAAGATTAGACCTGGTAATCCACCATATTGTAATGGACCATCATTAAATTGAAATGCAGGACAGAACCAAGCAACTATTTCTTCTTCTTCTTTGGTCTTTGTAACTGCTTTGAAACAAGTATAACCCTGAATTTGTTTTTCTTCTGATAAAACATTCCAATTGTTTGAAGGTTGAAAGCTAATCAAGTATTTTTTATCGTAAAAATTTGCCAATTTAAAACTTGTATTAGATTTTTTGTTTTTAAAATATTCATAACCACTGAATGACTTAATTAATGCTTTAATCATAGGATCTTCCTCGATAATTAACGTTTCAATAGTTTTAAATGTAGATAATGTATCAGAAATAATAAGTTGAAAAGTTACTAATTTTGCCGCATCTTCCATTTTTTGATAAAAAACTTTAGTTTCAAAGCCATCGTTAACCTCTTTACTCAATGTAGGATTGATATTAAACATTAAACCATAATGAAATTCCAGATTTTGGGAATATGAATACAGAACTGTGAATAGAAGAAAAATATATTTAAACATTTTATTGACATGATTTTATTACAAAAATATGCTTCTTAAGAGAAGTAATTCCCTTAAGAAGCAATTTAATTAATTTGGAGTTATCTCCGGATTCTTCTTTTTGTTATTTTCACAAGTTTCATATGCTGCTTGCCAAATTGGAAAAGATACATAAGGATCAGTATTACCTGTTAATTGATTCCATCTTGCTTCTGTTTCATTAGCCACCTGCCAGCAGTTTACAACTACTACATCTGTAATTTCAATTACCTCTTGATTCTCCAACGTATGACCCCAACTGTTCATACCAAATCCAACCACTGCGATAGCTGTAAAAAATAATTTTTTCATGTTTTAAAAATATAAAACGATTTAACTTTTAAATGATTATTTATAATTTGAAAATCATCTTATTCTTCTTGATTTTTTAAGTAATTCAATAAAATTACTTTCCTCAATTTCTATTCCATCTGGTTTTGTAAATAAGTTTAAATCGTACTTTTCATTAAAGCTAATTGATTTACATACTAATGATATTAGATCATTGTCTAGCCTCATTACTAAACCTGGTAACCCAAAAAATTCATAAGGTCCAATATTGTAATTTAATTCTGGTGCAAACCAAGCAGTAATATTAGGATTGGCTTTAAGAGTTGCTTTATAACATTTATAGTCATGAATTGTTTGCTGTTCAGAAGTAATATTCCATTCTTTTTGCTTGATAATGATGTTGTATTTTTTTGTTTGAAAAATGAGATTTTTATAGGAAACGCTGTCTTTAAAATTGGTGTAATAAAAAGGGAATTGCTCTTCTTTTATAATAGTTTTTTGTATTTCGTTAAAATGGTCAGGTATTAATGATTTAGTTACAAACGACACACTTTTATAATCATTATAATATAATTCATATGTTAAATTGGTTTCAAAATATTTAAAGGCTTCTAAAGAAGTCATTACCAAATTTTTTGTCATTTCATTAGAATCTTTGATTCCATATTTACTTGCTCTTTCATCAAATTTTTCTTCATTATAAAGATATGCGTAGGTAACTTTAATAAAATCTTTATTTTGTGAGGATATACTATTAGTAAAAATTAAAAAAAAGTAAAATAATTTTTTCATTTTATAAATGTATTATTCATATCTATATTTAATTAAATTTCTCCTAATTTTAAATTAGGAGAAATCAGTTTAATTTAATTTTAATTCCCTTCTATACAATTACAACAATTACCTGAGCTAGCACAAAAATCATATACTCTTTCAAAAAGTTCGTATCCTGATTTTGTATTGTTAACACCGTATACCATTAATTCCACGTTCCAAGCTAACTCATAACAGTCTACGCAATCTTGTAAAATTATTGAATCATCATAATTACAAAAATTATTTTCCTCTTTTTCAATCGTATGACCCCAACTGTTCATACCAAACCCAACTACTGCGATAGCAGTAAAAAATAATTTTTTCATGTTTTAAAAATTTAAAGTTACTAAATTAAGTTTTGGTTAACCATTTCAAAAGTGAAAAAAAAAAAAACAGAAAACCAAAAATTTAACAAAGCATTAACTTTTTAAAATATTGCTTTATAAATTCAAAAAACGTTATTTAATGCTAATTTATTATAAAAAACATATGTAGTTCCATTATTTAAAGTTGAAATATTGTATATGTATTAGTAATTTATTGGGTGTGTTAAATATACTCTTACTAAAAAAATAATTGCCCAAGGTATCTTGCACCACACCTGTGAGGGTTTGGGAGCTAATGAAAATTGGAAAAAATAAAAGTAGAATTCTAGCTAACAAATTTTGAGACTTTTATCAATTTAACATCTATAATTTGTTTTAAAAATTGTCTAAATATTAAGAAATCAATTAATCATTTTCAAAATTTGAAATTTGCTCTTCTAGTTTTTGATGATACAATTCTTGTGTAATTTTCTTTTTTTGAAAAAAATTACTTGCCACAAGCATTGGTCTGCTTTCTTTACGGAAGTTTATAAGTCCAAAAATCGAGTTCCCTTTTTGTAATTTAAGTATCGCACCAGGTAAGCCACAAAATCCATTTGGCCCAACAGATATTGGTATATCAGGGCAAAACCAAGCATAAATTGGATTATAAAAGGTTTTGTTTTGATATGTAACCAATTCAGTACCTTTTGCTTTGATACATAAATACCCACCAATTCTAAGGGTATCGGAGGTAATTTCCCAAGTTAAATTTTTTGGATTTACAATAGTTATGTTTTTAACTTTATATGGGTTTTTGTAAATACTATCCTTTAAGGTTAAAATTTCTCCAAAGTATCCCGTAAATGAATTATTTAATCGTAAATCATTTATGCAAAAATGAGTGATACTATCTTGAACTATTAATTCAAATTTAATTTTATCTTGATTATTCTGTGCTTTAACAAACAAATCATGAATAATAGCACCATATTCCGACTTATTTACAATAGACTCATGTCTTTCATCAGAAATTATTTGCATACCATACGTAAACACATAAGTATTTATTTGTGCTGTGCTTACATATGGTAATATTATAAAAATTATTATAAAAAATCTATTCATGGAGGAGTTAATTCAAATTCTGAATTTACACTCATACATGCAAAGAATACTGCATATGCTCTACTATCAGCTTCTTCATGGCTTAAGCCTTGGCTTCTGAAATTTGTATATGCTTTAAATCTTTCAAGTCTACAATTTAAACCTTCCTCCAATTCAACAATTTCTGACTTTATAGAATTAGATGTGCCATTTGATGAATCAATTTCCTCTTTTTCAATCGTATGACCCCAACTGTTCAAACCAAACCCAACTACTGCAATGGCAGTAAATAATAATTTTTTCATGTTTTAAAAATTTAAAGTTACTAAATTAAGTTTTGGTTAACCATTCCAAAATTAAAAAAAAAAAAAAACAGAAAACCAAAAATTTAACAAAGCATTAACTTTTTAAAAATATTGCTTTATAAATTTAAAAAACGGTATAAAATGTTAATATATTATAAAAAATACATGTAGTTCCATTATTTAAATCTGAGATATTGTATATGTACTAGTAATTTATTGGGTGTGTTAAATATATTCTTACTAAAAAATAATTGCCAAGGTGTTTTCAGCATACCGGTGAGGGTTTTAGGTTTAAAATAAATTAAGAAATCTTTTTACAAAAAATCAATAGCTAATCCAACTTCTCCGTTAGTTTTTTAAATACTTTTCGAGGTTCTTTGTTTTCGTATAAAATGGAGTACACCGCATCAATAATCGGGGTTTTGGCTTGGTAATCGAGGTTGAGTTTGTAGGCACTTTTTACGGCATAGTAACCTTCTGCTACCATACTCATTTCCATCATGGCACTTTTTACGGTATAGCCTTTGCCAATCATGTTGCCAAACATGCGATTTCGCGAAAATACCGAGTAACCCGTTACCAACAAATCTCCCAAATAAGCAGAATTGTTGATGTTTCGCTTCATTTTGTGCACTTTACGTATAAATTTTTTCATTTCTCTAATGGCATTGCTCATCAGCAAAGCTTGGAAATTATCTCCATACCCCAACCCATGTGCAATTCCGGCTGCAATGGCATAAATGTTTTTGAGCATGGCTGCATATTCCGTACCAATGATATCATCAGAAATGGTGGTTTTGATGTAATGCGATTCTAAGTTTTTAGCAAACACTTGGGCTTTTTCTTTATCCGAACAAGCAATGGTTAGGTAAGATAAACGTTCTAATGCAACTTCTTCTGCATGACAAGGACCAGTGATGACTCCTATTTGGTTATACGGAATTTGGTAGTGTTGGTGAAAATGTTCTCCAACAATCAAATACGACTCTGGAACAATTCCTTTGATGGCAGAAAAAATGGTTTTTTGCTTCAAATCTTCTGTTACTTTTTGCAACTCGCTGTGTAAAAAAGCAGACGGTATGGCAAATACCACCATATCTGCAAAGGCAATGGCTTGGTTGATATCAGAAGTTAACAACAATTGATCGGTATCAAACTCTACCGAACTTAAATAGTTGGGGTTGTGTTTTTCTTTTAAAATATGAGCAATGGCATCGTTGTTACGCATGTACCAAGCTACTTTTGGCTGGTTTACACACAACATTTTTACAATTGCAGTAGCCCAACTACCTCCTCCTATTACCGCAAATTTTGGTTTTTTTTCCATAGGTTTTATACGGTTACAAAGACAAACATAAGCATTTTATCTTAATACAGTTTTAAATAGAACTTACCTTAAAGTCAATGTTTAATTTTTCCAGTTTTTCTAAAAATGATTTTTCTAAATTCACTTTCCATTTTTTGCTAAACATGCCAATATTATTTACCACTTGTACTTCTTCTATCCATTGTTCCACTGCTTCCATTTCTGTTTCGGCATCTTCGGTAAAATTTTCTTCAAAATCTTCCAATTCTCCATCCGATGCCATTACCTTGGGTGCCATGGTAACTACTTGTTTTTGCACTTTTTCCAATTCTACCAATTCAAATTCAATTGGAACCATGCCTGGATGTTCTTTAAAAGCTTGCAACAATTGATGGATCAAGTTTTCCTGAATTTGGTACACATTTAACTGAATGCAAATTCGCTTGGCAAATTCTTGCATCACATCTTGCAGGAGTAAGATGTTTTGAAAAACCAACTTCGGATCACTAACTTTTCCGGTTTCCCGATTGGTGTATCCTTCTTTTACCAGAATTTTTAAATGTATAAATTGGTTTGGAATAAGATAATGACGGAATTTTAAGTATTCGTCTCCAAACATGCGGAATTCAAAACTTTCGTCAAATCCTTCTAATACAAAAGTTGCCCAACCCTTTCCGTTTTGTGCCACCCGATGTTGCACATTGGTTACAATTCCTGCACAAGTGCTGGTTTTATTGATTAATTCGGGTAAAAATTTGAATTTGTCTAGCTTGGTATTACAAAAGTATTGCATTTCAAATCTAAAGTCATCCAAAGGGTGGCCAGAAATGTAAATACCTACCACTTCTTTTTCTTTGGCCAATTTTTCCATGGTGCTCCATTCTTCACAAGGCGGAACGGCTGGTTCTGGAATTTGCACTTCACTGGCTTCTCCAAACAAACTTACTTGCGAGGAGTTTTCGTTTTCTTGGTATTTTGCTCCAAACTTGATTACTTTTTCTAAAAAGGTAATTCCGTCTGACTCCACGTGAAAATACTGAGCTCGGTGGGTGTCCGAAAAACAATCAAAACCTCCAGCCAAAGCTAAATTTTCAAAGGCTTTTTTGTTGGCTGCTCGCAAATCGACTCTTTTTACCACATCAAAAATAGAGCGGAATTTTCCTTTTTTTCGAGCTTCTACAATGGTTTCTACCGCACCTTGTCCCACTCCTTTGATGGCACCAATCCCGAAGCGGATGGCTCCTTGTGGGTTTACGGTAAACTTGTAAAAAGATTCGTTGATGTCGGGTCCCAATACATGCAAGCCCATGCGTTTACATTCTTCCATAAAAAACGAAACTTGCTTGATGTCGTTCATGTTATTTGAAAGTACCGCAGCCATGTATTCAGCCGGATAGTGGGCTTTTAAATAAGCAGTTTGGTATCCAATCCAAGCATAGCAAGTAGAGTGCGATTTGTTAAAAGCATATTGGGCAAATGCCTCCCAGTCTTTCCAAATTTTTTCGAGTTTTTCTTTATCCAATCCTTTTTCGGCAGCTTGGTCAATAAACTTCGATTTCATTTTTGCCAGGGTATCCACTTGTTTTTTCCCCATGGCTTTACGTAACACGTCTGCATCACCTTTGGTAAACCCGGCTAATTTTTGCGACAACAACATTACCTGTTCTTGGTACACGGTAATGCCATAGGTTTCTGCCAAGTATTCTTCACATTCTGCCAAATCGAAAGTAATGGGTTCTTGTCCGTTTTTTCTACGAACAAAAGCCGGAATATATTCCAATGGTCCCGGACGATATAGGGCATTCATTGCAATTAAGTCGGCAAAAACCGTAGGTTTTAAATCTCTAAGATATTTTTGCATCCCAACCGATTCGTACTGAAATATCCCAACGGTTTCTCCACGTTGAAATAACTCATAGGTTTTGACATCATCAATCGGAAATTCATCCGGATTAAGGTCGATGCCATGCAGATATTTTACCAATTTTACGGTGTCTTTGATCAGGGTAAGGGTTTTTAAACCCAAGAAATCCATCTTTAGTAAGCCTGCACTTTCTACTACCGAGTTGTCAAATTGGGTTACGTACAAATCAGAATCTTTTGCAGTGGCAATAGGAACAAAGTTGGTTAAGGCATCGGGAGTAATGATTACTCCACATGCATGAATTCCGGTATTTCGAAGCGAGCCTTCCAACACCTTGGCTTGTTGGATGGTATCCGAAGCCAAAGAAGCTTCTTGTGCCAGTTGGATCAATTCTTTGATTTTTTCAAAGTCGTCTGAACGAACAACTTTTTTAATCTCGTCTTCGTTTTCTGATAAAAATCTTGACAAGTTCCACTTGCCCGGCATCATGTTCGGAATCAGTTTGGCAATTTTATCGGCTTCAAACAAGGGCAAATCCAATACCCTAGCGGTATCTCTAATGGCTGATTTTGGGGCCATTTTACCATAGGTAATAATTTGGGCTACTTGGTCAGCACCGTATTTGTCAATCACATATTGCATGACCCTTCCTCTTCCTTCGTCATCAAAGTCAATATCAATATCGGGCATGGAAACCCTATCCGGATTCAAAAATCTTTCGAAAAGCAAATCGTATTGCATTGGGTCGATGTTGGTAATCCACAAACAATACGCAACCACCGAACCAGCTGCCGAACCACGACCCGGCCCCACCGAAACCCCCATGCTACGTGCAGCTGCAATAAAGTCTTGTACAATCAAAAAATAACCCGGATATCCGGTGTTTTCAATGGTTTTAAGTTCAAAATCAATTCGTTCTTCAATTTCGGGAGTAATGGTTCCGTAGCGTTTTTTGGCACCTTCGTAAGTTAAGTGTCGCAAGTAATTGTTCTCTCCACGTTTGCCATTGTCTTCTAAATCTTCGGCTATTTCAAACTCTTTCGGGATGTCGAATTTGGGCAATAAAACGTCTCTAGATAAGTCGAAAATTTCAATTTTATCCGTAATTTCTTTGGTAGAAATAATGGCCTGCGGAATATCTGCAAACAAAGCTTTCATATCGTCAGACGATTTGAAGTAATACTCCTGGTTAGGCAAACCATAACGGTACCCACGACCTTTTCCGATAGGAGTAGCTTGTTTTTCACCGTCTTTCACACAAAGCAAAATATCGTGAGCAGGAGCATCTTCTTTTTTGGCATAAAACACATTGTTGGTTGCTACGAGTTTTACCTGGTGTTTTTTGGACCATTCTATTAATATTGGGTTGATGTGGTTTTCATCTGCTTGATCATGACGCATGATTTCCAAGTAAAAATCTTCTCCAAAAGTAGCTTTCCACCAAAGCAAAGCTTCCTCTGCCTGATGTTCTCCTACGTTTAATAATTTCCCGGAAATTTCTCCAACCAATGAGCCCGATAAAACAATCACATCTCCTTTGAATTGCTCTACCAAAGCTTTGTCAATTCTTGGCACATAGTAAAATCCTTTGGTGTAAGCTAAGGAAGAAAGTTTGGCCAAGTTATGATAGCCGTTTTTGTTTTTGGCCAAAAAAATCATGGCATAGCCATTGTCTTTTACGGTTTTGTTGGTGTGGTCTTCGCACACATTTAATTCGATACCAACAATAGGCTTTAAGATCGGAAGAAGCTCTTCTCCTTGTTCTTTTCGAATGCTGTTTTGTTTTTGGATTCCGGCATTATGGGCCAGAACATCTCTTACAAAATGAAATGCTCCCATCAAATTACCAATGTCGGTTAAAGCAACTGCCGGCATTTGGTTTTCTAAGGCACATTTGATGAGTTGCGAAGTAGAAATGGTAGATTGTAATACCGAAAATTGCGAATGGTTGTGCAAATGCACATAGGTCACGTTTTCTAAAGTGGCTAAATTTTCGGCCTTTTGATCGTCAGAAAAAGAGATTTTTTCTTTTTGCAACAATTTTTTCAGTTGCAAACTTGCCTCTTTCAGGTTGATGTGTTGCAAACCAATAGGCAATATTGGTTTGGCTTGCACTTGCTTAAAAGCATCGAAAAATTCGCTGTTTACTTGAAGTTCTTCTTTGGTAAAAATTTCTCGCTTTACCAATTCTAAAAAGCAACGGGTAGTTGCCTCAACATCGGCAGTGGCATTGTGGGCTTCTGCAAAAGGTTCACCAAATAAATATTGGTGCAATTCGGTTAATGTTGGCAATTTGAATCTACCACCTTTCCCTCCCGGAAGTTGCAATAAACTGGCAGTAACTTCGGTACATGTATCTAAAACCGGCATTTGGGATAGTTGACTGCTGATTCCGTATCGGTGGAATTCGCATCCCATGACATTTACGTCAAATCCAACATTTTGCCCAACAATAAATTTGGCTTTTTGCAAAGCAACTTGCATTTTCTGCAAAACTTCTTGCATCGAAATTCCATCACGGATGGCCAAGTCGGTAGAAATTCCATGAATTTTTTCTGCATCATACGGAATGGTAAAACCATCTGGAGCAATCAAATAGTCTTGGTGCTCTATTAAATTCCCAACAGCATCGTGTAATTGCCATGCAATTTGCACACATCTTGGCCAGTTATCGGTGTCGGTTATGGGTGCAGTATAGCTTTTAGGAAGCCCGGTAGTTTCCGTATCAAATATAAAAAACATAGTGTGGAGGGTAAAGAATTGCTTTTTTCAAAAGTACAAAATAACCTCCCGCTTGGATGAATTTTTTATTAACAAAAAACCCATTCCGAAGTTGGAATGGGTTCGATATGGGTTGGTGCTGGTTTAGTTTAAACCAACCACTCTTACGCGATAAAATTTCCCTTGGTTAAAGTTTTTTACTTCTCCGCCTACAGGGTTATTGTCTGCACTAATGGCATTAAAGCGGAATTTTCCGGTAATGGTGCCATCCGTTGCAATGTTGTTTTCTTCTAAAATAATTTGGCCATTTCCTCCAACATTATTTCCGGTAATGTAAAACAAATTCAATCCGTCTGCTTCGTATTTGTAAGAAGCATAAGAAGTATTGCTATTGCCTAAATTATAGGTGCCTTCGTTGGTTGACGGAATTCGCAATACAACTTCTTCAAATGAAGTTACCGCTGTAATGGTAATGCCTCCATCAGCATCTAAAGTTGCAGTAGCATCCAAGGCTCTCCAAAACGCACCATCGTTATTGGCTTGAAAAGCAGGATCGTTAAAAACAATATTTTCTTCGCAGGATAAAAACCCTAAAGCAAGGGTGCAGATTAAAAAGAATTTTTTCATAAAAAATGTAAATATAGCATTCGATTGGGTGCTCTTTGCAAATGTAGTTTTTTTATACAAATGCCAAAGTGCTATCACAAAAAAATAAAACCTTGAGATTCTTTGCGTTGGCACGAAATTAAATTTGGCAGAGTAGAAATAACACGCTATATTTGCACCCATTTTATCAGGGTCGAGTACCCAAACGAGTATTAACCGAGGTCGAGTACCTCACTAAATTACCAAATTATGCCAGTACGCATTAGATTACAAAGACACGGAAAAAAAGGAAAACCTTTTTTCTGGATTGTTGCCGCTGACTCTAGATCAAAAAGAGACGGTAAGTTTTTAGAAAAATTAGGAACCTACAATCCGAACACCAACCCTGCAACTATTGACTTGAATTTAGATTCTTCTGTACAATGGTTACACAATGGTGCACAACCAACTGACACAGCTCGTGCAATTTTGTCGTACAAAGGAGCTTTGTTAAAACACCACTTAGATGGAGGTGTTCGCAAAGGTGCTTTAACACAAGAACAAGCAGATGCTAAATTAGAAGCTTGGTTAAAGGAAAAAGAAGCGAAAGTTCAATCTAAAAAAGATGGCTTAAGCAATGCAAAAGCTGATGCTAAAGCAAAAGCCCTAAAAGCAGAACAAGAGTACAACGAAAAAAGAGCTGCTGCACAAGTTGAAGCTGCTGCACCAGCAGTAGAGGAAGTTGCAGAAGAAGTTGCAGAAGTTGCAACAGAAGAAACAGCTGTAGAAGCTCCTGCTGCAGAAGAAAGTAACGAAGAAACTCAAGCATAATTTTTACACTACATGCAAAAAGAGCAATGCTTTTATGTAGGTAAGATTGCTAAAAAATTTAGTTTCAAAGGAGAGGTTTTGTTGTATTTAGATACCGATGACCTTTCTGATTACGAAAATTTGGAATCAGTGTTAGTGGATTTTCACGGAACACTGGTTCCTTTTTTAATTGAAAGAAAACAGTGGCATAAAGGACAATTTTTACGCGTTAAGTTTGATGAGGTAGATACCGAAGCACAAGCAGACGAAATTGTAGGAAGAGAAGTTTATTTGCCTTTAGAATTTTTACCTGAATTGGAAGAAGGACAGTTTTATTACCACGAAATTGTTGGTTTTCAGGTACAAGATGCCAAACACGGCAATATTGGAACCGTTTTAGGGGTGAACGATTCCGGCATCCAACCTTTGTTGGTAATTCATTTTCAGGAAAAAGAAATCTTGATTCCGTTGTTAGATGAATTTATCCAACAACTCGACAAACCCAACCAAACCCTTTATTTAAAAACACCACCAGGCATGATGGAGTTGTATTTGTAGTGAATGATGCAATAAGCTTTAGGCATTCATCAAAACCATTAAAAAATTTTCCTTTATTTTACCGTATGCTTTGTCAAATACGCATTGTAGTATTTTTCTATGCCGGTAACTTCTTTTAAAATTTAATTTGAAAGTTTATTGGAGTTAGCACCAATTGAAATCAAATAATAAATAAAAAACGGAACACATAAAATAAAATATGTAATGTCTGCATAGCTTTCAAAAAAAGTAGATACAAAATCCCTTTTGGTAAATACGAAAATGTAATAGGAAATAATTGTTAAAAATAAAGATATGCCGGAATAGAAATATACATCAAACTTATTTTTTACACAAAAAATAAAACCCATTGAAAAAATAATACAAAAGAAACTTAATGCCTTTGGCATTAGAAAAGAAGATTGTATTATAAAAGGGTTTATGTTCAAAAATTTATCGAAATGATTGTAAATAAAAGGAATAAATGTTGTGATAAAGGTCAAAACAGCTACAATTCCAATGATAAATAACTTATAAATTTTTTGTTTTTCAACAAAAAACAAATACATAAAACCTAAAGCAATAGGAATAACAAATACATTTCTTGTGGATAAGGACAATCCAACCAAAGTGCCTTTGAAAATTAAATTTTTTAAATGCCATTTTTTTTGAAACAGTAGTAATAACGATAACACAATTAATACACCATTAAAAAAAATATTACTTCTTGCAATTATTTCATAAGTAATAATAAATGAAGACGCTACTACTAATGAATATTTGAACAAGTCTAACGAATTACTTTTTTGCATTTTAAATATATAAAACAATAAAATTGCTCCTATTGCTGTAACATAACTATATTCATTTATCCAATAAAAGGGTAGCATCAATAAAAAATAAAATGGCATTGGACCTGGATAATTACCTGCAAACGACTTGGCTTCATAAGCATATAGATTGTTAAAATAATTTTTCCAAAAGGAATCTGTTACGCTCCAACGATCAATGTTTAATGAATCCAATGGAATTTTAAAAGCAATTAACACCAAAACCAATAAGAAAGAGCTAATGAAGAAAAAAGGACTAATGTTTATCTTTTGAAAAACACTAAAAAGGAAGCTACTTTTTTTAATAGCAACATATTGGACTAAAGTAATTCCAATGGCTAAAATCAAATATAAATCAGTGAATCTATATGCATATTTGGTCAAAAACAAAAAGTTGATAAACAAAACAACCCACAAACTAATTTTTAATTTTAAAGATTCCTTCATCTTAGTCAAATAAACGGTTGGATAGAATTTTATTTTTATGCAAAAAATACTTCAACGAAGTAGCAATAACTCCAAAACCATACTTTACGCTTCGTTTAAAGTTGATAGAGGACGCATCTTCAAAATATTTAGTAGGACAGGTAATTTCTGCAATATCATAGCCTTTCATAAAAATTTGTGCTAACATTTCATTGTCAAAAACAAAATCATCAGAACAACTACTTAGGTTTAATTTCTTTATAACCTCTGCATCAAAAGCTCTAAAACCGGAATGATACTCGGATAATTTTTGATTCATTAAAAGGTTTTGAATAAATGTTAAAATCCTATTGGCTAAATATTTATACAACGGCATACCTCCTTTTAAAGCACCTTTGCCTAAAATTCTAGAACCTATAACTACCGGATAAATCTCATTGGCAATTAAATAAGCCATTGATGGGATTAATTTTGGGGTATATTGATAATCAGGATGAAGCATGATGATTATGTCTGATTGAATCTCTAAAGCTTTTTTGTAGCAACTTTTTTGATTTGCACCGTAACCTTTATTAGAATTGTGCTTAATGATATGAGAAATATTTAATTCTTTTGCTAATTCTATGGTGTCGTCCGAACTAAAGTCATCAACTAAAATTACTTCATCTACAATTTCAAAAGGTATTTCATCATAAGTTTTACGTAATGTTTTTGATGCATTAAAGGCAGGTAGTACAACAACTATTTTTTTGTTATTTATCACAACATGAAATTTAATTATGTAATTAGGTATTAAAAGTTTATCATTTCTGATTTACCGTATGCTTTGACAAATACGCATTGTAGTATTTTTCTATGCCGGTAACTTCTTGTAAAATCCAATCTGGTTTTTCAAAAAACTGACCTTCTGTTTCTAATTCAATTTCGGCTATCATCAAACCTTGATGTACACCATGAAACACGTCTACTTCCCATAAAAAGCCTTTAAATTCAATATCAAATCGTGTTTTTTCAATAATTACAGGTTCGCAAAGGGTTAAAAGTTGTAGGGCATCTTCGAGCGGAATTTCTTTTTCCCATTCCATTCGGGTAGTACCACTTTCGTTTCCTTTGCCCTTAATGGTTAAATATCCGGTATCGTTTTTAACTCGTACTCGAACAGTTCGCTCCGGATGTGTGTTTAAATATCCTTGTTTGATGTAGTTTTTCTTTTTAGCCAGAGCTTCAAAAGCTATGGGTTGCACCAAAAATTTTCTTTCAATTTCCATGAAAAAGCTTTTTTCAAATATCTGAAAATTTGCATTTACTTTTGTGTTACTTCCAATTAACTTTTAACATGAATAGTTATCGCAAGATTATTCACATTGATATGGATGCTTTTTATGCTTCGGTGGAACAGTTGGACCAACCGCATTTAAAAGGCAAAGCCATTGCTGTAGGTGGAAGTGAAGTGAGAGGAGTGGTTTCTGCAGCAAGTTATGAAGCCAGAAAATTTGGTGTGAAAAGTGCCATGAGTGGGGTGCAAGCAAAAAAGTTGTGTAAAGAATTGATTTTTGTAAAACCAAGGTTTGAAAGATATACCGAAATCTCTAAAAAGATTAGAAAAATATTTTTTGAATACACCGATTTGGTAGAACCTTTGTCGTTAGATGAAGCATATTTAGATGTTACCCAAAACAAAAAAGGAAACCCAAGTGCCACATGGATTGCACAGGAAATTAGACATAGAGTTTTTCAGGAAACGGGATTGACTTGTTCTGCGGGTATTTCGTACAATAAATTTTTGGCAAAAATTGGTTCTGATGTCAACAAACCTAATGGGTTCAAAACCATTACTCCTGAGGAAGCAAATGACTTTTTAGAGGCTTTAGAAATCAGAAAATTTTATGGCATCGGAAAAGTCACAACCGAAAAAATGTACCAACTAGGCATTTTTACAGGGAAAGATTTGAAAGCAAAAACACAAGAATATTTGGAAGAACACTTTGGAAAATCGGGGACTTATTATTACCAATTGGTAAGAGGGATTCATTTAAGCGAAGTAAAACCAAATAGAGAAAGCAAATCGGTTGGGGCAGAAAGGACTTTTGATACCAATATAGCTTCGGAAGTATTTTTAGAACAAAAACTGGAAAGTATTGCCAAAGAATTATCTAAAAGATTGGAGAAAAAAAAACTATCCGGTAAAACCATCACATTAAAAATTAAATATTCTGATTTCAAGTTACAAACCCGAAGCAAAACGTTGCCTTATTTTGTAAATGATTCGCAGTTGATGTTAGAAACTGCAAAAGAATTGTTATACCAAGAAAAACTAGAAAATTCTGTTCGGTTGGTTGGCATATCCATGAATAACTTGAACAACCAAGAAAAAAAGTTAGTTGCCGTACAATTGAAGTTTGATTTTTAAATCTCGACCAAAACACTAACAGCATTGCCACCAAAGCCAACCGCATTGACCAATACTTTTTGAATTTTCTTTGGTTTTGGGTTTGAATTCAAATACGGGACTTCAAAAAATTCTTGTTCTTGTAACATCAAACAAGCCATTTGCAAGCTTAACAATCCAGAAGCACCAAACGTATGCCCTACCAACCATTTGTTATTAGTCAAGGCTGGAGTTTGGTTTCCAAAAACGGTATGCACTGCGTTTATTTCAGCCAAATCTCCCTTTATGGTACCCGGAGCATGCATCACAACAATATCCACGTCATTTGGACCAATGTCTTCCAATGCCATTTGCATCGACTTCACAAAACAAGTCCCGTTGGCAGAGATGGAAGTGCTGTGTGTTAAAGCTTCGGTGGCAAATCCAATTCCGGTAATTTTTACTTTTTTATCGTCACAGTTTTTGTCCAGAGCAACCATTACGGCTCCTTCTCCTAAAACCATGGTATTTTTTGTTTTATTAGTTTGTAATGCTTTACATGGATAGGCATCTAACTCCGAACTATAAATTTTCATGGCTTGCATTTGGGCAATGCTAAAATCGGTCAATGCAGCCTCGGTTCCACCTACCATAAAGCGATCACAAATTCCGGCTTGCAACCAGGCAATTCCATTTAACAAGGCATGCAAACCGGTAGAACAGGTGATGGAATGTGAAAATTCAGGGCCATTCAATTGTAAATCGTGTGCAACCCATGAAGAAATATTTCCTAGAGTAGTACTAGGAGAAGCCAAAGTTTTTGCTTGCTGATGGGTTAAAAAATGTTGGTAATGTTCTTCCAATTGTTGGGTAGCCCCTCTGGAACTTCCTAAATTTAATCCGATTGGTATGGAAGTATCCCAGTTGGTTTTGTTCAAGCAATTTCTGCCTACTAACATGGCATATAGCACAGAAGCATCTAAATCGCGATACTTGTTGTTTTCTTTTCTTAACTGAAAAATCTCCTTTTGAATAGCCTCAGTAAGCTTACTAACCCAAATCTCTTCCAATCCTTTTGTTTGTTTTACAAACAAGGGTTTTAGGTTCCGATAATTTTGAATAATTTCCGCATCATTACTCCCTAAAGCAGAAATACTAGCAATGTTTTGTATGGCAATAGGAGAGATTTTCATTGATTTATTGATAAATATTTAAAAACTTAGTAGGTAAGTATTTCTTGTAAAGATTTTTTAATTTGTTCTACCACTTGCATGGGAACAATTCCTATTTTTTCTTTCAAACGTTCTTTGGAAATACTTCTGATGTGATACGTCATTATTTCTGAAGAAACATTCAAACAATTTTCCTCATTAGGCTCTAATACCACATTTCCTTTGTAATTTTTTATTTTAGAAGTTAACGGACAACAAACCACAATTGGAGCATGTTCATTTAATAAGTTGCCACTAATTATTAAAACTGGCCTAAATCCATCCTGTTCACTACCTTTTGCCGGAGATAAATTAGCATACCACAACTCCCCTTGTTTGGCAATTAACATTTTAATCTTCTTTATTCAATTGTTGGTAATATTCTTGCATTCCTTCTTCCGCAAGAGAAAATACATCGGTATCTCCACTCATTTTTTGGTATGTTTTTCGGTATTCAGCTTTGCTTAATTGCTGTAAATAAAGGGTAAGTGATTTTTCGATGATTTTATTTTTAGGTACAGAAAGTCTTTTTGCAATTTCGCTTAATTGCTCAAACAACTCTTCTGGTAAGGTACTGGTGAAAGTAGTCATAAAAAAATAAATGTGTTTTACAAATATAAAACATATTTATAATGTTGTTTTAAGTTAACTCTATATATTTAAGTTTACTTGCAAGGAAATTTTATTTGCCAACTCCGTCATTTCTTCTTCGGATAAAGAAACTTTTTGCTGAAAACGAATATCTTCCATAGTTTGTAACGGAACTAAATGCACGTGCACATGAGGCACTTCTAACCCTATCACAGCCATTCCGATACGTTTGCATGGCACTGCTTTTTCTAAACCAATGGCTACTTTTCTGGCAAATTCCATCAAACCTTGGTAGGTATTGGCATCTAAGTCAAAAATTTTATCTACTTCTTTTTTAGGAATACACAAGGTATGCCCTGCAGCATTTGGGTTGACATCTAAAAAAGCCAAAAATTCCTCCGTTTCGGCTACTTTGTAACACGGAATGATGCCTTCTACTATTTTGGTGAATATACTTGCCATGGTTATTCTCTGGTAATTTCCAATACTTCAAATTTCATGGTGCCATTCGGTACGGTTACTTCTGCAATTTCACCAACCGATTTTCCGAGCAACCCTTTTCCGATAGGAGAGGTCACCGATATTTTTCCGGTTTTTAAATCTGCTTCACTTTCAGCTACCAAAGTATATTTCATTTGCATGTTATTGGCTACATTTTTGATTTTTACGGTAGATAATACCAATGCTTTGGAAGTATCTAATTGCGACTCGTCAATCAAACGAGCATTGGCAACCAATTCTTCCATTTTAGAAATTCGCATTTCCAACAATCCTTGTGCCTCCTTGGCAGCATCGTATTCGGCATTTTCTGATAAATCACCTTTATCTCTTGCTTCTGCAATGGCTTGTGAAGCTTTCGGACGTTCCACACTTTTTAAAAAGTCTAATTCGTCTTTTAATTTTTTCAATCCTTCCGGGGTGTAATAAGATACATTACTCATAACGGCAAAATTTTGTATTGTTTCAAAAATATTTCAATCTGTTGTTCGTTTTCTTCTTTAAAAAACTAAACTTTCTTAAAAATTAATATCCTACTTGCCCTTTTTTAATTACGTGTATAAAATAGAAAAAATCCCAGCACAGGGATTTCATGTTTCAGGGAATTGGGTAGTAAATATTAACTTTAAAGAAAGTATCTTTGACAAAGATAAACATTTTTTTCAAATAACCATCTAAGATGAAGTTCGTAAAGTTTACCAACCTATTTTTGCTTTTGTTTTTGTTTGCCTGTGAAGGAGATAACATTAACAACAACAATCCTTTTTTGCCAAACTTTAGTTTTCAGGTAACGATTAATACTAGCTTTCCGTTGTACAGTCCGCTACAGTTTCCCGGAAATGCTGTAATTGTAAATGAAGTAAATGCAGGAATACTTGGTTTGGTGGTATTTAATTCTGGAAGCGGCATTTTTGCTTATGATTTGGCTTGTCCGAACCAAACTTTATCGAGTTGTTCTACCATGACTTTACAAGGAATTGAAGTAAAATGTCCGTGTGATGAAGCAACCTATAATTTATTTACCGGTTTGCCAAGCGATCCACAATTGCGTTATCCGCTCCGAAGATATCGAGTAGAAGTTGCAGGAGCAACCATCCGAATTTTTAATTAAGACTTGCTACAAAAATGTTAAAATCGCCCCTTTAGGTGTAGATTAGTTTGTATTTTTGCGTTTTAAAATTACAAAAATATGTATCCAGAAGATTTAGTAAAACCAATGAAAGAAGAACTGGTGCAAGCCGGTTTTCAAGAACTATATACTGCAACAGAAGTGGAACAAGCATTGTCTCAAAAAGGTACTGCCTTAGTTGTGATTAACTCTGTTTGTGGTTGTGCTGCCAGAAATGCCAGACCAGCAGCTAAAATGAGTATCCAAGGAGATAAAAAACCTGACTTTTTGTTTACTGCTTTTGCAGGAGTGGACAAAGAAGCGGTAGATGCTGCTCGTAAGCAAATGTTTCCTTTTCCACCTTCCTCACCAAGCATGGCTTTGTTTAAAGATGGAGAATTGGTTCATATGCTAGAAAGACACCACATTGAAGGTCGTCCGGCTGAGTTAATTGCAGAAAACTTAATGGATGCTTTTAACGAATATTGTTAATCCGCATTTTTAAATAATTAGTAAGGCATGGGATTTCTCATGCCTTCGTTTTATCTTATGGTACCTAATAGATTATCGGAAAAATTAAACCAACGCATCCAACAAAATGCTTTGCGAACTTTACAAGTTCCTGATTTTGAAGTGGATTTTTTTTCTAATGATTATTTAGGATTTGCCAAAAATCAAGAAATTACTGCTTCTATTGATATCCTTTTGACTGAAAAGCAAATATCAACTTTAGGGTCTACTGGTTCCAGGTTGATTTCCGGAAATTCAAAATGGATACAACAAACGGAGCAATACCTTGCCAAATACCACCAAACAGAAGCTGCTTTATTATTCAACTCCGGATACGATGCTAATTTAGGGTTGTTAAGTAGTGTGCCACAAAAAGGAGATTTGGTTTTGTATGATGCATTGGTACATGCTTCTATTTTAGATGGCATCAGATTAAGCCATGCTACTGCTTATAAATATCCACATTTGGATGATGTAGTTTTGGAAGAAATGTTGCAGAAATTTGAGCACCAATTCCAACATGTATATGTGGTTACCGAAAGTGTTTTTTCGATGGATGGAGATAGTCCGGATTTAAACAATTGGACCAAGTTATTGCAAAAACACCATGCTTTTGGCATAGTGGATGAAGCACATGCACTTGGGCTTTACCCAAAAGGATTGGTACAGCATTTGAGTTTACAAGAACAAATTTTTGCACGAGTTTTTACTTTCGGAAAATCTATAGGAACCCACGGAGCTGCTGTGGTTGGTAATGAAAAACTTATCCAATATTTGGTAAATTTTGCCAGAAGTTTTATTTATACCACCGCTCCGAGTACACACCAAGTTACCAACATTTGGGTAGCCTATCATTATTTAGAAAAATCTAACGCAATCATTGCAGCACTAAAAGAAAATATCCAATGGTATCAGGAGTTGATGAAGCAATATTTCCCAGAAGTTTCTACCAACCATACTCCTATTCAAGTAATTCCGATTGGAGGAAATGAAGCAACCAAACAAGTTGCCAATCAATTAAAAAAGGAAGGATTTGGCGTAAAAGAAGTATTGCATCCAACCGTGCCAAAAGGAACCGAACGCATTCGAATTTGCTTGCATAGTTACAATACCAAAAATGAAATTAAAGACTTAGTGCTTTCTTTGAAAAAATCGATATGAGTAAAAGTAATAAACATAGTAAAGTATTTTTTGTCACCGGAATTGATACCAATGTTGGGAAGACTTTGGTTTCTGCCATATTAACCGAAGCATTTCAAGCAGATTATTTCAAACCAATTCAAAGCGGAACTTTGGAAGGTGCAGATCATCAAACTGTAAAAAGTCTCATTAGCAATTCCAAATCTGTGATACATCCAAATGTGTATAGTTTTCCCGATCCGGTTTCTCCTCATTTGGCTGCCAAATTGGTAGAGGAGAAGATAGAATTATCAAAAATCAAACTTCCAAAAACAACCAATCATTTAATTGTAGAAGGAGCTGGTGGTGTCTTGGTTCCCATTAATGATGAGGCAACTATTTTAGATATCATCTCCCCTGATATGCAAGTGGTAGTGGTAACCAAAAATTATTTAGGAAGCATCAATCACTCCTTACTCACCTTAAATGTACTCAAAGAAAAGGGATTACAAGTAATAGGTTTGGTAGTTAGTGGAGATAGAAACCAAGAAACCGAACGCATCATCCAACAAATGAGTGGGGTTCCGATTTGGTTTGCCATAGAGCAAGAGCCATATATAGATCAAAATGTGGTAGCAGAATATGCAGAAATGGTTCAGGATACCGAAATATTTAAACAATTGATGGCATGAGTGTTTGGAAACAAAAAGACCAAGAAAATCTGTGGCATCCGTACACACAACACCAGCATTTGCCTGACCTGCCTGTTATTGTAAAAGCTAAAGGAGTATATTTTTATGATGAAGATGGTAAATCTTACTTAGATGGCATCAGCTCATGGTGGACTTGTTGCTTTGGACACGCTCATCCGGAGTTAATAACAGCGTTACACCAACAAATGCAGGAATTAGATCATGTTTTGTTTGGTGGTTTTTCGCATACTCCAGCCATTCAATTATCTGAAAAATTATTACAACTATTGCCGGATAACCAAGCAAAATTGTTTTTTTCTGACAATGGTTCAACTGCGGTGGAAGTTGCTATAAAAGCATCTTTGCAATTTTTTATCAATAAGGGAGTAAAACGAACCAAAATTTTAGCCTTAGAAGATGCATATCACGGAGATACTTTTGGAGCCATGGCTGCAAGTGGATTGGGACTATTTACCGAGCATTTTAAAGACCAATTATTGGAGGTAGTTCGTATTCCGCTTCCAACTTGTGATGAGGTGGTAAAAAAGGCAAAAGATTTATTGGATACCCAAGAATTTGCCGCATTTATTTTTGAACCTTTGGTGCAAGGTGCGGCAGGCATGCGAATGTACGATGCCAATTTTTTGAGTGAAATCATACAAATAGCCCAAAACAATCGAACGTTTGCTATTGCAGATGAGGTAATGACCGGATTTGGTAAAACAGGAAAAACTTTTGCAAGCAATTACTTATCGGTAAATCCCGATATTTTTTGCTTGTCCAAAGCTTTAACAGGAGGGATGCTGCCAATGGCAATTACTTCATTTACACAAACCATATACGATGGGTTTTTGCATAACGAATCGGGAAAAGCATTGTTACACGGACACACTTTTACAGCCAATCCGTTAGGTTGTGCTGCTGCCATTGCTGCTATTAGTTTAATGGAAAAACAAGAAACCCAAAATCAAATACAATGGATTCATCAGCAACACTTGCAATTTCAAAGCGAAATGCAACGGCATCCTAAAGTGGAAAATGTTCGAGTTATGGGAGTAATCTTTGCTTTAGATGTAATTTCAGAGGATAAAGAGTATTACGGAAATCTTCGCAATAAAATGTATCAGTTTTTTATACAAAACGGATTGATATTAAGACCTATTGGCAATACCATTTATTTGTTACCACCTTATGTTATTTTGCCTACGGAATTGGAGTTTATGTACGAAAAAGTTAGAGAGGTATTAACGATTATTTAAAAGCTATACACTACACCAACACCTAGCAACTGCTTGAATTGAACTTTTGGCCCAACGGTTACTTGTTGCCCGTCTATCTCTTTTCTGGCTTTGATATCGTCATCATAAATCAAGTGCATTCCTATATTGGCTCTTACATATTCATTTACCACCATATTAATTTGCACTTGCCAATCGATATCGATGTTGCCAAAATTATTCAAATAATCAGTGTATAAGCTCATACGATGTTCCAACTCCATATTCTTGTATATGGTTCTTTTCCACTGGTTGTTAATCAAAATACCAAATTCATTTCTGCTTCTAGCCCCACGCTGAATTACATTTCCATCGGCATCTAAAATAGCAGGCCTTACCCCAAAAGCTCCTCTGTTTGCCAATGTTTGATCCATTACAAAAGTAGTTTTAAGTGTCATTGGAGAAGCATACACAAACAAGTTCAAGTCTTTTCGAACATATTCGCTACCAACCCCTAAAAACAAAAACCCGGGAGCCATAAATCTGGATATTGGATTGTCGGTATTCGGATAATTAAAACCATCTGTAAATTGGGTGCTAAAATTAAATCGGGCCATGTAATACCAGTTAGATTGTGGCTCTTTTCGGTAACCAAAATTTGACTGTAGCTGCAAAACATCATCCGTTTTTCTTACTTCTCTACCTTCTTGTTTGTTGATACCATAACGAACAATTAATTCGTTATTCCACAAAATACTTTCTCTTTTGTAATTTCTTTGAAATTGGCCTTTCAACAATCCGGAAATTGAATTATTTCCCCCTGCATTCCAATTGGCAAATGAGATTTGACTTAAATCTAATCCGACTTCATTTTTTTTGGTCCAAAAAATGGTATCGATGGTAGTTCTAATTTGAGAGTTGGCAAAGTTAAAAGCCAACATAAATAGTAAAAGTTTTATTGTAGATTTCATTAATCAGGATAGAGATTTTTCTAATTTTTGGAGGGTTAGAAATATATTTTCGGGGTCAAATTTACAATATTCTTGTAGTTGCGAAATAGTTCCGTGTTCAATAAATAAGTCGGGTATCCCTAGATTTATTATCGAAATGTTTTTTTGATTTTTTGCCAGAAAACTAGCAATAGCTTCTCCAAAAGCCCCTTTGATTACCCCATCTTCTATAGTTAAAATCGCTTTATGAGTAGCTGAAATCTCTAATAAACATTCTTCATCAAATGGTTTGATACATCCAAAATGATAATGAGAAAATACAGCAGTATTTTCAAACTTTTCAAAGGCTTCTTTAACCAAATGTGCAGTAAAACCTGTGGAAAGTACCGCAATTTTACTTCCTTTTTTTATGGTTTTTGCTTTTTGGTAGTTTATTTTTTCCGGAATTTTTTTCCATTGAATATGCAATCCTTTTCCTCTAGGGTAGCGAATAGCTACAGGTCCGGGTTTTTCTTCAGAAATAGTATAAAGCAAATCTTGAAGTTCTAACTCGTCTTTTGGTGCTAAAATGGTTAAGTTTGGGATGCATTGCAAATAGGCAATGTCAAATACACCATGATGGGTAGCTCCATCTTCTCCAACCAATCCGGCCCTGTCTAAACAAAAAATAACCGGTAAATTTTGTAAACAAACATCGTGAATTACTTGGTCATAAGCCCTTTGTAAAAAGGTAGAATAAATAGCACAAAATACCGTAAAACCTTGGGTAGCCATTCCAGCTGCCAAGGTTACTGCATGTTGTTCTGCAATACCCACATCAAATGCTCTTTCCGGGAAAGCATCCATCAAAAATTTTAACGAACTTCCGGTTGGCATGGCAGGGGTAATTCCAATAATTTTAGGATTGTTTTTAGCCAAGTCCACCAATGTTAACCCAAAAACATCTTGAAATTTTGGTGGGGTGTTTTCATTATTTTTTGGAGAAATATCTCCAGTGGCTGAGTCAAATTTTCCTGGAGCATGATACAAAACTTGGTTTTCTTCTGCTTGCTTTAAGCCTTTGCCTTTGGTTGTAATTACGTGTAAAAGTTTGGGTTCAGAAACGGTTTTTAACTTTTCTAAAATTTCAATTAATGCAGAAATATCATGCCCATCTATTGGTCCAAAGTATTGAAAATTCAATGCTTCAAATAGGTTTTGGTGTTTAGGGTTTTTACCTTCTTTTAAATTGGTTAAATAGTGTTTTAATGCTCCCACACTTGGGTCGATGCCTATGGCATTGTCATTTAAAATAACCAACAAATTAGTGTTGCTTACCCCAGCATGGTTCAAGGCTTCAAATGCCATTCCGCCTGCTATGGAGGCATCTCCAATCACTGCAATATGTTGTTTGTTTTCTCCGTTTAATTGTGAGGCAATGGCCATGCCCAAAGCCGCAGAAATTGAAGTAGAAGCGTGTCCCACTCCAAAGGTATCGTAATTGCTTTCTTCTCTTTTCGGAAAGCCTGAAATTCCGTTCCATTGTCGGTTGGTTGAAAATACGTCTTTTCTTCCGGTAATAATTTTATGCACATAGGCTTGGTGTCCTACATCCCAAACCAACAAATCTTCGGGAGTATTCATTGCATAATGCAATGCTAAGGTAAGTTCTACAACTCCTAAACTTGCACCCAAATGACCTTCTTTGGTTGCAACCACTTCAATGATAAACTGTCTGATTTCAGCAGCTAGCACCACCAATTCGCTCTGCGTTAATTTTCGCAAATCATTGGGAGATTGGATGGTATCGAGAATTTTGTAAGAATGCTTCACTTCAACTGGAAGAATTTGGTGCACACAAAAGTACAAAAACCTATCATTGCAAAGGTTTATTATTTAGAAGGCTAATTTTAGCAACGATAAACTTTACATTTTCTTACTTTTGCAATATGGAAGCCATGAATATGGATGTTTTTTTTATGCAGAAAGCTTTGCAAGAAGCTAATTTGGCATTGGAAAAAGAAGAAGTTCCGGTTGGAGCAGTGGTGGTAGTAGATGGCAGAATTATAGCCAAAAGCCACAATCTGACCGAATTACTAACCGATGTTACTGCACATGCCGAAATGCAAGCCATTACCGCTGCAGCCAATTTTTTAGGTGGAAAATATTTAAAAAAGTGTACCATTTACGTTACCCTAGAACCTTGTGCTATGTGTGCTGGAGCCTTGTATTGGAGTCAAATAGACCGAGTGGTTTTTGGAGCTTCTGACCCTAAAAGAGGATTTGAAGCTTTAGGAGTCCCGTTGCATCCAAAAACACAAGTTACAAAGGGAATTTTAGAAGAGGAATGTGCGAGTTTAATGTGGAATTTTTTTCAAAAAAAAAGGAAATAACATGCGTTACTTAGGTTTTTTTATCTTGATTTTGTTGCTTTTTGCTTGTAATCAAGAACCCAATACCCAAAAAGAAGATCAAAAAAAACAGTTGGCTAAAGAGCAAGAAGCTTTTCAAGCCATTGAAAAAGCATGGGTTTTTTCTGCTTCTGTGCTGTATACTGATACACAAAATTTGACAAATGGATGGAATTCATGGGTGGCATTTCGAAATTTTTTAGCTCAAAAACCTAAAACTTCTTTGCAAGCTTTTAAAGAAAAGGCAAAAACGCTTCATGAAAAAAGTTTGTTACTTACAGACGATATTCCGCAAGATTTACAAAAACAAGAAATTTTTGGTAGAGTACATGTCATTCAAACCGAATGTAAAAATTTAGAAATGTATCTTGCTTTACAACAAGTTCCGGTGAAAGAAGTTAATTACACCGTGGTACAGCTAAATCAAGCTATTTTAGATGTAGAGAATCGCATCAACGAAATGTATACCAAAGGTAAAATTCCTTTTGAAAAAGGCGAATTAGAAATGTTACAACGCCTAAAAGATACTAGCAGAGCTGCAAAAAATACCGATTTTAAGTTAACCCCAAGTGAGCAAAACTAAACTTACCCAACTTTATCAAAATTCCTCTTCGATAAACCTTATCAAAGAAAGTTTAAAAACACCTTATGCCAAAATTCATTTGCAAGGAGTAGTTGGTTCAGGAGCATCTTTTGTGGTACAAGCATTGCAAAACCAATCCAAACAACTTTGGTTATTGGTGTTGCCAGATAAAGAATCGGCTGCCTATCATTTAAACGACTTGGAGTTGCTTTGCGAAAATACCCAAGTGCTTTTTTATCCGAGTTCTTATCGCAGACCGTATGAAATTGAAGATACCGACAATGCCAATATCTTATTAAGAGCAGAAGTTCTCAACAAAATCTCTACTTCTAACCAACCGTGGATAGTGGTTACGTATCCGGAGGCTTTGTTTGAAAAAGTAGTCACAAAAGTAGAGCTAGATAAAAACACATTTAATATTAAAGTAGGAGACCAGTTAGGAATTGATTTTGTAAACGAAACACTTTTTGAATTTGCTTTTAAACGGGTAGATTTTGTTACCGAACCCGGAGAGTTTTCTGTTCGAGGTGGGATTTTAGATGTGTTTTCTTTTTCTAATGAAGTCCCTTATCGTATAGAGTTTTTTGGCAACGAAGTAGAAAGCATTAGAACTTTTGATGTTGAAACACAACTTTCTATTGCCACCCAAACCAATATCCAAATTTTACCAAATGTTGAAAACAAAACTTCTGCAGAAAGTCGGCAAACTTTTTTGGAGTTTATTCCTTCTCATACTATTTTTTGGTGCCCAAAAGTAGACCAAGCTTTTCAACAATTGGAGCAACAATGGGTAATGGCACAACAACAATGGGAGAAATTGTCAAAAGAAATTCAACGTGCAAAGCCTGAAAATTTATTTTGTTCCGGTAAACAATGGATCCATCAATTGGAAGGTTTTACAGTGATTGAAGCGACCAATACCACTTATTTTTTTCCTCATTTGGTGTTGGATATGCAAATGCAACCACAGCCATCGTTTCACAAACAATTCGATTTGTTGTTAGATAATTTGAGAGAAAACCAACACCAAGGTTTGGAAAATTATTTGCTATGTTCCACAGATGCTCAAGTACGACGGTTTCAAGATATTTTTGAAAGCATAGATGCTGAAAATTCCGAAAGTCATTCTAAAGATTATCATCCATTGGTGCTTTCTTTACATGAAGGTTTTGTAGATGCTACCCATCAATTGGCATGTTATACCGATCATCAAATTTTTGAAAGGTACCATAAGTTTAACCTAAAATCAAATACTTCCAAAAAACAAACCATTTCGCTTAAGGAACTTAATTCCCTCACCGTAGGGGATTATGTAACCCATATTGATCATGGGATAGGTAAATTTGGAGGTTTGCAAAAAATTGATGTAGAAGGAAAAAAACAAGAAGCTATCAAATTGGTATATGCCGATAATGATATTGTTTATGTGAGTATTCACGCATTACATAAAATTGCCAAGTACAATGGAAAAGATGGTACTACCCCAAAAATTTACAAATTAGGTTCCAAAGCTTGGAAAGCGGTAAAGGAAAAAACCAAAAGTCGCATCAAGCACATAGCTTTTAACTTAATTCAGTTATATGCCCAACGAAGATTGCAAAAGGGTTATGCTTTTGCTCCTGACTCGTACCTGCAAAAAGAATTAGAAAGTTCGTTTATATACGAAGATACTCCCGATCAAATGCAAGCCACCCAAGAGGTGAAAATGGATATGGAATCTGACAGGCCTATGGATCGTTTGGTTTGTGGAGATGTTGGTTTTGGAAAAACCGAAGTAGCCATTCGGGCTGCATTTAAGGCAGTAGATAACAGCAAACAAGTGGCAGTGTTGGTGCCAACTACCATTTTGGCTTACCAACATTACCGAACTTTTTCCGAACGATTGAAAGATTTACCTGTTCGTGTGGAGTACATCAACCGATTCAAATCAGCAAAACAAAAAACTGAAATTTTAAAAGATTTGGCTTCCGGTAAAATAGATATTTTAATAGGAACACATCAATTGGCAGGGAAAAGCACGGTTTTTAAAGACTTGGGTTTGTTGATTATTGACGAAGAACAAAAATTTGGAGTAAATGTAAAAGACAAATTAAAAACCATAGCTCCGAATGTAGATACCTTGACTTTAACTGCAACTCCTATCCCGAGAACCTTGCAGTTTTCGTTAATGGCTGCCAGAGATTTAAGCGTGATTAAAACCGCACCACCTAACCGTTACCCTATCGAAAGTCAAGTGATAAGATGGAATGAAGAAACCATTCGCGATGCGGTGAGTTACGAGTTGCAACGAGGAGGACAAGTGTTTTTTATTCACAATCGGGTAGATAACATTGCAGAAGTTGCAGGAATGATCCAACGATTGGTTCCTGATGCTCGAATTGCTATTGGTCACGGACAAATGGATGGCAAAAAACTGGAAGAAGTCATGTTGCAATTTATGGAAGGTGCCTATGATGTGTTGGTGGCTACCTCTATTATCGAAAGCGGCTTGGATGTGCCCAATGCCAATACCATTTTTATCAACAATGCCAACCATTTTGGTTTGTCTGATTTGCACCAAATGCGAGGTAGGGTAGGACGAAGCAACAAAAAAGCGTTTTGTTATTTCATAGCACCTCCGCATCATTCCATGACCGAAGAAGCCCGAAAACGCATGCAAGCCATTGAACAATATCGCGATTTAGGCAGCGGTTTTAATATTGCGATGAAAGATTTAGAAATTCGTGGAGCGGGAGATTTATTGGGTGGTGAACAGAGTGGCTTTATCAACGAGATTGGCTTTGAAACCTACCAAAAAATTATGGAGGAAGCCATTGACGAATTAAAAGAAAAAGAATTTAAAGACTTATACACAGAGCAAGAAACCAATAGAAATTATGTAAAAGAGTGGATGCTTGATACCGATTTTGCTTTGATGTTTCCGGATGATTACATCAATCAAGTTACGGAAAGATTGAGTTTGTATAACGAATTAAGTAACGTGACTAATGAAACGGAACTGTTGACTTTTGAAAAAGCCTTGATAGACCGTTTTGGGCCATTACCAAAAGAAGCCAAAGACTTGTTATTAAGTGTGCAAATTAAATGGATTGCCACCCGATTTGGTATGGAAAAACTATTGCTAAAGCAAGGGAAAATGATTGGTTATTTTGTGGGTGACCAACAATCGGCTTTTTACCAAAGCAAGCAGTTTAACCAAGTGTTACAATTTGCACATGCCAAAGGCAAGCAATGTACTTTAAAAGAAAAACAAACCAAAAACGGTTTGCGATTACTACTTACGTTCGAAGACGTAAAAACGATTGCTAAAGCGTTACAGCTATTAAAAGAAATGGAAACATAGCAAATGTTTGTCTCAAATAAAATGAAGTATTTTTTTAAAATTTCTTTGGTTTTTTTAACTGTCTCATTAGCAATCCTGCTTAATGTTTATGTGATTGAACCGTGGTTAATTCCAGATCCTTGTTATTACCACACAAATATTTTATCTGGATGGAAATCATATTTTTATCATACCACTGCAATATCCAACGGACATCCTGAGCCAAACTGGTTGAATTGGCTGTTAACCATTCTGATTGGGGCATATATTGGGATAATTGTTTATAAAGCAGTTAAACGAGTTTTGTTTACCATAGTTATGATAGGTTGGTTAGTTTCATGTAGTCAGATTGGATCTTCTGATAAAAAGATTGAATTCAAAAAAGTTGATGAAAAAGTGACTAATGAACAAATTTCATCCGTTAAAAAGACCAAAGAGTTTGCTATAAAGTTTCAATTGGTAGAAAAACAATCGGAAGTTAAATTAAAACAACCTATCATAGGTGATCAAATTACCTATTTAGACCAAGAGTTAATTATTCAATTATTGGATAAAAACCAACAAATTTATCATCAATGGAAAATTGAAAAACAGCTATTTGAAGACATCATTCCTGAAGAGGAAATGCCCTTTTATGAAATTTCTACTTGCCATTTAGAAGCAACTGAAGAATTGTATTGGCTGTTCTCTGTCAATATTTGTCAACCGGATACGGATATTTGCTATCGGATTGAGTTAAAAATATTTGCCAACAAAACAATTTCATGGAGAGAAATTGAGGAAGATTAAATTTACGAAATCACCGCTCCATCTTCTACATCCTCTGCGGCAGGTTGCATAAAAACCAGTTTGCCATTGGCATCGTTAGTCATTAAAATCATCCCTTGGCTTTCAACACCTCTCAGTTTTCTTGGAGCTAAGTTTACCAATACGGTAACTCTTTTTCCAACTACTTCTTCCGGGGTAAAATGTTCTGCAATTCCGGAAACGATAGTTCGGGTATCTAAACCAGTTTGAACTTGCAAAACCAATAATTTATCCGCTTTTGGCATTTTTTCAGCAGCAATAATGGTTCCTACTCTCAAATCCATTTTACTGAAATCTTCATAGGTACACAATTCTTTTGCTGGAGCTATGCTTGCTACCGGAGCTTGGTTGTCTTGTTTGGTTTGTTCCAATTTGTCTAATTGTTTTTGAATGGTTTCGTCTTCTATTTTTTGAAATAATAACTGAGCTTCTCCTAAGGTGCTTCCGGCTGCAATCAAAGCATTTTCAGCAGCTACGGCACTCCATGCAACAGGTTTTGTCAATCCTAATAACAGTTGCAATTTTTTAGCAGTATGTGGTAAAAAAGGTTCGCACAAACTACTTAATGCAGCAGCAATTTGCAATGCTACATACATTTGGGTTTGTACCCTTTCCGGATTTTCTTTAATTAATTTCCAAGGCTCTTCGTCTGCCAAATATTTGTTGCCTAGTCGGGCAACTTGCATCATTTCTTGTTGGGCTTCTCTAAAGCGGTATCTTTCAATAGAATCTGCAATTACTGCCGGATATGCTCTTAATTCGGTGAGAGTTGCTTCGTCAACTTCGGTAAATTCTGTTGGAGTTGGCACAACACCTTGGTAATACTTTTGTGTAAGTACTGCCACACGATTGATAAAGTTTCCGAAAACAGCAACCAATTCGTTGTTGTTACGAGCTTGGAAATCTTTCCAGGTAAAATCGTTGTCTTTGGTCTCCGGTGCAGTAGCAGTTAAGCAGTAACGCAACACGTCTTGTTGTCCGGGAAAATCTTGTAAATATTCATGCAACCAAACAGCCCAATTTTTAGAGGTAGAAAGTTTGTTGCCTTCTAAATTTAAAAATTCATTTGCAGGGACATTATCCGGTAAAATATAACTTCCTTCTGCTTTCAGCATAGCAGGAAATATGATGCAATGAAAAACAATATTGTCTTTTCCAATAAAGTGTACCAATTTAGTATCTTGGTCTTTCCAATAAGGCTCCCAGTTATTTCCGGTTTTTTGTGCCCATTCTTTGGTTGCAGAAATATACCCAATAGGTGCATCAAACCAAACGTATAATTTTTTTCCTTCGGCACCTTCTACCGGAACGTCAATTCCCCAATCTAAATCACGAGTAACCGCTCTTGGTTTCAAGCCATCTTCCAACCATGATTTTACTTGTCCGTATACATTTGGTTTCCAGTCGTGTTGGTGTCCTTTTAAAATCCATTCTCTTAAAAAAACATCGTATTGGTCTAATGGCAAAAACCAATGTTTGGTTTGCTTTAAAATTGGAGTACTTCCGGTAATGGTTGATTTTGGTTGAATTAAGTCGGTTGCGTTTAAAGAAGAGCCACATTTTTCGCATTGGTCTCCATACGCTTCGGTATGTCCGCATTTCGGGCAAGTACCTGTAACAAATCGATCTGCTAAAAACTGGTTGGCTTCTGCATCATACAATTGTTCGTTGGTTTCCTCAATAAATTTTCCTTCTTCGTATAATTTTCTAAAAAATGCCGAAGCGGTTTCATGGTGAATGGCAGCAGAAGTTCTGGAATATACATCAAAGGAAATTCCGAAATTCTGAAACGATTGCTCAATTATATGGTGGTATTTATCAATCACTTGTTGAGGGGTAATCCCTTCTTTACGAGCCTTCATCGAAATGGCTACCCCATGCTCGTCACTTCCGCAAACGTAAATCACGTCTCTTCCTTGCAAACGTAAGTAACGTGCGTAAATATCTCCAGGAACATAAACCCCAGCAAGGTGCCCGATATGAATAGGTCCATTGGTATATGGGAGTGCAGCAGTTACAGTGTATCTTTTAGGTGTTTGCATGATGCCAAAAAATTTTTGCAAAAATAAGGCTTTCCAAGGAATGAGGAAACAATTGACATTTGTAATTATGTATCTTTGTTTTTATGGAGACAAAACTGCGAAATTGGTGTATGGTTATATGTTGGTTAAGTCTGACTTTATCCACTGTTTTCGCTCAAACCTATTTGCCAAAAAACATGAAAAAACCTTCAATTTTAAAACCCGGAGATACGGTTGCAGTAGTTGCAACTGCTCGTAAGCATTTACAAGACGATTTTAAAGCTACTACCGAATTACTTAAACAATGGGGTTTGCACTTAAAAATAGGATCTTCTATTGGTTTAGATAACCACCAATTGGCAGGAACGGATGAGCAAAGAGCCCAAGATTTGCAAAACATGTTAAACGATGATTCGGTAAAAGCCATTTGGTGTGCCCGAGGTGGATACGGGTCTATCCGATTGTTAAAGCATTTAAACTGGGAAAAATTTGAGCAAAATCCGAAATGGTTGATAGGTTTTAGCGATGTTACGGTGCTACACCAAAAAATACAATCGCTTGGCATCCAATCTATACACGGCATCATGACGGTGAATATTCCACGTGCTACTCCTGAAGCCAAAGAAACGCTTCGAAAAGCTTTGTTTGGGGAAGAATTATCGTATGAAATACCGAGTCATTCCAAAAATAAGGTAGGTAGAGTACAAGGAACCTTGGTAGGAGGAAATTTATCCTTAATCTACAGTTTGGCTGGAACTCCAATGGATTTGCGTGGGGAGGATTTGATTTTATACATCGAAGATTTGGATGAATATTTATATCATGTAGATAGAATGATGATGCAATTGGAATACAAAGGCTTGCTCAAACAACTCAAAGGTTTGGTGGTTGGAAGCATGACCAAAATGAAAGATAATGATATTCCCTGGGGTAAAGATGCGTTGGAGATTATTGAAGATGCCATGAAACCTTATGCAATTCCGTTAGTTTTTGATTTTCCTGCCGGACATATACCTGATAATCGAGCTTTGATTTTTGGAAGTAAAGTAGTTTTAGAGGTAAATAAAGATAAAACAAAGTTAGTTTTTGAATGAAAGAAGCACCATAAACAATTGTTTTGCATACCCTTCTCCTAACATTAATAAACTTTAAACTTTAAACAAAAAAATATAACCCTACCACCAATGGCCCAGCATAACGAAACCGGAAAATTTGGCGAAGCATATGCCATTGCCTATTTAGAAGAGCAAGGTTATGAGATTTTAGAGAAAAACTGGCGATGGCAAAAAGCAGAAATTGATATCATTGCAATAAAAAACAATACTTTGGCTGTGGTAGAAGTGAAAACACGATCTCGATTAGATTTTGGATTACCACAAGATTTTGTAACCAAAAAAAAGATCAAATTATTGGTAGCAGCCATCGATGCTTATGTAACGGAAAACGATTTGGATGTGCAGGTGCGATTTGACATTGCAGCCATTTACATCGATCAGCAAACACCACAATTAGATTATTTAGAAGATGCTTTTTATCCATTTAGTTAAATTTTTTTATTTAACTAGGAGAAAAAACAAAGATCTTGCATAATTGATCTTGCAATCATTTCTGTCCAATTAGCTTTGATTTATTGGCTAATTTTGTGTCTATATAGCTACGTAATTGCTCAAAAGTCATTCCTTGAGTCTCGGAATTAATTTTTTCTCTAATTTCACGCATCATTTTAACAGCATCAAATTCTTTCTTTTTAGGTTTATTCGTTTTCATATTCAATTAAATCTTTAGGATTTCGTATTTCTAATAAATTGTAACCACTTTTTAAATTAACGGCATTATACCCTTTAATTCTTGTATAGTTTACGATATGTTTAAAATTCCAACTTGCTAGTACATCCACATTGTTTATTGTTGCCATTGCAATATGATAACAATCTTCCATACTTGTTTTTCCAACCACATTTTCTTTCACATACAATTCTCCTAATTCTTTAGCTTCTAAAGTAAGTGTTACTCTTTCAAAAAAAGCATCAGGAAATTGATTGAGTAAATTTTTAACTCTCTCTGGAGCCCTTTCCAACTCAACTTCTAATAAATCTGAAACAACAAAAATCACTTCATTATTTTCAAGTCTTTTGAAAAGCAACTTTGTTTCTGATTCAAACTCATCATCAAAAAAGCCTCCAACTATAGATGTGTCAATATATATTCTATCTTTCTTCATCTTTTGAAATCTTTATTCAAAGATAAAGTTTTTAAAGCATTTAACCTAAATTATACAATTTTGTAGTTTGCCCAAAGTGTCTTTAAAAATCCTCGATTTTGTTGAGGTTAACCCGGATAAAAATTTACTAAAATGGAAACTTTTCATCAATTGAATTTCTATCGATGAATTTGGGTATGATCCTATTGCTATATAAAAACACATTTTAATAAGGATAAAAATTCCTTCCCACCTTTTCACTATATTTGCAAAATATTGATGGGAATTATTTATGATAGAAAAGATTCAAGAGCAAATAGCTCAAGTACAAGCATTTCAAGCAAACAATAAAGAGCAATTAGAAGAGTTTCGCATTCAGTATCTTGGTAAAAAAGGGTTGTTGAATGGTTATTTTGATCATTTTAAAACCGTTCCGAATGAGGAAAAGAAAACCTTTGGCCAAGTAATCAACCAACTGAAAAAAGCAGCGGAAGAAAAGGTTAAAGAACAGCAAGAAATTTTAGATTCTAAAGAAAGCGAACATCTGTTGTTTGGTGATTTGACTCGTCCGGGAACCTCATTTCCGTTAGGGGCACGTCACCCGATATCGATTGTAAAAAACCGAGTATTAGAAATCTTTTCTTCTATCGGTTTCAATGTGTCCGAAGGCCCGGAAATGGAAGACGATTGGCACAATTTTACTGCATTAAATTTACCGGAATACCATCCGGCTCGTGATATGCAAGATACTTTTTACTTGCAAACCAACCCTGATATGTTGTTGCGAACCCATACTTCATCGGTACAAGTTCGATACATGGAAGGCAACAAACCACCAATCAGAACCATTTCACCGGGTAGAGTTTTTCGAAATGAGGCCATTTCCTCTCGTTCGCACTGTATATTTCATCAAGTAGAAGGTTTGTATATAGACAAAGGAGTTTCGTTTGCCGATTTAAAGCAAACTCTTTTATACTTTACCAAAGAAATGTTCGGAAAATCAAAAATCAGATTACGTCCGTCTTATTTTCCGTTTACCGAACCAAGTGCTGAAGTAGATATTTATTGGGGGTTGAAAACCGAAACCGATTACCGAATTACCAAAGGAACCGGTTGGCTAGAAATCATGGGGTGTGGCATGGTAGACCCAAACGTATTAAAAAATTGCGATATTTCACCTGATGAGTTTTCCGGATTTGCATTCGGAATGGGAATTGAACGAATGGCCATGCTGTTGTATCAAATAGGAGACATTCGTTTGTTTTTTGAAAACGATGTGAGGTTTTTAGAACAATTTAAGGCCAATATATAAATCATTTTTTGGGCAGCTAATCCGTCCTCCGTTCCCGCTTTTTTTTATTTTGCCAAGGCAACATCCAAAGCAATATAAAAAAAGAGCTCCACTCAGGCCGGGCTGCGGTTACAGGGTTACCAAATTACAATCATTAAAAAAGTACCAAACATTATGGCAAGACATCAAGGAGATTCCAAAGACAATAAAGGTTCAGGCAGACAAGGAGGATTTCGTAAAACCAGCTTTACCAGAGGCAATGCCCCTATCCGAAAATTTGCTCCAAAACCAGTAGTAACTACTTTAGAGCCAGAGGAAGTTCGATTAAACAAATACTTGTCTAATGCAGGTTTGTGTACTCGAAAAGAAGCAGATATTTACATCCAATCCGGAGTAGTGCATGTAAACGGGCAACCTGTAACCGAAATGGGCTTTAAAGTAAAAAAAACCGATGTGGTTACCTTTGATGGAAGAGTAATTCAGCCGGGAGAGAAAGTATACATCTTACTTAATAAACCAAAAAATTTTAGCACTTCTACCAAAAACCCACATAGCGAAAAAAATGTGTTTCACTTGATCAAATCTGCTACCACGGCAGCTGTGCAACCAATTGGTAGAATGGATGCCCAAACCGTTGGGTTGTTGTTGTTTACCAACGACCAAGAAATGATTGAAAAGTTCTCCAGATCACACCAAACTTCGCCAAAAATATACCAAGTATCTTTAGAAAAAGCTTTAAAACCAGTGGATTTAGAGAAAATTTCAAAAGGAGTTCAATTTGACGAACATCGTTTAAGTGTAGATGAAGTAAGCTACATCGAATCCGAACCTCATACCGAAGTAGGCATCAAATTACGTACAGCAAATGTAGGAGTGGTAAAAAGTATTTTCGAAAAGTTTGGCTATAAAGTAATCAAAGTAGATCGAGTTTCTTTTGCCGGACTTACCAAAAAGAATTTACCAAGAGGAAACTGGAGGTTGTTAACCAAGCAAGAGATTATTAATTTGAAGAATATCTAAGCCAAAGGCAATTCCAATAACATAGTAGTCCCTTTGTTTACTTCCGATTGGTACACCCGTATTTTACCTTTGTGGTAGGTTTCTACTATTCTTTTGGTAAGCGATAAACCTAGTCCCCATCCTCTTTTTTTGGTGGTAAAACCAGGGTCAAAAATTTGTTTAAATTGATTTTTCGGAATTCCTTTTCCGGTGTCGCTTACAAAAATCTGTACCATTTTTTCCTGTAAGTGTACATCCACCTGCAAGGTGCCTTTGCCTCTCATGGCATCAACGGCATTCTTGTATAAATTTTCCATGGTCCAGCTATGCAAAGCCGGATTAATAGCTACCCACAAAGTTTCATTTGGGAAGTTGGTGATTAATTGTACTTGTTTAGAAAGTCGTGGTTGCAAATAATCAATGGTTTCTTTGGTGCTTGCTACCAAGTCTATTTTCTCTAAAGTTGGTTCTGAACCAATTTTTGAAAAACGATCGGCAATAACTTGCAATCGAGTAATGTCTTTTTCGATCTCTTCAACAGTAGATGCCTCAATATTTTCCTGTTTTAATATTTCTAACCATCCAATTAACGAAGATAATGGAGTGCCTATTTGATGTGCTGTTTCTTTGGCCATCCCAGCCCACAATCGGTTTTGACCTGCAATTTTAGTGGTATTGTAATAATTGTAAATCAGTAAAATAAACAATAGGATAATGGACAATAAAGCAATCGGATAGTACTTTAATTTTTGGATCAAGGGAGAATTCCCGTAGTATAAATACTGCACATTTTGCTCGGAAACTACAAACCGAATAGGAGGGTTTTCGGCACTAATTTTCTTTAAAAATTTTTGAAGTTGCAAACTGTCTTGTGCCACTTCTGGTGCTACGTTACTGTAATTTAAAATCTCTTTGTTTTCGTTGGTCAAAACCAAAGGAATGGAAGTGTTGTTTTTGATAATTTCTAAAGGTAAATCGATGTCTTCTGTTTCTAAATCTGCATTTTCAATGGTAGTTTGTGCTTTGGCCCAAAGCTCCATTTTTAATCGTTCTTCTTGTTTAAAAACTTGAAAAAATTGATAGGTATTCCATAAAATCAATGATACCACCAATAAGGACAAACCTAAAAGTAAACCTCTGGTAGCAGTATGATTGGTTGTAAACTTCATGAAAGAATAAAATTCGATTCGTAAAGATGCAAAATTTAACTAATAATGGATCTATTTTGGCATTGCATTTTTAGGCTTTTTTTTGTCGTTTACTATTTCGGATAAGTATCTTTGTACATAATTGGTTTTTTACAAATAACATGAAAAGTTTCCTTCCACAAGATATTACCACTGTTCAAATGCAAGGATATTTGCAGTCTGCCATTGGCCCTCGACCAATTGCTTTTGCAAGTACTGTTGACGAGAATGGCATTCCAAATTTGTCTCCTTTCAGCTTTTTTAACGTGTTTAGTGCCAATCCACCAATTGTGGTGTTTTCGCCAGCAAGAAGGGTTCGCGACAATACCATCAAGCACACCTTGATCAATTGTCAAAACACCAAAGAAGTGGTGATTAATGTGGTGAATTACGATATTGTACAACAAATGAGTTTGTCAAGTACCGAATATCCGGATGGGGTAAACGAATTTGAAAAAGCAGGCTTAACCATGTTGCCCTCAGATTTGGTTCGTCCGTTTAGAGTGAAGGAGAGCCCAGTACAAATGGAATGTAAGGTAAATGAAATTATTGCATTAGGAGAACAAGGAGGGGCAGGGAATTTGGTGATTTGTGAAGTAGTTAAAATGCATATAGCAGAGGAAGTATTAGCTGAAAATGGAACCATCGACCAGCATAAAATTGATTTGGTATCCAGGATGGGAGGCAATTGGTATTCCAGAGCCAACCAAGGATTGTTCGAAATACCCAAGCCATTAACTACACTTGGGATGGGAGTAGATCAAATTCCGGGAAAAATCAAGCAAAGTGGTTATTTTGATGGGAATGATTTGGGTTTGTTAGGCAACGTAGAACAGTTTCCATCAGCAGAAGAAATTGCTATATTTGTAAAAGATAATATTGCAGTAAAAGCTGCTTTAAGTTCTGGAGAAGAGCAAAAAGTATGGCAAGTAGCCAAAAACTATTTGCAACAACAAGATGCAGAAAGTGCATGGAAAGTACTTTTAGCACCACGAGTTTCGTAACCAATTAATTAAGCATACTATGGAAGTTTTAGGAAAAGTTAGAGTAATTGAACCAACCAAAGAAGTTGGTGGCAATGGATTTAGAAAAAGAGAATTGGTAGTGACTACCGAAGAGCAATATCCACAACATATTTTAATTAGTTTTGTGCAAGACAAATGCGATTTGTTAAATAGCTACCAAGTAGGAGATCAAGTTAAAGTATCTATTAACTTAAGAGGAAGAGAGTGGATCAATCCACAAGGTGAAGCAAAGTATTTTAACGACATCCAAGGATGGAGAATTGAAAAAGTCAATCAATCAGCTCCTGTTGGTGCAGTACCTCCACCAATGCAAGCACCTACTGCTCCTTTTGAGCCAGCAACCAATTTTAACGAAGCAGAACACGACGATTTACCGTTTTAATTTTAACGATTATTCGTTCGTAAACCTTACTAAAAACAATACTTTTGCCAAAAGAGTATTGTTTTTTTTATGCATCATTTGTCTACCTCCTTGTTTTTTCCACCTGTAGATAGTGCTTCTCCGGAAGGAATTTTGGCATTTGGTGGTGATTTGTCACGAGAGAGGTTACTCATGGCGTATCATCTAGGAATATTTCCTTGGTTTGACCAAGACGATCCTATTTTGTGGTGGGCTCCACCTCGAAGAATGGTTGTGGTACCGGCATGGTATAAAGCCCATAAATCAGTAAAATCTTTACTTAAAAAAGAAGTATTTCAGGTAACCTTTAACCGCGATTTTGAACAAGTGATTTTAGGTTGCCAGCAAGTAAAAAGAAAAAACCAAAACGGGACTTGGTTAACAGACAAAATGATGGAAAGTTATTTAGACTTACATCGAATAGGAGTAGCCAAATCTGTTGAAGTTTGGCAAGAAAATCAATTGGTAGGAGGTTTGTATGGAGTAGATTTAGGACATGTTTTTACTGGAGAAAGTATGTTTTCTAAAGTTCCAAATGCCAGTAAAGTTGCTTTTGCTTGGTTGGTAGAAAAGTTAAAACAAGAAAATTATCAGTTGTTAGATTGCCAAGTGTATAACGATCATTTGGCTCATTTAGGTGCTTTTGAAATAGATAGAGAAGTGTTTATGGAGATACTGCAAAAGAAGAGTCGAATCAAAGAAATTACCTCACCCTAAATCCCTCTCCCATGGAGAGGGACTTAGTGCAAGATTAATTCTAAAACTTAGCACCAACCGATACAAAAAAGGTTCTTCCTTCACCAGGCAAAATACCAGGGCCCGGGTATCCTCCAGCTCTTCTGGTGGCATACATTTCGTTGGTAACGTTGTTAATGCCTGCTCTTAAGTTATAGTTTTTCAAAATTTTATATTCTGCAGAAAGGTCTAATACCTCATAACCTTCAAGTAATCCGGTTACACCATTGGCAGAAGGGGTTGCTGTATTGTTGGCATCGGTAAATACTCTGCCCGATTTACGGTATTGAACGGTTCCTGAAAAGTTACTTTTACTCCATACCAAACCAAAATTATGAATGTATCTTGGAGCATTTTCTACACGATTTCCTTTTAAGTTACTTTCTGTAATTACAATGTTAGGAGCGGTTCCGCTTGCAGTAAACACACTAAAATCCGTATAACGAGAATCAATAAAACTCATGGTAGCAAACAACTCAATGTTTCCGTAGGTGTTGTGCACGTTCAAAAAGCGAGTCAAATTAAAGTTTACAAAGCTCTCCAAGCCTTTGTTAACGGTTTCACCTAAGTTGGTGCGATATAAAAAGGTTCCTTGGGTTGGGTCGTTGTTTACAAACTGTCGAATACCACCAATACGGTTGTTGTAACTCAAATAAAACAAGCTTACATCAAAGTTAATATAGTTATTAAAGGTACCTCTGTATCCTAAATCAGCATTAAAGCCAGAAGCATCTTTTAAGTTAGGATCAATCACATCGGTTACTGCTGGAGGTGTTAAATCAGAGAACAATACCGGACGGAATGCTTGCGTAATGTTTGCATACACATTGGTGGTGCCAAAACTATATTCCATACCTAAACCAAATAAAGCTTTGCTACGAGAAATATTTTTGTCTTCAAACGGCACATCATTCCCTGATTGGATGCCAAATCGTCCGCTTCCGGTGTTTTCAATAAATTCGTATCGCACACCTGGGGTCACACTAAATTGATCGGTAATTTTAAATTGATTTTCTGCAAAAACAGCCACGTTGTTGGTGTAAAAACTCAACTCTCTCGGAAATTTACTTTCAGTACTCAAGTCAAAGTCAGCAGCTGTAGTGCCTCTTCCATCTTGTTTTCTAATGGTATGGGCTTGGTATAAACGCACACCAAAAGCCAAATTATTTTCCATTTTACCTAACTGGTATTTCCATAAATTTCGGTTTTCGAGTCCAAAATTTTCATACAAATCTCTATCTACTCTTCTGTTTGCATAGTCATTAGTAGCAGGGTTGATGGCATCTGCTACGTTTGGAGTAGCAGTAAAACCAACGCTATTTCTTTCACCTACCAATCCAAATAATTTGGTATTTGACGTAAAACGCTCGCTAATTTTGGTGTCAAAATTTAAAGCAAATACATTCCATGGCACACCAAACCAATTTCTGTTTCTTAAAGATTGACGTGGATTTTCCTGAAACTGAGCATCGGTTAAACCTCCGGCTTGTTGTAGTTCATATTCCATATTGGTGTATTCAGCCGAAAGTTTGGTGTTTTCGGTAAAGGCATACTCCATAAATAAGTGGGTGTTTCGCACTTTATATCCACTATTTTCTCTCCAACCATCTCCACTTCGGGAGTGGTTATAGGCATAGTAGGAAAATTTACCAAGTTTTCCACCAATGGCATTGTAGCTGCTCATTAGGTTGTAACTTCCAGCGGTATTTTGGGTTTCAAAAGAGAATTTTTTATGGTTTTCTCTTTTCAACACATAATTTAACATCCCACCAAATTGAGGGCCATATTGCAATGCTGCTCCACCTCTAATTAATTCGATACTTTCTACTGCTTCTAATGGTGGGTTGTAATATGCTTCCGGATACCCAAAAACATCTGCAGAAATATCAAACCCGTTTTGACGAGTGTTTAATTCCCAGCTTCTGTTAGGGCTCAATCCTCTTACACCAACATTAATTTGCACTCCCGAACCATCGTTTTCCCAAACATTTACTCCCGGAACTCTCGAAAACACTTCACGGGCATTGTTGGTGGTTAAATTGGCATTAAATGCAGCAAGTTTTAAAATTTCATTTTTCTTGCCTGAGTAAATCACATTTGCTTTGGTTTCTGGCATTCTTTCCGGACTCACTTTTATTGCTGAAACCACAACCGAGTCTAATTTAATAATGCTGTCGTTTAATACGTAGTATTGACTTTGGGCTTGAACCTGACCAAAAAGGCAAATAGCTAAAAGGGCATAAATATTTTTCATTTATCTTTATTTAGATTAATTCTACATTGCAAATGTATAAGCAAGAATTATTTCTTGCAACACTTATTTAGAAATATTTTAAATAAGTTACGAAATTTAACATTTGATGGATTTTAATTGAATGGTTTTTTAAAAGGAATTATATTTACTTAATCAAGGATTTTTCCTATTTTAAAAAGGTTTTTATGCATGTTAAATTGTTTGTTTTTTTATTTGTTACGTTTTTTTTGAACTCTTGTTCGAATTCTACAATTCAGGATGAGGAGGAATTACCAATAAATCCGGATCAAAAAACGTACATTAAAGTAAACAATATTTATCATGATATGAATTATCATCATGTATTTAATATTATAAAATCTGGGGATGTTTTTTACATTTATGGTGAGTTTGGTGTGCCAAATTCTATAAATTATATTAGTATAGCTTTTACAAATGAAGGTCAAATCTTTAATTTTAAATATACCATAAGTTCTTATCAAGGATTTATGGATTATTATTGTTATAGAAATTATCCTTCAAATTTTTTTAATGTAGACATTGTTAATCTAGATTTAGATAGTAATAAAATTAAAGTAAGACTTCGTGGGTTTTTGTATGATCAAGCTGATAATTTAAACTCTTTTGAAAGGATAGAAGTTGACATGTTTTTTAATGAAACATTTACCGTTAGTAATCCACCACAAAATTTTTTAACTAACATTAGACATGTTAATTGTACTGGCCAACATTGTTTTAATTACTGTAATGCCAAAATAAATAATCGTCTTTGGACAGCTAGACACGATTATTCTAACGGAGTTTTTACTTCTGAAGATCCTTATAAAATTGAAATAAAATTTACCCCTAATACACCAACTGGTATCTACGACTTTAATAATAGTGCTACTGTGAACTGTATTAAATTTTATAAATTTAATGTAAATACGTTAAATTTTGAAGAGTTTCAAGTAAGTGGGGTTTTAGATTTAAATTACAAGGAGTTTCATGGAGGGATATCTAATTCTTTTTTTGGAAATTTTCAGCTTACTGCTACAAACCCCAATAATCCAAATGAAGTAATTCAAATTACTGACGGAAAATACAGGTCATTCAATCCATACTAAATAAAAAAAATGAAAAGAATAATATTTTTTGGTTTGTTCCTTTTAATAAGTTGTACAAAAGATTCAGTTCAAGAACAAATTGACGACAATTTAACCCCAACTGATGATACAGAAGAATTTACTTTGTTTGTAAATGGACAAAATCAAGGACTGATAGATGCAAATTTCACAAGAACAGAAAATCTATTTAACCATTTAGGAGGAGGAATTATCAATTTTACAGCTGATGGAAAACTAAGTTCATTCAAAATTAGATATAACGATCCAAACAATGGCACCTCGAAAGATTTTCAAAATTACTCACCAAATAGTCAACATTTTTTTAATTTTTCATTAACAAATTTAAATGAGGTTAAAAAAACTTTTAAAATTAGTTTTTCAGGATATGTTTATGCAAATCCACTGAACTTAAATAGCGAGTCTAAGTACGTTAATGGTGAAGTTAAGGGGAAATATGTTGATAGAATTCCATTTGTTTTCGGTATAACACATAAAGCTAAAATTAATAATGTATTGTGGGAGAAAACATATGGAACCACTCAAGTAATTCCTGGAGCTACTCCTAGGGTGATAAAACATGACTTTGATAATGGTTTATATAAGATAGAAATTCACTTTAATCATGGGGTAGTTTCTGTGGGGAATTATAATTTTTCTAATAGCGATATAAGTAATAAAATTGTTGTTATGAAATATAATATGACAACGCATACTTATGAAAAGTATATAGGAACAGGGAGTTTAAATTTTCTATCGGTAGATGGAATTTATAGAGGAGTTTATCAATTTAGTGGTAATAATGAAAACAATCCTGAGGATGTTATTCAAGTTACTGATGGGAGCTTTAAATTTAAGTACCCATAATATTAAAGGCTAAATTATAGATTTATACATTATTATAAGTCTACATTAACAATTTGGTAAAAAAAGCTCCCATAATTAAGGGATCTCGTTGCTTGCAACGAGACTATACCACTCTCCATTTCTGGAAAAAACAACATTATTAAGTCATTTGGGCAAAAAAAAGCGTTTCAATTGAAAACGCTTTTTTGCTTTTTTAACTCTTTGTTGTCTCGTCAGTTCAAAGAAATAACGAGAGGACTCAAACCCGCTTATTGCAGAAAATGAATTGTTTAGAGATCATAATAATCATTAACTAGTTTTTCAATCTTTTTTCTTCCATGATTGCCTTTTTTTTTGGAAGAAAACTCCTTGCTGTAAACCAATTTCCAATCTGTAGATTGAGAGGTGTAATTGCTTTTCCTTTTAAATGGTTTTTCAATTGGAGGAGCAAATTAGAAGTGTATCCTTTTAAAATAAATCGAAAGATTTTGAATAATGTATGTACACAAAAAACTATCCATATTGACAAAAAAAAAGCTGCCCCAATTAAGGGATAGCTTTTCATCGGTCTAACTACTAAACCACTCTCCATTTCTGGAGAAAACAACACAACTAAATCTTAAGTTATTTGGGCAAAAAAGCGTTTCACTCGGAAACGCTTTTTTGCTTTTTTAACTCTTTGTTGCGGTCTGGACGGGACTCGAACCCGCGACCCCATGCGTGACAGGCATGTATTCTAACCAACTGAACTACCAAACCGTTGCACAAATGCGAATGCAAATGTATAACCTTTTTTTGTTTTTGCAAGTAAAATTTTCAAAAAAATGATGTTTTTAATAAGTTGCTTATAAAAACTGTTGTTTTTCAACCAAATACGTTTGCATTATTTTGCTAAAATCCAAGCCAACATTTACCGGAACATACTCTAACTGGTATTGCAAACAGCTTAATCGAATGTCTTTGATTTGCTGCTCCATGATTTTCTGGTAATTTTCTTTATTCCATTGGGCATATAAATTGATTTCTTGACCGGTTTCCACATCCACAAATTTTCGTGGTTTTTGGTCAAAATCTAAAGCAACTTCTTTGGCATAATCCATCACATGAAATAACACTACCTTATGTTTGTTGTGTTTTAAATGTTGCAATGCTTGAAATAATTTTTTGTTGTCTTGTTGCTGAAACAGGTCGGTAAATACCATGATCATGGATCTTCGATGGATTTTTTCTGCAATTTGATGCAATACATCAATGGTATTTGAGCCCTTTTGCAATTGGTTTCGTTGCAACATTTGCTCCAATTGATTCAAGATCAATCGGTGGTGACGGTCACTTCCTTTTTCTGGGGCATAAAACTCATATTGGTCAGAATAAACACTCAAGCCAACCGCATCTCGTTGTTTTTTGAGTAAATTCATCAAAACGGCTATGGCCAAAACCGAAAAACCAATTTTTGTTTGGTAAAAAGGCTCTCCATCTTTTAAAATTGGAAAATGCATCGAAGAAGAATTGTCCAACACCATATGGCAACGCAAGTTGGTTTCTTCTTCATATCGTTTGGTGTACAATCGATCAGATTTTGCAAACAATTTCCAATCAATATGTTTGGTGGATTCTCCTTTATTGTAAATTTTGTGTTCTGCAAATTCAGCCGAAAATCCGTGAAACGGACTCTTATGCATTCCCGAAATAAAGCCTTCTACTATTTGCTTGGCTAATAATTCAAGGTGCTCAAACGAGGCAATCTTCTCTAAATGTTGATCTAACTTCATCTTTCAAAGATAAATTTCTTTTGCAAAGCAAAACTAAAAAATAAGCTAATAAAAGCGTACCAACATCCAAAATCAGCTATTTTTGTGGCCAATTGATTTTAAAAGTTATGATTCAAGCAGCTCAAATATTATTTATTTTATCCGTTTTGGTGGTTTTACATGAATTCGGACATTACATTACAGCCAAGTGGTTCAAAGTAAGGGTAGAAAAGTTTTACTTATTTATGGATGCGGGCTTTTCGTTATTCAAAAAGAAAATTGGAGAAACCGAATGGGGAATAGGTTGGTTGCCTTTGGGAGGGTACGTAAAACTATCCGGAATGATTGATGAGAGTTTGGACAAAGAACAAATGGCACAACCAGTGCAGTCGTGGGAATTTAGAGCAAAACCTGCATGGCAACGATTAATTATTATGTTGGGTGGAATTATTGTTAATCTAATTCTGGCTTGGTTTATTTACACTATATTTTTTGTTACTGATGGGAAAGAATACGCCTTAACTGAAAAAATGCAGCAAAACGGATTGGTATTTACTCCGGTTGGTCACGAAGTTGGTTTTAAAGATGGAGATAAAATAGTTTCGGTAGATGGCAAACTACAACCCAATTTTAATCGATTGGTGATTGATATTTTGTTGGCAAAAGAAGTGAAAGTAAACCGAAATGGGGAGGAAACCACTTTGGTGATGACAGATGAAAAAAGAAAAGCGATTTTGAGTAACGAAGGGAAAAACTTTATTTCTACCAAGTTTCCAACGGTTGTTGATTCTATTTTGCCTAATTCTAAAGCATCAGAAGCAGGTTTACAAAAAGGAGATCAAATTGTAGGAATTAATGAGATAACTACCGATAATTTTTTGAGCTTTTCAGCAGAAATTGCTAAAATTAAAAATGACAGTCTTACGTTAAAAGTTCTAAGAAACCAACAAGAAGTATTGATTTCTGCAAAGACTAATGAAGAGGGAAAATTAGGGTTTGTTAATAAAATGCCGGACCTAACTCCTTATTTAACTTACGAAAAATATGGATTTGGAGGTGCTGTAACTGCTGCAGTTAAAGAATCTTACGAACAGTTTGTATACAATGTAAAGTCTTTAAAATTGGTAATTTCCCCAAAAACAGGAGCCTATACTCAAATTAAAAGCCCGATTGGAATTGCCCGTCAATTACCTGATCAGTGGAATTGGAAATATGTTTGGAACATGACAGCCATTTTATCGGTGGTATTGGCTGTAATGAATTTATTGCCTATTCCAGGTTTAGATGGTGGTCATGCTTTATTTACCATTATCGAAATGATAACCGGGAAAACTTTAAACGACAAATGGATGGGGTATGTACAAACAGCTGGAATGGTTTTCTTGCTGACACTCATGGCATTTGTGTTTGGAAAAGACATCTACCAATTGGTAATGGACAAATTTTTCTAATTTTTTACGTAAATAATTTGCAAATAATTTTTTTGCACTTATATTTGCACTCGCAAAAAGGTCTAGCACCTTCCTCCTTAGCTCAGTTGGTTAGAGCATCTGACTGTTAATCAGAGGGTCCTTGGTTCGAGCCCAAGAGGGGGAGCAAATAAAAACAAGCCTTCACAGAAATGTGAGGGCTTTTTTGATTGTATTAGTTTTCAATGGAATACGTTGTTTATATTCTTTTTTCACAAAAACTAAATAGGCATTATATTGGTTTCACTTCAAACCTTGAATTAAGATTAGAGTTTCATCTGAGTGAGGATCAAACACGAAAATTCACCTTTAATGCTGATGACTGGGTTTTAGTTTTTAAAATTTTATGCGTTAATAAAAAACAAGCGATGTTAATTGAAAAGCACATTAAATCAATGAAAAGCAGGAAGTATATTGAAAATTTAATTAAATATCCGGAAATATCTCAAAAGCTTTTGGGAAAATATTTTGATGCATCTGACTGTTAATCAGAGTCCCGATAGCTATCGGGATTGGTTCGAGCCCATTACTTTTGCCGATACCTATCGGTAAGGGGGAGCAAAAAGCATCACGTAAGTGGTGCTTTTTTCGTTTAGGTAAATTTCAAGTAATTGATTTAACTTTCCTCTTAATTTTATAGTTTTGCAACATGAAAGTAAAGCAAGAAGATTTATTTAAAAACGTGATTTCGCATGCCAAAGAGTATGGGTTTATTTTTCCATCAAGCGAAATTTACGATGGGTTGAGTGCAGTATATGATTACGCACAAAACGGGGTGGAATTAAAGAAGAATATTCGCGACTATTGGTGGAAATCGATGGTGCAAATGCACGAAAATATTGTGGGCATAGATGCTGCAATTTTTATGCATCCAACCACATGGAAAGCTTCCGGTCACGTAGATGCCTTTAACGACCCATTGATTGATAACAAAGATTCTAAAAAAAGATACCGTGCAGATGTATTGATTGAAGACTATTGCGAAAAATTACATCAAAAAGCCTTAAAAGAAATTGAAAAAGCAAAAGCTAGATTTGGAGATGCTTTTGACGAAGCCCAATTTGTAGCAACCAACCCAAGAGTAGTAGAATATTATAGCAAAAAGAAAGCTATTTTAGAGAGAATGGCCAAAGGTTTGGATACAGGTGATTTGGCAGATGTAAAAGCATTGATTGAAGAGTTAGAAATTGCTTGTCCGGAATCAGGATCTAGAAACTGGACAGAAGTTCGTCAATTCAACTTAATGTTTGGAACCAAACTTGGGGCAAGTGCAGAAAATGCTATGGATTTATATTTGCGTCCGGAAACTGCACAAGGAATTTTTGTCAACTTTTTAAACGTACAAAAAACCGGTAGAATGAAAATTCCATTCGGAATTGCCCAAACCGGAAAGGCATTTAGAAACGAAATTGTAGCCCGACAGTTCATTTTCCGAATGCGTGAATTTGAACAAATGGAGATGCAGTTTTTTGTAAAACCAGGGGAGGAAATGCAATGGTATGAATACTGGAAAGAAACTCGTTTAAAATGGCATTTATCCTTAGGTTTAGGAGCTGAAAATTACCGTTTTCACGACCATGAAAAATTAGCACATTATGCCAATGCTGCTGCCGATATTGAATTTAATTTTCCGTTCGGATTTAAAGAATTAGAAGGAATTCATTCCAGAACCGATTTTGATTTAAGCAGTCACGAAAAGTATTCAGGTAAAAAATTACAATATTTTGACCCTGAAGAAAACAAAAGCTATGTTCCATACGTGGTAGAAACTTCGGTTGGTTTAGATCGTATGTTTTTGGCTGTTTTTTCCAAAGCCTTACAAGAAGAAGTTTTAGAAGATGGTTCTACAAGAACAGTTTTAAAATTACCATCGGTGTTAGCACCTACCAAAGCTGCTGTTTTACCATTGATTAAAAGGGATGGTTTGCCAGAAGTTGCCAAGCAGATTATAGAGGATTTAAAATGGGATTTTCAAGTAGCTTATGACGAAAAAGATGCGGTTGGAAGAAGATATCGCAGACAGGATGCTTTAGGAACACCATTTTGTATTACTGTGGATCATCAAACATTAGAAGATCAAACGGTAACTCTTCGACACAGAGATAGTATGCAACAAGACCGTTTGCCAATAGCCCAGTTAAAAGAAATTATTGCAAGCGAAGTTTCTGTTCGTTCTTGGTTGATGCGAATGAAATAGATTTTTTTATATTTACAAAAAAAGCTTGCTCACATTTTTGGGCAAGCTTTTTTGTTTTCGGTAAAGTGCTTTATTTTTTCGACCAATGGGGGAGTATTAAATAAATGTTAAGATAAATGGTAAAAAAACAACTAATATTCATCGTTTTTATAAAATCTTTACCTAATATTGTAATCCCAAACTACCTATAAATATATACATACTACCTACAAATGTTGTTCATGCACCCAAATTTTAACCTCTGAGCCGTTTGTTTTCATGATCAATTCTTGTGTTGTGCTATCAGAAAATGATTCTACCTTTCAATTCCTGTCAAAGGCATTGGAAAAGCTGAGTCATTTTAAAATTGATGGATATGCATCTAATGAAGAAGAAGCATTTGGATTGTTGTTTGAACACGTTCCTCAAATAATTTTTTATGAAGTTAGTAAAGTTTTTCCGTGGACATTTTTGTCTGATTTACATCGATACTTTAAAGACATCCCTTCGGTAGTTGTTATTGCTCCAGAATCTGAAATGCAAACAGCTTTAGATTATGGAACTGCGGGTTTTGTATCAAATTTGATCAATCCTTTACAAATACAGAAAACCTTGATGCGTTGGCACCGTAACAAAGAAATCATACAGCTTTCTTCGGTGCAACAAGTTTCTAACAATGAAACCTATCCTTTTAAAAAATCTGCAGAAGCCGGATATTTACAGGAGGAGATCCAAACGTTACACCAAAAACTACAACAAGTTCAAGAACAATTAGCCGAATGGATGAACAAAGGGATCCAATGGAACGGAATGGAAAAACAATGGAAAGACTGGATGCGAAAAACCGAAGAAATGCAACAATCTACCTTGGAAAACCTTCTTTCAATGTTGCAAAATAGCAAAGGCAAAGAAGCATTTACAGAACAAATCATTTGTGTAAAATCCTACGGAGATTACAAGTTTATTGATTTAAGTCAGATTTTATACCTTAAAGCAGATAATAATTCAACTGATATCACCTTAAAATCGGGTGAAATCATTACTGCATTTAAAACTTTAAAATACTTTGTAGAGTTATTGCCCGAAAATTTTCACCGTATACACAATAGCTACATTGTAAATATGCATCAGATAAGCAGAATTCATTTGGGTAATTTTTCCATTTATCTGAAAGAAAGTAAATTACAAATACCGTTTTCTAAATCTTACAAAGAAAAGGTAGAAGAATTGATTACTTTGATAGTTGGGGAAGTAGATACCTCCAACAATTCTGATGAAAACGAAACCCTTTCAGAAGATTAACTACTATTTTCTTACAATCTATCTTTATAAACTAAAATTTTACCATAATTTCCTACAAAAATACCAAAAATGTAAGAAAAAGATGTAGAATAAGTTTGATTATTTTAGAACCTATGGTAATAATACCTTAATTTTTTGTACATCCATCATTTCCAAGCTGTAGAAAAACTTCTACAAAACATGTCTGCCTAATTTTGGGTCGTTATCAAGTCATAACAACAATTCAATTGATAAACCTAAAATCTTAAATATCATGAAAAAATTATTTGCTCTAATTGCTTTGGTAATGTTAACTGCTTCAGCTGCGGTAACTGTAAACAACAATGACAAACCAGTAGTAACTGCTGAAACTGGAGATTCTGGACAAGGTGCAACAAAATCAAGAGTTTTATTGTAGTCTTTTGAATAAATATTAGTTTTTTATATATACCTCTTATATTTGTGATATGAGAGGTATATTTTTTGTCTTTTATTTCTTCATTATTATAACAAGTTGTACCAATAAAGTTAAGACTACAGATGATATTATCATTGAAAAAGTAAATGCTTTGTTAGATAGCTCTTTGGATAATAATTATTCATTGATAAAGAAAATTGAATTTTGTAATAAAGCTTATGCAGATGTTCAAACAATTCAGAACGATACCATACGAAACCAATATGCAATCATCACCTCTTTTAATTTTTATGATTTAAAAGAATTTCAGGTTTATTACCGCATACTCAATGAAACAAAAGCAAATGCATTAAAGATAAATGATACAACTAATTTAATTAGGTCCTATGGCTATTTAGGAGACTATTACTATGATTCATTTAAAAATGATAGTGCTTATTATTACTATTACAATTCACAAAAATTAGCATTAGCCCGTAAAAATAACTTAACTGCTTCAAGAGTTATTTTACTAAAAGCCCAAACCCAACAAAACGAAAGGGACTTTTTGGGTGCTGAAAATTCGGTGTATTTGGCGTTAAAATTAAACTTAGAAAACAACAATCCAAATATTTTATACGAAGCCAATCGTTTGCTGGGCATTATCAATGTAGAGCTTAATGAATTTACAAAAGCTTTTGAGTATTATGACAAAGCTTTAGATATTGTGGAAAAAAGAGAAAGTGAGATTGTTTTTTACCCATTTGCAAAACAACGTTTGCTTTCTAATATTGCAGAAGCTCATTATAGAAATAAGAATTATGAAAAGGCTATAGAATTCTCCTCTAAGGTTTTAGAAATAAAAGATTTAAACAATTTACTTCCAATGACTTACGCTTTAAGCGTTGAATTAAAAACATATTCAGAATATCTCACACAAAAAATTTCTGCACAAGAAGCTTTGCAACAATTAAATCAAGTACTTCGCTTAAGAGAGAGCTATAATTTTTATCCGGGACAAATTTCTTCAAAGATTAAAATTGCTGAAATTCAGAACGATATGGGTAATGTCGATTCCTCTTTTTACTTGATGGAGGAAGTACATCAATTAGCAAAAAGTTACAATATCTTAAATTCACAAATTGCCATTTTAGAAAAAAAAGCGGAATTATTTAAAACCAATCAGTCGTTATTACTTAAAGAAGCTTCTATATTAAAAGACAGTTTGATTAAATTGGAAAGATTGTCTACTGAAAAATTTGCTCGGATTGAGTTTGAAACGGATGAATTTAAAAAAGAAGCTGAGAAATTAGCCATCAGAAATCAATATTTAACCATTTCAGCAGTATTGATGTTGTTGATTTTTATGTTAATGTATGTGGTATATTATGTAAGAGCAAAAGCCGAACGACTAGCTTTTGAACGTCAATTGATTGATTCTAACCAGCAAGTGTATCATGCTTTATTAGAAGGTAATAAAGAATTGGAAGAAAGACTTACTAATGAAAAGCAACGAATTGCAAGAGAAATTCACGATGGTGTGTTAGGAAGAATGTTTGGAATTAGATATCAGTTAGACATGTTAAATCATGAAATAAGCGAAGATTCTATTGAACAACGAGAGCACTACATTCAGTCGTTAAAAGAATTAGAAAACGACTTAAGAGGTATTACCCACGATTTAAATACCGAAGAAATTCGAATTGTAGACCAATTCATGACAATCTTCACCAATTTAATTGAAGAACAACGAAATTTAGGCATACAAGATGAGATTGTATTTCAAGTGTCGCCTAGAATCAAATGGAATAGTATAAATGAAGATGTAAAAATTAATTTATATCGAATTACCCAAGAATGCTTGCAGAATATCAACAAATATGCACAAGCTTCTAAAGTATTAGTTTTGGTGGAAGATACTGAAAAAGATTTGATTTTAAAAGTTGAAGATAATGGGGTTGGATTTGATTTAAAAAAAGCGGGTAAAGGGATTGGAATGAAAAATATTAACTTTAGAGTACAAAGCATAGGAGGATATGTTAAAATTAATTCTGAAAAAGATAATGGTTCCAAAATATTGGTATCTTTACCGAAAATACCCCCCAAAATCTACAAACCTCAACTATGAAAACGATTAAAATCTTGATTGTGGATGATCATGATATCATACGGCAATCTTATCAAAAAACCTTAACTTTATACAAACCTAATGAGTATCAGTTTGAATATACTGAAGCGGGAAATTGTATTGAAGGTTATCAGATTATTGTTGATTCCAACTCTCCTGAATTTGACTTTTTCTTTTGTGATATCAATATGCCTGGATATCCTGAAAAAGGAATCAAAGACGGTATCGACTTGGCTTATTTAATGCGTAAAACGCAGCCAAATTGTAAAATCATGATTTTATCTATGTATCAAAAATTAATTACATTAAATGAAGTAATTAAAGATATACAACCTAACGGCTTGGTGGTAAAACAAGATTTAGATTACAAGGAGTTTATTTTTGGCTTTGATAAAATGCTACGTGGTGACATTTATTATAGTACTACTACCATTAAGATTTTGCAACAAAATGAGTGGGCAAACTTAGATTTAGATGGTTTTGACAGACAGATTTTATACTATTTATCAAAAGGAATTGCTTTGGTAGATTTACAATACCACATTAAATTATCCATTCCTGCTATTCAAAGAAGAATTCAAAAAATGATGGAAATGTTAGAAGTTTCTGATAAAGAAGATTTGAAGCTTTTAAGTGAAATAGGCAAAGAAAAAGGGATTTATTAAATCCCTTTTTTACTTCTTACTGTTACTAATCCAAAAGATAGCAGCTTGAATCATAGAGTCGGTTTTAGATTCATGTTGGTAATATATTTTGTCGTCAAATAATTGCTTTACCATTGCTTTTTTTAAGCTTATTTTCCATAAATCTGATTCTAATATTACCTTAGGGTCTATTCCTTGTTCGTTTAAATAGTTTTTTACCTCGCCTATAAAGTAATTGTTCGATTTTAATAATGAGGTTAAATTTTGATAAGTAACACCATCTAATGTAATTGTGTGTTTTTCATAAATGTAAAATGTCAAATGCTCAAAAAAGCTTTGGTGTTCTAGCATCCAAAAACTATGAGTACTGATGTTTTTGTCTAATCCAACAAAAATATCTGGCACAATGCCTCCACCTCCATATACAATTTTCCCTTTTTTGGTTTTAAATTTCAAACTATCTGCTATTGCAATTGCATCTTTTTCGTATAATTCACCATTCTGAAATCGTTCTTGAAAATCGTTAAAATAAGCTTCGGTGTTTATGGAATTGTAAGGCTTTTGAATGGATCTTCCTGAAGGGGTGTAATATTTTGCAATGGTTAATCTAACCACGCTTCCATCTCCCATCTCCATATCACGTTGTACCAAACCTTTTCCAAACGAACGTCTCCCTATAATCACCCCTCGATCGTTGTCCTGAATAGCACCTGCAAAAATTTCACTAGCAGAAGCAGAATTCTCGTTTATTAAAACAACCACTTTTCCTTTTTCAAATAAACCCTTTGAGGTTGCCATACTTTTTTCAACAATACCATTTTTAGTTTTAGTGGATACAATCAAGTCACCTTCAGGTAAAAACTCATCCACCATTTTGATGGCTTTATCCATATATCCACCGGTATTGTCTCTTAAATCAATTACAATGCTTTCTTTTGGTGTTTTGGTAAGTTGTACCAATGCTTTTTGAAATTCTTCATAAGTACTTTCAGAAAATCTACTGACCTTGATATAGCCAATTTTTGGAGTTATTTCTAAGGCTACTTCTACACTTTTTAACGGTACAATGCCTCTATTAATTTTTACTTGAAAGGTTTTGTTTTCTTTTTTTCTAAATAGTTTTAAAGTTACCGAAGTACCTTCTTTTCCTCTTAATTCGTTGTAAATATCTTGGTTGGTAATTTTGTTTCCAAACAAATTCTTGCCATTGGCACTTAAAATTCTATCACCTGCCATGATTCCTTTTGCTTCACTTGGTCCACCAGGGATTATTTTAGTAACAGTTACCGTATCTTTTAAACGATAAAACTGCACTCCTATTCCCACAAAATTGCCTTTCATAGATTCGTTTACTTGAGCAATTTCACTTTTGGAAATGTATACAGAATGTGGATCAAGCTTTTCTAATATTTCACTTACGGCAACATCCACAATAGAATCGGTATTTACAGAGTCCACATATTCTCTTTCAATAAAATCCAACAATTTATTGAGCTTATTTTTAGGGGTAGTTTTACTTTGACCCAGTGGGTTGGAATTCATATTTAATTGTAATCCAAGTAAAATTCCTAAAGCAAGAGCTCCGAAAATTGCCAATGGCCAATAAAGTTTAAAAAAAGATTTCATCAAAATCAGTTGTTCTTAACCTATACTTAAGTACTCTACTTCCACTCCTGCTTTTTCTAAAAAATCTATGCCACTAGTATCTTTGTATTTTTCGGCATACACCACCCGAACAATTCCTGCTTGATGAATTAATTTGCTACACTCTTTACATGGAGATAAAGTAATATACAATGTGGCATCTTTACAAGATTGTGTTGAGGCGGCAACTTTTAAAATGGCATTGGCTTCGGCATGCAACACATACCATTTGGTGTAATGTTCTTCATCTTCACAGGCATTTTCAAAACCTGTAGGAGTACCATTATAACCATCAGAAATAATCATGCGGTCTTTGACTATGATGGCTCCTACTTTTTTTCGTTCACAATAGGAGAGTTTTCCCCATTCAGCAGCCATTTTTAAATAAGCCAAGTCGTATCTAAGTTGCTTTTCTTTCTTCATTTTATATAGCTAATTCCACTACAATAGGGCAGTGGTCAGAATGTTTTGCTTCTGGCAAGATATATGCTCGAGATATTTTTTCTTTTAAATTTTCGGTTACCAAATGATAATCAATTCTCCAACCTTTGTTGTTGTTTCTTGCATTGGCACGATAACTCCACCAGCTATACTGATGAGGTTTTTTATTTAAAAATCGGAAACTATCGATGAATCCAGACTTTATAAATCCATCTAACCATTCTCTTTCTTCTGGTAAAAATCCCGATACAGTAGCGTTTCTAATCGGGTCGTGTATGTCGATGGCTTGGTGACATATGTTATAATCTCCACCAATTACCAAATTAGGAATTTCTTTTTTTAATTGGTTTATATATGATTGAAAGTCATCCATGTACTGAAATTTATGCGATAATCGCTCTATGTTAGTTCCGGATGGTAAATACAAACTCATTACAGAAACCCCATCAAAATCAGCTCTCACATTTCTACCTTCGGCATCCATGTAGGCAATTCCAGTTCCGTACACCACATTTTTTGGTTTTGTTTTGCTTAAAATAGCTACACCACTATACCCTTTTTTCTCTGCTGAAAAATAGTATTGATATGGGTAACCAGCTGCTGCAATAGCTTCGGTTGGAATTTGATCCTCAGTAGCTTTGATTTCTTGTAAACATATCACATCCGGGTTAGCTGCTTGTAACCAGTCTAAAAAGCCTTTGGTGATGGCAGCACGAATGCCGTTTACGTTATAGGAAATAATTTTCATGAAAAGTAAGTAGTTAAACAACACTAAGTTTAGTGTAACAAATGAATTTAAAAAACTTTAGATAGGCAAGAAAACAACGATAAGAATTTCCTAAAACTGGCCAAACCCTAAATTATTTGATTGCTTTTACACTTCCTTCAGGAACCCAGCCAATCATGTCTTCAGAAGCTGCAATTTTGTGCCAACCATCCATGCTTTCCAGTAATTTAATTTTACTGCCTTCGTGCAATTCAAATGCTTTGTTGGCAGAGCCATTAGGTTCGTTTTTCACGTCTAAAGATGCACTAAAAACAATGGCAAATGTTTCGGATTGAATCCGATTTTTTTCCCATTGGCCAATACCAATACAACTTAATATTCCAAATCCGGAAACAAACATGCTGCCAAAAAAGATTCTTTTAAACCAAGAGTTTGTACTCCATTGATATAGGAAAAAGCCTAAGACAAACAAAAAACTCCAGATAATTGCAAAATAACCCCAAGTGTTGTGGTGAAATCGCGAAGTAAATGCAGCAATTATTTTATCTATTCCTACAGAAGTAAATCCCGGAAGTTCATCAATGGTTTTTTGGTTGGCAATTTTTAGGTTGTTTTGAATGTCTTTGTCATTTGGACTCAACAATAAAGCTTTTTCGTAATAAAAAATAGCAGGACCAATTTTACCAATTTTATAATAGCTATTAGCCAAATTAAAGTACAAATCGCAAGAGTGTTTTTTATCTTTTAAAATGCCTTCGTAATACAAAATGGCTTGCTCAAATTGCCCTTTTTGGTAGGCATCATTTCCTTTCTGAAAAACATCTTTAGCTAGCAATAAATTTCCAGCAAGTATAATAAAACCAAATAGTAACCAAAACTTTCTCATGATGATTTGATTTGTTTTTCCATGTTACTAATACATTGCACCGCTTGTTGGTAATCATTTGCCACATCGTTGTTGCTGAAAGAAGCATAACGTGCCATTTCACAGTTTTGCATCAATTGAAAGAAACTTTGTTGGGTTTCTGCTAGTACTTGTCTTTCTTGCAACAAAAGTTCCAAATTGGCCTTGCTTAAGTCGGTAGTTTCTACTTTTAGTTTTGCTTTTAAAAAGTTGTGTAAACTTCTTTCCAATGCTTCATAAAACATCGAAGTGTTTTGCATCGATTTTTGTGCTTCCGACAAATATTTTTTAGCCAATCTTTCTTTTTCTCTTCTACGATTACCCACCACATCTGCTGCCAAGTTTTCTTTTCTTTTACGGATGAAGAGGAAAAGAGGAATCAGTAAAAACGGGCCAACCAAAGCACTATAAAACTTCCAAGAATCTATAAATTCAGGTTGGTTGGTTGGGGTTAGTTTGGTTGCGGTATGGATAAATCTAAATTGTTCAGAAGTTACTACAGGTTGCTTGCTTTGGTTGTTGGATACAGCTGCTATAGTTCCACTTCCTTGGGTGACTTTTATTTCTATAGGTTGACTCGTGATGGTTTTGTAGGATTTGCTTGCCAAATCAAAATACACAAATGTCAAAGGTTGAATCACAAAATTTCCTGAAGAAGTTGGCACCAAAGTGTATCTGTCTAAAATTTCTCCTTGCATTCCCTGTAAGGTAGTTTCCACTTTTTCTTGAAACACCGGATCATACATTTCAATGGCATTTGGCACTTTTAATTTTGGTAACTTGAAAAGTTTTAAATTCCCATTGCCTTTTGCTTTTACTATTAATTCCAACGATTCTCCTGTTTGGACATCTTTTTTAGTGATTTCAGTTAAAAACTGTAAATTTCCTACAGCACCATCAAATTCAATAGGAGCACTGTTAGGAAGTGATTTTACGGAAATATTTCGTTTGCCAGTGGTGACTTTTTTGGTATCTCTTTCTAGCAATACTCTGCCCCAAAAATCCCTTTTATTGGTCGGAACCAACACATCAAATTCTAAGGTTAATGGTTCAATCTCTAGCGATCCATCTTTTTGAGGATATAAAATGGTTTTACGCAATACTACGTATCGAGTTCTTTTGCCTTGATAAGTTCCTTCTTCAGCTTGCAGTTGCTTGATATCGATATGCTGACTCCAAAAGTTTGGGTATTTTGGTTTGTCTAATTCTCTCCAATTTTCAATTTGAATATTGTACCCAAAATACAATTTGTAAACCACTGTGATAGGCTGGTTTAAATATGGAGAAGTGTTAGAAACTTCTGCAACTAATTGCAACTCGTCATTTAAGTCAATTTGAAAATCGTTTGGATCTCTAGGTCTTTCTACTTCGTTGGTAACTTCAATGGTAATTGGGTTACTTTTAAACGTTTGACCGTTGTAATCGACACTTGCCGATTTGATGGTAATTTTTCCTTTGCGGGTTGGTGCTAAAATATAGGAGTAGATTTTTTTGAAACTACCTTTGCCATTAATCCATGATTGGCTTACCGTTTGGCTTGGGCCACTGTAAACTTTAAACCCTTCAAAATTTGGAGCTTCAAAGTGATCTCCATCAAAGTTCATTTCAAAGTCGATGCGTAATTTGTCATTAAAAGGCAAGCTAGTTTTGCTGACTTTTGCTTCCAATTGTGCTTGTGCAAATAGCAAATTCATTCCTGCCAAAAACAAGATAATGCACCAAACAGGTGTTGATTTTATCTTGTATGTAAAGTAATGAAATGCAGTCATTTAATTTTAAAATTGGGTTGCAATGTTACACATATTTTTTGTGGTGTCCTGCTAAGACTTTGCTAAATTTTACCATTCTTTTTCTTGCTTTATTACCCTGCCTTGGGCTTTTTTGGCATTTACTTTTTCCTGGGTTTTCTTTTCTTCGTTATTTACTGCCTCTAACAAGTTTTCCAATTGTTGTTTTTGTTGGTCTTGTTTTGGGTTTGGGGAGTCATTTTTATTTTGATCGTTATCCCCTTTGTCTTGTTTGTCTTGCTCTTTATTTTGGTCGGATTTATTGTCTTTATTCTGTTGATTTTGCTGGTTTTGTTCGTTCTGTTGGTCTTGGTTTTGGTTGTCTTGCGGTGGTGGAGGATTGTTTTTTAAGAACAATTTTGCCAAAGCATAGTTATACCTTGTTTCTTCGTCATTCGGGTTATTCCGTAAAGCATTTTTAAATGCTTCTACTGCATTTTGGTAGTCTTTTATTTGCATCATGGCATTGCCCATATTATGGTAAATTTGATGCTTTTCTTCTTTTGTTTTGGCTTTTTGTAAAGATTTAGTAAAATTCTGTAACGATTCTGCTGGATATTTTTGACGATAAATTGCATTTCCCATATTGTATTCCGGGATAGCACCATTCACATCCACATGGGATGATATTCTATAATTCTTTTCTGCTTCTGCATATTTTTTTTGTTGATAAGATTTATTTGCCTTTGGCAAATTTTTATCTACTACTTTTTTGGTTTCTTGCCCTAGCAAAAAATAACCAAACAGTAAAAATATCCAAGTTACTTTTGGTGTCATCTTTTTACGGGTTTATCGTTGAACAAATTCCATTTTGCAAGCAATGATGTTTTTCTTTCCAATAAGAATACATCTATTAAAATTAGAAAAAACGCGATTGCTAAAAACCATTGGTATTGCGACTGAAAATCGGTCATTTGGGTACTTTCTCTTTCTGTTTTTTCGATGGTTGCAATTTTTTTTGTAACATATTCTACTACTTCCTTGGTATTGTTTCCGAGGATATAGCCTCCTTTGGTTTTGTTACCTATGTTTTCTAAAATGCTTTGGTTTAATTTGGTGATAACTACTTCGTCATTTTTATCACGAATAAAACCAATGTTTTGCCCTTTTTCTTTTACCGGAATAGGCCCTCCATTATCGGTACCTACTCCAATAGTAAGTATTTTAATTTTTTTTGTTAAGGCAGTTTCCAAAGCAGTTTCTACATTGTCTGAATGGTCTTCTCCATCTGAAATTAAAACAACTAATTTATTGGTAGCATTGCCTTGGTCAAAGTAGTTGCTACTTTGTTCAATGGCTTCGTCTATTGAAGTTCCTTGGGTAGAAATCATGGTTGGATTCATGCTTTGCAAAAACATTCGAGCTGCATTGTAATCAGAAGTAAGAGGCAAAACAGGGAAAGCACTTCCGGCATACGCAACCATACCGATTCGATCGGTTTGTAGTTGTGACATAATTTGCGAAACCAATTGCTTTGATTTTTCCAATCGATTAGGAGCAATATCCTCTGCCAGCATACTCTTGGAAACGTCAATGGCAAAAACAATATCAATTCCTTCTCTTTTTATCGTTTCCATTTTGGTTCCTATCTTCGGGTTCACCAAAGCAATAGCAAGAAATACAATGGCTAAAATCCAAAGGGTAAATTTGATCCAAATTTTGCCGTTGGAATAGTTTGGAACCAATTTTTCAAACAAAAAAGCAGTTGCAAATTTTTGTTGCTCTTTCTTTTTCCACCAAATATGTAGAAAAAAAAGTGCTCCAAAAATTGGAATCAATGCTAAAGTAAGCAGGTATTTTGGTTCGTCTAATTCAAACATCTTTTAGTGTATAAATCCTCTAAAAACACTGATTTTTAATAACATTTCAAAAGCTAAAAATGCTAATGCCAACCAAAGCCAAGGTCGATATTTTTCGTTATAATGAAAAAACTTTTGTTCGTCTATTTCTGTTTTTTCCAGTAAATCAATATCGTCATAAATGCTTTTTAACGATTGGTTACTGGTTGCTCTAAAGTATTGTCCGTCTGTTTTTTTTGCAATACTACGCATCAATTTTTCATCAATTTCTACTGGCATTTTTCTAAAAAGTAATTCGCCATTTGCACCATATGCATAAGGAGATTCTGCCAAACCATTGGTTCCTATACCTATGGTGTATACTTTAATGCCATATTCTTTTGCAATATCTGCAGCAGTTTCTGGCTCGATAAATCCGGCATTGTTCACGCCATCGGTCATTAAAATTACTACTTTGCTTTTTGCTTCGCTATCTTTTAAACGGTTGATGGCAGTTGCCAATCCCATACCAATCCCGGTGCCATCTTGTATTACGTTATCGTATTTGGTGTTTTTGATGGCCTCTAATACAATAGCTTTATCACTAGTTACTGGAGTTTTGGTGTATGCTTCGGCAGCATATACTACCAAACCAATCCTATCGCTCATTCGATTGTACACAAACTCAGAGGCTACTTTTTTTAAGGCTTCCAAACGGTTTGGTTTTAAATCTTTAGCCAACATACTACCCGAAACATCAATGGCCAACACCATATCAATTCCTAAAGTAGTTTTATTTCTTTGGGTAATGTCTACCGTTCGTGGTCTGGCTAAAGCAACTATCATTGCAGCTAATGCCAATAACCTAAGTACAAATAAGATTGGTTTTAGTTTTGCTCTAAAACTTCCTACTTTCGGAAATCCGCTTAAACTACTCATTTGCAAGGAGGCTTGCTGTTTGTGGTATTTCCAAATGTACCATACAACCAATAATGGAAATAATCCGAACAACCAGAAAAACTCAGGGTGTAAATAGGTGACTCTTTCTATCATGGGCTTTTTCTTAGTTCGATGGATTTCAACATTTTTTCTGCAATTGCTTTTCCGTAGGTATCCTCTTCTTGATAAACTACGGTAAACTGTTGTATGCTTTGTTCTTGCTGGAATAAATACATTTCGTATCTACAAGTTACCTCTTTTCCAGTACCAGGAACTGCAAATCGAAACGTACCTTGATTTCTTTTTCCGGTAGTTCCTTGTCCTAAATTAAAATCGTCTGTTTTTACCAAAAGGGTAGAGGCTCCTAATTGTTCTAATATTTTTAGTTCACTTTCTAAAATGGCATCGTTTAAATTTTCCTCTGGTTTGGTTTTTAAGAAAGTAGTTTTGATTTGCGTAAAAAATAAACTTTGCAAACTTCCCATGGTAAAGGACGTTTGTTCTTGAATGATACTTTCTAAGGTAGGTGGAATTTTTATTTCATTTCTTTCCAGTACTTCCGGACTTGAAATTCGAACAGCAGGAAAACCATAATCAGAGGTGATCCATTCTTTTTCCAACATTTTTTTGGTGCTAGTTCCCAATAGACCAAATCCGTTGGTAAACCAAGCAAAACCAAAAAAGATTAAAACAATTGCAGCTGTGGCAATTAAAATACATTTTGTTTTTGCTTTTTTTGCCTTGGCTGCTTTTTCTTCTTCCTCTAAAAGAGCTTCTTCCTCTTCTGGTTTTTTAGGCAAAGCTTGGTGGAAACTTTTTACAATTTCCTCCATCTTTTGTTTGTCTTCTTTAATTTCCAATATAAAAGGTTGTGATTTGGCAAATTTTACCAAATCGGCTTGTTTTAATATCTTTTCTAAGTTTTGTAAAAGCTCCTTACTAAATGGATATTTTTTTTGTTTTACCACTTGTTGCAACAAAGTCATTAACTCGTTGGTGGTACTTTCCATTGCCGGAATTTCGAGCGACTCTTCTAGGTAATTTCTAGTAATATCGGTCATTTCCGAATAAAAAGTTTTGACTTCTCCTTTTTCTAATAATTTCTTTTGGTCTAATTGTTTGAGTAATGCCAATGCTTTTTCAATCGGAGTTTTATAAATGATTTGTCCCGACTTTTTGAACAAATAATATTCCCAACCTTTTTTTCCTGCAAAAAATACAAGTCCCAATGCCAAAAGACCTAACAGCCATTTCCACCAATTACTACTGGTTTTTGGGGCTTCTAAAATATCTTTGATGTCATACAAATGTTGCTTTAAAGTATCTACTGCTACATTGTCAATTTCTACTTGCAAACTATCAGTAAAATAAGGTTTTTGGTTGATAAAAACTGCCAATCGAGGAATGGTGTAAACACCACTATCGTATTGGGTGATGCCATATTTTTTAACCAATTCGTATAAAGCTCCTTTTCGAAAGGTATCTACCGGATAATTTTCAATAACTTCTAAAGTTCCAATCATTGGTATTTCCGGAAATTGAACTTTGCTAAAAGTATCTACTTGGGTTTGGAGTTTTAAGTGGATAAGTTTTCCTAGTTTTACTTTGGTGCTATCTACCGAAGTTTGAATTTTATATTGTTGCGAAAGCACGCTTTGGCATCCAAACCAAAGAAAACAAATCCAAAATAAAATTACTGTTTTCCCTTTCATTAGTTTCGTGCTTTAAAGTAACCTAATAATTTTTTAACGTAACTATCTTGTAAGTTAATGGTGATGCTGCCACATCCGGCTTTGTTGAAACTATCTTGAAATTTTTGCTGTTGCGATGCAAAAAACTTTTCAAATTCCATTCTAACTTTTTTAGAGCCTGTATTTACCCATTGCGAAGCTCCTGTTTCGGCATCTTGCATTAAAACTAAACCAACATCTGGGAACTTTTGTTCTTTTGGGTCGTAAATTTTAATTCCGGTAACGTCATGTTTTTTTCCAGTCATTTTTAAGGCATGATCGTAAGAATGATGGTCAATAAAATCCGACACCAAAAATACGATAGCTTTTTTCTTTTGCACTCCGGCTAAAAATTCAAGTGGAACCCGAATATTGGTTTTTTTACTTTTTGGTTGAAACTCCAACAATTCGCGAATAATTCGCAATACATGCGATTTCCCTTTTTTTGGAGGGATGTATAGTTCTATTTGATCGGTGAATAAAATCAATCCGATTTTATCGTTGTTTTGCGTAGCAGAAAAAGCCAAAGTTGCTACGATTTCTGCCACTGTTTCGCTCTTGGTTTGGTTGGTTGTTCCGAATAATTTACTGGCACTTACATCTACCATCATCATCAAAGTAAGTTCGCGTTCTTCTTCAAAAACCTTTACAAAAGGTTCGTTGAAACGAGCCGTAACATTCCAATCAATGGCACGAACATCATCTCCAAATTGATACGGTCTCACCTCTGCAAATGTCATCCCTCGTCCTTTAAAAGACGTGTGGTATTCTCCCGAAAACAAATGATTACTTAGTCTTCGAGTTTTGATTTCAATTTTACGTACTTTGGCAAGAAGTTCTTTGGTGTCCATAGGTTTTTTGTTTCAAGTTTAAAGTTTCAAGTTTCGGGATTATTACATTAAGTATTAAACCTTAAAACCTGAAACTTGAAACTAAAAATTAAGGAACTTCAATTTCGTTTACAATTTTGTTGATGATTTCTACAGAAGTCACATTTTCAGCTTCTGCTTCGTAAGTAATTCCAACTCTGTGACGCAACACATCGTGTACTACTGCACGAACATCTTCCGGAATTACATAACCTCTTCGTTTGATGAAGGCATAGCATTTGGCAGCAGTGGCCAAGTTGATGCTTCCTCTAGGAGAGGCTCCGTAACTAATCAAAGGTTTTAAGCTATCCAAACCGTATTTTTCAGGGAAACGAGTGGCAAAAATGAGATCTAAAATATATTTCTCAATTTTTTCATCCATGTAAACCTCTCTAACGGTTTGTTGTGCTCTCAATATTTGGTCAATGCTCACCACAGGTTTTACTTCTTCTTTGGTGTTGAGTAAATTCTGACGCATTACCATTCTTTCTTCTTCCATTTTAGGATATTCAATCACCGTTTTTAGCATAAAACGGTCTACCTGGGCTTCAGGTAACGGATAGGTTCCTTCTTGCTCAATTGGGTTTTGGGTTGCCAAAACCAAAAAAGGTTTGTCTAACGGAAAAGTGGTATCTCCAATTGTTACCTGTTTTTCTTGCATGGCTTCTAACAAAGCCGATTGTACTTTGGCTGGAGCACGGTTAATTTCGTCTGCCAAAACAAAATTGGCAAATACAGGTCCCTTTTTGATGCTAAAATCGTTTTGTTTGATGTTGTATATCATGGTACCAACCACATCAGCTGGCAACAAATCTGGAGTAAACTGAATTCTGCTGAAGCTTCCTTCCACGGCTTTAGATAGGGTATTGATGGCTAAAGTTTTTGCCAAACCCGGAACTCCCTCTAACAAAATATGTCCTTGCCCGAGTAAGCCAATCAACAATCGTTCTACCATGTGTTTCTGACCTACAATTACTTTGTTCATTTCTAAGTTTAGTAGATCGATAAAGGCACTTTCACGCTCTATTTTTTCATTAATCGCTCTAATATCAAACGTTGGGTTATTTTGGTCCATTGCTTCCAATTTTTAATGCAGTGCAAATTGAAAATATTAACCTTTTTGACATGTTAACATCTCGTTAAAACTCTTAATTTTGGGAAGGGTTTGGCATATAATTAAGCATTTGTAAACAAATAGGTAAACACTTTGTTAAACATTGAAAACTTTTGACTTTTATCTCTATTTTTAAATCAAAAATTCAAAAAATAAAGCATGCAACCATCTTTAAAATTACCAAAATCTGTTGTAGGAGTAATGCAATGGGGACAATGGGGTGCTAATTTTAGTACTTCAGAAATGATTTCCTTCATTCAAAAAGCGGTTGAACACCAATTAACTTGTTTTGATCATGCTGATATTTATGGAGGACACACTATAGAAGGAGCTTTTGGAAATGCATTTTCAAAATCAGGTATTTCGAGAGATCAAGTTCAGTTAATCACCAAAGCAGGAATTAAATATCCAACAGAAAAATTTCCATATACCATAAAGCATTACGACTACTCGTATGAATATTTGATTCAGGTAGTTGACAGGGCTTTGAATAATTTACAAACAGAATATATAGATGTTTTTTTGTTGCACAGACCAAGTCCGTTAATGCAAGCAGAAGAAGTTGTTAAAGCTATGGAGCAGTTGATGGCCCAAGGAAAGATTTTGCAATTCGGAGTTTCTAATTTTACTTTAACCCAAATGGCTTTGATTCAAAAGTATATTCCGATTCATTATAACCAATTGGAGATTTCACTTACACATGACAATGCTTTAACTGATGGAACTTTAGATTATTTACAAACATTTGATATCCAACCTATGGCTTGGAGTCCGTTAGGAACTTATTTTAAAGAGGATAACGAGCAAAATCAGCGGATAAAAAAGGTATTAAATGAATTAACCAATAAATATGAGGTTACCGAGGATGTATTGCTATTGGCATGGTTACACCAACATCCGAGTAGGATTATTCCTGTTTTAGGAACTACTAAATGGGAAAGAATTTTGAACCAAAGCAAAGCAAGTAATCTTACGTTAGAATTAGAAGAATGGTTTGCGTTGTGGGTGGCAAGTAGAGGGGAGAAAGTGCCGTAAATTTAGAAATTAGATAAATAGAAAATGAGCGAATTAGCGAATGAAAACGAGATTAAATTTTGTATTAAATTTTAGGGATGACTATTCACTAATTACTATTCACTAATCACTAGTAAACACATGATCAACAAACGTCTTTTGATTAAAAATTTATTGGCTCATCATGATGAGTGTAGTTTTTATGACAAAAAGCGACAGTTGAATTTGCATACCAAAGAAGGAAAAGCCAAGTTTTTGAAACACATTTGTGCTTTATCAAACTCGAACCCCGGAAACAATAGTTATATAGTAGTTGGGGTGGAAGATGAAACCAACGAAGTAGTTGGAGATGATTTTTTTGACGATAGTCGCATTCAAAATTTAGTGAATGCCTATCTAGAAAATGCACCAAGAATTTTATACGAAAATATTCCATTTCCTAATTTACCCAAAGATAAAGTGGTTGGCTTGGTAACCGTTAGGCCAAATCCCAAAACATCTTATTTTAAAAAAGGAATTCATACCATTCCGGCACATACCGTTTTTAAAAGGGTTGGAAGTAACTCAGTACCAACGGAAGAAAAAATCCCCTATAACAAAACCAATATTCCAATTGTAGTGCAAATGGAAAACCAAGCCCGAAACAGCATTCGGTTAACCTTAGATGGGGTGGTAGATTTTATGATGCATTCGCACAAAGACATGCAGCCTAAATACAAAGTATTTAAGGAGTTGTTTGTGGTTTGTTGGGCTGGAATTTCAAAAAAAATTAGAGGACAAGAGTTTTTGAGTAGGGTAGATATTTTTTTGGTAAACGAGCAAATCAAGCTGTTTTATTCTGCTTTAGATGTAGTGACCATTGACTATGATCAAAATAGTTTTGTGATTACGGAATATGTTCCTTTAGGGTTGCATGACCAAACAAGTTTATATGCTTTGGAACAAAAGAAAATTTTATTTTTTGACAATGGTTATTACAAGCTCGAAACGGAGTTTTTGTTTGATGCACCGCAATACAACAAAAAAATGTTGCATCATATTTACAATGCCATGCTTTCTATCGTACAAAAGCTAGAAAAACAACAAACATTGACGGTTGCAGAGGCAAAAGATATTTTGCATTTACCTTCTATGCTCATGATTTGCTATTGGAATGGGTTTGAAAAAGCCAAACAAATTTTGATTGAGGCCAAACCTTACTTAAAAAAATACCAAGATCCCACTGTTTTTGTGCATTTTAAAGAAACCATGCGAATTTTGAGAAAGATGAAGTATGATGTAAATTAATCTTAAGTATGCCTTAAATCCTTTATCACTTTAAAAGCAACATCTACTTCTTCTTCCGAAACAATAATGGTAAATTCATTGGTAGTAGAAATGACCTCGTTTATCACAACTCCTTCCCATGCCAATCTTTGAAAGATGTAATAATATACCCCAGAAGTTCCAAAATTTTCATGTGGTAATTTTACCGAGATGCTTGCCAAATTATCCATTTTCTGGAGCAATCTTTCTCCAACAAAATGCTTTTCCACATAGCTTTCTAAGCTTGAACTCAGTACAATGTTGGTTTCGTTTACACCTCTGGAGGAAGTGTAAAAAAATTCAGATAAATCTTTTATATCTGCCAATAAAGACGCTTGTTTTTCTAAAATGGTATCAGAAATGATAAAAGTATAATCGGATAAATTAGAGCGAACTGTAATTTCTCCAAGTTTTTTAACTACTTTTATAATTTTGTGGTTAACTCTAAAATCCAACTCTTCTGAAAGTCTTTTCAGAGCCATAACAACAGCTCCTTGTCGAACATCTTTACCTAAGTCTTGTTCTAATTCTGGCATCATTACTCTTGCTAATGAAGTTAAATTAATAATGCCTTGCGAGAGGGCTGTAAGCAAAAATGGTTTTGTTTTGATGTAGTGTTCTACAACAGATGCAATAGTTTTCATGTGATTAGTAGTGTTGTTGAAACAACAAAAGTAAAAAAATTGAAACAAATTGTTAAGAAAAAAACACTAAAAACACGTTTTGTGAAAATTTAAAATCTTTTGTCCAACAGATTTAGTATTTCCACTCCAAACTTTCCATAATTTTTAGCATGTCTTTTTTAATGTAATCAGATGCAGGCAATAACGAATCAAAATTTGGTTTGGCATAAAAATAGATAGTCCCGGTAACAAAATGCTTTAAACTATCTGTTACATAAAATTGGGTGTTACTTGCTGCATTTCCTCCAACATCATAAAACATACCGTAGACTTTTCTTTTTTCATTAATATATAATTGTTCGCTTATTTCATCAGCTTTAATAACGTGTTTGTAAGTAAGCTTTTGGGCATCTCTTAATAAGTCTTTCAAATTGTTTTGTATTGGCTGGTAAGTAAGATATATTGTTGCTTTCATTTTTGGATATTGTAATTGTACATCACAATTTCCGGTTATTTTGGCAATACTGTTGGTATTGATATTTAAATCATAACATTTTCCTTGCCATGGATCGTATTCTTGTACTGGATATTCTAATTTTAAAAAAGCGGGTGGTTTGGGTAAAGTATCTCCAGGAAGTAGAAGATAAACCAAACTCCCTAACAAAAACAATCCTAATGCAATACCGATTAATTTCTTGTTCATTAATTATTTCTCTTTTAATTTTTAAAACTATTGGCCAGCTTCTGCTAAGGTGACTTTGATTTGTTTGATACGTTTATTATCCACTGCTTCTATGGTAAATACATGCTGTTTAAAAGTTATTTTTTGGCCCTTTTTTGGCAAGGATGCAAAAATTTCTAAAATAAATCCAGCCAAAGTTTCTGCATCTCCTTTGTGTGTTTCAAAATCATCTTCTTCCAAGCCTGTAATGCGATAAAAATCTTTCAAATTTATTTTGCCTTCAAACAAAAAGTTTCTTTCATCAATTTGCGAATAATTCAAGTTTTCATCGTCAAATTCATCACTTATATCTCCTACAATTTCTTCAATAATATCTTCTAAAGTTACCAACCCTGAAGTTCCCCCAAATTCATCTACCACAATGGCCAAGTGATTTTTCATCGATTTGAATTCTTTGAGCAAATCATCAAGTTTTTTGTTTTCAGGAATAAAAAATGGTTCTCTTATTAACGTATTCCAAGCAAAATTATTTTGATTTAAATGAGGGATCAAATCTTTGATATACAAAACACCAATAATATGGTCTAAAGACTCTTCATACACCGGAATTCTGGAATATCCTTTGGCAACAATTGAAGTCATCACTTCTTTAAACGATTGGTTAATTTCTACACCAAACACATCAATTCTCGGACTCATGACTTGGCTTGCTTCGGTGTTTCCAAAAGAAACAATTCCTTCCAATATTTTCTGTTCTTCTTTGGTAGTATTTTCTGTAGAAGTTAATTCTAATGCCTGGGATAATTGGTCAATGGAAATGGATGTTTTTTGGTTGCCCAACTTATTTTCTATCCATTCAGAAACCTTAATCATAGGAGCACTCAAAACACTAAAAAACTGGTTTAAGTAGTGGGTTGGATAAGTCATTTTTTGAGCAAAATACAATTTGTTTCTGCTAGCATAAATCTTTGGTAAGATTTCTCCAAACATTAAAATTAAAAAGGTCACTAAAATTACTTCTAAAGTCCATTGTAACCAAGTCAAAGAAATATTTGCAAACAATGGCTCTTTAATCAAGGCAAAAACCAACACAATACCAACATTTACAAAGTTATTGGCTATCAAAATACTTGCTAAAAGTTTTTTAGGGTTTCTAAGTAGTTGTTCTAAAACTTTACCTCTACTTAAGTTTTCCTCTTTGGCATTACCTATATCAGAGTTGTTTAATGAAAACAACGCTACCTCAGTACCAGAAATAAATGCAGAACACAATAAAAGTATTAGGATGATGATAAATCCTATCCAAAATGTAGAATCGAAAGCGGCTTGCAATAATAAACTAGGGGGTTCCGAGTCCAAAATATATCAATTAGTTAAACTTCTTTTTGGCAAAAATAAACAATTCTATCCTTCTGAAGTAATTGTTCCGCTTTTCATGTCGGAAGTATCTTTTTTAATGTTTAAAAACATAAATTCGGTAACCTGAATTTCGGTGGTGTATTTTTGTGTACCATCCTCTGCTTGCCATTGCCTTGATTTGATGCGACCTTCTACATAGATTTTGTCTCCTTTTGAGAGGTATTTTTCGCACAACTCTGCAGCTTTGTTTCGCACTACTAAATTATGCCATTCAGTAGAAGTAATTTTTTCGTTGGTAGATTTATTGATGTAAACATCATTGGTTGCTAACGGAAATCGACCGATACAATTTCCTCCTTCAAAATAATGCATTTTTACGTCATCTCCCAGATGACCAATTAAGATAACTTTGTTTAATGTGCCTTGCATGGTGGGTAAGTTTACAACCAAAATTAAGAAAAAAAGTTGACATTTTGGCTTTTTTTTAACAAAATCAATTTAGAGTAGTTTTTGCATAAAATCATGAATGATTTTTGGCATTGGCAATTGATTGGCTTCTTCCAAGCGAAACATTCCATCTATTTCAGAATTTAAGAGCACTTTTACAAATCTTACCTCTAAATCTTGGTGGGTGAGTTTGTGTTTTACCATAGGTTCTGTCCATTGCAAATCCTGTACTTTTTTGCTCCATTCAAATGAGTTGATTTGTGATGTAAGATGTTCTATTTCCCAAGGAGTATCTTTTTCTACCAATAAAAATTCATACATCCCAGTCAATATATCGCTTTTATCTCGTTTAAAAAGAGCAATATTTCCATTTAAATCTTGCAAAACTAAATACAAAAAGTGTCTTTTTTTAGTTTTCAGTTTTTTAATTTTTATGGGTAGTACATTAACTTTTTGGTTTGCCAATGCCCAACAAGAAGTGTTAAAAATGCAATTTTCGCATTTAGGTTGGTGCACAGAACAATGTTCACTACCAAACTCCATCATCGCTTGGTTAAACAAATCGGGTTGTTTAGGATCTATTAATTCTTTGGCAACAGAGGTAAATTCTTTTAATGCTTTGCTGTTTGCAATATCTGTTTCAATACCCAAATATCTCGACAATACTCTAAACACATTTCCGTCTACTACCGGAACGGCTTCTTTAAAGGCAAACGATGCTATGGCAGCTGCAGTGTAAGGTCCAATTCCTTTTAGTTGTATTAAATCTTTATAATTATTTGGAAAATTTCCTTGATATTTTTGATGGATGATTTGTGCAGTATGATGTAAATTTCGAGCTCTGGAATAATAGCCCAAGCCCTGCCAAAGTTTTAAGACTTGCTCTTCTGATGCATTTGCCAAATCTTGTATGGTTGGAAAATGCTCTACAAATCGTAAATAGTAGGGCAAACCTTGCGAAATTTTGGTTTGCTGTAAAATAATTTCCGAAAGCCAAATGTGGTAAGGGTTGGTGGTGTTTCGCCAAGGCAAATCCCTTTTGTTTTGTAAATACCACGTAATTAATTTGTTAGCAAATTCTTTTGATTCCATAGCTTAAGCACAAAACTAGCACATTATTTAATTAAAATTTAGAGGTTTATAGTTGATTTATCGTTTTTTTATTTCATATATTTGCGGTCTCAAAAAATAAACTATAACTTAATTTAGAAAGAACATGACGAAAGCGGATATCGTAACTAAAATTTCTGACAGATTAGGACTTGAAAAAGGAGATGTTCAAGCTACTGTAGAAGCATTTATGGAGGAGGTAAAAAACTCATTAGAAACCGGAAACAATGTATACTTGAGAGGTTTTGGTAGTTTTATCATCAAAACTAGAGCAGAGAAAACCGGTAGAAACATTTCAAAAAATACTACTATTAAAATCCCTGCACACAACATTCCAGCATTTAAACCAGCTAAAGTTTTTGTAGAGTCTGTAAAAACCAAAACAGAGGTTGCTGTATAACAAAATTTGATTTATTAATCCCTTAAATTTCACCCTATGCCAAGTGGAAAAAAAAGAAAAAGACATAAAGTAGCTACGCACAAACGTAAAAAAAGAGCGAGAGCTAACAGACACAAGAAGAAAAAGTAGGTCTCCTACTTTTTTCTTTTTTACGTTCTTTGAAAACGGAAACTCGAGCCATGAGTTCCCACAGGTAAATAAAGTTACCTGAATCAGGAAAAGAATTATGTTCTAATCCAAAAAATATTGTTGAATCCATCCACGCGTGTTTTGTTTTACAAAACTGTTTGGAATAAAATTTACATCGTGAATAAAGAATTAATCATCCGATCTAGTTCTGATGCTGTAGATTTTGCCTTATTAAAAGATGGAAAACTAATCGAATTGCACAAAGAAGAGGCTTCAAAGTCAGGTTTTCAAGTAGGAGATATTTTTATCGCCAAAATCAGAAAACCGGTAGCCGGACTCAACGCAAGTTTTGTAAACCTAGGGTATGAAAAAGACGCTTTTTTACATTACCACGACCTTGGTCCAAACTTAGCCACTTCTTTAAAATTCACCAAACAAGTAAGCTCAGGTAAACTCAAAGATTTTTCACTCAAAAATTTTCCTTTTGAACCGGAAATTGACAAAGACGGCAGCATTGTTGACGTGATTAGTGCCAATCAATCAGTATTGGTGCAAATTGTTAAAGAACCAATTTCAACCAAAGGTCCGCGTATTAGTTCTGAAATTTCCTTAGCCGGGAGATATGTGGTTTTAGTACCTTTTTCTGACAGAATTTCGATTTCGCAAAAAGTAAAATCGAAAGAAGAAAAAGACCGATTAAAAAAATTGGTACAATCCGTTAAGCCAAAAGGATTCGGGGTTATTGTGCGAACAGTAGCCGAAGGCAAAAAAGTAGCCGAACTAGAAAAAGATTTGCAACAACTGTATGACAGATGGATTGCAATGTGTAAGAAATTACCAACTGCTCATCATCCTTCCAAAGTATTAGGAGAAATTAAAAAATCGTCCTCTTTAATCAGAGATTTATTTAACGATACTTTTACTTCTATTATGGTAGATGACGAAGAGTTGTACCAAGACACCAAGGAGTATATTGCAGAGATTGCTCCTGAAAAAGAAAATATTGTAAAGCTTTACCACCAAAAGGACTTGCCATTGTTTGAAAAATACCACATCGAACGACAAATTAAAACTTCGTTCGGAAAAACCGTCAGTATGAGCAAAGGTGCCTATTTGATTATAGAGCACACCGAAGCTTTACACGTAATTGATGTGAACAGCGGAAATCGCTCTAACAAAGCTTTTAATCAGGAAGACACTGCTTTAGAAGTAAACATGATTGCAGCAACCGAAGTTGCTCGTCAGTTGCGATTACGTGATATGGGAGGAATCATTGTGGTAGATTTTATTGACATGCAAGACCCGGAACATCGCAAAACCTTATACGATCATTTACGACAGGAAATGAGCGATGACAAAGCAAAACACAAAATATTACCACCTAGTAAGTTTGGTTTAATTCAAATTACCAGACAAAGGGTACGTCCGGAAGTAAATATTGATATTCAAGAAATTAACCCGGACATGGGCAATGAAATTATCGAAGCTCCGATACAAATTATCGATAAAATAGCTTCGGAAGTTGAAATGCTTAAACACCACAAACGATTAGTGCTTAATGCACATCCGTTTGTGGCAGCTTACCTAACCAAAGGTTTTCCATCCTTGCGTTCTAAATGGCTATTAGAACACAAGAAATGGGTGAAAATAATACCTAGAGATGCTTACAAATTTTTAGAATACCATTTCTACGACAAACAAGGAAATGTGTTAGTTTAAAAAACCTAAAGCCCCGTACTGCCTAGTATGGGGCTTTTTTTGTTGTATAATTTTCTAATTTAAATAACATCTATTTCTTCACCAACTTCCCAGTTTTCCAACCTTCTGATGTTTGTACTTTTATCCAATAAATACCTGTTGGTAAATGAGCAATAGAAAGTGATTTTTGGTAAAAAATATCTATTTGTTGCCCTAACATACTCCAAATTTCACCTAAAATAATATTTTCATTTCCTATTTCAATATGCAAAACATCGCTTGTTGGATTTGGGTATAAGCCTAATGGAGAGGTAATGAAAGAATTTTCTCCCAAGGTTACTGTGTTATTTCTACTAATCAAATGTTTTTCGGGGTCAAATAATACTTCTTGTACAATAAAAGGCACGTTTACCAAAAACGTTTGTCCGGAAAATGTATGGTTTAATACTTCATTTTGCACTTGTCCACCACTTCCTACCAATCTAATCGGTACAGGCATTTCAAAAAAAGGAACACTCACATGCGAAGTGGTTTGGTTTAATTGTATTTGTACGGTTGCTCCATTTTGGGTGGCATTTACCTGATACGTTGGATAACCTTGTTGGTATACCCAATCGTTAAAAAACTCCGTTAAACTACTTCCATGCACAGCTTCTAAATGCGATTTTAATTGTGTGGTAACAGCATATCCATAAGCCAACATCGGATCAGCCAAATAATTTCTCAAGGCTTGATAAAAATTGATATCTCCCATCACCCAACGCAACATATGGACCACCATACTTGCTTTGTTGTAAGACAATCGACTACTAAAAATTCTGGATACACTACTCAAGTCGCTATCCTGTAAATATACATTGCCACTAGGTAAAGAGGTTATATTGTTGATTTTGGAGTTTTTCCAGCTAACAAATGCAGATTGCCCATCTAAATGTTCTACAACCAAACCATCTAAATAGGTGGCAAAACCTTCGTTGAGCCAAATATCTTTCCAAGTGCCACAAGTAATTTTGTTGCCAAACCATTGGTGAGCCAATTCATGTGCAATCAAACTCCTGCCAAAGCTTCCCATAAACGAAACCGTAGCATGTTCCATACCACCTCCCCAGCCAAATTGGGCATGTCCGTATTTTTCGTTTTTGTACGGATAAGCTTCAAACAAATCTTCAAACAATTCCATGATAGGAATAGTTACCGACAAACTATTGGATGCGGAAGTATAGTTTTCGGGGTACAAATAATTTACAATCGGAAAATTGTTAGGGGCAATGCCATAATTTTGGGTAAATATTTGGTAATTGGTAACAGCAATAGCAACCAAATAGGCAGGTATTGGATAATCATGTACAAACCGAGTTGTTTTGGTATTATTGCTATGAAAAACCACGCTAGTTTGCAAACCATTTGCTACAGCAGTGTAAATATTTGGTGTTCGAAGTTTGACTTCCAATCGTTCAATTTTATCGTCTAAGCTTTGTTTACAAGGCCACCAATCTCTTGCACCATAAGGCTCAGAAAGGGTCCAAATAATAGGTGTACCGCTATGTGTGCTTCTTATAAATGCTTGCTCTACTTGGTCTGGAACACCAGCATAACTTACAGCTAATGAATCTAATGTGCCGGCTGTGATGGTTTGTGGTAAAGTAATAATTAATTCTTTGTCGCTATCGTTAATTGTAAAGTTCAAGGGAGTGTTTCCTTTCATCACAGAGCCAACTTGAATTCGATTGTTGTAATTTACATTGGCAGTATTGGTAATTCGATTCAAATCAAATGTAATCGTATTCATATTTTGTAAAGCTACAAAATGCGTGGTAACACTTCCGCTAACAAACAACACAGCAGGGTCAATATCTAATTCTAACCTTTGGTAACGAATATCGTAATTGGCAGTATTTAAATTTTCCTGAAAATTCATTACCGATGAGGCAGATTTCATTTCTGCTTCCACAATAGCATCTAAATCTGCTTTGTTTTGTGAAAAACTAAGAGGGCAAAAAAAGCAAGAAAGGATTGTTATAAAAAAGAGAAAATAAAAAATGTAGGAGTTTTTCATTACTTGTGGATTTGCATCAAAATGATTTCAAATATAGCTAATTGCATTCAACTTTAAATAGGTGGATTATGTAAAAAAATACATAGGGATGCCCAAAATATTCTGTATTTTTGCCAAAATTTTTACAACATATGTTACAATTAACGGTTATTCGCGAAAATAAAGAGGAAGTCATTGCCCGTTTATCTAAAAGAAACATCGATGCCAAAAGTTTGGTAGAAAATGTACTTGCAATAGATGAAAACAAAAGAGCATTACAAACCCAATTAGAGGAGTTATTGGCAGAGTCTAATAAAATTTCTAAAGAAATTGGGCAGTTGATGAAATCCGGAAATAAAGAGGAAGCCGAAGCGTTAAAAAATCGTACTACTGAAATAAAGTCGACTTCTAAAGAATTGCAAGACCAAGTAAATGCTTTGCAAGAGCAATTAACAGATGAGTTATACAAAATTCCAAATACTCCTGCTACCATAGTGCCTAACGGAAAAGATGCTGAAGATAACGAAGTAGTGCACGAAGAAGGTGAAGTACCTCAACTAGGAGCTGAAGCACAACCACATTGGGAGTTGGTTAAAAAATACGATATTATCGATTTTGAATTAGGAGTAAAAATTACCGGAGCTGGTTTTCCGGTGTACAAAGGAAAAGGTGCCAGATTACAACGTGCCTTAATTGCTTACTTTTTAGATAAAAATACCCAAGCTGGTTACCAAGAATACCAAGTACCTCATTTGGTAAACGAAGCTTCTGGTTTTGGAACAGGTCAGTTACCTGACAAAGAAGGGCAAATGTACCATGTAGGAGTTGATGATTTGTATTTGATTCCTACTGCAGAAGTTCCTGTAACAAATTTATTTAGAGATGTGTTGTTGCAAGAATCAGAATTACCAATTTTATGTACAGGATATACTCCGTGTTTTAGAAGAGAAGCAGGATCTTATGGGTCACATGTTAGAGGTTTAAATCGTTTACATCAATTTGACAAAGTAGAAATTGTGCGATTTGAAAAACCTGAAAATTCCTATGCAGCATTAGATGCAATGGTAGAACATGTTAAAGAAATTATGCGAGAATTAAAATTACCTTATCGAGTTTTGCGTTTGTGTGGAGGAGACATGGGCTTTACTTCGGCATTAACTTACGATTTTGAGGTATATTCAACCGCTCAAAACAGATGGTTAGAAATTAGTTCCGTATCCAATTTTGAGACCTATCAAGCCAATCGTTTAAAATTACGTTACAAAGACCAAAATGGTAAAAACCAATTGGTGCATACTTTAAATGGAAGTTCTTTAGCATTGCCACGTGTGTTGGCTGGTATTATCGAAAATTACCAAACCCCGGAAGGAATTGTAATTCCGGAGGTGTTAAGACCATATACCGGGTTTGACATAATCAATTAAAAAACGAAACCTAAATTTTGGTTAAATAAGTATTATCAGTACTCTTACGTTATAATTTTGCAAAAAAATATTTGTGAAAAAGTATCTAAGAGTATTGTTTTTTTGTTTTTTCTCGATTTTAGTCCTCTCCGAAACTAGTAAATATTCTATTGAATATAAAGATCTTACATCCTATTACTTCGAATATGATGATAATGAATTTAAATCAATTTCAGTGGAATTTTCCAATACGAGCAATTGGGTTCCGTTTTTCTTCAATGTAAAATACCAAAAAAATTTTACGACTATTCTAACGCAAGGTTTTTCAAAAGAGCCAAATGTACCCCCTGAGTTTAGTTCAGATTTTTTGAAATTTTATCATTGTTAAACCTGAACTGAAATATCATGAGAATTTTAACCTTTTTATTACTTATTACCACTTTTGCTTTTGCACAAAACAGAAATAAAAACAAAGTAGAAGTTGGTTCTCCAGAATGGAAAAAACAACATTATGTAGTAGACAGAGATTCTGCTTATGCAGATCCGAGAGTGGCCTTAAAAAAACTACAAGGGGGCAACAAAAGATTTGTTGAAGGAAAAAGCATTAAGCCTCGTCAAGATTATGAAGCCATTAAAAAAACTGAATTTGGACAAGAACCATTTGCCATCATTGTAGGATGTAGTGATTCACGTGTTCCAAATGAAGTAATTTTTGACCAAGGTTTGGGAGATTTATTTATTATCCGAACTGCCGGACAAGTATCTGCAGCTGCGAGCTATGGCAGTATGGAGTTTGCAGTTTTAAAATTGAAATCCAAACTCATTGTAGTTTTAGGACACACAGAGTGTGGTGCTGTGGCTGCTGCAGTTGACAGACCAGAAGATGTTCCTGGACATATCGTGACATTGATCAATGACATCAAACCTGCAGTAAGAAAATCTGCTCATTTTATGGGGAATGTAGTAAACAATGCTGTAAGACAAAACGTGATTGAACAAGTGAAAAATTTAAGAGATTTAGATCCAATTTTACGTAAAAAATACGAAGCTGGTGAAATCTTGATTGTTGGAGCTGTTTACGATATTCACAACGGAAAAGTAGAATTTATTGAGGAAACTTTAGAAAATCTTCCAAAAGCAAAATAATCAAACCATTTATGGATACACAAACTCTCTTCGTATTTTCGAAGAGAGTTTTTTAATACATCACGCTATGAAAAAAATAGGATTGTTATGGCTTGGCATGATCTCAATAGCAATAGCCCAATCAAACAGAGTGAACACTTATCAAACCATCGGATGGTATAATTTATTTGCCACAGTAAAGGTGAGTGAGAAAAATAGCATACATGCCGAATACCAATTTCGAAGAGATGAATGGATTACCAATTGGCAGCAAAGTTTATTAAGGATTGGCTACAACCATAACTTTAGTAAAAGAGTACAACTTCGATTAGGAGCAGTTTGGATTGAAACATTTCCGTATAGCGATATTCCAATCAATGCCTTAGGGAAAGACTTTACAGATCTACGAACTTTTCAGCAAGTGACCATACAAGATGAATTTTCCTACTTAACCTTGTCGCACCGATTCATGCTCGAACAGCGTTGGGTAGGCAGATATTCTTCTCCAGATTTAGAACAAGAAGATGATTACCAATACTTGAACAGAATTCGTTATATGGCAAGAGTACAGGTGCCATTTTCTAAAAAATCAAAAGAAAAGTTTACCTATTTCGCTGCCTATGATGAAGTTTTTATTGGCTTTGGAAATCAAATAGGAGAAAATATTTTTGACCAAAACCGATTAGGGTTGATGATTGGAAGAAAGTTCAACAACCACGTTCGAGTTGAAATGGGGTACTTGAATCAAATTGTACAGTTAGGAAGAGAAATTAATGGTTTTAATAGCTTTCAACACAACCACGGACTGATTTTAAATACTTTTTTAGATTTCTAAAAATTTATTTTTGTTTCTTTACAACACCAACCAATGCACTAACAGCAGTGTATTGGTTGCATTAATTTTTTTTAAATGATTCGTTGGTTCAGTGTTTTTCTGTTTTTAGTTACGTTTGGTTCATTTGCCCAAAACGAGCAATTGGCCATGATGTATTTAAACAAAGGAGAATTTGAAAAAGCATTGTTGGCTTATCAAGAGCTGTACAAATCGCAGCCTACCAACAACAATTTTATGCTAAAAGTGGTAGAGTGTTACCAGCAACTCAATCAGTTGGATAAATCCAATGAAGTATTGCAAGATTATTTTAAAAAATTCAAATTACCACTCATGTATGTGGAGATTGGGTATAATTATAAATTACAACAAAACGAAAGCCTTAAATCGCAATTTTACGATCAAGCTTTAGATCAAATAAAAAAACAATACACCAATGTGTATCAAGTTGCCCAATCGTTTGAAAAAAAGGTAGAATTAGATTATGCATTAAGATCCTACCAATTAGCACTCCAAATGGAACCATCCGGTAGGTTCAATTACCAAATGGCTTTGCTACACGGACAAATGGGTAACATGGAATTAATGATTGAAAAGTTTTTAGAAGAAGCCTATCAATTTCCGGAAAGTCAACCTATGGTGCAAAACCAATTGACCCGATTTATGGATGATGAAAATGAAAGTGATTTTAATGCTTTGCTCAGAAAAAATTTGATTTTAAAAACACAAAAAAGCCAAGACATTTTTTGGAACCAGTTTTTGAGTTGGTATTACGTACAAACTCGTCAGTACGACAAAGCATTTGTACAAGAAAAAGCTATTTACAAGCGAAATCCAGAAAGTTTTTATAATATAGTTGACTTGGCTGAAATAGCAGCAAAAGAAGAGGATCCAAGTGCGGAGTCTATCTTCCAATTTATTTTACAAAACACTACAGATGCGGAGTTAGTTGTGCAGTGCCATCATTTTTTATTGAACTTAAAAATGGAGCAAAACCAAACTCAGGATTATCCGAAAATACAAAAGCAATTTCAAGAGTTATTCCAACAGTTTGGACAAAATGAACGAACCTTGGCTTTAATGCAGTTACAAGCAAATTTTGAGGCTTTTTCATTACAAAACACCAAAAAAGCCAAAGAAATATTGGAGCAATGTTTAACTTTTCGATTAAACAACAAACAACGAGCAGAGGTTAAGATGGATTTGGCAGATGTGTTGTTGTTAGAGGAAAAATTCTCCATGGCATTGTTGCAGTATGCTCAGGTGGAGGAAGACATGAAAGGTGATGTTTTAGGCCAAGAAGCCAATCTTAAAATGGCAAAAACAAGTTTTTACCAACAAGACTTTGAGTGGGCTTTACAACAGTTTAAAGTATTAAAATCAGCACATTCGCAACTTATTGCCAACGATGCGTTGGAAATGTTCTTGCTGTTAAGCGATAACAATCCTTCTGACAGTTTGCAACTGGCATTAAAGCAATTTGCCAAAGCCGACTTTTTAGCCTACCAAAACAAGCACACCCAAAGTATTGCAGCCTTTCAAAAAATTATACAGGATTTTGCAGAAGATGAAGTTTTAGATGATGTACATTATCGTTTGGGAACCGTTTTTATGGAAAAGAAGAAATTTCAAGAAGCGGTATCGCATTTTGAAGTAATTTTGCAGCAATTCCCTGAAAGTGTTTACAGAGACGAAGCGTATTATTTTTTAGGAGAAATTTATTACAAAGAATTGCAAAACCCTATAAAAGCCCAAAGCTATTATGAGCAGGTGATTATGCAACACCCGGATAGTATTTATTTGGTAGATGCTCAAAAGAGATTTAGAGCCATTAGGGGAGACAAAAATTTATAACATGATTATTTACAACGTAACCGTGAATATTGAAGAATCGATGCACCATGAATGGTTGCATTGGATGAAAACCAAACATATTCAAGAAGTATTAAATACCGGAAAGTTTATTTCTGCCAGACTTATTCAAGTTTTGATTGAAGAAGAAATGGGAGGGGTAACCTATGCAGTACAGTATTTAACTGATAGTAGAGAAAAACTCGAAAGTTATTATTTAATAGATGCTCCAAGGCTAAGAGAAGAAGGAATGAAAAAGTTTGGAGATAAAATGGTGGCATTCCGAACCGAATTGCAATTGGTAGAAGATTTTTTGCCACAAAACTAATTTCATGAATAAAGTAGCACCCAAAAAACATTTAGGGCAGCATTTTTTAACCGATTTAGATGTCGCTAAAAATATTGCAGATACCATCACCCCAAATTCTCCCAAAAATGTTTTGGAAATAGGTCCGGGAATGGGGGTGCTCACCCAGTTTTTATTATTGCAAAACAAACAGGTAAAAGTAGTAGAAATAGACAAAGAATCTGTTGTATACCTAGAACAGCATTTTCCTGCATTACACCATCAAATTATACCCAAAGACTTTTTAAAACTAGATTTACACCCTTTATTTTCAGGTGAACCATTTGCAATAATTGGCAATTTTCCGTACAATATTTCTACCCAAATTGTTTTCAAAGCCATTGAAAACAGACACTTGGTGCCAGAGTTTTCCGGAATGTTTCAAAAAGAAGTTGCAGAGCGAATTTGTGAGAAAAAAGGCAGCAAAGCTTACGGAATTTTATCGGTGCTTACCCAAGCATTTTACCATTGTGAATATTTATTTACGGTGGGGGAACAGTGTTTTAATCCGCCTCCAAAAGTTAAATCGGGTGTTATCAAACTTACCCGAAAAGAAAAATATACTTTGGATGTAGATGAAAAACTATTTTTTCAAGTGGTGAAAACTAGTTTCAACCAACGCAGAAAAACTCTTCGAAATAGCTTAAAATCCTTTCAATTAAACGATATTTTAAAAGAAGATAGTATCTTTGACCTCCGTCCGGAACAACTTTCCGTGGAACAATTTTTGGAACTAACCCACAAAATTGCGAATAATGGAGTTCAAAATCAATCATGAGTTAATTGCTCAAATCCAAAAACTCATTGCCGAGAACCATGAAAAAGAGTTAATTACACTCTTTGAAGAGTTCCATTATGCGGATATAGCCGAAATCATGGAGGAATTGGAAATCCATGAAGCAAGCTTTATCTTTAACTTGTTAGATTCCGATAAAACTGCCGAAATTCTTTTAGAGTTAGAAGAAGAAACGCGGAACAAAATCTTAAAAAGACTTACTCCTAAAGAAATTGCAGAAGAGTTAGTAGAGCTTTCTACCGATGATGCTGCAGATATTATTGCCGAACTTCCTGTTGAAAGAAAAAACCAGGTTATCTCCGAAATGGAAGATGTGGAGCATGCCAAAGATATTGTGGAGTTATTGCGTTATGACGAGGATACTGCGGGTGGTTTGATGGCAAAAGAGTTGGTAAAAGTAAATGAAAATTGGAATGTACTTACTTGTGTAAAAGAAATGCGAACCCAAGCTGAAAACGTGGTTCGAGTACACTCAATTTATGTAGTAGATGACGAAAATCGACTTAAAGGAAGATTATCCCTAAAAGATTTATTGACAACTTCTACCAAAACTCCCATCAAAGATATTTACATTCCAAGGGTAGATTATGTAAACGTAGATACCAAAGATGTAGAAGTAGCACGTATCATGCAAAAGTACGACTTAGAAGCCATACCAGTGGTGGATGAGTTGGGTAGATTGGTAGGTAGAGTTACTATTGACGACATTGTAGACGTGATTAAAGAAGAAGCTGACAAAGATTATCAATTGGCTGCAGGTATTTCACAAGATGTAGAAGCAGACGATAGTATTTTTCAATTAACTAGAGCACGTTTGCCTTGGTTGGTTTTGGCCTTGTTTGGTGGGTTGATTGCGGTAGAGGTTTCTAGTAGTTTTCAAAGTGCTATGGACCAATACAAAGTATTGTACTTTTTTACCCCATTAATTGCTGCAATGGCAGGAAATGTAGGAGTTCAATCGAGTGCTATTATTGTGCAAGGTTTGGCCAACAACACCTTAGGAGGTACTTTATGGCAACGACTAATTAAAGAAGTTTCACTGAGTTTATTAAATGGCTTATTTTTAGCATTATTACTTTTATTAGGAAGTCATTTTGTGGTTGGAGTAGAATATATTATTGGGTTTACAGTGGCAATTTCATTAATTTCTGTAATTGTAATCGCATCTTTGATAGGAACTTTTGTTCCAATCACACTAAACAAGTACGGGATAGATCCAGCATTGGCAACCGGACCTTTTATAACCACTAGTAACGATATTTTTGGCATTTTCATCTACTTTACTATAGCAAGAATTATCCTTGGATTTTAAATAATTATAACTTTATGTTGCAAAAAAAAGTGTTGCATTTAGATACCAACCACCCCTTACTGTGGGATGGATTGCAACAACTCGGTTTTGAAAATGAATTAGATGCTATATCAACTAAAGAGAAGGTTATCCAAAAAATAGCTTCTTATCATGGCATAGTAATCAGAAGTAGGTTTACTTTAGATGCCACTATTTTAAAAGAAGCCAAAAGATTAGAATTTATTGCCAGAGTAGGTGCTGGTTTGGAAAACATTGATCAAGAATTTGCCAAAAAAAGCAATATTACTTTAATAGCTGCACCCGAAGGCAATTGCAATGCTGTTGGAGAACATGCATTGGGCTTGCTATTAAACTTAATGAATCATATTCATAAAGGACATCAAGAAATAAAAAACGGTATTTGGCTTAGAGAAGAAAATAGAGGAGAAGAAATAGAAGGAAAAACCATCGGAATTATTGGGTACGGACATACCGGTAAAAAGTTTGCAAAAAAATTATCTGGTTTTGATGCGGAAGTTATTTTTCACGATATCCAATCAGGTTTACAAGATGCCTTTGCCAAACAAGTAACCTTGAAAGAATTACAACAAAAAGCCGATGTCATTTCCTTACACGTTCCTTTAACTGAACTAACAAAGCATTTGGTAAACAAAACTTTTATTGAGGAATGTAACAAATCATTTTGGTTGTTGAACACTGCAAGGGGATCTTGCATTCATACCCAAGATGTGTTAGAAGCATTAAAAAGCGGAAAAATTAAAGGTGCAGGTTTAGATGTATTAGAGTTTGAAAAAACCTCTTTTGAAACTATTTTTGAACAACCAAATGAGATATTACATCAATTGATACATCATCCAAATGTAATTTTAACACCTCATGTTGCTGGTTGGACCCATGAGAGTAACGTAAAATTAGCCGAAACCATTGTGCACAAAATCAAAAAGTTATATTTTTGAAGTACAACCAATCAAACAAAAACAGTATGGAAGTTAACCAACCAAAGGAAGCGTGGAACCAACCCACTCCCCAAGAAAATAAAAAAATTGTAGCCGGAATTTTTGCATTATTACTTGGAGGTATTGGAGTTCATAAGTTTTATTTAGGATACACCACTGAAGGAGTAATTCAAATTGTATTAAGCTTAGTAACTTGTGGAATTGCAGGAATCATTCCATTTATTGAAGGAATTTTGTATTTAATCAAAACCGATGAGGAGTTTTACCAAACGTATCAGGTCAATAAACGTGGTTGGTTTTAATAGAGAAAACGCAAAAATTACCGATAAAAAGTAGTACTAATTTGTAAATAATTAATTTTACAGTATTTCATTTACTCATAAATTACATTCAATTACATTTAATACTCTGTTTTTTACATGAAACTTTAAGAATTGTAAACTTATTCTACAACAACCTTATACATTTGCAATACCATAACAATAGGTTAAGCTTATTATGGTAGATTTGGGGCAAAAAGGGTGGTAAACTTTACCACCTTTTTATTTTAACCCCAAACAAAAGAGGCACTTGAATCCAAGTGCCTCCTTTGTTTTAAAAAATTATATAATTATTTCTCAGTAGCAAATCTTCTTGCAACTTCATTCCAGTTAATTACATTAAAAAAGGCTTCAATGTAATCTGGCCTTCTGTTTTGGAAATGTAAATAATAAGCATGTTCCCAAACATCTAAACCTAAAATTGGAGTACCAGAGCACCCTATTTCAGGCATTAAGGGGTTGTCTTGGTTTGCAGTGCTACAAACTTCTAATTTTCCACCGGCATGTACACACAACCAAGCCCAACCTGATCCAAATCTGGTTGCAGCAGCTTTGCTAAACTGTGCTTTAAAATCAGCAAACGAACCAAAGTCTCTATCAATAGCAGATGCTAACTCTCCAGTTGGTTCGCCACCGCCATTAGGACTCATTACTGCCCAAAACAAATTATGGTTGTAAAAACCACCGCCATTGTTTCTAACCGCAGCATTGCTCATGTCTAGGTTTATTAAAATATTTTCGATAGTTTTACCTTGCATATCTGTTCCTTCAATAGCTGCATTTAGGTTGTTGGTGTAAGCAGCATGATGTTTGGAATGATGTATTTCCATAGTACGAGCATCTAAATGAGGTTCTAGAGCATCATATGCGTAAGGTAAAGAAGGTAATTCAAAAGCCATAATACACGTTTTTTTGTTAAACAAATTTTTTTCAAAATTATAAAATTAACTTTGGTTGGTAAAAATTTTATTGTTAACAGCATCTTAATTTAAGCAGAAACATGTCAGATAATTTTCTCATTTACACCGCATCAGCTGGTTCTGGAAAGACTTTTACTTTGGTAAAGGAATACTTGAAAATTATTTTGACGCATCCTACAGAAGATGCTTACCGAAAAATTTTAGCCATTACATTTACCAACAAAGCGGTAGAGGAAATGAAATCGAGAATTTTAGATACTCTTTTGGAACTTTCCAAAGAAGATTCTAATAAAGCAGCTAACGAGATGTTGCAAATGATTGCTGACGATACTGGTAAAGAGATACAACAACTAAAAGCCAAAGCAAAAACGGTTTTTCAACATATTTTACATCACTACGGGAGTTTTGAGGTAGCGACTATCGATAAATTTACCCATCGCATCATCCGGTCATTTGCCAACGAACTGCAGTTAAATAATAATTTTCAGGTGCAATTAAACTTTGACCCATTGTTGGAGCAAGCAATAGATTTATTGTTATCAGAAGCAGGTGAAGAAAAAGAATTAACTGAACTTTTTTTAGATTTTACACTCAATAAATTAGAAGAGGATAAATCATGGAACATCAAAAATGATTTTCTTCAAACCGGTAAAATTTTACAGTCAGAGAATCATATTGAAGAGCTCAAAAAATTAGATGGCATATCCTTACAAGATTTTAAAAAATGGCAAGTCGCACTTAAAAAATCTATTCCTGAACAACAAAATCAATTGGCTGTTTTGGTTGCCAATTTTTTAGAAACCCTACAACAAAACATGCCATTGGAGGATTTTTCCAGAAAAACCTTTCCCAATTTTCTACAAAAACTCATCCATGGAGATGTTTCTGATATTACCAGGTTTGAAACATTAGATGACGTTACCATCAATAAATCATCTAAACACGAAGTAATTTGGGAAGGCTTAAAAACACAACTATCCCAAGATTATCAAAAAATCAAACAATTGCAAAGAAGTATCGCTTTTACAGCTAAAATTTTAAAAGATTGGACCCAGGTTTCTGTTTTAGCAACTTTAGATAAGGTGATTTACGAGTTGCAAAAAGAACAAAATATTTTACCAATTAAAGAGTTTAATAAAATCATCAACGAACAAATTCAAAACCAACCAGCACCTTTTATTTATGAGAAATTAGGAGATAGATACCAACACTTTTTTATCGATGAATTTCAAGATACTTCCGAATTGCAATGGAAAAATTTAGTCCCACTAATTTCAAATGCTTTAGATTCTGAAGATGCTAATCAAATTGGAGGAAGTGTCATGTTAGTGGGTGATCCAAAACAATCTATTTACCGGTTTAGAGGTGGTAAAGTAGAGCAAATGATAGGTTTGGTTAAAGAGGATAATCCATTTAAAAACCACACCAAAAAAGTGGTGAATTTACCAAGCAACTTCAGAAGCTTTCAACAAGTGGTAGCTTTCAATAACAACTTTTTTTCGTGGATGTCTGACAAATTTAAGTTAGATAAATATTCAGAGATTTATAAAAGTGCTTCTCAAATACCACAAAAAGTGGAAAAAGGGTTGGTTGAAATCACCTTTTTAGAAGATGAAGATAACATCCAAGAAGCCTATTTACAAAAAGTAAGGCAGCACATCGAAGAGGCATTGCAACAAGGATATCAGTACCAAGATATTGCGGTTTTAGTACGAAAAAATGCAAGTGGACAATTGGTTGCAACCTATTTGATAGAACAGCAAATTCCCATCATTTCTTCTGACTCGTTAATGATAGGTGCTTCTCAAGAAGTTAAAATCCTTTGGAATTTTGTGCAATACATACAACAACCACAAAACGAAGAAGCTAAAACAGCATTGTTAGAGTATTTTTCATCTTTTGTACCTACGTTTCCAAAACACGACTTTATTTTTTATGGTAAAAACTTAGTTAAACTTGAAGAATTAGAGGTTTATTTGAACCAACACCAAATTGCAATTAATCTGCAAGATTTACCTACAAAATCTATTTATGAACAAGCAAGTTATTTTGCACATCATTGGTTAAAATTAAAAGAGACCAATGCATTTGTGCATTACTTTTTGCAAATGATTTTTGAATGGAATGTATTACAACAAAAACCTTATCACGAAGTAAAGGAGTTATATGAAACAGAAGGGTATAAAAAAAGCATTCCATCCAACGAAAATGAAAACGCAGTTAAAATCATGACTTTTCACAAGGCAAAAGGGCTAGAGTTTCCTGTGGTGATCATTCCGTTTTTAGATTATAAAATTTACGAACACATCGAGAAATTGTGGATTAATACCGAGCAAGTGATTCCAGAAGTCCCTGTAATGCTAGTAAGTGCATCCAATGATACAGAACAACTTATAGGAGGTTTAGACGAAAACAATCCGGTGTTTTTAAGCAAAGAAGAACGCTTATTAGATGCCATTAATGCCATGTACGTTGCTTTTACTAGAGCAAGAGAGCAAATGCATATAATTACACAAGTAAAAAAGACTAATAATGGTGTATCAGAAGGCTACATTTCAAGTTATTTATACCATTACTTAACTAAAAACTCTAATGATAACTATTTTGTTTTTGGTGAAAAGGTTTATCGTAAACCAAACTTACAAACTTCCTCAAGAATTGAAAATCTTGCATGGACACAAACTACTCCATGGACTCACAAAATCAATATAACTACCCTTGAAAGTAGGTTATGGGCTTCTGAAAAAGGAGAAGAGCGTAGATTTGGTAATGTGATGCATCAACTGCTCTCAGAAATTAAAAATGAAGATTCCATTAAAATAGTTTTACAAAAAGCAATCAAAAAAGGATGGATAGTACTATCTCAAAAAGAGACTTTTGAACAAAGAATTCAAGAGGTAGTAAATCACCCTGATTTAAAAGATTACTACCAAACTAATACCAAAACTTGGAATGAACGAACAATTTTAACGCCAAATCAAAGCTTTATTCCTGATAAAGTGGTTTTTGTAAGCAATCAGGAAGTAGTGCTGATCGATTATAAAACCGGAAAAACATTTGCAAAACACCAACAACAACTGCAGGAGTATGAAAGCATTTTGAATGAAATGCAGTTAAAAGTGGTAAAAAAAATATTGGTATATTTAGGAGACCAATGTAATGTGATAACTTTGTAGCATTCAATTTTTAAAATAAAATTAATATACCATGTACGGAGCAATTAAAGAATATTTGCAAAACGAATTACAACAAATTGAGGAACAAGGATTATTCAAAAAAGAAAGAATTATTGTTTCTCCACAAGGAGCAGAAATCACTTTAGATAGCGGACAAAAAGTTTTAAACTTTTGTGCAAATAATTATTTAGGATTGTCATCTCATTCAGAGGTGGTTCAAGCGGCCAAAGATGCCTTAGATTCGCATGGTTTTGGGATGTCGTCTGTGCGTTTTATTTGCGGTACCCAAGATATTCATAAAAAGTTAGAAGCTACTATTGCGGATTTTTATAGTACAGAAGATACCATATTGTATGCAGCAGCATTTGATGCCAATGGAGGAGTTTTTGAACCCTTGTTAGGAGAACAAGATGCAATTATTTCAGATAGTTTAAATCATGCTTCGATTATTGATGGAGTTAGGTTGTGTAAAGCAGCCAGATATCGCTATGAGAATAATAACATGGAAGATTTGGAAAAACAATTGATTCAAGCCAATCAAAACGGTGCCAGATTTAAATTGATTGTTACTGATGGTGTTTTTTCCATGGATGGGTTGGTAGCTCCGCTAGATAAAATTTGTGATTTGGCAGAACAATACAATGCCTTGGTGATGGTAGACGAATGTCATGCAGCAGGTTTTATTGGTGCAACCGGAAAAGGAACGTTAGAAGCAAAAAAAGTAATGGGTAGGGTAGATATAATTACTGGAACTTTAGGAAAAGCTTTAGGAGGAGCAATGGGTGGTTACACCACCGGTAAAAAAGAAATTATCGAAATACTTCGACAAAGATCTAGACCTTATTTATTTTCTAATTCATTAGCACCAGCCATTGTAGGAGCCTCAATTAAAGTATTTGAGCTTTTAAAAGGAGATACCAAACTAAGGGATCAGTTAGAATGGAACACCAATTACTTCAAAAAAGGAATGAAAGAAGCTGGTCTAGATATTATTGACGGGGATTCTGCAATTGTACCTGTAATGCTTTACGATGCCAAAGTAGCACAACAAATGGCACAAGAACTTTTACAGGAGGGTATTTATGTAATAGGCTTTTTCTATCCGGTAGTTCCTAAGGATAAAGCAAGAATTAGAGTACAACTTTCTGCTGCACACACTAAAGAGCATTTAGATCAGGCAATTGCTGCTTTTTCCAAAGTAGGTAGGAAAATGGGTATTATTTAAAGTTTTTGTAAGTTAAATACCCTTTTTTTAACAATAATTTTTGTTGTTACAATAAAACACATAATTTTGCAATCATAAAACTAAGTATTGTTAACAAATCAAAATTAGTATGAAACATCTAAACAAATTATTTGCAACCGTTGTCTTGTTTGCAGGTTTAAGCCTTCAAGCACAAGACAACAACAATCCATGGGCTATTTCCTTCGGGGTAAATGCTGTGGATGGTGCCAGAGTTAGTGCAGCATCAAAACTACAAGATCAGTTTTCAGAGTATTTTAATGCAAACCAATTTTGGAGCATTTTACCATCTGTATCTTATGTTAATGTAACAAGACACGTAGGTGGTAACTTTTCATTTGGTGTAACTGGTTCAATCAACAGATTAACTAAATTCGCTTTACCGTTAAATCCAGCCACTGGAGATTATTCTGTAGTGAACCCTGGAGATTTAATGTATTACGGATTAGAAGGGGATATCAAGTATAGTATTGGTACTTTCTGGAAATTCTTAGAGCCATCTATTCACTTAGGAGGTGGTTACGTGTGGATTGATAACTATAGTGCTGGTACTATCAATGGTGGTTTAGGTGCTAACTTTTGGTTCAACGAAAATATTGGGTTGTCTTTAAAATCGATGTACAGACATTCGTTTGAAGACAACAGATTAACTGAAGTTCCAACTCACATGCAACACTTTGCAGGTTTGATTTTCAAATTTGGAGGAAAAGATACAGATGGAGATGGAATCTACGATAAAGACGATGCTTGTCCAGATGTTGCTGGTTTAAAACAATTTAATGGTTGTCCTGATTCTGATGGAGATGGTATCCAAGATTCAGAAGATGAGTGTCCAAACGAAGCTGGTTTACCAGAATTCAAAGGTTGTCCAGATAGAGATGGTGATGGAGTAGCAGATAAAGACGATGCTTGTCCAGATGTTGCTGGTTTAAAAGCATTAAAAGGTTGTCCAGATTCTGACGGAGATGGAATTGCTGATAAAGATGACAAATGTCCAAACGAAAAAGGACCAAGAGAAAACAATGGTTGTCCATGGCCAGATAGAGATGGTGATGGTGTGTTAGACAAAGATGACAAGTGTCCAGATGTTAAAGGTCCTGCTTCTAACCAAGGTTGTCCTGAAGTTACAGAAGAAGTAGTAAAACAATTAAACCAATTTGCTAAAGCTATTTACTTCGATACAGGAAAAGCAACTTTAAAAGGGGAGTCTCAACCAACTTTAGATGCTATCAAAAAAATCATGAACGATTATCCAAACGCTAAGTTTGCAATCGAAGGTCACACTGATAGTACAGGTAGATTAGAAACTAACATGAAGTTATCTAACGATAGAGCAGCTGCTGTTAAAGATTACTTAATTGCCAATGGTGTTGCTGCTAACAGATTAACTTCTGAAGGTTTTGGTCCTAACCAACCAGTAGCTAACAACAAAACTGCTGCAGGTAGAGCTCAAAACAGAAGAACTGAAATTAAAGTGATTAAATAATTTATCACCATATATTTTTAAAAAGAAACGTCCCAATTCGGGACGTTTTTTTATTTTTAGCCTATGGCAAAATTTTTACAACATCTATCTCGTCAAATAATTGATAAGTATTTATTAGCACATCCTAATTTGGTAATAGTGCTTCCCAGTAAAAGGGCTGGGGTGTTCTTGAAAAAACATCTGCAAAGTCAAATTCATCAACCGGTTTTGATGCCATTAATCAAAACTATGGACGAATTGGTGTCGGAAATTTCCGGTTTAGAAATTTTAGATGCAAATGATGTATTACTTGAGTTTTATGCCATTTACTTGTCCAATTCCTATAAAAAAGAAAAGGATTCTTTTGAGCATTTTGCCAATTGGGCCAAAATTTTAATCAAGGATTTTCATGACATTGATCGATATTTAATTGAGCCAAGTCAAGTATTTAATCTGTTGCAGGATATTGAAGTTTTAAAAAGATGGCAATTAGAACCACAAAATAAAACGGACTTATTAAATGATCAATTGTATTTTTGGAGCAAATTACCGGATTGGTACCAAAGTTTAACAACACAATTAAGCCAAAACAAAACTGCATATTCTGGATTGGCTTATCGCGTGGCTTGCAATCAATTAAAATCTTTTATAACAGGTAATTCCAATTATTACGTATTTGCAGGGTTTAATGCATTTAGTACTTCTGAATCGAAAATAGTTCAATCGCTTTTAGACAATTCAAGTGCTTCTATTTATTGGGATATAGAACAGTCTATCTTCGAACACCCTATGCATGAAGCAGGTTATTTTATCAGAAAAATCAAACAAGATTGGCCTTACTATAAAACCCACCCTTTTGAATGGGTGTTTTCAAAAGAAGATTCTACTCCAAAAATTGAAATTATTGGTGCTCCTAAATTATTAGGACAAGCTAAAGTAGTTTCTGAAATTATTTCAAACTTAACGGTACAAGATTTACAAGATACAGCCTTGGTATTGGGTTCAGAAAGCATGTTATATCCGATTTTGGAAAGTTTACCACCAAATATTACGGATGTTAATATTTCCATGGGATATCCTTTAACACAAACAACCCTTCATTTGTTGGTTAAAAGTTGGTTTAAGTTGCATGCTAAAGCAGTGCAAAATCAAAGAAAAAACCATTCCTTTTATCATAAAGATTTGATTGAGGTTTTCGAAAACCCATGGATGGCTAACAATTCGGAATTGCAAAAGATCAAACAAATTTTGTTAAGCAGGAATTTAAGTTATGTTTCCTTTGCTTGGATTGCACAAATTTCTGACGACAAATTGCTTTTACAACTTACCCAACCATGGCAAAATGCAGAGGAATTTTTACAAAGAATAAAAGAAGTTTTACACCAATTGCTTCAAAATAATTTGATGGACGATTTGTCACTTGCAGCTCTTTACTCGTTAATGCAAGTGTTAGACAAACTATTAAATGAAGTGGAATTGTTGAAACAAGTCACCCATCCTGAATTTTTAAGCAAATTATACCTCGAAATGCTTTCCGAAGTTGCCATATCTTTTGAAGGACAACCTTTAAAAGGAATGCAAATCATGGGAGTTTTAGAAAGTAGAACATTGGATTTTGACACGGTGATTTTAACCAATGTGAACGAAGGAATTTTTCCGGCTTCAAAAAGTGCTCCTACTTTTGTGCCTTTTGACATTAAGAAGCAATTTGGACTGCCAACTTATTATGAAAAAGATGCGGTTTTTGCCTATCATTTTTATCATTTATTGCAAAGAGCAAAACAAGTTTATTTGGTGTACAATACCGATGCGGAATCTTTTCAGGAAGGATCGGAGCCAAGTAGATTTATCCAGCAACTACTGGTGAAAGGAAATGTAACTCATCGCATGGTAAAAGCACCAATTCCGATGTCAAATATACAGCCTTGGCAAATGCCAAAATCCGATTTACTCATGCAACGTTTGCAAGAAATTGCAGCGAAAGGATTTTCGCCTTCTTCATTAGCCTTGTATTTAAGAGACCCTAAAAAGTTTTATTACCATCGAATTTTATCTAACAAAGAAGTAGATGAAGTAGAGGAATCGATAGCAGCAAATACTTTTGGAACCGTGATTCACCAAACATTGGAAGAATTATATCATCCTTTTTTAAACACTACTTTACAACCAGATTTGTTAAAAGACCAAAAAAAACTAATAGAGTCAGTTTTGCATCAACATTTTAAAGAAGTGTACAAAGAGGGCAACATGCAAACCGGAATCAATTATTTGGCTTTGCAAGTAGCCAAAAGATATGTGGAACGGTTTTTAGATTTTGAAATAGAACAAGCAACACAAAATCAAATAGAGTTGTTGTATTTAGAAAAAACTTTTCAATCAGTAATACCCATAGAAACCGCTAATTTTCCGGTGTATATTAGTGGAAATGTGGATAGAGTAGACAGATGTAACGGGAAAATTAGAGTAATTGACTACAAAACAGGAAAAGTAGAACCCGGAAATGTGACTATCAAGTCGGTAGATGATTTATTTACCGATGCTTCTCACGACAAAATTTTGCAATTGTGTTGTTATGTATGGATGCTACAAAAAGAGTTTCCGGGAGAGGAAATTAGTGCAGGAATTTATAGTTTTAGAGGATTGCAACAAGGTTTTTTAGAAGTTAGAGTGTCCACGGGATATCGTCAAACACAGAGCATTCATGCAGATTGGGAACAAATTACTTCCCAATTAAAGATGTTGATTGGTGAAATATTGTTGCAAGAGCAACCTTTGCAAGAAACCAAGACCTTATAATAATTCTTCCATTAAATGGAATAATGCGGTTTTGTTTTCCAACCAACTCATATGTCCGTCTGGGAAAGAATACACTTTAATATAAGGAATTTCTTTCAAAAATTCTTGCGATTCCATAGGCAATACAGGATCTTTTTCTCCCAAAATAACTTGAATTGGAACCAAGTTTTGATGGAGTAAAAAAGTATGATCTTTTCTAAATTTCATCCCTTTAATACAAGCGATGATGCCTTCGGCTGAGGTTTTTTGTGCTTCTTGTTTGATCCATTCTATTTCGTGGGCAAATAAAGTGCGACTATCTTCTGCAAATAAATTGGCTACTGCCATACCCACATACAAGTCTTTGTTTTGTTGTACAGCCATGATGGCTCTGTCTCTTAATGCTTTTCTTTCTTCATTATCAGCCAAAGAAGTTGAGTTTAAAAGCGTGATTTTTTGTGCCAACTTTGGATATTTCTCTAATAATGCCAAAGTAATATAGCCACCCATCGAATAACCTACCAAATGAGCTTGGGTAATGTTTTCTTTTTTCATTACCTCATGTACCATTTCAGCTTGAGCTTCCATGGTAAATATGGGAGCAGATACGGTGGTTTTTCCGTGACCCAACAAATCAATGGTAACCACTTGGTGACTTTTAGAGAGTAATTCAACATATCCATCCCAAATGAAGGAAGCTTCTAAAAAGCCGTGTAATAAAACCAATACAGGGCCACTTCCTTGGATTTGGTAATAAATTTCTCCGTTTTGAAAAGTTAACTTTTGACTCATTATTTTGCCATCAAACTTTCAATTTCCTCCACTTCAATCGGAATATTTTGCATCAAGTTAAATGGTGCTCCCGATGGTTGAATAACCACATCGTCTTCTAAACGAATGCCAAATCCTTTTTCAGGTATGTATATACCGGGTTCTACGGTAAACACCATATTGGCCTCCATTGGTAAATGTAGCAAGCCATAATCATGGGTATCTAACCCTAAATGATGCGAGGTGCCATGCATGAAGTATTTTTTGTAAGCTGGCCAATCGGGGTTTTCATTTTGTACATCTGCTTTGTCTATTAACCCAAGTCCTAATAATTCAGAGGTCATGATTTTTCCAACTTCTACATGGTATTCTTTCCAAAAGGTGCCTGGAACCAGCATTTTGGTTGCTTCGTTTTTAACATGCAACACTGCTTGGTATACCTTTTTTTGGAATGCATCAAATTTCCCTGATACCGGTATGGTTCTGGTCATGTCACTCGAATAATTGGCATATTCCGCACCAACATCTAAAAGCAACAAATCTCCAGCTTTACAAACTTGGTTATTTTCAATGTAATGCAATACATTGGCATTGCTTCCGGAAGCAATAATTGGAGTGTAAGCAAACCCTTTAGAGCGATTTCTGATAAATTCATGAGCAAATTCTGCTTCAATTTCATACTCTGCCACGCCTGGTTGCACCATACCTAATACTCTTCTAAAACCTTTTTCGGTGATGTTACATGCTTTTTGCAACAATTCAATTTCTTCCTGCTCTTTGATAGAACGAATGTATTGTAAAATTGGATTTGATTTTTTTACTTGATGTGCCGGGTAATTTTCTTTCCACCATTTGATAAAACGAGCTTCACGGGTTTCGGTTTCAATTTTTGCTCTGTAATGCTCATTGGTGTTGATGTATATGGTGTCACAATAACTCATCACTTCTTTCAATACTTTTTCAAAGTCTTGCAACCAATACACACTTTTAATTCCGGAAACTTCGAATGCTTTTTCTTTAGTTAATTTTTCCCCTTCCCAAACTGCAATATGCTCGTTAGTTTCTCTTAAAAATAAAATCTCTTTTAAATGAGCGAAAGGAGCATCCGGGCATAACAACAAAATACTTTCTTCTTGATCTACTCCACTTAAGTAAAAGATGTCGCGATGTTGTGCAAAAGGCAACGTACTGTCAGCACTTATCGGATAAATATCGTTGCTGTTAAATACAGCCACACTTTTAGGCAACATTTGTTTTGTAAATTTTACTCTGTTTTTTATGAATAATTCAGAAGAGATAGGTGTGTATTTCATGGGTTAATATTGATGAGATTGAAAAATAATAAAATGATTGTATAGGCTACACTCAAGATTAACAAAGATAAATAATTCCTTTCGGAATGAGTACAAGCTTTGCTATGCACATAGAAAATTTTATCTTGCATCAAATTAAAATAATATGAGGTTTCTTTTTTCAATGGTTTGCATGCTTGTTTTTACAGTGCAAACTTTTTCACAAGAATTGAAAAATTTCCAATGGTTTGATGCCAATGGCAAGAAAACCACCACAGAAAAATTAATTAAAGAGGCCTTAAAAACCGAAGTGGTTTTGTTTGGAGAATACCATAACAATCCTATTTGTCATTGGCTGCAATTAAAGCTCACACAAAGTCTTCTCGCTAAAGCTCCATTGGTTTTAGGTGCTGAAATGTTGGAAGCCGATAATCAAAAAGTGTTAAACGATTATTTGAATGGAACCATCACCCAAAAAGGATTGGATACATTGGCTCGTTTGTGGAGTAATTACAAAACCGACTACAAACCATTGGTTGATTTTGCCAAAGAAAAACAACTACCATTTGTGGCAACCAATATTCCAAGAAGATATGCCAGTATGGTTTTTAAAAACGATTTTGCATCTTTAGATGCGTTGACTATAGAAGAAAAAAGCTGGATAGCACCACTGCCTATTCCTTTTGACATTCAGTTGCCGGGCTATCAAAACATGTTGCAAATGATGGGAGGACATGCTGGGGAGAAAATGCCCAAAGCACAAGCCATTAAAGATGCTACCATGGCTCATTTTATTTTGCAAAATTTGCAAGCTAAAGGGGTGTTTTTGCATTTTAACGGCACCTATCATTCTGACAATTATGAGGGAATTAGTTGGTATTTGCAACAATATCGTAAAGGCACCAAAATACTCACTATTGCCACCGTTGAGCAGAGTCAATTAAACCAGTTGGAAAAAGAGCATTTAAAAAAAGCGGATTATATTCTGGTAATTGATCAAGACATGACCAAAACTTACTAGACAAAAACTAAATTTGTTAAATTTCTATAGTTTTTTTTCTAATCCCTTGATTTTAAAGGCTTGCAACACACGTTAATTCTTCTTTAAAATCGTTATAAATTTAAGAGTTTGGTTGTGGTTTTTTTTAAATCCATGTACATTTGTGATGTTTTAATAAAAACTATTTAAAAGCAAACCAACTTATGTCAAAGTCTGTTTTATTAAAATCCTCCATTGCCAAAAAATATTGGATGGCATTTACAGGATTATTTTTGTGTCTGTTCTTAGCAGGACACTTAGCAGGAAATTTACAATTAATCTTCGGAACTGCTCAACAATTTAATGAGTATGCCAGATTTATGACTACCAATCCTGCGGTTAAAGTCTTATCTTACATTACTTACTTTTCTATTTTATTTCATGCAGTAGATGGTTTTTTGTTAACCATTCAAAATCGCAAAGCTCGACCAGTTAAGTATGTGATGCAAAAGTCTGCTTCTAATAGCAGTTTTGCTTCCAGAAACATGGCTATTTTAGGAACCTTGATTTTGGTTTTCATTGTAACACACATGAGCAATTTTTGGGCAAAAATGCATTTTGACAAAAACATGCCACTGATGTCAGTAACCAAAGATTTTTATGGTGAGCAAAAAGAATTTGTTTTCTTGACTAATGGAAATCAAGTGCCATTAGATGCAGAGATTTTAAAGCAAAACAATTTAGAATTCAGAGGAGTAGATTTGTACAACATTTCTGATAACTTTAAATTGGCAAGTGCCTATAAAGATTTGCATAAAATCACTTTTGCTTTTTTTAAAGATCCAAAATATGGTTTGATTGCTACTTTAGGTTATGCCTTGGCTATGTTGGTTTTGGCTTTTCACTTGTGGCATGGTTTCCAAAGTGCATTTCAATCTATCGGTTTAACACATCCGGCTTGGAACCCTAGAATAAAAATCATTGGAATTGCATTCTCTGTAATAGTACCATTATTGTTTGCTATTATTCCAATCTACATTCATTTTGTAAAATAAAAAATACCATCTTATGATTAAGTTAGATGCCAAAATACCAGAAGGTCCAATAGACAAAAAATGGACAACCCATAAAAACAATTTAAAATTAGTTGCACCAAATAACCGTCCGAAAATCGATATCATCGTAGTGGGTACAGGTTTGGCAGGAGCTTCTGCTGCTGCTTCTTTGGGAGAAATGGGGTACAATGTAAAAGCATTTTGTTTCCAAGACTCTCCACGTAGAGCACACTCTATTGCGGCTCAAGGAGGAATCAATGCTGCAAAAAACTACCAAAACGATGGTGATAGTATCTATCGTTTGTTTTACGACACCATCAAAGGTGGTGACTATCGTGCACGTGAAGCCAACGTACATCGCTTGGCTGAAGTGTCCGGAAACATCATTGACCAATGTGTGGCTCAAGGAGTTCCGTTTGCACGTGAATATGGAGGAATGCTAGACAACCGTTCGTTTGGGGGAACCCAAGTACAAAGAACGTTTTATGCAGCCGGACAAACTGGTCAACAGTTGTTATTAGGTGCTTATTCCGCTTTGTCTCGTCAAATTGGATTGGGTAGGGTACAAATGTACAACCGTCATGAAATGTTAGATTTGGTGAAAGTGGATGGCAAAGCACGTGGTATTATTGCCAGAAACTTGGTTACTGGTGAGTTAGAACGTCATAGTGCCCATGCAGTGATTATTGCTTCAGGAGGTTACGGAAACGTTTATTTCCTATCTACCAATGCCATGGGAAGTAACGTAACTGCTGCTTGGAAAATCCACAAACAAGGAGCATTGTTCTCTAATCCATGTTTTGTGCAAATCCATCCAACTTGTATTCCGGTACATGGCACCAACCAATCTAAATTGACCTTAATGTCAGAGTCGTTAAGAAACTCTGGTAGAATTTGGGTGCCAAAAAAATTAGAAGATGCTCAAGCAATTAGAGAAGGAAAATTAAAACCTACTGCGATTGCTGAAGAAGATAGAGACTATTTCTTAGAAAGAAGATATCCAGCTTTTGGTAACTTAGTACCTCGTGACGTGGCATCAAGAGCAGCCAAAGAAAGATGTGATGCTGGTTATGGTATTGAAGCTAATGATACGAACGAAGGAGTATTCTTAGATTTCTCTACTGAAATCAAAGCAAAAGGAAAACAAGCAGCTTATGCCAAAGGAAACCACAATCCATCTGAAGAAGAAATTTTAAAATTGGGTAAAGAATGGATTGCTGAAAAGTACGGAAACTTATTCCAGATGTACGAAAAAATTACAGCAGACAATCCGTACGAAACTCCAATGAAAATTTACCCAGCGGTACACTATACCATGGGAGGTGTTTGGGTAGATTACAACTTACAATCTACTATCCCTGGATGTTTTGTTGCTGGAGAGGCTAACTTCTCCGACCACGGAGCTAACCGTTTAGGAGCCTCTGCATTAATGCAAGGTTTGGCAGATGGTTACTTTGTAATTCCATACACTGTTTCCAACTATTTAGCAGACGAAATTAGAACCGGAAAAATTTCTACAGAAACTCCAGAATTTGAAGAAGCTGAAAATAGAGTAAGAACTCAAATCAATCAATTCCTAAACAACTACGGTTCAAAAACAGTAGATTATTTCCACAAAAAATTAGGTTTGATTATGTGGAATAAAGTTGGAATGAGTAGAAATGAAGAAGGATTGAAACAAGCCATTGCGGAAATTGATGCTTTAAGAGCTGAATTCTACAAAGAAGTTTATGTACCCGGTGGAGCAGACGAATTAAATCCGGAATTGGAAAAAGCACTTCGTGTGGCAGATTTCTTAGAATTGGGGCAATTAATGGCAATGGATGCCTTACAACGTAACGAATCTTGTGGTGGACACTTCCGTGAAGAATACCAAGATGCAGAAGGGGAAACCTTAAGAGATGACGAAAACTTTAACTTTGTTTCTGCATGGGAATACCAAGGTGCAGATATTAGCAAAGAAGTATTGCATAAAGAAAAATTAAACTACGAGTACATCAAAATTGCAGCTCGTAACTATAAATAAAAAATTGCTATATGAGTACTAAGAATATCAACATCACTTTAAAAGTCTGGAGACAAAAAAATGCTCAAGACAGCGGAAGAATCGAAACGTATTCATTAAACAACGTTTCTACTTCTAGTTCCTTTTTGGAAATGTTAGACCAATTGAACGAACAATTGGTATCTGAAAAAAAAGAACCTGTAGCCTTTGACCACGATTGTAGAGAAGGAATTTGTGGAATGTGCTCGTTGTTTATCAACGGACGTGCCCATGGCCCCGAAACAGGAACCACCACTTGCCAGTTACACATGCGTTCCTTTAATGATGGAGATACCATTTACATTGAACCATTTCGTAGCAAAGCATTTCCGGTAATCAAAGATTTGGTAGTAGACAGAAGTTCTTTTGATCGCATCCAACAAGCTGGAGGATTCGTTTCTGTAAATACATCCGGAAATACAATTGATGCCAATGCCATTCCAATTCCGAAAGTAGATGCAGACAAAGCGTTTGAAGCAGCTGCATGTATTGGATGTGGAGCTTGTGTGGCTACTTGTAAAAACGGATCTGCCATGTTGTTTGTTGGTGCTAAAGTTTCGCAATATGCTTTGTTGCCACAAGGAAAAACAGAAGCTGCCCAACGTGTATTAAACATGGTTCGTCAGATGGACGAAGAAGGTTTTGGAAACTGTACCAATACTGGTGCATGCGAAGTAGAATGTCCGAAAGGCATTTCGCTAGAAAACATTGCACGTATGAATAGAGAGTTCTTAACGGCAAGTTTGCAATAAGAAACAATTGAGATATTTAAAAACGCATTCCTAACCGAATGCGTTTTTTTTATTGTTCTCTTTTTAAAACGCTGCTTTGCTTGTTCAATATTATCAAACCATATCCTAATTTGGTATATTTGAGGTATTCTATTTATTTGATTATATTTTTGATGATCCTAAAAAGTATATTTTCGTGTTTGTTTTTTTTGATTTTCGGTTCAACTTTCTCGCAGTCATTCACCATGATGACATATAATATTCGTTACGATAATCCTTTGGATGGAATCAATGCATGGAAAAATCGAAAAGAAAGTTGGTTTGCACAAATGCAAGTTTACCAACCCGATGTATTCGGTTTGCAAGAAGTATTGCCAAGTCAATTAGAAGATATTCAAGCGAAGTTTACTTCTTTTGAAGTTGTAGTGATGGGGAGAGATGGCATAAATAAAGGAGAAGCTTGTCCAATTTTTTACCGTAAAGAAAGATTTGAACTTTTATTGCAAAATACTTTTTGGCTCTCCGAAACTCCTGAGGTCATTTCCAAAGGATGGGATGCTGCTCTGAATAGAATTTGTACTTATGCACTTTTAAAAGATAAGACAAATCAAACTGTTTTTTGGGTATTTAATACCCATTTGGACCATGCAGGATCCAAAGCCAAAACCAATTCCATTCAATTAATTTTAAATAAAATAAAAGCGTTAAATACAGAAAATTATCCAGTTTTTTTGATAGGAGATTTTAATTTAGAGCCAGAAGAAAGTCACTTAAAGCCAATGTACCAATTCATGGAGGACAGTTTTTTTATCTCTGAAGAAAAACCAATAGGAGCAGTAGGGACTTTTAATGGCTTTAACATTAAAGAAGATTTTACCAAAAGAATAGACTACGTGTTTTTGTCGAAAAACAATCCGTTTAAAGTAATGCAATATCGAGTTATTCAAGAAACATTTGAACAAAAGTACCCATCGGATCATTTTCCAATACTAATTAATTTACAATGGAATCTTTAAGTCAATCAACTTTTATGAAATTATTTAAATACATTTTAATTGGGCTTTTAACAGCCAATCTTTACGCTCAAAAGTTACACACTTATGTTAATCCAATAATTGGTACCGATGGCACCGGACACACTTTTCCGGGTGCAACTTTGCCATTCGGAATGGTACAGCTTTCACCGGATACCCGAATAGACGGAAGCTGGGAGGGGTGTTCGGGCTATCATTATTCCGACAGTAAAATTTATGGTTTTTCGCATACCCATTTAAGCGGCACAGGAGTTTCAGATTATGGAGATATTTTGCTCATGCCTACTTTTGGTGATGCTAGCATTAATCCAGAAGATTATATTTCAACTTTTTCGCATCAAAAAGAGATTGCCAAAGCAGGATATTACGAAGTTTTTTTAGATAAACCACAAGTAAAAGTACAATTGACTACTTCTGCCAGAGTAGGATTTCATCAATACACGTTTCAAAAAGCAGGGCAAGCAAATATCGTATTAGACCTAAATCATCGAGATGAATTGGTGGATGGTGAAATCAAAATTATCGATTCCAAAACTATTTTGGTCATGCGAAGAAGCAAAGCATGGGCTACCAACCAATGGGTCTTTGCTTACATTCAATTCAACCAACCCATGGAATTATCCAAAGTAAAGTTTGACCAGCTGGTACAAAAAGGACATTATACAGGCAAAAATCTGGGTATTGCGGTTTCTAAAAAAGTAAAAAGTGGGGAAGTATTGCAGTGTAAAGTAGCATTGTCTTTTACCGGTACCGAAGGAGCCCAATTAAACAGTAAAGAAATTACCCATTGGGATTTTAATAAAGTTCGAAAAAATGCAGAAATCGCCTGGGAAAGTGAATTATCCAAAATCGAAATCAAAACCACAAATCCAAATCATTTATCCGTTTTTTACACTGCATTGTATCACACCATGATGCACCCGAATATTGCCCAGGATATAGATGGAACTTACCGTGGCATGGACCAACGTTTACATAAAGCAGAAGGGTTTGATTACTATACAGTGTTCTCTCTTTGGGACACCTTTAGAGGAGCACATCCGTTATATACCTTGATTCAAAAGAAAAGAACGGTTGATTTTATCCAAACTTTTATTAAAATGTACCAACAAGGCGGAAAGCTTCCGGTTTGGGAATTGGCAGCAAATGAAACCAATTGTATGATAGGATACCACTCCGTATCGGTAATTGCCGATGCCATGGCAAAAGGATTTACCGGATTTGATTTCGAATTGGCATTCGAGGCTTCTAAGCACAGTGCCATGCAAAACGATTTAGGTTTAAAAGCTTTCCGACACAAAGGTTACATTGGTGTGGAAGATGACCATGAAAGTGTTTCAAAGACTTTAGAATACGCTTATGATGATTGGTGTATAGCCCAAATGGCAAAAATATTAGGAAAAACAGAAGATGAAAAATACTTTTTAGACCGTTCACAGCATTGGAAGAATTTGTGGAATAAGCAAACTAAAATGATTCAACCCAAAAAAAATGGCAGATGGGTTGAGCCTTTTGATCCAAAGGAAGTCAGTAACCATTACACAGAAGCCAATGGTTGGCAATACAATTTTTTTGTACCTCACGACATTGATGGTTACATACAAAAGGTAGGAGGTGCAGAAGCAATGGAACAAAAGTTAGACGAAATGTTTCAAACCGAAAACACCTCTGGACGTCACCAAGTGGATATTACTGGTTTAATAGGACAGTATGCCCATGGAAATGAGCCAAGCCATCACTTTGCCTATTTGTATCACTTTGCTGGAAAGCCTGAGAAGACTAAAGAAAAAGTCCATTGGATTTTGGAGAATTTTTACACCAACCAACCAGATGGCCTAATAGGAAATGAGGATTGCGGACAAATGAGTGCGTGGTATGTGTTGAGTAGCATGGGGATTTATAATGTTTGCCCAGGACAACCACACTGGACACCAACTGAGCCATTTTTTGAAGAAATCAAAGTAAATTTTGAAGATGGTACCCAAAAAATTATCCGTAAAAACACTCCTTCGGAGGAACTGCAAAAGTTTGGTTGGGAACATATCAATGTTTCAAAGAACTCAAATTTATCGCCTTTTATCACAGTACCAGTAATAGAAGCACCATTGATTTCTTTTGAAAAATCCGTAGTAGTACCAATCATTCTTGAAAATCAAAACCATCAAGTGTATTATGCTTTACAGCCATTAAATGAGTTTAATTTTAAACCAAAGTTTCAGTTATATACCGAACCAATCATTTGCGAAGAAAGTATGCAAATATTGGCATATAGCACCAATGGTGCTAGAAGATCTAAAACAGTGGAAGCTATAGTAACCAAAAAACCGAATAATTACGAAGTAAAGTTAACGTATGCCTACAACCCACAATACCATGCCAACGGAGCAAACGGATTGCTAGATGGTGTTTTTGGAAATGAAAATTGGAGAAAAGGCGATTGGCAAGGCTTTCAAAATTCCGATTTTGAAGCAATTATTGATTTAAAAATAGAAAAAAATATCCAAAGCATTGGAGCGAACTTTTTACAAGATACCCGATCTTGGATTTTAATGCCTACTGAGGTTTCTTTTTATGTTAGTAATAATGGTGTTGACTTTACACTAGTAGAAACATTAAAACATACCATAGCACCAGATAATTACGAATCGATTATACAAACCATTCAAACGGAGCAAGTATCCGGAAGTTGGAAGTTTGTAAAAGTTACTGCTAAAAACTTTGGAAAATTACCTGAATGGCATCAGGGATATCCGTTTAACGGTGATGCTTTTATTTTTATTGATGAAGTCATCATCAAATAAGAACATTTTCTTCATAGAAAAATAACGATTGCACTACTACAACGTTTGCATTAATTGATTACCTTTAGGTTTTATAAAATTCAATTCATGCAAATTTATCATGTAAGTGCGGAATGCTATCCGGTGGCTAAAGTAGGTGGATTAGCAGATGTAGTAGGAGCACTCCCAAAATATCTTCAAAAAGCTGGTGCAGAAGCCAAAGTAGTAATGCCCGCTTACGACACCAAATTCGTGCAACAAAATGCTTTTGACGAAGTATTTCAAGGAGAACTTACTTTAGGGTGGATGCATTTTAGATTCCAGGTGTTTAAAGAAGTAAATGATCAATTGGGATTTGAACTTTTTTTAATTGCTATTCCGGGTTTATTTGACCGACCAAATGTGTATTCCTACCAAGACGATACCGAACGATTTACATCATTTCAAATTGCATTTTTACAATGGTTGGTGCATACCAACCAACAGCCGGATGTGGTGCATTGTCACGACCATCACACAGGCTTAGTTCCATTTATGATGCAGTTTTGTTATGCATTTCATCCACTCCAACATGTACCAACAGTTTTAACCATTCACAATGGGCAATACCAAGGTTGGTTTGATTTTGATAAGATGCCTTATTTACCAGATTTTGATAGGTCAAAAGCAGGCTATTTGGAATGGGGTGGAATGATTAATCCATTGGCATCTGCTATCAAATGTGTGAAAAAAGTCACCACCGTTTCGCAGAGTTATTTGTACGAAATGATGGAAAAAGCTAATGGCTTGGAAAATTTATTGAAATTTGAGCAATACAAAAGTATTGGAATTTTAAACGGAATTGACCAAGAAGTTTGGAACCCAAAAACTGATACACGAATCCCTAAAAATTATAGTGTTTCCAATTTTTCTAAAGGAAAAGAAGCCAATAAACAATGGTTGTGCGAACAATTTTCGTTAGATGCTTCCAAACCATTATTTACTTTTATTGGTCGTTTGGTTTGGGAAAAGGGAGCAGATATTTTGCCTCAATCGATCAGTTTGGCCATGCAACATCTTTCAGGTGATTTTAATGTCATTGTTCTTGGTTCAGGAGATCCTAATTTAGAAGGAGAATTCCGACAAATGCAACAGTTTTACCCGAATCATTTTCAGGCGTATATTGGTTATAATGAAGACTTGGCCCATGCTTTGTATTCAGGAGCCGACTTTTTATTGATGCCATCAAGAGTAGAACCTTGCGGTTTAAACCAAATGTATGCCTTACGATACGGAACCATTCCTATTGTTAGAAGAACAGGTGGATTAAGAGATACAGTGATTGACATGGGTGATGGAGGAAATGGGATTTGCCACGACCAAGTTGCGGTATTTGATATCGTACATTCCATGCAAAGAGCATTAGAATTATTCCATCAACCAAAAGAATGGAGTAGCATCAGAAAAGCTGCCATGCAAATAGACCACTCATGGGAAAGAGTTGCCCAAGAGTACCTAAAATTATACCATGAACTAAAAAATTAATACCATGAACAATCCGAGTGTTTTAGCAATTATTTTAGGGGGTGGACAAGGCACCCGATTAGCTCCATTAACCGAGACTCGTTCCAAACCTGCCGTGCCAATTGCCGGAAAATATCGCTTGGTTGATATTCCAATTTCTAATTGCATCAATTCGGATATCAAGCGAATGTTTGTTTTAACGCAGTTTAACTCAGCATCGCTAAACCAGCATATCAAAAACACCTACCATTTTAGTTACTTTAGCAATGCTTTTGTAGATATATTGGCTGCGGAGCAAACTCCTGATAATCCCACTTGGTTTCAAGGAACAGCAGATGCTGTAAGACAATGTATGCAGCATTTTTTAAACCACTCTTTTGATTATGCCTTGATTTTATCTGGAGATCAACTATACCAAATGAATTTTAATGAAATGATAGATGCCCATATCAAAAGTGGTGCAGAAATTTCTATTGCTTCTTTGCCAGTTACCGCAAAAGAAGCTCCTGAATTTGGGATACTAAAAACAAATGCAGATGGTTTTATTAGTTCTTTTATTGAAAAACCAAAAGCAGAATTATTGCCTGAGTGGACATCGGAAGTAAGCGATGATATGAAGCAATTAGGGAGAAACTATTTGGCTTCTATGGGGATTTACATCTTCAACAAATCATTGTTAGTGGAATTGATGTCAGACAAAACTACCAAAGATTTTGGGAAAGAAATTATTCCACAATCTATCCATAAACACAAAGTATTGAGCTATCCTTATGAGGGTTATTGGACAGATATAGGGAATATTGACTCGTTTTTCGAAGCCAATTTGGAACTAACCAATGCCATTCCTCAATTTAATTTGTTTGACAACACAAGTAAAATCTATACAAGACCAAGAACACTTCCCCCAACCAAAGTTTATGGAAAAACCGTAATGGAACGTAGCGTTGTTGCAGAAGGATGTATTATTCAAGGTGCTGAAATTTTTAATTCTGTAATAGGAATTCGTAACCGTATTGGTGTGAATACCATCATTACGCAGTCATATTTGATGGGGAATGATTACTACCAAGATTTAGAGGAAATTAGCCACAACAACCAACACCAAATTTTAAATATTGGTATTGGTGAAAACTGTCACATACACAATACGATTGTAGATAAAAATTGCCGAATTGGCAATCACGTTACTCTAAAAGGAGGCAAACATTTACCAGATACCAATACGGAATGGTATAGTATTAAAGACGGCATTATCGTAGTAAAAAAAGGAACAGTTTTACCAGATGGCTTTACAGTAGCTTAGTCTTCCCAACCCCAAGGAGCTTTTGGATTTTCTACTGGATTTTGAAGATCAAATTGAACAGAAAATTTTCTGTCCGATCCAATTCTAACCAAATGATATCCAAAAGTTTCATTGGTTAAGCTGAGGTACCAAACATTGGTGCAAGCATAACCAAGTAAATTACAAGTAAAATTATCTGCTGGAAACATTTGTAGGTTTTCTAGGCCAGGATTGCTGGCTGTACCACCGTATTGGGTAATTTTATCTTCCGATCCGTCTTCATGCCTATGATCGTGTTTTAAAGTAATCAAGTCGTTTTCAAAAGTCAAAATCCAAGTTCGAGAATAATCTTCTCCAACAACAAAAGGAATTCTGATTTTATTGTTACTACAACTTTTAACATGCATGGTCAACTTTTTTCCTCTAAAACTATCATTTGCCGGAGCCTCTGTAATCGTTCCTTCAAAACTTTTTCCACAAAGTGCTTGTAAATTATCCCAAAACACTTTGGCACCACTAGGTTTTTCTTGAGCAAAAACCGATAAGTTAGTGGCTAACAATAAAAGAATAAGATTTTTTTTCATTTTTTAAATATTAATTTCAGCATTAAACGGACACACTACTTATTGGACAACATAACAACAATAACTTTCATTAAATGACCATTAAAATTATCATGAGTGGTGTTTCCTCTAAAAAGAAATCGGTTGTACTTTTACAAAGAAAGTATTTATTCTTGTAAATCAATTGCCAATGAAAGTTTCTTTTCTTCAAATTCCTCTTGTTTGGGAAAATCCAGTTAAAAACAGAAATGTCATCCAACAATGGATACAATCTACCAATGATTTGGGAGATTTATTGGTTTTACCCGAAATGTTTACCTCGGGTTTTACCATGCATCCGGAAAAAGTAGCCGAAACCATGCAGGGAGAAACCATTCAGTGGATGAAAGAACTAGCGAGTACTTATGAAATTGCAATAACAGGCAGTTTGGTAATTTTAGAGGATACCCATTTTTATAATCGAATGGTTTTTGTGCATCCAAACGGAAAGATTGATTACTACAACAAACGTCATTTGTTTAAAATGGCTGGTGAGCACCAATCATATACTGCGGGAAGGCTTCCAATGGTAGTTCATTACCATGATTGGAAAATTTGCTTACAAGTTTGTTACGATTTGCGATTTCCGGTTTTTAGTAGAAACACCCAAGATTACGATTTATTGATTTATGTTGCCAACTGGCCTGCTCCACGCATTCAGGCTTGGGAGGTGTTGCTGCGAGCAAGAGCAATAGAAAATCAGTGTTATGTTATTGGAGTTAACCGAATTGGACAAGATGCAAACCAATTAAATTATCCGGGACAAAGTGCCATTATGGATGCTTTTGGAAATGTGGTAACAGAAGCAATTGCACAAGAGGGTATTTTTCAAACTACATTATCTCTTTCATCATTACAAGAGATAAGAAAAAAACTTCCCTTTTTACAAGATAGAGACGTATTTATTATTCAAAGTTAGTTTAGCCACCTAAATCTATGGCTTGTTCTACATCCCAATTTTGTCGGACATCGATGGTTTTAGGATAATAAAGGACTTCTTCGGTTTGCTTTTTTTGTAAAAAATTCCCAGTGTCCCAAATGCCATTTTCGTTGATATCGTAAATAAAACGAATGGTATATTTAAAGGGGTCTATCCATGGGAAATTTGCCTCTGGACTATTGACAATTAATTCGTGTTTGGTGGTTCCTTTATCATCGGTCAACTGCACAATCAAAGGGTAACTTTTTACGTTTTTTAGTATAAGTTTTAAATTGCCATAATCCGTTTTTGCTCTGGTTGAAAATTGGAATTTCAGAGAGTCGTTACTAGTTTCAAACATATCCGTAATGGCACCCGGCAACAAAAGCAATTGGTATTTTTGACGTTCTTCTGCGGTAAAATCTATTTGAATTTTTTGGTTCCAAGCATCCATTTGGTGGTTAAACTGTACAACGGTTGAATCTTTATCAGTTAATATGAATTTACTGATATCGATATGTTGAATAGGAGTGCTATGTTTGATAAAGATGGGTTTTCCAAATAATAGGTTTCCTTCTTTTTCTGCAGCAATATTCAAAGTGTCTTTTTTAAGTTTTTTCACTGCCAAAGCAAATTCTTTTTGGTTGGCAATGCGAAGTTTTAAACTATCAGAAGTCAATTTAGGAAACCATACCTCTAAGGAATCTTTGCTGGGATGTTTGCTGGTAATGGCTGTTTTCCATTCGTTTTGGTCAAAAATTTCAACAGTTTGTTTTTTGGCTTTTCCTTCATATCCAATCCATGCCTTGTTGTTGTTTGGCAAGCTCGCATTGATGGCTTTAAACGGAAGTTCTTCTTTAAATAGTTCTACTTCGTACAAGGTATCATTCGGAATTTGAATTACTTCCGGATGAAAACCTATCATATCCGTTTTCGGGTCGAATTTAAAATTATTGTTTTTGTCTTTTAAGGCAATTAATTGGTATTTCCCGGGCTTTACATTTTCAAATACAAAGTCATTGCCAAGGTCCAGCGTATTGGTTACGTAGTCTGGGACTCTTTTGTAAACTGCAGAATCATGGTACGTTTCGTTGCGTTCATACAATAGTACTGTAACAAATTTTTCGGTTTCTTGCAAAAACGCATCTTTTACTTTTCCTCCTAGTTTTAGTGAATCTACATAACTTCCGGTAGACATCACATATCTAAACTGCTTCATCGGATTGCCTTCGTTATGGTCTTGGATACTTTGTCCAAAATTAAAACTGTAAGTAGTATTTTCTTTAAGCGTATCTTTAATTTTAATGGTAATGTATTTGCTTGCCATGGTAGGTAATACCTCTGGCATGGGATCCATAGGAGGGGATATAATCAATTGCTTGTTAACGTCTTTTAGTTTGACATATTCATCAAAATATAGTTTGATTTCTTTGCCATTAAAGTTGGTGCTATAATTGGCAGGAGTACTAATTTTTAACACCGGAGCAATGGTGTCTTTGGCACCACCATCAATAAATCCTCTTTTGGCACATTTGGTAAAACTTAGGATTAAAATTCCCAAAAAAACAATTCGAAAAAAGCTTTTCATGAAGCAAATAAATTTCGTTGCAAAGTAAGCAATTTTAAGCAAAAGGAAATCTTAAAGTACAGTCCATCCTATCGAAGCAATTTGAATTTTAATTTGGTTGTTATCATTTAATGCTTTTCCACATTGTTTTAAAGTACTTCCGGTAGTAATGATATCGTCAATTAGCAAAATAGTTTGGTTATGTAATTGGTATTTCGGATTTAAAACAAAAGTATTTTCTCTGATAGCTGCTCTTTCCAATTTGTTTAGTTTCGATTGCGATATTTGGTATGATGTTCGGATAAGCATATCTTCGAAATACGGAATTTGTAATTCTGTTGCTATTGCTTGTCCGAATTTGGTTAGTTGATTATACCCACGTTGTCTTTGTTTTTTTGGGTGCAACGGAACTGCTACAATCATATCAGGTTTCCAGTGGTGTTGTACCAAAAGTTTACCTAGCCATTCACCTAAAAAAGTTCCAATTCGTTGTTGCTTTTTGTATTTGAGTAAATGCACTAAGTTTTGCACTCCGGTTTGCTTATCAAAATAAAACATGGCAGCTCCGTGAGTTATTGGCAAGTGGCCTTCAAATATTCGAAAAACTTCGTTGTTAGGTTGTTCAAAATGTATGGTTAATGGCAATTGGTGTCTGCATGCCACACACAAAAATTCTTCACTTGGAGGCAATAAATCCACACATGAAATACAAGTCTTCGGAAAAAATAATTGCACAAAACTTTTCCACATAACGCTAAGTTACTTAAAAAATCCTGTCGCAGAAAAATATTGAACAATTGCTTCTTTCATCAATACCGATTGTTCTCCGGCCTTTAACGGAGGTAACAATTCCAAGGTTTTGTAATGTGGCCATCCATCTTGATCTACATAATCAAAAGCATAGTAGCCATAAGGTTCCAAAACCCTACATATTCCGACATGCATCAAATTGATTTTTTCGTCTTTGGCAAAATTTTGTTGCCATTTTCCTAATTCCTGAACTCCTATTAAAAATAAAATGGCATCTAAATCTAAAACTTCTCCTTCTCCAAATTTATCCGACAAAAATTGAACTACTTGATCCCATTTTTGTTTTAATTGCTCATCTCTTGACATAATATCCGTAAAAACTTTTTGCGAAGATACTATTTTAACCAGCCTATTTCAAGCGATTTATACCACAAGAAACACAAAACAATGTTTCGGAATGTTTAACAAAGTGTTTTATTTTTATTTTGTTTTGTATTTTTGTTGTTTACTCACCAAACCAAAACTATGGGATTAGTAACTGCTAAAGAGATTGCAAGGGCTGTAAATCTGGACAAATACGGAGTTTTCGGGACTTTTATTGGTTGGATTTTGATGAAGTTACTTCGCATTTCAGCTTTGAACGATTTTTATAATCGAAACAAGCATTTGAAAGATGTGGATTTTTTAAATGCTATTTTAGATGAATTTAATATCAAATTCGAGATTCCGGAAGAAGATTTTAAACGATTGCCAAAGGATGGAGCATACATTACCATTTCCAACCATCCGTTAGGAGGAATTGATGGGATTTTGTTGTTAAAATTGATGTTAGAAAGGGTACCGGATTACAAGATAATTGCCAATTTTTTGTTGCATCGTATTGAGCCGATGAAGCCATACATCATGCCGGTTAATCCTTTTGAAAATCATAAAAGTGCCAAATCGAGTGTGGTAGGTATCAAAGAAACACTTCGTCATTTAGCCGATGGAAAACCTTTAGGGATTTTTCCGGCTGGTGAAGTTTCTACCTATAAAGATGGGAAAATAATTGTAGATAAACCTTGGGAAGAAGGAGCCATTAAATTGATTAAAAAAGCTAACGTTCCGGTAGTACCCATATATTTTCACGCAAAAAACAGTCGTTTTTTCTATTTGTTATCTAAATTGAATGATACTTTACGAACAGCAAAATTACCTTCAGAATTATTTTCTCAAAAAAGAAGAGTAATTAAAGTTAGAATCGGAAAGCCTATTTCGGTAGCAGAGCAAAATGAATTGGAAAACATAGATCAGTATTGCGAGTTTTTACGTAAAAAAACTTACATGCTTTCCAATGCTTTTGTAAAAGGAAATAGTCTGTTGATTGGTCCAAATTTTAAATTACCTAAACCACCTAAAGAAATTGCAAAGCCTGCCAACCAAGACAAGATTATTGCAGAGGTAGAGAGTTTAAAACAAGGAGATTATAGATTATTGAAAAGTAAAAACTACGAGGTTTATTTGGCTAAGGCAGATAAAATTCCGAATATCTTACACGAATTAGGTCGTTTGCGAGAAATCACTTTTAGAGCAGTAGGAGAGGGAACCAACGAATCTTTAGATTTAGATAGTTTTGACCAATACTATCATCACATGTTTTTATGGGATGATGATGCCCAAGTGATTGCTGGTGCTTATCGAATGGGATTGGGATCTGAAATTTATAAAGAACACGGAATTAATGGTTTTTATTTGAATGATTTGTTCCGTTTTGAGCCTGAATTGTACGATTTTATGTCACAATCTATCGAAATGGGTCGTGCATTTATCATAGGAGAATACCAACAAAAACCAATGCCATTATTTTTACTTTGGAAAGGTATTGTACATACTACGCTCAGATACCCGGAGCACAAATATTTGATAGGTGGGGTAAGTATTAGCAACCAGTTTTCGGAGTTTTCTAAAAGTTTGATGATTGAGTTTATGCGTTCTCATTATTTTGATGCTTATATTGCCCAATACGTTAGGCCAAAACAGGAATACAAAGTAAAATTAAAAGACGAAGACAAGGATTTTGTGTTAAACGAAACTTCGTCCGACTTAAATAAATTTGATAAAATTATTGACGAAGTAGAGCCGGGTGCCTTGCGTTTACCGGTTTTGATTAAAAAGTACATCAAGCAAAATGCAAGAGTAGTTGCATTTAATGTAGACCCTCTATTTAATAATGCAGTAGATGGATTGATGTATATTAAAATTTCTGATTTGCCAGAAAGCACCGTAAAACCAGTCATGGAAGAGTTTCAAAAAGAATTGGAGAAGAAGACATCGAAGTAAAGACTTCGTTTACTACCAAAGGAAGTTGTTTTATTTTTTTAGTTGCTAATCAAAAATAACTTTTTTGATTTACTTTTTAACGGTATAGCTGAGTTGTTTAAATTTTTAAATTGCCTAAAAAATAACAGGTTTATTTTACTCCGAAATCAGGTTCCTATTGCTATACGAATCGGAGAGCATGGGAACTCTTAAGGTACCTAAAAACAAAGCTACTTTGTAAAACAACAAAACCAACTTGTTAGGGTTGGTTTGTTGATTTTTAGTTATACTAACCACACGAAAGATTACTTCGTTTGTTTGCTACGTTTGTGTTATGCGGGATATGGGACTCCGAAGTCAGGAGACTTCGCAGAGCTGGGTCAGAAGACTTCGAAGAGCAGAAAAAATCTCCAACTATTTTTGACCACATTACCTTAATTATTATTATTCAAAAAATTTATTTTAATCAAGTTTCTTTCCTTTTTAAAATTACACACAAATTTTTTATGAATTTTTCTTAAAATAGTAACATCATTAATATCATCATAAAAAAAATACTCGTCCTCCAATATAAAGTATATACTAATATCCTTTTTTTTAAAATCTAATTCAAATGGAAATTTTACACCCTCTTTTTTGTCTGGATCTATAATCGTTTTGTAATCTAAAGATTTCAAAGTAATCAAATCAAATGGTATTGGTTCAACAACTGAATAATGTATTCTTGTATATCTAGCTAATGTATCAAGTTTTTCCTTTAAAGAATTATCATACTTTATAATACCATATAAAACAGAATCGTTTGTTTTTTTTAAATCTAATTTTATATCAATGTTATTTTCTGTTATTTTTCTATTATTAATATAACTATCTTGACAGCATAATAGTAATAATGATAATGTAACATAGGAATAAATAGTTACTATATTATTGCCAACCAATTTTTTTTGCGTTTTTTTCATAATCTTTATTATACTTTTGATTAAAATAATCTTGTAAACTATCTTTATTAAGATTTATTGGATAAGTTGTATCTTTTCTTGTAGATCGAATATTTTTACTTCCATCTTTTTCAATTATTATTTCTACATCATAATAATCTACAGTCGTACTTACTGATTTATTTGGAGGGTTTACAGGTTCAGTATTCTGTACTTCCATTGTTGAAGTGTTTCCGTCTTTAGTAATTGCATCTATTGTTTCAATCCTACTAACAGCATCTACTTTATTTTTCTTCCAACTAAATAACCATTCCCAAAAGCCTCTTTTACCTCTCGAATCTCTTGCTTTCCCAAAACCTGTAGGAATCTGACTTGCTTCAATTGAATGCTTTCTCGTCCCATTCCTATGACCTCCTAAGTCTCCGTATCTGTTCGATCCCCAAAGACCAAACCCTTCGTGATTATAAAACCAAGGAGAACTACTAGAAGAATTTCGAGAAGCACTCACGGTAACTCCATCTAATTCACCCCCATCCATTTGTGTAGGATTCATGTTTTCATCCCAAAAAGTTCCTGTTTCAGGATTATAGTAAGTAGGACCGATATAAGTTGCACCAGATGGTAAATTATCTGGCCCAACATTAGGGTCAAAATAAACAACCCCATTTTTATCGTAGTAGTCTGCAAAATTAGTATTACTTTCTGATAATCCACTTGGATCAGACCAATATATGGGATTATTAAACCCAAATCTATATGGGGTTTTGTCAAAGGAGTATTCTGCCAAAGCATCAATACCGTTAAATCTCCCAATGGCATTATCATACTGCCTAAAATCCATCGCTGTAACATTAAGCCCCAGTTCATCCTGCCATTCTTTACCGTTGTACTTATACTGATACCCACTATTTGGTACTTGTCGTACAAAAAGGGGTTGGGATGTTTTCTATGCGGATAAAAGCCCATTCTCTGCGGTCGTTGTTGTAGGGGTGTTTCATCCCGAAGGGATAGTAATGGTCTTCGGAGAGGATGGATAAGGTGCCTTCGCGGTTCAGGGTGTAGTTTAGTCGGTTGTTGCCTTTTGCCACCCCGCCTGCTGGCTCGTTCGCTAAAATAGTCCACTGGACTATTTTTTTACGCTCCGCCCTATATTGGTATACATAACTAAAACCTTCCTGTAATGGTGCTCCATCATTTCCTTGGTTGGTGTTGCCGTTTTCTTCCCCTTCTTGGTAGTATTGTACATAGCCCTCTATATGTGGAAAGAATTGCAATATTTCATTGGAATACTGAAACCCATTCAAATAATCGGGCCAAGAGTTGTTAGCTCCTTGCTGGTGCACAAATTTTCTTACTTTTACTACCATGGCATCGTAAAGATATCAAAAAGCCCCCAACCCCTGAAGGGGGAACTCTAAAAAACCGTATTTTTTTTGTTTATAAAAAACCTACTTGTTAGGGTTGGTTTTGTTGGATTTTATAATTGACAGAAGACAAGGATTACTTAGTCTGTTCGCTACGCTCGGGTCGTGCGGTAGCGGGGGGTATTCGTAGCCATAGCCTCGGGTTTTCTAATGCAGTATAAACAACAAACCCACTCGATTGAGTGGGCTTGCTTTCTATTTTGTTCTACTAACCACACGAAAGGATTCGTGCGATAGCGGGGCTGCTTTTTGTTGCGGAGCTTGAGTTTGTGTTTTTGTTCTACTAACCACACGAAGGGATTCGTGCGGTAGCGGAGGTATTCGTAGCCATAGCCTCGGGTTTTCTAATGCAGTATAAACAACAAACCCACTCGATTGAGTGGGCTTGCTTTCTATTTTGTTCTACTAACCACACGAAGGGATTCGTGCGGTAGCGGAGCAAGACTATTGTTTTTTCCTAATTCGAAATTATTGAATTATTTGCAAAAAAACGATGAAATATTTAGCAATTTTATTTTGGAAAAACCATAGTTATCGGGAGGATTTTATTAAAAACACCTAATCTTATAAATTACTGGAAATATTATTACTTTACTTATAAACTATTATACCACTTAATCCATTTTCTTTGTAATTTTTTTAACTCTTTATCAGTGGCATACATACCTGCATTCCCAAAATCTTCTCCTGTGATTTCTTTTAATATATAATTTGCCCTACCAGAAACTCTAAAAAGGTCATCATCAATAACTTTACCTGGTTCTAAAGGCATATCACCATTCTCCACTCTATTAATTATTACTAAATTTACACTACCTGTAAAACCAACTTCTTTCGTGTTTGTAATTCTGTTAATTAATTGTGGAATACCTTTTTTATGATTAAAAACCACCCAACTTTCAACATGCCCTAGATGAAGATAATGATTTTCATTTTCTAATTTAAAAAAAATATAATTTTCATGTTTATTAATAATTTGAAAACTTATAGAGTCAGAATACTTGTAATGAATTTTTTTTAATCTAATAATTCTTTCTTTAAATTTTTCAGGTAATTTATCTTCCTCTGGCAGTTCTTTATCAAATTGTAAACGATAAACTTGGCACCCCAATAGAAAAATAAAAAATAAAAAACAAGTGCAATATTTTATAAACACCTTCATTTTCCTTTTGTTTTTTTAACTCTTATTGGTTTGTTTGGATTCAAGGGCTTAAGACTTCCGTCTTTCATTTTTTCTTGTAGTTCTACAACTTGTCTGGTTGTTGATCCATCTCTTTCTGTAAATGTCATATCTAATCCCTGTCTTCTGTCATCTATTACACAGTATCCAAAAATTGATTCTTCAATGCTAGATGCTATTTGATGAGACTTTTATATATATTCCAATGTGATTCATTTTTCATATTTGTTTCTAAATGAGTTAAACCCCCACCGCTGCCGCACGAATCCCTTCGTGAGGCTTTACAATTCAAAATACTGAAAAACACAAACCCCATCAAGCAAACCCTTTTCGCCTGCATAATCTTGAGCACTTATGAAATTTATAATTTCTACTCATACTTTTGCTTTATTTCAAATGTAGTAAAAACTTTTTTTGTAAGCTAGAACCACACGAATGGATTACTTCGTCTGTTCGCTATGCTCGGGTCGTGTGGTAGCTGAGGTAATCTACACCATTCTCATTGCCATCTATAAACCAAAATGCTTGTTGCCGTGGACTGCATAGCTTAGCCACTCTATAAAATAACAAAACCAACTTATTAAGGTTGGTCAGTTGGTATAGCTATACTAACCACACGAAAGGATTCGTTCGGTAGCGGGGGGGGGCGTGTGGTATTAAAAGGAATAGTTTGGGTGAAATCACTTCTATCCAAATACAATTAAAACAAGGTGACACCAAAATCCAGAAGAATATCCAAACAGATTATCCTATTCAAAGAATTTTTATTGGTAGAAAAAACGGTAAAATTGTAATTGAAGAAAACAGTTAAACCGTAATTAGCTTACTAAAAAACCCGTCTCAGTTTTAAACCGAGACGGGTTTTTACTTTGGCAAAAATAAAAAGGTGGTATCTCTACCACCTCTTTGCCCCAAATCTACCATAAAACTTAACCTACTAAATGTTATGGTACTACAAACATAGAGTTACCAAAACGACTTGCCAAATAATTTAGATGAATGACTAATATAATCGTTTAAAAACATCTTAATTTTTGACAAGTACAGATATAAACCTTTTTATAAAATTAATAAGCTCTATCCTGAATTCCCTCTTTAAAATTGATGAAAGATCGGTTTACCACACGATTTCCTCCGGGGGTAGGATAATCTCCGGTAAAATACCAATCGCCTAAATTTTTTGGGCAAGCCAAATGTAAATTTTCTACGGTTTGGTATAAAATACTCACGTTTGCATTTACCTCTGGCCCGTGTAGCAATTCGGCAATTTTATTAGAAATTTCTTCGTCTGAAAACGGTGCGTAAATTTCCTTTACATGATTAATGACTTCGTTGTCTGGAAGGTTTTCCTGTTTTTTGCATTTTTCGTACACTTCATCAATCAAATGTTCCATCCCTCTTTCTTTTAATAAAGCCAATGCAGCCTGAAAGGCTATCAAGCCATCTAAATTTGCCATGTCAATCCCATAACAATCCGGATAACGAATTTGCGGTGCAGAAGAAACAATCACAATTTTCTTAGGATGCAACCTATCTAACATTCGCAAAATACTTTTCTTTAAAGTAGTACCTCGAACAATACTATCGTCAATAATTACAATGGTATCTTTTGGTTTTACCACCCCATAAGTTACGTCATAAACATGGGTAACCAAGTCGTCTCTACTACTATCGTCAGTTATAAAGGTGCGAAGTTTGGCATCTTTAATGGCAATTTTTTCCGTTCTAATTTTAAAATCTAAAATATCTTTAAGCACAACTTCGTTTAAAGAGTTTTTAGATAAAATTTGTTGAATTTTTCTGCTGTTCAAGAAATCCTGAGCAGCTTCTACCATCCCAAAAAACGAAACTTCTGCGGTGTTTGGAATATAAGAAAATACGGTGTTTTCCACATCTCCATCAATCTCATTTAAAATTTGCGGGAAAAGGTATTTGCCTAATTGTTTTCTTTCTTGGTAAATATCCGCATCACTACCTCTGGAAAAATAAATTCTTTCAAACGAACAAGCTTTAAATTCTTTACTTGGGATGATTTCTTCCGATGTTGTTTGTCCGTTTTTCTTAATAATTAGTGCATTTCCCGGCTTTAATTCTTGCACTTGGTCATAAGAAACATTAAATGCAGTTTGTATGACCGGTCTTTCAGAAGCAACTACTACTAATTCATCATCTTCATAAAAATAAGCCGGACGAATTCCATTCGGGTCTCGAAACACAAATGCATCTCCATGACCAATCAATCCTGCCATGGCATAGCCTCCATCCCAATTTTTGGAGGCACGTTTTAGTATTTTTGCAATATTTAGTTTTTCAGCAATAATTGGGCTTGCTTCTTTCTTGCTCAAGCCATCTTGTTTACATTCATAATACAAGTCGGTTACTTCATCATCTAAAAAGTGACCGATTTTTTCCATCACCGTTACAGTATCTGCAAACTCTTTTGGGTGCTGTCCTAAGTCGACCAAGTTTTGAAATAGTTCTTTTACATTGGTCATGTTAAAATTTCCGGCAACTATTAAATTTCGATGCATCCAGTTGTTTTGACGCAAAAATGGGTGCACACTTTCTATGCTGTTTTTTCCGAAAGTACCATATCTAACATGCCCTAAAAACAACTCCCCAACGTACGGAGCATTCTTTTTTAGCCAAGACATGTCTTTACTTTTCTCCGGATTGGCATCTACAATTTCTTTAATCCTTGTGTTGATGTGGTTAAATACATCTAAAATTGGTTGTGCTTGGTTGGATCGAAAACGACTAATGTATCTTTCTCCCGGAGCAACATCCAATTTAATACTGGCAAAACCCGCACCATCTTGTCCGCGATTGTGTTGCTTTTCCATGAGTAAATACATTTTTTGGATGCCATACAAGCTGCTTCCGTATTTTTCTTGGTAATAAGATAACGGTTTTTTTAATCTCAACAAGGCAATGCCACATTCGTGTTGTAAAAAATCACTCATAAGTTAGGTTCAAAAAATGCCTCACAAGGAGGCATAGGTATTTAAGATTCTAATTCTATTTCAAAATGGGTCAACGATTTAAATTGTTGCAATCGTTGGTTTACTTCTTCTTTACTTAAGTTTTCCATGCGTTCAGTGCCGAATTTTTCTACGCAAAACGAGGCCAAATTGGAACCTTGAATGATCGCATTTTTCATGTTATGGAACGAAATATTTCCAGATTGGGCTATATATCCAGAAAAACCTCCAGCAAACGTATCTCCTGCACCGGTTGGGTCAAAAACTTCTTCCAATGGTAAAGCCGGGGCAAAAAACACCTCTTGGTTGTGGAACAACAAGGCTCCGTGCTCTCCTTTTTTAATAACCACATATTTAGGCCCCATTTCATGAATTACTTTTGCCGCTTTTACTAGCGAATATTCACCCGAAAGTTGTCGAGCTTCTTCATCATTAATGGTAATTACATCCACTCGCTTCATGACTTCTTTTAGTTCAGCTAATGCACAATCCATCCAAAAGTTCATGGTATCTAACACCACCAATTTTGGTTTTTGGTTCATTTGATCTAATACACTTATTTGAATGTTCGGATGTAAGTTTCCTAACATTACTACATCAGCATCTTGGTATGCAACAGGTACTTTCGGATTAAAATCGGCCAATACATTTAGTTCGGTAACCAATGTATCTCTTGAATTTAAATCGTTATGGTATTTTCCTTTCCAATAAAAGGTTTTTCCGCCTTTTACAATTTCAATACCAGAAATATCAATATTTTTTTGTTGCAAAAGTTGTAAATATGTTTCCGGAAAATCTTCTCCTACCACCGATACAATTGCAGCATTTAATGAAAAATGACTAGCAGATAAGCCAATGAAAGTAGCAGCACCTCCTAATATTTTGTCGGTTTTTCCGAAAGGAGTTTCTATAGCATCAAAGGCAACAGTGCCTACGATTAATAATTTGTTCATGAAGGTAAAATTAAGCGGCAAAGATACGTTTTACTTCGTGATTTGGAAAGACTTTTTTAGAGCTTTTTTCAGAGAAGTTTCAGGAAAACATACCTTTGTTTTCGATTTCATACCCAAGGTCTTTAGGAAGATTTGGTTGCAAAGAGGCCTGTACAGCCAAAGCATCACATCGTTCATTTTGTGGGTGTAGGTTATGTCCTTTAATCCATTGCATTTGTACATCATGTTTTCGGTACACTTGTAAAAATCGCTTCCATAAATCTGGGTTTTTTTTGCCTTGAAACCCTTTTTTTTCCCAACCAAAAACCCACTTTAAATTCACAGCATCTACCACATATTTTGAGTCGGAAACCACCAAAACTTTAGTAGGAGTTTTTTTTAATTGCTCCAAACCTACTATCACAGCCATTAATTCCATCCGATTGTTGGTGGTTAATGCAAATCCTTCGTTGAATTCTTTTCGATAATGCGAACCAACCTGCTCCATTACAATTCCATAACCTCCAGGGCCAGGATTTCCTTTAGAAGCACCGTCAGTATAAATAATTACTTCAAATGAATTCATATAGATGATAGGTAGTTTTCAATTACTTTCGGAAAATGGGCATATTCTAATTCGTGAACTTTTTTGGCAATTTCCTCTGAAGTTAAAACATGTTTGATATCGCATTTTGCTTGGAATAAAATAGCTCCTTCATCGTAATGTTCATTAACCAAATGAATGGTGATGCCGGTTTCGGGTTCTTTATTTTGCAAAACAGCTTCATGCACATGGTTGCCATACATGCCTTTTCCGCCATATTTCGGGAGAAGTGCAGGATGAATATTGATGATGCGATTTGGAAATGTTGCTACCATAATTTCCGGGATTTTCCATAAAAAGCCTGCTAAAACAATTGCACTTGGTTGTAAACTCTTTAATTGGTCCAATAAAATACCATTAAAAAACTCGTTTTTAGAGAAAATGGTTGTGGGAATTTGAAGTCTTTGCATCTTTTCTAACACTTTTGCATCAGGCTTATTACAAAATAAATGCACTATTTTAATGCTTGGATGGTTTTGAAAGTACAAAACGATATTTTCGGCATTGGTGCCCGAGCCTGACGCAAAAAGAACTAGATTTTTCAAGGGATGTTGTGGTTGGTTGTGTTTTGCAAAGGAATTAATTTTTTTGAGAAAAATCCTATTTTTTAGAGGGAGAAAGTCTAAAAATGAAACTTTTGAAGCACTTTTAGCAGCAAAAATCATTTTATAAAATAAAGTTTTTTATTTTTGTGCCGATTAAACTAAAAATTAAACATTATGTCAGACATTGCATCAAGAGTTAAAGCGATTATCGTGGACAAATTAGGTGTTGACGAGAACGAAGTAGTATCTGAAGCAAGCTTCACTAACGATTTAGGAGCGGATTCCTTAGACACTGTTGAATTGATTATGGAGTTCGAAAAAGAATTTGATATTCAAATTCCAGATGATCAAGCAGAAAACATTGCAACAGTTGGTCAAGCTATTTCTTACATCGAAGAAGCTAAGAAATAAATTCAATTAGCCCATTATTGCAATGGGCTTTTGTTTTTAAGACTATCATAAATTCCTTGATTTTACAACTAAATTCAAGGTTTTTTTGTTTAATAACGTAACATCGGTTATTTTTGTTTGAACAAAAGTTAAGAGGTTTACAGTTAAGTCGCTAATTTTTTTTTAAATTCGTTCCAAACAAGTTTGTAAGATTTATACCATCAAACTGGGATCACAAATTTGAGATATAGCCTCTTCCAAATACATGGAAGAAATTAAAACAATTAAAAAACAACAAATGAAACTTAGAAGAGTTGTAGTAACCGGTTTAGGAGCTCTTACTCCTGTCGGAAATAACATTCAAGAATACTGGAATGGTTTGATTAATGGGGTAAGTGGTGCTGCACCAATCACTCATTTTGACGCTTCCAAGTTTAAAACTCAGTTTGCTTGCGAAGTCAAAAATTTTAATGCAGAAGATTTTATCGACAGAAAAGAAGTTCGCAGAATGGACAAATATGCTCAGTATGCTTTGGTAGCATCTGAAGAAGCCATTCAAGATGCCAACTTTAATATGGATCAATTAGATAAGGATAGAGTAGGAGTAATTTGGGGTTCCGGTATTGGAGGGTTAGAAACCTTTCAGCAAGAAGTGATTGGCTATGCTACTGGAGATGGAACACCTAAATTTAATCCGTTTTTTATTCCAAAAATGATTGCAGATATTGCAGGTGGACATATCTCTATCAAATATGGTTTTAGAGGGCCAAACTTTACTACTGTTTCTGCATGTGCATCTTCTACCAATGCCTTGATTGATGCATTTAATTATATCAGATTAGGGCAAGCAGATGTAATTGTAGCTGGAGGTTCAGAAGCCGCAGTAACCGCTGCAGGAATGGGTGGTTTTAATGCCATGCATGCTTTGTCTACCAGAAACGATGATCCTAAAACGGCTTCTAGACCAATGGATAAAGATCGTGAAGGTTTTGTTTTAGGTGAAGGAGCAGGTGCATTGGTGTTAGAAGAATATGAACATGCCATTGCTAGAGGAGCAAAAATTTATTGCGAAATTGGTGGTGGAGGAATGTCGGCCGATGCCCATCATATCACTGCTCCACATCCGGAAGGTTTAGGAGCAACCAACGTAATGCTTAATTGTTTACGCGATGCAGGATTGCAGCCAACTGATGTTTGTGGGGTAAACATGCACGGAACGTCAACTCCGTTAGGAGATATAGCAGAAAGCAAAGCAATTTTAAAGGTTTTTGGAGAGCATGCTTATACCATGAATTTAAATTCTACCAAGTCTATGACCGGACATTTGTTAGGTGCTGCAGGAGCAATTGAGGCCATTGCATCGATCTTGTCTATTCACCACGGAATGGTGCCACCAACCATCAATCATTTTACAGATGATGAAGAGATTGATATTAAACTTAATTTCACCTTTAATGTGGCACAAAAACGCGACATGAAAGTGGTAATGAGCAACACTTTTGGTTTTGGTGGACACAATGCTTGTGTGTTGATGAAAAAATTAGAATTGTAGTTTTGTAAATGCGACTTTTTTCGAAAATATTTTCAAAATCCCGCTCAGATGATGACGGGATTTTTTTACAAACCATCCAAAAAATAACAGGAGTATCTCCGGTAAATGCAAAATATTACCGCAAGGCTTTTATTCATCGATCTATTAATAAAATGGATGAAAAAGGCAATCCCATCAACTACGAAAGATTAGAATTTTTAGGTGATGCGATGCTGAGTGCAGTAATAGCAGCACATTTGTTTCAAAAAGTTCCAAAAGGTGATGAGGGTTATTTAACCAAAATGCGTTCAAAAATTGTTTCTCGAGAACATTTAAACGAATTGGGGAAGGACTTGAATTTACTTCCGTTGGTTCAAAGCAAAGTACCTACCCAACATTTTGGAGAAAATATTTACGGAAATATTTTTGAAGCTTTGGTTGGAGCTATTTTTTTAGACAAAGGCTTTGACGTGTGTCAGGATTTTATTCATCGTAAAGTAATTGTTCCGTATGTTGATATTGCCAAGTTAGAAGGTAAAGTAATTAGCTATAAAGGAATGTTGATTGAATGGTGTCAAAAGCACAAATACCCGTTTAATTTTGAATTTTTTGAAGAAACTACCAACGAATCGCAAAAGCATTTTGCCGTAAAATTGTATATCAATAGCGAATTAATTGCCAAAGCTAGAGCTACTTCAAAAAAGAAAGCAGAAGAAACTGCTGCTAAAAGAGCATATTATGCTTTTCAAGAAAAAATGGAACGAAAATAAAAACACTAAAACGTTTTCGTTAGTAAAATTAAGTTAAGTTACACCAAATAACCTGCTTGTTACAAGGGCTTTTAATATATTTACAAAAATATAGAACCATGGCTGTGCACAAATTGGTCTATGATATTCAGGAAGAAGAAGAAAGTCAGTTATTAGCCATCCATACCAATATGGAAATGGATCGATTGGCTTTTTTTATGAATAAACATAGTAATGTCATGTTAGCTATATCAAAAAAACCAATTTTGGTAACCATTCAAAAAAAAACCATCGATTTTACTCACTTTTTTGCTTTGGATGATTTGGAAGGATTTAGGTGTTATTTGATTGAAAACCAAGTAGAAATGCCTGAGGAAATTTCTACTCCAGCCGGGTTATTTAACAACCAAATGGTTACTGCTACTTACCACTTTTTACCAGAATTAAAGCAAGTACCTTACCTATTTAAAATTGAAGGTTTAGATGCTGCTGCCAAAGGGGAAGAGTGGGTGAAAGTATTACAAAAAATACCACAAATTGCTTCAGCTTATGCGGTTGCTTGGACTCAAATAAAAAATAAAAACTATTTAATTTTCAATTAAATGCCTACTACTAAAAAAACTAAAATTGTTGCCACTTTAGGGCCAGCATGTTCTACCAAAGAGGTAATTAAAGACATGATTGATGCTGGAGTAAATGTGTTTCGAATTAACTTTTCGCATGCCGATTATGCCGATGTAAAAGAGAGAATAGATATCATTAGAGAACTAAACGAAGAATTTGGTTACACCACTGGTATTTTGGCCGATTTACAAGGACCGAAATTAAGAGTAGGTGTAATGAAAGAGGATGTTGTAGTGCAAAAAGGAGATGTGATTACATTCACCACTGCTGAGGATATACCAGGTACCAAGGAAAGAGTTTATATGAACTATAAAGAATTTCCTAAAGATGTAAACCCAGGGGAAAAGATTTTATTAGATGACGGGAAATTAATTTTTCAAGTAACCAAAACCGATAAAAACACCGAAGTGGAAGCGGTGGTTTTACAAGGTGGACCTTTAAAATCAAAAAAAGGAGTTAATTTACCTAATACCAATGTTTCTTTACCAGCTTTGACCAAAAAAGATATCAAAGATGCCATTTTTGCTATTGAAAACAAAGTAGATTGGATTGCTTTATCTTTTGTAAGAAACCCTAGAGATTTAGAAGATTTGCAAGATTTAATTGCCAAACATTCTGACCATAAAATTCCGATTATTGCTAAAATTGAAAAACCGGAAGCGGTAGAAAATATTGACAAAATTGTGGCATTTTGCGATGGTTTGATGGTAGCAAGAGGTGATTTAGGTGTTGAAGTACCTGCTGAGGAAGTTCCGTTGATTCAAAAAAAGTTGATTCATCGTGCAAAAACGGCTCGTATTCCGGTAATTGTTGCTACCCAAATGATGGAAACCATGATTACCAGTTTAACCCCAACTAGGGCAGAGGTAAATGACGTTGCTAACTCTGTAATGGATGGTGCGGATGCAGTAATGCTTTCAGGAGAGACTTCTGTAGGGAATTATCCGGTTCAAGTAATTGAAACGATGACAAAAATTATCCGTTCGGTAGAAGATAGCCCGTTAATTCAAGTTCCACATAACCCACCTCATGTTCGTACCAAGCGATTTGTAACCAAATCTATTTGTTATCACGCTGCCAACATGGCTAACGAGATTAAAGCCAAAGCGATTTCAACTTTAACCAATAGTGGATATACTGCATTTCAAATTTCGGCTTGGAGACCTCAAGCACACATTTTAGTATTTACCTCAAACAAAAATATATTAACGCAGTTGAGTTTGCTTTGGGGAGTTAAAAGTTTTTACTACGACAAATATGTTTCTACAGATGAAACTGTAGAGGATGTGAACCAATTTGCACAAGACAAAGGTTTTGTTCAAAAAGGAGATATGTTGATCAATTTAATGGCGATGCCAGTTGCCCAAAAAGGGATGGTAAACACCATGAGAATTTCTATGATAGGAGAAGATTAAATTTTTAGTATCTTTTTATAAAGCCTTTAACTTTTTAGTTAAAGGCTTTTTTTTTGTTAGTCTTTTTTTAGGGCATTCCAACCTCTTGCTTTTAGCGGAATATTTTCTCCTGCTCTGCTAACCAAATGCATCCCTTGGGAGGCTTCAGTGATATGTCCGATGACGGTTAAATTTGGATTCCCTTTAATTTTTTCAAAGTCAGTTAACGGAATGGTAAATAGTAATTCGTAGTCTTCTCCTCCATTAATTGCAATAGTGGTGCTATCGATATTAAATTCTTCACAAGTAGAAATCAATTGTGGGTCCAGAGGTAATTTTTCTTCAAACAATTGAACTCCAACATTGGATGCCTTGCATAAATGTAAAATTTCTGACGATAAACCATCTGAAATGTCAATCATAGAAGTTGGTGTTACTTCCAACTTTTCCAATAAGTTTTTGATATCGTTTCTGGCTTCAGGTTTTAATTGTCTTTCAATTAAATAAGTATAGGGTTCTAAGTCTGGTTGGTTGTTTGGATTTACCTGAAAAACTTGTTTTTCTCTTTCCAAAACCTGCAATCCCATGTAAGCTGCTCCAATATCTCCGGTAACTACCAATAAATCATTTACTTTGGCTCCGTTTCGGTAAGCCAATTCTTTTTCTTTAGCTGTACCTATAGCTGTTACAGATAAAATCAATCCTTTTTGGGAGGAAGTGGTATCACCACCAACCAAATCCACTTGGTATTTTTCACAAGCCAAAGCTACTCCTGCATATAATTCTTCCAAAGCTTCTAACGGGAAACGATTGCTCACAGCCAATGAAAAAGTTATTTGTGTAGGAGTTGCATTCATAGCACAAATGTCAGATACATTTACCACCACAGCTTTGTAACCTAAATGTTTTAAAGGCATATAAGCTAGGTCAAAATGTACCCCTTCAATCAATAAATCCGTAGAAATTACCGTACGTTGGTTTTTAAAATCCAATACTGCTGCATCATCTCCAATGCTTTTTTTGGTGCTTTTTTGACTAATCGAAAAATGTTTGGTTAAATGTTCTATCAAACCAAACTCACCTAATTCGGATAAGCTGGTTTTTTTTGGAGTTTTATCTTCAAGCATATATAGGATAATTTTTGGTTTGCAAAGATACCAATTATTATTCCATCATCTTTTTAAACTAAAATGCGATTTGAATTCTTTGTTGTTTCCGTTTAAATCTTGGTAAAAAACTTGAAACCAATAATCCGTAGAAGGCAAAGCAACTCCATTAAAAGTTCCGTCCCATGATGGGCTTTGAGGTGTTAATTGCTTGATGAATTTGCCATAACGATCATAAATTTGCACGGTTGCTTCGGGTAAAGTAATAAATAAACCGTCAATTTTCCATGTATCATTTCTGCCATCGCCATTTGGTGTAAAATATTTAGGATGTTTTAAAACAAAAAACGAAAGCACTTGTTGTCCACAATTACCTTTGGTGTCTAATACTATAATTTGATGAAATCCGGAAGCTACATTCTCAAAAACAGGTGAACTTTGATAATCTCCACCATCCATACTATAAACATAGGTTCCTAAACCTTGGAGAATATTCACAGAAGCATTGGCAATATCTTCAAACGGTTGGGTTACTATCACTTCTGCAATAGGTGCACTTGAGGCTTCAACGATAACTGTAAAAGGTAAATAATCGCATTGTGGAGGAGTTTCATTAGGTACTTTGATGGCTTGTATTTCATATTGCCCCGCTTGAAAAACCAGCAAATTATTACCTGTACCTACTACTCCTCCGTTAAGAGTCCAAGTAATTTGGTATTGATTTGGATTGATAGGCACTTGTAAAGAGATAGGTTGAAGCGTAACATTGGTAACCGGATCTACACAAATGACACGATTCGGAATTTGAAAACTTAATTTTGGAAAAATTCGAAAAGTAAATAAGGTTTCTCTGAAGCAGGTACTATTTTGAGAACTTCTACCATAAAGCCAAACGGTGTATGTGCCAGGCTGGCTAAATTCATAATCACTACTTGGGATTAAGTTAGAGGAATTACCACCTGACGAAGTATAATATCCGAAGTTAAACTCATTGTTATTTGGTAAGGCAGGTAAGGTCAAACTTCCACAAAAATTTCCTTGCAGTGAAGTTACATTAGGCAATATTGGTGTATTTGAAACAGTAATGGTAAAACTTTTCTCATCGGTACAATTTACCCCAAATCTTCCTTCATTGGTAGCAAAAACATATATGGTAAAAGTTCCAGGGGTATCAAACACAAAATTACTAGGAATTGGATTGCTTCCATTTGCATCCCAAAAATATCCGATGCTGTAGTTGGTTGTAGGCGAGTTAGGCACATGGGTTAAAGCTGGAAGTGTGTACAAATCTTCCACACACCTTTCCACATTCGGATAGTCTGGTAAATCGATGCCGTTGTAAAACACGGTAAATGGATTATCAATTTCGCAACCATTTTCGTTATTGATGGCGTAAAGGTAAAAGGTTCTTTGCTCGTTAAAGGTTTGGTTGGAAGCAACAGCATTACCGGTTCCATTAGGCCCTCCAGGAGCAGTGTAAATGGTACCATTCGTAGAAGTTACACTATACGGACTACATTCAATTCTGTCGATTACTTCATCTACTACAGGGTTTGGTACAATTTGTACCGTGAACGAATAATCGGTTGTACATCCAAAACTATTTGGCCCGTCAAATATGTAAAATGTTCCGGGAGATAAATCAGTACCCGATAAATCAATTATTCGAAATGGACTTAACATTTCTTGGTTAGTTGTAGATGGCCCTCCAGGTAAACGATAATAAGTTCCATTGGTTAATTGAGGGAGCATATAGGAACCACAATAGGTGTTACTCGGAATGTTATCTACTATCGGAAGAGGCAAAATAGTGATTTGATAAGCCAAATTTTCAGTGCAATTTGGTGCAATGGTAGTGTTTGTAAAATAATAAATGGTTGAGTTTTGTGTGATAGGAATATTTGGATTCACAATACTCCCTTGACCATTTGGAAGAGTAAAATAATTACCAAAAGAAATTGCTGGCAATGTATAACTTCCACAAGCTGATTGGGGCACAAACAGACTAGTATTTACTATTTGAACGGTAAAACTAGTTTCTGCACTACAAAAGGCGTTGGTATTTCTGATGAATATTTCTCGGGTTGTAGAAATGGTAGTTCCTGCAGGTATTAAGCCTCCTCCTCCGCTAAATGCATAATAATTTCCATTGGTTAATGGTGGCAAAACAAAGCCATCACAATAAGTAACATCAGGTAGATCGTCTACCAATGGGATGGGGTGAATAAAAATTTCATAAGGTTCGTCCTGACAAATTACACCATCAAACTCTGCATAGTAATACAAAATAACACTTATGCTTGTTTGGGTGTTGTTTTCATAAACGGTACCTGGAGCAATTTCGATACCACTTCCATTCGGCCCTCCTGGAGCAGTATAAAATGCTCCTGTGTCATGAGGTAATGCAACGATGTATGACCCACAATTATTTACAGTTGGCTCAAAGTCTTCAATAAAAACCACAGTAAAATTAGTTTGACTGCTACAACCATTGGCATCAGGTCCGTTGTAAATATAATATACACCATCTTCTTCTAATACATCTCCAGGAAATAAAGGTGTGCCAGTCCCGTTTGGGCCTGTAAAGTAATTTCCATTGGTTATTGGAGGAAGTGTAAAACTATTGCAAACAATAACCAAATCTAAACTATCTACTAATGGTAAATCAAACACTTGAAGAATGACAGGTACTATTTGAAAACAACTCGGGTTATTAGAATAAAAAATTCTTACCCAATAAGTAATGCTGCTACTGCCTTGAGGAATAACGATATTTGGATCAATCGCAAATGCATTATTTAATGCATTTGTTTCATTTTCAAAAAAGGAAAATAAAAAATTTCCAACTTGCCCATTGATAATGTCAGGTTGGGTAAAAGCCAAATTGTATGGAATATTTCCAGAAGCTGCACAAAAACTCACCTCAATTTGGTTTGGACTATTTAATTCTGGTAAAATGTTTAATGAAAAACTATAAGTTGCGTTACATATTGCACCACTGTTAATATGACGGATTTTGATATATATATTTTGTGGTGAGCTAATGTAATTGTTTAATAAAGCACTGGGTATGGGGTTCCAGTTAGTTACATCTGTGAGCGAAGCAAAGTAAAAAATTTCATATACAGTTCCATCAATTCCTAATGAGGAGGGATTGTTGGTTGTTAAATCATAAGTTCCTTGTCCGGTTCCATTAGAACAATCAAAAATGGAAGACGGGGTATTTACATTGAGCTCGCTAACTATAATTTGGTCTGTTAAAAAACAATTTTCTTTGGTAATTTCTATGCTGTAATTCCCTGCGTTTTGAATGGTTAAAAATGATTGGTTGGCATCCGGAATAGGATTATTGTTAAATAACCATTGAAAATTGTAAGTATTATCAAAAGGAACATTTAAGGTAATTTGCTCACCACTACAAATAGTGATGTCGTCACCTAGGCTAAAGTTGGTAACAAAACTTCCAGCTTGTACAAGTATAGCTGAATCAAATTCCGTATCACCATAATCAGCAATCGCAAGTCGGATTCGATAGGGCTGATTCGGAACCAATGCTGCACTTGCGGTAAGTGGAACGGTATTTCCTCTCATATTGATGCTACTGTTGGCAGGATTTAACACATGATATGTGCCGAATAAATTCGCATTACTCGAATTACAGTTGGTATTAAAAGCAGTATTTCTAATACTTCTAACACTTACTGGTTGACCTGTGGTAGGGACTACTCCTAAATTGATCGAAACACCGGTTGCCAAATTGGTAAGCACAAATGCAAAAATATCATTCGATATACATTGAAATTCACCATATTCATTGGAAGCAAATAAAAAATCGAAGCTAAAAGCATTGGAAATTGGCACAAAATCAAATTCTAAAAAAGCAACATCTCTAATGGCAGTACTTTGTCCACTCGATTGATTGCTGAGGTTTTGTAAAAAAGGGTCAGTAAAATTTCCAACACTGCTACTTAAATTATTACCCGTATATTGCCCTTGAGAAAAAGCTGCTTGCCCGCTTCGAATAATTATTCCCTCTTGGAAAGAAAAATTGGAACCATTTTGGTTAAAATAAGCAACAGATTGAGGAGAAGACCATTGGGCATTGGTAATTTCTAAACAAGAATTTCCTACCAAAAAATTTGCCATATCATTCGCAGAAGAAAAAGTGTTGTTATTTACACTTATTCCCTGGGCAAACAAAAGGGTAAAGGAACCAAACCACCAAATATAAAATAGCTTTCTCATAGCTTTGAGATTCTCTGTAAGAGAATGTAAATTTCTATGTTTTTATTGTTGTTGGAATCAAAAAAGTAATCTTTTTTACTAAAAAACCACATTTTTCAAGTATTGGTTAGAAAAATGTGGTTAAATAAAATTAAGTTTTACAATTAATCGTTTAATTTTAGAACTGCCATAAATGCTTGTTGTGGAATTTCTACATTTCCAACTTGACGCATTCGTTTTTTACCTTGCTTTTGTTTTTCTAGTAATTTTCTTTTACGAGAAATGTCTCCACCATAACATTTTGCTGTTACATCTTTTCTCAACGCTTTGATGGTTTCACGAGCAATAATTTTTGCTCCAATGGCAGCTTGAATTGGAATGTCGAATTGTTGTCTAGGAATTAATTCTTTTAACTTTTCACACATTTTTTTACCAATAGTATAAGCATTGTCTTCGTGAATTAATGCTGACAATGCATCAACAGAATTGGCATTTAACAACACATCTAGCTTTACTAGTTTTGAAGTACGCATCCCTATTGGATGGTAGTCAAAAGAAGCATATCCTTTTGATACGGTTTTTAAACGGTCGTAAAAGTCAAATACAATTTCAGCCAAAGGCATGTCAAAATTCAATTCTACCCTTTCGGTAGTTAAATAAGTTTGGTTGGTTATCAATCCACGTTTTTCAATACACAAACTCATTACCGAGCCTACAAAATCTGCTTTGGTAATAATGGTAGCTTTGATATATGGCTCTTCAACACGGTCTAATTTGGAAGGTTCTGGCAAATCAGAAGGGTTGTTTACTACAATGGCAGTTTCCGGATCTTTTTTGGTGTAGGCCAAGTAAGATACGTTAGGCACGGTAGTAATCACCGTCATGTCAAATTCTCTTTCCAAACGTTCTTGGATGATCTCCATGTGCAACATACCTAAGAAGCCACATCTAAATCCAAATCCTAATGCCGCGGAACTTTCAGCAGTAAATACCAAAGAAGCATCGTTTAGTTGTAATTTTTCCATAGAAGCTCTTAAGTCTTCATAGTCTTCGGTATCTACCGGATAAATTCCAGCAAAAACCATTGGTTTTACATCTTCAAACCCTTGAATGGCATGGGTGGTTGGTGTTTTGGCATCGGTAATGGTATCTCCCACTTTTACTTCTTTTGCCTCTTTAATTCCAGAAATTAAATACCCAACATCTCCAGTAGAAATCACATCTTTTGGTACTTGGTTTAACTTTAATGTACCAACTTCATCTGCAAAATATTCACTACCGGTAGCAACAAATTTAATTCGTTGTCCTTTTTTAATTTCTCCATTTTTAACTCTAAAAATTACCTCAATGCCTCTAAACGGATTGTATACCGAGTCAAAAATCAAAGCTTGTAATGGTTCCTCAGGGTTTCCTTTAGGAGCTGGAATTTTCTCAATAATGGCTGCCAAAATGTTTTCTACTCCAAAACCGGTTTTTCCGGAAGCATGGATAATATCTTCCAATTTACAGCCCAATAAGTCGATAATATCATCACTCACTTCCTCCGGGTTGGCACTTGGTAAATCTACTTTGTTCAATACCGGAATTATTTCCAAATCATTCTCTAAAGCCAAATAGAGGTTAGAAATGGTTTGTGCTTGGATGCTTTGGGCAGCATCTACAATTAGCAAAGCACCTTCGCAAGCAGCAATACTTCTTGATACTTCGTAAGAAAAATCTACGTGTCCGGGAGTATCAATCAGGTTTAAAATATATTTTTCCCCTTGATAAGTGTATTCCATTTGAATGGCATGACTCTTAATGGTAATGCCTCGTTCTCTTTCTAAGTCCATGTTGTCTAACAACTGGGCTTTTTCTTCTCTGGCAGAAACCGTTTGGGTAGCACTCAACAAACGGTCGGCTAAAGTGCTCTTTCCGTGGTCAATATGTGCAATAATGCAAAAATTGCGAATGTTCTTCATAGTTCTTTTTTCTATCAACTTTTTCTAAAGATTTCACTCTCTTTAGAATTCGCAAAAATAGATAAAAAAACGCATTGTATAGGAGGTAAAAACGTAATCTGCTATAATTTACAAATTGTTTATTTTTGTAAAAAATTCGAGATGCCTAAAATTGGTAACATAGTACTGCCCGACTTTCCTTTATTACTTGCTCCTATGGAAGATGTAAGCGATCCACCTTTCCGTAGATTGTGCAAAATGCATGGAGCTGATTTGATGTATTCGGAGTTTATTTCTTCAGAAGGATTGATTAGAGATGCCATTAAAAGCAGACAAAAATTAGACATTTTTGACTACGAACGTCCGGTTGGTATCCAAATTTTTGGTGGTGATGAAGAAGCCATGGAAATGAGTGCCAAAATTGTAGATGCAGTGCAGCCTGATTTGATTGATATCAATTTTGGTTGTCCGGTTAAAAAAGTGGTTTGCAAAGGGGCAGGAGCAGGGGTGTTAAAGGATGTAGATTTGATGGTGCGTTTAACCAAAGCTGTAATCAAAGGAACCAATTTACCGGTAACCGTAAAAACCCGTTTGGGTTGGGACGATAGCAGTATTAATATTGATGAGGTAGCAGAACGATTGCAAGATATTGGTGTGCAGGCTTTGACCATTCATGCCCGAACTCGAGCCCAAATGTATAAAGGCCACTCTGATTGGAGTCATATAGCTCGGATTAAAAACAACCCTCGAATCACCATGCCTGTTTTTGGAAATGGCGACATTGATAGTCCGGAAAAAGCATTGGAATACAAAAACAAATACGGAGTAGATGGCATCATGATAGGTAGAGCTGCTATTGGCTATCCGTGGATTTTTAACCAAATCAAACATTACTTTGCAACCGGACAACATTTGGCAGATCCAACCATTTTAGATAGGGTAGAAGCTGCCAAAAACCACTTAATTTGGTCGATGGAATGGAAAGGTGAAAGGGTTGGTATTGTAGAAATGCGAAGACATTATACCAATTACTTTAAAGGAATTCCGCATTTTAAAGATTTTCGTCAAACTTTGGTTACTTCCGATGATCCGGTAGTGTTGTTACAAACACTAAAAGAAATTCCGGAGCATTACCTACATTTGGTGGGGTAACAAATTATTTCCCCAACAACTTTCCGGAAACTTTTTTGCTGGCAAAATAAGAAGCCAAACTTCCTAACGACAAAATGGTAAGCAGTACAATACCAATATTGGCTATTGTAAATTTTACCGGATAGGCCATAAAATCGTTGATCATAATGGGTTGAAACTCCCACTGAATCCAAACCACTACCATACCGAGGACCAATCCAAGAGCACCACCAATGCTGCAAATCAATACTCCTTGGTACATAAAAACTTGTTGCAATTGCTGTAAGGTAATGCCAAAACTTCTAAAAGTGTTTAAATCTGTTTGCTTGTCTAAAATCATCATAAATAAAGTACCGATTAGGGTGAATAAAAGCAGACCAAGCACCAACAAAAAAATCAAATACAACATTAAATTTTCGGTATTTAACATGCGGAGCAACGTTTCGTTTAGCTCGTTTCGGTTTTTGAGTTGCAAGTTGTTTCCGAATATTTTTTGCAGCGATTCTTCTAATTTTTTTTGCGAAATAGCTCCGTTGGTTTTAAACTCAATACCGCTAAATTGGTTGGGTTTTAATTGCAACAATTCTTGTGCAACCATTGCAGAAGTAAACACATATTTGTTATGGTACTCGTCATTCACAAAATACACGCCAACAGGCAACAAATCAACCGAAACAAAAGCATTGCTAAATACATCCAAACTGCCTTTGCCAGGCTTTACAGCTCTTGCCTGAAATTGTTGGTTGGCTTGGGCAATTCCCATGCCTAGTTTGTTGGCTATGCCATACCCAACTACTGCTTCGTTGGAATTGGGTTCCAACCAAGCACCTAGTTCTATTTGGTCTTCCATTTGGTTTACCAAAGTATAGTTTGAGTCTACCCCTTTTATGTAAGCAATAAAATCTTTTTCCTGAAAATGAAACACCACACGTTCCTCCAAAACTTTGCTAAAAGCAACCAAGCCATCCAATTGTTTGAGCTGGTTTTCTTGGTTTGGAGTAATCACAAAAGTTTTTCCCGAAATTGGAGTTGCTTTGAAATCCGGATCTAATTGCTGTACAAACGACAAGCTAAAATCGCGTAAGCCACTAAATACCGAGAGTACTACAAACAAACTCATGCAGCCCAATACCACACCAATACCCGAAAGCCATGTAATCCAATTAATGGCAGTTTGTCTGCTTCCGGAAAACAGGTAACGTTTGGCTAAGTAAAATGGAAAATTCATACAAAAGCATCAAAACATTTTACGTTTAGGTAAAATATCCGGATTTTCGATTGGGTTTTCGGTACCTTTTAAGGCTTGGTCAATTTTTTCGATATAATCTAATGAGTCATCGATGTAAAAATGCAAATTAGGCACTTTTCGTAACTGGTTTTTTACACGTTGGGCCAAATCATGCTTAATCATAGGAGTGTTACTCTGAATTGCTTTGAGCAATTCCGGACCATTTTCGGACGGGAAAATGCTTAAATGAACTTTGGCAATAGACAAATCACTGGTCACGTTGACTTTTGACACTGTGATAATTAAATTTTTAATGGCATTTTTGCGAACTTCACCCTGCAAAATATCGGTGATATCTGACTGAATCAAAGCTCCTATTTTTTTTTGTCTGTTGGTTTCCATGGGGCAAAGGTACAAATTTTTGCATTGTCCTCGTTTACGGTTAAAAAATCAGTCATGCAAGTGTTTTTATGTCGCAAATTCCCGCTATCCGCTTTTACTCCTCAGGGCAAAAGGGGCATTTGTATAGGCCTTTTTCCAGCTTCTAAAGTCGCTGTTAAACCCCAACAAAAGCACCCTTTTGCCCTTGTGGGGTAACCGCTTCTATCGGTGCGATAAATTGGATTTACTCCCCTCTCCTTTGGAGAGTCCCGACACTTTGGTTGGGGGTGAGGTAAAAATAGTAAACTAAGTTACAATTCCTTCACCCCAATTGCAGTGGCAGCTTTGTGCAGCAACTAACGAGCATTGGTTGGCATGCCAAAGCGACTTCCGAAGCTCTTGGGATGCCTTATTCAATGCAGTTTGGTGCCAACAAACTATAACGGAAAGTGGGAAGTAGCGACCAAATAATTATCAGCATGGATTTTTAAAAACACCAAATAACTCCTACTTTTGAGGCATGAAGTTACAACACGAGGTTTATTTGTCGATGGGCAGTAATCAGGGCAATCGGAAGGAGCATTTGGAACGTGCCATTACCGAAATTCATCAACATTTGGCCACGGTGGTTGCGGTTTCCTCGTTTTACGAAACTTCTTCGTGGGGCTACCAAGGAGCTACTTTTTACAATGTGGTACTTAAGGTACATACCCATAAAACCCCAAAATGGTTGCATAAGCAATTGCAAAAAATAGAAAAGCAATTTGGCAGAATCAAAACTTCGGATACGTACGAAGATCGTGTTTTGGATATTGACATGCTCAGTTTTGATACGCTAATTTCGGATGCTTCGGAGCTTACTTTACCACACCCACGAATGCATTTACGTGATTTTGTGTTGGTGCCTTTGCAAGAAATTGCCCCGCAATGGATGCATCCGGTGTTGCAAAAATCTTGCAAGGAGTGTTTGGAAATGGTGACTGAAAAAACCATTCAAAAAAAGTTGGATGCACCCAATACCAATGCTTTGATTTGGAAGCCAGAACCCCTGAATTACTTGGTGGTGGAAGGCAACATTGGAGCTGGAAAAACCACTTTAGCCACCAAAATTTCGGAAGATTTTAATGCCAAATTGGTGTTGGAACGTTTTGCAGATAATCCGTTTTTACCAAAATTTTACCAAGACCAAAACCGATACGCTTTTCCGTTAGAAATGTCGTTTTTGGCCGATAGATACCAGCAATTAATGGAAGATTTGTCGCAGTTAGATTTGTTTAAAGAGTTTGTGGTGGCAGATTACCACATCATGAAATCGTTAATTTTTGCACAAGTTACTTTACACGAAGACGAGTTGAAATTGTACAAAACACTTTTTGACATCATACATCGCGAAATTCCAAAACCCGATTTGTATGTGTACTTGTACCAAAGCACCGAATCGTTGTTACAAAACATCAAAAAACGAGGCAGAAGTTTTGAACAGCAAATAGCTCCTGAATACCTAAACCAAATACACGAAAGGTATTTTCAATACTTTAAAACCCCACACGGATTTCCGATACATGTATTGGATGTTTCCGGGATGGATTTTGTAAAAAACCAAGTGGATTATTTACAAATTTTAGGGGAGATAAGGGGGATGTTGGTTTCTTAGTGTATCTTTTTGGGTTTAATAGTCAAAAATAGTTGGTAAAACAGCTGTTAGACATTATAAAATATGGTGTTTCCAAAAGTTTATTGAAATTCGTTTCAATAAACTTTTTTTATTTATGAAAATCTCAAAAAAAAGCGAT